>Ga0154020_10000001_pt1 | contig 659140 bp, 544 predicted proteins | sample Klosneuvirus_201_FD_109709 | JGI IMG/M metagenome (GOLD analysis project Ga0154020, IMG submission 109709) | Active sludge microbial communities from wastewater, Klosterneuburg, Austria - Klosneuvirus_20160825_MG | ecosystem: Engineered > WWTP > Aerobic digester > Activated sludge | place... | reverse complement strand
CTAGTGTTCCCACAGAAGAAACTCCACAGAAATGTGGAGTTTTTTTTTATGTACAAAATATGTAGTCATCACGTTTGGGGGTCCTAGTTCGCCGCGGCGAACGAACCCTAGTGTTCCCACAGAGAAAGCCTCACAGAAAATGTGGGGCTTTTTTTTTGAATATAACCAATGTAATGATTGCGTTGGGGTCCGAACACCAGTGTTCCCTCTAAGCCTCGTCTTTCAAAGTCGTATTTTATTTTAATAAAAATTAAAAATGTAATTTAGGTTCCTATGTTCGGGAGACGATTTAATTTCATTGGTTTACTGCTCATCTCCTTTTGCCTTCACCTGGCGTCTCAAACCACAGGCATCGATTCCCTTAAAAATGAACTTAAAAAAGCAAAACACGATACCACAAGATTTGACCTTTATTCTGCAATGTGCGATCTGGAGGGTGATCAAAGGGTTTGGGGACAATTCAACGATGAAATGCTCAAGATCTGTGAAAAGAATGTAGCGAGCCTATCCAAATCCGATCCTTCCTACAATCGTTTTCTAATTCGTTACTCCAGTGCATTGAACAATGCGGGTTATCTGGCCCAGGTGAGAAGCGATAATGCTGCTGCACTTGTCTACTACAACAAAGCTCTTCAGATAAAAAAAGAATTAAATGATATAACTGGGGAAGCCACCGTTTATGGGAACATGGCCTATGTGTATTACTTCGAAGGCAACAATGATAAGGCAATGAATTTATTCACCCGGTCGAAATACCTCTACGAAAAAGCCGGTGATAACACCGGAGTTGCTTCTTGCCTGAATAATATTGGATTGATCTACGACGATCAGGGACAAACCGTAAAAGCTCTTGAACTATATACTGCCTGCCTAAAAATAAAGGAGAGTCTGAACGACCAACAGGGTATCGCCTTTTCCATCCACAATATTGCTACCATCCATTCGAAACAGGGACATCCTGAGAAAGCGCTGGAATATTTTTCTAAGTCCCTTGCCATTTACACAGAGTTAAAGGACCAGATCGGAATTCATTCTTCTTACATGGCCATAGGTGGTATTTATGCCGATCAGAAAATGTACGATCGTTCGCTTGAACAATACATGAAAGCTTATACCATTCAGAAAGAACTGAACGACAAAAGAGGTATGGCAAACGGATTAAGTTCAATTGGTAAAATATTCAAATTACAAGGAAACAATCACAAGGCAATGGAGTTTTACAAAAGAAGTCTGGATCTGAGAGAAGAAGTAAAAGATCAGTCAGGTATTGCCATTTCACTGAATCAATTGTCTTCCATTCTCATTGAAGAAAATAAATACGCAGAAGCGCAGCAAGCTTCTCAAAGGGCGCTGGATATCAGTTTAAAACTTGGTCATATTGAAAATATAAAAACCAGCGCCTTTCGACTTTCGCAAATTTACAAGCACAAGGGAAATGCAAAGGCAGCGCTTGATAATTTTGAGCTCTACATTAAAATGAGAGATAGTTCCAACAATGAGCTCACAAAAAAAGCAAGTCTCAAGGCACAATTAAAATACGAATACGAAAAACAAGCTGCGGCAGATTCGGTTGCTCACGCAAAAGAAAGTGAAATTAAAAATGCAGAACTGGCGAAACAAAGTGCTGAGATCAAAGCGAAAAAAAATCAGCAGTATGCTTTGTTTGGAGGATTGGGATTGGTGATGATCTTCGCCGGTTTTATGTACAATCGATTTAAAGTAACTCAGAAGCAAAAAGGAATAATTGAAGAACAAAAAGAAGTAGTGGAAGAACAGAAAAAACTCGTAGAAGTGAAGCAGAAAGAGATTTTGGATTCGATCAGATATGCCAAGAAGATTCAGCTAGCACAAATTCCTTCCGAAAAATCATTTGCTAGCAAATTATCGCGACTACAAAAACAATGATTTAATTAAATCGACTATTCTCCAATTGCTTATTGAACAATAAATTCAAATTGAAAAGCGAGATCAGATCACTCAATTCGTGTTATTCTGCTCCCTACTGAACTATCTTCCACCCATTTTTCTCTCTGTAATTGATAAATGTAGCCCATCTAGGTTAATATTCGTATTATTCTTCCCATATTTTGACCAATTACTTGACGAGAAAGGTAAAATATTGCAAATTTGTTTAACCCAAAGAACTCCCCGTTTTGCGCCTATTTAGTTTTTCTGTGAGTTATAAAAACTCGATCATTTGTTTGTACCTCTGCATGGCGTGCAGTTTTCCATTCTTTGCACAAAACACAAAGTTAGATTCTCTTCGCTCTGCCTTAAAAGCAAGCTTACATGATACAATTACCATCAAAATCTATCAGGAAATGGGTGAATTAACTTACCTCAATGATTCCGAAAAATCACTCACCAATTGGAAGAAAGGCATTCTTCTTGCGGAAAAAGCCATGAAAAAATACAAACAAGGAAGTGAGGAGTTGAATGCTGTGAATAGAATGTACTGTTCATTACTTACAAATTGTGGTGTGGTGATAACCAACCAAGGGAATACGGAACTTGGAATAAAAACGTATACTAAAAGTTTAAAATTCGCTGAACAAAATAATTTAAAAACGATGATTGCCGTTCTATCAAATAATTTAGGCTTCAGCTACAAAGCAAAAGGGAACATTCCACTTGCTCTAAGTTATTATGAAAGGAGTCTATCCATTAAGGAAGAATTAAAAGATCAAAAAGGTCAGGCAGTAACACTCAATAACATTGGTGTAATTCTTCTGCTTCAAGGAGATGAAAAAAAGGCACTGGAATACTATTATAGAAGTTTGAAGCTTAGAGAAACTATGAAAGATCAATCAGGAATTGCTCAAGCACTGAATAATATTGCCTTTGTCTATTACGAAAGAGGTACTAAGGAAAATAGATTTAAAAATGACTCCTCCATTGATCAGGGAATTTTAAAAGCACTTCAATTATACAATAAAAGTCTAAAAATCAGAAAAGAGATCAAAGATAGAAGAGGTGAAGCCGAAAGCTTGATTAATATTGGACTTGTGTATAAAAATTATAGCCATCTTCTATTTACAACGGATCTTACGAAAGCCGAACAAACCGGATTAAACAAAGCGATTGAATTATACAGTGAGGCATTAAGCATTCAAAAAGAAATAGGAGATAAGAGAGGGCAAGCCCAAAATTATACGAATATTTCCAGCTTATATCTCCAGCAAAAAAAATATAAAGAAGCTAGAATTTTTGCTGAAGAAGGCTTGAAAATAGGCAGACAACTGGGATTTCCAGAGAACATTAAAGCTTCTTCCCTTAAACTATACGAAATTTATAAAGTGACCAACAAGCATGATCTCGCGCTTCAAAACTATGAAGTTTACATCGCAATGAGAGATTCCATTCAAAATGAAAAAAACAGAAAAGCCACAATCAAATCCCAACTCAAATACGAATACGAAAAACAAGCAGCAGCAGATTCGGTAGCACATGCGAAAGAAAGTGAAATTAAAAATGCAGAACTGGCGAAACAAAGTGCAGAGATCAAAGCAAAGAAAAATCAGCAGTATGCTTTGTTTGGAGGATTGGGATTGGTGATGATCTTCGCCGGATTTATGTACAACCGTTTTAAAGTAACGCAAAAACAAAAGGGAATTATTGTAAGGCAGAAAGAAGTAGTGGAAGAACAAAAAAAACTGGTGGAGGAAAAACAGAAAGAGATTCTGGATTCTATTCAATATGCTAAACGAATTCAATTAGCTCAAATACCATCGGAAAAACAAATCTCTAAATTTCTTGATCGGCTAAAAAGATAGGAGAAAGTTTCTTCTCTTCAGTCTTCCTTTTCTTCTTCTTTACCTTCAGTTCTCAGCGAATTGAACCATTGAATTAGTTTATCTTTCTGATCTTTGCTCAATGCTGCTTCACCATGAATCATGGTATATGAGGTCATCGGCATCTCCCCCTCTTCTATCATCTCTACACATTCTTTCAACTTTTTTTCCTTTCTTCTCTTGCTATAGGTAGCCCATAATGAAAAATTAAGATGTCGTGATCCTTCCTCAATGTGGTTCTTTATCCACCAGGAGACAGGAGCAATATTCGTGTACCAGGGGTATTTCACTTCACGACTGTGACAATCGTAACAAGAGACCCGAATGATGTTTTCGATGTCAGCAGGCGCCTTCGTGGCAGTATTAAAATCTAACAATGGGTACAATGGCTCCTGTGTTTTGTCGATACGAATGAACTGACAAAGAACTAACAGAATTAAAAATACGATTCCGGCTTTCTTTATATGTGTTTTGCTTATTTTCATTTTTCAAATATAACAGTTGTGTCTATGCTAATCTATGATAAAATCAATTAGCATCAAATTTTCTTACAAAGGATCGATTAAAATACTAATTACAAATTACTCTCGGGTCATTTGAGAAATAATTTTCTCCCATTTTGGAAACTGAAGAATTAACTGTTCCCGTTTCGCCATTTCAAAATCACGAAAATCAAATCCGGGAGCAACGGTGCAACCAACCAGACTGAATTCGCCTCCTCTGAGTACTCTACTTCCAAACCAGGTATTGGCCTTTACGGTGTACTGAAATAATTCTCCCTGCTCCAATCCGGAGCCTATGTTTGTTTTCTTTAGCTCTCCGTGTTCATTTATCTCGATCACCTCCAATGGATCTCCTGCATAAAAATGCCAGGTCTCATCACTCTTGATCTTATGAAGAGCCGAAAAATTATTCTTCTCAATTAAAAAATAAATAGCAGTGGCAGCGTTTCTGCTTCCGGAAAATTCACTTGGCAATCCATCAGAAGGCAGAATCAATTCGGATCGATACGTTTCCCTGAAATACCCACCTTCCGGATGTGGCAATAAATTGAGGTGATGTATAAGTTCTTTCACTTTCATACTCTCTCTTATCTCAGGATCATCAATCGGTTTGCATCCAGCTTCACGAAAATAAAAAGCAAAATGGTAAAGGACCAAAGCGAAGAGCCTCCGTAACTAAAGAAGGGCAATGGAATTCCGATAACCGGCATCAAACCTATGGTCATGCCAATATTAACAGCCAGGTGAAAGAACAAGACCGCTGCGACTCCATAACCGTAAATCCGACTGAAGTCTGAGCGCTGTCTTTCCGACAAGAAAATAATTCTTAGAATTAAAAATAATTCCAGAAAGATCACAGCTGTGCTTCCAACAAATCCCCATTCTTCTCCCACCGTACAAAAAATAAAATCGGTATCCTGCTCCGGAACAAAATCGTATTTTGTTTGTGTTCCCTGCAAATAGCCTTTTCCTAAGAATCCACCACTTCCAATGGCGATCTTCGCCTGATTGACATTGTAATCTGATCCCTTGAGATCTACTTCTCTTCTACCTAACAAACCATCAATTCGTTCTTTTTGATGCCTTTCCAAATGCTCATAAACATAATCGGTTCCTTTAACCACTGTTGCGCAAGATATCATAACAATCAACACAACAAATAAATTTGCCTTTGTTCTGTCAATGAATAAAAACGAAATGGCAGCGATCACAGATAAAGAGATGATGATGGTGAGCACATTGCTTACCACAAGCGTAACCACGAACAAAATAGCGGCAAGCAAACCAAAGATGAGAAAGTTCACACTTAATCCCTCTCGGTAAAGTACAATGACGAATGCAATGAACACAATGGCCAATCCGGTTTCATCCTGCAATTTTTTGATCAACAGCAAGGGCAATCCCAGGATCAACAAAGCGATAAATGTATTCTTGTAATTTTTAATGATATCCTTTATTCTCAATCTGAATTTCTGATTGACCACAATGGTACTGTTACTTAAGAATTTTGCCAAAGCGAGATTGGCTGCAAATTTCATGAACTCTGCAGGTTGAATTCCGAAATCACCAAAGCGATACCAGGAACGGGAACCTTTCACTTCTCTTCCCAGCCAAATAACAAGGATATTCGCCAGAATAAAAAATGCATAGAATCCATAAGAGAAGGCCGTGTAAAAATTCGCGTCGATCAATAAAATACTGAAGGCGATGACTCCTGCTCCAACGATCCACCACAATTGTTTTCCGTATTTCTGTGACACATCAAAAATACTTTGATGATCATCGTTGTAAACAGCTGCATAAATATTGAACCAGCCTAACAGAACCAATAAAAGATAGATCAGGATCGTTACGCGATCCACACCATAGAATATTTGATTCTGATTGCCTCTCATCAATGAAATTCGGTTGAAAGAAGATTCTCTCCTTTGATCAGATCCGCTGCCATGATCCGTTTTTCTAATTCGGGCCTTGTTACTTTTCCCGTTAAATATTTTTCGATCATCAAACTAACAACAGGTGCAGCCCACACTCCACCCCATCCTGCATTCTCTACCAAACAAGCAATGGCGATCTTCGGTTGCTCACGGGGAGCAAAGGCTTGAAATACGGCATGTGATTTCCCGTGTGGATTTTCAGCTGTTCCTGTTTTACCACAAGCAATTATTCCCGGTACCCTCGAAGCACTTCCTGTTCCTCCCGGCTCAAAGCATTTTTGCATTCCATCGATCACATTCAAATAATATTCCGGTTTCTGAACGGCCACATAATGTCTTTGTCTGAATTTCGGATCCAGCATTTTATTTTCACCTACACCTTTGATACAATGTGGTGTAAGGTAATAACCTCTGTTCGCAATGATGGCCACAACGTTCGCCATCTGAAGTGGAACCAGCAGGAGTTCCGCCTGACCAATTCCAAGTGATACAACTGTATTGGCATACCATCTTCCCTTACCAAAAACTTTATCGTAATAGCCGGCAGATGGAACATTCCCCGGTTTGTCATAAGGAAGATCCGTACCTAATCTCGTTCCGGGCCCGAATGTTTTGACAACATCGCGCCAGTGATTGTATCCATCAATGTATTTTGGAAATTTTTTCTGACTGGTAATATCCCGGAATACATAAGAGTAATAAGAGTTACAGGAAACTGCAACGGATCCGATAAGATCGACCGGACGATGAGGGTGACATTTTGGTTTGCCACCCATTGGAGGATATCCTCCTGCACAAGGATAAACAGTGGAACGATTGATCACTCCTTCATCCTGTCCAACCAAGGCATCAATGAGTTTAAATGTTGAACCGGGTGGATACATCGCAGTTAAGGCGCGATTGAATAAAGGCAGGTTCAATGTATCTGCGTAGAGTCGTGCGAAATTCTTCGAACGTTCCTTTCCTCCAACCAATTCATTGGGATCGTATCCGGGAGAAGAAACGAGACAAAGGATCTCCCCCGTGGAAGGTTCAATGGCAACAACAGCTCCCTTTTTTCCCTTCATCAATTGCTCACCATATTCCTGCAGATCCATGTCGATGGAACAATACAAAGGCTTACCCGGAATGGCCAAGGTATCGTAGGCTCCACCCATGTAACTTCCAATGATCTTGTTGTGCACATTGGTCACGGCTTTTTGAACGCCCTTCACTCCTCTTAATTCATTCTCATAACTTCGTTCTATCCCTGTAATGCCAATGTAATCTCCCTCTTTGTAATAAAGATCCTTCTCTGCCTTCTCTTTGCTTACCTCCCCCACATAACCCAACAAATGCGCTGCAATGGGCCTCGGATACTTCCTAACGGTTCGCTTCTGTACGAAGAAGCCTTTGAACCGGTAGATCTTTTCCTGCAACCGGGCATTCATTTCGGCCGACATTTGTTTTTCGAAGATGCTTTGCTTGCGCGGCGAGTTGGGAGCCTGACAGGCCCTTCTCATACGTCGCAAATATTCTTTCTTGTCAATTTGCAGGATCTCACAAAGGGAAAGGGTATCACAACCTTTTGTTTCTTTGGGTATGACCATGAGGTCATAGGAAGGATCGTTCTGCACGAGCAATTTTCCATTCCTGTCAAAGATGAATCCGCGTACAGCGTATTCGGTGAGTCTTCTGAGTGAATTGTTATCTGCCGCGATCTTGTACTGATCATCGATCAGCTGAATGTAAAACAAACGACAGATGTAAATGATGGCGATCAGACAGAAGAATCCTCCTATGATGAATTTTCGATTGGATAACTGAAGATTGCTTGCCATTATCTTTTTTTACCGGTATAAAAAAGGAACTGCAATAAATAAACGAGAAGGAAGGTTCCGATGCTGCTGAGGATCACTCTTAGAAATGTCCCAAAGAATTCGTTGAAGCGAAAGATCTCCAGATAGAAGAAAGCAAAATGATGAATGAGTATGAGTGTGCCTGCATATCGCAGGTACCAGGCCAATCCCATGTCATCTACCGTTGGCTTTACGCCAATATCATAACCGTCGCGTGGCGAAATGAATTTCAAAACATAATGTCTGCTGAATCCCATCAGGGTACAGGCTGAAGCATGCAGTCCGGATGAATCATGAAAGATATCCAGGGAAATGCCCACGAAGAAAGAAATGACCATCAAAGCAACTCGTTGCGTTTCGAAGGGAAGCATTAAAATGATGAGTACATACGGAAGCATGATGATGTAAGGGCCCAGATTGATGTTCTGAACGATGAGCACCTGCAACAAAAGAAGCAGAATGAATCTTAGAATATTTCGGAAGATCTCAGTCGTCAATTTGCTTCTGCGAATTTTTTTCCAGCGAATCGCGCTCGCCTTTGTATTTGTTTTGGATGATGTAAACGTGATTCACTTTTTTCAGATCTGCGCCTAATTTAACTTTCACCGTAAAAAAAGATTCGTTCTGTTTTTGCTCCCAGCTTTCTACTGTGCCGGCAAATAATCCTTCAGGAAAGATTCCAGATAATTCACTTGTCTCAACTGTATCTCCTTTTTTGATCCTTGCATGTGTAGGAATATCCGTAAGCAAACAATGTTGATAGTCGCTTCCGTCCCATATTAAAATTCCGTAGCTGCCATCATTCTTCAACTGACAATTGATCTTGGAATCTTTGTGCAACAAACTCATGGCACTGCTGAAATTGGAACTAGCATCGGTGATGTATCCAACAATTCCCTGCACACTCATTACAGCCATATCACGACCTGCGCCCTGTTCTTTACCAATATTGAGGGTAAGGTAATTCCTTCTTTTGTTCACGCTGGAGTTGACCACCTTTGCACTCATGTAGGTGTAGTGTTGTTTGTACAAAGTATCGTGACGTTCGAAGCGCGTCAATGGAATGATATTGAAATTACTTTTTAAGCGATTGCGCAGTTTTGTATTCTCTTCGGCCAATCGTTCGTTCTCTTGTTTCAATGCAAAATATTCTTTTGTGTTGGCCGCAGCCAGATAAATATTGGAAGCGACTGCATTGGATGAATTCAACACCTGCGAACCCTGATAACCTCTGTTCCTTTGCATCAGCCAAATGCAGATGAGCTGCAGCAATGCAAATACAAAGATGAAATGATGTTTTAAAACAAAGGCGAGTAAATTTTTCACTTAAATGGCTGCTGAGAATAAACAATAACTCTGTTTTTCCCTTTCTTTAAAGCTACAATGCAGGACTTAAGACTACTTGATCAGGAAAGGGAATTTATGAACATTTTTCAGTGCAATTCCTGTGCCTCTTGCAACGGCTCTCAATGGATCTTCACACACATGTACCGGAAGTTTTGTCTTGAGTGAAATACGTTTGTCAAGTCCTCTGAGCAATGATCCTCCACCGGCCATGTAGATCCCTTTACGGTAAATATCTGCGGCAAGTTCAGGTGGTGTCATTTCCAATGCATTCAGGATCGCTTCTTCGATCTTTGAAATGGATTTATCCAAGCAATGTGCGATCTCAACATAAGAGATGTAAACCTCCTTCGGAATTCCGCTCATCAAGTCTCTTCCCTGTACCGCAAAATCAGCAGGAGGATTTTCAATCTCCGTCATCGCCGCTCCTACTTCGATCTTCACACGCTCCGCACTTCTTTCTCCAATGAGAATGTTGTGCTGACGACGCATGTACTCTTCTATGTTGGCATTGAAATCATCACCGGCAATACGAATGGATTTATCACACACGATACCACCGAGTGCTATTACGGCGATCTCTGATGTTCCTCCCCCAATATCAATGATCATATTTCCCATGGGTTCTTCCACATCAATACCCATACCAATTGCGGCAGCCATGGGTTCATGGATCATGTACACTTCTTTTGCTCCTGCATGTTCAGCACTGTCACGCACCGCACGTTTCTCTACCTCCGTGATACCACTTGGAATACAAATTACCATTCTCAACGAAGGTTTGAAAAAACGATTTCCGGTATTGATCATCTTGATCATTCCCTTGATCATTTCTTCCGCTGCCTGAAAGTCTGCGATCACTCCGTCTTTCAATGGACGAATGGTTTTAATATTCTCATGGGTCTTTCCATGCATCATCTGCGCATTTCTTCCCACAGCGATCACGCGACCGTTCGTACGATCTACTGCAACGATACTGGGTTCATCCACCACCACTTTATCATTACTGATGATAATGGTATTGGCCGTTCCGAGATCGATCGCAATATCCTGTGTTAAAAAATCAAATAGCGCCATAAATTAGGAGAGAATATCCAACAAAGATAATGAGATTGAGAAGTTATCGGCATATACGAAAGCCAATAAAATCAAAAGTAGTTAACAGTGTTTTGTTGTTTGTTAAGAGGGTGAATTTGCTAGCCGGATCCTCTTTGCAGAATCAATAACCCAAGATCTTCAGCATGCTCTTGTAGCTTTGTTCCTTGGCAAACAACCTTGTTTCCAGATTTCCTTCTTCGTCTCTGTCAATGAGCACATGTTTGGGTGCAGGTATCAGACAGTGTTGCGTTCCTCCATATCCACTCAGGGCTTCCTGATAAGCACCGGTATGAAAGAATCCGATATAGAGTGGAGTTTTAAATGTCTTATCCAGTTTCGGAAGAAAGACCTGATTGGTGTGCGCTTCGGTATTGTAATAATCCATACTGTCGCAGGTCAATCCTCCCAGGTTGACCGGAATGTAAGGCTTGTCCCAATGATTGATGGATAAAAGAATGAAGCGTTGGTTGATTCCCCAGGTATCAGGCAAAGTAGTAATGAATGAACTATCGATCATGTACCAGGTCTCTCTGTCATTCTGCTGTTTTTGATCGATCACCGAATACAGCGTAGCACCACTTTCTCCAACGGTAAAGGATCCAAACTCAGTAAAGATATTGGGTTCCGGTATTTCGTGCTGATCGCAAAATGCTTTGATCTGCTCTACAATTTCTTCGATCATGTATTCGTAATCGTAATCAAAACTCAAGGAAGTTCGGATAGGCATTCCTCCTCCGATATTCAATGAATCCAATCCCGGACAAACCTCTCTTAATTCTTTGTACAGGTTCAAACATTTATTCAATTCTGTCCAGTAATAGATCGTGTCTTTGATACCGGTATTGATAAAAAAGTGAAGCAGTTTTAAATTGAATTTCGGATTGGGTTCAATTTTCTCTTTGTACAATTTCATGATCTCTGAACTTCTGATCCCCAGGCGTGAAGTATAAAATGCAAAGGAAGGTTCTTCCTCTGTACTGATGCGAATTCCAAGATCCAGTTTATCGGCCTTCACATATTTTCTGTAATGATCGATCTCTTCCAAATGATCAAGAACGGGAATGATATTGAATCCTTCATTGGCCAATTCGGTGATGTTGTGTTTGTAGAGTGTGCGCTTATACCCGTTACAAATAATATATGTATCTTTGTTTAAGGCCTTTTTTTGGAATTGTTCCTTGATAATTTGAAGATCAAAAGCAGATGAAGTCTCGATGTGAACATCGTTTTTCAGTACTTCATCCAGCACAAAACTAAAGTGAGAGCTTTTGGTGCAATAGCAATAAACGTATTTTGCCTTATAATCCACCTTGGCCATAGCCACATTGAACAAACGTTTGGCTTTTTGGATCTGAGAGGATATTTTTGGTAAATAGGTGATCCTTAAGGGAGTGCCATATTGTTTGATAACATCCATTAAAGGAATATCATTAAAATGCAATTGATCATCGGCAACATCAAAGCCCTCCTGAGGGAAGTTAAAGGTCTGATTGATCAAGTTAGAATAAGAGTTATTCATGAATTCCGAGTTAATTACTTTAGTTAATAAAGATACAAGTAAGTGAGTTAAAGGGCCTCAAAAGTAGGTTAAATATTGATTAAATTAGTGTTACTATGATAAAACCGATAAAAATAATAGAGGTAAAAAGTGAGATTGGAGCCGGTACAAGAGGGGCAAGTATGGGGGTTGATGCCATTAAAATAGCGGCATTGGACTTCGGTTCACCCTTCTTTAAACGTTACAAATCCGTAGAAATACCCAGCGAAAACAACCTTTTGTTGGAGCCTGTGGTACATGATTATGCGAAACGGATCAAGGGCATTTACAATCTTAATGAGCGTATTTCCAAAGAGATACAGAAAACCTTAAAGGCAGAACAAATACCTATTGTACTGGCCGGCGATCATAGTTCGGCTTTAGGTACCATAAGCGGGATACGTCTTGCTTACCCTGAAAAGAAACTTGGAGTAATCTGGATCGATGCCCATGCCGACCTTCATAGCCCCTATACCACCCCCAGTGGTAACATGCACGGAATGCCTTTGGCCTGTGTACTTGGGGAAGATAACAAAGACAGACAGCAGAATAAGCCGGATGATGAGACCATTGAGTACTGGGAAAAACTAAAGAACTTAGGAGGTATTTACCCTAAAATAGGTTATGGCGATCTTGTCTTCATTGCCCTGCGGGACTTTGAACCACAGGAGGAATACCTGATCAAGAAGAACAAGATCAGGATCTTTAATTTACAGGAGATCCGTAAGAAAGCGGTAGAGAGAGTGGCCATTGAATCACTGAACTATTTAGATCACTGCGACATTATTTATGTAAGCTTTGATGTAGACAGTATGGATTCAAGGATCAGCAGTGGTACCGGCACTCCTGTTCCCAATGGAATAACAGAGAAAGAAGCAGGTAACCTCATCTATTACATCATGAGAAGTAAGAAGATCGTTTGCTTTGAAATGGTAGAGATCAACCCTACTTTGGATAAAGAAAACTTAATGGCAGAGAATGCTTTTGAGATCTTACAGAAGACGACCAACCAGCTGAGTAACGATTTTTAAGCTCATTATGAAGCATTTGCAATAGAATTCAGGACGAACAAGCAACCTGAAAGAAGGAAGCGAAGTATAATCCCCCGATATTGCAGCTGCCGGCCGAGGTATTGCGCAAGCGATAATACGCACGGGGCCTACCCTTTCAGCTTACTAATACTAGGTTGACTGTGGATGAAAAGCAAATCACGTATTATAATAGGCTCCCGATGGGGAGCCTTTATAGTTTTTATAAGTGCAAATAGAATTTAGGCTTGATGTTTTTTTAGCGACTATAAGTCCCTTGTCTGGTTACTCTTTTAAAAAATAGGATCCAAGCTAGTTTGTCTCAATTCAAAGATCTTTGACGCGGTCTAATACTTAAGATACGAATTGATCTTTTCAATATTAGATCTGATAAAAAATGATGGCAATACTATGAATTGTAGCCATGATTCGATCTGTTCGATTATACTTTTGTTATTAATTTTTATGTCAGAAAAAGAAACAGTGAAGATTGCGTATGAAACAGTGGCTCCCAAGATCTACTTTATACGAGAACAAAAAGTTATGCTCGACCGTGACTTGGCGAAATTATATGGAGTTGCAACAAAAGTTCTTAAACAATCAGTGAAACGAAATATCTGTAGGTTTCCTGAAGATTTCATGTTTGAAATGAGCGATTTAGAGCTGGAAAATTGGAGGTCACAAATTGTGACCTCCAAATCTGACCTTATGGGATTACGGTATGCTCCCTACTGCTTCACTGAACAGGGCATTGCGATGCTTTCGAGCGTGTTGAATAGCGAAAGAGCCATAAAAGTAAATATTGAGATTATTCGTGTATTTACAAGAATACGTAAAATTTTAGCTGAAAACACAGAGCTACGTTTAGCGATTGAGCAATTGGAAAAAAAGACAGATAACAATACAAAAAATATCGAAATAGTATTTCGTTATCTGGATGAATTTATTGAAAAGAATGAAAGTCAAAGACCTCGAAAACAAATTGGATATAAATCATCCACTAAAAACGTTTGAGTTTATTCTAGTCTTACTTCACAAGGCACAAGAGGAATGATCTAGTTTTTGATGATCTTTTTTACGGTGAGTAATTCACTTCCTGATTCAACTCTTAAAAAGTAAATGCCCTTGCTTAAGTTTGAAAGATCCATAATTGGAGATTCGCTTTTGCCAATTGATTGAGATGAATAAAGTTCTTTACCAAAAATATCTTGTAAAGTAAAAGTCAGTATTTTATTCATCAAAGAACATTCGCTCTCCAATTTAAAATGAATAAGATTTGTGCTTGGATTTGGAAATACTTCAATATTAGCTCCTGTGAATTCTGTTTTGTTTGAATTCACAACAAAATTACCACAACCAAAACTATAAGGACCCGCAACAAAAGAAAAAGTTAATAAACTAGGATTATACCAATGTTTATTGTTATTTCCTTGGGCGTAAGGATTACTATTTGTAATTGTTAGTGGTAAATAAATACTAGCTATGTTTATAGAGCAACTAGAAGTTCTTATTGTTGGACAACTATAATGAAACATCGCTTTATTGGCAACATTCAAGTCTGCATTTACGACGGGGTTGGTAATATTTATTTCATTTAAAGAATTTCCGGTATTAAAACCATAATAGCTTAATCTTGCTTTTACATTCGGCAACGTATTCCATTTTTTATTTCCACTTGTTAGCAGGGTATCTGATTCAGACCATGAATATAAATTCAGGTATCCATCACTATTCGTTGATAGTTGTAATCGGGCATCTGACTTGACTTTTCTATTTGCATTATTGATGTCAATGTCCCATGGATTATCAGTATATCCGGCACCCGTGCTGTAAGAACTTGGCGCTTCCGTTGCTAATGAGTCTACCAATTGAAAAGACCAAGAGGAAGGCCCGTTAGTATAAAAATCGTAAAGATATGGCCTGGCACCGGGCTTGTGAGGCCAAAGATATTTTTCACTGCCAAATTGATAAACATAGTCAAGCGAGTCGTCATGTGTCTTGCTAGTACCCACAAGGCTTGTAAAAATATGTAAGCTACCATTTTGATCAACAGAAACGCCAATACCTTCATTTAAATTAAAATGTGGAATTACCAGATTACTATTGGAATTCACGGCTTTCAATTTGTCTTTTACCGAGTTATAAACCGGCAAATTAAAATCAATCCCATTGATCAAGTACCATGTTGCACCACTATTTGTCGTCTTATACACTATAGGTTGCCATCCTCTGTTTGATAAGCTGGAACTTTGGGATGCGCCTATAAACACCACATAGCCGAAATAGCCACCACTATTCCAAGCCATCATAACTTTATCTGCCAATTGCTTTGATCCATCACTTCGAATAATGGTAGAAGGTATAATTGAATCAGAAACCCAACTAACTATACCAGATGAAATACTTCCTTTTATGACCCTTGCTCCTCGCATACCATAAGCAGCAGTGGTAACAGCGTTAACATCATTCACAATTGTTGCAAGCGATCTTACATATCCATCATCGGTACTGGTAAAAGAACCATAAGAATTATCATGTTTGCCCAAGGAAGTATAAGGCGGGGTGTTGGCATAAAACTGCATGGCCCCCGGTATCGGGCTTGCCGTGTTGTTGTAACTAGAGGCTAACAATTTCTTACTTGCATACCAGTTTCCGCTTATAGAATTAGAGTTTACAGAAGACCCACATCCCACCATATAAGCTAATCCATTGTTTACATCCGTATTGCCGGGTGTATTGAGGATACCCCCTTGAGGGTACTTAGAATACTCGTTCGCGTTGCTCCAGATACAGAGGCTATCCCAATTCAGGCCGTAGTTCTTAGAGATCATAGACACAACGGAACCATTGTTGTTATTAGGTAAGGAATTGTAAGTATTGCTTTTATTATGAACGAATGTCAACGCTTCAAGATTGTAGTTCCATTGCAATGGTTTTGATAAACTGTTAAGTACACCGTAAACGTTGGATGAACTTGTAAAATTTGTCCACGTACTTACAGCACTTTCCTTTTTTTGAAGAAGATTCAATTCGAACTTATTTTGTTCCGATTCCGGTTTATTCGTAAAGGAATTCGAATTCACTCTATTCTCATTCAACAACTTTTCGCCCATACTTAGCTGACCTGTAGGATGAATATTGATATACTGATTTTGAGAAAAACCGAGTGTACTAATAGCAATGAAAATAAAAAAAGCTTTCCTTCTTATCATTTACCGCATTTTTAATTCATATTATTAGTTAATGTGGGAAACAGCAATTTTTTTATTCATAAATTTCCTGCCGGATTGTACCCTCATGGTGTAAAAACCGGATGGCACGCTAGAAAGATCTAAAGTAATTTTATTCTTATCGAACTCAACAGAAAAAGATCGAATGCTTCGACCCAGCTCATCAAAAAGTAATACTTCAGTAGATTTATCATAGTTAGAGGTTACGGAGCAAACTAGCTTATCATCTGCCGGATTCGGCCAAACCATCAACTCTCCATTCTCCTTCTCTGCCTCCTCAATGCCATTATTAATTGGACAATTCACCTCAAAACAGCCTGTACTATCTGCCTTGATCAGCCAGTTTTTTGGAGTGCCGGAGTTTGGACCGTGGAATAAAGCAGCTATAAAGCCACCATCCTTAGTACAAGATATATGATAAGGAGCTAATTGACTATTCGATGGCATAGGAAAGTAAAAAGTAGCAATACTATCTAAATTGGAATTAACTTTTAAAACATCAGCGGTATGATTATAGGATCCTGGCCCAAATACTTCTCCTGAGGCACCTCCAACATAAATTACTCCATTAACTTTTTGTGTTGCACATTGAGCTCCATTACCATTCGATTCAATATTAAATTTAGGGCTTTTAATTTTTGTGCCTGTATTAAAATTAAAATTGTATAGAAGCTTCTTTTTATATCCACTTTGCTCTTTACAATTTCCCACACCTAAAAGCGTATTGTCATTTAATCGAATAACATCTGTTATATTTGATTGAATGCCTGTTGTGCCTACATCAAAGTATAAAGTAGCATTTGTGTCCGTTCTAAGGAAGAAGCCATCAAGATTTACCGACCTCTTACTACCTCCAACAATAAAACTATTATCATCAATTTTCAAAATTCTATGCGCTAAAATGGAATAACTATTCCAAGAATTATACAAGTATTTATGCCACTTGTAGTTTCCATTCTTATCTACCTTCATTAAAAAGGGTTTACAATAACTAAAATTATTTTTTATATAATATCTTTCCCCTACAACCAAAATGCTGCTATCTGCCAAATAGGTAGATGTAAACAATTCACAACTATCACCAGGTTGATTATAAGATTTCACCCACACAGTATCTAACGTCTGTAAGTTAATTTTAGCAAGCACACCTATGTGATGATTAAATGCAAGGCTTAGAATTCCTGAAAACAAAACATAACGATCATTAATTTGATCAAAGGGTCTAATAGTATTTGCGTAAAACAAATAATTATCAGGATGATAAAACTGCTTTTCTTGAAGTTCTATCCCAAAAGTATCAGTAACCAACAAATTAAGTCCTTGCTGTTGTCCGGTAAGAGTATTGGTTGCAAAACCAAAAATCATATACTTATTATCATACCGATAAACACATTGACTTCGTGAACTGCAATTATTGATAGTATAAGAATAATTGAACTTCACAGGTGCCTGTGCAAGAAAAAAACTACAGTGTAGAAACAGAATATATTTCAATAAAAATTTCATTATTTTGCTACTATTATTGTTTTAAGTCCATCACTCATTCTCATCTCTGTTTCACTAAATAAACTTAACGAAAATTGCCGTTGAATCAAAATTTGATTACATTTATATTGTTAAATCTTAATTACCATGAAAAAAATTATCTCAATTCTATTGATCACGCTCTCTTTTCAGGCCTGGTCGCAAAAGAATGCTGCTAAAGTACCGGCTAATGTTTTGGATGCATTCGGTAAAATGTATCCTCACGTAAAAGCTGCTGAATGGAAAGCGGAAGAAGGGAATTATGAAGCGGAATTCAAAGCACCGAACATGAATAAAAAAGAAGGTGGCAAAGCCGAAGTGATGAGAACTGTTGTCATGAATGCTCAAGGCACCTTGGTTCAGGAAGAAGAAGAAATGGAGATAGCCGATCTTCCTGTTTCCATTACAGATTATGTAAAAAAGGAATTAGGTGGGAAAAAGATCACCGAAGCTTCGCGCATAACTCTTAATACCGGTGATATGAATTATGAAGTTGAATTAGGCAAAACCGATTACTTGTTCAATGCGGATGGTAAATTCCTGAGCAAAGAAGAAGACAAAAAAGACGACGATAAAAAGAAAAAATAAAATTGCATGAAGTTAAGATCTCTACTCTCCATCAGCCTTTTCATTTCATTAAATAGTCTTGCACAAACACCGGATTATGTTTCTACTTCCAGCTTAGTTGCCTGGTATCCATTCAACGGTACGGCAATGGACATGAGCGGTAACGGTAATCATTGTGCTACTTTTAATGGTCCTGCTCCTGCAGCAGATCGTTTCAATAATGCAGCGGCTTCTTTTTCATTTGATGGGGTAAATGATTTTATCAATTCTACTTCCAATTTCTTTGATTCCAGCACTCCTCACAGTATTTCCATGTGGTGGAAGACCAGCGATTATACCAAAGCATCTCAAACGTATTACAGCATCAATCCTTTTTTTCAGGAAGGTGTTCTATTCAATCATGCTCCCAACGGCTCTCCTCAAAAGATCACTTACATGTTAGGAACCGGTGCCGGAACATTTGACATCAACAACAGCCTGAACGGTTTCACCGTTACTCCGAACTTTGCTTCCTGGCATCATTTGATCATCATCAGAAATAATACGGAATGGAAATTTTATTCGGATGGTGTTCTTTCTCACACTTTCGCTTCTATTCCAACCGGAACTCTGCTTGCCAATATTCGTTTTGGTGCGGAGAACAATGGTGTTGTTGGCGGTGGTAGAAATTTCAAAGGACAATTGGACGATATCGGGATCTGGAACAGAGTGCTTACGGATTGTGAGATCTGGAAATTATACAACGCATCTGCCGGAAACGTTAGTTGCAGCAGTTCTGCCTCTATGATCTGTACCGGACAAAGCGTTACCTTAACAGCCAGTGGTGCTACTTCCTATACCTGGAGTCCGGGTAATTTTACCACTACGTCCATTGTTGTGAGTCCGGTTACTACAACAACTTATTCCGTTGCGGCAGACAATACCGTGAGTACCTGCAGCAGCAATACCACGATCACGCAGATGGTATCGCCTTGTACCGGAATTGAACTTTCTAATTTAAAAGGAGAGGAACTTCTTCTTTTCCCGAATCCGAATCAAGGAGAATTCTTTATTTCTTATCCGGTCAATTCAACCGTAACGATCTGTGATGCCAAAGGAAAATTTGTAAGAACCTTTGAGTTGAATGAAAGCAATGGAAGAAAGATCAAATGCGAAGGACTTGAATCGGGAATTTATTTTCTGAAATTGAATTCTGAAAAATATACGGAGAGCAAACGAATTTCCGTTATTCGTTAATTACATTTCCCATTTCACTTTCATGAAATTGGCTTCGTAATAGCTGATCCTGAATTTCATTTCTACTTGTCCCTTGCTGTTCGTCACCACTACTCTCTTCTTCTTTTTATTGTAGGTCCAGGTACCTTGATCCCATGAATGAATATCTGTTTCCCCAAGGTGTAGGATCTGACACTTGCCATCCTTCTCCAGTTTTACAGTTGGTCTGTAAGGACGTGGAGGAAAATTGTATTCACAGTTTCTGAAAACATATTTTTTATCAGCTTCTTTTTCATCTTCCATGGAACGAGACCAGCAGATCTGTATCGCATCCTGAAGCGTTACTTTTTTCTGCTGAGAAAAAATGGGAGAACTGATGACAAGGAAAAGAAAAAGTATTTTTTTCATGTGATTTTTTTTTAAAGGTAAGAAGCAAATTGAATTCCACATAGCTGTTTAGAATGATTTGGCTTTTTGGTTTTTACCTTTCTGCACTAAATTGAAGGTAAAATATGCTTTGCTAAATCCTTTTAAGCAATTATGATCGCTGTGAAATTAGCAATTTTTTCAAGGGCAGGGCGTATTTGCTGGGATTTTCTATTAACTTCATGCTGCTAAATCATAAGAATAGAGAATGATAAAAATCTACTTTTCTTTTTTGTTTTGTTTTTTTGTTCATGCCGGGCTTATGCATGGGCAGAACTGCAATGGAAAGCACAGTTTAACGATGCTTCCACTCGCTTCTCAGTCGGGCGTTGATTTCGCGTACCGGATCAATCATTGCACAAATGGAGATGAGATTTTATTGCAGATCACGAATACCAATGCTGGAAGTGTAAATCTTGTGTTCACACCAAAAGTAAGTTCTCCAAATCAAAACTGGACCTCTCCTGCTTCTTATACCATGACCATTGCAGGACAAAGTACCTTAAATGCACCTAATACTTGTGGGAATACCAATTCAGCCCTTGAATTAATTGGTACAGAATTATTCCCGAATGAATATTTTCCTCAGAACAATACCTTTCCTCAGATCCTAAGTATTGAATTATTGAACATCAGTGTAAATCCGTGATCATGAACAGAGCTAAAAAAATATTTGCCGGCTTGTTCCTTTTAACTTTCGGAATGCAAGCACAGATGATAGAGAATTTTGAAACGGCAGCTGCCTGGATGTGGGCGCCTTGGTTGCAAGCAGGTGCCGGAGGTGCAGGTGCAAAAACAGCTCCTGCATTGTATACCGGAGCTTTTGGATGGGAAGCGCAAACTGCAGGACCATGGCCTTGGCATTACAGAACCGATGTGGTTCTTGGAAATGCAGGAAACGTTTTAGGAGCCTGGGCAAAAGGAAATCAACGTAATTATTTAGGATTTGGTGCTACAGGTGGAGGATGCTGGTCATTGGTCCTTGCTCCCAATACTTCAGGTCTGATCATTCAATCGAATGCTGGATGGGGTTATAGTGATCTGGCGACTTCTGCTTATGCCTATAACACTGCCAATTGGTATTACCTTGAAGTTACCTGGAATACTTCAACCAATGTGACCGGTAGATTATACAATTCTGCGATGGTGCTTCAAACATCCGTTAATTTAAATATTCCAACTCTGGTTCCGGCCGGTGTAGCCTTCAGAAGCTATTGCACCACGGTTTGTTATTTTGATGATATCAATTCCAATGTGATACTTGCCGCACAATTACTCGAGTTCAAGGGAAATAGCAATGAAGAATTAAAAGTGAACGAATTGAACTGGACAACAGGAAGCGAGAAGAACAACAAGACTTTTTCAGTGGAGAAAAGTGTAGATGGTATTTCTTATTCACCGATCGGCGAACTGCCCGGTGCAGGAAACAGCAATACCATTCACGAATATTCTTTCCGTGATAGTGAGCCTGCCAGTGGCGTGAATTATTACCGACTTCGTCAGTTTGAATTTGACGGAAGCTCTACTCTTTCAAACGTGATCACCATCGAGAACAAGAATGTTGCGCAGCAAATTGAAGTGTTCCCAACTGTAAGCTCCGGAAAAGTAAATGTCATCCTTCCGACAGGAGCTGAACAAAAGATCACTGTATCGGATGTAAGCGGAAAAGTTGTTCGTCAAATTGACATCAGCGGAGATGCAAAAACGAATTCCATCGATCTTTCTTCTTTGAACGACGGAGCTTATCTGATCCAATCCAATAACACCAACAGTGTTTCCAGAAAGAAGATCTTCATTTCTAAGTAATTTTTTTTATGCGAAAGGCCTTCGGAGGTCCTTGAAATTTTTCTGATCAGTTCAGCTTTTCTTTTTTGCTTTGTAATTCTTCATCAAAGAATCGGCCGTATTCAAAAACTTTGTTTGTTCTGTGCCGGGCACTGATCCTGCCGGATAACCCAATGAACCAATTGGATCGATGCTGAATTTTTTTGTTGAATCATTCTTGATCATATTGAACATCCAGCAAGTTGGATAACCCATCACACCGAATGATTGTTGCAGGTTATTGTTCTGTGTTTGTAATTCCGGACTCAATTGCTTATTTCTTGGAAAATCAACTTCGAGAAGAATCACATTTTTCTTTGCCCAGTCAATAAACTCTTTTTTTGCAAACACATCTGCTTGCAATTTATGACACCAGCCACACCAGTCGCTACCGGTAAAAAAAGCGAAGACAGGTTTTTTCTTTTTCTTGGAAAGATCATGAGCCTCCATCAAATTGGTATGCCATTCCAATTCACTTTTTACAGCTTCTTTCTTTTGCGAATAAGCTTTTGAAATTCCGGTAAACAGTCCGAAATGCAAAGTGAGTATTAACAGGATCGTTTTATTCATATACAATATTAAGAAATGAAGTCTTTCCCCTTTCCTTAATTATGTTAAAGTGCAGGAATATTGAGGGAATAAAAAAATCCCTTCCGTAAAAGGAAGGGATCTAATTTTTGTTGGAGGGATTCTCTTATGATCCGCAAGCTTCGCATGCATCCGGATTATCAAGGCTGCAGCTAAGTTGTGCTGCTTTCTCTTCATCCGTAAGCAAATGAGCCTGACCTCTTTCAACCAGTAAGGCATCTTCATTTCCTAAGATCTGCGTTGGTTGTTTCAAGGCATCCTGATCAACTGTGAACTTAATTGCATCAGCAGCTGCTTTTGTACGCAGGTAATACATTCCGGTCTTTAATCCTTTTTTCCAAGAATAGAAATGAGCTGAGCTCATCTTTGCGAAGTTCGCATCTTGAATGAATAAGTTGAGTGATTGTGACTGATCGATGTAAGCACCACGATCGGCCGCCATATCAATGATCGTTCTTTGTTTGATCTCCCAAACTGTTTTGTAAAGTTCTTTGATGTTATCCGGAATTTCAGCAATACCCTGAACAGAGCCATTCGCTGCAATGATCTTGTTCTTCACATTGTCATTCCAGATACCAAGTTTCACCAGATCGCGAAGCAAATGCTTGTTCACTACCACAAACTCTCCGCTCAATACACGACGTGTGTAGATGTTGCTTGTGTATGGCTCGAAGCACTCGTTGTTTCCAAGGATCTGAGATGTACTTGCTGTAGGCATTGGAGCCAGTAATAAACTGTTTCTGATACCGTACTTCATTACTTCTTCGCGTAATGTATCCCACTCCCATCTTGGACTTGGTGTTACATTCCACATATCTTGCTGGAAAATTCCTTTTGATGCAGGAGAACCCGCGAATGTTTCGTACGGACCTTCGATCTTTGCAAGATCCTTACTTGCAGTAAGGGCTGCGTAATAAATTGTTTCGAAGATCTCGGCATTCAATTTCTTTGCTTCTTCACTTTCGAATGGATAACGCATCAAAATGAAAGCATCTGCCAATCCTTGTACGCCCAATCCAATTGGTCTGTGACGCATGTTGGAAGTTCTTGCTTCAGGAATTGGATAATAATTGCGATCGATGATCTTATTTAAATTCTTTGTAGCAACGTAAGTGATCTCAAATAATTTGTTGTGATCGAATGTTCCAGTCTTCTCATCTACAAAACGAGGAAGAGCAATAGAAGCTAAATTACAAACGGCTACTTCATCTTTGCTGGTGTACTCGATGATCTCAGTGCAAAGGTTAGAAGATTTAATAGTACCCAAATTCTGCTGATTCGATTTTGAATTGGCAGCATCTTTGAATAACATATATGGATTTCCGGTCTCGATCTGCGCTTCGATGATGGCGCTCCAAAGTTCACGAGCCTTAATTTGTTTACGGTATCTCTTTTCGCTTTCGTATTTTGTATACAAAGCTTCGAATTCAGCACTGTGGCAATCGCTCAATCCAGGGCACTCATTCGGACACATCAAACTCCAATCTCCTTCTTCTTCCACTCTCTTCATGAATAGATCCGGGATCCAAAGTGCAGTGAATAGATCACGTGCGCGCATTTCTTCTTTACCATGATTTTTGCGGATATCAAGGAAATCATAAATGTCGGCATGCCATGGCTCCAGATACACAGCGATAGATCCTTTGCGTTTTCCACCACCCTGATCAACGTAACGAGCTGTTTCGTTATACACTTTTAGCATTGGAATGATCCCGTTGCTGGTTCCGTTCGTTCCTTTAATGTATGAACCTGTTGCACGAACGTTGTGAATATTGATACCGATACCTCCTGCGCTCTGAGAAATTCTGGCACAGTTCTTCAATGTATCGTAAATTCCGTCAATGCTGTCTTCTTTCACTTGTAAAAGAAAACATGAACTCATTTGTGGTTTTGGTGTTCCCGCGTTGAATAAGGTTGGTGTTGCATGTGTGAACCAACGCTCGCTCATTAAATTGTAGGTACGGATAGCAGATTCAATATCGTTCTTGTGGATTCCAACGGCCACACGCATTAACATGTGTTGAGGACGCTCAGCCACCTTGTTATTCATCTTTAATAAGTAAGAGCGCTCTAAAGTCTTGAATCCAAAATAATCATAACCAAAATCACGGTCATAGATGATAGAAGAATCCAAGGTATGGGCATTGGCCATTACGATCTCATACACATCTTCTGCGATCAAAGAAGCAGGTTGATGTGTCTTTGGATCGATGTACTTATATAAAGCCTCAATGGTCTTTGAAAAACTCTTGATGGTATTCTTATGCAGGTTGCTCACTGCAATACGAGAAGCCAACTGAGCGTAATCAGGGTGACGGACTGTTAAAGAAGCGGCAGTTTCAGCAGCTAAATTGTCAAGTTCACTGGTTGTTACACCATCGTAAACTCCATCAATTACTTTTTTTGCCACCAGGATAGAGTCTACGTGCGTAGGATCTAAACTATAACTTAGTTTTTGAACGCGGGCGGTGATCTTATCGAACTTTACCGACTCGCGAGTGCCGTCTCTTTTAATTACAAACATAGACTGATTTTAATTTTAGTTTTTTGAGATTTTAACTTTACTTTTTTATTCCGTTGGGACTTACAAGTTACATACGCTTGAAGCCTTCCCGATTTTTAATTCATTCAACATTTCAACAATCCGATGGTTAATTAAAATTTAACCCGTTTTTTCACATATAAGGCTGAAATCCCCATCCGGAATGTTCGTTCCGGCTCAATCTATCCGCCTGTATGTTCAATTGGGGTTTTTAACCGACCAGTTTTAAACTAGAAATCTTCGTCCAGTTTAAATACATTGTTCTCTTCGCTTTTACCCATCACACCAGCTTTCTGGTATTCGGCAACACGTTTTTCGAAGAAATTGGTTTTTCCCTGTAACGAGATCATTTCCATAAAATCAAATGGATTTGACGCGTTATAGTATTTGTTGCAACCTAAAGCAACCAGCAATCTATCTGCACAAAACTCAATGTACTGGCACATCAGATCAGCATTCATTCCTATCAACTTTACCGGGATCGCATCCACAACAAATTTCTTTTCAATAACCACTGCGTCGGTAATGATCTTGGTAACCTGTTCAGGAGGCAACTGATTTTTCACATGCTTGGTATATAATAAGCAGGCGAAATCACAATGCAATCCCTCATCTCTACTGATCAATTCATTACTAAAGGTAAGACCTGGCATCAGTCCACGTTTTTTCAGCCAGAAGATAGAGCAGAAAGATCCTGAGAAAAAGATCCCTTCCACGGCAGCAAAAGCAATCAATCTTTCAGCAAAACTTCCATTTCCGATCCAACGCAAAGCCCATTGTGCTTTTTCATTCACACAAGGCACGGTATCAACTGCGTGAAGCAGGTAATCCTTTTCTGCCGGGTCTTTAATATAGGTGTCGATCAATAAAGAGTATGTTTCTGAATGGATGTTCTCCATCATGATCTGGAATCCATAGAAACAACGAGCCTCAGGGTACTGTACCTCGTTTGTAAAATTAATGGCCAGATTCTCATTCACAATTCCATCACTTGCCGCAAAGAATGCAAGCACATGCTTTATAAAGTGTTTTTCGTTATCGTTGAGCTTGTTGTTCCAATCCTGCATATCAGAAGCAAGGTCTATTTCTTCTGCAGTCCAAAAACTGGCTTCGGCTTTTTTATAGAATTCCCAAATATCCTTATACTTTATAGGGAAGAGGACAAACCGGTCCTTGTTTTCAGCTAAAATTGGTTCTGTCATAAATAAGTTCTGTTTTATACTAGTGTTAGTGTGTGTGACTTTTGGTAAATGCAAATATTTAAAAAAAAGGGGAGGAGTTAGGGAGAATGAATTAACACCACTTACTTAGTTTTAAACATAAATGTCGACGAAAAAAGCTGAGAAAAAAAAACTTGCTTGATTACCAAGTCAGTAATAATTCTGAAAAAAAAATCCAAAAAACAGTTGTTGTTTACCAAATTAGTTTTATAAGATCTATGATTGTTGTCGAATTCGAGGCCAAAGCGCTAAGACCTAAATGGATATAAGCTACCTTAGGAAGCCTAATTGCCTTTTTTTAAGCTGAAAGCCAGCTATTTTGCCCTAGATTTGCAACTTAATTGCTTCTATTTCGTTAAACGCTCATAAACTACGCTTATTCAATGTCTGTAACCGAGGTTATACAAGGATTACACAAGAACGACAAGCCGGCAAAAAAATACCTGTTTGAGAATTATTATGGTAAACTATTTGCCCTAGTACTTCGCTACTGTAAAAGTCAGGCACAAGCAGTAGAGATCTTTAATAAAGCATTCAATCTTTCCATTCAGAAGCTGCAAACCCTTAAGAATACACAGATCGACCTGGATGACTTTCTGGAAAAAGAAGTGATCAAGGAAACGATCAATCAGATCAAAAGTCTGCGCAGTGAGTATTACGTTGCCAGTACGGTTTACGCGGTTCAGAAAGAAAATAAGAATTACGACCTTTTCGATGCCAATGAGATCATTGACTATTACTCCATAGATAATGAGATCCTGGTAAAAGCTTTGCAACAATTGGTACCATCACAAAGACTCATCTTTAATTTACATGTGGTAGAGGGATTGAGTCTGGAGGATGCGGCTCAGCTGCTGGAAGCAAGCGAACAAACAGTAAAGAGCAATCTTGAAAAAGCAAGGTTCAATATGCAGAAGAACATCGAAAAAAGTCTACGTCAATCACGCCATGAGCAGTCCTTTTAATTACGAAATAGACGAAAAGAATCTCCGTAGTCGACTGCGTGAAATGAGTGTTCCTTACAGGGAAGATGCATGGATACAGTTCGAGTCTTATTCCGAATACAACAAAAGTGCGCAAAGATCACGCCCTCTTCCTGAATTCAGCCTTAATCTTAGTCGCAACATTGTCATTCCTGTTGCATTTGGTTGTGCCATTCTTCTACTTTCTTTTATACTTTACAAATTCATCGATATCAAGAATGACCAAACAGCCGAAGTGAAAGAACAGGTAACTCCACCTACAAGTTCTGTTCCTGAAAAAGAAAAAGTGAAGGTTGTGCCCATAGACACCATCAAAAAAGAGGCGCCTGTAGTTGATACAACAACATTAGTAAGCACTCCTATTCCTAGCCCGGTCATTGTTCCTACACTAGCTACAACTGCCTCTGTCACTCCTGTTGCCAGTGTAGCTGTTAGTCCTTCTGTTGCAAACACAGAGCTGAAGGCGATCTCTGCCTGGTATATACATACTTCAGGCGATTTGTATGAGTCACCAAATGTTGCTTCAAAGATCATTGGATCTATTATTGGCGGCAAGAACTATCCTGTTTACGAGATCACTAATTACTTTATAAAGACAAAAGATGCTGCAGGTAATTACGGATATGTATTAAAACGACTAACCGGAACTGCAGAAACTCAAACCAACTCTTTGCCAAAAAAGAAAAAAACAGCCGAAGAAATGGAATCAAAACCACTCAATACACTGCTTCCAACAAGTACTCCGTTCGAAGATGAACCTCAGCTTAAATAGGTTTTCATTTTTTTCAACCAATTAGAATGAAAGACATTTCCTCTTCACAAGATATAGAACTGCTCATAAGAAAATTTTACTCCGACCTTCTTGCGATCCCTGAAATGCAAAAACCATTTGAAGGCATCCATTTCGAAGAACACATACCCAAGATCGTCCATTTCTGGTCGTTCGTTCTATTGGATGAAGAAGGCTACAAGACCAACGTTTTCGAAAAGCATCTTCATCTTCCCATTGAACTGCCTATGTTTGATACCTGGCTGGCTACTTGGCTGAGATCGGTGGATAGTCTTTTTGCCGGTGAAAAAGCAGAATTGGCAAAGCAACGCGCAGAAGTTTTGGCCTTTACTTTTAAAGCTAAATGGGCCAAGATAAAACCTTCCTGAAACTGCCTCAAAGATTCCTTCTTCTTTCTGTTTTTTATTTTACTTTTGCTGTTCTATGGCAGCAGTTTCAATGGATCAATTAAAAGCCGAAGCAATTCAACTGGATCAGGCCGATCCGCTAAAAAGTTTCAGAAGTCAATTTCTTTTTCCTGTACACAATGGAAAAGAAGTCGTTTATTTCACCGGAAATTCACTGGGACTACAGCCAAAAAGTACGAAAGACTACATTCAGCAGGAATTGAACGACTGGGCAAAATTTGGTGTAGAAGGACATTTTCTTGCCAAGAATCCCTGGCTCTCTTATCACGAGTTTCTTACAGAGAACATGGCTGCCATCGTTGGAGCCCTTCCAACAGAAACGGTCATGATGAATCAGCTTACCGTGAATCTTCACCTGCTGCTGGTTTCCTTTTATCGCCCCACTGCAAAGCGTTATAAGATACTTTGTGAAGCAAAAGCCTTTCCGAGTGATCAATATGCTCTTTCCTCACAGATCAAATTTCACGGATACGATACTTCGGATGCATTGATCGAGATCGCACCACGTGAAGGAGAATTCATTATTCGCGTAGAAGATATTTATTCTGCCATTGAAGCCAATAAAGATTCGCTTGCCCTTATCATGATCGGTGGTGTGAATTATTTCACCGGACAGGTCTTTGACATGAAAGGAATAACAGAAAAAGGTCATCATGCAGGTGCTATCGTTGGTTTTGATCTTGCACATGGAGCAGGCAATATTGAACTTAAATTGCATGAGTGGGGAGTTGACTTTGCTGCCTGGTGCAGTTATAAATACCTGAACAGCGGACCGGGAAGTGTGGCAGGGGCATTTGTGCATGAAAAACATCACACGAACACTTCTTTGCCATTATTCGCCGGCTGGTGGGGACATGATAAGAAAACACGCTTTTTGATGGACAGTACTTTTGTTCCCATTCAAACAGCAGAACGCTGGCAACTAAGCAATGCTCCGGTACTGAGCATGGCAGCCTGCAGAGCGAGCCTAGCAATTTTTTCAGAAGCAGGCATGCCCGCATTGATCGAAAAGGGAATAAAACTAAGTACCTATTTAGAAAAAACAGTGAACGAAGTTAGTTCTTCCCACAAAAACTGTTTAAAGGTGATTACACCAAAAGACAGAAGAGGATGTCAGATCTCCTTTATTGCTCAAGGGTATGGAAAAGCACTTTATAACAAATTAATTGAGAATGGAGTCATTCCTGACTGGAGAGAGCCCAATGTGATCCGATGTGCACCGGTTCCATTGTATAACTCCTTTGATGATGTTTACAGATTCGGTTTAATACTGAACAGTCTTCTGTAACAAGGAATCAATTTATTTTTATATTTGACATGATGCTCGCGTACGTGTCAGAATTTCGCAAAAGGTCTTTATTCCTCTTCATTGCCGTTATTACTGCAAGCAATATTCTTGTTGCTCAGAATCTTGTATTCGACCGGGTAAATACGCAGAATCTGACCAACCCATTCGTGAGCTCACTATTTCAGGACGAGAAAGGTTACTTGTGGGTGGGTACAATTGGCGGATTGAACAAATACAACGGATATGGATTTACCCGTTACCGTTATTTGCAGGATGACTCCACTTCTCTCAGTAATCCTGCTATCACATCCTTTTATCAGAATGACATCAATTTTGTTTATGTGGGCACACGAAATGGTCTCAATATTTATAATTACAATACCGATAAGTTCCAACGGATCTTCTACGATCAAAATTCCGAAAACGCATCGCTCAAAAACAACATCAATTGCATCACCGCTATAAACAAAAAACTTGTCCTTGGTACAGCCGACGGTATTTTAATACTACAGGATAGCAGCTTACTGACGGTTACTCATAAGAATTCTAAACTGCTCCAAGGATGGAATGTAAATTGCATGTGTGTGGACAGGAACAGTAATCTTTGGATCGGAGCTAAGAAGACGGTGGATGGTGAAATGGTCAATGAGGTTTTTCACTATAGTTTTGCAAGCAGAAGATTGGTATTGATCGAAGTTGAGAATGCAACAGAACACAGAGGGATATCTGAAGATTATCTGGGAAACATCTGGGTGGCTGCTGATAATGGTCTGATCTGTGTTCAGCCCGGAAGTAGCAAAACAACTTTTTATCCTGCTCCGAATGGGTTTTATTCCAATGTGTCGTATACCCACACAAAAGATAATTTCATTTGGCAATGTTACTGGAGTTTTGGAATCACATCCTTTGATATTGATAAAAAAGAATACCAATACTACAGCAATATTCCCGATCAGCCCAAATCACTCATGAGCAATAAATGCTGGGCTCTTTTGAAAGATGCGAATGAGATCTTGTGGATAGGAACGGATGTGGGTCTGCAAAAGGTCACCAACAAACGTCCGGGAATGGACATTGTCAGAAAGAATGTGAAGGATGAGAAAAATTCATTCAGAGGAAACATCATCAATTCCGTTTACGCAAGCCGAATAAAAAATCACGTCGTTTATGCTGGAATAGACGGGGAAGGCTTTTCGATCTTCAACAAACTTACGCGCAATGCGGAAAATTTCGGACCAACAGCTGAAAACAAAAATCCCGAACGATTTGTCAACCAATTCATCGAAGATCATGCCGGTAATATTTTTATACTGGGGCAGAATCACTTTCAGAAAATGAGTTTCAATAGTGCTGGTAAATCATTCGTTAAAACCTATTTCAATTTTCAGGAACATTACTGTGCAACCGGAATAATGGATCCGATTGATACGAACCGAATATGGATCGGCGGAAAAGCAGAGATCTTTTATTACGATCGAAGCAACGAAAAATTCAAATTCTTCACCAAGCCAAGAGGGATAGAAGGAGTTTTTTACTGCTCGTTCATCATACAGGATCAACTTTACTTTGGCTTCAGAAATGGATTGCTTCAAATTGACCTGAAAGATCAGTCAATAAAAAAGATCGATCTGCCTAACGTAGGCAACATCAGCTGCGCCATAGTAACAGGCGACGGAAAAGTACTGCTCGGATCTCAGTTCCTGGGTATCATCATGTACTCTCCGATCTCCAATAAATTCGGCATTATGCTGAACAAGAACAATGAATATTTTTCTGAGCCCTCTTCCATGATCCAGTACAAGAACAATATCTGGCTTACAGGTAATGGCGGACTCACCTCATACAACAAATCGAACGGTGAAATAACAGAGATCACAACAGAGGACGGGCTTCCATCCAATGTAGTTCATAAACTGGATCAGTTGGATGGATACTTTTATGTTGCATCCCATGAAGGACTGGGCATCATGAATCCCGATTTTCAGGTTTCTCATTTCATTTCCCCCAAACTGGATGTAACCAAATTTCAGGTATTGTCCGATAACGCCACATTCAGCAATATAAAGAATGGCGATGTGATCACACTCAGTGAGAATCAAAACACATTCAAGATCAATTTCACGGTTCTGGATTTCAACCTTCCTGAAAAAAACAGATTTAAATTCAGATTGCTTCCGCTTGAAAAAGAATGGCGATCGCCGGTTGGAGAAAATTACCTTATCTTCAATTCACTTGCGCCCGGAAAATACAGATTTGAATTGCTGGGAGCCAATGCCGATCAGATCTGGTCGATGGAACCATTTGTGATCAACATACATATTGTTCCTCCTTTTTATAAATCAAAATGGTTCTACCCGCTTCTTGTCATCATATTGCTGGCCATTTTCCTCATGATCATCTATCTCCGTTTCAAGGCCAATACGAAAAAACAAATACTGCTCGAAAAGATCATCAAAGAGAGAACCTCCGAAATCCAGCAGCAAAGAGCGGAATTAATGGATAGCATCATCTACGCGAAACGAATACAAAAGGCAATTTTTGTAGGCGCTGAAGAACTCCACGAGAATCTGAATAACAGTTTCATCTACAACAAGGCCAAAGATAAAGTCAGTGGAGATTTTTACTGGATCGGAAGATGCAAGGACATGATGGTTGTTTTTGTGGGTGATTGCACCGGACATGGTGTACCCGGTGCTATGCTTAGCATTGTTGGAACTTCACTTTTGAATCAGATCATTCATGAAGAATTCGTCTGGATGCCAGGAGAAATACTAACGCGACTCAATTATTTATTTTACCGTCAATTGAGTTTGGATATGGAAAATATCAGAGACGGAATGGATGCAGCAGTTATAACCGTGAACCTGGTGAACCATTCCGTCTATTATTCAGGAGCAAAACTGGACGCAGTTTGTGTGAAGAACAATGTGCTGACGGATCTCAAATCGCATAGAGTCTCGATAGGAGAATACAAGGATTCGGAATTCAAAACGCAAACACTTGCACAGGATGAACAAAGAACCTTTTATCTTTTCAGTGATGGGATGAAAGATCAGCATGGGGGACCAGACGGCAAGAAACTATCCATGAAAAGACTAAGAGAGATACTGATACAGGCTTCCGGTTTACCAATGAACGAACAAAAGCAATTCATTTATAATACAGTGAACAGTTGGAAAGCAGGATACCCGCAGACTGATGATATGATGCTGGTAAGTTTTAAGGTTTAATCGACCTTGCTGCAGGGATTGGAAAGATTCTTCACGGCTGTGATATCCATTTTGATACTTCCCACCAAAACTTTGGCCTGAGCTCTCATTGGGATGTGATTGAGGTCATCACTGATCCACACTAAAAGATCTTCATCCTTTTTAAACACCCTTCCCTTTTGAACGATGGGTACAAATTTCAGACAGCGAAATTTTCCAAGATCTGTTTTGATCTCTTCTCTTCCCAGAAATTTTATTTTTAAAGGCCATAATTCCTTGTCAACGAAACAATCCACAGAATACGTATCTCCTTCTTTTGCATTGCTCAGATCAAGATTACGGGCGGAATAAAATGCGCTTACCATATCCTGAACGCCAAGTGGAACGTCATACTTCTCTCCATTCCCAATATCAACTTTTTTGGTATAATGATTGAAACTATAGTCCTGGCTGAACTTGTAACCACCTTCATCCACCCTTCTAACAAATAACCAGGGCAACAAAGCATCTTTATCCATATAAGTTTCATAACGGTCACGTACTTTAAAGAACCAATCCGCACTTCCGATCGTGAAACCATTCCCCACAATGTGATACACTTTTCTGCCATTCACTTCGATCAAGTCCGGTTTTACTTCCAAAACTGCCATTCCTGCATTCATGGCGCCATAATGCATGCGGTAGGTAAGAACTTCACCTTCTTTAAAGGCGATATTCTTTTGTTGTGGCAGTTGATCGAAGATATTCTGTGCCTGAATATTCTGACTGAGAAGATAAGTGCTCTCGCTTCGTTCTCCGGCAGCGATCACAGTGATCATCAGAACTCCGATACATCCTGCTTTTAGTGTTTTGTTCATCTTTTTCATGAGATACCTTCTACCCTTATACGCAAACGATGTGCCAAACGATACGTTTCTTAACTCTAAAATTTGTTAATTAGACTGAGGATCTCTGCCCTTTTTTCTGCTAATTGCCTGAAAAGTACCGGATTCGACAAAGCTCTTTTTATTCCTAAAGTTTTAAGAATGTAAAAATGAAAATCGAGTGCAAACATTCCGGTGATGCCGGCGATCATACAGCTCAGTATAGGACAAAGAATATTAGGAGAGAAATGATAGACGATAAAAAAGATCAAAAGATAGTTGATCATTAAAAGTATCATACCAAAACCAACGGCGATCGATGAATAGAACTCCCTGTTGCCCTTGAGCACTTTTTTTGTCAGTTTCTCTGTCAATTTAAACGGAATAATATTCAAGAGCAGACCTGTTAGATAAAAAGGTAAAGCTAATACGATCAGAAAAAAACGAAGTCCTAAGGATACAGCATGAATCCGTTTTGAATTCAGAGGATCAATAAGCCAGTCGCGCATTCCATTTCTTCTCACTTCTTTCAGATAGGAACTAGTTTTTTCTTTCACCACATCGAGAAGTTCTTTGTTCTCAATCTCTGCCTTATTCACCATTTCAGTTACCTGTTTTGTGACAATAAAATCCTCATCCAGTTTTCTTCCGTCCAGTCCCTGTTCCTTTAATTTCGCTGGCTTCAGCATCAGTTCAAGATCCTTCACGGTATCATCGTATTCCTTGTTATTGATGTGCGTGATGAGATCTTTCATTCTTGGTTCAAGCACTTGTAAAAACCGGTTGTAGGCCTTTGCCTCATTGATCTTAAATTCCTCCGCAAAATCTTTTAAATAGATGGGTTCCCCGAAATTGTAAAAGAGGGTGCTTCGTAGTTTATCAGGCTGACTGTAATTGACTCCAACAGGCAACACGATCAGTTCATCGTTCTTCAAATAATTATAAGCACCGAACATCATTCGCGCAACACCTTTTTTCAAAGGCCTTAATCTTCTCTCCTGAATACAGAGTCCTTCCGCAAAAACAATGATCTTCTTATTCTGCTTCAGCAGTTCATTCACACGCCTGAATGCCTCATCGTTCTTTTTGAGACCTTCCCTTCCCCCGTCCTGAATTCTGAAGATAGGCACGATTCCAAGCGATTCCAGCAACTTACTGATCAAACCAGGCTTAAAGGCATCACCCCGGGCAAGATAATACAACCTGAGGGGATAAGAAACGAAGGTGATCGCAACCGGATCGTTAAACGCATTGGGATGATTCATTGCAATTACCACAGGTCCCTTCACTTTAACTCTATCCACATTTTTTCCTTGTATGCGTTTATAAAAAACAGGATAGACGAAGGTGACCCAATAACGCAGAAAATGCCAAAGCATAAATTAAGATTTAGGGTAAAAATAGCTCTAATTTTTCTAATAATTTTTTTAACAGTTTGTTAGTAAAATAGCAGTGTTTTTATACCCCTTCGAGGGCTTATTTTCGGTATATTTAAAGGATAATAATTATTTAACGAAACAGAACGATTTATGTCAGAGATCTCAGCAGACAAAGCGAATTACGGAGCAGATAATATACAGGTACTAGAAGGACTTGAAGCTGTAAGAAAAAGGCCCGCCATGTACATTGGCGATGTGGGCATTAAGGGCTTGCATCACCTCGTTTATGAGGTTGTGGATAATTCCATTGATGAGGCGCTTGCCGGGCATTGTAAGAACATTGTTGTTACGATACTGGAAAATAATTCCATCCGGGTTTCAGATGACGGAAGGGGAATTCCTACAGGGATACACCCGAAATTGGGAGTGAGTGCACTCGAGGTAGTAATGACCGTGCTTCATGCCGGTGGTAAATTTGACAAGGATACTTACAAAGTTTCCGGAGGATTGCATGGTGTTGGTGTTAGTTGCGTAAATGCACTTTCCGATCTCTTGATCGCGGAAGTTCATCGTGACGGAAAGATCACAAAGCAGGAATTTGCAAAAGGAAAACCACTTTATCCTGCTAAGGAAGTAGGAACAACGGATAAAAGAGGAACTACGATCACGTTTACGCCCGACCTTAGCATCTTTATAGCTGGAGAATACAATTACACGACTTTAGCAAATAGGATCAGAGAATTATCCTACCTGAATAAAGGAATTAAACTGACACTGATCGATGACAGACAAAAAGATGAGAACGGAAATTCATTCAGCGAAGAGTTTTTCTCTGAAGGAGGATTAAGGGAATTTGTCATGTATCTGGACGGAGCGAAAGAAAAACTCATCGAAGAACCGATCTATATTGAAAACAACTCGGGCATCATTCCGGTTGAAGTGGCCATGCTGTACAACAATTCTTTCAGCGAGAGTATTCAGAGTTATGTGAATAATATCAATACACATGAAGGCGGAACACATCTTTCCGGATTCAGAAGAGGATTAACGCGTACATTGAAGAATTACGCTGATAAGAACGGCTTGCTTTCCAAAGTGAAATTCGAGATCAGCGGAGACGATTTCAGGGAAGGATTAACGGCTGTTATTTCAGTAAAAGTACAGGAACCACAGTTTGAAGGCCAAACAAAAACGAAATTAGGAAATAATGAAGCCATTGGTGCCGTAGATACTGCCATCAGTGAAGCTTTACAGAATTATTTGGAAGAACATCCGAAGCAAGCGAGAACGATCATTGACAAAGTGATCCTTGCGGCAACAGCCAGACATGCGGCTCGTAAAGCCCGTGAAATGGTACAGCGTAAGAACGTGATGACAGGCTCAGGTCTTCCGGGAAAACTTGCAGACTGTGCAAGTGGAGATCCTTATGCATGTGAACTTTTCCTGGTAGAGGGAGATTCGGCGGGAGGAACAGCAAAACAGGGACGTAATCGTGAATTTCAGGCCATTCTTCCTTTGAGGGGAAAGATCCTGAATGTAGAAAAGGCTTTGGAGTACAAGATCTACGAAAATGAAGAGATCAAGAATATTTTTACAGCGCTTGGTGTTTTCAGGGGAACAACAGAAGATGAAAGAGCACTGAATATTGAAAAACTACGTTACCACAAGATCGTGATCATGTGTGATGCCGACGTGGACGGTTCACATATTACAACTTTGATCCTTACTTTCTTCTTCCGTCACATGAAGGAGTTGATCGAAAAAGGACATGTGTATATTGCCTCGCCTCCATTGTATTTGGTGAAGAAGGGGAAAGATCAGCGTTATTGCTGGAATGAAGAGCAAAGAGATATTGCTGTGAAGGAAATGGGCGGAGAAAAAACCGACAGCGTGAACATACAACGATACAAAGGTCTTGGTGAGATGAACGCTGAACAATTGTGGGAAACAACATTGAATCCGGATTCAAGAACATTGCGCAGAGTGAATATTGACAGTGCTGCCGAGGCGGACAGAATATTCAGCATGCTCATGGGAGATGAAGTGCCTCCAAGGAGAGATTTCATTGAGAAGAATGCCAAGTACGCAAAAATTGATGCATAAATCCATTTTTGATGATCTCAAAAGCAAAAACCGTTTCGGAATACATTGAGGAGCTTCCTCCGAAAAGAAAAAAATCTTTCAAGGAATTAAGAAGTGTCATTAAAAAAAATATTCCTGCCGGATTCAAGGAAGGAATGGGATATGGCATGGTAGGATTTAACGTGCCACATTCCATTTATAAAGAAGGATATCACTGTGATCCGAAAATTCCACTGCCTTTCATGAGCATCGCATCTCAGAAGAATTTCATTGCTGTTTATCACATGGGAATCTATTCCAATCCCGTTTTACTCAAATGGTTCACCGATGAGTTCAAGAAGCAATCTAAGTCTAAGCTGGATATGGGAAAAGGTTGTATTCGCTTCAAAAAACCGGAAGAGATCCCGTTCAAGCTGATCGGTGAACTGGCTTCTAAGATCAGCGTAAAAGAGTGGATAAGTATGTATGAAAAAGCGAGAGAAGAACAATGGAAAAAGAAAAAATAATTCGCTTCTTCTCATTGGTTCCTACTTCTAATAAAACTGTTTACAGGTAAAAATATTTTAATTTCGGCGCTTGACTGGGGAACCGGACATGCAACGCGATGCGTTCCTTTGATCCGCGAATTGCAAAAGAACAATCAGATCATGCTGGGAGTCACAGCATCCACCGAAAAGATTTTTACGGAAGAATTCGCAGATCTTCCAACTGTTTCGCTCCCCTCTTATTCTATCTCTTATTCATCTTCTCTTCCGCTTTGGATGAAATTGGCGGCACAATTCTTCAGGATCAGATCCGTCATCAGAAAAGAGCATGCGCAGCTGAACGAAATCATCAGGAAACATAAGATCGATGTGGTCATCAGCGATAATCGCTTCGGACTTTATTCGAATGAAGCCTACACCGTCTTTATCACTCACCAGGTTTTTCTCAGAACACCATTTGCTTCTTCCTTTCTGCAGGGTATCAATAAAAGATACATTGAGCGCTTCAATGAAGTATGGATCCCTGATCACACAGAGGAAAGCGTATCCCTATCCGGAAGTTTATCACACGGAAAGCAATTTCACACGAATGTGAAATTCATTGGTCCGCTAAGTCGTTTGCATACTATTATTATAGAAAAAAAATTCGACTACTTATTTCTTTTGTCTGGTCCTGAACCTCAGCACACAATTCTGGCACAATTACTTCTTAAAAAAGCAGTAGGGTTTCCGGAAAAGAAATTTGCGCTTTGTTCGCATTCATTCAGTGATGAAAAAAGTTCAATTCCCAATCTTAAAATTTTCACCTCGCCCAATATACACGCGCTTTCAGAATTGATACAAGCCTCTGAAACCATCGTTTGCAGAAGTGGTTACAGCACCTTGATGGACCTTGATCATTTAGGTAAAAAGAAGATGATACTTGTGCCAACACCGGGGCAAACAGAACAGGAATACCTTGCTCAATTCTGGAAAGAAAAAAGAGGAGCTCTTGTTTGTCAGCAGAAGGAAATTGAAAAGCTGAAATTAGTTTAAAGGGGGATTTCCTTTGTTTTTTGAGCCTGCAGACAGGATCGCTAAACTCACTTTGAAAAGCAATCTGTAGTGTTTCAATCCGATCTTGAACCCGGGCATTCCGTAATAATTCATCACAAGTTGTTTGCCCGAACTTTCTATTTTTCCGTAAAAGCCTTTCTTTTCACTGTTGAATTGACCGATCAGTTGATCCTTAAAAAGTCGGAGCGTTTCACTTTCTGAATTGCTCTTTAAGCGAAAGGTCTTATCAAATTCTTCGTTTCCTGTTTTAATGTCTTTTATACCAAGTACTTCTCCGGCTCTTGTGAAAATATTCTCTCTTCCCAACGTAAAAGAAGGGAGATTAATTTTTTTCAGCTCGAATAGAGTTGAAGTAATAAGCGTTCTGCTTTTTCCTGTACCTACATAATAGGAGTAAACTCTTATTTTGAATTCTTCAGTTTCTCCATGAATATCGGGAATAACTCTTGTTTTTTCTGGCACAACGCTTGTCAAACGAATTCTGTTCTCTGCGAAAATATCCTGAATATTCACCCAACTTCTTTCCAGCATCTTGCGTTGATAGCGAACTGCGAAAAAAATAATTAGTGCGAAGGGACTGAGTAATAATAAAACTAAAATAACTGTGGCCAGGGCATTCATGGGTTCACATCAAAACTCATTCACGCCCTGAACTGTCGTGTACTTCATGGTGTACTTTATTCCGGGATTCATGTATTTATAGGCGCTATGGCTCATGAGTGCAGCTTCATGAAATCCACATAGGATCAGTTTTAGTTTGTTCTTATAGGTATTGATATCGCCAATCGCATAAATGCCGGGAACATTTGTACTGTAATCATCAACATTCACCTCAATGGCGGTTTTATCTATGTTCAAGCCCCAGTTTTCGATGGGTCCGAGTTTGGGACTTAAACCGAAAAGTGGTATCAAATGATCTGTGGTAATTTTTTGCTTTTCATTTGTCTTTAAATTATTCACCTCAACTCCTTCTAATCTGTCTTTTCCTTCAACACTTGTAATGGCTGAGTTGAGCAATAGTTTTATTTTTCCCTGCTCGGCTAATTTCATTACCTTACCTACACTGTCTGGCGCACCTCTAAAACTTTCACTTCTATGAATAATAGTTAACTCACTGCAGATGTCTGCTAAAAAAATGGTCCAATCAAGCGCGCTGTCTCCCCCACCTGCGATCACCATCTTTTGTCCTTGATAAACCTGGGGATCAATGATCATGTAATTAACGCCTTTTCCATTCTCAAATTTCTCGAGCCCTGCAACTTCTGGTTTTCTTGGTTCAAAACAACCCAAACCTCCTGCGATCACAACCACTTTTGCCTGAATGATTGTACCGAGATTGGTTGTAAGTACAAAGTCACGTTCAGCTTTCTTCTCAAGGCTTTCAATTCTTTCGCCAAAAGTAAATCCCGGCTTGAAAGGTTCTGCCTGTTTCAATAAATTATCAATGAGTTCCTGAGCCAGAACAGTAGGAAAACCCGGAATATCATAAATTGGTTTTTTTGGGTAGATCTCCGAGAGCTGGCCTCCGGCTTTTGGAAGATAATCAACCAAATGGCAACGCATTTTAAGCAGACCTGCCTCAAATACTGCAAAAAGTCCTACCGGACCTGCGCCAACAATAACTATATCTGTACTGATCATTAAAAAATTTAGGCAAAAATAGAGTATTTCGCTTTGTTAAAGCAAAATTTTCAGAAATATTGAAAAAAATTCACTAATTTTATCAATCAAACTAGAAATACAAACAACATGAAAAAAACTTTACTTACAACTTTAGGCCTGGCTTGCATGACAGCAGCTATTGCACAGCAGGTGCCTAGTCCAAGCTGGACGATCACTCAAAATGCCAGCTTTTCCATTACTTCAGCCGGTATCAAATTCATTGACGCTGTAGACATCAACACTGTTTGGGTAACAGGGTATAACGGATTTTCCGTGAATGCTAATTACAACTGGTATGCGAAGAGTACGGATGGTGGAACAACTTTTACATCAGGTAACTGCTATGCAGACACCAATACTTACAGAATGGCTAACATGGAAGGTATTGATGGAAATACTGCATGGGTTTCTGCTTTTTTAAAGTCAACAAACGACCGTGGAGCAGCACATAAAACAACAAATGGCGGAGGTACATGGACCAATATGTTATCGGCAAACATGTATTCTCAAACTCCAAATGGATCATTTCTAAACGTAGTATCTTTTTGGGATGCGAATAATGGTATCACACAAGGTGATCCAATCGGAGGAGAATATGAAATTTACAGAACGAACAATGGAGGTACTTCATGGACAGTTGTTCCAGGCGCCAATATTCCAAACCCTACATCGGGAGAATTCGGAATTGTCAATGTGTATTGCAAACAAGGTACCACAAATCATTGGTTTGGAACAAACAAAAACAGGATCTATCGCACAAATGATGCAGGTGTAACCTGGTCAGTTTCTGCTCTTACTTCAACCATTGGTGGTGGTGCAGCTTTAGGTGTTGGTGATATCGCTTTTGTTAGTCCACTTTATGGTCTTGCTTCAGCTTATTGGGGACCAACCGGAAGTGGTACATTAACTATGTACAATACAACTGACGGAGGAGCAACCTGGAATCTGATCCCAACAATTGATCCTAACTTAGGCTTGAATGATTTCTGTGCAATCCCTGGTACTTCTTATTTCGCATCTTGTGGGAATGGTTCTGGAAATCAGGTATTGTCTTTCTCAACTGACAACGGTGTTACTTGGAATAGCTGGAACAGCCAAAACATTGGGTATTTAGCAATTGACTTCGCTGGTCCTCAAATCGGTTGGGTTGGTTCATTCAGCAGTCAAACCTTAGCGAGCTCAGGTGGAGTTTACAAATACAGTGGTCCGAACTTATTTGTTCCTACCAATGCAAACGCAAGTTTCACTGTTGGTTCAAGCCAATGTGCAAGCGTTGCTGTTACAATGACAAACAATTCAACAGGTGCTCCAACTCCAACTTATACATGGAGTACTAACCCTGCTGCAACTATTTCTAACTCAAATGCCGTGAATCCTTCAATGACTTTCACTGCAACTGGTCCTTATACCATTACCTTGGTAGCTAACAACTCTGGAACAACCAGCACAACAACAAGAACTATTACTGTTGCAATTTGCATGGGTGTAAATGAAATTGCTGGTGCAATCAATTCAATGGAAGTTTACCCTAATCCTGCTCACGACTTGATCAATATCAACGTTGAAGGCGTAATCGATTACTCTTATTTAGTAACTGATATGTTAGGAAAAGCTGTTAAAGCCGGTAACTCGAACGGAGAAAAAGTTTCTTTCAACGTTAACGATCTTTCAAAAGGCATCTATTTCCTTACTGTACAAAGTCAAGGTCACAGAAGCGTGAAGAAAATTGTTGTTGAATAATTTTCCATATTAATCTAAAAAAAACCGTCGTGCATGGCACGACGGTTTTTTTTTGCCTTAATTAAAGTATTGTAAGTAAATTTACCTATGCGCATTGTATTCATGGGTACGCCGGAATTTGCAGTAGCAAGTCTGGATATTCTCCTTGAGAATAAATATGAAATAGCTGCTGTTATCACTGCACCTGACAAACCTGCCGGTCGTGGTAAGATCGTTCAGGAAAGTGCTGTGAAAAAATATGCCGTAGGTAAAGGGCTAAAGATCTTGCAACCTTTGAATTTAAAAAGCGAGGGATTCATTTCAGAACTTAAGAATATCAAAGCAGATCTGCAGATCGTTGTAGCCTTTCGAATGCTACCTGAAGTGGTTTGGAACATGCCCCGACTTGGCACTTACAATTTACATGCCTCCCTTCTTCCGGCCTATAGGGGTGCGGCGCCAATCAATTGGGCCATTATGAATGGTGAAAGCGAAAGTGGCATCACTACTTTCAAACTGAAGCATGAAATAGATTCCGGAAATATTTTATTTCAGGAAAAAGTTACTATTGAATCTGAGGATTGCGCCGGTGATCTACATGATAAGCTAATGAATAAAGGCGCTGAGCTGATCTTACGAACAGTACAGGAAATTGAAAGAGCAGATAAAGAAAAAAGAGAATTAACATTCATTGCTCAATCAGATCATCTTATCAGTCACGCACCCAAACTGAACAGAGACAATTGCCGTATCAACTGGGATCAACCGGTAAAAAAAATACATGACCAGATCAGGGGCTTATCTCCCTTTCCCTCGGCTTATACTGTTTTTCACAGTGAAGGAAAAGCAGATTCGGAATGGAAGATCCTTAAAAGTGCAGCACATGTCTTTTCTCATTCAGAAACTAACGGTTTGCTGTTAACCGAAAACAACACGCTTAAGGTCTTTGCCTCAGGTGGCGTATTGGAGATCCTTGAACTTCAGCAACAGGGAAAAAAGAGAATGCCGGCAATGGAGTTCTTAAAAGGCTTTCGATTGGGTAAGGGCGATCGATTTCTTTAAAGATCCGCTCTATTCCTGAATTTTACAGGATAAAGCGAAGCGATCAAGGGTTTTTGAGTTGTATCGCTTGCTTTTTAACATAATTCTTTTTTTCAACAAAATATTCCAAAGAAGGAACAGACGCTTGACAAATTTGTATTTTGAATTAACTTCGCCTCATAAATAAATTGTTAAACTTTAAATTTAAAAAAAATGAACAAAGCAGAATTGATCGATGCGATCTCAGCAGGAGCTAAATTAACAAAGGCAGATGCAGGACGTGCGTTGGAAGCAACCATTGACTCTATTAACAAAGCCTTGAAAAAAGAAGAAAGAATAGGATTAGTAGGATTTGGTTCTTTTTCTGTTGCTAAGCGCAAGGCCCGCACAGGTCGTAATCCGGCTACCGGCAAAGAAATTAAGATCGCAGCAAAAAAAGTTGTAAAGTTCAAAGCAGGGGCTGACTTGGCCAAATCGGTAAATAAAAAGTAAATTTTATGCCCTTCATATATAAAAAAACTGCTTTTGGGCAGTTTTTTTTGTTTTTAGCTTGTTTTTTTGTAACTTAGCCTGAACAATCTCCCCTAAACACTCAACCCAACCTTTTATCATTAAAATTCGTATCCTTAAATAAGGTATTTTCCTTCATTAAAAGGGATGCATTTTATTGATAATTTTGAATTAATTTTACTACTTTAGCTACTTCAAAAAATAAATACAACTAAAAACCAAATAACATGAAAAAACAACTACTAATCGGGTCGGCCTTACTTGCAGCAGTGAGCGTCTATTCCCAAAGCAGTCGTAAAATTTCGCCTTCAGGTGTGACCAACATGTCTGAGAAACTGGCGCAAAGATTTGCGGTGCTCAACAATCCAATTGAATCAAATCCTACAATGAGTGCCAAAGTAGGTCCGGCTCAACAAAACGAAAACGTTGAAGTTACTTCAGCAGCAGATGTAAACAATCTAAGTGCTGTTGCCGCTCCAACTGTTCAATGGAAAGCCATTGGTGGAACCAGTAACATTTACGGGATGCTTGTAAGCAGTTCAAAACCTTTACAGTATAACTGGAATGTAAATGCAGTTTCCATTGTTCACAGAAAAGGAAGTACGTATCAGGCTTCTCCAATAGGAGATTCAAACAGTGGTTCAATTGTTGCCCATATCTCTACCAACTGGGGTGCAACATGGGACAGTACTTGTATCTATACCAATATTACCAATGCTTTGGCTCGTTACCCTCAGGGTGGTATTTACAGTGCTTCTGGAAACAGCAATATCAATAACGCTTATATTGTTGGTATGGGGCCTACTACTCATACAACAGCCGGACAAGGATGGACAGGTAACTTTTATGCAAGTAAACAATTAGGTGCCGCAAACTATAACAACGCAGCAAGCACTGCTCCTGGAGCAATGCAGTTTATTTCAAACACACCTCCTTACAATCCTGGTCTTGCAAAGCACGACTTCTCTCGTTATTCATTCACTTCAACTGATGATGGTCTAGTTAGATCAATCGCTGGAAGATATGATGGTAAAGACGGGCAGGGACAACCAATCGGTTTTCGCGGAGCTGCGATCGTGAAAGGAACATTTAACGCTGGTACGTTCACATGGACAAGCGATACGATCATTCCTGCCACTATTCAAAGTACTTTGGCTAATAATAACGTCTGGGGACAACCGATCATGGCTTGGAACCAAGCCGGCACTCATGGTTATGTAGTATTCATTGGAGCTGATAATACTTATTCAGCAAACAACAATACGCCTAACAAAGGATGGCAGCCTATCGTTTACAAAACTACTAACAGCGGTGCTTCATGGGCTAAGATCCCAGGAATTGACTTCACTGCTCCTGCTATGAGTGTTGTGACTGATTATTGCTATCCGGTTAATACGAACACTGCTTTAGTAATTCCTTTCTTTAACGTAGGTGAAAGTTATGATGCTGTGGTAGACGCTTCTAATAGACTTCACATTGTTTCAACTGTTGTTGGAACTGCTCGTAACCACAATGATTCTTTAGGATACACGTTCAACTTCGGAGCACAAGGATATAGCTGGGGTCACACTCCTGGATTCCGTCCTTATTTATATGATTTCGTAGGTGACGGTACTGCTGCTTGGAAAGTAATTGTGGTTGACTCTTTATCTTCTGAAGGACCTGGTGCGACTTCAACTGCAGCTGGTTATACAGCTAACCCTTGGGATCCAGATCCAAATAACTCAAACCAAAAAGTAACTTCTGACTGCCGTATTCAGGTAGGTAGAGACAAAACAGGTGAGCACATCATTTATTCATGGGCTGAGTCGGATACTAACTTTACTAATGCTCAGGAAAAATGGAATTCACTACCAAACATCAAAGCTCGTATGTTGTTAACTACAGCTGGAGGAAGTACTGTTATGACTATGTCATCAACTGAAATCAACGTTACTCGTCCTAACCCTGCAGTACCTCCAACTTACACTTCAAATCCTAACGTATCTAACCGTGCCATGTTCCACTACATGTCACCTGTTGGAGATTTTGAAGCATGTACATCTCCTACTACAACTATCATAAGAATGCCTTTCACTGTTTCTAACAGTAATCCTTATGCACAGTTAACTGAGAACAGATTGTGGTATTCAACTGCTAGACTTGAGTTCCTTGGCTCAACTTGCCCAGTGGGTGTTCAACAAAACCTTGCTTACAATGTTAATGGTATTGAAATTTATCCTAACCCTGCTCATTCTAATGCAACAATTTCGGTTGACTTGAAAGAGAAAGGAAAAGTTTCAGTTAATGTTTATAACACAGTTGGTCAGTTAGTGAACTCATCTTCTTACGAAGGACAATTCGGTGTAAACAACTCTACACTTAATCTTGATAACCTAAGTGCAGGACTTTATATTGTTAACGTAAAAGTTGGCAATACCGTAAGCACTAAGAAACTTATCGTAGAATAATCTTCGGTAATAACTCAATGAAAACGTCCCGCCCAAAACGGGACGTTTTTTTTTAAAACAGATAAAATGAAAAATAAAATGATCCTTGCCTGTTTAAGTCTCGCTTTTGTAGGGGCACAGGCACAGCAGAACAAAAAGTTCAACATCACGGGGGTGACGAATATGGCAGAAAAATTAGCTGCTAAATACGCTCGTCTGAACAACCCACAGGAAAACAGCATCAAGCAGAAACCTTCCCCTTCTGTTGCAGAAGAGAATCCAATTCAATCCGACTTTTCGGGAAATGCAAGTGCGCTTCCAACAGCAAGCTGGCAGGCAATTGCCGGTTCTGAAAATATTTACGGAGTTCTTTCAAGTCAGAACAGATCTTTGAATTACAACATGGCGCTGAATGCTGTGTCATTCATTCACCGTAAAGGAACTACTTATAATGCACTTCCGGTTTCTAATACAGGAGCCATTATTGCACGTGTCTCTACCAGCTGGGGTGCGTCATGGGACAGCACTTGTATCTGGAGCAACGGAACCAACCTGGCCCGTTATCCACAAGGAGGTATTTACAATCCTCCTGGAAATACACAATTAAGCAATGCCTATGTTGCAGGTATGGGACCTGTTACCGATGGTACCGACTGGAAAGGATGCTGGTACGCCAGTAAGCAATTGGGAGCCGGAAACTACAACAACACAGCGAGTGCAGCTCCCGGAGCGCAACAATTCATTGCTAATACACCTCCATTTGCCCCCGGACTTGCCAAGCATGATTTCTCCCGCTCTTCTTTCTCTTCAACAGATGACGGCGTAATTCGGTCCATTGCGAACCGTTATTACGGTTATGCCAACAATCAGCCAGCTGATTTCAGAGGAGCAGCTATCATTAAAGGAACCTTTAATGCAGGTGTGTTCACCTGGACAAGCGACACACTGCTTCCTGCATTTATAACAAGAACAAATAACACCAAACAAGCATGGGATCAGCCGGTAATGGCCTGGAACCAAACAGGAACGCATGGATACGTTGTCTTCTTGGGAGCGGCAGCAACTGCTACCGGTTCTAACAAAGGATGGCAGCCCATCGTTTACAAAACAACGAATTCAGGTGCGTCATGGGCTTTGATTCCGGGAATTGATTTTAATAATCCATCTTTTAATCCTATCAAACAAACAATTGCTTCCGTGAACATGACTCCAACTTTGGAAGTGCCTTTCTTTAAAGTGGATGAAGGATATGATGTGGTGGTAGACAATTTCAACAGACTGCATATTTTCTCTACGATCGTAGGTACTTCATCAAGTCATAATGATTCTTTGGAATACACTTATAGCTTTGGAGCAGAGAAATACAATTTTTCTCACACGCCGGGAGCAAGACCTTATCTCTATGATTTCATTGGAGACGGAACAGGTGCCTGGACGTATAAAACAATTGATTCCATGTCTACCGAAGCTCCCGGATCACTTCCTGCAGCAGGAGGTTATACCGATAATCCATGGGATATCGATCAGAACTCAAAAGTTGCCTCCGATGCTCGTTTGCAAGTAAGCCGTACTTCAGACGGACAATACATTGTTTACTCATGGGCAGAATCAGATACAGCTTTTACAAACGGACAGAAAAAATGGAATACGCTTCCGAATATTAAAGCACGTGCCCTGTTAACGGCAACTGCTGCTGCGAATTGTACCGTTTCCCCAACAGAGGTGAATGTAACCAAGCCAACTCCTTCGGTTCCGGGCTTCACTCCTAACGCCAACGTAGCTAACCGTGCCATGTTCCATTATCAGTCTTCTACTTGTTTGTATGTGAACTGTCTTGGAACAAATTCTGTTCAATTGAAAGTGCCTTATACGGTTTCCAATAGCAATCCATATGCTCAGATCTCAGAGAACAGACACTGGTTCTCAGCAGTAACAATGGAGTTTGGGGGATTGACCCTTTGTACTGGCTTTCAGCAACATTTGGCTTACAATGTGAAGAACATGGATGTATATCCAAATCCGGCCAATGGAAAAGCAACACTTTCTATTGATCTGTTACAAGATGAAAATGTGAGCATAAAAGTTTACAACACGATCGGACAATTAATGAAAGAAGTAAATGCACAAGCTAATTCAGGAGAGAACAAGATCGATCTTGATCTGAATGGATTAACAGCAGGTGTTTACATGGTAAAAGTAAATGCGGGTAAAACCACAAGTACTAAAAAGATCATAGTACAATAATTTATCGCTTAAAATAAAAAAAGCCGTTCAATCCAGAACGGCTTTTTTTATTTCGATCATTTCAATTTCTCGAGCGCTTTTCTCAGCGATAGGATCGCATCACTCACATCTTCCACTTTACAAGTACCGACTGACAAGCGATACCACTCAGAATCTTCGCTGGCACCAAAAGCATAAAAAGGAACAAGTGCGATCTTAGCTTCATCAAGCAAATATTTAGTTATGTCTTTTGTTGTGCTGATCGATCTTCCATCAGCTGTTTTCTTTCCTTTCAAAGACAAACGAACCGTTAGATAAATTGCTGCTTGTGGAGCAATGGCATCAACAGCGTGTCCCTCTTTTTTCAATTGCTGAAATCCTTCATAAAAACCTTTCAGACGAACATTCACCTTTTCATTTTGTTTCACAAGAAATGCATCGTATTGCGATAGATCAGAAAGATACTTTGCAGTGGCCATCTGCTCAGGTTTAGGCGCCCAGGCTCCCACATGCGTTAGAATAGCTTTCATTTTATCAATGATGAATTTCGGTCCCATACTCCATCCTACTCTTACTCCCGTTGCCGCAAGCGATTTTGAGATACCATCCACATACACGGTGTAATTTTTCATTTCAGGACGAAGACTCACCGGATCATAATGTTTGATAGAACCTGCTGTCAATGCCCAATAGATCTGATCATACATCAGGTACAAGGGTTTGCTTCCTTCTTTTCTTCTTTTGTTCTCTTCAAGGATCATGTCGCAGATCTCTTCCAAGCCTTCTTTTGTGAAAACAGTTCCTGTTGGGTTCTGTGGAGAACAAAGTGCAATAAGAGTTGCATCCGAAACATAAGGCTTGATATCCTTTGCCCTCGGCATAAAATTATTTTCCGGAGTGGCTTCTATCACTACCGGTTTGGCTCCGTTCAAATACGAATAATGATTGTTGTTCCAGGAAGGAACTGCAAAGATCACTGTGTCTTGTGGATCAACCAACACGCGAAAAATACTGTAGATAACAGGACGAGCGCCACCTGCGATCAAAATTTCATCCGCTTTGTAATCTAATCCACCTCTTTCTTTTAAGAGTGAAGAAACGGATTGACGTAATTCCAGCATTCCGTCTGCTGCAGGATAATTGGTAAGATCGTTGGTGTATGCTTCAATGATCATTGATTTCAAGGCATCAGGAATTGGAAATTCTTTCGGATTGAAATCGCCTATAGTAAGATTATAGATCTTTTCTCCCGCTTTTATTTTTTCATTTACTTCACCCGCTATTTTGATGATCTCAGATCCAATAATATTTTCGGCAATTTTAGAAACTTTCATTTTTTGAAATATAGGTCACAAACCTAAGCGAATTTGTAATGGAATTTACAGGACTTAAAAACTTGTTAATGAAAACTAGGCTTTAAAAAAGTCCCATTCAGCCATAAAAAGGACGAAATAGTCGCTTGTTCTGTTTCCCTTGTCTAAAACCTTTTAAATAGACCTAAAATATGTTTAGATTCTCTAAAATTCTATCTAAATTAGTACTAACGTTAAAAAAATCCTATGAAAAGGCTACAATTAGAAGATCTTTCCCAACAGCTTGGCTACTCGAAGACGCTTATTTCCATGGTTCTGAATGGTAAAGGAAACCAGTACGGCATCAGCAAAAAAACCCAGGCAGCTGTATTGGATGCGGTTGCTCAATTGGATTATACTCCAAATAAATTTGCGAAAGCTCTTCGGACCGGAAAAAGTTTTTTCATTGGACTGATCGTAGCCGATATTTCAAATCCATTTTATTCTACCATAGCAAAGAATATTGAACATGTTCTTTTTGATCGTGGATATAATTTAATGGTATGCAGCACGGAGGAGAACGAAGAAAAAGAAAAACGTTTGGTTGACATGATGATCAATCAACAGGGAGTTGACGGCGTGATCGTTGCTACTACATTTAAAGATTCTTCTTTTTATGATCGTCCCCGTTTCAATAACACACCCTTTGTTTTCATTGACCGTATTCTTCCCATGTTCACTGCCAATTATGTTGTGATCGATAACTATGGAGGATCTCAGGAGATCGTGAATCATCTTATCAATAAGAATTGCAAAAAGATCGCTTGTTTTTCTATTACGCCTTCTTTCTTAAGTACAATTGAAGACCGTATCAATGGATACAAGGATGCCTTAAGCAAACACAAACTTTCTGTCAACGATCAATTGATCAAACCCATTCACTTCGAGAACATCCAAGGCGATGTTCACAATGCCCTGAAGGAACTCAATGAGAAGCACAGTGATCTGGATGCCGTTTTCGCATTGAACAATCACATTGCTACTGCTATTCTGAAAGAACTTAAAAGACCTGAATTTGCTAAACTGGCAAGTCACATTAAAGTTGCCTGCTTTGATGATATAGAACTTTTCAATCTGATCGACCGACCTGTTTACTCTGTATCACAACCTGTAGAAGAAATTGGAAAGAATGCATCCACGCTTTTGCTCGATATCATTGATGGTAAACACACGAACAAATCAAATATTGTTTTGTCAACCAAACTTATTGACCGGTAACCGACTCGAACAAACTCACCTCAGTTAGTGGATTGAAGAGATAGACAGCGCCAGTGCTTATTTCTATACATTTAAATCGCTTTCTGATCCTTTCTCCCTTTTTAAAGATCTTGGTGTCGTTATACAAGAAAACTGTTCCGTGCGCAAGTCTTTCTACAAAGATCTTTTGACCGTTATCCTCGTCATGTAATTTCAATACACGAAGCAACTGATCATCTGAACAGCTGGATGCAGCAGGATCTTCCATGTATCTTCTTAAAGCAGAAAAAATTTCAATTGGAAAAATATCAGGAGTAAGAAAAGGCGACATAAGTGCCTTGAAATTATTCTTCCATTCTTTTCCATGAGGATTCACAGTGTTGCGGTGCTGATTATACGTAACCAGATGCGCCACCTCGTGCACCAGCGTGATCAAAAAAGAATACTTGTTTAAGTTATGGTTAATGCTGATCACATGATTCATACCATTTTGAGGAGACATGTAATCACCTAAGCGGGTATTCCTTTCTTTCTTGATCTTCAACTTAAAATCATGTACCACGATCCATTCGGCAATAAGAGGCACAGCCTGCTCCGGCAGATACTTTTTGAGAATCTCTGAATTACGTTGAAACTGTATTGCCCTCAGATCCATTTGCCAAATATAAAGCGCTTCTATCTTTTATATTGTACATTTTTTTAACTTTACAAACAAGCAGGTATTGAAAATGAAGTCAAGACAGATAGCAGAACATATTACGCAATGGCTGAAAGACTACTCTGACCGGTCGGGAACCAATGGATTTGTCGTTGGGATCTCAGGTGGAATTGACAGTGCCCTTACCTCAACATTATGCGCCCTTACAGGAAAAAAAACACTGTTGTTGAACATGCCCATTCGTCAGTTCAAAAATGAATTCGACAGAGGGAATGAACACATCACCTGGCTGAAGGATCAATTTCCCAATGTCTCTTCCGAAACAGTAGAGCTCACCCCTATTTTTGAATCCATGGAAAAGAATTTTCCTGCTGAAATACAGGATTTCCTCACCATGGCCAATACCAGAGCCAGGTTGCGTATGAGTACCCTGTATGCCTTTGCCACCCATCACAAATTACTGGTTGCTGGAACAGGAAATAAAGTGGAAGATTTCGGTGTGGGATTTTACACCAAATATGGTGACGGTGGTGTGGATATTTCACCAATAGCCGATCTCTATAAAACAGAAGTGTATAAAATTGCCGCTGAGCTAGGTGTTGTACACAGCATTTTAGAAGCAAAGCCAACCGATGGCTTGTTTGCTGATGGAAGAAGCGATGAAGATCAATTGGGTGCTACCTATCCGGAATTGGAATGGGCCATGGGATATATTGCCAACCAGCAAAAGTATGCTCTGAACGAAAAACAAAAACAGATCATGGAGATCTACATGAGCAGAAACAAAGCCAATCAACATAAAATGAATCCAATTCCCGTTTGTATAATACCCAAAGAATTAAAACACTAAAGCATGTTCGGAAAAATGGGCGATATGATGAGCAAGCTCAAGGAAGCGAAGCGCATTGCAGATGAAATAAAACTGAAACTCGACAACACCACTGTAAGTGCCGATGCAGCCGGTGGAGATGTAAAGGTGGAAATGACAGGAAATAGAAAAGTTACTTCCATTTCAATCGCCTCAGCATTACAGCATGGAGATAAGAACGAACTCGAAAAACATATACTCAATGCCATGAACTCAGCTTTACAAAAAGCAGAGAAATTACATGAAGAAGAAATGAAGAACGCGGCAGGAGGGCTATTCTAACTTATTTCAAATAGTATAATGTTGATTGGTGCATTTGCAATCCGTGCGTTGTATCGAAAAGCAATAATATTAAGATTTTAATTCCGGAAACAATATTATCAAAGAAAGCATTCAATTGATTTAAGCTGAATAAAAAAGGAACGGATGGAAAATCCACGCCAACGATGGTCTTCAACCACATTTTAGATGTTTACTCTATTTATGCACTAGGCAAAAAGCGAAAACAATTTTTAATTAATCCCTCTTTTTGATCAGACAATCCAAAAAATGTAGAATAATAACTATTGTTATTGCAATGAACAAAAATCTTGAAAATTTATCTACTATTCTTCCATTCGTACACAAAACACCTCCGTCCGTACAATAGCCGTGTTGTGAAAATTGCTATTTTGGGCTTTTTTACTAAATTTCAGTATAAATTGAAAAGCTTCTTCATCATATTCACTTTGTGTTTCACTTGCACGATTACATTTAGCCAAACTCACACCATTGATAGTATTCAAATCACTTTAAAAAACTTGTCTGAAGATACCACGAAGGTAAAAGCTTACTTCAAGATTGCTGAGGAATACCAGCCTATCGATAACGAAAAAGTCATAGAGTTCGCAAATAAAGGGCTTAGTCTCGCTAAAAAGATAAATTGGCGAAAAGGAATTGGAATCGCATTTGCTTATCTCGGAGAAGCTTATTATTCACTTGGAAATTACCCCTTGGCCTTGGCCAATCAACAACAAGAATTGCGTATATGGGAAGAATTACACAATGAAATAAAGATATGTATATTAAAATCAAATATAGGTGGAACTTATGCAGATCTGGGAAATTTTCTAAAGGCGGTTGAATATTATTTCGAATCTTTGGCCTTAGCAGAAAAATTAGGGAATGTAGAAACTGTAATCAACGCGAATTCTAATATTGGTTCATTATACACTGAAATGGGTGATGACGAAAAGGCAATTCTCTACTACAATAAAGCCTTGAATTTGGCAATAAAGTCGAAACACTATAAACAAATTGGCTTAGTATATGGCAACCTTGGAAATATTTATCTAAACCCAGAAAAGGTCCAACTGGCTCAGTACTATTATCGAAAAGCGATAGTAGCAGATGAACAAAACGGTATAACATCCCACATGTCCGCTTGGTTATCTGGTATTGGAAATTGTCACAGAATTCTTGCGGATTCCCTCAGGGCAGTCGGAAACTTGAAACAACATGATATTGAGCTATTGAAAGGCGAAGAATATCTAAGAAAAGCACTTATCGCTGCCACTGCAGTAAAAAATAAATTCTTGGAGGTAAACATCCTTGGGAATCTCTCCGGATTGCTAACAGAGCGAAACCAGTTCGCTGAAGCTGAAAAAGCTTTGATCAGGTCACGTGAAATATCAGATTCAATTGGCGTTTATGATGGATTGCAAAGCTATTATTTTCGATCTTATGAACTGCATAAAAGATCAAATAATCTGTCAAAAGCACTATACTTTTTTGAAAAGTATCAAACAATTGAAGATAGTCTTTCGAATGTCACAAATAAAAAGGCAGTACGTGAGCTCGAAATGAAGTATGAAAATGTCAGAAAGGAATCGGATATAAAGCTGCTTACCAGAGAAAAAGATATTTTGTTGTTAAAAATGAAGAATGACCAATATTTAACCATTGCAATAATCTCTATTTCTGTACTTATTGTTGGATTAGGTTTTATTTACATTCACAAAATACGCTTAAAGTCTAAAAAAGAAAATGAATTGCTTAGTCAAAAACTATTGCGCACTCAAATGAATCCTCATTTCATTTTTAATTCACTTTCCAGTATAGAAAGTTTTATCTATGAGAATAAACCTAAGATAGCCGGCGATTATTTAGCTCGATTCGCTAAATTGATGAGGCTTACTCTTGAATGCTCAGATGAGGAGAGCATCACATTGTCTAGCGAACTGGAAATGTTACGTTATTATTTGGATCTACAGAAACTAAGACTTAATGATAACATGTCCTTTGAAATCATTGTAGACAAAAAGATACAGCCTGAAAGAATAAAACTGCCACCCATGTTAATACAGCCTTTTATTGAAAATACGATCGAACACGCTTTCCGTGGAATGAATGAAGAAGGGAAAATAAAAATCATGTTTGACATCACCGGAAAGTTACTTCAAATAAAAATCATTGATAACGGTATAGGAATTGAAAGTTCCATGAGGCAAAAAGAGAATTTTCAAACACACAAGTCGAGAGCGATCCATATCACAAAACAACGACTTGCTCTGATTAGAAAGCCTGGTGAACAGGTAGCTTCTTTGAGCATCAAGGATATTGCTTGTAATGGTTTAAAAGGAACTGAGGTCTTATTTTCAATACCAATCTAATTGAAAAAAATTTGAAGAAACTTAAGATTATACTTATCGATGATGAAAAACGTACCCGGTCCGCTATTGCCGGTTCTATCTCTCTTCATTATCCAAATGCAGAAATCATTGGTGAAGCCGAAAGTGTCGAAAGTGCTGTAGCGATTCTTAATAATACAACACCTGATATAGTATTACTTGATATAAAAATGCCTGATGGTACAGGTTTTGATCTCCTTTCAAGACTAATGCCAGTTAAATTCAAGATTATATTTGTAACCGCGTATGATGAATTTGCTGTAAGAGCCTTTAAATTCAACGCGGTTGAATATCTGATGAAGCCCATAGTACCATCAGAGCTGGTGCAAGCCCTTGATAAAGCTAAGAGTCTTCTCAACATAGAAAGGGAAAATTTAAAATTGACCCAATTGATCAGCACCATGGCAGGTGATGGAAAAACAATAACATTGAATACACAGGACGCCAAGCACGTGCTCAATACAAAACAGATTATTCGTTGTGAAGCAGAAAGAAACTATACTCGATTTCATTTGCTCGACGGCAGATCGATTTTTGTGTCTCGGGGGTTGAAAGAGTATGAAGAACAATTGAAAGACTTTGGATTCTTTCGTATTCATAATTCACACTTGATCAATATTTCACTCATTGAAACTTTGTTAAAACGTAATTCACCTGTGGTAAAAATGGTGGATGGATCTGAAATTCCGGTAGCGATTCGCAAGTATTCTAAACTCCAGTCTATCCTTTCGAAAATTACTGGCAACGACAGATAATAATATGCCTACGATTGTACAATTCATTACTTTGTACTGAAAATAATGCGTAATTTCATTGTAAATCCAAAACATCATGAAAATTATCTCAACTTTCTTTCTTGTAATTGCAGGTTGCGTTGCAACGTATAAAGCTCAAACAAATTTTCAATGGGCCGATAAAATGGGAGGCACCCAAAACGATCGCGCATTTGATATTGCAGTTGATGGATCCGGCAATGCCTATACCACCGGATCATTTTACAGCACCGGAGACTTTGACCCGGGTCCTGGCTCTTATTCACTTACTTCATCCGGCGCTCAGGACATCTTTATTTCAAAAATAGATGCTAGTGGTAATTTTGTTTGGGCCAAGAGTGTTGGGGGTACAATAAATGATTATGGAACAAGTTTAAAACTGGATGGTTCGGGAAATGTTATTATAACAGGCGTATTTACAGGCACAGTTGATTTTGATCCGGGTGCCGGCGTTACAAATCTCATTTCAAACGGACAAACCGACGCATTTATATTGAAACTTGACGCAAATGGAAATTTTGTATGGGTTAGGAATCTTGGAGGTTCTAGTTATGATGAAGGACTTTCGGTCACAGCAGACGCAACAGGAAATATTTTTGGAACAGGATTTTTTACTGGCTTGGCTGATTTTGATCCGGGTGTTGGAACTTTTACCATGTCATCACTTAGCTCTCAAGCCGCCTGTTATGTATGGAAACTTGATGCTTCAGGGAATTTTGTTTGGGCCAAATCATTTATTAAGGCCGGCACCGGTCTCCCGACAATTGAAGGTCACGCCATTGCCCTCGACGGTTCAGGCAATGTACTCATTGGAGGAAGTTTCACTCAAAACACAGGGGGAGTTGATTTTGATCCAGGTCCGGGGACATTTACTTTAACTGCCGTAAACATGGATATTTTCATCACAAAACTCGATCCTTCAGGGAATTTTGTTTGGGTCGCACATGTGAACGGTGCAGCCGGAAGCAATATTGCAAATGATATTACCATTGATGCAGCAAACAATGTACTCGCAACAGGATATTTTCAAGGAACGCAGGATTTTGATCCAGGAGCAGGTGTTTCCAATTTAACCCCAATTGGTGGCATTGATATTTTCGTTTTAAAACTAAACAGTTCAGGGAATTTTGTTTGGGCCAAAAGCATGGGTGGCAACTCGGGCGATCAAGGCAAATCAATTAGTGCAAGCGCTTCAGGAGAAGTATATACCACAGGTTACTATGGTTTATCGGGTGATTTTGATCCAGGACCAGGTGTAGCCACTCTTACTTGTGCCGGAGGCACAGGAGTTTTTATTTCAAAACTCGATGCTTCGGGTAATTTTGTTTTAGTAAATGGTTTTGGTGATGGAAGTAGTTCAGGCAACGGAATAGTTGTAACAAACTGGTACGACATTTACTCAACCGGACTTTTTAATTCGGTAACCGATTTTGATCCCAATGTAGGAACATTCACTTTGGCTCCTGTCGGCCTTGGAAACGATGAGATTTTTGTACACAAACTTGGGCAATCAGTTTGTCCAACATTCAGCGTTAATTCCACCACATCAAGTTTCACACTGATGTGTGCAATCACATCACTCACACTTAACGCAGTGAACACGTCTACCCTGGGTGGAGTAACATATACGTGGACTGCACCATCGCTTTCAACTTCAATAGGAGCAAGTCATACTGCCATTGCCCCCGGCGTGTATACTATTAGTGCCTCAGCCATCTCGAACACATGCATCGTTATACAAACATTAAGTGTTTATCAAACAACAGGCAATGTAAATTTTAATGTTTCAACGACTGGCGCTACCTGTAACAACAATGGAAGCGCCACAGTGAATGTTATAAGTGGAACTGCACCATATACTTACACGTGGTCAAATGGAAGCAATACCACCACGGCAATTGGTCTTGCAGCAGGGATTCACTCACTTACCGTAGGCGATGCCAATCAATGTGCAAATACTAAAACTTTTTCTATAAATAATTCAGCACCTGCGTTTACATCAGCACCAATTTGTTTTGTTTCAGTGGATACTCTTTCTCAATTCAACGTTATCACTTGGGATAAAACGGTATTTCCAACAGCTGACTCTTTTATGGTTTATCGTGAAACGGCTGCGAATGTTTATAGTATCATTCGTAGACAACCTTACAGTTCATTCAGCCAATTTAGAGACACTGTACAGACCTTATATTTCCCTAATACAGGGAATCCTAATATTGGAACATACAGGTATAAATTAAAGACTAAAGATAATTGTGGTAATTATAGCACATTCAGCCCTTATCACAACACGATCTTCATTGTGAACAACAATGGTACGTTCACATGGTCACAACAATATATCATTGAAGGAAGCGGAAACCCGGTATCTTCTTATATCCTGGAAAGAGACAATTTAAGCAATGGCAATTGGTCTGCAGTGGGAAGTGTAGCTGGTACTCAAAATTTCATTATTGATCCCAACTATGGTAATTATATTAATACAGCGTCTTGGCGGGTAAGAACCCAATGGAATATTGTTTGTATCCCTTCAAAAATGATAAACCCGTCATTATTAAATACTTCCTATTCTAATAAAGTGTCAAATAATTCAATAGGAATGAATGAATTAAATGTAAACAATCGATTTGCAGTATTTCCAAACCCAACATCAGGCAAAATTGTAATTCAAACTGCGGCATCTATTGAAATTCAGATATACAATGCTTTGGGTGATTTGGTCAAGTGTTTTAAATCAGAAAAAGGCGACAACCTTGTTGACCTTCAGCACTTCTCCAGCGGAATTTATTTTGTAAGATCAGGAAGTTATACAAGTAAAATAATTAAAGAATAATAATTAAATGAAACCAGATTTACGATTACTGTGTTTGTTAATTGTTCTAGTTTCTTGTGAGGCTAAAAACGAAAAGTGGAAACATCCAGCCAAAATCTCGATCAATGCATTCTCTGTCACAAAAAAAGGAGATACAATAAATCGTATTACTGAGAATGGCAAGCAAGGACTTTGGACATACACAAAAGCGGATGGGTCACATTTAGACACTGTATATAAAAATGGCGTGCCACAGAAATAGTTATTAATGATCCATTAAACTGGATATATGATGAAAAATAATTCATAACAATCTCTGTATTACTTTTGACAAACTTTAATGCCCAAAAGATCACAAAGATAAAAAGTCTAGATTCCACAGCGTATTTCGTACAAGGAGTGGAGTATGTATTTTAAAAAAAGAAAATAATGGTTAACAAACCACTTGACATGAATTAGCTTCCCTTAGTTAAGTCCAGTATCCAAGCACTTGGATCCCTTCATCATTCGTACTTTGTAATTCCTTACACCTTGATCCCTATCACCAAAACATCATCTGTTTGTTCTTCGTCTTGTTTCCAATTGTTCAAGGAATAATCCAGAAAGGATTCCTGCTCGTTGATCTCCATTTCAGCTGCGATCTTCAGCAATTCCTGAAAATTCTTTCTGTTCATCTTTTTATTTTCCGTTCCTCCAAACTGATCGCTGTATCCGTCTGAAAAAAGATACAAATGATCTTCTTCCTTCAACATGACAACCTGTTCCTCAAAAACTTTCTGCACCTCATCGAAAAATCCCAAAGGATAACGACTCGCTTTCAATTCGATCACTTCTCCCTTCCTCACAATGATCATAGGCCTAAGCGCTCCCGCAAAATGAAGTCGGCTGCTTTTGTGATGGTACTTGATCACGCTCACATCCATACCATCATTGTTGATCTCCTCTGTGTACGAATTAATAGCTTTGAACAGCTCTTTATCCATCTCGAATAATATTTGTGATGCCGTCTTTGCTTTTTTATTCAACAATACTTCTTTGATGATGCTGTTGGCCACCATACTCATCATCGCTCCTGGCACTCCATGTCCGGTACAATCCACTGCAATGGCATAACTGCTTTCTTCATCTCTGTAAAAGAAATAGAAGTCACCGCTCACTGTATCTTTTGGCCGGTAGAGCACAAAACTCTTCTTGAAGATGCTTTCAATGAAAGTTTTCGACTGCAGAATATTCTGTTGTATTCTCTTCGCATAATCAATACTATCGGTGATCTCCTGATGCTTACGCTGAAGCAACTGATTGCTTTCGATCAATTGTTTCTCTTGATTTTTTTTCTCTGTTACGTCATAGCCAATTCCTATGATCTGTTCTTCATTTAGAAACGATACATTCCAACGGATCCATTTCTGTCCACCTTGTTTCGTCTTAAATAAATGTTCAAAGCTTTCAGTAGTATTCTCCCTCTTTCTCATCAATGCAAGGATCTTGTTCTTCATGCGTTCTCCCTCCGGCCTTGAAAAGCGTGTCACTTCCCACCAGTTCTCGCCGGTTAGTTGTTCGGGATCATAACCCAGGAGATTTCCTGCAGATCCACTGACATATTCTGCATTGCCGTACTTGTTCAGCACGACCACTAATGCATTTAATTTTTCGAGGATCTGCTCTTGCAGAAAAGTTTGTACCATGACTGTTTTTTTAAAGAAATTGTATTGAGAAAAAAGGACGATCTAATGCAAATGCATTAGCAATTATTCGAGCTCCAAATGACTTGGTAGCTAAATCGCATTCGATATGTATGGACTGTAAAAAGAGTCATTTACGGGTCAAAGGTATTTTTATTTTCTGATTCCTCAAAAATTTATTCGTCTTTTTCAAAAAATTCGATTCAATAGAAACTTAAAACGCTTTAAATTATCATCTTTACATAAAATTATAAGATCATGGCCGTTATTTTACCCGTTAAGGGAATTCATCCCAAGCTTGGAAATAATTGTTTCATTGCTCCCAATGCAACCATTGTTGGTGATGTTGTAACAGGGGATGATTGCAGCTTTTGGTTCAACGCAGTTGTGAGAGGAGATGTAAATAGTATTCGTATTGGCAACAAAGTGAATATACAGGATGGCGCTGTGATCCATTGTACCTATGAGAACCTGGCTGCCGGACAAAAAGGAACAAAGGTCAATTTAGGAAATAATGTTTCGGTTGGACACAATGCGATTGTTCACGGGTGTACAGTACACGACAATGTATTGATAGGAATGGGCGCCATTATTATGGATAATTGCGAGATCGGAAGCAACACCATCATTGCTGCCGGGGCTGTGGTAACAGAGGGAACCAAAGTTCCATCCGGTTGTATCTTTGCGGGAGTTCCGGCCAAAAAAGTAAAAGATATTTCGCAAGAACTGATCAAAGGCGAAATTGACAGGATCGCAACAAATTATTTGATGTACAGTAGCTGGTTTAAATAAATATTTTGCCTATGCGTTTAATTCTTTCATCTCTTCTTTTCTTGTTGCTCGTTCATGTAAAAGGACAGCACGAAAATATCATCTGGAATGAAAACAGCAGATTGACTTACGATGACTTCAAAGGTCCAGTGCCAGGCGACAAGCTCGATCACAAGGCCATTACATTTTCGGTGATCGAAATAAAATTCGATCAGTCGGCAGAAACAGTAAATGTAAACGTGCTAAGCTATTTTCAAAAAGATCTTTCCTGGATGCGAAATGACTGGAAGAATGATTATACACTTCGCCATGAGCAAGGACATTTCGATATTACAGAGATTCATGCGCGTAAAGCGAGGAAGAGGTTGGATGGCATGAAAATAAGTAGAAGAACAGGTAAAAAGAAAATAAATAAGATCTGTCAAAAATTGGTAAAACAACATCACAAAGCTCAGGAGAAATATGACAATGCGACCAGCTACTCGATCCGAGAAAAGAATCAGAAAGAGTGGAGTGCTAAGATCGCAAAAGAATTAAAGAAGCTGGATGCCTATAAAAATTCAACTGTTGTGTTGAAACTGAAATGAGTTTTTAAAAAATTATTCTCCTTTAAAAACCGGCTTTCTCTTTTCTAAAAAAGCTTTTACACCTTCGTTGTAATCATAGGTATTAGCAGACTGCACCTGCACATCCCCTTCTGCTTTTAGTTGTTGCTCCAGTGTATTCGAATAGCTTTGATTTAACAATCTCTTCGTAAAACCTATGGCTTTCGTTGGCATCGCAGCAATATTCTCTGTGAACGTCATCACTTCATTCCATGCTGTTTCACCTTCAAAAACTTTATACACCAGCCCGAATTGTTTTGCTTCCTCAGCCGACAATTTATCGCCGGTGATCATTAAAGCAGAGGCCATTTGCATTCCGATCAATCTTGGCAATGTAAAAGTTCCACCACTGTCTGGGATGAGACCGATCTTACTAAAGGCCTGAATAAACGAAGCGCTTTTAGCTGCGCAAACAATATCACAAGCCAGAGCAATATTGGCACCAGCTCCTGCTGCCACTCCATTCACATAGGCAATGAAAGGTTTTTCAATATTTCGTATACGAAGAATAATGGGATTGTAATGTTCTTCTACAATCCTTTTTATCCCTGGGCCATTTGGATCCAGTGCTTCTGCCAGGTCTTGTCCGGCACAAAATGCTTTCCCTTCTCCTGTCAACACAATAGCACGCACCGAAGCATCTTTCTCGGCTTCATCCAACACTTGAATGAGTTGCAGTGCCATGTCGCGGTTAAAACTATTGAACTTATCGGGACGATTTAATTTCACCGACAATACATTTCCTTTCTTTTCAGTTTGAATATAATTCATAAGCATAATTAAAATTGGTTGATAAATTCGAGCAGTAATTTGAACACGTCACAATAATCTGTCAATGGTATGGTTTCTGCTTTATCAAAAACATCGTGATAAAAAGTCACTCCTCCCAATGTATACAGAAAGAAAGCGGGAACTCCTGCTTCCGTGAACCAGTAATGATCGCTGTTCTTTGCCTTTCCTCTCTTTTTTATTTCCTTCACCAAACCTTTTTCTGAATTGATCTTTTGCATAAGAGCGAATTCTTTCTCATGAATGGCTCCATTCACCAGCATGATCCCATCATCTCCGGTTGCCAGCAGATCCAGATTGATCAAAAACTTGATCTTACTTAGATCAACTGTTTTATTTTTCACAAAATGATCAGACCCCAGCAAGCCGGCTTCCTCGCCTGAGAAGAAAAGAAAAAGCGTCTTGTATTTCGGAGGATGAGAAGCATAATACTTGGCCAGATTCAAAACGAAACTAACTCCACTTGCATTGTCGTTGGCTCCGGGGAAAAAAGTCTTATTGCCCATACCCCCAAGATGATCGTAATGCGCTGTGAAAACGATCATGCTGTCGTTGTTCACTATTCCATTCACATAGGCACATACATTCTTGTTGGGGAAATCCATCTTAAATTTATTTTCAATTCCCACTTCAGCTACTAAATTGCCTGGAGGTAAACTGCTTTCCAGGATCTCCACCTTACAATAGGGCGCAGTATGTGTGGCAACAGAATAAGTGAGCTTTTTCTTTTTGACAAGAAGCAAAGGATTACCATAATTTTCATTCATCCAAGTAATACTATCCTTTTTATTCAGAATAAAAATTCCATCCATTGCATTGCTTTCGGGAGCAACAATGAAATCCTTCCCCGGTACAAGAACTTTTCCATTCAATTTAAGTTCCATTTCAGAAGGAAAAGTATTTACGCTGAATTTATAGTTTTGAAAATAACCATCTGCGAAAAGAGGAAGAGTCTTGTTCTTTTTCAATTCTTTCTCCAGGAATTTTGCAGCTTTCTCTCCTCCATTCTTCACATAGCCTCTTCCAAAATATTTAGCGGAAGCAAGTTCCTTGATGATCTTTCTTGCATATACTGTATCCTGTGCTTTGCCAGAAAGAAAGAGAAAGGAAAGGAATAGGACAAAAAAGGAACGCATCAGTTGAATCTTTTTTTAGCGAGGGAATAAAAAAGAAGTGTCACTTCCGAAGTGTCGTTCCAATGATAGATCGATTTTAAACTGTTCAGGTATAATTCTGCCTCATTCCATGTTGGAAGCGAATTGATCTGTTCCACCACAATATTGTACTCTCCCCCATTTTGTTTGAAGAGTTCGTTGATAATTCGGAATTTATCGTTCACCCCAACCGACATGGCTGAAAGGATCTTGCTTTCAACCGAAACATCTTTGACCTCTTCCTTTATCTCAACCACAGGCTCTGGGGCTTTTTCCTCAATGACTTCCGTTTTATTCTGAGAACTTACCTTGGCATGTAGATTGAAATTAGGGGATAATTCTTTTTCCTTCTTATGAAAAGTATAAACAGCCAGGTTCTCCTGCAGTTTCACAAGCATGTATTGCAAAGATTCACATTCCTTCGCTGTAGGCTGTACGCTTTCGTCCACAAACATTTCCAATGCAGGTGCCAATTCATTGATCTGGGATTGAATTCGGGAAAGTGTTTTGTCTAATATCATGGCTTGTGAATAATTAACTTAAAATTAGTTTGATTTTACTAAGGCTTCACTTACATTTAAGTTTTGTTTTTAACGCCTTTTAAACAATGTTTTTAGAGAACAACAATAATGAGCTGAAGCGAGGATGGGTGGAAGTGATCTGTGGTAGCATGTTCTCAGGAAAAACAGAAGAACTTATACGTCGTCTTCGACGAGCACAGTTTGCGAGACAAAAAGTGGAGATCTTCAAGCCTCAGATCGACACGCGCTATCATGAATTGAAAGTGGTGAGTCATTCGGGAACAGAGATCATGAGTACGCCTGTTCCAAATTCCACCAATATATTATTACTTGCTACTGATGTAGATGTTGTTGGAATTGATGAAGCGCAATTCTTTGACAATGAACTGGCAAATGTTTGCAGCGAACTTGCGCGAAGAGGAATAAGAGTGATCGTTGCAGGATTGGATCTGGATTATACAGGAAAACCATTTGGGCCCATGCCTTTGCTTCTCGCAACAGCAGAATATGTGACCAAGGTGCATGCCATTTGTATGCAATGTGGTCAACTCGCCTATGTGAGTCATCGAAAAACCTCAGAGGAGAATTTAGTTCTATTGGGTGAAACAGATAATTATGAACCTCTCTGTCGTTCTTGCTTCAACCAAAACTATAAAAAATAATGTACAGCGTTCAGGAGATAGCAAGGATATGTGGCGGAACCCTAAAGGGGAATAGCAAGACAACAATTAAAAATTTTCTTACCGACAGCCGAAACCTCACTTTGCCGGAAGCTGTCATTTTCATTGCAATAAAAACAGAGAAAAACAACGGACATCAATTCATCAAAGAATTGATCGATTCGGGTGTCAAAGCATTTCTAGTCAATGAAGAGGAAATAGAAATGAACACATTGCTTTCCAATGAAGTTTCCTTTATTTCCGTGAAAGATACATTAGTTGCTTTGCAAACTCTTGCCAGGCATCATCGTTCTCTATTTAATATACCTGTAATAGGTATAACCGGTAGTAATGGAAAGACCATTGTGAAAGAATGGTTGTATCAATCGTTGAAACAAGATCACAGCATTTGCCGGAGTCCAAAAAGCTTCAATTCACAGATCGGCGTACCATTGAGCGTGCTGAATCTGGATGCCGCTCACACACTTGGGATCTTTGAAGCCGGTATTTCGAAACCGGGTGAAATGAAACTCTTGCAAGAGATCATTCAGCCTACCATCACCGTACTCACCTCACTTGGATCAGCGCATGACGAAGGATTCAAAGAACGCTATGAGAAATTACAGGAGAAATTGCTTTTAGCGACTCATTCTGATACCGTTGTCATCAATGGTGTAGATAAAAAGGAGATCTATCCTCATTTACTTTCGAAAACGATCGTTCTAAATAAAGACGGAGAGAATGATATGCAATATTCATTCAAGAATGATCTTTTGCAACTACAAGGTCATTCTCCTATTCAACTAAGCGTTCCTTTTCACGACGATGCAAGTATCCAGAATATAGCCAGCTGCGTTCAGGTGCTCAGGATAATGGGTCTCAATGACAAAACGATCCAAGAACGAGTTCTGCAGCTTCAACCTGTTGCACTTCGATTGGAAATAAAGAATGGAATTGCAAACTCCCTCATCGTAAATGATTTCTATAATTCAGATCTTGATTCGCTGAAGATCGCTCTCACTTTTCTTCAGCAACAGAACAGAAGAAAGAAGAAGGCTGTAGTGATCTCCGATATAGAACAATCCGGAATGCCGGATAATATTCTATACAGAGAGATCGCCAATCTATTGTCTTCTTCCAAGGCAGATCTTGTTGTTGGCATTGGAAAAAAGATCTCGAATTTCCGTTATCTATTGAAGTCTGATTCCTTGTTCTTTGAAAACACCGAAGAATTCATTCAGCATTTCCATAAGATCTCCTATCGTTTTTCTGACGCAGCGATCTTATTGAAAGGAGCCCGAAGTTTTGGTTTCGAAAAGATCAGCAATCTGCTTCAGCTAAAAAGTCATGATACGGTATTTGAATTGAACCTGAACAAACTTTCTTCCAATATCAATCACTATAAAATGCTGATTGGAGAAAAAGTGAAACTGATGTGCATGGTGAAGGCGATGGGCTACGGAGGCGGTGGATCAGAATTAGCAAGAACTTTGCAGCATTTAGGTGTTCACTATCTGGCAGTAGCTTATGCCGATGAAGGTGTAGAATTAAGAGAATCACAGATCCACTTACCTATCATGGTGATGAGTCCGGAAGGAGAAGCCTATGAAGACATTATTCAATACAACCTTGAACCGGAGATCTACAGTTTTAAAACCCTAAATGAATTCTGCAGGACCCTTGATCACGTTGGCTATGCATCCGCGTTTCCCATTCATATAAAGCTGGACACTGGAATGCACCGACTTGGATTTGAAGAAAAAGAGATCGATGAACTTATTGAATTATTAAAGACATCTTCACAAGTGAAGATACAAAGTGTCTTCTCTCATCTTGCAGCATCCGATAATCCATCATTGGATGAGTTTTCAAAAATGCAGATAAACAGTTTTGAGAAAAGCTGTGCGAAGATTGAAAAAGCGATCGGCTACAAGTTCTCAAAACACATTTGCAATTCGGGTGCGATCACTCGTTTTAAAGAAGCTCATTTTGATATGGTGAGGCTGGGTATCGGCATGCACGGAATTGGTGTAAATGAAGAAGAACAAAAGAAACTAGAGAATACAGGAGCGCTGCGTACAAGAATTTCTCAGATCAAAAATGTAAAAGTAGGAGAAAGTGTAGGCTATAATCGCAATGGAAAAGCAGAGAAGGATCTTGTCATTGCAACCATTCCAATTGGTTATGCAGATGGATTCAACAGGAGTTGTGGCAACGGAAAAGCCGGTGTTTACATTGATGGAAAGTATTGCAAAACCATTGGGAATATTTGCATGGACATGAGCATGATCGATATCACCGGACTGAAATGTGAAGAAGGACAGGAAGTGGTCGTGTTCGAGAATAATGCTCAATTAAGAACCTTAGCAGAAAGCATGGGAACGATCACCTATGAAGTACTGACAGGTGTTTCTGGCAGAGTGAAAAGAGTGTACGTTTGGGAGTAAGCGCTCTGATCTACTCCAGCACTACAATTCTTTTCGTGTAGGATCCGTTACTCAGAAAATAAATTCCAGCCGAAAGATCTTTTAATTGATACTTGAATTGATTTTCCTTAGTCAATTTGAATTCCGTGATCAATTGCCCCAATTCATTCTTTAAGATCATATTTTCATTTCGCTCACTTTTGATGAAAATATTTCCACGACCAGGATTCGGATAGGCATCAAATGCATTTGAATTCAAATTATTTTCAGCAAGTGAGTTGCAGATGACAACTCCCAATGATATAGTTGAGACAACGCCACAGGTTCCTGAATTCGCCGTAAATGTATAGGTTGTATTAACGGTTGGAGAAACAACAATACTGGAAGTTGTAGCACCTGTATTCCATGAATAAGTATTGATGCCATTTCCACTTGCCGTTAATGTCGCTGAGCTGCCGGAACAAATAGTAGGAGTATTGCTGCTTAAATTCACTGTTGGTGTTACAGGAAATACCAGGTTATATGTTTGCGTTGGAGTACCACATTGATAATTTCCGGTAGTTAAAGTATATACCCCGGCTGTACTCGTTACTATACTTTGTCCATTGTTTGTGAATCCACCAGGTCCAGACCATGTATACGAGTTAGCTGCAACTGAAGTGAGTGTTGCCGTATTACCATTGCAAGGCGCATTCATGCTGATCAGACTTGGCCTGGCAATCGCATCAAAGAACAATATCTGATTGTGCCCTAAATAAACACAATTACCTACCTCCACTCTTATTGTAATGCAGGAACCCACATACATACTAAGATCGATGGTTTTTGTGATCCAATTTGGAGTGTACACATTTGTAGTTCCCTGAACCATTCCCAATGTACCGGTATTCGGACAAACATTAGAAGTTGCAGTTACAGCAACGGATGAACAAAGCACAGGCGCCTGCACACAATCCACTACATCTATTTGAAAATAATGATGGTTGCAACAACTTAAATGATCACCGGGAACAACCCAAGCAAAATAAGCATAAGTTAGGTATTTGTTTGCCGGTGTAACTGTATAGGCATGACTTGCACGAATAAGTCCTGTACTGAATGCCATTACAGAATTCAGCATAAGAACATTATTTCCACCCAGTGGTGAAGCAGGTATAAGCGTAGGTTCAGAAACACCAGTAACTGTTGGCGTTTGTCTTACGAGTGCTGTCGCAGTTGCTACGGGTGTATAATTAAAGCAATAGCCGGTTGCATTCAGTGAATAAACTGTTTGTGCAATTGTCCAGTTAGGAATGGATGTGTAAGTACCCGGAGCTGTTGATTCCAGATCCAGATTATTTTGTGCTTCAACATTTGCGCACATGAGTAGAGTGCAGAGTAAAAATAATATCTTTTTCATGCTCGCAAATTTACAAATATCATGCCACGGTATTCAATTTTATTGAATAAACCAAAAAATTTCGCTCTCCGAAAGGATTCGTCTTGATTCTCTGCTTACTCCTTCGTATATTTAACTCAGAACCACCCACATCCTTTGAACAGAATAAAAGAAAAGGTCCATGCTTTTTAACTCCCTTCAATTTGCCTTCTTTTTATTGTTCGTCTTCCTTCTCTATTGGTTTATCTCAAAAGGAAAATTAAAACTTCAGAATTTATTGCTTCTTGCTGCCAGCTATTTCTTCTATGCCTGCTGGGACTGGCGTTTTTTGTTTCTGCTGCTCTTCTCCACATTGCTTGATTTTTTTACAGGAAATAAAATTCATTCATCTGAAGTAAAAAACAAAAAAAGATTTTGGCTTTGGCTGAGTATTATAGTCAACCTGGGTTTTCTGGGCGTATTCAAGTATTACAATTTCTTTGCGGAATCCTTTGCTGATGCACTTTCTTTTGTTGGCGTAAAGACAAATGTGAGTTCACTCAATATAATCTTACCTGTTGGAATTTCATTCTATACATTTCATGGTCTATCTTATGTGATCGATATCTATAGAAACAAGATCTCGCCAGAAAAAAACATAATAGATTATTCTTTATTTGTAAGTTTCTTCCCATTACTGGTGGCAGGACCGATCGAAAGAGCCACTCATCTTTTACCTCAGCTGAAAAAAGTTAGAGTTTTCGAGTATGATAAAGCAGTTGACGGATTGAGACAGATCTTATGGGGACTTTTCAAAAAAATTGTCATCGCCGATAATTGTGCCGTATTCGCCAATAGCATCCTTGATCATTCAGGTGACTACAGTGGAAGTACATTGGTCATTGGTGCGCTTTTTTTTACTTTTCAGATCTATGGAGATTTTTCCGGTTATTCCGATATAGCGCTTGGAACCGCTCGATTACTTGGCATTGAACTTTTGAAAAATTTCAATTTCCCTTATTTCTCACGTGATATAGCAGAATTCTGGAGACGCTGGCACATTTCGCTTTCTTCCTGGTTCAAAGATTATCTCTACATTCCGTTAGGTGGAAGCAAGGGAGGAATAGGGAAGACCGTAAGAAATACCTTCCTTATTTTTCTCGTAAGTGGATTCTGGCACGGAGCCAATTGGACCTTTGTGGCCTGGGGATTTTTGAATGCCTTGTTCATTTTACCTTCTATACTCACACATCACAACCGTGATCATCTCGAAATTGTAGCTAAAGGAAAATATCTTCCATCCTTAAAAGAATTTCTCTCAATTTTGTTCACTTTCTCTCTCACAGTTATTGCCTGGATCTTTTTCCGGGCAACAGATCTGTCTCATGCTTTCAGTTATCTGAAAGGTATTTTCTCTTCTAGTTTGTTCAGCATTCCCTATTTTGTCGGTATTGGACTTTGCATTCCTACTGTCATCCTTACATCCATCTTCATCATCATCGAATGGATGGGGAGAGAACAAAACTACGCTATTGCTAATTTGGGAAAAGCCTGGCATCGTCCTTTTCGATGGGTGTTTTATTATTCAATTATCTACTGTCTCTTTTACTTTACAGGTAAAGAACAGCAATTTATTTACTTTCAATTTTAAATGATATGAGAAAATTCATTTTAAAATTGTTGCTCTTTGTTGTTCCACTTGTTTTACCTGTATTGCTTTATGTATGGATCGACCCTTTCAAAGTTATTTGGAACTATGAAGAACCCATCAATACAACCAAATCCTACCAATGGCCAATTAACCGTGATCATCAAACCACCGAACTCTTTTTAAAGAATTACAAAAAGTATAATTACAATTCTTTTATTTTAGGTAACTCGCGATCCTTTTTCTTTCAGGTTGATACATGGAAAAGATACATTCAGGGAAACTGTTTTCATTTTAATGCCTACAGTGAAGGGATCTTTGGCATCGAGCGAAAATTAAAGTTTCTGGATAGAGTAAATGTCAAAATTAAAAACGTACTTCTTGTTTTGGATGTTAGTACGCTTAGAAAAACAAAGAACAACGAAGGACATTTGTACATCAAGCATCCGGCCACTTCCGGTGAATCCTACTTTTCCTTTCATTCAGAAATATTCAAGGGTTTCTTTCCTAAAGCCATTTTCGCATTTACCGATCTTTATTTCAGTGATAGGTTAAAGGACTACATGAAAACGTACGGTGTTACGGAAAATCTGTGGAAGCATGATAAAGTGAACAATCAATTGACCTATTTTATTTATGACGAGGAATTATCAAAAGATCCTGATACCTATTATAAGAAAAGAAAGAACTCTTTTCCGCTTCGCAATCCCGTTGAGGGAGTTTCTAAACTGACAATACAGGAAGGTCAACTCGAATTGCTAAATAACATTCATGACATCTTAAAAAAACATGGCACAAACTATAAAGTACTCATCAATCCGGATCATGATCAAATGAAACTGAATCCGAAAGACCTGGAGAAATTAAAACAGATCTTTGGCGAAAAGAATGTCTACGATTTCTCCGGAAAGAACGGGATCACGACCAACAACAAAAACTATTATGAAGCTGCCCACTTTCGACCTTTCATTGGAGACAGTTTGCTTTCGATGATCTATCGGCAGAAGTAATAATCAAAACTTCAATCCCAATTGCAGGCTCAGATGCGAGCCATTCATGTAAAGAGATGAGGCGGCGTAATCTGTTTTGAAATAATATTGGGAAAAACCGTAACGGTAATTCAACTCCACGTAAAATCCCGCTTTTGAATTATTGATGGTATTCTTCTGCCATCCTGCTGTTAAACTTACAAAGGAATTGATCCTGTTGTTGAACATTTTATGACGGAAGAGCAGGTCCTCATTTCCCTTGTGAACTTCATTGCCATTTGCAGCCACACGCACCGTTGCCGGCAATAAACAACGCACATGGTATCCCAGCATCATGTACGGACTGAACAAAGTATTGTTCTCCCTATTAAAAGAGAATTTCATTTGCAATGGAATATCGATCTCCTGCAGAAATAAACTATAATCATAACTGAAGGTCTTATCATACAATTGCAATGTATCCTGATCGAAATAATAGGATTTGAAGTTGATGCCATGGAACAAATATTCTGCGCCAAATAAAAAGTGTAGTTTATGACTCCTGTCACAACGGATCTCTTTCTTCAATCCGATCAATGCACTCATTCGGGCTGAAGGAGATTGCGCATGGTTCGTATTGATCGTGTAAAATCCTAATGCAGGCCCAAATCCAAAACGCAAACCGTTTCCGTTAACACCACCTTTTCCGGCAGTGCGCGAAAAAACACTGAAGGCAATAAAAATAAAGAACAAGAATATTATTTTGAATTGTCTACTCATGCATTGGGATTGCGGATCACATTGACGGCACTCGCCTGAATGGTTGGCATGATCACAATATCGTTGATGTTTACGTGAGCAGGACGTGTAGCGGCCCAGTAGATCGTTTCTGCAATATCTTCGGGATGCAATGGCTCTAGTCCTTTATACACATTCTTTGCTTTTTCCGCATCTCCATCAAATCGCACAATGCTAAATTCCGTTTCTACCATTCCGGGATTGATGGCTGTGACTTTAATATTATAAGGAAGCAGATCAATTCGCATGGCTTTATTCAAGGCATCTACCGCATGCTTCGTTGCACAGTACACATTTCCATTGGCATACACTTCTTTCCCAGCGATCGATCCAATGTTGATGATGTGTCCTTTTTTGTTATTTACCATTTTCTTAGCGATCAGACGAGTCATGTACAATAAACCCTTGATATTTGTATCGATCATTCTTTCCCAGTGATCAAGACTTCCTTCCTGAATGGAAGACAAACCTGCAGCTAGCCCGGCATTGTTTACCAACAGATCGATCTGTTCGGCTTTAGCACCTAAAGAATTGATCGCACTCTCGACCTCTGAATTTTTTCTTACATCATAATTGAGCGTGTTCACTTTCACTTTGTACTTCGATTCCAATTCTGACTTCAATGATTCAAGTCTCTCTTTTCTTCTTCCTGTAAGTATGAGTTCGTGGCCATTCTTCGCAAAGATCTCAGCGGTACTTTTTCCGATTCCCGCAGTGGCACCTGTAATGAGTACTATCATGATTGATGATTTAGTTTACTGTGTTTTCTGCCGTATAAAAAATAAATAACAAGTCCGATCACTAACCACGCGCTGAAATACAACCAGTTCTTATAGCCTAATTGGGAGAGCATGTAAAAACAGCACAACAAGCCAAGCGATGGTATGAGTGAGAAAGAAAATCGAAATGCCATGACAGAAAAAATAAGGAATCCCAGAATAAAAAAATACATAGGTGTGTTATTCAGGAATTCCTGTTTGCTTGCTGGAGAAAAGAAAGAGCTGAACCAATCGGGACTGAAAACACCCAGCAAAATAAAAGTAAGCAACAACAAAGCAGGAATGATGTATTTGGAATTAATGTAAGGTGTTTTGAACTTAGATGGAGGTGCATCCTTATCCATTCTCAACTTCAACACACCCCCGCACACCAGCATAAAAGCAAAGAGTGTTCCTGCAGAACAGATATCTGTCACCATATTCATGTCCACGAAGAAAATAGGAACTGCAACCAATAAACCTGTAATGATCGTGGAGAAAGCAGGTGTTTTGTATTTGGGATGTACCTTTGAAAAACGTTTCGGCAATAATCCATCGCGACTCATGGCCATGAAGATCCTTGGCTGTCCGAGTTGAAAAACAAGCATCACACTCGCCATTGCCACCACTGCGCTGACTGCGATGATCCCACTCAACCACTGAAGATCCTTGATCTTTTCAAATACGTATGCTAAAGGATCCCCTACATTCAATTCCGAATAAGAAACCATTCCGGTGATCACCAATGCGATCGCCACATAAAGAACGGTACAGATCACGATGGAATACAAAATACCTCTTGGCAGATCACGTTGCGGATTCTTGCACTCTTCCGCTGTCGTTGAAATAGCATCAAACCCAATGTAAGCGAAGAACACGGCACTTATACCGGAAAGCAATCCGCCTATCCCATTTGGCAGAAAAGGATTCCAATTGGAAGTATTCACATAAAACATTCCGACCAGAATCACCATTAGAACTACAATGAGTTTGATGGCCACCATGATGTTGCTTGCATTACGACTTTCTTTGATCCCTCTGTAAACAAGGATGGTAATGAGCACATTGATCACCAAGGCAGGAAGATCAAATACAATTCGCAAGCCCATCAATTGAGGAGCTGTAGAAAAAGCCGTAAAACCCTCGATCAATCCTTTCGTGTCGCTAGCATCAGCAATTGTCTCCATAGTAGAACCACTCGTTAAGAGCGCATTCACCTGTTCATAATTCGCTTTTGCGGTAAAATAATCAAGACACAGCCATTCACTTATCTTAAAGGAGGTAGTGTTGTTTACAAGCGAAGTAAAATAATCACTCCAGGAAATGGCAACCGTAACGTTTCCAATTCCGTATTCCATGATCAAGGCCCATCCGATGATCCACGCAAATAATTCCCCGAAGGCAACGTAACTATAAGTATATGCACTTCCACTGACAGGGATGAGGGAAGCAAACTCGGCATAAGCAAAAGCCGCAAAGCTACAGGCAACTGCCGTAAAAATAAAAAGGAAAATAACGCCGGGACCTCCATCAGCACTTGCCTTACCAATCGTAGAAAAGATACCCGCGCCAATGATGGCAGCAATACCAAAGGCTGTAAGATCACGAACACCCAAATGTTTTGCTAAAGAACTATGTTCCTTATCCACATCCGCTCTTTCGAGTATGTCTTTGATCTGTTTTTTACGGAAAAGCTTTTTCATTGTGACCTGTTAAAGATAACAAAATCATTTATGTTTTGGATCGCCATTTTAGCATCAAAACACGGAAATAATACAGTGCACCTGTGAGTAAGAATAAAGATGCAGGGGCTCTATACCTTAAAATGGCTCCACTATTAGGCGTGGTGAAACCGATCAAAAGAAAAAGTACAAGACCCATGAATAAAATTACAGCCGGAAAATAGGAAGGAGCTTTAAGAAAGAAAATACCATAAATGCAAATTAGAATGGATAGGATCATCAACAGATTTTCTGCAGAAGCGAGTAATTGCATGGGACCTTTTGCATTTATAAAAAAAGGATAAGCGGTCGTGTGATAAAAACTGCGAATAAGTACAATGACTGCACTTTTATCCTTCAGCTCAAGATTGGAACCTCCTGTTGGCAACACATAAGCCAGGCTGTAAGAAACTGTCGTGTTTTGATTAGAAGTACAATACAGGGTATCCAGTTTGTGTTGATGTTCCCAATAGGTGTACGGTACATCTTTCTTTATAAAATAATATGCTCTTCGTTCAGGATCCTTTGTGACCAGTTTCCAATCGTACTTGAGCCGGATCAATTTAGAACTGTCTGTCAGAAAAATACCACCCTCAGCAACATCAGCAAAACGGATCTGTCGTTCCAATGCAGCTTCATATAGCGTTTTGCTTTTCACTGTTGAAACGAACAGATTCATGAGGCCTGTGAGAATAAGCATGCTCCCAGCATACAGAAATAATTTTCTCTTCAGTGGAAAAAACTTTTCAATGGCGTAATAAATGGTAAAACTCAAAAACGAAAACAAAAGAATGTAAGGTTTTAGCAGCATCGAGATCCATAACAGCGCTGACAATACGATGATTCGTTTCCAGGTAAATCCATTCCTGAACGCAGATCTTATTGTATAGATATTCGACCCAAGAAAAAATACACACCAACCTTCTTTTAGCAATCCTCCCGTATACAACCAGAGGGATGGAAAAAAACAGATCACCATAAAAAATATCCTTTCTTTTCCCGGAAGATATTCTTTAAAGCTTTTGTAGAACAGGAACAATCCAATAAAGCTGACGAAGCAACTTATGAGTGCGTGCACAAAATAAGAACCAAAAGAAATAAAATGAATGATCGAATGAAGACGAATGATCACTCTGTTATCGTTGTAAAAGAAATCCTTCTCTGCTCCGTTCTCCCAATTAAAAGTAGGCTCAATGATGACTTTATAAAAATGACCTCCTTCTTTTTCATCTTGTAAGCCGAATAGTGTCTTTAAATATTCCTGTGGATTATCCAGTGCCAAATGGTTCAGTGTTGTCGCATCAAAGAAGAATTTACCCGCATCAAAACCCTGAATACCTCCATACAATTTTAAAAAAAGGAAATACAAAGCCGGAACAGCCAATGCTTTTAATAAAAAAACGATAGAAATGAAATTTTTGTTCAGCACCTCATCTTTGAATATTCCGAAAAAAGAATTCCTCCAAAGAAGGAAAGAGATCAGAATTAGATATACAATGAAAATGATCAAGATTTATTGTCTACTACCAGTAATTTTCTGTTCTTGGAATCAAAAGTGAAGCGGGTTATTTTTTTAATACCAAATGAAGAAAGATCAAAGAGATCGATCCACTTCATTTCCTTTGGGTCGTAACGAAGGATCTTCGCTTGTTCGGACTTGAGCAATCCCCAAGTTGAATGCCAAATGATGTCTTCAGAGAGCGAAGGATAAGAACAATAGGGAAATGCTTTCTTTAAAAGGATATCGTAACGATAAAAATTCACTTTCGAGCTGTCTTTTATCCCGAAAATGAATTCATGTCTGTTAATGGTTTTGAATCCCCTGATGATGTTTGAAGCAATAAAAATATCCGTTCCCTTTGAAATGGAATGAAGTCTTAGGGAATGGGGAGAAGTGAGTTTATAGTAGAGAACCGTATCCTTATTCAGGAAATTAAAATAACCAACGGAATCTTCATTGAATAAAACTCCGGCCTCTGTACCCGTTGTTTCTTCATAAGCATGAATGCGTTGTGCGCTGTCTTTTTCTACCACCACACAATTGATCTTTCCGACATAAGGATCGAAGGTGGGCGAATATTCGCTTTCAGCGCTCTTGGTCAACTGAAATGTCTTCTTCGATCTTAATTCATAAATAAACAGATCTGCTTGCTTGTCTTCACGAATACTCACATAGAATATTTTCTTTTCGTTGGATGAGAAGGAAGGTTGATTATCGTACCCCGGACGGTTGGTGATGGTATAGGTACCGGAAATACTAAGGATTCCCCTTTTATTCTCGATCTCAAACAAATGAATGTCCGTTTCCGGAAGCTGGGCTGAAAGCGGTAAGGCATAGATCAGCAAAAGCAGAAATCTATTCATTGATCAATGGTGATTTGAAAAAATATTTGCGATAGAGAAGGAAAGTTGCATAACCGATCAAAAATCCACTTAGCGAACCGACCAAAACGTCGGAAGGATAATGAACACCCATGTACATTCTGCTATAGATCACCGGCAAAGGTATCAGGAAGAAAAGCCATCTCTTTTTTCTATGGATCCAGTTTGCTGCAAAGAAGAACAAGGTGGAAATGCCAAAAGTATTGGCTGCATGTGAACTGAAAAATCCGAATTTACCTCCCCTGTAAACCTGTCCTTTTGGATCCTTTACCAAATGCAGTTTGGGGCCTATTTCCAAATTATGTGTTGGCCTGTATCGTTCCACCAAATGCTTAACGCGATTCGTACTCACATCCGTTAAAGTAACCGAAATGCCACAGCAAAGTATTAGAGCTACCGTATTCCTTAACTTATAGCGTCGGTAATAAAGAAACAGAATAAGAAATGGAAAAGGTAAAAAGAACAAGGTGGAACTGGAATACCACATCACTGTATCCATCCAGTCAGAATGCAAAGAATTGATCTTTACTAATAGATTCTGATCGAATAACTCTAATGAATTCTCCACCCCTAAAGATAAAGATTTCCTTTTAAACGAAGTAATTAATCCTTGCTATGATAAAAAGCGAAGTATCAGGATTTGTTCTTTGACTGACAGGCAAAACTGGTAGTAGGAACTTCCGTTTTTGAAATCGCGGAAAATCCACCGGCCACATCGACCAGGTTATTGAATCCATTTCGTTTAAGAATAGAAGCAGCGATCATGCTTCGGTAACCACCGGCGCAATGAATGTATTGCTCTTTCTCTTTTGGAACGGAACCTTGCCATTCTTTTATAAAATCAAGTGGTCTGCTCTCAACATTCTCAATGTGTTGTGCTTCGTATTCTCCCGGTCTGCGAACGTCAAGAATGTTCAATGGAGCTGCTTTCAGTCTTGTTGCAAATTCCTGAGCGGTAATGGAATTGATCTTGGCAGTTTGTTTGCCACATTGCTGCCAGGCTTCAAATCCACCTTTCAGGTATCCAATGCTGTTATCATACCCTACTCTGCTCAATCTTGTTACTGTCTCTTCTTCCTTTCCATGAGGGGCCACAACCAAAATTGGTGTTGTGAGATCTTCAATGATCGTGCCAACCCATGGCGCAAATTGTCCATCCAAACCAATAAATAATGAACCCGGAATATGGCCTTCAGCAAATTCCTGTGCTTTTCTTACATCCAGTATAAGGACATTCTTATCTTTCATTTTTGCTTCAAATTCATCTACGGATAGTGGGCGAGCCCCTTCTTCCATCACCTGAGAAAAATCTTTGTATCCACTTTTATTGAGCATGGCGTTCTTCGAGAAATATTGTGGAGGAGGTAAAATTCCGGTAGTCAATTCTTTTACAAATTGTTCTTTGCTAATATCCTGCAAAGCATAATTCGCTTTCTTCTGATTCGCCAAGGTATCAAAGGTCTCTTTACTCATGTTCTTACCACAAGCCGAACCGGCTCCATGGGCAGGATAAATAATGACTTCTCCCGGCAAATTCATGATCTTATTCCTCAATGAATCGAAGAGCATTCCGGCCAGATCCTCTTGCGTTAGATCCGATTTGATAGCAAGATCTGGTCTTCCTACATCCCCAATGAATAGCGTATCTCCGGTGAAAACACAGTGTGGAGTTTTATCTGCTTCCAATAATAAAAAAGAACTGGACTCTAATGTATGTCCGGGTGTATGCAACACCTTTATGGTAAGATCCCCTATTTTGAATTCTTCATTGTCTTTTGCAATGTAACTTTTGTAACTGGTATTGGCACCCGGACCAAAAACGATCTCTGCCCCTGTTTCTTTTGCAAGGTCTACGTGTCCACTCACAAAATCTGCATGAAAATGAGTTTCGAAAATATATTTCAACTTATCTCCGTTTTCTTTGAGCATTTTCAGATAAGGGGCTGTTTCACGCAATGGATCGATGATGGCTGCTTCTCCTTTATTAGAAATATAGTAGGCCCCTTGTGCCAGGCAATTGGTATATATTTGATTTATTTTCATGTTGTGATTTGTTAAAGTTAATTGTCCCTTAAAATTACGAAGTTTAATCAGAAAAAAGATCCCTACTTACTATTTCTTACTATTTTTTAACCTTAGTATTTACTATTTTTGAGTCATGTCAAATTCAAAGATCGAATCATCAAAGGCCCCTGAGCCGGTGGGACTTTACCCACATGCACGCAGAGTGGGAAATCTGTTATTTTTAAGCGGAGTGGGGCCACGCGAAAGGGGTTCTAAAAAAATTCCGGGTGTTGATCTGGATGAAAATGGTCAGATCATTTCCTATGATATAGAAGCGCAATGTCATAGCGTATTCAGAAACATCAAGTATATTCTGGAGGATTCTGGCAGCAGCTGGGATAAGATCATTGACGTAACCGTTTTTCTTACTAACATGAAGGATGATTTTCCTAAATACAATAAATTATGGGCAGAGTACTTCAAAGAAAATCAGCCTTGCAGAACGACCATAGAGATCAATAAACTTCCTACACCAATTGCCATTGAATTAAAAGTCATGGCGATCGTTGAGTAAAAATAATTGGATTTAGCAAATTGCTTATTACGCAAAAAATGAATTCCAGATTAATGAATTCGGTCATCTTATGCCTATTCTTAATTGGATCGTCTTTTACAGTCGAGGCACAGTCTCCTGATTTTGTTTGGGCCAAAAATGCCACCGGAAGCAATGCAGAAAGTGGTGATGGCATATGTGTAGATGCAAGTGGAAACGTGTACGTGGCCGGCCACTTTTTCAGTACTACTATTTCATTTGGAACATTTACACTGAACAACAATGGAAATAACGATCTCTTCCTTGTGAAATACGATGCGCTGGGCAATGTGCTATGGGCAAAAGGAGGGGGAGGGATTTTTTTTGACATTGCTACCGATGTTACCACTGATGCTGCGGGAAATGTTTATGTAACCGGAAACTTTTATAGTCCAACTGTTACGATTGGTACAAGTACATTTGCAAGTAATGGGGGAAGCGATGCCTTTCTGATAAAACTGGATGGTTCGGGAAATGAGATCTGGTCAAAAAAAATTGGAGGTGATTTTGATGATCTAGTTAAAGGGATAAGCAGTGATCCAAGTGGAAATATTTATGTAACCGGTCAGTTTCAAAGTACCTCACTTGTCAGCGATTCCTATACCTTGAGCAATACCGGCTCTTCCGACATATTTGCAATAAAGATCGATAATTCAGGTACAACTAGTTGGGCTAAAAATTTTGAAGGAAGTGGGAGTGAAGTAGGCAATGGTATTCATACCGATGCAGGACAAAATGTTTATTTGACCGGGGAATTTTCAAGTACCGAATTAACAATTGGGACCTTTACCCTATACAGCCAAGGAAGCAGCGATGTGTTCATTACCAAATTGGACGCATCAGGAAATGCATTATGGGCTAGAAGTATAGGTGGGACATTTAATGATATGGGTACCGAGATCACAAGTGATTTACAGGGAAATGTGATCGTTGGAGGTGATTTTATCAGCTCGAGCATAGTGATCGACACCTATACGCTTAGCAGTGCAGGTAACTTCGATCTATTTCTGGCAAAATTCAATTCCGTTGGAAATACGGTATGGGCATTGAATATTGGCGATGTTATGGATGAGGTTTGTACCGGTATTACTACCGACTTTGTTGGTTCCGTCTACTTAACGGGGCATTTTCACAGTCCTTCTGCTGTTATAGGCACCAACACCTTTGTGAACAGTGGAATGGGAGGAGATCTTTTTTTTGCGAAATACAACAGCTCAGGAAATAATATTTGGTCCCGTTCAATTGGTGGGATCAATGACGATGGAAGCAGCTGCATCACCTCAGACCAATTTGCCAATATTTATATTTCAGGTTTCTTTGCAAGCCCAAGTATCACCTGCTCTTCCTATACACTCTCCAATACTGGAAATGCCGATATGTTCGTTGGAAAGATACAAAGTACAATTACGGGAATGGAAAGTGGGGAAGCAAATATCTTAGCAATGGCAAATGTCTACCCCAATCCCTCAAACCGTTTATATTGTCTAGAAGGCATTAATGGATCTGAAGTAAAATTTGAAATTCATAATTTGGATGGCATAGAAGTTCCTTTTCATGAATGGAAAATGAATGACCAAACTTATTTTGACCTTGGACTTCTGCCCAAAGGTATTTACTATCTCACCATTGCCGGAAATAACAGCAAGGTCATAAAAAAACTTATCCTTATCTGATTATCAATCAGAGTCTGTCTTATTCGTTGTAAAAGCCACATTTTTCTTAGTAGAAACGCAACTAAAACCTCTATGTAAAGTATAATATAGTAGGTGGTTTTGCTTACCATGTCGCTTTGAAATAGCCATACAGTTTAAACCTAATGAATATGAGTTTATCGAAGAAAATAGCCATTATCGTCTTAGGTGTACTTTTGATTTTAAGTATGATCTGAGTGAGTATCCCTAGATTGCCAAACTGAATCTAATAAATGCTAAACAACAAGGTTTGCAAGCTTGGCCGTACCTCTTATTACAGAATAATTCCTAAAATTGTTCCTTGAACCAATGAAACGAAAAGAGTTTATTCGAACCTTGGCGCTTGCCACGTTAGCAACAAAAGTAGTCAACATGAATGCATTAAATGAGATCCTGAAAAATGGAAATAATACAGAAACAATGCCTTTGCTGTTTGTAGGGCATGGCAGTCCTATGAATGCGATAGAAGACAATGCTTTCTCAAGAGGCATGCAGGCAATTGGAAAAAAACTTGTAACGCCAAAAGCCATTCTTATGATTTCGGCCCATTGGGAAACGAATGGCACTTTTGTTACAGCACAGGAAATGCCACCCACCATACATGATTTTGGAGGATTCCCAAAGGCCCTATTTGATGTTGAGTACAAAGCTCCGGGAAGCAAATGGCTGGCAGAGGAAACAATTTCTGCCGTGAAGAAAACAACAGTTAAGCCTGACAGTACCTGGGGATTTGATCACGGATGCTGGAGTGTTACGAAAAACATCTTTCCGAATGCAGACATCCCAATCATTCAAATGAGTTTAAATTACAACTGGGACGCAAAGAAACATTACGAAGTAGCTCAGGAGCTGAATGCCCTTCGAAACAAAGGAGTTCTAATTATAGGAAGCGGCAACATGGTTCACAATTTTGGTTATGTGCAAGTGAAGGGAAGTGACTTTAATGCACCATTCGGACATGAATGGGCCCTCGAAGCCAATGAAAAATTCAAAAAACACATTCAGGAGAACGATCATGCACCTTTGATCGATTATAAAAATCAGGGGAAGGCAATTGCACTTTCTGTTCCAACACCGGAGCACTACCTTCCTTTATTATATGTACTGGCAAACAAAAAAACGAATGAATCCGTTGAATTTTTCAACGACGCTGCTGTGGGAGGATCATTTACCATGACTTCTGTGATGATAAAATAGCAATTTTTATGTCTGTTTCATTGGAGAAACGCATGCATTCCCAATGAAAAAAGGGTCAAAAACGCAATTTGGCCTTTTTTCCCTCTAAAAAAGAGTTTTTCCACAATGAAAAAACAGCCTCTTAATGGAAAAAAACATACTTTTTTTTCATTGGAGAAAATTCATTTTTCATTGGGGAAATTGTTGTTTTTTATCGATTTTTCGCATTTTCTCCAATGTAAAGAAACAGCAAGTCCCAATGGCCAAAAGCACCCCGTTGTTAATTAAATTTTTACACCTCCTTCTGAAAAACACATAGATTTGTTTCATTATATCTTAAAAACTAAAACCAATGGCAAAAAAAGCAACTAAAAAAGCAGCAAAAAAGCCTGCTAAAAAAGCAGCTAAGAAAGCAGCTAAGAAACCAGCTAAGAAAGCAGCTAAGAAAGTGAAAAAAGTAAAGAAGAAGTCAAACCGTAAGCCTAACGCGGCTTTCATGGCAGCTCTTACTCCAAGTTCAGCTTTAGCTGAAGTAGTAGGAAGCAAAGCTCTTCCACGTACTGAAGTAGTTAAAAAAATCTGGGGTTACATCAAATCACACAAACTTCAAGATTCTAAAAACAGACGTATGATCAATTCTGATGCTAAATTAAAAGCTATTTTCAATGGCGCTAATCAAGTATCAATGTTTGATATGGCTAAACACCTTTCTAAGCATTTAAAATAATCTGATTGTATCAGGAGAGCCCTCTGCAGCAATGTGGGGGGTTTTTTTATGCCCTTTATTCAAACAAAAAGGGCCCTGCTGTGGGCCCTTTTTCAATTTGGTAGCTTGGCTTATCTCAGATAAAGCATTTCTCTGTACTTCGGCAAAGGCCAGATATTATCATCTACAATGTTCTCGAGTTTATCTACATTGTAACGAATGGTATCAAAGAAAGGTTTTACTCTTTCACAATAGGCATGGGCCTGCTTTTTGGCGCTATTCAGATTATTCGCCTTTTTTCTTTCTTCCGTCATATCGTCGGCTGCTTTCTTGATCACACTGACTCTTTCGCTGATCTCATTGATCAGTTCTATTTGGGTGGCAGAAGCTTTCTTGAAGTCGGCGTCCTTCATAAAGGTGTGCAATCCATTCACGTTATCGATCAAGGTCTTCTGATAGTTTAAGGCAGAAGGTATGATCTGATTGCTTACCATATCAACCATGATTCTGGATTCGATCTGTATCTTCTTTGTATATGTTTCTAGGTAAATTTCGTAACGAGCTTCCTGTTCACGGTGATTAAGGATTCCCAGCTTTTCAAAAAGATGAATGCTTTTATCCGAAACAAATGCATCCAGTGCTCCCGGTGTAGTAGGAATGTTGTTCAATCCTCTCTTTTTTGCCTCTGCCTTCCATTCATCGCCGTAGCCATTTCCTTCAAAGCGGATCTTCTTAGACTCTGCAATATAACGTTTCAATACCTGAAAAATAGCATCGTCTTTTTCAAGTTTCTTCGCAGCCATTAATTTATCCACTTCTGTTTTAAACTGCTGAAGCTGATCCGCGACGATCGTATTCAATACCGTCATAGCTCCGGCACAATTCGCTGAAGAACCAACGGCTCTGAATTCAAATTTATTTCCTGTAAAGGCAAAAGGAGAAGTCCTGTTTCGGTCGGTATTATCCAGCAAAATATCAGGGATCTTTCCGATACTGAGTTTAAGAGCTGTTTTTTCTTCCGGACTTAATTTCTTATCCCCCACGCTCACCTCTATTTCATCCAGCACTTTGTTAAGTTGTTCTCCCAGGAACACACTCATGATAGCAGGAGGGGCTTCGTTTGCACCCAGACGGTGATCGTTATTGGCAGATGCAATACAAGCTCGCATCAGATCAGCATGTTCGTAAACTGCCTTAACGGTATTGATGAAAAAAGTAAGGAACTGAAGATTTGTTTTTGGAGTCTTTCCGGGTGATAATAGATTCTTACCTGTGTTGGTAGCTAAACTCCAGTTATTATGCTTTCCGCTTCCATTCACGCCTGCATAAGGTTTTTCGTGAAGAAGTACACGAAAGTTATGTCGGATCGCTACTTTCTCCATTACATCCATCAGCAATTGATTGTGATCAACTGCAATATTGATCTCTTCAAAAACAGGTGCACATTCAAACTGAGCAGGTGCCACTTCATTGTGACGTGTGCGAACCGGAATGCCTAACAAATGTGATTCATATTCGAAATCCTTCATGTAGGCAAGTACTCTCTCAGGAATGGATCCCCAATAGTGATCTTCCAATTGCTGACCTTTTGCAGATGCATGTCCGAATAAAGTTCTGCCTGTTTGCTGCAGGTCGTAACGAATATTGTACAAAGCTGCATCTATCAAGAAATACTCTTGTTCCCATCCTAATGTTCCAATTACTTTTGTAACGTTCTTATCAAAGTACTGGCAAACTTCAGTTGCAGATTTATCCAATGCTGCAAGCGATTTTAAAAGTGGGGTTTTAAAATCCAGCGCCTCGCCTGTATAAGAAACGAAAATCGTAGGAACACACAAGGTATTTCCCCATATAAATGCAGGAGAAGTTGGATCCCATGCCGTATAGCCACGTGCTTCGAAAGTACTTCTCACCCCTCCATTCGGAAAAGAGGAAGCATCCGGTTCCTGTTGTACCAATTGTGATCCACTAAAACGCTCGATGGCTCTTCCTCCACCAATGGGTTCAAAAAATCCGTCGTGTTTCTCTGCAGTAGTTCCGGTCAGTGGCTGAAACCAATGTGTGTAATGTGTTACACCTTTGCTTTGGGCCCATGCTTTCATGCATGCTGCAACCTGATCTGCAATCTTTCTGTCAATGGCACTTCCCTTCTCCATTGCTTCTTTTACGCTTGTGAAACCTTCTTCGCTTAAGAATTCACGCATGGCATCAATGCCAAATACATTGGCGCCAAAATACTCACTGACTTGTTTTTTCGGTTGGGCTACATCTACAGGAGTTCTTCTGATCACATCCTGCATGGCTAAGGCTCTTCTTGTACTCATACTATGTTGTTTTTAGTTTGGATTGCTACTTTTTGGCAAATTTACACTAAAAACAGGGGGCACAAATCAAAAAAGTCGCTTTTTTTGACAAATAGGGTAAAAAATAGGGGGGTTGCTATGAATATTATTAACTTTTTTAACTTATTGTTGAAAACCGGACATAAAAAAACCCCGTTCGCATAGAACGGGGCTTATTGAATTCTAATTGATTATCTAACTAATTTCTTAGTAATGCGATTTTCGTTTGTTGTTACAGTGATGAACAATACTTCATTGTTTATAGGAAGATCCAGTTTAACTGTTTCTTTTTCTGTTCTCACTTTCACATCAGAGATTACTTTTCTGCCAAGAATATTGGTTACTGAAATAGTTGCATCACTTACGTTAGGGAAAGAAAGATTCACATACGCCGCATTTTTATCCTGACCAATTGTTACCACATTTTCAGCATTCACGCTTGTTACATTGGCAACATAATTTGTTCCACACACGGTCAATTCAAAGCGAGCTGATATGGTCGTATCGCTGATGTTGAATGTATAATCTCCACTTCTCAGATCATGAATAGTATTGGTCACTTTATCACGCAACATCAGGCAATTCTGACTAGTTACGTTCTCGAGACCTTCTGCACTGATGGTATACATGCCACTTTGATAAGGCCTGGTGATCACATCCATTACAATTGGACTGCTTGTATTTGGATTCACGCTGTTGATAGAATATTCTTCATTACCTAGTTTAGTAGCAATTGCTGTTCTTTTGGTCCACACACCCGGATAACCAATATAACCGGGAGAAGAATAGAATTTATGCGCATCAGCTTCGATGTCGAATAAGTTGGAAGCTCCGCTGTGGAATCGGATCGCTGTTTTATCATAATCATTTGCTCCAGTGAAATTCAACCAAAATACTTCACCAATATTGCTTTGATTCACTTTAGCTGTCTTTAATAAAGGATCAGATCCCGTATTGTTCGATACTTTGTTTGATTCCTGAGCGGTTAGATTTGTGTTTGCTGTTGCCTGAACATAGAATCCTTGTCCCATTGGAATATCATCTTGCGCACCTACACCCGGACCATGACTGGAAACTCCTCCAGCAAAAGAAGTTGTTGTACCGATATCTGCATTATAGATATAGATCGCATTTGCAACAGAAGCATTCCCGTTTCTTAATCTTGTCCATGATATAGGAGAAGCATAAGGGTTTGCGATCAAATTAAATCCTGTTTGAGCTGAATTAGTAAGAGGAATGGTAACATTACCCTGAACAACTGATCCAGTAACATTATAAGTGATGTTGCCTGTGCTTCCCAGGGCATCTCCTAAATACACCCAATATCCTTTTCCTGTAGTAATCGGTGATGTAACAACAATCGTTGTATCATATCCATAGCCATCTGCTTCATTCCATCCCTGAACCGACTCAAAGTAATTTCCGCCTGCTGAAGTTTGATCAGTTGCAGAGCCCTCAATTGACATTGGAATCTGACCGTACCAGCTGTTAAATGTCAATCCGTTTACACCACATCCTCCTAATACTGCCCAGTCTGTTGTTCCACCGAGAGCAAATGTTTCCACTGTAACGTTTCCTGAAACAGAACCACCACCAGTAATCTCAGCAATTCTTCCTTTGAGCGAAGAGGTAGATATCAAGCGAACATTTCCTCCAGCAGCCAATGTACCAACTCCAACTTTAACTGAATCAAGGATACGCAGAGGGCTCGAAATAGTTTTATTTCCACCAGTTACAACTTCCAAGGCATTGAGAGTGGTTGTGGATGCACCACTTAGAGTTTGAGCACCACCGGTCAGCCTGATCAATCCTGTATTCGATGTCAAGGTTCCATCGTTTGTGATGTTACCCGTAACATTGATTTGAGAACTGCCGGATAGAATCATAGTGGATCCAGTAGGAATAGAAATATTATCGAAACAAGCTCTTGTTGTTGAAGAATTACCTGCAGTTACTGTAGACGTATTGAGAAATGTAACCGTAGAGTTATTTGCGTTTATTCCATTTAATGCTGTTGCAGTCCAAATACCTCCATTCGCATTTTGGGCAAGAGTAATATTACCAATCATTGTTAAATTACCAGTTGTGTTAAAAGTCAATCTTCCAAGTGGGCACTGTAAGGCACTTCCTGTCCCGGTAATTGTGTGATTTCCGGCACCGGTGAAATTAATCGTCCCTGTATTGTTAGGCGCAGCAGATGTAGAAGTGCTTGATAATAATAAATTACCTGATACACCCATTGTTCCTCTTACTGCCAGATTGTAAGAGCTTGGCATTAATGACAAATTTAAACAAGTACTTGTTCCATTAAAATTAATGATCCGGTTCATGTTAACTGTGGTTCCACCTGCTGACATCATGTACGTACCAAAATTGAATGACCCATTTACATTTCTTACAGTGGAATTAATGATATCATGCTGAACTGTTCCGGAATTATGCACGAAAACTCCACTCCCACTCTGTTGTATTGTACCATGATTTGAAAACAATAAACCTGAAGGGGCTAACAAGGTGCCTCCAGCAAGATTTAAATTTACAATACTTAAGTTGATACCGCTTGCATCAAGTGTCCCTGTATAGCTTGCGATCATACTAATTTGATTAAGAGTATTGTCATTGGGCATAATACAATTATCAGTAGTTACCGACCCATCAAATATAACATTGTCACCTGCTGATGGAAATCCAAACAATGGCATTGGATTCCAATTATTCGGGTTCTCGAAATCAAAATCATTGTCAGCATTAGTCCAAGTGTAGGGTTGTGATTTAGCCATGTAACTAAACACAATTAAGACAAACGTAAATATCTTCTTCATAAGCATAAATTTATTATTACGATAAAGATAAAATATAAATGCTAAAAATCAAAAGCTTTTATCTCTAAAAAAAGGCTATTAGTCGTAATTGGCTAAATTAGCTTTACAAACTTCGTATTTTTCTTACATCTCTAGGTTGTTGGGCTTTGATAATAATTTGATACATTTACGTTTCCTAAAATAAGGACTAAAAAAGTATGATACTTGATCACATTGCACTTAAATTCAAAAAATTAACACTCCTTTTAGTGTCTTTTTTAGGTGCCTTATCCATCTATTCCCAAAGTGGTGCCGTTAAGGGATTTGTTTATGATAAAGCCAATGGTGAACCTGTTCCGTTCTGTAATGTTTATTTCAAAGGCACTACTATTGGCGCGAACACAGACCTCAATGGATTCTTCTCTATTACTCGCATTAAACCAGGAAACTATACCTTGCTGGTAACGAGTTTGGATTTTGACACGATCAATGAAAATATTACTGTTGTTGCAGGAGAAGTGATCAACAAAAAATTCTTTGCAAAGAAAGGCGGAGTAAAACTGCAAGAAGTGGAAGTTTCTACAACAGCTGCTGAGAAAATTGAAAACACCACTGTTGCTATTCAAAAAATAGATCCCATCGTCATTAATAAATTACCGAGTATCGGTGAGCCTGATATTGCCCAGTACCTACAGGTATTACCCGGTGTTGTTTTCACAGGGGATCAGGGTGGTCAGCTTTATATCCGGGGTGGATTGCCGGTACAGAATAAGGTTTTACTCGATGGACTCATCGTTTACAATCCTTTCCACTCCATTGGACTCTTCTCGGTATTTGACAGCGACATCATGAAGAACGCCGATGTGTACAGCGCAGGTTTTGGTGCTGAGTACGGAGGAAGAACTTCTTCCATCATGGATGTTACAACCCGGGATGGAAATAAGAAAAGAGCAAATGGCAAGATCTCATTGTCAACTTTCGGTGCAAAAGCAACAATAGAAGGGCCTTTGAAAAAATTAACAGATGAAGGCAATACAAGCGTTTCCTATCTTCTCTCCCTGAAACATTCTTACCTTCCTCAAACATCCAAGATCCTTTATTCCTACGCTAATCCAAACGGACTGCCCTTTTATTATACGGATGCTTACGGAAAAATGTCGGTGAACTCAACAAGCGGCAGTAAATTCAGTTTATTCGGATTCAGCTTCAATGATAAAGTTGACTACAGTGATATTGCCGCATTCCAATGGCAAAATATTGGCGCAGGATCTAATTTTGTCCTCGTCCCTCCTTCTTCTAATTTACTTGTAGAAGGGGTCTTCGCTTTCTCTAGATACAATATCGGATTCACCAATCCCAGTCTTGAAAGCGATTCAAAGAACAGCAGCGTTCAAAGTGTGAACACGGGCTTTTCCTTCGTAAAGTATGTTGGCAAACAAGAACTGAGATATGGATTTGAAGGGGTTGTAACTTCCACTCGCTTTGAATTACTGAATCCTTATTATGCCAAGATACTTTTAGAAAGGGAGACCATTGATGCAGCCGGATACGTCAAATTGAAGTACATGAATAAAAAGAAAACGATCGTGTTCGAGCCCAGTTTTCGCTTACAGCAATATGCCAGTCTAAATGTTATTTCCCCTGAACCTCGTGGCGCATTCAAGATCAATTTGACCAAAAAAATAAGATTAAAAGGAGCCGGCGGATTCTATAGTCAAACACTGATCAGTGCCAACAGTGATCGCGATGTTGTGAATCTTTTCTATGGTTTCATCAATGCACCTAAAACAGATCAGGTGGCTGATAATTATATGGATCATAACGGTGAACTTCAGAAGCTTTCCAATTCCGTTCAAAAATCGCAACACATGGTTGGGGGTGTGGAATTTGATTTTTTAAAATATTTTGAATTGAATATTGAGACCTATCAGAAATTCTTTTATCAGGTCATTAATACCAATCGGGAGAAGATCTATGACGACAACAAAGAAAACAGTTCCCGTCCGGATGAATACAAAAAGGATTTTATTGTTGAACAAGGCAGAGCAAGGGGATTTGATGTGGTGCTGAAATATGATAAGAAGAAGTTCTATTTCTGGGCTGTGTATTCACTCACTTACAATGATCGATGGATTGGGAATAGTTCTTCCGGACAAGTGTTCAATTATCCCCCTAATTTCGACAGAAGACACAATGTGAATCTGGTTTCCTCCTATACTTTTGGTAAAAAGAAGAACATGGAGCTGAATGCAAGATGGAACATGGGAACAGGTTTTCCATTCACTCAAACACAAGGTTTCATCAATCAATTCAATCCACAGGGAAATATCAATTACAATTTCACAACTGCAAATGGTCAGCTGAATTATATACCTGCTACACTTAATGGCGGCCGATTACCGGATTATCATCGACTCGACATTGGTTTCAAGTACAAATACAAATGGAATGAAAGAACAACGTTTGAAATGAATGCAGGCGCTACCAACATTTACAACAGAAAGAACATCTTCTATGTGGACAGGTTCACATTCAAGACCATCAATCAGTTGCCGATCATGCCGAACATCAACCTCAGCTTAACATTTTAAACTCCAGAAATCAATTTCGGGAATTTTTATTTACTTTAGTCAAACAAATCATGGCTTCCAGGATCTATACGAAAACAGGAGACAAAGGTCTTACATCCCTATTAGGTGGAACTCGTTTACCTAAACATCACGTAAGGATCGAAGCATATGGAAGTGTGGATGAATTGAATTCCTATATCGGCTTATTACGCGATCTGATGCCTGAGAAAGAGAAAGCAGAATTGTTGATCAGAATTCAGGACCGACTTTTCACCATGGGCTCTCACCTGGCACTTGATCCTGAAAAAAACACCTTTAAACTTCCTGAATTAAAAGAAGAAGACATTCTGCTACTTGAAAGGTCGATTGATGAAATGGATAAGCTGGTTCCGGAAATGAAATCCTTTGTTTTACCGGGTGGACATATCTGTGTATCGCATTGTCACATTGCGCGCTGCATTTGCCGAAGAGCAGAAAGAGCTGTTCTGCGTTTGGCAGAGAATGAAAAAGTAGAAGAGATCCATTATAAATACCTGAATCGACTTTCTGATTTTCTGTTCATGCTCTCCCGATGGATCACTCTTTACTACAAAGCTGAAGAAATTCCCTGGAAACCGGCAAACTGAATTTATGAAGCCTGAGCAAGTAGTTGATAAAATGATGTCCCATGATCTTTTCAGTCAATGGCTGGGCATCCAAATTCTTGAAGTGAAACTCGGTTACTGTAGGATCAGTATGCGCGTTAGAAAAGAAATGCTCAATGGTTTTGGCATAGCACATGGAGGGATCACCTACTCTATTGCCGACAGTGCACTTGCTTTTGCATCTAATTCGGCAGGAAGAAAAAGTGTGAGCATTGAAACTTCCATTTCACATGTGATCAGTTTAAAAGAAGGGGATGAGATCATCGCGATCGCTGAACTTGAAACCGAAACTCAAAAATTAGGGCATTATAAAGTAAGTATTTCCCTGGCTTCCGATCTTTCAAAAAAAGTCGGCTTGTTCAAGGGAATGGTTTACAGAACATCTTCCAATTGGGATTAAACCTTTGGTAAAATCTGACATCTAAATCAAAACATCGCATATGAAATCAATCAAATTACTTCTGCTAGTTGTTGCTTTGATCGCATCGCTATCACCAATGAATGCTCAAAGGGGACGTCATGCACACCCTCACAAACATCATCCTCACAAAAAAGTTGTCGTTGTAAAACGCAGTCCGTACAGACCACATAAAATTGTTGTTTATCATCCTGCATGGAGACCCGCCTATGCCTATCACCGCCGGTGGATCTTTTGGCCGAAATACAATCTTTACTGGGATAACTGGCGCAATCATTACTATTTCTGGAACGGAACTGTATGGCTTTCACAACCAACAGCCCCTCCTGTTGTTGTAAATGTAAACCTTGAAAAAGAAAAACACAGTGAACTCAAGGAAGAAGAGGATGATAATGATGAGATCGGCACTTCCAATTCACAGCATAAAACAGAATACAAGGAAGATTAATAGTTGTAACCGAACTGAGCCTACTGATAACAATCAGGAGGCTTTTTTTATCATTATTCTTTATCTATTTCGCCTAAATGCAATGCTTCTTCCCATAATAATTTTTAATTTTAAGCATTGATCCATTTTATGAAACAGGCATACATCATTAACGGTACAAGAACAGCAATAGGAAATTTCGGCGGCTCACTGGCATCCGTAAGAACAGATGATCTCGCAGCTTTTGTTTTAAAAGAACTTGTAAGGAAGAATCCGGATCTTGATTTCAGCAAAGTGGGCGATGTGATCCTTGGATGTGCAAATCAGGCCGGAGAGGATAATCGCAATGTTGCAAGAATGGCTACTCTTTTAGCCAGATTGCCTGTAACGGTTCCCGGACAAACCGTAAACCGTTTGTGTGCAAGTGGTCTCAGTGCTGCCATGGATGCTGCCCGATACATACAAACAGGAGAGGAAGAATTAATGATAGCTGGTGGAGTTGAGAATATGACACGTGGGCCCTGGGTAATGAACAAAGCAGGTTCAGCTTACGGAAGAGATCAGCAAATGTTTGACAGCAGCTTTGGCTGGAGATTCATCAATTTGAAAATGAAAGAACAGTTCGGTGTAGATTCAATGGGCGAAACAGCTGAAAATGTGGCTGAACTCTATAAGATCAACCGAATAGATCAGGATAAATTTGCACTTTGGAGTCAGCAAAAAGCACAAAAAGCAAAAGCTTCAGGAAGATTTGATAAAGAGATCAGTCCGATTTCAATCCCTCAGAAAAAAGGCGATCCAATCCTCTTTTCAAATGATGAATTTGCAAAAGCTTCAACATCAGCTGAAGGATTAGCTGCATTAAAAACTTCCTTCCGAAAAGACGGAACTGTGACAGCAGGTAATGCGAGTGGATTGAATGATGGAGCTTGCGCCTTACTCCTTGCAGGAGAAAAAGCAATTACTGAGTACAAATTAAAACCTCTGGCAAGAATTGTTTCCTGTGCAGTTGTGGGTGTTGAACCCCGCATCATGGGAATCGGTCCGGTTGAAGCTGCAAAAAAAGCATTGCAAAGAGCAGGAATAAACTTCAATGACCTTGGCTTGATCGAATTGAACGAGGCTTTCGCAGCGCAAAGTCTGGCCTGTGTAAGAGCCTGGGGATTGAGTGATAACGATGAAAGAATAAATGTAAATGGAGGAGCAATCTCATTAGGACATCCCCTAGGCATGAGTGGTGCAAGAATTCTTCATTCTGCCGCGATCGATCTTCATCTTCATAATAAGAAATATGCTTTGGTCACACTTTGTATAGGAGTTGGACAAGGCTATGCTGTTGTGATTGAAAAATGCTAATTCATTAAATAAAAATAATTGCTAAATAAATTTATATGGTTCGTAATCTTTCTCAAAACCCTTCCGTACTCAGTCAGTTCCTGGCTGAAATCAGAGATGTAAATATTCAAAAGGACAGCATGCGCTTCAGACGAAACCTGGAACGAATCGGCGAGATTTGCGCTTATGAAATAAGCAAAACATTGCAATACGAAAGTGTGAATACAACAACTCCATTGGGAGAATCTGAAAGTAAATTACTGAAAGAGCAACCGGTGGTAGCAACGATTTTAAGAGCAGGTCTTCCTCTTCACTTTGGGATCCTTAATTTTTTTGATAAAGCGGAGAATGCATTCATCAGTGCTTACCGAAGACATCATAAGGACAATACTTTTGAGATCGCATTAGAATATGTGGCAAGTCCAGATTTAAATGGCAAAACGCTTATTCTTTGCGATCCCATGCTTGCAACAGGATCTTCCATTGTTTTAACCTACAAAGCCCTTCTTAAAAGAGGAATTCCTGCACACACACATCTGGTTTCTGCCATCTGCAGTGCGCAGGGCGTTGAACATGTAAAAGCGAATATGCCCAACACCAATTTTACTTTGTGGTGTGGAGCCATTGATGAAGAATTAACTGCGCAGGCTTACATCGTTCCTGGACTTGGCGATGCCGGAGATCTGGCTTTTGGAAGTAAACTCTGATCATGTTTCGTTCGGAAAAGATCTCATTCCGTGATAGCAGGTCAATGAACCGACTTGTTCTTGATTATCTTGACAAAAAAGAAGAATTAAAACCATTCTATAACTCTTTTCCTGACAAGAAAGGTTTTCAGGAATTCTTTAGCAAGGATCAATATTCTGAACTGGATAGAAATGTTTTAACAAGATCCCTCCTGACACAATTTCAGAAATGCAAAAATGGAACGGCCTACACCAAAAGTAATATTGAAAAACTTTCCGGTAAAAACTGTTTTACTGTAACAACAGGGCATCAACTTTGTCTCTTCACCGGTCCGCTTTATTTCATTTACAAAATACTCTCAGCTATTCAACTTGCTGAAGAATTAAAACAACTACTTCCTGAAAAAGAATTTGTGCCTGTTTACTGGATGGCAGGGGAAGATCATGATTTCGAGGAAGTGAACCATTTTCACGTGTACGGTAAAAAAATAAGCTGGGAAAGAAATTCAAAAGGACCTGTAGGAAGAATGAAAACAGAAGGGCTGGAAAAAGTCTTGGATGAATTTAAACAGCTACTGGAAGGTCATCCCAATTCAGAATATTTACTTTCACTCTTTAAAAGAGCCTACCTGGAACATAAAGTACTTGCAGATGCAACGCGCTACCTGGTGAATGAATTGTTTGGTGAATACGGCCTGATCATTGCAGAAGGAGATGACACAGAACTTAAAAAAAGTGCGCGCACATTATTTCATGCAGATATCTTTGAGAATAGAACAAACAAAGTCATCGAGGAGCAGATCACGCGCTTGAATCAATTAGGCTATAAACAACAAGTGAACCCGAGAGAGATCAATTGTTTTTATATGACAGAAGGAATGAGAGAAAGGATCGTGATGCAAGGAGAATCCTATTCTGTACTGAACACCAACCTTTCCTTTTCTAAAGAAGAATTAAAAAGACAGATCGAAGAAAATCCGGAATCGTTCAGTCCGAATGTTGCATTAAGGCCACTCTATCAGCAAAGTATTTTACCTAACATTGCTTACGTTGGAGGGCCGGGTGAACTTGCTTATTGGCTGCAGTATAAAAAGGCATTTGAAGAATATCGTGTTGTTTTTCCTGTGCTTGTGCCAAGAGCTTCCTTCACTTTGATCGATGAAGGCATTCAGAGTAAAATTGAAAAACTGGGACTTCCTCTCTCCTCTTTATTCAAGGATGAATCGGAACAGATCAAAGAAACACTGAAAAAAGCAACTGCTTATCCCGATTTCAATTCTGAAACAGAAGAAATAAAAAAGATCTACGCGCAACTAGGTGTTAAAATAAAAAGCATAGATCAAAGTTTGCTGGGAGCATTGGCTGCAGAAGAGCAGAAAAGCATCAAAGCCATTGAAACCTTGCATCAAAAAGTAGTACGAGCTTTAAAATTGAAAGAGGAAACTTCTGTTAAACAAATAGAGACTATTCATTCAAAACTATTTCCAGATGGTGTGCCTCAGGAGCGTTATGCCAACTTTTCGCAATTTTCAACGGAGGCAGATAATGCATTGGTAAAGGAATTGAAATCCTTCTCCGATCCACTATTACTTTGCCATCAGTTGATTTTAACGGATAAAAGATCATAAATCTCTAAAAGGGGTTTAAAAATTCATTAATTTTAGTTTTATTTGATATATGAGAAAACTTCTACTTTTATTTTCGATCGTTTATTCCATTTCGGCCGGAGCACAATCTCTGGTCATGACAAAGGCAGCATTTGAGCCTGTTGTGGGAGATACCAATAAAGCTTACGTGGTTGATACTTCCTATTATACACTAGGATTAAATGTAGGTTTAACAGGGGCCAATACGTTGTGGACCTACAATAATCTTTTGGCAAGTGGTAATATCATTACTTCCGCATATGTAGATCCAAGTGCAGTACCGGCTTCTACCAATTATGCAGGATGCACCATCGTCCAAAAATCAGGAGCACTCAATACATTTTATAAATCGGTCAGCAGTCCTTCCACCCAAACTGAATTTCAAGGGATCAACTCCTCCTCTATTACTATGAACTTCAGTAATACTGCGGTGAATATGCGTTATCCTTTCACATTCGGAAATGTGATCACAGATAATTTTGGTGGAGCCTTCACTTTTTCACTCAGCGGAACTGCAAGTGGAAATGCAACCGTCATTGCAGACGGAAGCGGGACACTGGTATTACCGAATGGTGGCGTTTACAATAATGTTTTACGAGTGAAAAGTATTCAGAACACGAATTTCAGTGCACTCATAATCGGAGGGACAATGAAACAAACCACCTACGCCTGGTATGATGCATCACAGAAATTTCCAATTCTCTCGATCAATTATCAATCAATAAGTATTAGTGGTTCCGGCTCTCCAACTATTACCGCTCAAGTATTAGGGAACAAAAATAACTTTGTGATCGGCATCAATGAACAACAAGTGGATCCGGCTTCTGTACTTATCTATCCGAATCCAACCAGCGAAGAAATTAATATCCACTCAACCTCATTCCAGGTACTTTCAATCCGACTGATCAATTCCATTGGTCAGGAAGTGATGTACGTTGAAAACGCTGATCGTCTAGCGACAAGCAAACTGGCAAAAGGAGTTTATCTGGCTGAATTAAAAACCAACAAAGGAATTGTGCGTAAAAAATTAATTAAGGAATAAACTAAAAAACAATACATATGAAAAAAATCTACTTAACACTTTTAACTGTAGCACTTTGTTCAAGTTTAAAATCCCAAACACTTACGGCAGCCTTTAATGAACCGGTGACCGGAGATACTTATTCCAGGAAATTTTATGACTCGGTTGGTGTCGTTCCGAAAAATACCGGAGCAGGACAAAGCTGGAATTTCACTCCCTTTACACAAACTACAGTGAACACCATCAGCACTTATTCACCTGCAGGATCAGTTCCAAGCGCAAGTAATTTTCCCGGAACAACCTTGGTTGAAATTCAGGGAGGCGATAAACTCTATTGGAAATCGGTACCAACTCCAACAAATCAATTTGAGATCGTAGGAATGGATCAGCCAACCGGACTTATACTTTCTTATACCAACACAGCCATTGCTGCTCAATGGCCCGTTGCTATGGGCTACAGCTTAACCGATGTTACAGGAGGCACCTTAAGCATTAGTGGAATGACAGGGACGGCTACAGGAACAATTACAACATTAGGAAGCGGCACCGGAACTATTACACTACCCGGAAATTTCCCGGTACCGGGCATTCTTCAAACCAAAATGACACAAACAATCATATTGTATGTGCCTGCTATTTCTTATACCAACACGATCATTTCAACCGAATACAATTATTACAGCAGCAGTCAGAAATTTCCATTAATGACGGTTTCTTATGAAAAGGAATCAGAATCTGTTGGAACGCCAACGATCAGTTACACAAATAAGATCAAAGTGAACAATGCTGTGCTTACCGGATTAAATGAAAAGAACTTTGACGCTACGTATCAGATCTTCCCGAATCCTGCTAAAACCTCTTTTTATGTTCACCTTCAGAACAATTCCGGAGAAAACGGAACAATAGAAATTTACAATTGCACTGGCAAGATGGAAAAAAGAACAGATCTTGGAAATTCAACTCTAATTGATACACAAATTTCATTGGAAGGATTGAACTCAGGAGTTTATATCGTCAAGACAAGGATCGGTCAGCGAAATTCAACAAGAAAACTGATCATCGAATAATATTCCAAATCCAAACTATACCCCTGTTCAGCAATGAACCGGGGTATTTTTATATCTTTGTGTCTCATTTAAAAGCAATATGAAAAATAAAAAATGGCTTCTCTTACTCATCATTGCTTTGCCTTCCATGATGTGGATCATTCTGGAATCTGGATCGATCAATTCATATCGTCTTAATTACTACGGACCCAAGACCGTCATTAAAAAGGGAGATACATCCTTTTATCAGGTCATGAATACATTTTCTGTTTTCAAAGACAGCATTGAACCATTTAAAATGGACAGGGATAAAACTCCGGTCTTTGCCATTCAATTCATAAAAGATACATACGAAAAAGAAGGTTACCGTTTTTTAGGACTAAGCGAATATTTCAGTTATAAGTACGAAAAAATAAAAGAGATCCCCGTTTTTATTGTTTGTAGTTCGTCCGGCGAGAAACCCAAACCACAATTGGAACTTGATAAATTTAAAAATGTAACAAACCTCACTTTTCTCACAATTGCAGCAAATCAATTCGATAGTATCAATAAAACCTATTTTAAGAACAAACCTTACTATGTAGACGAGGGTTACATTGCCCTTATAGATGCCAACAATAGTATCAGAGGTTATTATGACGGCAGATATGCCGCGGAAATAAAAAGGCTTATCGATGAATACAGACACTTGCGTTTAAAAGAAGAAAAACAAAAAATATTGAACAACAATGAGATCAAAGCACATTAAACTACTGGCAGGAATTCTATTCGTCTTCGCTTTCCTATCCTGCTCCAAGGTGAAACCGACAAAAGTACTTCCTGTCTATGGAGATAAAAAAGAAGTGAATGGAGATACAACTTTTCACACGATAGGGCAATTCAATTTTATCGATCAGGATGGCGAGAAGGTGACAAATGAACTCGTGAAAGACCGGATCTATGTTGCCAATTTCTTTTTCGCAACGTGTGAAAGCATTTGTCCTGAAATGAGCAAGAATTTAAACAAAGTACAAGAAGCGTTTGATAAAGATGACAGCGTTCTGATCCTGTCTCACAGTGTCAATCCCAAACATGATACGGTTGAAGTTTTAAAACAATACGCTGATCTGTATAAGGCTAAAAAAGGTAAATGGCATTTTCTTACCGGAGATAAAAAACAGATCTATGATCTGGCACTTAAAAGTTATCTGATAAATGCCTTAGAAGATGATGGAAGCGCTGAGGGATTCCTTCACAGTGAAATGCTTTTACTGATCGATAAAAAGGGAAGAATAAGAGGAATGTACGATGGAACAGATCTTCCTGCCGTTCTAAAACTCAATGAGGATATAAAATTACTTAAGAAGGAAGATCCTTCACTCTGATCACTTGCTCTGCTTCTTGTCAAATGAATCCATCATCTTTAGCATGTCGAGTGTCTGATCGGCACTGAGCCTTTTCGCCTTGATCTTCTTTTCCTTATCGAGAATGTAGATCACAGGGGTGGAATAGATGTCGAAACGCTCTTTCAAATTATTTAGATGCACAGGGTCAAACACGTTGATGAATTCAAGTTTGTTCTTAATAATGAATTTTCTCCAGTCTTCAAATTCCTCTTTGGTTTGTACAGCAAATACCTTAAAGTCGATCTTGCCTTTGATCGTATTTAAATTCTCCTGTAGTTTAGGGATCTCGGTCTGGCAATGACCGCAATCGGATGCCCAAAAGACCAGCACCGTGTATTTTGCTTCTACCGAATACAAGGTCTTGAACATTGGAGTAAGCTTTTCAACATTCTTATAATAAAGATCTGTTACGCTCTTGCTGGTCTTGGCCGTATCAAAACCCATTTTCATCACTTGCTTACCGTAAGTTGTATCGATCATATAGAGCTCAGCTACCTTCGCGTCCAATAACAAACCTCGCATAATGTCAACGCGCTCCTTGATCTTACTAACGGTCTCCGGTGTGTAGACCTTACTTGCTTTACCGGAAAGGATGTATTTATCTGCAATGTGTACGAAAACCTTATCAAAACCCATGATCTTGCTTTGCTCATACTTATAGGTGAAATATCCGATCAGACTGTTGTAGATCATACTGTCCTTTGAACATTTACTTAGAATACGATCCACTTCCACAATGGAGGTATCTGGATGTGTCATAATCACACCTTCAAAATAACGTTTGATCCTGTCATCGAAGAATGGAGTTCTGAGCAAACGTTCATCTTTAAAATTGATCCCATCAAAAAAATGTTCTTTGTAATACAAATACTGATAAACGCTATCCGGTCTGCCGTTAGAGGCTTTTGGTAACTCTTTTGCTTCCTTCTCAGACTTTAGATTCATCACATCACATAAGAATGTTCCCTTGTTCTTCTCCATGAATTCAGCGTCATATTTTTTCACTTCTTCATTCAAAGTCTTGATCTTTTCGTTCATGAACTTCGCACTGTCCGCTTTACTCTTTCCTGCTGTTTGTTCCTTGATCTTCACCAGATCTCTGTTCTTATTGGTGATAAAGCGGATGTAATTGAAGAATTGTTCATTCTCCTTGTTTCCAACCGATGTTAATGTGTTCACGATGTCATCGGCCGACACATTGATCCCGAACTTAGAACTCTCATTGATGAAAAAATCGAAATAGATGCTTTTTCCCTGACTCACCAGTGTATAGATCCCTTTTTCAAGACTTTTCTTTCCCTTGAATATAACCTGTCCATTTTTAATGTTCTTGGCCGTATCACTCACATACTGCTGATCCCACGAATATTTCACCAGATACATCAGGGTGTCTTTATTTCCCTTGAAATTTATTTTTATCTCATAGCCCTGAGAAAAGATGAATGAAGAAGCAAGAATGAATGCGAAAGCAAAAATTATTTTTTTCATAGTTATTTGTCCTTTTCTATTTTTTCAAAGATCTCAAGTAGTTCTACAACCTGTTTTACACCTACTTTTTTAGCTTTGATCTTTTTATCTCGGTCCAACAGGAAGATAACCGGAGTGGCCTCTACATCATATTTTGTTCGGTAACTATTGATGTGAACCGGATCAAATACGTTGATGAAATCAAGCTTCTGATCAATAATGAATTTGCGCCAAGGCTCATAATCATCTTTGGTCTGCACAGCAAACACCTTGAAATCAATCTTTCCTTTTATTGTCTTAAGCGTATCGTTCAAGCGCGGGATCTCCGTCTTACAATGACCACAGTCCGATGCCCAGAATACAAGTACGGTGTATTTTGCATTCACCTGATGCAGGGACTTCCACATAGGCTGAAGTTTAGCTGCATTCTTTTCGTAAAGTTTGGTTAGTGTAGTTGAATTCGAGCATGTGTCAAATCTTATTTTTATGACTTCCTTTCCATCCGTAGTGTCCATCACAAAAATGTCTGGTGCCTTTGCTCCCGGCAAGATACTTCTGTTGTTATCTGCCTTTTCCTTGATCTTTACAACAGTTTCATCCGTGTAAACTCCTTTTGCTTTTCCGTTGGCGATGAACGAATCCACCAGGTAAATAAATACTTTTTCATAGGTGATTGAGTTCCCTCTCCTGTCAAAGGACATGGTTTTGTTTGTTTCAAACTTATAGGTGAAATGTCCAAGCAACATTTGATACGTATACGATCCTTGCTTACACTTCCTCATGATATATCCAATTTCTTTTATTGCAGTATCCGGATGCTGAACAGTTGCCTGATCGAAATACCGCTTGATCTTGTCATCAAGATAGGGTGTGTGAATTGCGAAATCAGAATTAAGATTCACACCATCCCAGAAATGATTTTTGTAGTAGTAATATTGGTAAAGACTATCCGGCCTTCCATTCGATGCTTTTGGAATATCCGTTGCCTGCTTTTCAGATTTCACAGCAAAGAATTCTTCGACTAAGGTTCCTTTGATCTTTTCCTTGAACTGAGGCTCAAAGATCTTCAATTCTTCCTGTAGCTTTTTGATCTTTTCTGAAATGAAATCAGCACTGTCCTTCTTATTCTTTCCTTTGGCTTCCTTTATGTAACCAAGAAACTCCGCATCCTTATCGGCGAAAAATCGTTCGTACTCAAAATACAATTCATTCTCCTTGCTGCCAACTGCCTTCAGATTTCTTTTCACATTTGCAAAATCAGTGCTTATGCTGAATTTTTGATTTTCTCCAACAAAAAATTCAAAAAAAGTCGTGTTCTTGGCTTGATTCACCAGAATATAAAATCCTTTCTCTAACGACTTCTTTCCCTGAAAACGTATTTGCCCATTCTTCACTTTCTTACAGGAGTCCAGAATATTATTCGATTCCCACAAGTGTGTAACAAGAAAGACCGTGCTGTCAGTACAACCTTTAAAGTTGATCTTGATATCATATTGAGCCTTTGCAAAAAGGGAGATGAAAAGCGAAAAGAAAGCGAATAAGGAGGTCTTCATAGTAGTTAATTACCAAATGTAATAATTGTTTGATTTTGCTTCAAATCTTGTACCAGTTTTTTAAGATCACCTTTGTAAAATTTGTTAAATACAGACTCTAAACTGTCCTGCATAGAGTCGTACTGTTCAAAATCAATGAAATAGGCATTTTTTTGCTCGATCATACTCTTCCTGTGGTATTCGATCAGATTTTTACTTTTTACAGGAAGTATTTTTAAACCTTCACTTATCTGATAGATCTTTTTTAATTTCAATTCCCTTGCATTCCTGAATCCACTTATACTATCGTAGTAGATCCGAAGTTCTGCGGCACGCTTCATCACATAGCGATTGACCAGATCCCGCTCAATTTTTCTTTCGTTGTAATCACGAATAGCGATGGTATCTGATCGTAAATACTTTTGCGTTGCCTTTCTCGCAATAAAACTGGCCACATTTTCATTGAAATCAACCTTACCCGGAATATAACACGTGGCATGGAAAAGTTCATGGAACAAGAGGTCACAGATATCGGCCTTATTCCGTTTTAACATGTTACTCATTAAGGGATCACTGAACCAGCCCAGTGTGCTCCAGGCCGAAACACTGCGCAGATCAACATCGTAATTCTTACAGATGAGTTTGTTTGCCTCTATCTCTGCATTCTCCTTCTTGAAAAACCCTTTGTAATTCACTTTTCCTACTATTGGAAATTTCCAGTAATAGGCTTTGAGATCCAAAGCCTCGCTTGCTGTTATCACCCACAGAACCGGAGCATCATGCTGATCATAAACGGTTGTGAAATTGCTGGTTGGTAAATAACCCAGACTGTCACAAGAATATTTTTTTACTTTTTCAGCTAATTCAATATTCGCTCGTTCCTGCTCACTCAAATTGCTTTTACTTGCATAGCTTGTTAGAGATTCGGTTGCCATAAGAACATGTATTTGCCCTCTTGCCTGCCCTAAAAGATAAATACAATCCTTATAATTAGTGGCCAAATAAAGAAATGCAGCAAATAAACAAATGCTGATGCTTAATCGCAGGTATCTGATCACTTTTTGCAATACTTATTGTAACTTTAAGCTGAATTTGAATTATAAATGTAATGTTTTACCGCCTCCTTCTGCTTATTTTTCTTTTTCCTTTCTCCATTTTTGGAACGGATGATTCATTGCAGAATGCCTTGAAAAATGCAGAATATCGCTTACAACAAATAGAAAAAGGTTTTTTAAGCCGGGTTGAGAGTGAGCGCATCGAGACCAATAAAAAATTCCTTGCGGTTTGGTCTGAGATCATCAATAATCCTAAGATCATCGACTATCCTTTCGATAGCTTGAAAGAAGTTTCCATCCTTGTTCCTAAGGATAAAAAATTCAAACTCATCACTTGGAATCTGCATAAGGATGAAGGTACTCATGCTTTTTTCGGGTTTTTACTGGTGAACAATTCCAAAAGAATTAAGAAGGGATTGTTCAGACACGAAACGATCCAAGCCTACGAACACTACCTTCTTCTCGATCAATCGCCCTTAGTGAAAAGTCCTGAATCCTATGTCGGATACCCTTCCAAATGGTTTGGAATGCTTTACTATTCCGTTGTAGAATGTGATGGTTATTACACGCTTCTTGGATTTGATCCGAATGATAAACTGGTAAGCAGAAAGTTTGTAGACGTGCTTTACTTTAAAAGCGACGGCACTCCGGTGTTTGGAAAAGATGTTTTCCGTTTTGCCAAGAAGAATCCTAGACGTTTGATGTTTGAATACAGTGCGGATGTAAGCATGAGTTTGAAATACAATGAAAAAAGAAATCAGATCATCTATAGTCATCTCGGTCCACGAAAAGAAGGTCCTAGCCTTGAAGGATTACCTCAGTTTTACGGTCCCGACGGAAGTTACGATGCCTTAGAATTGAAAAAAAATAAATGGATCACCGTTGAAGATGTAGATATCCGAAATGAGAAATCAAAGAATGATAAGGCAAAGAAGCCGAACCCAAAAGATCAGAAACCGGTCTACACACCTAAGTAATGTTACAATTGATTTGATCTAACTAAAAAGTCCGCTAAATGCGGACCTTTTTATTCATAACCAGAAGTAGATTAATCTTTTCTTCCTCCGAACAAACGAAGAAGGAACATAAATAGATTGATGAAATCGAGATAAAGAGTCAGTGCGCCCATGATTCCAAGTTTGCCGGTTATCGTTCCATCACCCTGAACACCTTGTCCCATGTTCTTGATCTTCTGAACATCATAGGCAGTTAAACCTGTAAAAATGATAACACCGAGAATAGAAATGATGTAATCCATTTTAGCGCTGTGCATGAACATATTTATGAGGGATGCGATCACGATACCAATCACTCCTATCATAAGGATGCTTCCCATTTTTGTCAAGTCTGTTTTAGTCGTGTAACCGGCAATTGCCATTATGGCGAAAAGGGCAGCAGTACTTAGAAAAACCTTGAAGATGCTTCCAACATTATAAACATAGAAAATGAAGCTGAAACTTATTCCGTTCACAATAGCATAAGCCACAAAAACGCTTATCAAAACAGGGAGCGACATTCTGTTCAATCCGAAATTCATCGCGAGAATAAAAGCCAAAGGTGCAAACATCACTACATAGGCAAGGGTCGTTGGTTTTAATCCTATTTCTGTTTCTACCAGAAGCAAAGAGGTAAGTTGTGGGACGAAAGCAAACAGAAGAGAGGATGCAGTGGTGAGGATCATTGCTAAACTCATCCAGGCAAATGCCGAACGAAGAAGAGAATTCTCCTTCACAACCGTACTGGCATGAAGCTGTTCAATATTTGTATTTCTGAAATTGGTTTCCATAGTCATATTTTACATCAAATGTAAGCATAAATGGGAATAGAACGAGGTTAATAAACTTAAAAATAGAGGTCGCTGCTCTTCAAACGCAGGTAGCGTTGAACCGAAAGAAGGGCGCTCAAGGCAGAAATGAAGATGCCCAGTAAAAGTAATCCGCCAAAAAGTAATAACAAGACATTCTCATCCTGCAATTGCAGCAGGTCAGGTATAAAGCGTGTACTCAAGACTAAAAATCCGGCCAGCAAAGCTCCTGCAATTATACCTGCAATCACTCCTTGTCTTATCCCTTTAAATATAAATGGTTTGCTTATAAAGGAACGAGTTGCACCCACCAGGTACATGGTTCGGATCAAAAATCTTTTGGAATAGATGGATAAACGAATGGTATTGTTGATCAATGCAATTGCCACAACCATTAATGCACCGCTGAAGATGAGTATGAAAAAGGCAATTGCCTTCGTGTTTTTATTCAGGTTGTTGATCATGTCCTTTTGATAAACAACTTCTTTGACAAATGATTTCTGCAAAAGATATTTTTCTACGCTCATCAAGGTATCGGTATTCGCCTGGTCGGCATTTAATTTAATATCGATGCTGTTAAGCAAGGGATTGCTGCCAAGAAAGGAAACAAAATCTTCCCCAAGATCTGCTTTCAATTTTTCTGCCGCTTGTTCTTTATTGATAAAATTCACGCTTTTACAATAACGGGCATTACTGATCTCCTGAATCAGACCGTCCGTTTGTGCCGAAGAAGCTGTGTCTTTGAGATAAACCTGAAAACCGATGTTTTCTTTGAAATGTGTGCTGAGTTTTGTGGCATTCATAACCAATAATCCCAAAGATCCGAGCATGAAAAGCACCAGGGCCAAACTGATGATCACAGTAATGCCAGATGTTCTTAATCTTTTTCGAGTTAGGTTATCGCTCACAAGCACCTAAGTTATAAGTTAGCCGGCAGCGCAACTGAGCAATAAAAGAGTATTAATTAACAGTGAGTTGTTATTAGACACGAAGCATGGGCTTTTAAACCACACTTAGTTTTATTCCGGCAAGAAACAAGATGATCAGTATTCCTCCAACGAGAATACGATAATAACCCCAAATTTTAAACCCGTATTTATTGAGAAGGCCAATGAATGTTTTGATCGCGATCAATGCAACTACAAATGCAACCACATTACCAAAAGCAAGTAATTTTATTTCCTCGCCGCTTAGCGTTAGTCCTTCCTTATAGAAATCATATAATTTTTTAACGGTCGCTGCGAACATGGTTGGAACAGCCAGAAAAAAAGAAAATTCGGCGGCACTTTGTCTGCTAAGCTTTTGACTCATCCCACCTATGATAGTAGCAGCACTTCGGCTTACTCCCGGAAAAAGTGCCAGGCATTGAAAAGCCCCAATCTTCAAAGAAGTGATGAAACCTACCTCATCTTCATGCTTCAATTCTTCCTTACGAAACCATTTATCCACGAATAGAAAAATGATCCCGCCAACAAACAAAGCGATGGCCACTCCGAATACATTCTCAAGTTGAGCATCGATGGCATCCCCCAACAACAAGCCTGCAATGGCACTGGGAATAAAGGCAACAAAAAGTTTGATATAAAAATTGACCGTCCGGAAAAAACGTTTAAAATAAAGAACCACTACGCTTAAAATTGCCCCCAGCTGAATCGCAACCGTGAATAATTTAACGAATGAACTTGGCTCTATACCAAGAATGGCGGTGGTGATCATCATGTGTCCGGTAGATGAGATAGGAAGGTATTCGCTGAGCCCTTCTACTACAGCAATGATAAAAGCTTCTAAATACGTCATAAGAATTTAATTGCTAAAGGTAGAGGAAAAGAGAAGGAGAAAGGGGAAAAAAAGAATTAGTTTACCCAAGTGATCTTGTGAATAAAATAATTGGAATCACCTTGCCACAAAAATGCATGGATCACTTCCTTGTAATGAAGGATCACTTTTCTTCCTTGAGCAAGTTCCAGTTCATCGTAGATCTTTTTATCTTTAATGGAGAATTTAAAAATGGTGGCAGGCATGATGGTTCCATCGCCCTGATTCAAACCACCAATATTCAATTCTCCTTCTAAGGTCTTGAACACATAACCTTTTCGGCTCACCTTTGTCAATATACCTGATCGGGTGCCTTCACTATAGGTGATGCCGCAAATAAAATAGTAAGCAAGTCCAATAAGAACTACTCCGGCAAGAAAAATAAGAGAGAATTTGCGCAGTTTTCGCTTGAATGGCGAGGTCGCTTTTGCTGAATCTTTAACTACTTCGTTCATTTTACAACCTCAGTTGTATCTTTAGGACGCCACATAATAGCCACAATGATCGTAACGAATCCGATCAGGCAAACCAAAGGTGCCAGTGTGATGCGTTGAAAATCAAAGATAGCCGGATTGAATACTTTCGGATCTTCGCTTCCTCCCCCTATCATTAAAATGTATCCCAGAAGGATGAATAATATACCCGCAATGAGTATATAATAATTCTTTTTTGTGAAGGTAGTTTTCATCTGTAAATATTGACCCTAAATGTACGGATTATCTTGGTATTTTATTGCTTTGGATGCCCCTCTCATTCCGTTAATTTTTCGTAATATTGTTCTTTATACTTTACAATGGCAAAAGTTGCATTAATCACCGGTATCACTGGACAGGACGGGGCCTATTTGGCCGAATTACTATTATCTAAAGGTTATATCGTTCATGGGATAAAACGCCGTAGTTCTCTATTCAATACCAGCAGGATAGATCATCTTTATCAGGATCAACATGAAAAACATGTGAATTTCAAACTTCATTACGGCGATTTGACCGATAGTACCAATTTGATTCGCATCGTTCAGGAAGTTCAGCCGGATGAGATCTATAATCTTGCCGCACAATCGCATGTAAAAGTGAGTTTTGAAACACCAGAATACACAGCTAATTCAGATGCTTTGGGTACACTTCGTATCCTTGAAGCGATTCGTATTTTGAAACTGGAAAAGAAAACAAGATTCTATCAGGCATCTACCTCTGAATTATACGGTCTCGTACAGGAGATCCCTCAAAAAGAAACAACTCCATTCTATCCTCGCAGTCCTTATGGTGTTGCAAAACTTTATGGTTTCTGGATCACAAAGAATTACCGCGAAAGTTACGGCATGTATGCTTGCAATGGAATATTATTCAATCATGAAAGTCCTTTGCGCGGAGAAACATTTGTTACAAGAAAGATCACAAGAGCTGTAGCCAAGATCAGTCTCGGAATGCAGGATAAATTGTTCTTAGGTAATTTACATTCGGAGCGAGACTGGGGTCATGCAAAAGATTATGTGGAGGGAATGTGGAGAATGTTGCAGCAGGACGAACCGGATGATTTTGTTTTAGCGACAGGCGTCAAGATCACTGTCCGCGAATTTGTTGATATGTCATTTAAAGAAGTAGGAATTGATATTAAATGGGAAGGAACAGGAGAAGCAGAAAAAGGAATTGATAAGAAGACAGGGAAAGTACTTGTTGAAGTTGATACCAATTATTATCGTCCTGCTGAAGTGGACCTATTAGTTGGAGATGCAAGTAAAGCGAGAACGAAACTGGGATGGAAGCCCATTTACACCGTACAAACTTTGTGTAAGGAAATGGTGCTGGCTGATGTGGAATTGTTCAAACGAGATAAGTACCTCATGGAAGGTGGACACAAAGTTTTAAATACAAGCGAGTAGAAATAAATATTTATTGAATGGAACTTAATTCCAAGATCTACATAGCAGGGCACAAAGGAATGGTAGGCTCCGCCCTTCACAGAAACCTTCAGAAGAAAGGCTATACCAATTTTGTTCTTAGATCTTCTGCAGAACTCGATCTGCGCGATCAACAAGCTGTTTTCGCATTTTTCGAGAAAGAAAAACCGGAATATGTTTTTTTAGCCGCAGCCAAAGTGGGAGGAATTCAGGCCAATAATACCTTTCGCGCTGAATTTTTATATGACAATCTGTGTATTCAGAACAATGTCATTCATGCATCTTATCTCAACAAAGTAAAAAAATTATTGTTTCTTGGATCTTCCTGCATTTACCCGAAAATGGCGCCTCAACCTCTGAAGGAAGAATACCTTTTATGTGGATACCTGGAAGATACGAATGAACCTTATGCCATTGCTAAAATTGCCGGGATAAAGATGTGTGAGAATTACAGAAGGCAATACAACTGCGATTTCATTTCGGTTATGCCAACCAATCTTTATGGTCCGAATGATAATTACAATCTTGCCAATTCGCATGTTTTACCGGCCTTGATCAGAAAATTTCATGAGGCCAAAGAAGCCAAAGAAGCTTTCGTTACTGTTTGGGGCTCCGGCACACCTTTGCGTGAATTTCTTCATGCCGATGACATGGCAGATGCCTGTGTTCATTTGATGAAGACCTACAGTGGATTACAACACGTGAACATTGGCAGTGGAACCGACCTGAGCATAAAAGAACTTGCACTAATGATCAAGGAAATTGTTGGCTATACCGGTGAGATAAAATTAGATCTGAGCAAACCCGATGGTACGCCAAAGAAGTTAATGGACGTTAGTTACCTTGAGAAACTGGGGTGGAAATATTCAATACCCCTGAAAGATGGAATAACACAGGTATACGAAGACTTTAAAAAGAAGCAGAACGTAAAGGTCTGGTAATAGGCTTTGATTTTTACAAAATTAAGTTTGAAAAATTCAGGCATAGAAAAATTAAAAAGGACAAGCTATGTTCTTTTTTGCTGCTTCACCTTGCAACTGAATGCTCAATTTTACAATTTACCGAACGACTATTTCTTCTCGCTTCTGACAGAAAGACGACTTGCTGAAAAAGATTCGTCACTGCATTGTGGCATGAAACCTTACATCCATTTTTACAGTGAAAAGTACATTGCAGAGCCCGACACACACCGTATTTATAAATACATTTTTGATGATCCGGCATTGGATGTTGCTTTTTTTAAACATGTCATTTCTTTTGAGCCAAAAGGGCACAATGCAAAGTTCATTATTGACCCGATGGTAAATTTCCAGAGAGGAAATGAACATTTTAACGGAACGGAAAGACTCACCTACACAAATACACGTGGCTTGATCGCATCAGCCTACATCGGAAAAAAAGTTTACGTTGAAACCATGTTCAGTGAGAATCAATCCAAACTTCCACACTATCTTGACTCCTTTGCCAGAAAAAACAATGTGATCCCCGGACAGGGAAGATGGAAAAAATTCAGAGGCGAAGCATTTGACTTTGCCTATTCTTCCGGTTTCTTTTCTTTACAGCTCACAAAGAACATCAACCTGCAAGCAGGACATGGAAAACATAAAATAGGAAATGGTTATCGATCTTTGCTTCTAAGCGACAATTGCCTGAATTACCCCTATGCAAGGATCACGCAGCAATGGATGAAAGGACGCCTGCAGTACACGAACATCTATGCAGTTTTAATGAACCTGAGTCCCGCTAGTGTAAAATATTCAAGCCTTGCCGAACCCTTGCTTCAAAAGAAACCGGCAGCTTTTCAATATTTAAGTTTCAATCCTGCTAAATTTTTAAACATCGGACTATTTCAGGGCATCATGTGGAGTGTTGGGGACAGAAACAATGCATTTCATCTCGATCACAATTATTTTAATCCGGTCATTTATGCCGCCACAGCACAAAAAGGACTCAATGACAGTAACAATATTCTTCTTGGAAGTGATATTCGCATCAAGATCGCAAAGCGATTCAGTCTCTATGGTCAGGTGATGATGGATGATCTGAGTAATTCCGATAAAAGCAAGAATGGATTCGGTTATCAGGCAGGACTCTGTTATTTTAATGCATTGGGCATTAAAAATCTGTTCTTTCAGGTTGAATATAACAGCGTAAGTGAAAACAGTTACCTAAGCCCTGTCACTACAAGATACAACCAATCCTGGTCACATTACAATCAAAATTTGGCTTATACTCCGGGTTATGGTAACGAATTCATCATTATTACAGATTACAAATACAAACGATTCAATTTTAATGTAAAGTACCAGTATTTGGATGTTTTAAGCGCAGGCGAATATTTCTCGAACACACAATCTGTGAACCTCAACGCCGGCTACCTCGTCAACCCTGCTTATAATTTGAATCTAACACTTGGATATACGCACCGTAATCAGAATTTTCCTAATTTTAAAGGATCGGATAATGAGACCAGTCACCTATATCTGAGTTTGCGTACCAGTCTATATAATATTTTTTACGATTTCTAAATGAGCGTACTGATACTTGTTTTTTTCACTGCATTTGTTGTAGTCCTCTACTCAACGCCGGCCCTCATTAAGGTCGCTGTGTTGAAGAGACTGATCGATGCGCCGACGGAAGAAAGAAAGATCCACAAACGTTCCGTTCCAACTATTGGAGGAATCATCATTTTTGCCGGAACTTTGTTTTCCTATGCTTTGTGGTATAGCATTGAGGACGTAGGGCATTATGATAAGATCCTTCAATCCGTAAGGGAATTCAAATTGATCATTGCAACCAGCCTGATCCTGTTTTTTGTTGGGGTGAAAGACGACATCATCGGAACTGCACCTGTAAAAAAATTATTTGCCCATATAATAGTTGCACTCATTTTGGTGCTGATGGGTGATATACGTATCACAAGTTTGCACGGTATATTCGGCGTAAATAACATTCCCTACTGGGGTAGTGTATTTCTTTCCATCTTCACTTACGTTGTGGTGGTGAATGCATTTAACCTGATCGATGGAGTGGATGGTCTTGCTGCAGGCGTTGGATTTCTCAGTTGTTGTACTTTTGGCACCTGGTTCATTTTTGCAAATGAATTTCCCTATGCCGCCTTGTCTTTTTCACTGGCAGGAGCTTTAGCGGGATTTCTGATCTTCAATTTTTCTCCGGCCAAGATCTTCATGGGAGATTCAGGCTCCCTTGTGATCGGTATGTTTGTTTGTGTTCTTGCAATACGTTTGATCGAGTACCCCATTCTTGAATTGAATAATTTCTGGATCCATATCAGTAAACCGGTTTTTGCTGTGGCAGCTCTTATTTATCCGTTGCTTGATACGCTACGAGTATTTATCATTCGTGCGCTGAAGGGGCATTCACCTTTTCAGGCCGACAGAAATCACCTTCATCACAAACTTATAGATTGTCGTTTCAGTCATGCCAAATCAGTTCTTATCATTTATGTTTTTACCATTATTACTATTGGGGCTTCTTTACTTTGCTATTACATGAAAGATGCGACATTGGGCTTGATCACCGTTCTTTTCACTAGTTTTGTTTTTCTTGCGATCGTGATCAGCATGAATAACCGGGTAAAACGAAATAAAAGGAATCATCACAGGCATCACGATCATCATTATGATAGTCATTATAAAAACGAACCTCACTAAAATGAAATACCTTCTTTATTTTTTCTCCCTTTTGTTTAGTTACGGGGTTCATTCGCAGAGCGGACTTGATCTTCAGCAGTGCATCAAATATGCGATCGATCATAATATTTCTTTAAAGCAATCTGCGTTAAGTAATGAAATCAACAAGAACAACAGCGATCAATCCAAGGCAAACATTCTGCCTTCCCTCAATATAGGAGCACAGCACAATTATAACTTCGGTAAAACAGTTGATCGGTTCTCAGGAACTTTTGCCAATACGCAATTCGTTTCACAGAATTTTTTCGCCAGCAGCAATCTTGTGCTGTGGAGCGGCTTAAGTCAGTATAACACCATCAAGGCAAATGAATACACTTACCTCAGCGGCGTTCAAAACCTGAGGCAGCAAGAAAATGATCTTTCCCTCAATGTTGCAAACGCATTCATCGGAGTTATATTTAGTGAGGAGTTACTGAAGATCTCAAAGAACCAGTTTGATGTGACCAAAGAACAACTGGAGCGTACACAAAAAATGGTGAATGCCGGAGCACTTGCGAAAAGTGTTGAGTACGATATCAAAGCCCAGTTGGCCAATGAAGAAGTGAATGTGACCAACGCCGACAATAATTATCAATTATCTATTCTTACTCTAAAGCAATTGATGAATTACGACAGTGTTGCCAATTTCATTTTGAATCGTCCTGCACTGGAAGTAGAAGGATCGCAATTGCTGAACAACAACATTCAATACATCTATGAGACGGCCCTTAAAAATCAACCGAGCATCAAAAGGGGAGAATTTGCCATCATGAGTGCAGATAAAACCTACGCTGCCAGTAAAGGCAGGATCAGTCCAACTTTGAGTATGACGGGATCGATCGGAACAGGATACTCAGGGGTTGCAAAACGTTTGTCAGGTTATGAATCAGTTACAGATACCTTGGGAATTATACCCGGATTAGGGCCTTTGGTGTATAACCGTCAAAATCCATTGTTCGAAAATACACCCTTTTCAAATCAGGTAACAGATAACGTGAATAAGACCATTGGATTTACTTTGAATATTCCTTTGTTCAACGGACTTCAGACACACACGGCCATTAAAAATTCAAAGATCAATTTACTGAACGCACGATACACCCAGGAACTCAATCAACAGAATCTGTATAAAACCATTTCACAAGCTTACATGAATGCGAAAGCTTCTTTGAATAAATACAATGCCAATAAAAGCAGTGTGGAGGCAGCAGCAGAGTCGTTCAAATATGCTCAACAGAAATTCAATGCGGGAAGCATTAGCACCTTCGATTTCAGCAATGCCAAGAACAGGCTTTTCGTTGCAGAAAGCAATCTTCTTCAGGCCAAATACGATTATATCTTTAAATTAAAAGTGTTGGATTATTATCAGGGAAAACCACTCGTTCTCTGAAGCAATTAAAATGAAAAAGGCGCTCCGATAATGAAGCGCCTTTTTTTTGAATGAATTTTTCTATTATGAATTCACCAGTAACTTGAAACCCTTACCGTGAATGTTGATGATCTCTACTTTTGAATCTTCTTTCAGATATTTACGAAGCTTGGCAATATAAACATCCATACTTCTTCCGTTGAAATAATTATCATCGTGCCAGATCGTTTTCAGTGCAAAATTCCTGTCAAGCACGTCGTTCTTATGTACACAAAGCAATCGAAGCAACTGGCTTTCTTTGGTTGTCAGTTTCTGCTCTGTACCCCCGTGTTGTAAGATCTGCTTCTCTGAATTAAAACTGTAATTCCCAATTTTGAAATTCACATCATCACTCTCTGTTGATCTTACTTTATTGGTCCTTCTCAACACAGCATTCACCCTTACGAGCAATTCTTCCATGCTAAAAGGTTTAGTAATATAATCATCAGCTCCTGCATTGAAACCTTCAATCGTATCTTCCTTCATGCTTTTTGCAGTAAGGAAAATAATCGGCACATTCTTATCTACTGTCCGGATCTCTTTGGCAAGAGTCAATCCATCTTTGACAGGCATCATCACATCCAGTAACAAGAGGTCGAATGAACCTTTAAAGAACACATCAGCTCCTTTTTTACCATCGTTGGCAAGTTTAGCCTCAAAACCTTTGGCTTCTAGGTATTCTAATAACAACGGCCCAAGACTCTCGTCGTCTTCTACCAGTAATATCCTTGTTTTAACATTTTCCATAGTCTATTTGTTAAATTGATAAATTAAAGATAGCACGAAACGTGCCAATTTTAACATCTTTAACATTAATTGTCAAATGGGAGATGCAGCTTAAATGTACTGCCCTTACCTAATTCACTGTCAACCGAAATGGTGCCACCGTGTTTTACAATAACGGCTAAAACATAGGATAATCCGAGTCCAAAGCCTTTTACATTGTGCACATTTCCGGTAGGAACCCTATAAAATTTATCGAATATTTTACGCTGATTTTCCTTACTGATACCAATTCCGTTGTCCTTGATCTCTATCATGATCCCTTCGGGGGTGTTGAAGGTACTGATCTTGATCTCCGGCACTTCGCGTGTGTACTTTATGGCATTATCGATCAGGTTGAAAATAATATTAGTAAGGTGAACTTTATCGGCATTGAATATGTGTTTTTCTGCATTTAAGAATGTAGTGATGGTACCATTCTTTTGGGCGATCAGCAGTTGCGTATTGCTAATGGCCGTATTGATGATCTCATGCACATCCAATTCTGTCAATTTCAGTTTGAATTCGCCTTTATCCAGAATACTTGTCTGCAAAATACTTTCAACCAACACACTCAGTCGCTTGTTCTCATCGCGAATCATTTTTAAGAACCTATGTTGTTTATCCGGCGTTTGATTGATACTTGCATCACTCAACATTTCGCTGGCCAGTGCAATGGTACTGATGGGCGTTTTGAATTCGTGGGTCATGTTGCTGATGAAATCGTTCTTGATCTGCGACAATTTCTTCTGGCGAAGATTGCTGGCAAGAATGATGTAAAAAGAAAAAATAAGAATTAGAATAACGATCAAAGAAAGTATCAAGGAGCCTAGCATGCTTCTGAAAACATCTCGCTCTTGCGTTGGAAAATGGACGATTAGATATTCGGGGTCGATAAAGCGATTGCTTGGAGAAAGATTGATCTTGTAGACTGCACCGCCTACAGAATCTTCCATGCTCTCAGCTTGTACTAAATTGCCATGATGCGCACTTCCGGGATACAGGGAAGTTAAATAGTAATTGAATTTAGCCTTAATATTATTTGCTCTTAATTCACTCTTCAGAATAGAGTCAAGCATTAGTGTATCTACCTTCTGTTTGTAATTATTGTACGACTCGAACAAATACTCATCCTTGAAAAAATCATTACCCGTTGGCAATTTTCCGAAAAGATCATTCGTTGTCGACTTCAACTGATTTTTCTGCAATCTGATGTGATTCAGGAAATTGACTGCAGAAGGATCATCCTTCATATTCTTCACCAATGAATCAACTGCATCTTCGCGATATGTGATCCGACTGAACTGCGTTCCATTACTATCTACACTTTGATTGGTGGTCATCCGAAGATAACTACCAGGCGCCAATTGATTGTTGATAAATGGAGGATTGATCACCACGGCCGAACGGCTCACCCTTGTTCTTTTATAGCCTTTTGTTGTATCCAGTCTTTCGAGTTTGGATGAAGTGCTATTCAAAGCATCATTGACCTTTTGTGCGAAGAGGTCTTCTTTTGCGTAAAAGTCATTCGTTATCCAGTAAGCCTGAATTCCGATCAAGGCCAGCAGCGCAATTGAAAATGCGATAGAAATAATAAATGGAATTCGTTTGTTCATTTCGTCAGACAAAAATAGTCTTTAAAAGTTCAAACATCAGCTAATTTTTCTTAAGATGTATTTAGATGAGACTATCAATTGATCTCGTTTCACCATTCTCGTACACATAGCATTTTAGTCTGTCAGTAAAAACATAGGGCTTGTAAATTGATTTATTCAATAACATCCGCAAACATTCCTGTATCCCCTCAATGATACTGGGATGAGGGTGCATCATGTCCGCCAGTTCTCTGATTCCCTGATTCGTATAGATCAGATAGGCTACTCCCTGAATGGCACTGCTGGCATGTTCACCAACAACACGCATTCCCAGAATTCGCATTCCATTATCATTCGTTACGATGATCTTAAAGAATCCTTTGGTCTTTCGCATAGCAATAGCTCGTGCATTGATGGTATAATCCAGCTTCACCACTTTGTGTGGTATATCTTTTGCCCTGCATTCCTGTTCACTCATTCCAACTGCCGCTACTTCAGGATTCAGAAACATGATGGTACTGATGTTCTTATAAGAAAGTGGTTTTACTGTTGGGCCAAACATCCTTACAACTGCATGCCTCGCTTCTCTCTCTCCCACATTTACCAATGCTACTTCGGTTGTAATGTCGCCTGCAACATAAATGTTGCTGATATTGCTTTGAGTGTCATCATCCCAAACTCCTCCCCGCTCATTCATTTTTATCCCTACATTCTCAAATCCGATATTCTCAATATTGGCTTCGCGTCCAATTGAAACGAGTGCTTTCTCCACTTTGATCACTTCTGTTCTTCCATTTTTATATTCCAATTCGTACTCCACTTTTCCATTCTTTACTTCCATTCTTTTTAAAGAGGCTCCATGGTGGATCACGGCACCCTGCGCTTCCAGGTTATCTGAAACTACTTTTGCCACATCTTCATCCTCGAAAGGTAAAATACGATCTGCTTTGTCGATCAAATACACTTTTGTTTTACCCAAGGCGGAGAAAATGGTAGCAAATTCACAACCAATAACCCCTGCACCCATAACAACCAGACTTTTTGGAAAAGAGGTGAGGTTTTTAATGCCGTCACTCGTTAGAATATTCTTTTCATCAACTTCGATCCCTTTCGGTTTTCGAGGGCGACTTCCGGTAGCAACCAGAATATTTTTTGTAGTGAATCTTCTGATGGTGCCATCTTCCTTTTTTAATTCAACTGTATGTTTATCTATAATAAAACCATTCCCTTTTTCATAGTGCAAAAGATCCGGTTTCGCTTCCTGAAGCAATTGCATGTGAACCGTCATTTGTGTTTTTCTTTCAAACAAGGCTTCGTTCACGGTCTTTACAATTTTATAAAAATCAGCTTCGTAATCCGGAATCATTTCTCTGATAGAATCAACTTTCAGCGCCTGCTCCCACATGGTTTTAGAAGACAAAACCCCATCGTAAACACCGGCCCCGCCAATACGTTTTCGCTCTATCAACAGAACTTTTTTGCCAAAATCAATGGCACGCATGGCGCCGGCATATCCACTTGGACCGCCACCAATTACTATCAGGTCAAAATTCTGCAAGTTCATTTTCACAAATGTATTATTAATCCCTTAAAAGGTAAATAGCATTATTTTTCTAATAATCAAATAGTTGCGGAATTTTATAATTCACGCAATTTTCATATTTTTGCACCCCTAATTAAATAATTTTTATGAGTGAGAATTTAATTTATCTGATCCCGGTTTTTGGAATAGTAGGTTTAATAGTCATGGCCATTAAATCGGCCTGGGTAAATAAACAGGATGCAGGTGACAAGAACATGCAGGAGCTGGCTGGTTACATTGCAGATGGAGCCATGGCCTTTTTAAAAGCAGAATGGAAGATTCTAAGCATATTTGTAATATTCGCAGCGGCATTACTTGCCTATTCGGGAACAATTCATGAGGTGAATGGTCAGCAGATCCATTCAAGTTGGATCATTTCTCTAGCTTTCATCGTTGGAGCCGTATTCTCTGCAACTGCAGGTTATATTGGAATGAAGGCCGCAACGAAGGCGAATGTTCGTACTACGCAAGCGGCTCGTACCAGTTTAAAACAAGCGCTTAAAGTTTCTTTCACAGGTGGAACCGTAATGGGGCTGGGTGTAGCCGGATTAGCTGTACTTGGTCTTGGTGGATTGTTCATTGTCTTTTTGAAAATGTTCAATGTAGTTGAAGTTGACAGTGATCAAATGAAAACTGCGATTGAGGTATTGACCGGTTTCTCTTTAGGAGCAGAATCAATTGCCTTGTTTGCACGTGTGGGCGGAGGTATATATACAAAAGCTGCTGACGTTGGAGCAGATCTGGTAGGAAAAGTAGAAGCAGGAATTCCTGAAGATGATGTTCGTAATCCTGCAACTATTGCAGATAACGTGGGTGATAACGTAGGTGACGTAGCAGGAATGGGTGCCGATCTTTTCGGTTCTTATGTGGCAACCATTTTAGCAACCATGGTATTGGGACAAGAAATAAATGTGAAAGATGCTTTTGGTGGTATGTCTCCGATCTTATTGCCAATGGTCATTTGTGGATTAGGAATTTTATTTTCAATTGTTGGTACATGGTTTGTTACGATTAAGGACGAGAAATCGAACGTTCAGAATGCCTTGAACATGGGTAACTGGGCTTCAATGATCTTAACTGTTATTGCATCTTATTTTATTGTGAACTGGATGTTGCCTGATGGTGATATTACTTTACGTTCAGTAACATTCACAAAAACCGGCGTTTTCATGGCCATCTTGGTTGGTACTGTTGTAGGTGCGATCATGAGTATCATTACAGAGTATTACACCGCAATGGGTAAAAAACCGGTCATGTCCATTATCCAGCAATCTTCTACCGGTCACGCAACGAATATCATTGGTGGATTATCCGTAGGTATGAAATCAACTGTGATCCCTATCCTCACTTTGGCAGGTGGTATCATGGGCTCTTATTATTTTGCAGGATTATATGGTGTGGCTATTGCCGCTGCCGGTATGATGGCAACCACTGCCATGCAGTTAGCTATTGATGCTTTTGGTCCGATCGCAGATAACGCAGGTGGTATTGCAGAAATGAGTCAGCTTCCTCCTGAAGTGCGTGAACGTACTGATAATTTGGATGCAGTAGGAAACACAACAGCTGCAACCGGTAAAGGATTTGCCATTGCTTCTGCCGCACTTACTTCTCTTGCCTTATTCGCAGCCTTTGTTGGTATAGCAGGAATTGATGCGATTGATATTTACAAAGCCAATGTGCTTGCAGGATTATTCATTGGTGGTATGATCCCATTCATCTTCTCAGCTCTTTGTATACAAGCTGTAGGTAGAGCTGCAATGGATATGGTACAGGAAGTACGCAGACAATTCCGCGAAATTCCGGGGATCATGGAATACAAAGCAAAGCCGGAATATGAAAAATGTGTTGCCATCTCAACAAAAGCCTCTATTCGTGAAATGATGATGCCGGGTGCAATTGCTTTAATTACTCCGGTTATTGTTGGATTTATCTGGGGTCCTGAAGTGTTAGGTGGTTTACTTGCCGGTGTTACCGTTTCCGGTGTATTGATGGGAATTTTCCAATCGAATGCAGGTGGTGCCTGGGACAATGCAAAAAAATCCTTTGAAAAAGGAGTGCTGATCAACGGCGAAATGTTCTATAAAAAATCAGAGCCACACAAAGCTTCTGTAACAGGAGATACCGTTGGTGATCCATTTAAAGATACTTCAGGTCCATCAATGAACATCCTCATCAAATTAATGTCGATCGTGTCTCTGGTAATTGCTCCTTACATCGCCGTTACAGGTGGTTCAGAAGGTGCTTGCTGTTCAGGAGAAATGATGACAGAAGAAGTATTGAAATGCAATATCAACGGAAAGGAATTCACCTGCTCGAGCAAAGAACAATGTGACAGCATCATGAATGCCAATAAAAAAGATATCAGTGAATTGAAAGGGAATTTTGAGGTGGATGGAAGTCACAGTTCACTTGGATTCAGTGTGAAACACATCATCAGCGACTTGAAAGGAAGTATCAACATCGACAGTGGTTATGTGAATATGGAGAACACCACTGGCGCAAAGATCTATGTTCACCTGGATATGTCCACGATCAATACGCAAAACAATATGCGTGACGGCCATCTGAAAGAAAAAGAGAAATTCTTCAATACAGCAAAATTCAAAGACGCAGTTTTTGAAGCATCCGTAATTGAAAAGAACACTGCAGAAATGCCTGTGTACGCTTACATTGCGAAAGGTAAACTTACTTTGAAAGGAGTCACAAAAGATGTTGAAGTGAAATTCAATTATTCAGGTGCGGCAGAACAATCTTATTTTGACAAGGACGGAAAAGAAATAAAAGTCATGGTAGCAGGATTTGAGGGTGAAACGGTAATTAACCGTGCTGATTACGGTATTGAAGGCGGTGGCGCCGGAGAAGAGATAAAGATCGAAGTGAATCTGGAAGCAGCTCAGGAAAAAAAATAAGTGTTATTAAAAAATAATAGAAAAGCGAACCCGGGTTCGCTTTTTTTTATGCCCTGCTTTATTTTTCATCTACCTTTATAACACCAAAATAACACGAGTGAAGATTATCAGTTATAACGTGAATGGAATCAGAGCGGCCATGGGCAAAGGCCTGATCAACTGGATGGATCAGGAACAGCCGGATGTGCTTTGCATTCAGGAAATAAAGGCCAGTCCGGAACAAGTGGGAGTTTTTGAATTGGAAGAAATGGGATACCACCATTATTGGTATCCTGCCCAAAAAAAAGGATACAGCGGTGTAGCCATCTTTTCAAAACAAGAACCAAAAAAGGTAACGTATGGGTGTGGGATCAAGGAATACGATTTTGAAGGGAGGATCCTCCTGGCAGATTTTCAAGATGTAACGGTTATGAGCGTTTATCATCCAAGCGGAAGTAGCGGAGATGATCGCCAAGCCTTTAAGATGAAATGGTTAGCCGATTATCAGGAATACATCAATGACCTGAAAAAAAGCAGGCAAAACCTTATTCTTAGTGGAGATTTTAACATTTGTCATAAAGCTATCGATATCCATAATCCTTTATCTAACGCAAAAACAAGTGGTTTTCTGCCGGAAGAAAGGGAATGGATGGAAAACTTCATACAAAGTGGTTTCATTGATACTTTTCGGTTCTTTGATCCCTCACCTCATCAATATAGCTGGTGGAGCTACAGAGCTAATTCAAGGGAGAAGAATTTGGGATGGCGTATCGATTACAACCTGGCCTCCAAAAACTTGGAGAAGAGATTGAAGTCCGCCTCCATTCTGCCAAATGCAATGCACAGTGATCACTGTCCCGTTGTATTAGAGATTTTATAACATCCTCCTACCCTTCGGATAGAAGAAATTTTCTCATAAAAAAATTAGGCTACTTCATTGTAAAACATATATTTGTTGTTTGAAATCACGTTATTCTAAGCGTTATGAATAGATTATTTGTTATAGCTGCCGGCTCACTGCTTTTTTTCGCTTCGTGCGGAGGTGATGGTGCTGAGAAAAAAGGTACGAACACAGAAGCCAAAGGCGGCGTTTATATGGGGGGAATTCTTCGAACCAATGAGGTTGAAGCCTTCAAGAGTTTAATGCCGATCTCAATCAACGAGGTAAACAGTTATCATATCGGCTCTCAGGTTTATGAAGGATTGATCAGATACAATCAGAACGACATGACCGTTGTTCCGGGAATCGCAAAATCCTGGGATGTGAATGAAGATAAAACTGAATACGTATTCCATCTTCGTTCCAATGTTAAGTTTCATGATGATCCTTGTTTTCCGAACAACAAGGGACGCATGGTAAAAGCAGAAGATGTAAAATATTGCTATGAAAAACTTTGCTCCGTTGATCCTTACAACAATCAATTTGACGTTACTTTAAAAGACAGAGTTGAAGGTGCTAACGAAAATTTCGAGGCTTCTAGATCCGGAAAAGCTATTGGCGTTAAAGGAATCACCATTGTGAACGATTCAACGATCAAGATCAAATTACTTCACCCTGACGTTAGTTTCCTAAACATTCTTGCTATGCCTGGTTGTTATATCTACCCGAAAGAAGCAGTTGTAAAATACGGAAAAGACATGCGTGTAAAATGTGTTGGAACAGGTCCTTTCTTTGTTGAAACGATCAAAGAAGGAGAAGTAGTGATCATGAAGAAAAATCCTGATTATTGGGGCGTAGATAAAGATGGCAACAGACTTCCTTACCTTGATGGAATTAAATATTCTTTCATTCGCGACAAAAAATCGGAGATCCTAGAATTTAAAAGAGGAAATCTGGATATGGTCTACCGTATTCCTGTTGAAATGTTCCATGAATTCATGGGAGATCTTGAACACGCAAAAAATCGCTCAAGCGAATTCGAGATCCTTTCTTCACCTGCATTGAATTCCAACTATTACGGATTTAATGTGCAAGGCAATCCTGCTCTTGCAAAAAGAGATGTTCGTATGGCATTTAATCTAGCCATTGACAGACAGAAAATTTCTGATTTTACAATTCAAGGAGAAGGAAATGCAGCAGAATATGGAATGGTTCCTTATGCTGAGATCTTTGAAAAAGCAGGCTACGATTACAAATCTCTCAATGGTTATAAATACGATGTAGATAAAGCGAAGGAACTCATGAAGAAAGCCGGTTACCCGGATGGAAAAGGTTTCCCTGAGCTTAGCTTACAGATCAACAGTGGTGGTGGCGACAGAAATATCCTTGTAGCTGAAGTTATTCAAAAAATGCTGAAAGAGAACTTAGGCGTAACGATCAACATCAATACCATTCCTTTCGCTGAACACATTGAAAACATTCAGGCAGGTAAAGCTGATTTCTTCCGTTTTGCTTGGGTTGCTGACTACCCTGGACCAGAAACCTACCTAACCTTGTTCTATGGTAAACACGTTCCGGATAATCCTGCTGATAAATCTTACATCAACACTTTCCGCTATAAGAACGCAAGATTCGACTCTGCTTTCGAAGCTGCACGTTTTGAACCGGATGAAACGAAGCGTATGAAAATGTTCAGCGCGGCTGAAAATATTGTACTCGAAGATGCTCCTTTCATTCCTATCTTCTATGATGAGAACTTCAGGCTGGAACAAAAGAACGTTCGTAATCTTCCTGAGAACATCATGAACTTCATGGATATGAGCACAACGTATTTGATCCCTCCGGATAAAATGCCTAAAAAATAATCTTAAATCGAAGGCTAACATTTGTTAGCCTTTTTTTATGTCGGCTGAATATTTAATATTGGTTGCAGGAGGCAGTGGAAGCAGAATGAATAGTTCGCTTCCAAAACAATTCCTTGTTCTGAATGGTAAGGAGATCATCTCCCGCGTGATCCATCAATTCAGAAAATACAAAAAAGATCTTCCAATCATCATTGCAGTACACAAAGATCATTTGAACTTGATGCAAAGTATCATTGATGCAAATCAATTTCAGAATATTCAAATTTGTGAAGGAGGAGATACTCGTTTTCAGTCTGTAAAAAATGCATTGAACAAGGTAACTTCTTCTTCCGGAATTGTCGGCATTCATGATGCAGCCAGACCTTTGGTTAGCCTTCAAACAATTAAAAATTGTTTTGAAACGGCTGCGCTTAAAGGAAATGCCATTCCCGCCATTGCATCAGGAGAATCCTTACGATATGCAGATACCAACGGAAGCAAAGCCGTTCCAAGAACGAATTACCGCATCATTCAAACGCCTCAGTGCTTCGATATAGCAAAACTGAAAAAAGCATTTGAAGTGAATTATTCGGAGAATTTTACTGATGATGCAACTGTATTTGAAGCAGCCGGCCATTCCATTGTTTTGGTGGATGGAAATCCCGAAAACATCAAGATCACTCTTCCAAAAGATCTGATCATTGCTAAAGCTTTATTGGATGTTGAGCAATGAGGATATATGCGATGCGCTTGAATTAAGCGGAAAACTGCAAGAGCTTCACGGCGAAAATGCATTCAAGGTGCGTGCCTACAGCAATGCAGCATACCGACTTTCTAAACTCCGTTATGATTTTTCAGGAAAGAACTTAAAAGATATAGAAAGCATTGAAGGGATCGGAAAAGGAATTGCCACCAAGATCATGGAACTGATCGAAACCGGAACCACCGAAGAATTAAAAGAATTACTGGCCAAAACTCCACGTGGTGTTGTTGAGATGATGGGCGTGAAAGGATTAGGTCCAAAAAAAGTGGCTCAGCTCTGGAAAGAATTACAAATTGAAAGTGTTGGTGAATTGCTCTACGCCTGTAATGAAAATCGTCTCGTTACTTTAAAAGGTTTTGGTGCTAAAACACAAGAGTCCGTTAAACAAAATATTGAATTCAAGATCCATAATTCTCATAAGCAACATTACGCTGCCGTGATCCCTGTCGTCAATAAACTCATCGATGTTATCTCTGAACTTCAACCGGAACTTACCGTAATGCCGGTTGGACAGATCAGAAGAAAATGTGAAGTGATCGACAGCATTGAGATCCTGATGGATGGAAAAAAAACAAGTGATACTTCCGCAATTGAAAAACTCATTCCGATTCCCGTTAACTACACTACTTGCACTCCTGAAGAATTTCATCACAAGCTGTTTGAATTGACCGGAACGGACGAGCATTTGGAAAAAGCAGGTTTTCATTCATTGGACGAAACTTTCTTTTCGGATGAAGAAGAGATCTACTCGGCTTTGCAGCTGCAGTACATTGAACCGGAATTACGTGAAGGACTCAATGAAGTGGATCTGGCAACCAATCATGCGATCCCTGTTCTTATCGAATTCGAAGATCTGAAAGGTATTCTTCACAACCATTCGCTTTATAGCGACGGCGTTCATTCCCTGAAAGAAATGGCGGATCATTGCAAAGAATTGGGTTATCAGTATTTCGGGATCTGTGATCATTCACGTACTGCTGTTTATGCACAAGGACTTTCCGCTGAAACCGTTCTGGTGCAACAAAAAGAAATTGATAAACTGAATTCCGAATACAAAGACTTTAAAATTCTAAAAGGAATTGAAAGTGATATTCTAAATGATGGTTCACTGGATTATCCGGAAGAGATCCTTCAAACATTTGATTTCATTGTCGCTTCCATTCACTCTAATTTTAAAATGAGTGAGGAACAAGCAACCAAGCGGATCATTAAAGCAATTGAAAATCCATATACTTCTATATTAGGACATCCAACAGGAAGATTATTATTAGCCAGACCCGGCTATCCCATCGATCATAAAAAAGTAATTGATGCCTGCGCGGCCAATAAAGTACACATGGAATTGAATGCGCATCCTTATCGTTTGGACATTGACTGGAGATGGATACAATATTGTATGGAGAAGAATGTCATGATCTCCATCAACCCAGACGCACATCACAAAGATGGTTTTCACGATATGTATTACGGTGTTTGCGCTGCACGAAAAGGAATGCTTACAAAAGAAATGTGTCTGAATACCCTTTCACTGGATGAACTTTTAAAAGCCTTTAAAAAATAATGCCTGCATTCATCACTCAACATTTATAATTTACAATTTATCATTCAACATTTAAAATTCCAATTTGCCTATCCTAAACTCCATAGCCAGCTGGCTGATGAAAAAAAGAATGCATCAGATAGAGTTGTTCATCAAATACCCTATTGATGTGCAGCAGGAATGGCTGAGCAGTTTACTTTCTTCTGCAAAACAAACGGAGTATGGCAGTAAATACAATTTTTCGGAAATAAATAATTATGAGTCCTTTCGAAAAAATGTTCCCCTGACTGATTATGAATCGCTGAAACCTTTCATTGAAAGAACCAGAAAAGGAGAACAGAACCTTTTATGGAACAGCGATATCAAATGGTTTGCTAAGAGCAGTGGAACGACTGATAAAAGTAAATTCATTCCTGTTACAGATGAAAGTCTGGATGGTTGTCATTACAATGCAGGAAGGGACATGGTGACCTTGCATTGCTCCAATAATCCGGAAACAAAATTATTTACGGGGAAAAATCTGGCACTGGGAGGAAGTTTTAAAACCGATCAGTTTGGTTCACACAATTCATTTCATGGAGATGTGAGTGCCATCATCATTCAGAATCTACCGGCCTGGGCCGATTTTTTTCGCGCACCGGATGTGAGTATTGCCTTGATGGATGAATGGGAGAGTAAACTGGAAAAAATGGCAAAGAGCATGATGAATGAGAACGTAACGAGCATTGCCGGAGTTCCCAGTTGGATGATGGTGCTGTTGAAACGGATCATGGAAATGAAAGGTGCTTCAACCATTGCAGAAGTTTGGCCTAACCTGGAGGTTTATTTTCACGGAGGCGTAAGCTTTTCTCCTTATCAAGAACAATACAATAAGATCTTCAGTCCGAAAGTGAATTACATGCAAATGTACAGCGCCTCTGAAGGATTCTTCGGAATACAGGATCAATTGAAAAGCGATGACATGCTTTTGATGCTGGACTACGGTATCTTCTACGAATTCATTGAGCTTGATCATTTGAACAAAGGAGAGACACAAAGAACCATCCATTTGGATGATGTAAGAACAGGAATTGACTACGCGATGATCATCACCAGCAATGCAGGCTTGTGGCGTTATCAAATTGGCGATGTGATCCAGTTCACCAGTACCAATCCTTATCGTTTTCGCATTTCAGGAAGAACCAAACAATATCTGAATGTATTCGGAGAAGAGTTGATGGTGCACAATGCCGATTCCGCCATTGCCTCTGCCTGCGAAAAAACACATGCGCAAGTGAAAGAATACACGGTGGCTCCTTTGTTCATGAAGGAAAATTCCGGCGCGCATCAATGGCTCATTGAATTTGAGAAAGAACCTAATAATTTTGAGTTCTTTGTTTCTCTTCTTGATGAAAATCTGAAAAAACAGAACAGTGATTATGAGGCCAAGCGTTACAATAACTTTGTGCTTCAGGAACCCAAAGTAATAAAACTGCCAGCCAATACGTTCTATCAATGGCTGAAGGCACATAATAAACTGGGTGGACAACACAAAGTGCCTCGCCTGAGTAATGAGCGTAAAATAGCAGATGAGCTGCTCGCTTTTGCTTAAAAAGAAAGCATTAAATGCAGTACATTTATAGGTAGAAACGGAATGTCACTTTTTTTACAATATAAAACTACCGGCTTACGAATTGCTTTGCTTTTCTTGCTTTTTGTTTCCAGTTCAGCTGTGTTGAAGCAGGACAAAGGTAGATCCGTGATCAGATCCAAACACGATTATTTCACAACTGATAATCTGGGAAATACCTACCTCATCAAAGAAGATGAAATGCTGAAATACCTGGCCAATGGTAAATTCTTCAATCGCTACAGCAATTTAAAATTGGGGCATATCAGCAGTGTGGATGCAACCAATCCTTTGAAGATCCTTTTATTCTACAAAGATTTTCAGCAGATCGTTTTTCTTGATAATCAATTGACCTCTAACTCGGAGAATATTTCGCTGGAAGCACTGGGACATGAACAAACAGAACTGGTTTGCGCCAGCATGAACAATAGTTTCTGGATCTATGATAAGCAGAACAACGAATTAACGCGCTTCAACGAAAATTCAAAGAAGATCGCTTCTACCGGAAATCTGAAACAGGTATTGAAGACCGAGCTGAATCCCAATTTCATGAAAGAACACAACAATTATCTTTATTTGAATTGTCCGGAGACCGGAATATATGTCTTTGATATTTTCGGGGCCTTCAGCAAGATCATTTCCATTAAAGGCTTAAAGACCTTTCAGGTGAATGAAGATATTTTATATTACAAAAAGGACAGCAGCCTTTGCAGTTACAATCACAAATTGTTTGAGGAGAGCTGTAAAAAATTGCGAAAGGGCGAGAAAGCCCTCTCGGTAGAGGTAAATAAGTCCAGAATTCTGGTTTCTTATCAGGACTCTGTTTTGATAGAGGATCTATAAGATCATTGGACGGAAGTATCTGCAGGTAAATTAATTGAATTCCTATTTTTTTAGATGACCGGGCTGATCAAAGGGTCATGTCGAGTAGAAAATTGCGTTTTTTACAATTTTCGTATCGAGACATCGATACAAACTGTCACTTGTTTTTAATGATTTTTTAATGTACATTTAATAGATAAATGCGTAAGCAATTAATATTCATTTGTACACTTCTTTGTTTTGCCTTTCATGCCCAAAACTGGAATGTATTCAACAAGAATTACCGTTACAATTATAAGTTCGATCATTCTGATCTGGTAAGCAATGTGCTCTTTGTTGATTCGGTAAAACAAGCCGGCGCTGACACCATTTATTACTTGAACCGAATTGGTGTGGAATGCAAGGGTACTTGCCCTACAGTTACAGCAGCATTGAACCCAACAGTTACTTACGTTGTTCCAAACATGCCACAGTTCTTACAAAGAAAAATTAAAAAATACGCAAATGGATTGGTGATGTTGCTTGATACAAGTAAACAAGTGATCATACCAACCAGTACTGTAACGCAGACATGGAGGTTTGATAGTATTTATAATTTCGATGCGACCTGTGTCAGTGCTACTTCGTTAACTGTATTCGGACAAAGCGACAGTGTCAAAACAATAATAGTGAATGGAACGGATACTCTTCTATTAAGTAAAAACTTCGGGATACTTCAATTTCCGGAACCATACACAAAAAATAAATATTATCGCTTAGCAGGAATTGAAAACAAAAACTCCTACGACCAAACTGCTTTGTATGGAGAAAAGGTTCCGAATGCCTGGGATTTTTATAGTTACAGTGTGGGTGATATTATTTCTCTATACAATACTTTTCACTCCGGTCCAAACGGATTTGCTGGCTGTTATAACATAAAATCTTATATTTTAAGCATTAACACTTCTTCATTAGGAATCCTAACAAACACAACCACCATTGGTGTTTCAAAAAGTGGTCTTGGTTATAATAATCATATGTATTGTTCTTACGGTGGGCCTTTAATTCCAGGAACTAGCACTGGGACAAGTCTAATTACTTCTACAGCCTTAAGCACACCAACTAATATTGCAAACAAGTTATATCCCGGAATGATTTACGCGCCACTCGGTTTCGGGCCAATGGAAGTTCAAAATATTACAAAATTTGGAATAGACTTTGAAGGGAGATTCTATAAATATGCCGGGCGACCATGTTATACTTATACAAACTATCCTCCGCAACTTCCTAACAAATATGCTACTCAAGCTTTGGCCATGAATAATAATTTACTCCTACCAACATTTCAATCTGAAGTTGCGATCGCTTACGGCGTTGGTTTTGGATTGATAAGAAGTTTATTACTTCCATTTGAGAAACTTGATGAAACCTGTCTTACCAGCTTTGTTCATAACGGCGTGACTTACTTTGGTCCAACGAAAACATTCGACGTTGGAATGACTGAACACGCTATTTCAGAAATTTCATTCCACCCCAATCCCGCCTCCACAAAAGTAATGCTTCCCGAAATTGAGGGCGCACAAGTAAAAGTGTACAATTCCCTTGGTCAATTGGTTCTCTCGGCAGAGAATCAAAGTTCAATTGATGTCTCTTCTTTCCAAAATGGTATTTACCTGCTCACACTCGAGAACTCATCTTTTAAAATAAGTAAAAAGCTGGTTGTAGAGCATTGATTACACAAATTTAACCCCGCCTCCCTGCGATCAGCAGGCAGGCACAAAGTTCGCAGTAGCGAAACAAAGAAGAGGCGAAGTGCGCCAAGAATGTACAAAGAACGCAAAGATCCTTTCTCTGCTTCGACCTTGCGAACTTTGCGTAAACCTTCGCGTCTTTGCGTTTAAGAAGTCTTATTTTCACTGTCTTTAACAAAATTCCCCTTCTTCATCCCCCAATAAAAGACCCCTCTTTTTGTTATATTTGTATGTAGCCTCTATTCCATCCTTGTATTATGGAAAAGCAGGCGAACAGGCATCTCAAAAGAAATGAACGGAACTGAAAACATACTGATAGAAAAACTCGATGAGTTTGTACGTAAGTATTACAAGAATCAATTGCTGAAAGGGATCATCTATTCCGGCGGCATCCTGATCTCGGCTTTTCTGAGCGTTGTACTGATCGAGTATTTCGGAGAATTTAATTCTTCTGTCCGTGCCCTCCTCTTCTTCTCCTTTCTTGCCTCTGCGCTTTTTGTCCTGATAAAATTCATTGCCATTCCTCTTCTGAAACTAAACAAGATCGGCTCTGTTATTACCTACGATCAGGCAGCTTCCATCATTGGTTCGCATTTCGGAAATGTGCAGGATAAATTATTGAATGTACTGCAACTTCAGAATAAACAATCACTCACGGGTTCCGACGATCTGCTCATGGCCGGTATCAATCAAAAGATCAACGAACTCAAACCTGTTCCATTTACCACTGCCATCGATCTCAGTGAAAATAAAAAATACCTCAAATACCTTCTTCCCTTACTTTTCGTCAGCATTTCCATCTTCATCATCTGGCCGCAGATCATCACAAAAAGCACAACACGCCTGGTGAACTATTCTACCTATTATGAAAAGGAAATGCCTTTTCAATTCAAAATTTTGAACAATGACCTTCAAGCTTTACAAACGCAGGATTATAAATTGCAGGTGGAAGTGAACGGAAAACAATTGCCTTCTGAACTCTTCATCAACATCAATGGCATTGAATACAAACTGGAGAAAGAAAATAACATCAACTTTTCTTATACCTTTCGTAATCCTCAAAACAATACACCATTTCATTTAAGTGCATCCGGTTTTGATTCCAAAGAGTATGAACTCAAGGTGCTGGCCAAACCAACTTTGTTGCAGTTCAATTTACAACTGATCTATCCTTCTTACCTGGGAAAAACAAATGAACGTCTCAATAACAGCGGCGATCTTCAGATCCCTCAGGGAACAAAAGTGGTATGGACCTTCAACACCAAAAATACCGATCATTTATTCTTACGCTTCAATGATAGTCTGGTAGGTACACCGCGCAGTGCAGAAGATCAATTCACTTACTCGCGTCGTTTTATGCAGAGCGGCAATTACAGCATCAAAGCCGTGAACGAGATCGTGAAGAACTTTGCCGATTCAGTGAATTACGGAATTTCTGTGATACCCGATCAATTCCCCAATATTGATGTGAGTGAGAAAAAAGATTCCATGGATGCTCGTAATGTGTATTTCAGCGGACAGATCAAAGATGATTACGGTTTCACGCGACTGAATTTTCATTACAAAGTTTTCAGCACCGATTCCCTTGGTAAATCAACTGAAAGCCACGGTTCTGTTCCTATTCATGTTGACATGAAACAGATCTCTCAACCTTATTTTTACTTCCTGAATGCAAGTCAGTATAAATTAGGTCCAGGTGACAAGATCGAATACTATTTTGAAGTCTTTGATAACGATGGTGTGAATGGCGCGAAGTCAAGCAAGACACAATTAATGGTGTATAAGGCTCCGACCAAAGATGAGATCAATGAAAATACATCCAAAAATAATTCAGAAATAAAAGAAGATCTGGAAGAGAGCATCAAAAAAGCAAAACAATTACAGAAAGATGTGGCCGAAATGGCCAAAAAGATCAATGATAAAAAGCAATTGGGTTACGAAGAAAAAAAGAAGATAGAAGACCTGATCAAAAAACAAAATGAATTGAAGAATAAGGTAGATGAGATCAAACAGGAAAATCTTCAGAACAACCAGCAACAAAATCAATTCTCTCAAACTGATGAGAACATCATTGAAAAACAAAAACAGCTCGAACAGCTTTTTGAGAATGTAATGACTCCTGAAATGAAAAAACTCTTTGATGAGTTGAACAAAATGATGGAGCGAATGGATAGAAATGAGATCCAGCAGAAACTGGAAGAAATGAAACTTTCGAATAAGGACATTGAGAAGGAATTGGACAGAAACCTGGAAGCTTTCAAACAATTGGAGCTGGAACAAAAAATGCAGAATGCCATTGAGAAATTGGATGAACTAAAGAACAAGCAGAACGAACTGGCAAAAGAAACGGAGCAAAAATCGCAGGATAAAAAAGAGAACAAGAGCGAAGAGAAATCGAAAGAACTGGAAAAAAAGCAGGAAGAGCTCATCAAGAAATTTGATGAGTTGAAAGAAGAGATGAAGGACATTGAGAAAAAGAACAGTGAGCTGGAGCAACCGATGGCGCTTCCAAAGAATGAAGAGAAGAAGAATGAGATCAGCAAGGAGATGGAAAAGAGTTCTGAATCTTTAAGTAAAAATCAAAAAGAGAACGCTTCCAAATCACAGAAAAAAGCGGCAGAGAAAATGGATGAAATGCAACAGGGAATGCAGGAAGCAATGGAACAACAAGAACAGGAACAACAGGAAGAAAATGCAGAAGCGCTCAGACAGATCCTTGAAAATTTATTGAACCTCTCCTTTGCACAAGAAGAGTTGGTAAAAGAATTGCCGAAGACAAGAATTGATAATCCGCTTTATGTAAAGATCCCACAAACGCAAAACAAATTAAAGGACGACAGCAAGATCATAGAAGACAGTTTACTCGCCTTAAGCAAACGTGCGCCACAGATCTCTAGCATTGTCAACCGTGAGATCAGTGCCATTAACATGAACATGGATAAAACGGTGAGATCATTGGCCGATAGAAGTACAAGTGAAGCAGGCATGAGAATGCAATCGACCATGACCTCTGTGAACAATCTTGCACTTTTATTGAATGAGGCGCTCGATCAGATGAAAGAGCAAATGAAAAGTCAACCAAAACCCGGCATGCCTGGAAAAGGAAAGTGCAAAAAACCCGGAAGCGGAAGTGGTAAGAGTCCTTCGAATAAACCAAGCATCCCGAATATGCGTCAGTTACAACAACAATTGAATGAACAATTAAAACAGTTGAAAGATGCAATGGACAAAGGCCAAAAACCGGGGAATAAACCCGGAGAAAAGCCGGGGGATAAACCAGGGCAAAAACCCGGACAGGGGAAAATGGGACAAAACGGAATGCCCAATGGCATAATGCCGGGTAATAGCGAACAATTAGCTAAAATGGCGGCACAACAGGAAGCCATCAGGAGGCAGATAGCAGATCTGATGTCGAAAATGAAGAATAAGGGCGGAAATCCGGGGGGTGAGATGATGGATATGATGGAACAGACCGAAAAAGACATCGTAAACAGGCAAATTTCTAACGAAACTATGAAGAGGCAGCAAGATATTTTAACGAAACTACTTGAAAGTGAGAAAGCTGAGAGAGAAAGAGAGCAGGACGAACAGAGGAAAAGTAATGAAGCAAAAAATGAGAATTTAAGCAACCCTGCACAGTTTTTAGAGTATAAAAGAATGAAAGAAAAGGAACTGGAGTTGCTGAACACCGTACCTCCCGGATTGACCCCTTTTTACAAAGAAAAAGTAAACAATTATTTCAATAGCGTAAACAATGGTGCCGGCAAAGGGTGAAAGCCTTAAGATAAGTTCAGATCCTCAGAATTTAAGACTCGTAGAAAAATTAATTGATGATGTTTGCCAGATCTACAATGTAAATCAGGACTGCTACGGAAATATTCTCATTGCTGTGACCGAGGCTGTGAACAATGCCATTTCGCATGGCAACAACAACAATCCTTCCAAAAAAGTAAGTATCGGTTTTGAGAGTGATGAGAAACAACTCACCTTTAAAATTGAAGATGAAGGACCGGGATTTGATTATCAGAATCTCCCCGACCCTACCGATCCGGCCAATCTGGAAAAGATAAACGGACGTGGTGTTTTCCTAATGAAAAACCTCGCCGATAAGATCGAATTTCATAATAACGGAACGCAGGTCTCTCTCTCTTTCTACAATTGAATTAGGCTCAGATCTTCAGCTTAAATTTCCTTAAAATTCTTCTTTTTCATTAAAATCAAACTATCTTTATTAGATCATTTGAATTTTCAATTTAAATATTTCATTGTTGTTTTCACCTTCTTTCTTTTTTCAAAAGCGGAAGCTCAGCGAACGATTAACCGGAACGATCTTTTGCTGGCACAGCAATATTTTGATCAGAAGGAATATGAAAAAGCCAATGCCATTTTCGAAGATCTATACGATAAAAGTCCGGATGCTGTATTTCCTTTTTATTATAAAAGTCTGGTAGAAGTAAAAGAATACAACAGAGCCGAGAAGATCACAAAAAGACAATTGAAGACCAACTCCAACAATGTTTCGCTTTATGTTTTATTGGGAAGGATCTATAAGATACAGGGAGAAACAAAAAAAGAAAAAGAAGCTTACGAAAGATCGATCAAGGAACTACCCACAATACCACAATACGTACAGCAATTGGTGAATGCATTTGTGGAAGACGGTTTGTATGACTATGCTTTGCAGGCTTTTGATAAAGCGAGAACAAAAGATTATCCTTACTTCTATGAAAGAGCCGAAGTGTACAAGCAGAAAGGAGATATCAAAGCCATGATCAATGAGTACCTGGATGCTTTGGAATTCAGAGACACGGAGATCATGATGGTGCAAAGTCATTTACAGAATTCATTGGGTTATGATGATGAAGAAGGCGGCATGAAGAATCCGATCTTAAAACAGGAATTACAAAAAAGAATTCAGAAAGATCCGGAAAAAGTGATCTTATCCGAATTGCTGGTCTTTATACTGAAACAACAAAAAGATTTTGACGGAGCCTTTGTACACACCAAGGCATTGGATAAAAGATTGAAGGAAGAAGGTAGCCGGGTTTTTGATCTGGCTCGAATCTGTACAGCCAACGAAGCCTGGGAACCTGCTTTGAGATGTTATGAATACATCATTGAAAAAGGTCCTGGAGGTTTGTACTATGATGGTGCCATGGTTGATGTATTGAATGTGGAATACAGATCGCTTACTGCAAAAGCTCAACCCAACAAAGAAAATTTGCTTACACTTGAAACGAAACTCTTGAAAGCAAAAGAGAAATACAAGAATACACATTTAAGTGCCTTTATCATAAAAACGCTGGCCACTTTGCAGGCCTATTACCTTGACAAAGCAAATGACGCCATAGAAGTATTGCAGGAATTGATCGATCAACCCGGACTTGAGAATGCAGCAAAAGCAGAATACAAGATACTACAGGCAGACGTGTATGTGATCACCGGTGCAATATGGGATGCTTCTCTACTTTATTCGCAGGTAGAAAAAGATTTTAAGTATGAGGCGATCGGTCAGGAAGCCAAATTCAAAAATGCGAAGTTGAGTTTTTATGCGGGAGATTTTACCTGGGCAAAAGCGCAGTGCGATGTATTGAAGGGAGCCACTACCAAGTTAATTGCCAATGATGCATTGGACCTGAGTTTGATCATCACAGATGCAATAGGCTTAGACACGAATACCGTTCCCTTACAAATTTTTGCGGTAGCAGAATTAATGACCTTGCAGCACAAATACACAGGAGCTCTTGCCGCATTAGATAGTATCAACAAAGCCTTCAGCTCACATACATTGGGAGATGATATTTTTTATAAGAAGGCGCAGATCTTTAAAACGCTGGGTAAATTCACGGAAGCAGAAAGCATGTATAAAAACATTCTGGAATTCTATCCAAGCGAATTATACGGCGATGATGCACAATTCAAATTAGCAGAATTGTATGAACGAAATTTGATGGATACTGAGAAAGCAAAGGTCGCTTACCAGGATGTATTGACCAAATACCCCGGAAGCATTTACGTGGTAGAATCCCGTAAGCGTTACAGGGAATTAAGAGGAGATCAGATCAAGAATTAAGATTTATTATCTGACAAAAATGAGTAGAAAGTTAAGAAAGCATTATTCGCAAAGTAAAATTATCTTACTACTCTGCTTTTATTTTACTTATCAACCATCTGGCAAGAGTCAAATAGCCAATTATGTAGCCAATGGAGGTTTTGAAGAATATTATACGTGCTCCTTGCCTAATAATATTTTATTGGTGAAAAAATGGCGATCTATCGATTCGTTATCTAGCGCTGCCTTATATTATTCAACATGCCCTAATATTAATAATATACCTTTAAACGGTTTTACCTATCAGTTTCCAAAAAGTGGTAATGCTTATGTGAGTTTTACCAGTTTTTGTTTAAATGGCACATGTAATTCAAACTATAACAGAAATTATTTGCGGAATAGATTAAAATCACCTCTTGTTAATGGAAAAATCTACTGTGTTAAATTATATTTTAATATTTTAAATAATTCTACTTATGGTATTGATGGGCTTGGTGTTTATTTTGGAGATAATAATAGTTTAGATACCATCAGCAAACCCCATGTACCTTTAACTTATTTAGCACCTCAGGTTTACAACCCAAATGGCAATTTATTAATCGATACCATGAATTGGTCTTTACTAACAGGCACCTTTGTTGCGAACGGTAATGAAAGTAATTTAGTGATAGGTAATTTTAAATCGAATGCTTCCACTAACAGCGTTATGATAAATCCAACTTATCTCCCGAATATTGTAAGTGATTTTTTAATTGACGATGTCTCCTGCATTGATATTGATTTGCCTGCTGATGCAGGGCCTGATAAAACTTGCATACCTGGCAACACCGTTTACATTGGTCGCCCACAAGATGTAGGCATAGATGATGCCTGCACTTGGTACTTAATCAGTAATACAAATACCCCTATAGGTGCTGCTGCCGGAATTACAGTGGCACCAGTAATAACTACTACCTATGTGGTTCGGCAGGATATTTGCGGTAATATAAAATGGGATACAGTTGTTGTTAGTCAAACTGCATTAGGAGGACAGGAGTTAGAAGCATTGAATAAACACATAGAAGTTTATCCTAACCCGGCAAACGAACAAATTCAAATCAAACTAACTATAGATGTTGAGAATGATTTTACTCACATTTCAATAAAAAACACACTCGACCAAATAGTACAAGAAGAAGAAATAAGGTTTAATCGCAAAATAGCAATAGTTAAAATAACTGATCTACCGGAAGGATCATATATCTTAAGTGTTAAAAACACTCGGAATTATGTAGTGAATAAACGATTTGTGATTAATAGGTAAAATACTTGTTATGTTCTATGAAGCTACCCTTTCTTCAAATACCAATCTCCATCCCGATTCGCGGTGACGAATTTTTCAGTGTCTCTAGAATTAAAATGATCGTTATGCAAAAGAAATGCGGAAACATTTGATATTCGTTCCAGAGAGAAGATGCTGAAACTAGTTCAGCATGACTTAGAAATTTTAATATCTCACCCTAGCACCTACTGTCACCCTGATTCGCCGCAGCGAACGTTTCAGGGTCTTTAGTCTTAATAAGATCGTTATACAAAGAGATGCTGAAACATCTGAAGTTCGTTCCAGAGAGAAGATGCTGAAACTAGTTCAGCATGACTTAGAAATTCTAATATCTCACCCTAGCACCTACTGTCACCCTGAACTTGTTTCAGGGTCTTTAGCCTTAATAAGATCGTTATACAAAGAGATGATGAAACATTCGCCACGTCGAATCAGCATGACACAAGTATGATTTTGATTATTCCCAATCCTTTGCCAGATCAATTAATTCAGGATTCAATTCTTTTATCAAATTCATTTTCCACTCTCTATGCCAACGCTTTAACTGCTTCTCTCTTTGAATAGCCAAAGAAATACTTGAAATACTTTCAAAGTAAACGAGCTCAATCAATCTATACTTTTTCGTGAAATCACTCCCAATCCCATTTCTATGTTCTCTTACCCTTCGCTCAAGATGGTTAGTAACACCAATGTAAAGTGTACTTCTTGTTTTATTCGACATAATATAAACATATGCATTTGTGAGTTTAGGCATGAATGATTTGATGAATGAATTTACAAATAAATGCGAAACCGGAGAATCTTATGATCGGAAAATCAATAAGGAATATTTTGAGAAAATACCGAATTCAAACTCAAACCAACGTTGCATTCAAAGCTCTTAACAAGGCATTTGCTTTCAACAAACATTCCTCGTATTCTTTTTCCGGATCACATAAATGGGTGATGGCGCTGCCAACTGCAATGGACAAACGTTTTGTCCTTTGATTGTAAAATATACTTCGGATGATCACGCAGAATTCAAAATCTCCATTCTCCTCTACTCTGCCCATAGCACCTGAATAATATTTCCTCTCAAATCCTTCAAATTCATCGATCAAATTCATGGCGCTGATCTTCGGTGCCCCGGTCATACTGGCCATTGGAAAAGTGGCCTGAATGATATCCTGAAAAGAAATATTTTCCTTTAACTCACATTTTACAGTACTCACCATTTGATGCACGGTTTGATACGATTCAATATTATAAAGCTTATTCACGCTCACACTTCCTCTAGAAGCAATCACAGAAAGATCGTTCCTTGCCACATCCACAGCCATCACATTCTCCGTTCTTTCTTTTTTACTAGTGTACAACTCCTCTTTCAATCTCTCATCTTCTTCCTTACTTTTTCCTCTGGGTGCAGTTCCCTTAATGGGTTTGGTGATGAGTTCTTTTCCCGTTCTTTTTAAGAACAACTCCGGACTTGCACAGATAATATAATCATCCCCGATCTTTGCCAATGAAGAATAAGGAGCTAAAGTTAATTCGTTTAGCTTCAAATACACCTGAACAGGATTGATTTCTGCATTTTCGCAAAAAAATTCGGTGCAATAATTCATTTCATACAAGTCACCTAATTGAATGTGTTGTTTTATTTCATTTACATTCTTAATATACGCTTGCTTGTCTTCTGAGGCCTTTAATTCTATTCGGGAATCATTCTGTGCGAACTCTTTTTCTTCAAATTCAATTTGACTTAACAAAGGGAAAAAACAAAGGTCAATGCCCTTTTTTACAGGATTCTGATATGGGAATAAACAAAGCCCTTTTTTTCCGAGCTGGAATTTTGTTAAAGGACCCAATTCAAATAGCCTGTACTTACTCGAATGGGCCTGTAAAAAGTAGTTATTTACCCCGAACATTGCCTCAAATTAGTTAAATTCTCTCAAATGGGTGTACGAATTCAATGCATATTTTTATTAAATTTGATTGTAAAATCCACTATAAGTGATCCGACTTTTCATAGTGTTCAACCTGTTCCTTGGTTTTTTCCTTAATGGTCAAAACTCAGAGCTTGTCTATACCGGAAATAACGTGAGCACATTAATGCCGGCAAGAACATACGCTTCTGCAGAAGGTTATAAATACAATAAACCCGAATATCGCCAGCATCCGGACTTTGGACTTCTCACCTTTGATGCCCCATATGGAAAAAATGTTGCGGAAGATATCAGCAAAAGAAAACCGGATGAACGATTTTACATTGATTTAAATGACCCTCATTTCTTCTACATTCAAAAGTCCGGCAGGCCAATCAACTATTACAAGGATGGATTGTTATTAGCAATAGATCCTACACTGCGTCAAACTGCTCCCGGTCAATTTCGCGCCTTGCGTCAACCACGCACTACGGAGATCAATACACTCCTGAGTAAAACCATCTTAAATTGTGGTACTAATTCTATTGCTCACAACCGATATACGCTTACTGTTTTGAAAAATGACCAGACTGTAAATGAATATAATTCTAACTGGACCAACTATACAATTGGCAACAATGGCGCTTACATAAGTAATATATTTCCGGGAATAGACATGAAGATCATTGTGGATGAAGGACAAATAAAAAGTAATTTCCTGATCAACTCTCCCATTCTAAATGTAAAATCCATGATCTTCACAGATCATTTGGAACTTTCCTCCGGTCTGAGCCTTGTGCAGCAATCAGGTTTTTCGGGACAATTATTCAAAGATGAAATAAATGTGATCGATCAGAATAACATCACGCAATTCCTGATCCGAAAGGCAATGTCTTATGACGCTTCCGGAAATGAAGGAAAGACAATTTTCAATAATTATAAGATCATTGGTAATAAACTTGAATTACATGTTGATTCAGCCTTTTTGAATAAATCAGGAATAGTTTATCCGTTGACAATAGATCCATTGTTTACTGCTGTTGGACCTATAGCTGCTCCGGCGAATACAATTGGGTCGAATATTTTCCCGCTTTTCTGCAGTCAAAGTATGACACTTACTTATCCCGGAGGAAGTACGCCGTGGGATTTTAGTTCAGGCTGGGTAATTGAAGCAGGACTTTGTTGTTCAATTGCCGGAAGTTGTCGAAGAAGCTGGTCATTGGTCGATATATTATCAAATTGTGGAGGTAAAACGCCAAGTGGAGCAGGATTTTATTGGCAATGTGCAGTTGGCACTTGTTCTCTACCCGGAATCTGGAATCCCACTATTCCGTTTAACAGCTCCGGAACTCAAAGTATGATACAATGTTTAACACCATCCTGTTCAAATCAAACTGTAGCCTTTACATTTAACTTAGCAAGAAGTTCAGGGGCTTGTCCTTTAACCGGCGGTTGTAATTGCACATGGGCCACCAATACCTGCTTAAGACTAAATAGCTGGAATGTTACTTTACAGGGAAGATCCCTGGAAACACTATCTGAAACAATTACCGGTAATGGAACAACGACAATAGCTGCTGTCTGCAATAGCACAGTTACTCTTAACCCAACACCGCAATATGGAGTTTCGCCATTTACCTATCTGTGGAGTCCCGGATTACAAACAACACCAACAATAACCTACTCACCCGTTTCACCCGGAACGGTTACTTTTAATTGTTTGGTAACTGATGCTTGCGGTACCACTCGTACGGCGAGCTTCGCTGTCACAAACAACTGTGTACTTCCTATTGAACTCAGTTCTTTCGACCTTAATTATACCGGATCAGTCTGTGAGGTGAATTGGAGTACAGCAAGTGAAAAGAATTCAGATTATTTTTTGATTGAAAAGAGTGTGAACGGCGGTTCTTTTCAATTTCTTGAAAAAACAAGGGCCGCAGGAAATTCGACTGAAAAATTAAATTACAAAGTGCTGGATGAATTTCCTGAAAAAAACGGAACAAGTATCTACAGACTAAGATTATTTGATAAAGACAAAAGCAAAGAATCATACGAAACATTTAAAATTTTGAATACAAACGCAGATCTACTCGAAAGGATCACTGTTCGTCCCAATCCCGCCAGAAACGAAATTGAAATTCAATTGACCAAAGAGCTTTCGAGATCTGAGGTAAACGTGTTCGTTTATGATAATCTTGGACGAAATGCCTTGAGCCTAAAAGCAAATCAAAACCAAAAGGGATCTCCAATTAAATTAAACATCGAAGTCCTGGATAAAGGAATTTATACACTTTATGTTATAGGAAATAATGGTCAGCGAGACCAGGTCAAGTTCATTAAGGAATAAAGAAAGTTCCTCGATCAGAACTTAAACATCTCTGCAACGATTCCGGGTACTATTCCAATTGCGATGACGATGATGGATGTCACTGCAATCACAAATGAATTCGAGCTTTTAATCTCTACAGCTTCTTCGGTTTCATTTTGTTTGAAGTACATGGCGATGATCACTTTCAGGTAATAATAAGCACCTACAGCTGAAGTAAGAACTGCTAAGATCAATAGCCATTTATAACCTGTACCGATCATGGTTGTGAAAACGAAATACTTTGCGAAGAATCCGGAAGTAACCGGAATTCCGGCAAGGGATAACATCGCAATGGTCATACACAAGGCAAGCACCGGATTTCTTTTGGCCAGTCCGTTGAATGCGGAGATCTCCTCATTTCCGTTACGCGTAACGTTGTGCACGATACCGAAGGCGGCAATACTGCCAATGGAATAAGCCAGCGAATAATAAAGGATCGCATCAATAGACAGATTGCTTCTGATATTGGCAAGAATGACCATTAACATGAATGCAGCATGACTGATGCTTGAATAAGCAAGCATGCGTTTTACATTGCTTTGCATTGCGGCGCTGAAGTTGGCGATGATCAATGAAAGTGCTACCACGCCGGCCAAAGTTCCGGTCCATGTTAAACTGATTCCGGCAAAACCAATCAAGAACAAACGAAGGAAGGCAGCGAATGCGGCAGTCTTAACTACTGTACTCATTAAAGCCGTGATCAAAGTTGGAGAACCCTGATACACATCCGGCGCCCAGAAATGAAAAGGAGCAGCGGAAACTTTAAAGCACATTGCGATCAACATCATCATCACACCCACATAAAAGAACATTGGTAAACTTCCGGAATTATCGGCGATGTGCTGTGTGATAACAGCCATATCAAAACTACCAACAGCACCGTAGATCAGTGCAATTCCAAATAAAAGAAATCCACTGGCGAATGAACCCATGATAAGGTATTTGAATCCGGCTTCGTTACTCTTAAGGTTATTCTTATTGCTGGAAGCAAGTACGTAAAGTGGAATGCTCATGATCTCAATACCAAGGAACAAGGTTGTCATGTTCTTGAAGGAGGTCAGCATCAAAGCACCAACCAGAGCAAAAAGCACTAAGGAAACATGATCTACTACAGTATTCTGATTATCAAAATAATCATTGGCGAGAATGAACCAGAAAAAGGCAGTAGCTAATATGATCCCTGAAAAAGCGATGGCGATCTTATCGAATCCGATCATGTTATCGAAATAAGTAATACTCATTCCATTCTTCCACTCCATGAAATTGAGTGCATAAGCACCTACAATTCCTAATAATACCAGCGGTAAAAGCAGTTTCTTAAAACGGAATATTTCAGCCAGCATGGCAATGATTCCGAGTCCGCTTAAGATCAATAATCCTTTCATAATTTTTTCTCTATATTAATTACAACTCTTTATTTCAAATTTGAGATGATCACTTTAACACCTTCTTCAGCCAGATCATTCAACGGTTTAGGATACACTCCGAATGCAATAATGGCAATACAAACAATGATCAAAACCGTTTTGTCAGTTGAAGCAAGCGATCCAAATGCACCGTGTGAATCCTTCTTCTCGCCCAGCATGATTCCCTGATAACTACGAAGCATATAAACAGCGCCTAGGATCACACTTAACCCGGCAAAAGCCGCTAACCAAGGAGAGTATTGGTAAACTCCGTTGATCAATAAAAATTCACCTATGAATCCATTTGTAAGCGGAAGTGCTACTGCGCCAAGAAGTACAATGAGAAAGAGAACTGCAAAATTACCGTTCATGTTTCTGATGCCACCGAGTTTCTCTATCTCTCTAGTTCCGGTATGTCTTAATAAAATATCAGCGATCAGGAACAAACCAACAACGTTCACTCCGTGTGCCAGCATTTGCATCATCGCTCCCTGAATACCTTGTTGCGTAAGAGAAAGTATACCGGCAGAGATCAAACCTACGTGAGCAATGGATGAATAAGCGATCAAGCGTTTGTAATCCTTTTGTACAATAGCGATACACGACGCATAAACAACACCGATCACAGATAAGGTGATAGCTGTTCCACCCCACTGTTCTAATCCCATTGGTACCATTGGCAATAACCATTTAATGGCTCCGAAAGTTCCCATCTTCAACATGATCCCTGAAAGCAACATTGTTCCTTGTGTAGGAGCATTGACGTAGGTATCCGGTTGCCAGGTGTGGAAAGGGAAGATCGGCATCTTGATTGCAAATGCAATGAAAATAAGCCAGAACACTGTTCCTTGTTGTTTTTCACTTAATGATTTTCCGGCATCGTATAATTCCTGAATGGCCCATGATTTACTTCCGTCTGCGCCTGTGTGATTGTACAAATAGATCAAGCCAACGAGCATGAACAAAGAACCTAATAATGTATAAACGAAAAATTTGAATGTGATCTGTCCTCTGTTCTCTCCACCCCACAACAAACAAATAAAATAAATTGGAATAAGCGCCAATTCCCAGAATACATAGAACAAGAATCCATCGTTAGCAACAAATACACCAACTAATGCCATCTGCATGAATAAGATCAATCCGTAAAAAGAATGTGCGTTCTCGTAGCTATTACTGAAGGATGAAAGAATAATGAGTGGAACAAGAAAGGCAGTAAGTAAAACCATCAACAAACTTAAGCTGTCTATTCCCACAGAAAAATTAATTCCCAAAGATGCTACCCATGCATAGTTGCTGCTGAGCATCGCGCAATTTGGATCTGAATGATGGCAGAAATAAGCAGCAATAGCAAGGGCAAATTCGATGACCGAAAATCCAAGAGCTGCGTTACGGGCAGAATTTCCTTTCATGAACAGTACGAGAACTGCTGCAAGAAGCGGAAAACCTATGAGTGATAATGTTAACATATGCGATTGAAGAAATTAAATTAAAAACGTTACTAAAAGAATGAATGCTGCACCTAATACCATACTTACAACATAAAAACCAATGTTCCCCTGTTGTAATAAACGCACGCCTGATCCGATTCCTTTCACAGCCACACCTACTCCATTGACTATTCCATCTATCATTGCAATATCAAGGAATTTATGGAAGATCTCTGAAATCAAGTCCAGTGGTTTTCTCACGATCGCATCATATAATTCATCGATCCAGTATTTGTTATAGATCAAGCGCTGCCAAGGTTTAAGTTGTTCTTCTTTTTCAGCAGGTAAAACTTTGCTCTTATTGTACATCATGTGCGCAAAATAGATCACTGCAACTGCACCCGCAACGGCTAATCCCATTAAGGTCCACTCTGTATCATGATGAAGTATACTTGGATTCTTACGAACGATGATCTCATCCAGCCAGTGATGCATCCAGTTAGGTGTTCCCCAGAATTCTGGTAAGCCTAATGCTCCGCCTAATACTGATAGAATTGCAAGAACGATCAGTGGAATGGTCATTGATGAAGGAGACTCATGCAAGTGATGTTCCTGTGCATGTGTGCCGCGGAATTTTCCCCAGAATGTAACGAACATCATTCGGAACATATAGAATGCAGTAAGCATGGAGGTGATCATTCCTACTAACCACAATACTTTGTTATGTTCGTACACATGTGCAAGTATCTCATCTTTACTGAAGAATCCACTGAAGGGTGGAATTCCACTGATCGCGATGGTACCAATAAGCATGGTAAGGAAAGTGATCTTGATGTGCCCCTTCAGTCCTCCCATTTTTCTGATGTCCTGTTCTCCTCCCATTGCATGGATAACAGATCCTGCACCCAAGAACAATAATGCTTTAAAGAAGGCATGTGTTGTTACATGGAAAACAGAAGAACTATATGCTCCTACACCAAGACCTAAAAACATCAATCCTAATTGAGAAACGGTAGAATAAGCAAGGATCTTTTTAATATCGTTTTGAAGCAGACCAATAGTTGCAGCGAACAAGGCAGTAGCCGCACCAACAACTGCAACTACCATTCCCGCCGTATCACTAATGGAATAAAAAACATTGGAACGTGTCACCATAAAAATACCTGCAGTCACCATTGTTGCTGCATGGATCAAAGCGGAAACCGGTGTTGGTCCTGCCATCGCATCCGGCAGCCAAGTGTATAATGGTATCTGAGCTGATTTTCCCATTGCACCAATGAAAAGAAGTAAAGCGATTGCAGTGACAACAGAAGTATCAACTGTTCCTGCTTTCACAAATACCTGATCATATGAGATACTTCCGTATGTAACAAAGATCAGGATGATACCCAGCAAAAAACCAAGATCACCGATCCTGTTCATCACAAAAGCCTTGCGTGCTGCATTGTTATAGGCAGTATTCTTGAACCAGAAACCGATCAATAAATAAGAACACAATCCAACACCTTCCCAACCAATGAACATGATCAGGTAATTGTTTCCTAAAACTAAAAGCAACATGAAGAATACGAACAAATTCAAGTAAGTGAAGAAGCGAGAGAATCCTTCGTCTTCATGCATGTATCCGATCGAGTAAATATGGATCAAAAATCCGATCCCGGTAATTATCAATAAGAACCATGAGGATAGTGGGTCGATGAGAAATTCGAATGGAATATTCAATGCGCCCGAGCTGATCCACGAGAAAAGATCAATGACATGTGATTTTTCTACTGAACCATTCAGTTCAATAAAGATCAAAACGGAAAGTACAAAGGAAGCGAGAATACTTAGTGACGCGATAGTGCCACTTAATCCTTTACTTAATTTCTTCCCGAAGAATCCATTGATCAGAAAACCAATCAGAGGAAAGAGGGGAACAAGTGAAGCTAATTTTATCATAATCTTTTTATTGGTCTTTAATCTATTCTTAATTCTTCATATTGGTCATGAGATCTGTATCAATGCTTTTCACATTTCTGTAGATCATACTTAAAATGGCTAATCCCACTGCAACTTCAGCTGCTGCAACAGCCATGATAAAGAACACGAATACTTGTCCTTTTGCATCGCCATGAAGCGTGCTGAATGAAACCAATAATAGGTTAACGGCATTCAACATTAATTCAATGCACATGAAAATGATGATGGAATTACGTCTTGCCATTACGCCAACGGCACCGATCGTGAATAACACTGCGCTTAAAAGCAGGTAATAATTTATGGAAATACTGTTTATCATATTATTTCGTTTCTTTTTTACCGATCATAATTGCACCAACCATCGCAGCCAATAAAAGAACGGATGCGATCTCGAATGGGAATAAAAATTCACTGAATAAAACTTTGCCCAGATTTTTAACAGTACCGATCTGAGAAGATCCGTAAGCTGTCAAATTCAACTGCTCTGCTCCTTTCAAAGATCCTACAAAAACAAAAAGAAGCATTCCGCCAGCAACTGCAGCAATGATCTTGCTTAACCAGGTCCTTTGTGGTTCATCGTTCTGATTGAGGTTCATCAACATGATCACAAAGAGAAAGAGGACCATGATCGCACCTGCATACACTACAATATGTACGATGGCCAGAAATTGTGCATTCAACAGAATGTAATGGCCTGCAATACAAAAAAAGGTAAGTACTAAGTAGAGTACTGAGTTGACCGGATTCCTGCTGAACACGACCATTAGAGCGAACATAATGGCTAAGAAGGAAAGTATTCCGAAAAGCCATTGAGTAATTGTATATCCTAACATGGTTTTATTGAATTGTATTGCAATCTATTAATGTTTTCCTTTATTGATCTGTTTGCCGTCCCACAATGTATTGTGTTTCAAACCCGGTAATTTCTTGAAAGCTGCTACTTCCGGAGTCTGCCTTTTACTCACATCAATTCTCTTCTCGGCCTTTTCAACCAGTTTATTTTTCCCATACACAAAATCTTCTCTTTCATATTCTGCATCTACTAGACGGTCCGTTAAAAAAATCGCTTCTTTCGGACAAGCTTCTTCGCATAATCCACAGAAGATACAACGCAGCATATTGATCTCATAGGTACGCGCATACTTTTCTTCTCTGTACAAACCCTCTTCGCCTTTTTTTCTTTCTGCACTCTCCATGGTGATCGCTTCTGCAGGACAAGCCAAAGCGCATAATCCACAGGCTGTACATCTTTCTGCGCCATTCTCATCGCGCTTCAATACGTGCATACCTCTGTATACAGGCGCGATCGATCTGATCTCATCCGGATACATGACCGTAGCTCTGCGTTTGAATAAATGGCTTGCAGTGATAAGCATTCCTTTCGCAATGGCAGGAAGATACATCTTCTCCATAGCCGTTTGCGTTTTGTTGGATACTACTTTACTTCTGTTCGTTAATTGCATTTTATTTCTATTTAAATAAAGAAAGCAGTGCGATCACAAACAATGCGTAGATCTCACTTGCTTCCAAAACTCTTGTTACTACAAATATTCTTTTTAAAACTTGTTTCATTTATTTAAAACTGAATATGTCCTCTAAAGTATTCTACTACCACAGTAATTGCTAAATTTAATAAAGAAAGAGGCAATAATATTTTCCAACCCAAATTCATTAACTGATCGTAACGGAAACGCGGCAAGGTCCACCTTACCCACATAAATGCGGAAATGAATAAACAGATCTTGGTGAAGAAGGCTCCGAATCCGATCACCGTGATCCAAACTGATCCTGCCTCTAATCCCAAAGCGCTGTATAGTTCAGATGCGAATGGAAAATTATATCCACCAAAATAAAAAGCAGACATTACAGCTGAAGACACAAACATGTTGATGTATTCAGCAAATAAGAACAAACCGAGTTTCATAGAAGAATATTCCGTGTGATATCCACCTACTAATTCGCTTTCGCATTCCGGAAGATCGAAGGGTGCGCGATTGGTCTCTGCCAATGCACAGATAAAAAAGATCAGGAATCCAAGTGGCTGCCAAACGATGTTCGCCACTCCGGCATCTTGCTGTTCCACAATTTCTGAAATACTCAATGCTCCACCTGCTGTAATGATCAAGGCAATAACGGATATTCCCATTGCGATCTCGTAGCTGATCATTTGCGATGATGCACGAATGGCACCTAATAATGCGTACTTGTTGTTACTTGACCAACCACCGATCATGATCCCGTAAACACCAATAGAAACAACACCAAACAAGTAAAGAATACCAATATTGATGTCAGTGATCTGGAAAGAATACGTTTGTCCTGATTCTGTCGTGAATGATTTACCCCATGGAATTACCGAACCTGTTAACAAGGCGGTGATCATGAATAAACTCGGGCCCAAAATGAACAGAAATTTATTACTCACGTTTGGAATGATCTCTTCTTTAAAGAACATTTTTCCACCATCGGCTAAAGGCTGAAGTAATCCAAGTGGTCCTGCCCTGTTCGGACCAACACGATCCTGAAGTAGTGCTGATAGTTTACGTTCCCACCAGGTGGAATAAGCAGCCACTCCAAGCGAAAGGCCGAACACCACTACGCAAACAATAAATTTATAAATTACAAATGCTATCATAGATTATGGTCTTTTATCATATGGAATGAATCCCAATGCTTTTTGTTGTTTCAGGATCTTTGTTTTTAACTCGTTTAAATGTTCGTAATGTCCTTGTGAGATCACAGAGTTGCGATTGACGTGAGAAGGACCTTCGATCTCCCAGTCACTTTTCTTTTTGTGATCGTAGCGACAAGAATTACATATGAATCCTGATTTACCGTCTTCTGTATCTTTCACTTCATCCCATTCATCTTTTCTGGATGTTACGCGCAATACATCTTCACCCTTGAACCAGAGACGAACTTTTCCGGAGCAGGTTGGACAATTACGATGTGCATCAACCGGCTTTGTAAACCAAACTCTTTGCTTGAAACGGAATGTTCTGTCAGTTAAGGCACCAACCGGACAAACATCAATTACATTTCCGCTAAAATCATTATCAATGAATTTTTCGATGTACGTTGAGATCTCTGCAGCATCACCACGATGAACAACACCATGCACACGACCATCTGTAAATTGTTCAGCTGTTTTCACACAACGATAACAAAGAATACAGCGGTTCATGTGAAGTTTGATCTTATCACCGATATCGATCATTTCATATTCACGACGTTTGAATTCATAACGGGTCTTGGCAGAACCATTATCATAACCAAGATCCTGCAATTTACACTCGCCTGCCTGATCACAAACCGGACAATCCAAAGGATGATTAAGAAGCAAGAATTCAACAACACCTTTACGCGCTTCGAGAATTTCTGGAGATGTGATGTTTTGCACCACCATTCCATCCATTACTTCCGTGCGGCAACTAGCCACCGGCTTAGGCATTGGATTCGGATTGGCTGTACTTCCCTGCGTCACTTTCACGATGCAGGTACGACAATAACCACCACTGGTCTTTAATTTAGAATAGTAGCACATGGTAGGTGGTGCCACTTCAGGTCCGATCATACGAGCAGCCTGAAGGATAGTGGTCCCCTTAGGTACATCTATTTCTATTCCGTCTATCGTTACTTTCATAATAAATTTCTTTATGCTTTTGCCAATTTATTTAATCTATCATAATGACTGATATCCACAAATTTCTTGCTTTTCGCGATCTCAATGAATTCATGCTTGAAGTGACGAATTGCGGCGGCAACCGGCCAGGCTGCGGCTTCACCTAAAGGACAAATCGTTTTTCCTTCGATCTTACTTTGAATATCCCAAAGCAAGTCAACATCACTTTCAACTGCCGTTCCATTCATGAATTTCTTTAAGATCTTTTCCATCCACCCGGTACCTTCGCGACACGGAGAACATTGTCCACATGACTCATGATGATAGAAGCGAGCAAAAGTGAAAAGATTCTTTACAATACTCGTGTCTTCATCCATTACAATAAAGCCACCAGAACCCAACATGGTCCCTGTTGCAAAACCACCATCGCTCAAACTTTCATAGGTCATTAAACGCGGCTCACCTTTAGCTGTTTTTAAAATAAGTTCAGTCGGAAGAATTGGTACGGAAGAACCACCGGCAACAACGGCTTTTAATTTTTTTCCGTTTCTGATTCCACCACAATATTGTTCGCTGTAAATGAATTCTTCTACAGGCACTCCCAATTCAATTTCATATACACCGGGTTTATTGATGTGACCGGAAGCAGAGATCAATTTTGTTCCCGTTGATTTTCCAATGCCGATCTTTGCGTACTCTTCTCCACCCATCATCACAATAGGACAAACTGCTGCAATTGTTTCCACATTATTTACAACAGTAGGACAACCCCACAAACCGGCAACAGCAGGGAAAGGAGGTTTGATGCGTGGATTACCACGTTTACCTTCCAGCGATTCCAACAATGCTGTTTCTTCTCCACAGATGTAAGCGCCACCACCCACCTGAACAGAAAGTTCAAGAGAATAATTCGTGCCTAAAATATTTTTTCCCAATAATCCAGCAGCGTACGCTTCTGCAATGGCAGTTTCGAGAATTCTTGCCACGTAAAAATATTCTCCGCGAATATAGATATAGGATCTGGCTGCACCCAATGCGTAAGAAGAAGTGATCATCCCTTCAACCAAAGCATGAGGGATCTTCTCCATCAAATACCTGTCTTTAAAAGTACCGGGCTCCGATTCATCCGCGTTACAAACTAAATAACGTGGAACGCCTTCCGGTTTTGCAAGAAAACTCCATTTCAATCCTGTTGGAAATCCTGCTCCTCCTCTTCCTCTCAATCCGGATTTTTTTACCTCATCTGTTACCTGATCAGGAGTCATGCTCTTCAATGCTTTTTCCACAGATGCATATCCTCCATGCGCACGATAAACCTCCAGTGTGTGGATGTTAGGCACATGATCGTTGTGTATTAATAGTTTTCTTCCCATTATAATGTGTTGTTATAATCGTGATCGGTATAATTTCTTTGTTTTCCTTCTGTCTTGTACTTATTCAGAATTTCATCCACTTTGTTGTAAGTTAGATTCTCATGATAGCTCGCCCCAATTTGCATCATAGGCGCAGTACCACAAGAACCCAGGCACTCGGCCGTTTTCAATGTGAACATTCCGTCTTTACTGGTCTCTCCTACTTTTATGTTCAATTTTTTCTCAATGTGTTTCACAATATCCTCGGAACCGTTCAACCAGCAAGAAGATGTTTGACAAACTTCGATCACACATTTTCCAACCGGCTTCAGGTTATACATTGTATAAAAAGAAGCTACTTCAAATACTTCGATGGGTTTTATTTTTAAAATGGATGCAACATAATCCATTGTTTCAGGACTCAGCCATCCGCCAAATTCTGCCTGAGCCACATGAAGTACAGGCAGTAATGCAGATTTTTGTTTTCCCTCAGGGTAATTCGAGATTATTTTATTTACCACTGCCATTGCCGCGTCATTGAATTTCAATTCCGCTCTTTTTTTATTATCAAAGGCTTGCGTTCCGTGTACTTGTGATCCCATTTGCTTTAATTATTTAATTTCAGAGGAAAGAATTTCAGTATTACCTACTTCTACTTTCGCTCATTAAAATCATTTTAATTTCTCATTTACAATTTCTCATTAATCATTTCTATGCATCCAATTCGCCTGCGATCACATTCATACTACTCATCGTGATGATCGCATCACTTAACATACTTCCTTTTATCATTTCAGGATATGCCTGGTAATAAATAAAGCATGGTCTTCTAAAATGCAGTCGGAATGGTGTTCTTCCTCCGTCGCTGATAAGATAGAATCCTAATTCCCCGTTGCCACCTTCCACTGAATGATACACTTCTCCTTTCGGAATGTTCGTCTCACCCATAATGATCTTGAAGTGATAGATCAAAGCTTCCATGTTGTTATACACCTCTTGTTTTGGCGGAAGAAAGAACTCAGGAACGTTCGCGTGGCTTGGTTCATCCTTCGGCATATTCTTTATTGCCTGTCTGATGATCTCCAGTGAATTCCACATTTCATATTGTCTTACCATGAAGCGATCATAGGTATCACCACTGATCCCAACAGGAATATCAAATTTAAAATCCTGATAAGAAGAATAAGGACTGGCAACTCTCACGTCATAATCAACTCCGGCTGCGCGCAAATTCGGACCTGTGAAACTGTAAGCCAATGCTTTATCGGCAGATATGGGCCCACAATTCACAGTACGATCCATGAAGATCCTGTTTCTCTCCAAGAGATTGGAGAATTCTGTGAGCGCTTTTGGATAACCGTCAATAAAATCGTTGATCATTTTCCATGTCTCAGGACTCCAGTCTTTTTCAAAACCACCAATTCTTCCAATGTTTGTTGTTAAGCGTGCTCCACAAATACTTTCATAGATATCATAGATCTTTTCTCTCCATTGAAAGATATAAAGAAAGCCGGTCATGGCTCCGGTGTCAACCCCAATTACAGAATTACAGATCAAATGGTCGGCGATACGTGCCAATTCCATGATGATCACACGCATGTAATCCACTTTTTTCGGAACCTGAACTTTCAATAATTTCTCGGCTGTCATTTCCCAACCCATGTTATTGATGGGTGATGAACAGTAGTTCAAACGATCCGTGATCGGAGTGATCTGATTATAAGGACGACGCTCTGCTAGCTTCTCAAATGCACGGTGAATGTATCCTACTGTTGGAGTAGCCTCATGAATGATCTCTCCGTCCATTTTCAAGATATTCTGAAAAATACCGTGTGTTGCCGGATGCGTTGGTCCCAGATTGAGCGTTGAAAGTTCTTTTTCTTCGCCTTCTGCTACAGGTTCATTATGCTTGTGTTTGCTCATTTTATTTTAATATGTTCTTTACTTTGATGGCTGTTTTTTTAAGAAAGGAATCTTCTTCTTCGTGTATCTTCTGGATCACTTTATGTGTTACATAGGATTTGGAACTTCCTCCGAATCCTTCAAAATGCACCCAGTCGCGTTTATCAACTCCGGTTTTTTTGAACACGCAGATATTTCTTAACTCCTGAGGTACATGTGTAAAATCTTTTCTGTTCTTTTTGATGTAATTCACAAGGTAGGTGGTGCTTCTCATCCATGTGTCGTGTAAAACAATGAACCCATTGTTCTCGATCAGCAAAGAAGCGTAATAAAAATCAACGAACTGTCCGTCGAATTTATGGTCGCCGTCAATAAAAATAAAATCAAATGTTCTTTTTTCACTTAGTAGTTTAGGGAGTACGCAGTGAGAATAATCGGCATAAAATTCAAGGTATGATTTCAATCCGAGTTTTTCGATGTTCTTCAATCCGTAGTTTTCATAATTGGCCTGAAAGGGATCGATGCCAACATGCAATGACTGAGAAGCTGTGATGATGGAAGCTGCAGAAAGTCCAAGACCAAATCCTGTCTCCAGTGTCTTTTTAAATTTATTTTGTTTGATAAGGTTGTGAAGATATTCCCCTTCAGAGAATTTCACTGCTGAGGATTTAATATTCTCAGGTAATTCGATGTTCTTTTTAATATCTTCAATTCCTATCATCCCTTATCTTCCGAACATTTTATCACTTTTATCATCTCTTGTTTGATCTTCCAATGGAAACTCTTTTCTCAATGGGAAAATGTCCATTTCATCAACATTGAGAATTCTTTTGAGGTTTGGATGTCCTTTGAATCGGACTCCGTAAAAGTCGAAGGTTTCTCTCTCCATCCAGTTAGCTCCTGCCCAAAGATCCGTTGCAGTTGGGATCTCCGGTTTATCTATTGAGAAAAATGTTTTGATCCTTACACGACGGTTCTTCTGAAGATCATGCAGGTGATAAATCACACCCAGGTGTTTTTCATCAGCTGTCTGCATTCCTGTCAAGTCTGTCAGAAAAATAAAATTCATTTCAGGATCATGCCTCAAAAAAGATAGTACTTCATGAACCTGTTCTTTTTTCACTGTGATTGCAGGAAAATCATAAAGCAATTCACTCAGCTCTATCGCTCCTGGAATTCGCTCGTTGATCTTCTCACTTATTTTATTTAATATTTCCTGACTCATGCTTCTTGAATTAATTTTCTTTTGAAAGTGTTATTCCATTCCATAACTATTCAGCAACTTCTTGTACTCATCTGAGTGACGTCGACGGAAAGATTCATTCTTTGCAAGTTCCTGTATTTTCATCAACCCTTCAATGATCTGTTCAGGGCGAGGAGGGCATCCCGGCACATAAACATCTACCGGAATGATACGATCGATTCCTTGCAGAACACTGTACGTATCAAAAATACCACCACTGCTTGCACAGGCACCTACAGAAAGCACCCATTTTGGTTCAGCCATCTGTTCATAGATCTGTCTTAATGTTGGTCCCATTTTTTTTGCTATCGTTCCCATCACCATCAACAGATCTGCTTGTCTTGGTGAAAAACTCAAACGCTCTGCACCAAAACGACCAAGATCATAATCTGAGGCCATGGTTGCCATGAATTCGATACCACAGCAGGAAGTCGCAAAAGGCAATGGCCATAATGAATTCGCTCTTGCCAAACCGATCACATCTTCCAGTTTAGATGCGAAAAAACCAGGTCCTTCAAGACCATCCGGACTTTTTGCCATCTCCAACTTCGTACGTTTTATAATTTCTTTTCCCATTTTTATTTTTAATTTTTTGATGCCGAGATTTACAGGTGAACAACTAGAGAGATTCGTGATCGTCTTCTGTTTATTCCTCCCATTTAATCGCCTTTTTCGAAAGCATATAATAGAAACCAACTAAAAGCAGAGCAATGAAACTGAAAACTTCAATTACTCCCGTCATTCCTAGCTCTTTGTAATTCACAGCCCAAGGATACATAAAGATCACTTCCACATCAAAAAGTACGAAGAGGATGGCTACAAGAAAATATTTGATGGCGAAAGGCACACGGGCGTTACCCTGTGCTTCAATACCACACTCAAATGAATCCAGTTTGATCTTTGTCTTGCGTTTTGGTCCTAGTAAATGCGTGGCCACCATGGTAGTAGCCACAAAACCAATGGCTACGAGAAACATGAGGACAACCGGAAGATAATCAAGGGGTGTAGAAGTTGTCATACAGACGTAATTTAGACTGTAAGATTAACGATTTTTATAGAAATCGTCAAATAAAATCTACTGATTTTATACCCTTTTACTGCTTAACAAACTTGCTTGTATTTTTGTTTTTTCCTATTATCAAATCAAGTGTATAAATACCCGGTGAAAGTGATTGGATATTGATCATACTTGCGTGATTTTGATCAAGTTTTATCTCGGATTTTTGCACAAGTTGGCCGAGGTTATTGTAGATCCGGTATTGAATTTCCGCCTGATCAGCCTTTGTAAATCTAAGATTCAGTTGATCTTTTGCAGGATTAGGTCCGATACTCAAACCATTCATCACAATCATCTCATTAAGACCAACAGACAGGATCTGATATCCATCAGAAAAAGCCTCGCAAACTCCGTTATTCACTCTCACCATGTACCAACCAATTTGGGTTGGCGTGATGGAAAAGTTTGTTTCTGCAGGCAAGATGTTTCCATCCAGATACCATTGATAAGAAGTGCCAACCACTGTTGTTGTCAAATAAGAGCCCATATTGATGATGGTTGGGGTGATTGGAGGTGTATCAACAAACAAAGTATAATTCCCTGCTGTGCTGCAGGCTCCCAAGGAGGCAGTAAAAGAATAGACAGTTGTGAGTGTATTGCTTACGAAAAGAAGGTAACCCTGGGCGCCGGTAGACCAGTTCACTACATTCCCATTCGTGTTCACCTGAAGGTTCGTAGAACTTCCCTGACAGATCTGTTTTGGTACAGTTGAAACAGTTGGCTGAGTCACCACAGAAATTGTACTTACATAAGGCGTACTTGTTCCATTTCCATTGGCGGCAAGCAATGTGACTGTATAGATTCCAGCAGCAGTATAAGTCACGCTTGGATTTTGCAGATTAGATGTTGCCGGACTTCCACCCGGGAAAGACCAGTTCCAGGATGTTGGGTTATTGGAGGAAAGGTCAGTGAACTGAATCGGCGTGCTGATACAAGCCGGACTAAAAAGAGAACCCCAGGTTGCTACAGGAGCAAAACCTGGATTTGAATACTGATTAGTTTCCCATACTCCACGCGCATACGTTGCCGCTCTCAATTTACCTGTTGGGTAATACATTTCTAATTCATTCACAACAATATTCGGTAATCCTGAATTATAAGCGATCCATGATCCCATACTGGCTTCTCTATAAAACACCCCTACATCAGTACCCACGTAAAGAACTTGAGGCGAGTTATTTTTATATAAAATACAGTTCACGGGAATATTAGGTAAACCTGTAGAGTAATTGGTCCAGCTAATTCCTCCATTTGTTGATTTATACACTTTTGTATTGGAAGAATAACCTGAAAGAGTAACATAAATATTATTCGGATCGGTATTACTGATGGCAAGATCGGTGATGGCAGCTGAGTTGGTTGGAATTGCACCCGTAACATTTATCCAACTTGTTGCATTATTGATTGTCTTATAAACAGCACCGGATGTGATCACATAAATAATATTGGTGTTGGATGGAGCAACCCTTATTTCTTCTATATTGCCACCACCAAAATTGCTGATCTGGGTCCAGTTTCCTCCCGTACTTCTAAATACATTCTGATACCCCGCGTAATACATGTTGGCGTTCACGGGATTCTGAACGATAGGAGCTAGCCAAGGACCAGTGCCTGATAATCCAGCTGTATAAGTAGTAAAAGATCCACCACCGTTTGTTGATCGAACAAAGTTTCCATATTGAGTAGAAGCGATCATATTATTATCATTCGCCCAGGACACGATACAGTCCATACCATCTCCGCCATACACCTGTGACCATGTTACACCGTTTAACCTATTGGTTCCATTATCCTGATGGCCGGTAATGATCAAAGATGCATTAGAAGCAGATTGTCCCATTTTATAGATCTGCGCCACATTCATATTTCCGTTAATCGTAGACCAGTTTGTTCCACTATTGGTTGTGCGCGAAATCCCTCCATCGTGTCCCATGAAGCATGTAGTACCTGATGCATATTTGACATAATGAAGATCCGCATGTACAAATGGTTTTCCACCACCACCTGTCCAATGGGAATTCAAGGTCCAGCTTGTTCCACCATTGGTAGATTTCCAGGAATTGACACCACCTGCAATGATCTCATTTGAGTTTGTTGGTGAAGCATCAATTGCGATATCATACCAGCCCTGACCACCGGCGCCAGAACCGTTGGTGCTCCAGTCAAAAATATTCGGAGTAGAGCTTCGTAATGTCCATGTATTTCCGATATCTGTCGATCTGTATAATCCACCAAAGCCATTGTTTGGTGCGCTCACAAGAATATAAACCAAACTTGTATTATTAGGTGTTACAGCTAAAGATAAACGATTTGAATTAAGAGGATTTGCAACTGTGATCCCTGTATAAGTCACACCACTATTCGTTGATTTATAATAAGCATTGTTGGTTACAGCATAAACAACCGTTGGATCATTTGGACGAAATTCAGCATCCATAAAATTACCGGCAAGGGTCATTGACCAGGTTACAGAAGCATCAGTAGAACGGAACATTCCAATGGAAGTAGCAGCGATCAGGTTATTCGGATTCACCTGATCGACCAACAAACGATAAACGCGAACTTGCTGAACGGTTGGCCAGCTCAATCCTGTGGTATTCCACGTGTTTCCTCCGTCAAGCGACTTATAAATTCCAGTTGAATGTGTGTCGCCTGCATCTCTATCACCGGTAGAAATGTAAATTATATTAGGTGATGCTGTTACTTGTGCAATATCAGAAACACCGCATGAACCCAAATTATCTGTCGTTGTGGTATAGGTAACACCTCCATCCGTTGTTCGCCAAAAACCACCTGCCGCTGCTCCAGCGTAAAATGTATTAGTACCGGCTGGGTGAACTAAAATTGTTTGAATTCTACCGGAACCGGCCTGCGCCCCACCCGGCGAACCATAGGGACCAAGTGGTGTCCAGTTAGCAACAGTTGAAGTGACCTGAGAAGAAGGAGCCACTTGTTTGTTCTGAGAATTTTCAATTAGATATTCTTTGTAGATCTCATAAGCCAGATTTCTGGAGGCAAATTTCATATCTCCACTTGGATAAACACGAGGAGCAACGAACCATTGCCATCGCCTGAATGCATTGTAACCATGACCTCTTTCGTAAGGACGATCCTTCCAATATTCATCAAATTCCTTTACAATATCATAGTAATTGGCATTGGGATCCCTCATCATTTCTGTCCATTTTTGAGCCTTCACTGAAAGTATCAGGGAACAAAGTATCACAAGAGATAAGATCTTTTTTTTCATAGTAGTCATCTAGAGTTTATTCGAATAATTATTTCAAAAATCTGCATTTAACAGACTTAAGCAATAAATATACTGCATTATTGATCAAAAATAGACTCCGTTCAACACATTATTTGGCTATTTTAGATAGAATACATACCTTCGTGGTCTAAATTTAAGAAAATGAGTTCACTGTTTATTTTAGGTCTTTTAGGTGGTTTAGGTGCACCGGAAATTATAATTATTCTTGTAATTATTCTTTTAATGTTTGGTGGAAAAAAGATCCCTGAATTAATGAAAGGTTTGGGCAGAGGGGTAAAAGAATTCAAGGATGCCAGCAAGGGGGAAAGCAGCGAAGGCACAGGAGTTGAAAAAAAATAATTTCATTTGATCATACTCAAAAGCGTTATTCAACAGAGTAACGCTTTTATTTTTTAATCATTCATTGTATAAATTCCAATCCATAGACAAACTACAAAGCGATCTTCAGTCAGGAAGCATAACTGCTGTTATGTTGGTTGAGGAAGCATTGAAACTTGCGGAAGAGAAAAAACATCTGAATGCTTTTCTGGAAGTTTTCAAAAGTTCATCTTTGGAACAAGCAAAAAAAGTTGACGAAAAGATCAAAAGCAAAACAGCGGGACGATTGGCAGGAGTGATAATTGGTCTAAAAGATAATATTTGTTACAAAGGACATAAAGTTTCGGCTTCTTCAAAGATCCTGGAAGGATTTGAATCCTTGTACAGTGCCACCGTGGTTGAAAAGCTATTGCAGGAAGATGCCATCATTATTGGAAGATTGAATTGCGATGAATTCGCAATGGGCAGCTCTAATGAAAATTCTGCGTTCGGAAATGTATTGAATCCGCTCAATGAAAAATGCGTTCCGGGTGGTTCTTCGGGAGGTGCAGCAGCAGTCGTTGCTGCAGGATTATGTCATGCCAGTTTGGGTTCTGATACAGGAGGATCGATCAGACAACCCGCTTCATTCACGGGCACAGTAGGATTGAAACCAACTTACGGGAGGATCTCTCGTTATGGTTTGATCGCTTATGCCTCCTCTTTTGATCAGATCGGACCAATCACAAAAACAGTTGCTGATTCAGCTTTATTACTCGAGATCATGAGTGGTCAGGACAAGAACGACAATACCAGTTCTTCCGAAAAAGTAGATGCTTATTCAAAACTACATATCAGCGAAAAAAAATACAAGATCGCCTATTTAAAAGAATGTGTGGAGGCAGAAGGAATAGACCCGGAAGTGAAAAATGTGGTCTTAAAGCAAATTGAAAAATTAAAGTCGGTCGGACATACAGTAGAAAGCGTGAGCTTTCCTTATCTTGATTATCTTGTGCCAACTTATTATGTATTGACAACTGCAGAGGCTTCTTCTAATTTAGCAAGGTTCGATGGTATACATTATGGCTACAGAAGCAGTGCTGCAAAGGACTTAGAGAGTACTTATAAAAAATCGAGAAGTGAGGGATTCGGAAAAGAAGTAAAGAGAAGGATCATGCTCGGAACCTTTGTTTTAAGTGCCGGCTATTATGATGCTTATTACAATAAAGGGCAAAAAGTACGAAGGGTGATACAGAATAAAACAAAAGAGATCTTCAAGAATTACGATCTCATCCTTACACCTTCTACTCCGGGAACTGCATTTGAATTTGGAAAGAACAGCCAGGATCCCATTAAAATGTACCTTGAGGATATTTTCACTGTACAGGCAAACATTGCCGGCATTCCTGCTGTATCAGTTCCCTGTGGTTTTCACAGTAATAAATTACCGATCGGCATTCAGATCATGGCTGACTATTTTCAGGAAAGTAAAATGCTTGGCTTGGCTGCTGAGATCGAGAAAAACAATTGAGTTTATTTTTTCTCCATTAAAAAAAGATATTCCAGGTATTTACCGTCACTGTTCACCCACTCGTTGGTCCATCTCATATTCCCCATTACATTTTTTTTGTAATCGATCTCAATACCCTTTATCAATTTTCCACCTGTATTTAAAATATCATACAACTCTTCTTTAGTTGCTCTTCCTCCTGAACTATACGATAATAGGATGTATCGCGCCTTGGTTTCGTTAACCAGTTTACGGATCGCTTTCATCGCAATAAAATGTCCCTCCTCGTCTTTTCTGAATTCTTCGAATACAGAAGCGGAAACGGTATCGCGTGAATCTTCTCTCCGGTTCACTTTACCAAACAACGAAGGTTTGTCATTTTGGATCACAGTTGTCCAAATGTGGTAATAAGAATTATACCTTACTCTGCTAGGAGGCATTTTATCATTGTTAGAACCATACGGTGGATCGAAATATGCAAGATCATACTCTGATCTTTTTACAGCATCAAAAATATCCCCTCGTATCACTCGGTTCTTTCCTTTACTAATGAATAAATGAGGCAAAGAGAGTTTCAGGTCGTGATAAGAACGAGGCGACCAGTCGGCAAGATAAGCCGCAAAATGTCCGAGTGTACTGTCCACCTCATCCAAAGCATGAATCAAAGCAGTTAGCGCAACGGCCTTTTCAATTTTATCGAGTTTCATTTTATCGATCTCATCACGGATGCCATCGAGTTTCTTTGAATTCTTTAATTGAAACGGGCGCTTCTCGCTGTTCTTTTCTGAACCACCATAATGTTCGCTGAACCAGCCTTTGTATCCTTTGATACCATTCAAATGATCAATGATGGATTGATAATGCTTTGGTTCTTTATTATTCAGGATGTAGGCTGTGGCCATTGTCTCAGACCAAACTGAGATGTCACTGGAAGTTGTGTTATACCCAAGCTGTGCAAAAGCCTGACTGACGCGTGTAGAACCACTGAAACCGTCAAGTACATTCTTTACTTTCAGTTCAGAAATTACATCAATAATATAGGGCAGGATCTTTAATTTGGATCCGGCGTATTTTATCCCTTCTGTCTTTGGAACAGATAACTGCAATTGTTTCAAAAGATCATGACCGGATTGCCTATCAGATGTAGAAACAGAACGCTTAAGAGTTTTTAGAACTTTATCTTTCGACACAACTTACAATTATTCGTACAAATTCCTGTTTTCAACAAAATTTTGACACTTAAATTTAACCATTATTCTCATTCCTTCTTTCTTTTTATTAACTATTATTTAGCTGGAATAATATACGAAACCCGCGAAATGCAAGATTGATGCATTTTAACAATGATGTTAATCATATTCACCATGACATACTATTGATAAATTTGAATTGCTTAATTTAGTTGCTTAACTTTCTGTTTTATTAAAACTGATGCCATGAAGAAACTTTTACTCCCACTGCTTTTCAACTCGCTGCTTTACGGTCAAACGGCCGTCAATTTCAATGTGAATGACTGCTCCGGCAACAATCACATTTTATTCAATGAACTGGATGCCGGAAAAGTTGTGATCATAACCTGGGTAATGCCATGCAGCACCTGTATTGGTCCGGCTTTATCTGCACAAACAGAAGCGCAGAATTTTGTTCCCTCGAATCCAGGAAAAATCAAACACTATATTGCCGATGATTACGCCAACACCAATTGTACTTCCCTTTCTGGATGGTGCACAACAAATGGACTGACCAGCATTAATGCTGTATTTTCAGATGCAGCCATTAAAATGTTGGACTATGGCAGCAACGGTATGCCAAAGACCGTTATTCTGGCCGGAACCACGCATTCTGTTTTTTTCAATGAAAACAACACGCTTACCGTAGGCAATTTTGTAAACGCAATGAACAATGCCCTGGCCGCATCCAACTCAGTTGGAATGAAAGAAGTTTCAGAAATAAATTCCGGATTCAGCTATTTTCCGAACCCTGCCTCTTCCTCTTTGAGATTAATTGCCAACAACGAACCGATCACTTCCATTGAACTGATCGATCCAATTGGCAATGTTTTGCTTTCAGAAAAGAATTCACCTAACACTGAGACAGAAATTAATTTGAAGGATGTTTCCAGTGGAATTTACCTTTTAAAAGTAAATGGGCGATTTAGCCGAAAAGTAATTGTAAGCCATTAGTAAATGCATGTACAAAAGGAAGCTGATAGTTCTTTTTAGCGCACTTTACTCCACATTTTCCGTTGCACAATCTTGTTGCTCTGGTGGAAGTGGAAGTCCGATCGCAGGTGGCGCATCTCAGGGAGTACTTGTAAAACATCAGCTTGAATTATCTGGTAATTATCAGTATTTCGGGTCAGGAAAATTTCAAACGGGCACTCAGGATACTTCTGCCTTACTTGATTATCTATTTAGTAATTATCTGTATGGAAGAGTTGCATTTGGACTCACAAAAGAGCTCACCATGTCGGTTGAAAGTGGTTACTTCATCAATAAGACCGAATACGCTTTGCATAAACGAGACACGATCAGTTCAAAGGGCATAGGCGATCTTATTTTATTTCCAAGATACAATGTTTTTACAAACTGTGGGGAAAAGGGCAATACTGAACTCACCCTTGGATTGGGATACAAAATCCCTTTAGGCAGCTACAATGATAGCTTTGCAGTTTATCAGAATCCGGTTACTTTTAAAAAATACTACACAACATCACCACCTACTGTTCAGTCTACAACCGGTGCACAGGACATCATCTTTTATGGTTTCTTCATGCAAACAGTTTCTAAATACGATTTGAAATTCTTTTCAAATGCCATTTATATTAAAAAAGGATGGAATCCCCTTGGGCAGAAATTCGGAAATTATGCCAACGTCGGTTTGTTTGTGAGTCGTTCCTTCTGGAATAAATTGGGTGTTACATTGCAGTTGCGGGGTGAATGGATCGAAAAAATGAAATACGACAAGAACATCGATATGCTTGCACTATATAATATAGACGTAAATTCTACCGGCAGCAAAAAAGTCTTTTTTGTTCCTCAACTCAATTACACCTATAAATCCTTAACGATCTATGCATTATACGAATATCCCCTCTATCAGAAAGTGAATCGGGTACAGATCGTGTCAGATGTACAATTCACTTCCGGTTTAGCGTATCGATTTAATTTCGACTAGAAAGGACTTTTACAAAAATCATTAATTAGTGTAAATTTGTTTCATGAGCAATGAAGCTTCAGCCATAAAAGCAACTTATTTCAGTATTTTTGGAAATGCAGCTATGTCTCTTATCAAGTGGCTCGCTGGGTATTTCGGGAATTCATACGCTTTGATCGCCGATGCAATTGAATCTACTACTGATATTTTCGCTTCTCTTCTTGTACTGTTCGGATTAAAATATGCTAACCGACCTGCAGATAAAAATCATCCTTATGGGCACGGCCGAGCGGAACCATTGATCACTTTCCTGGTTGTGAGTTTTCTGGTTTCTTCTGCCCTTTTCATTGCGCATGAAAGTATTCTTAACATACAAAAACCACATGATCTTCCGAAACCTTTTACACTGATCGTTCTTGGCATGATCATTATTTGGAAAGAAGTCTCTTTTCAGCTTGTCATGAAAAAAGCAAAGGAGACCAATAGCTCTTCTTTAAAAGCTGATGCCTGGCATCACCGAAGCGATGCTATTACTTCTGTTGCTGCATTCATCGGAATTTCAATTGCTCTTTTAATGGGTAAAGGATATGAATCAGCCGATGACTGGGCGGCTCTGTTTGCATCTGCATTTATATTGTACAACAGTTACCTCATCTTCAGGCCTGCTTTAGGAGAGATCATGGATGAACATCTTTACGATGACCTGGTGAACAGGATAAGGGAAATTGCATTGAAAGTGGAAGGAATTGAAGAGACGGAAAAATGCTTTATCAGGAAAGCGGGAATGAAATTTCATGTTGATCTTCATGCGAAAGTACGTGCAGAGCTGACTGTAGAGCGAGGGCATGAACTGGCGCATAAATTAAAAGACACGCTTCGAACTGAAATTCCACAGCTTGGCCATGTACTAATACATATCGAGCCTTTCTTCATAAAATAGAATGTGATCCGTTTTTTAAACGATGCTACAAATATTTCTTAACCAAAATTCTTTTCTCTGTCCCAAAGCTGTGAGCTTAGGTTGCGCGAAAAAGCAAATGCCCAATACACAGTGAATCCCATAAAAAAAATGAGAAGGTGAAAAAAAACTCCTGCTCTGTAACCACACCAGTAAGTTGCTTTCCTGTCCAATGTGATCAGATTCGTTGGCAGGATCAATGTTACGATCAGGGTAAAAAATAACAATGTAATGAACAGACTCTCAATATTCCTCAATGGCCAGTTTAGGGCCTTTCGTTTATTGCTGTAGGGCATTCCCCATTGATGGATCAAACAATAATTCCCCAGATCGGTTGGAGCAAAAAGCATTGCAAGATCTCCTGTATTCTTCTTGAAAAAATTATCCGAACTTAATAATTTAAAGCCCTTCAGGTTCTTCTTGTGGGTTCTATTAAAATCTTCAAGACTTAAAAGAACCTCTAAAGGAAACTCGAATTTAAATTGTTGACTATCCAAGAACTTCAAGCGATAATTTATTGCCAACTCTTTGATCTCTGAAATTTTATAGACCAAACCCGGTTCAACAAAATCTTCTTCTACCAATTCTTCCAGCTTATGATAATTCTTTAAATTATTGAGAACATTCTTACCGGTATAGAGATCATTCACAAGAATGCGATTCACCTCATGCAGCAGCTTTTCTTCTTCCCTCCTCTGCTTATCTCTGATCTTATTTAGTTCGTTCAATAGTGTAGCTTTCATTACTTAATAAGGAATAATCGCAATACCAATAGAGTAAGGGGTCACGCCGGAAGGTCCTTCACCGGGTTTAAAGATCTGAGTGAAATAATAAGATGCACTCAAGGCTAGATGTTCAAATCCTATTCTGAAATTTATACCATACCTCAATGGATTGATGTTCTTAATATCATAGGTTCTTACTTTACCGTCACCATCTTTCACCGACCTGAAATCATTCACCACATAACCGATCTTTCCTCCTAAATGAATTTTGAACTGTCTGTCTGTCTTCGTCCTGAATCTGAATTCAATTGGAATTTCAAGAACTTTTTGAGCATAACGATTTAAACTTACTTCGCGTTTATACGGTTCCATTCTGGTACTTACGAAAGAACGGGTACTGTCAAGTTGCCGAACAAAGTCTGCATTGCTGTGAAAATTATGGCTGAATAATCCTATACCATAGCCAAAACTGAAAGCTGATTTACCAATAGGTTTATCGAACATCAATGCAAAATTAAAACCTATGCATTTAAAATTATCTTGAACAATGTCTCTTGGCAGGCCCATCCAACCTGTATGATTGATCTCTAATATTAACCTGTCGTTTGGGTCGGATTTGTAATTCTTAAGATCAAATTCATTGTCTGCCCTTCTTTCGCCTGTTTTTCTGCTTGAATCCAGCTTACTTTCCTTTACCTGAGCTTGCGCCAGTAAACTTGACAGAAGAAGGAACAGTAATATTTTTCCCTGATACACAGAGTAAAAATAACTATTTATTCGAATGAATTCTCATTTTAATGATGAAAGGTGAATTGGAAATTTGCTTCTTCCTGCCCAAATAATTGTTAATGTTCATGAAATTTAAAGAATCAAGCTGCATATTGGATTGCCGAAATATGACATTAGTCGAGAAGTCAGGATTTTACCTCTCATAAATGCTATTTTTGATTTACACCTTCTACATATGAAAAAGATCCATCTTGTTGTTTCAATATTCTCTTTATCTATCATTTCACTGGCATTCAATACCGTTAAACGTCATAATAGCGGAGAAGTTGGTGCCACAGGTTCTCCAGGTGAGGGAACTTGTTCCGGATGTCACGGAGGCGGGGCTGCTGGCACGACTATTTCTGTAACGGCTTCTCCTTCTTTCACAAATAACACATACGATCCCGGCATTACATACTCTATTACACTTACAGTTGCTCATCCTTCTCAAGGTGCTTTTGGGTTCGATTGTGAAATCCTGAATTCAACTAATACAAATGCGGGAACTATGTCCAATGCGGGGGCAGGAGCTTCGCTGGCAAATGCATTCAATGGCAGAAGAAATATAAAACACACTACAAAAAAATCGGGAAGCGGAAGTGCATCTTGGACATTTGAATGGACTCCGCCAGTTTCGGGAGATGTGACTTTTTATATTGCAGGGAACGCAGTTAACTCGAATAATAGCACAAGTGGAGATTCACCAGCTGCGACTTCTTTCACACTCGGAAATTCGATCGGAACCGGCATTACCACTTCAGCATCCAAAGAAAATATTCTTATCAGTATTAGCCCGAATCCTGCAAGTGAATTGATACGTTTGAATTATATGCTGACACATAAATGCAGGATCAACGCAGAATTGATCGATATAAGTGGAAAAACCGTGAAAGTGTTGATGGATGAAGATGTTGATACAGGTGCGCAATCAAAGATCTTGTCAATCAACGGAATTAATTCCGGGGTTTATTTCATCAAAGTAAATTCTGACGGAGTGAAAATTAGTCAAAAGCTAATTTGCATTCAGTAGATCATTCAATCAGTAATTTACCGGAATAGACTGGTCTTCCTTTAAGTTTAAGCAAAACAAAATAGGTTCCTTTGGAATGTTCACTCAAAACAACCTTTGTCTTTCTATTGTCAATTCTTTTCTCTTCAATTATCCTTCCATTAACATCGACCACCTGAAGATCAAAACCAGCAACAGGTTCTTGTTTTAATTCCAAAGTGAACTGGTCTTTTACAGGATTCGGATAAATCGAAGCGCTTACGTCATTCAAATTATTTTCTTTCACATTGATGATATTGGTGGTGTCGGTTGAATTCCCAAAAGCATATTCTCCATTCTTTAATGTATCTATTTGAATGAAGCCGGTCTTTAATCCAGACTGAAATTTAAAGACATTCATGACCAGCTTCCAGTCATCAGCAGCATTTTTTCTGTAGAACATACGAATGCTGTCACCGTTCGCGATTGTAAGCAAAGTGTCCAGGTAGGCAAAGGTTCCCAATGTTTTGCTTCCGTCGTAAGTAAAACGAGCTGAAGCCTGAAAACCGTTCGAGCGAATTCCTTCTACTTTCCAATAACGCTGATTTGACAAACGATGATTCAGTGGATTGCTTTTAAATGGATCCGGCTTGACAAAATTATGCACTACCCTGATCAAGGATGAATCTGCTCCGCTGCTTTGAACACTCATTGTCATCTTTGCAAGTCCCATTGAAATATTACCCGGGGTCTTGATCACCCTTATATCTGCTGAAGTTGCATCGCTGATCTTGCTATCATAATTCAAAGCGTGATAAACAGGAAGAAAAGGTACACTTACAGTAAAATTAGAAGTTGCTCCGCTCATTGTAATAGTTTGCACAGACTTTGTCCAGTCATTCTTAAAGAAAGTTATTTCCAATGGTACAGCGGTAAATAATGATGGAGCCCCTAGCAATTTCTGCTTCACGGAAACAACAGCATTGTAGTTTGGACCACTTTGAATGTATTTTACCGAATCAACATCAAATTGTGGCCAACCCGGATTCAGCAACCAGTTGTTGAAGAAAGAAGTCAGGTTTTGTCCGCTGCTGGTTTGAAACAGATCTCTTAGTTCGAGTGTATTCACATTTTTATATTCTTTCTGAAGCATTGCATATTTACATGCATTGAAAAAAGCTACATCACCCATGTAACCTCTTAATGTGTGTGCAATATCTGCCCCTTTCTTATAAACATAATCGCCGTAAGTTAGGTTGGAAGGAACGCCGGAGATCGCTCTGAATCCACCTTCCTTGTGATGAAGATGATGTACCAATTCACTATGTTCGCTGCGGATATTTGCAAGATAAGTTGGTTTTCCATATTTCCATTCAAGGAACATGTAGGCGCTGAAAGTAGCCATCCCTTCATTGATCCACATGTCTTCCTGGGTTTCACACGTGACCAGATCTCCCCACCAGTGATGAGATAATTCATGTGCCATTAAAACAGACTCATAAGCTAAAACACCAATGAAGGCGCGAGGGTAAGAAATATTTGTTGCATGCTCCATAGCGCCTGAATTAAAAGGAACGAGACAGTAACCAAAACGATTCCACTTATAAGGCCCGAAATAATTCTCAAATCCTGCTATGCAATTGGTGAGATTAATAAAGCCCGCTTTCATGGCTGCTGTATCTCCGGCCACGCCAACCAGCGTAATTGGTTTTGGTCCGGTAAGCGTATTTACCGTCCAGTTCACTTGCTTGTACTTTGCCACGGAAACGTTTGCCAAATAGGTAGGTATTTGTTCGTTCATTACCCAAGTTCTTGTACGCTTTGCTCCGTTCACAACATCATTCATCAACTGACCATTGCAATACGCTTTTCTGGCTGTATCACAGGTAATATTGAATTCGTATTTACTGTGCTCCACAAAATTATCGAAGCAAGGAAACCAAACTCTTCCAAAATTGTGAGGCTTGGCCGAAAATCCAACTCCTAAATTATAAGCATATTCTGCTCCCCCTGTATTATCAAAATAAAATCCTCCCCAAGAGAGATCTGACTTTGGCTGACCTTTATAATAAACGGTAATGGTGCTGGTATCTGCAACACCTTTCGGACTAATAAAATTGATCTTTATGACTGTATCATTGTAATTATATGTAAGAAGTGAATTTCCTTCTTTTATCGAATCAACCGTAAGTTTTAAAAGATCTGTTCTGATAAAAGTGCGGTTATTCATTTTTGGAGCAAAACGGATCGCCGTGTTACCAATGATCTGCTTATTGGTGAAATTCCCAATTTCCAGGTTGATCGTGTATTTCAAAATATCGAATGTATCACTGCGAAGATTCTCAGCAGAATAATACATGGGAGGCAAAGAAGAGTTTTTTCCTGATTGGCAACCCAGGCTTTGCGAAATGATACGGCCTTGCATGAGAATCAACAGAGTGAAAACACTCAAAACTAATTTTGTGAATGAATTTGGCATACTATAAAAATAAGAAAAAAAGAACAGCCCTAATGTTAAATGGTGGTTCTTAGAAATACTTATTGGGAATAAGATAGTTCTTTACGTAATCTTCTATTCCATCTTCAAGAGAGGTAAAAGGTTTCTGATAACCTTGCGCGATCAGCTTATTCATGATGGCTTCCGTAAAATATTGATATTTATCTCTGATGTCGGCAGGTGTATCAATGAATTCTATCTTCACCGGAAGATCCAGGGCTTTTAATGTACATGTCGCGAGGTCTTCGAATGTTCTTGCTTTTCCACTCCCAAGATTGTAGATGCCATTATTGATCTTGTTTTTAAAAAGAAAGAATAAAACGTCAATAAGATCCTTCACATAAACAAAATCCCTCAACTGTCCTCCGTCCTTGTATTCAACTTTATGTGACCTGAAAAGTTTTATCTCACCTTTTGTCTTTGCTTGATTGAAGCCATGAAATACCACCGAAGCCATTCTTCCTTTATGATATTCGTTGGGGCCGTATACATTAAAGAACTTCAATCCCTGCCATTGAGGCGGACATTTCTTCTGTATCAAAACCCATTTATCAAAATCATTTTTACTGTCGCCATAAGGATTGAGTGGTTTTAACTGACCGATCTTTGATTCTTCATCATCATATCCATATTCACCCAAACCATAAGTAGCAGCGGAAGAAGCATACACCATGGGGATGTTTCTTTCTGTGCAAATGTTCCAGATCGCTTTTGAGTAATTCACATTCAATTCATCAAAGATAGCCTTATTGAATTCCGTTGTATCCGTTCTCGCACCGATATGAAATACAAAGCTGACTTGCGTTGAATTCTGCCTGAACCAATCTAAGAACTCAGTACGAGGAATCAGCAGACTGAACTTTTTATCTGAATAATTCTTCTTTTTCTCCTCCTTAGCAAAATCATCCACCAACAGCAGATCAAAATGCCCTTCTGCATTCAGTCTTGTGATAAGACAACTTCCAATGAAACCGGCTGCTCCAGTAATTACGATCATAATGCCAAATTTAATTATTTATCTGCCATCATTTGCTTTTTCTATAAAATCTGATCACATTTGTTTTATGCAGACAACTAGAGTATTTGATATACTGGATAAACTGAAGGCCGGGGAGAAAAAGCCGGACGTCCTGAATTTTAAAGTCAATAAGAAATGGGTGAATTTCGGGACAGACGATTTTATTGATAATGTGAATTATGTGAGTTCTGCCTTATTATCATTAGGCTTTCAGAAAAATGATGTGGCGGCGATCATTTCAGGAAACAGGCCTGAATGGAATTTTGCGGATTACGGTATTCAGCAGTGCGGAATGATATCTGTTCCTATTTTCCCAACCATCAGCGCAGAAGATCTGAAGTACATTCTAAGTCATTGCGAGGCCAAGGTTGTATTCATTGCTGACAAAAGCACCTTTCAAAAACTGGCTGCCATGGAAGATGCCTTGCCACACCTGAAGCATGTTATTACATTCAATCTCATTGAGAGTGTGCGACCTTTCAGTGAATTTATTGAAACAGGGAAGAAGAACTTGGATCTGACAAAGATCGAAAACATTAAAAAAGAGATAAAGGAAGATGATGTTTTTACCATCCTTTATACATCCGGAACAACCGGTCACCCGAAAGGAGTCATGATCACGCACAAAGCCATTCTCAGCAATGTGACTGCGATCAAGGATATAGTTGATTTTACACCGAAATGGAAAGCCCTGAGTTTTCTACCCCTGAATCACGTATACGAAAGAGTTCTGAATACACTTTACTTATATCAGAATACAGGAATCTATTATGCCGAGAATTTTGAAACAATAGGAGATAACTGCCGGGAGATCCATCCTCAACTATTTGTTGCAGTTCCAAGGGTATTGGAACGCGTATTGGAAAAGATCACAGCAGCCGGTGATAAACTTACCGGATTCAAGAAAAAGATCTTTGATGCCAGCTTGAGAGCAGCTGAAAAATTTGAGCTCAATGGCGCAAATGGTTTCATCTATGAATTGAAAAGAAAGGTGTTCGATAAACTGGTCTATTCTAAATGGAGAGATGCGGTTGGTGGCGAACTTGTTTGTGTGGTGAGTGGTGGAGCAGCATTAAATCCTCGATTGGAAAGAATATTCTATTGCGCCGGGATTCCTTGTTTGCAGGGATATGGTCTTACTGAAACTTCTGTTGTAATCGCTGTGAACGGACTGAAGAATGACACCATGCGATTCGGAACCGTTGGTACCGTTGTCAATAATGTGGAGGCGAAGATCGCAGAGGATGGCGAGATCCTGATGAAAGGGCCAAGTTTAATGAAAGGTTATTACAAAAATCAGGCTGAAACGGATGAAGCGATCGACAAGGAAGGCTGGTTTCATACAGGCGATATTGGGATGTTTGTAGAAGGGAAATTCCTGAAGATCACCGATCGTAAAAAAGAACTATTCAAGACGAGTGCGGGGAAATACATTTCACCGGTTATGCTTGAGAACAAACTGAAGGAATCCAAATTCGTTGAACAATGCATGGTGGTTGGCGAAAGTCAGAAATTCGCTTCTGCCATCATTATCCCGAATATGATCGCGTTCAAGGAATATTGTGAAAAGAACAATATTGAATGGAAAGGTGTAGAGGCAATGAGAGGTCACGAAGAACTTTCCAAACTCATCAATACACATGTAAGAAACATGAACAAAGAACTGGCTCCATACGAAAATCTTAAACGCTGTCAGTTGATCTCAGGCACCTGGTCTGTTGAAGGAGGAGAGATCACGCCCAAACTCAGTCTTAAAAGAAAAGTGATCAAAGAAAAATATGCCGATGCAATCAAAAAGATCTTTGTAGGAGCAGAAGACTAATTGGAAAGAATTAATCTGACCAAACTTTAGTACCTTCTGTACAATTTCTGCAGATCTCGATCTGATCGCGACCTTTCAAGATGGCTGTTCTAAATGCCTTGTATTCTGGAGAAAACCAGATCTTTTTAAATTCACTGTTCTGCAACTGACCCAGTTTATGTGTCGCATCCTTATCAAAGCAACAAGGCACAACACTTCCGTTCCAGGTAACAACACAACCCTGCCACATTCTCCAGCATTGATTCAGTAATTTGTTCTTGATAATATACTTTCCGGATTCGGACTGTTTGTACCTCGAATACTGATCACTGATTGGAATCAGATCATTTCCATTCTCAAAATCATAGATCTGAGCCGTTTTGATCATCACTTTATCTACACCCATCTCTTTTCCCAGTTTCTTCACTGCCTCTACCTGATGCTCGTTGTGGCGGAATACTACAAACTGCCATATAATAAAAGGATGTTTGCTCTTCAACTTTCTTTTTGCCTCAACTATCTCTTTTGTTCCTTCCAGCACTTTGCTCAATTGACCACCAGCTCTGTACTTCTCATAGACCTCTTGTGTAACGCCATCAACTGAGATGATCAGTTTGTCCAAACCACTACTTATGGTGCGCTCAGCATTGCCTGTATTCATATAATGGGCGTTTGTGCTTGTGATAGTGTAGATCCTTTGTTCATGCGCCAGCTTCACCATGTCCAGAAAATCTGGATTCAGGTAAGGTTCTCCCTGAAAATAAAAAGTGAGGCTATGAAGTTCTCTTTTGAACTGAAGAAGAACGGTTTTGAAGAAAGATGGCTCCAGCATTCCTGTTTCTCTTGTAAATTGTCGAAGTCCGCTTGGACATTGAGGACATCTCAGATTACAACTTGTAGTTGGCTCGACGCTTATCGAAAAAGGCATGCCCCATTGAAAAGGACGACCTGTGATCCTTGATAAATAATACCCACTGAGTAATTTTATAAAGTTTAACAGCTTTGGAAGTGAAAGCTTCTTAAGTATGCTTATATAATAATACAAAGGAAGATTATTTCATTAATATTGTAAGCTCTTAGACAAAATTAAACAATGCCACGGCATTTGATAAATATACTCTTTCTTTTAACGCTCTTTCTGCTATTCAGTCGATGTGCACAGGTTGTACCCTTAACCGGTGGAGAACGGGATGCCATTCCTCCCAAACTGATGGAGGCACTACCCGAGAACAAGAAACTCAATTTCAAGGAAGATGTGATCATTTTAAAATTCGATGAGTTTGTGCAGTTAAAGGATCTAACCAATCAATTGATCGTAAGTCCTGCTTTAAAGTCCGATCCTGAAATTGAATCTGACGGAAGAAAAATTAAGATCAGATTGAAAAAAGAGGAATTGCGTCCAAATACTACCTATCGTTTCTTTTTTGGAAAGGCTATTTGTGACATGAACGAGGCAAATCCATTAAAGAACTTTGAATACGTATTTTCTACCGGTCCTTTGCTAGATACATTGATCTGTAAAGGAAAAATTGAAACAGCTTTTGATAAAGAAGAGCCGGGAGAATGTATTGTTGGACTTTATCTTAAAGAAAGCATTGTGTCAGACAGCTTTCCATTCAAACAAAAACCTGACTACATCAGCAGAAGCAGTACTTCGGGAGCATTTGAACTGAAGAACCTTCCGGCTGAACAATTCAAGTGCATTGCATTCTTTGATAAGAACAAGAACTATATGTACGATGGGGAGTCGGAGAAGGTGGCTTTTAAAAATGCATGGTTTGATCCCGTAACTGATACAAGCGTTCAATTATCACTTTTCACTGAAAAGCCCGTGAAAAATTTCTATAAAAGGAATATATCTCCCTATTATGGAAAGATCCTGCTTATATACAATAAAGCTTTTAAAGCTGAGGTAAGGACATTTGTGCCTGAGGATCAACAAAAGATCTACCATCATCAATCATTGCGGGAAAAAGATACATTAATGATCTTTTATGCAGGAATCAAGGACAGTCTTAAACTGACAGTAAAAAGAATAGATGAAGGAAAGGTTGACACCCTGAATCTCACCTTGCCTAAATTCAGAGCAGGCAAGACAAAGAGCTTTTCCTATATCAGTAACTGGACAAATGGACTTATAGAGAAGGATAAACTGCCACGAATGCAGTTCCTTCAACTTGTAGATATGCAAAAAAGCAGTATCGAGAAAATGTTCATCAAATACAAGAAAGACAGTAATTATGTCAAAGAACCAGTAAAACTAACGATGATAGATCCGCTCACGGCTGAATTGCAGAATAAGCTCGAAGAAGGCATCCAATACCAATTAATAGCAGATACTGCGATTTTCTATGACAAGCTGGGAAGATATAACGACAGTATCAAAGAGAATATCCATTTACGCAAAACAAGCGAATTGGGAAGGTTGAAATTGAAATTACTCCTTGACCGCAAAGAAAACTTTTTGATTCAATTGCTCAATGAAAAGAATATTGTCTGTGCTGTAACAACGGTTTCACTCAGTCTTTCTTCGAGTAATGAAGTAGAAATAGAACTGAAAGATCTTTTTCCTGGCAGCTACAAAGTCAAAGTGATCTATGATGTGAATCGAAACAAAGAATGGGATACGGGACAACTATTATTGAATAAACAGCCCGAAAAAGTCTTTATCAGCTCAAAACAGATCAAAATCATGGCAGACTGGGATGTTGAAGAGGAAGTGAGTATTCATTAAAAAAGATGCATTTCAAAAAAATATTCAACGATATTTGAGTCACTTAAAAAAACACGATGCTCGGAAACACCAGTAAAATCGATACTCGCCGAGCTTTTCGAAAAAAATAATTTTGTTTTTATAGAAATAAAAAAACAATGCGCGAGATCATTAAAAAGCGCTATTAACAATTTCAACAAAGTGATGTTGAAAAAATAAACACTTAATTCTTAGATAACAATAAATATTTTATTTACTTCGTATCAACAAATCTCAAAAAACAATAACCATGGCAAAAAAAGCAACCAAGAAAAAAGCAGCGCCTAAGAAAAAAGCCGCTCCTAAGAAAAAAGCAGCTAAGAAAAAAGCAGCTAAGAAAAAGAAGAAGTAATCAAAGAAACCCTCCGCGCAGCGGGGGGTTTTTTGTTTAGGTACATTTCCCATTATTCTCACTTGATCCTTCCCCCCTCGCCTCTACCAAATTCTCCCTTTACACTGATTCTAACTAATCTAATAGCCTTTAATTGGCAAGAATTGGATTTTACTTTATATTTACATCATATAAAAAAATACAAAATGAAAAAAATCATCAGTTTATTTTCGGCAGCTCTCGTAGCAGGTCTGCTTGTTTCTTGTGGCGGTGCCAAAAAAGAAGAACCGATCGTAGCCCCTGCAGGTATGATCGCACTCGATCTTAATAGTTACGGCAAATCATTTGTTCTGTTCGTTCCTGACACCACTTCTTCGAAATTGGTTGTGAACGAAAACCAATCCGGTGCTCTTGAAGTACGCGTTGGAACAACATTCGGCATTACTATTAACGAACAGGCCGGTAATATAGAAATGAAGAAAAAAGATGTGAAAGAAGATGAAGTATACAAATTCAAATCATTCCTTAAAGAGGAGCCAACGGCGATTCTTTGGGAAAGCGACTTTATGGATAAACCCATCACGCATTTCATGGTAAACATGAAAATAGGTGAATCTGATTACTGTTTTGAAGACATCATCAGTACAGAAGCTGAACCGTTCTCTAAAGATGCCGTTCAAAAAATGTTCGACAGTGCAAAAAGCATCAGAGAAAAGAAAAAAGAACAACCTTCAACCTAATTGATCTCCATTTCTAAGAGAAAACCGTTGCTTCATCGCAGCGGTTTTTTTATTTATGGCTATTAACAATAGAGGCGAATTATCAACACCAATCCATTCCTATTGAGTTTTTTACAATATTTGTCCTGAATCAAATTAAAGATATGTCAGAAGATTTTGAAAAAAGCGATAGAGGCGATTTGTTCTCTAAACCGGTAAGAGCAGGTAAGCGTACCTACTTCTTTGATGTGAAAAGCACCAGAGGTAACGATTATTACTTAACAATCACAGAAAGTAAAAAACGCTTCGGGGAAGACGGAAAGTTCTTCTACGAGAAACACAAGATCTTTCTTTATAAGGAAGACTTTGAAAAGTTTGTAGAAGGACTGAATGAGTCGATCGCTCATATTAAGGAGAATGCTCCTGTCATCGAAAATACACACCAACCTTCTTCAGATGGCTCTAATGTGAATTTTGAAGATCTGGGTAACTAACACACAAACAAAAATAAGATCAGGCGCTTCAGTAATGAGGCGCCTTTTTTATTTACCTATTCCAATGCTTTTATCGCTTTGGGTAAGATCAAAGTTTCCCAAATTGCATATTCTTTGGCTGAAGGGTGGAGACCGTCTTTTGCTACCAACGTAGCATCTTGTCCCATCTTCTGACTCAATTCAAATAGATCAACAAGAGGCAATCCTCTTTGTTTCGCTTCTTTTTTGATCAGGTCATTGAATTCACTGATACCTTTTTCAATATTTCTGCCTCCTCCATACATTTTTCCGGTTGGAGTTACTCCAAAATCGGGAATCGTGATCAGAATGATCTTCTTATTTGTGATCACTTTTTCAATTTCATTGAGTATATACTTCAGGTTCGCTTCAAATTTCTGAATTGGAACTTCCTGCACCCAATCATTTACGCCGATCAGCAATGTAACAAAATCAGGCTTCAAGGTTTTGAAAATTGGCAGTTCTCGATCGATCAATTGACCAGTCGTATATCCATTACGAGCAGGATTGGCAAGAAGGGTGGTTTTGAAATTGGCTTTATTTAAATGTTCGGTTAAGATCTTCGGCCAAGATTCATCTTCATTTGCTCCGGTGCAAATTGTATAAGAATCGCCTAAAGGCAAGTACTTCACGATCTTGTTTGTTTGCATTTCAAAATTGCTGAAAGTCATTAATACAACTAAAAGAAAAACATTTCTGTAATTTGTTTTCATACGATGTTCGAATATTTTATTCTGTCATTCCTAAAAATAAAATCCACTCAACTGCACCAAAAGCAAGCAAATGAAGGCAAAAAACGGACCGGAAACCAAAAAATTTCAAAATAATTTCTTTGAATAGAAAAATTTGCCTAGGTTTGTGTCCTGAAATGAAAAACATCAACGTAAATAAAATGTGGTGGAGTGTTCCAAATAACTTTGTGAACAGCTAAATTTATATTTACCTAAGGCATATAAAAAAGCCCGCTGTTCAACAACAGCGGGCTTTTTATTTTAACACCAAACTAAATGAAACAATTAAAAACAAATATAAAAACGATACTGGCAGACACCAAGACCCCAACAGGAATCTTCATGTCCTTACGCGACCTGTATCAAAAACCATTATTACTCGAAAGTTCAGATTACAACAACAAACAAAATCATTACTCTTATATCTGTTTTAATCCACTGGCTTCCTTTGAACTCCACAAGAAAGAATTAAAGATCAGCGATCGTACTACTTCAACAAGCGTAGATCTATCACCATCGGATAGATCTTTGGTGCAAAAGCTAATTGATTTTAAAGAACAATTTTCATACGAAGAGAACAATTTCGCTTTTTGTACATCCGGTATTTTTGGCTACTCCAGCTTTAACGCGATTGAATACTTTGAAGACATAGTTTTAAAGGAGAAATCGGAAAAAGACCATATCCCCACTGTTTTATACTACGTTTATTCCTTAATCCTTGTATTCAACCATTCGAATAACAGCTTACACCTGATCTCACACGCTGAATCTGATTCAGCTTCTCTATTTCAACTGGAGAATTTGATCATGAATATGAACACACAGCAAATAACTGAATTCGGTTTTAAGGCAGTGGGTGATGAACGTTCAAATCAAAGTGACGAAGAGTTTATAGAATTGGTCAATAAGTCAAAAAAACACTGTCTTCTTGGTGATGTTTTTCAATTGGTCATGTCCAGGCAATTTTCCCAACAATACAAGGGTGACGATTTCAATCTTTATCGCGCCCTCAAAAATATCAATCCTTCCCCTTACCTCTTTTATTTTGATACCGGAAAATTCAGATTGATCGGCTCCTCGCCGGAAGCACAGCTAATCGTAAACAAAGGAAAAGCGCAAATAAATCCAATTGCAGGGACTTACCGTCGAACCGGTAACGACCTTGAGGATCTTGAGAACGCGAATAACTTACTTCAAGATAAAAAAGAAACCGCTGAACACATGATGCTGGTCGATCTGGCAAGAAACGACTTAAGTAAATATTGCAAAAATGTTGCGCCAACGTATTTAAAACAGGTCCAGTTTTATTCCCATGTGATACATCTCGTCAGCAAAATAGAAGGTGATCTGAATGAAAACACGCATCCCTATGAATTATTGGCAAGTTCTTCACCAGCCGGAACATTATCTGGTGCGCCTAAATACAAAGCCATCCAGTTAATTGATGCCTACGAACCTACTTCAAGAGGATACTATGGTGGATCCATTGGATTTATTTCAAATAAAAACGATTTGAATCACGCGATCATGATAAGGACATTTTTAAGCAAAGATGGCCATTTGTATTACCAGGCAGGAGCCGGAATCGTTTCTGCCAGCAATGCGGAATCAGAAAAAAATGAAATCTATCATAAAATAAATGCACTTAAAACGGCAATAAAAGAAGCCGAAAAAATCAATAAAACCCTACCTTCATACAGTCATGAAACTACTTGTGCTTGATAATTACGATAGCTTTACCTACAACCTTGTTCATCTGGTTGAGAAAGTAAGCAATATTCCTTTTGAGGTTCATAGAAATGATAAAATTTCGATCGAACAAGTGAATGAATATTCCAATATCATTCTGTCTCCGGGACCCGGATTGCCAAAAGATTCAGGGATCATGCCTGAACTCTTAAAAAAATATCATCAAACTAAATCAATATTTGGTGTTTGTTTGGGTTTACAGGCTATTGGCGAAACATTTGGCGCACAACTCGAAAACCTTGAAACTGTTTATCATGGAATTAGTACACCGGTGAAAATTGTTTATGAAGATAAGATATTTGAGGATTGTCCGAAAACGTTTCATGTAGGCAGATATCATTCATGGGTGATAAAAAACCAAAATGTTCCAAAAGAGCTGATCGTCACTGCTGTTGATGAACAAAACAACATCATGGCTGCGAAACACAAAAACTACGACGTAAGTGGCGTGCAATTTCACCCGGAATCAATATTGTCTGAATATGGTGAAACCATTATTCGCAATTGGCTTAAAGCCTGATCGTAGTATATAGAATCCACTAATTTTTAAAAATTATTTCCAATGCTTAAAAAACTTTGTAATGGACATATTTTGTCCGAATCAGAAGCCTATACCTTGTTTTTGGATCTGGCCTCGAATAACCTAAGTGAATTTCAAATCAGTACAATGATTGGAATTTATCAGACACGTCACATTTCTGTTTCAGAATTGGCCGGTTTTAAAAATGCATTACTAGAAAAATGCATTCCACTCCATTTGGAGAAAAAAGGAATAGATGTGTGTGGAACGGGCGGCGATAAAAAGAATACTTTTAATATTTCTACTATCTCTGCTTTCGTACTTGCAGCCTCAGGCATACCCGTTACAAAACACGGTAATTTTGGCGCCTCAAGTATTTCAGGATCATCTGATATTTTGAAATTCTTCGGTCATGAGTTTAAAATAAATGAATCCGACCTGAATTCAGATTTGGATAAACACAACATTTGTTTTATTCATGCGCCATTATTTCATCGGGGATTACAGAAAGCAGGCGCCGTTCGGAAAAATCTAAAACTTGCCACGTTCTTCAATTTACTGGGACCTTTGGTCAATCCTGCCCAACCTGCCTATCGTTACATCGGAACTTTCAATTGCAAAGTGGCTCGCATGTATAATTATATACTGCAAGACGCAAATATAAATTATACTGTCGTGCATTCTGTTGATGGTTATGATGAAATCAGTTTAACGGGAGAATCAAAAATTTACACGAATCTTGGAGAAACGTTGATGGATCATTCTGACTTTGGATTTGTAAAATTAAATTCGCAAGAATTACACGCTGGTCATAGTCTTGATTCAGCTGCGAACATATTTTTAAATGTATTGCAAAACAAAGCGACTGCTGCTCAAAAAAACGTTGTGCTGGCTAATTCAGCCCTGGCCTATAGATGTTACCATCCTACCTTGTCTATTCAACAATGCCTGGAAATAGTCAACGAATCCATTGAATCGCAAAAGGCCTATCACTTATTTAAAAAAATCATACAATAAACATCATGAATACACTCGATAAAATAAATGCTCACAAGAGAAAAGAAGTAGATGAAAACAAAATTCTTTATCCCGTTAAACTTCTGGAAAGATCAAACTTCTTTCAAACCAAAACGGTTTCGTTAGAAAAGTATATAAAAAGAGAGGATAAGAATGGGATCATTGCAGAAATTAAGAAAAAATCTCCCAGTGCCGGCGCCATCAATCCTTATGTCGATGTTGAAAGAACATCCATTGGTTATATGCAGGCCGGCTCAAGTGCCATCTCTGTGTTAACGGATAAACATTTCTTTGGAGGAAGCAATCAGGATCTGATCACTGCGCGCAAATTCAATTTCTGTCCCATTTTAAGGAAAGATTTTATAGTTGATGAATATCAGATCATCGAGGCTAAATCCATTGGGGCCGATGCAATCTTACTGATTGCTGCTTCCCTCAATAAAAACGAAATCGCTTCTTTTACAGATCTGGCTTTTAGTTTAGGACTTGAGGTTCTTTTTGAAATACACGCTGAAGAGGAACTGCAAAAAATACCTTCAAACGCAAACATGATCGGTGTCAACAACAGGAATTTGAAGTCAATGCAGATCGACTTGGAAACAAGCTATTCAATGATCAGCAAATTACCTCAGCATGTCACCAAAGTCACTGAAAGTGGGATCGAAAATCCAGATGATATCATTCAATTAAAAAAACTAGGTTATTCCGGCTTTTTGATCGGTTCGTATTTTATGAAACATACAGAACCTTCCTTGGCTTGCAAAGAACTCGCGAACGCACTTCATCTAAGATCATCAACTAACATCTTTTCATATGCTAATTAAAGTTTGTGGTTTAAATGACCCTGAAAATATTTCACAGATCATCCGACTTAATTTCGATCTAATCGGGTTCATTTTTTATAGAAATACGCCCCGTTACTTTGATCAGGCCTTGAGCTATGAGGCTGTTCGACAGATACCGAAATCAATTAAGAAAGTAGGCGTGTTTGTGAATCAACCCACAAATGAGGTACTGGAAAAAGTGGCGTACTATGATCTGGACTTCGTTCAGTTGCATGGAACAGAAAGCGCTGATTACTGCGAAAAATTAGCGACACATGTAAAAATAATTAAAGCCATTTCGGTGAAAGACAAAGAGTCTATTCTCAAAGCTAAAGCCTACTTCAACTATTGTGATCATCTCCTTTTCGATACATCAAGTCCGAATCACGGAGGAAGTGGCCTTAGCTTTGATTGGCGTTTACTGCAAACACTTGCCATTGAAAAACCATTCTTCATCAGTGGAGGGATTTCACTTGAAAATTTCAAAGAGATCAAAAAACTGGAAATTGATAACTTCTGTGGCATTGACCTGAATTCCAAATTTGAAATAAAACCGGGATTGAAAGATCTTACTAAACTTAAATTACTAATTCAACAAAAAGATGAATACATCGGAAAATAACGAATACGCTATCACCACAAATGGATATTACGGTAATTACGGAGGAGCTTATATCCCGGAATTGCTGTATAACAACATCCACGAACTGGAAAAACAATATATAAGTGTTTTACAAGACCCAAGTTTCAAAAACGAATTGAACTTGTTGTTAAGAGATTATGTGGGCAGACCCAGCCCATTGTACTTTGCAAAAAATCTATCGGAAAAATACAAAAGCAATATTTATCTAAAACGTGAGGATCTGAATCATACCGGGTCGCATAAAATAAACAATGCGCTTGGACAAGCACTCCTTGCCAAAAGATTGGGGAAGAAAAATATCATTGCCGAAACAGGTGCCGGTCAGCATGGTGTCGCCACAGCCACAGCTTGTGCTCTTTTAGATTTAGAATGTACCATCTTTATGGGTGAAGTAGACATTCAACGTCAAGCGTCCAATGTTTCAAGAATGAAAATGCTCGGGGCCTCCATTATTCCTGCTTGTAGCGGGACTAAAACCCTGAAAGATGCAACCAATGAAGCAATACGCTATTGGGTAAATAATAAGCACTGCTACTATTTGATCGGCTCTGTTGTGGGTCCTCATCCCTATCCTGATCTGGTCACACGTTTTCAATCTATCATTAGCAAGGAGATCAAAACTCAACTGTTGAGTCAAACCGGAAAAGAAGATCCTGACTATATCATCGCTTGTATTGGAGGTGGAAGCAACGCTGCAGGTGCTTTCTTTGATTTTATAGGGAATAAAAACGTAAAGTTGATAGGTGTAGAAGCTGCAGGAAAAGGTATTCATTCCAATCACACGGCTGCAACGCTTCAGGTCGGTTCACCTGGAATCATTCATGGAAGTAAAACGTATTTGATGCAGAATGAAGACGGACAGATTCTGGAACCCTACAGCATTTCTGCCGGATTGGATTATCCCGGAATAGGTCCACTTCACGCTTATTTAAATGAAAGCAAGAAAGCAGAATACCTATACGCTACCGATAAAGAATCACTAAGTGCAGCTTTTGAACTAATGAAGTTGGAAGGAATTATTCCTGCTTTAGAAAGCGCTCACGCTCTCGCTGTTCTTGGTGAACTAAAATTAAAACCGGACGATACAGTTGTTGTGAATTTATCCGGCAGAGGAGATAAAGATCTGGATACTTACTTAAATACATATCAATTATAATATGGAAACACGACTTGAAAAATTATTTCTAAATAAACCATTGGATCATCTTTCGGTCTTTGTGACAGCAGGATTTCCACATAAAAACAGCTTGCTGGAAATTATCCCATTACTCCATGAATCTGATTGTGATCTTATTGAAATAGGCATCCCTTATTCTGATCCTCTGGCAGATGGAACTATCATTCAGAACAGCAGCAGCGTTGCATTAAAAAACGGGATGAATTTAAATTTGATCTTACAGCAAGTGAAAGAAGTAAGAGCAAAAACCCAAAAGCCAATCATCTTAATGGGTTATCTAAACTCCGTATTGAAATTTGGAATTGAAAAATTCTATCTGACTTGTCATGACGTAGGTGTTGACGGTTTAATCATTCCTGATCTTCCCTTGCATGAATACAAACAAATGCATGAACCCTTCATTAAAAGATACAAGCTCAACTTTTCTTTTCTAATAACACCTGAAACAGAATACGAAAGAGCACTCGAATTAGCATCCTGCAGTTCAGGTTTTGTTTATTTGGTTTCATCCAATGCAACCACCGGTAGTTCCAAGGCAATGAATTCAAATTTGACTTCCTTTATTGATACATTGAAAAGGAATGGATTGAAAATCCCGATTCTTATTGGCTTTGGTATAAAAAACTCCGCCCATTTTCAGAAATGTTCAGCTATTTCAAACGGAGCCATCATCGGATCAGCGTTCATTCAACTACTGGGATCTTCTCTCGATTTAAAAAAAGACATCCCATACTTTATTCACTCCATAAAAACCAAAACACATGATCATTCAATTAAATAGTTCCATCACGCAGGAAGAACGTCAACAGCTTTTCGCTAAATTATCAAACAATAAATTCTTAATTAACGAAGTCAATACCCAATTCGAAAAGTATTTGGTCTGTATTGGTAAAAGCGAATTGGATATTCGGGAAATCGGACATATGTCCGGAATCAAAGACGTTCATATTGTATCAGACAGCTACAAATTAGTAAGCAAGAAGTGGAAAGTAAATGAAACTTGCATTGACCTGGGGCATGGTGTGTTTGTCGGAAAAGACAAACCGAGTATCATGGCCGGACCCTGCTCTGTTGAAAGTGAAGAACAAATAGACAAAATAGTGGATCACCTTCTCGAAAAGAATATTAAAATAATCAGAGGTGGTGTGTATAAACCGAGAAGTTCTCCTTATGCTTTTAGAGGACTGGGAATAGAAGGACTTAAAATGATGTATGAAAGATGCAAGCCACATAATATTAAGATCATAACTGAAGTCATGCAGGTTTCACAAATTGAAGAGATGCTTCCCTTCGTTGATGTATTTCAGGTAGGTGCCCGGAATTCACAAAACTTTAATTTGCTCGACGCATTAGGAGAATTGGATAAACCCATCTTACTAAAACGAGGCATAAGTGGAACCATTGAAGAACTTCTTTCTTCCGCCGAATATGTTTTCAGTAAGGGGAATGAAAAATTAATTCTGTGTGAAAGAGGCATTCGGACTTTTGAAACCGCCTATCGCAACACCTTCGACATTAATGCCATTCAGGTATTGAAAGAAAAAACACACCTTCCTGTCATTGCAGATCCCTCACATGGAGTAGGAATTCGCTCTTTTGTGCCAAAACTCGCTTTATCCGCCTTATTAAGTGGTGCTGATGGCATTATTTACGAAGTACACGAAAAACCGGAAGAAGCTTTTTCAGACGGACAACAGACGCTTAATTTTATGGAATCAGGAGAATTAATAGAAAAGATCAAATTACTTTATCAATCATTTATTTTCAATTAACTTTGGATATGCCTTTAATCAAAGCGACAGGATATAACATTGAAATTGGAACTGCAATTTTCAAGTCGGTTTCTGTGCACCTGAATAAAAACAAGTATTCAAAACACTTTATTGTTTGCGACAGCAATACTTTAAAATACTGTTTAAGTGCTCTGATCTTAAATTGCCCTAAATTAAAACAAGCCGAAATCATTGAATTGGATCCAGGCGAAGAATCGAAAGACATAAATCTTGTGTGTCACATCTGGCAAACTTTAACCGAAAACAATGCAGATAAAAAGAGCTTGATCATAAATCTGGGTGGTGGCGTTGTCTCCGACATTGGAGGCTTTGCAGCATCCACTTATAAACGGGGAATCAGTTTTATAAATATTCCTACAACTCTTTTGGCCATGGCAGATGCCAGTGTGGGTGGTAAAACTGGGATCAATTTTGGCGGGATCAAAAATCACGTAGGAACATTTCATCAACCCAAAGCAGTTTTTATTCATCCTGAATATTTAAGAACATTGCCACATGAGCATTGGGTGAATGGATTTGCTGAAATTGTAAAAATTGCACTTGTCAATAATAAGAACTTTTTTAAAGCTGTCGCAGAGATCAATATTCATAAAGGATTTACTCCGCTTACCGTCATAAAAAAATCTGTAGAGCTAAAGAATGGGATCGTTAAAAAAGATCCGAATGAAAAAGGATTACGTAAAACGCTGAACTTCGGACACACCGTTGGTCATGCGATGGAAAGTTTACACATGCAAAGCATGAAACCTCTTTTGCATGGGGAAGCAGTGGCTATCGGAATGGCTATTGAATCCTACTTAAGTTTAAGTCTGAAATTAATTACTCAAAAGGAGTTTGATGAGATCATGAAGTGTCTGAAAATAAACTTCCGATTTCCTCAAATCAACATGAATGAAATTGATGCTTTTTACAAATATTTTAAGCAAGATAAAAAACATGCCGGAAAGAACTATAACCTCGTTTTGTTGAATGGAATCGGCAATTGCAAGTATGATGTAAAAGTGACAAATATTCAATTAGACAAAGCGATCTTATACTACAACGCAAAAATTTCAGATGCTGCTTCAGTATAACAAATCGTCAATTGAAACCATCATTGAGCTAAATGGCTCAAAAAGCATTAGCAACCGATTGTTGATCCTGAAGGATGTAATGAATCTGCCAAATGAGCTGGTAAATCTTTCTTCCTCGAAAGACACCCAAACACTCCTGGCCCTGCTGACACAAATGAATCAGAAAAAGAACCACCACCTTGATGTGGGTGATGCAGGAACCGATATGCGTTTTCTTACGGCATTGCTATGTACAAAAGATGGCGAATGGACCATAACCGGTTCTGAAAGAATGAAAGAAAGGCCTATTCAACACCTGGTCGATGCTTTGAAATTATTAGGCGCAGAAATATCCTACTTAGGAAAAGAAGGTTTTCCTCCTTTAAAAATCACTGGTAAAAAATTAAGGGGTGGTAAAATTGAGGTTGACGGAAGTATCAGCTCTCAGTTCATTTCAGCCTTATTACTCATAGCTCCGACTCTTGAAAACGGATTGGAAATACAGATCAAAAACAAAACTGTTTCCTGGTCCTATATTTTGATGACCTTAGATATTTTGAGTCAATTTGGAATAAGGGTTTCTACTGCACTTGATACGATCAGGGTTTCTAATGCACAGGACGAAATTCCAAATAAACCTTTCTTAATAGAATCCGATTGGTCCGCCGCTTCTTATTGGTTTTCACTTGTAGCGCTTGCTCCCAATGCAAAGATTACTTTAAAAGGATTACAAAAAGGTTCGTCGCAAGGAGATTCCGTTTTACCTGAGATCTATCAAAATTTTGGCGTTGCAACTGAGTACAATGGTTCAGAATTTATTCTTACAAAAACAACGACCCATCTCAAACATTTCGAATACGATTTTACAAATTGCCCGGATATTGCTCAGACAGTTGCAGTAACGTGCTTTGCTTTAAAGATCAGCTGTACTCTCACCGGCCTTTCTACTCTTAAAAATAAAGAAACCGACAGATTGCTGGCCTTAAAGACGGAACTGGAAAAACTTGGAGCAAAAGTTGAAATTACAGATGATTCCTTCCAAATGGATAGCAAAAGAACAGAGACCATCAATGATAAAACGTTAATCATTAACACTTACGGAGATCATCGCATGGCTATGAGTTTTGCCCCGCTTGTGTGCGAATTGGGTCAAATACAATTGAATGATCCTTCTGTCGTGAACAAATCTTATCCCGAATTTTGGGAAGATCTCAAGAAAGCAGGGATTAGTGCCCAATAAGCATTACTTTCATTTGTGCTTTATTTTACCTATTTTTAATATTCTAAAATCGAGTTTATGGAACGTAGAGATTTCTTTCAGAAAGGTACAGCCTTCACCGTTGGTGGTTTGGCATTTTTAGCCTCAATCAATAAATCATTCGCAAAGGGTTTTGAAAAACAATTGAATCGACTGGAGAATATGAGTCCGGAAGCTGGTTCATCTGATGAAGATTTCTGGAATTACATCAAAGAAAGCTATACTGTTTCTCCCAATCTCATCAATTTAAACAATGGTGGTGTTGCACCCCAACCGAAAGTGGTGCAGGATGCGCACATTCGTTATTATCAGTATTGCAATGAAGCGCCAAGTTATTATATGTGGAGGATCTTGGATGCAGGAAGAGAAGCACTAAGAAATAAACTGGCCGATCTGGGCGGAGTGAGTGCAGATGAGATCGCCATTAACAGAAATTCAACAGAAGGTTTGAACACAGTGATCTTTGGTTTGAATTTAAAAGCCGGAGACGAAGTTGTATTGAGCAAATACGATTATCCCAATATGATGAATGCATGGAAACAAAGGGAAAAAAGGGATGGTATTAAATTGGCGTGGATCGATATTCCTCAACCAACGGAAGACGATGCTACAATTGTTGAACTTTACAAAAAAGCAATCACCCCAAAGACAAAGATCGTACACATCACTCACCTGATCAATTGGTCCGGCAACTTAGTTCCTGCAAAGAAGATCGCCGACATGGCTCATAGTAAGGGATGCGAAGTGATCGTTGATGCGGCTCATTCTTTTGCTCATCTGGATTTTAAAATAGAAGATACCGGCGCTGATTACCTGGCCACTTCACTTCACAAATGGATGTCGGCTCCTTTCGGAAGCGGATTACTTTATATTAAAAAAGATAAAATTAAAAATGTCTGGGCTCTTCTTTCGGCCGGCGAACCGGATGGAACGGACATTCGTAAATTTGAAAATCTGGGAACCAGGAATATGGCAGCCGAAATGGCCATCAGCGCCTCGGTTGATTTTCATAATGTAATTGGAAGTAAAAGAAAAGAAGACAGACTTCGTTTTTTAAAGAATTACTGGGTGGAAAAGACGAAGGATCTTCCGAGAGCAAAAAGCTACACTTCACTAAAACCGGAATATTCCTGCGCCATTCATAATGTCGGATTTGAAGGCTGGAAAGCCAATGACATTGATAATTATTTGTACGAAAAACACAAAGTTCATGTCGTTTCCATAGTGGTAGAAAAAATAAATGGAATACGAGTTACACCAAATGTCTATACTTCTACAAAAGATCTGGATGTATTAGTAAAAGGGCTTACTAATTTCTCAAAACAAACTCCTCCGGCGAATAAATGAGAATGAGAAGTTTTTTGTTTGCACTTTTCGGTTTATTGTTGAAGCGAAAAAACGTCTTGGCTCTTGCTTCCTGCCTCTTTCTACATTGCCATTTTTCTCAGGCACAAAAACAAGTTATCTTCACTGAAAAAGCTCCAAAACCAATTGGCCCCTACAGTCAGGCTATTTCCAATGGAAACACGCTTTATATTTCCGGTCAGATTGCGTTGAGAACCGACGGAAGTTTGGATACAAGTAGTATTGAAAATGAGACCACGCTTGTAATGACAAATCTGAAAGCAATATTAGAAGCAGCAAAGTTGGAAATGAAGCACGTATTGAAATGCACTATATATGTAACTGACCTGAAGAATTTCAAACGCATCAATGATGTTTACGCGACATTTTTCACATCAGATCCTCCTGCAAGGGAAACCGTTGAAGTGAGAGCCTTACCCAAAGGAGTACATATTGAAATTTCTGCGATTGCCAAGGGAAAACAATAATCGTTGAAGGCAATTAAAATCCGGCCTTTTAAATTACACCATCCCCTTTATTTTAGTTAAATTTACCCTCTCTTAAATGGCTTTTTTCGGCATAAATAACAAAGGACCTGAAACGGCAGAAATGTCTTTTTTACAGCATCTCGAGGCACTGCGCTGGCATCTGGTTCGCAGCGCTGCTGTTATTATGACCTTTGCCATTGCTATTTTTTGTCTGCCTCAATTCTTTATCGACACCGTACTGCTGGGCCCTATTGAACAGGATTTTATTTCCTACAGAGCATTGTGTGCCTTGGGATACAAGATCGGAGCCGGCGATGTGATGTGTATGCACGTGAAACATGTTACCCTTCAAACATTAGGGATTTCTGAACAATTCTTCACGCACATGGGTTTCTCCTTTATGGGTGGGATCATTCTTGGTTTTCCTTACGTACTGTGGGAATTATGGAAATTTGTTAGACCGGCACTTAAAGACAAAGAATTAGGACCGGTTAAGATCTTCATTGTCATCGCCTCCATTCTATTTCTTATTGGGATCGCATTCGGTTATTTCATCATGTTCCCCATGTCTTATAATTTTCTCATCAATTATCAGATGTCTGACAAGATCGTGACCAATCAAACGCTAGACGACTACACTTCTTTTATTTATACACTGACCCTGGTATCCGGAATTATTTTTGAGATGCCGATCCTCGTCTATTTTTTAACACGCTTAACTTTGCTTACGCCCCAGTTCATGCGTAAATACCGTAAGCATGCAGTTGTTGTGATCCTTATCGTAGGTGCTGTGATCACCCCTAGTCCGGATGTGACTTCACAAATGGTTGTAGCAGTACCTATGTATCTTCTTTATGAGATAAGTGTTTTCATCTCGGCATGGGCTGTCAAAAAATACAAACTTAACGATTAATAAAAATGTCATCTCAACTCGAAGAATTCAATGCCTATCGTTCAAAAATGAACGATGTGATATTGGGAAAAGACAACCTGGTGATCAAACGTCTTTTTAATCTGGATACTCAAACTTATCAGGAAGGAGCACTGAATGTTAAGACGAAAGAATTACTCGGTTTGGTTGCCAGTATGGTATTAAGATGCGACGATTGCATCAAGTATCATCTTATTAAATGCCATGAGCAGAAATGTACGACTGAAGAGATCTATGAAGTTTTTGCTGTTGCAAATATTGTTGGCGGTACTATTGTGATCCCACACACGCGAAGAGGTGCTGAGTTCTGGGAAGAACTGACAAAAAAATAAGGGACCTTTTTTCAAAGATCCCTTATTCATTTTATTATTATTCTAATATTTACTCGGTTAAAATTATTCGCTTCACCATTTTTTGACCTTCTGATTCAAAACTGATCATGTAAACACCCGGCAATAAATACTCTGTAGAAAGTTTCACTTCATTATTGAATTCGCCACCCTTGTATAAATGATTTATCAAGACTCTTCCTTGATAATCAGTGATCTTAACAACAAGATCATTGCTGTTATCACTCACTGAAAATCTCAATTCATCATCAGCACTTGGATTTGGAAAAATATTGATATCCATGTTCATGGTATTAAATTCTTTTATTGCAGCAGGAGTTGGCGTATATTGAGTAGCTCCTCCAGGAATGGTATTGCTTCCACCACCTGGTCCGGTATTACCTGCTGTTACTACACCATAATATTTAGGCCCTAGTACATAAGGAAAAACAGGATTGTAAGAAGCATCAACTGTTACAAAATATGCATAGATCCCTGCAGGATACTCAGGTGTTACGCAAAATCTTCCGTTGTATTGATCCAGATCTCCTGATCCTGCTGAGTAATCGTAATCCTCCAGAAAAGTTCCGGCAAAATAGGTACTTGGAGAACCATTAATTATACAGGTAGTTGTCATGGATGGTCCATTCGTACGTGTTGAATTTCCGGTTAAAGTATAACTGGGTGTCATTCTTTTTATTGGACCTGTACCATTTACATTCGTGTAGCCGAATGGTCCGTAAATTGGAAATCCATCAAAGGCATACCCGATTATTGGAGAATGTGCAGCACTATTATTGTAAGCAAATAAACATTTTGGAATGACGTGATTGTGATAGGTTCCTGTTTGATTCGCGTGGCCAAGACAAGCATCAAAACTTACACCCTCAAAAACATAAGCGTTTCTGTTCCAAGTACCAACACCCGGACTTACCGTATTTGTTCCGCTATTCCATGTGAAACCATCCATCCCATTAAATATTACCATACCATTACTCCACACACCAATAGGTCCTAAACCGGAAGTTGTTTTTGTTCCGGTATTATTTACAGGACTTAAAGTTAATTTCCAAACTTTGTTTTGTGCTGAAGGTACATTCGGATTCATGCTCCATGGCCCTACATTGTAACTGGGAATTCCCTGTGAGCTAACGTATACATCTGTTCCTGTATAATAAACAGACTGAACGTTAGCAGGAATAGAACCATTAACTGCTGGAGCACATCCGGAACAATTGTATCCGGTCAGACCCGTTTGATTGATCACCCATGAACTCACCGCAGGATTTACCTGAGCAAAAAGAGATCCTACACCCATTCCAAATGCAAGAACTAGATTTAATTTGTTTGATTTCATTTTTAATTTGTTTCGCTTTTATCAAATTTAATTATTTGGTCTATAATTGGCATTGTATAAATAATACTTATCGGTGAGTGTCCTTAAAAATGAGGTGAGATCCTTCAGTTGTTGCTTGTCAAGACCAACTCCTTTCCGGAGATCAGGATCTAAATCGGAATTAGAGCGATCAAGTTCTGCGTAATGTTTGAGCGCTTCTTTTAGTTTATTCACGCGGCCGTCATGAAAGTACGGACCTGAGAATTCAATATTTCTAAGAGTAGGAACACGAAACTTTAAGGAATCATTTTTGTTGTGCGTCACTTTCATTCTTCCGGCATCCTTATAAAATGTGTCGGCAGGTAGACCGTTATTTCTAAAACTGTGATCAGTAAAAAGAGGTTCTTTATGGCAGGAAGCGCATTGTTGCTTGAAGATCATGTAACCACGTTGCTCGCTTTCTGTAAATGAAACACCCTTGATCTTCTGCATCACACTATCGTATTTAGAGTGATAGGAAACAAGATTGGAAGTGAACATGGCTAAAGCTTTTAAGAGTTTTTCTTCATTGACAGTACTATCCTTAAAGGCTGCGAAGAACATTTTTCTGTATTTAAAACTTCGCTGAAGTTTCTTTACAGCGTCTGCCATTTTCAGATCCATTTCGATCGGATTGGTAATAGGCAATACTGCCTGTTCTTCGATCGACCTGGCTTTTCCGTCCCACATGAGTAAAGGAGACCAGGCCAAATTCACAAGAGATGGGGCATTTCTGTTTCCGACTAAACCTGCAATACCATGACTCACCCGATGATCTGGGTGAGAAAAAGCAGTGAAGGAAAGATGGCAACTTTCGCAGGAGATCGAGCTATCTCTCGATAAGATGGGATCATAAAACAAAGCTCGACCTAATTCAAAACTTTTAATATTTGGCTTATTCCTCGTGAAGGAATAGACCGGTTTTGGCCAGCCTTTTGGTACGGTGAATTCGATCTCTTTCTTTAGATCAAGTGCGGAAAGAAGCAAAACTAAAAAAAGGATCGCCGGCAGAAACAGGTAGTGTGGTCGACTTTTCATTCGGTCGAAACGCTTTTTAATTTCAGCATGGCTTTGTAATTGTCCGCCATTTTCATTGCCTCCTTACCCGGAACTACAATGTGATTCATTACTTTCAGATCAACATCCTTCAGCCATTCCGAAACATCCGCAAACAATTCGATCACCGTTGTTTTTCCTTGTTTAAACTTTCCAACCGGTAGCTGAAATCTCATTTTCCTATAGGAATTAAAAGGATGCATATATCCTCCAACATGAAAATCAAATTCCTGACCTTTTGTTTTACAAAGAGGAGAAACACCTTCCAGTTTCGCGGCAATATATCCCGTGTTCCAGGCCCAGAACATTCCTTTCACCGGGTCCAGGTCACCACTTAGAATCCCTGCAGTATTCTTGACGCTATCCACTCCTATGCTACAATTAAAATAAATATAATCTGCCTGCTCGACTACTGTTGTGAACTCTGTGCTTTCTGTTTCTTCGGCATCAATTAAATGATAACTGTTCTTCTCAAAAAATATTTTTCCACTTTCTGCTTCAAATTCAAGATTAGATAAATAGAATTTTAGAGTTTTTATCTTAACGCTATCCTTCTTGTTCAGGTGATAGAACGGTCCGTTCAATTCCAGAGGTACGTTTCCGAATACAGGGAGAACCCTGATTTTTAAGACCGATGCCTTATTCTGGCCCACGATCCACATTGGAAAACACACCAAAATGACTTGTATCAGTAAATATTTCAAAATTAGCCTCAAAACACCAAATTTAAGGATTCCATTGTATACTGATTTCTGTTATTAAATTATGTGTTTTTTCACAATTATCTAGCCGTATGGGGTTATTAAGAACGGCAAAAATTGTTACATTTAGTCTCTAAATTCTAAACATTATGAGTACAGATAAATTTGTTTCGCGTCACAATGGCCCGAGAGCGCAGGAAGTTAAGGAAATGCTGAAAAAGATCGGTGTTTCATCGATAAATGAGTTGATTGAACAAACCGTTCCTTCAAACATCCGTTTAAAAGAACCTTTGAAGACGGGTGCAGCGATGAGCGAGTTTCAGTATTTAAAACATCTGAAAGCATTAGGTAAAAAGAACAAGGTATTCCGTTCTTATATAGGATTAGGTTATTATAACAATATTCTCCCCGCAGTTATTCAGCGTAACATTCTGGAAAACCCGGGATGGTACACAGCTTACACTCCTTATCAGGCAGAGATCGCACAGGGAAGACTGGAAGCCATCTTAAATTTTCAAACCATGGTGATGGATCTTACCGCAATGCCAATTGCCAACGCAAGTTTGTTGGATGAAGGAACTGCTGCTGCTGAAGCTGTATTTATGTTTCATAGCAACAGAAGCAGAGAGAAACAAAAGAACAATGCGAATAAATTATTTGTGAGCAATGGTGTATTCCCTCAAGTGATCGATGTAATCCTTACTCGTTGCAGTCCGGTCGGCATTGAAGTTGTTGTTGGTGATGTTGCCACAGCTAATTTGGATGCATCTTACTTTGGGCTGATTCTTCAGTATCCTGACCTTAACGGTGAAGTAAATAATTACAAAGCGCTGGCCGAAAAATGCAAGGCTACGGAAATTCAGATCGCTGTAGGCACAGATCTACTTGCCTTAGCATCTCTAACACCTCCGGGAGAATGGGGAGCAGATGTGGTTTACGGAAATTCTCAGCGATTTGGTGTACCATTAGGTTATGGTGGTCCACATGCTGCATTCTTTACCTGTCATGATGAGTACAAGCGATTAATTCCTGGACGTATCATTGGAGTTTCAGTAGATGCAGAAGGAAATCAGGCTTTGCGTATGGCATTGCAAACACGCGAGCAACACATTAAACGCGATAAAGCAACTTCGAATATCTGTACTGCTCAGGCCTTACTTGCCATCATGGCCGGAATGTATGCAGTTTATCATGGAAAAAATGGAATAAAAGCAATTGCTGATCAGGTTCACGGAAACACAGCCTTCATTGCTTCCGAACTGAAAAAACTCGGTTTCGAAATAAAGACCAAGTTGTTCTTCGATACAATTGTAGTGAATGCAGATACCAAAAAACTGAAAACACTTGCTGAAGCAAAAGAGATCAACTTCAGATACATTGATGACAAACACGTTTCAATTTCCTTAGATCAAACAGCAGAAGAAGAAGATGTGAATGACATTCTGAATATCTTTGCTTCGCTAGCAGGAAAAAGTTACTCCGGTAAATACGGACAACTGAACATCATTCAGGGAACATTTGCTGAGCGTAAATCTTCTTTCTTAACACATCCTGTATTCAATTCGTATCACAGTGAAAGTGAGATGATGCGTTATATCAAAAGGTTAGAGAACAAAGATCTTTCTCTCGTGCATTCCATGATCTCTCTTGGATCCTGCACAATGAAACTGAACGCAGCGAGCGAATTATTACCATTAACATGGCCGGAATTTGCAAATATACATCCGTTTGTTCCTTCGGAACAAGCTTTAGGATATGCGGAGATCATTAGCACTCTTGATAAAGATCTAAGTAACATAACAGGATTCGCCAGAATGAGTTTTCAACCCAACTCTGGTGCGCAAGGTGAATACGCTGGATTGATGGTGATTCGTCAATATCATTTGGACAATAATGGAAAAGACAGAACAGTTGCTTTGATCCCTCAGTCGGCTCACGGTACAAATCCGGCAAGTGCTGCTATGGCAGGGATGGATATCGTTGTTGTGAAATGTGACGAGAAAGGAAATGTTGACATGGCCGACCTCAAGACAAAAGCTGAACAACACAAGGATAAATTAAGTTGTATCATGATCACTTATCCAAGTACTCATGGTGTGTATGAAGAAGGGATCACCGAGATCACCAAGATCATTCATGATAATGGTGGATTGGTATACATGGACGGTGCCAACATGAATGCACAAGTTGGATTAACATCTCCCGGAAATATTGGCGCGGATGTTTGTCATTTGAATCTGCACAAAACTTTCGCCATTCCACATGGTGGTGGCGGACCCGGCATGGGACCAATTGGTGTGGTTGAAAAACTTGTACCGTATTTACCTTCTCATATTATTGTGAATACAGGAGGAAAAAAAGGAATTCATGCAGTCAGCTCATCTCCCTTTGGAAGTGCTTTAATTCTATTGATCAGTTACGGTTACATTAAAATGCTGGGAGCAGATGGATTGAAAGAAGCTACCGAAACAGCGATCCTGAATGCGAACTACATGAAAGAAATACTCAAAGATCATTATAAAATTCTTTATACAGGCAGCAAAGGAAGATGCGCGCATGAAATGATCCTTGATTGCAGTGATTTCAAAATGGCAAGTAATGTGGAAGTAGCCGACATGGCCAAACGATTAATGGATTATGGATTTCATGCTCCAACCGTTGCATTCCCAGTGGTAAATACATTAATGGTTGAACCTACTGAATCAGAATCGAAAGCTGAATTGGATCGTTTCTGTGAGGCGATGATAACTATAAGAAAAGAGATCCAAGAGGTAATTGACGGAAAAGCAGATAAAGTGAACAACGTAATCAAAAATGCGCCACATACCGCTAAGTTGGTGATCGCAGATAAATACGATAAACCGTATAGTCGTGAGAAAGCCGCATTCCCGCTTCCGTGGGTCAAAGCAAATAAATTCTGGCCTAGTGTTGCAAAGGTTGATAATGCATATGGAGACCGAAACCTTGTTTGTTCTTGCGCTCCGATAGAGGCATACATGGAAAAGGCAGAAGCTTAAATGAAAAACCCCGGAAACCCCGGGGTTTTTTTCTTTCTGATTTAGTTGTATCTTGTATTTCAATATTATCAGGTGAATTCTTCGCAAAAAAGATCGACTATGTTATTCCTGCGCTTTGCTCTTGGATCTTTCTATGGAAACTCTCAGAACAATAAAATGGACTCATTGAAAAGCGTATGGCAAAATGTTTCCTGTCTTGACACAACAAGAATGCATGCTGCCTTGCTTGAAAGAACAATCGAAAGAACTGGAAATAAAATTCAAACAAAAGATAAGAGAATTGGAACAGGTAGATGATGTTTGAGTGATTAGGATAAGAATATAATCAAATAGATATTAAAATAATTGAGTAAAACGGATGAAATAAAAAAAACACCGATCTCTGTATTTGTTACTGGATGCATTGCTTCTGTCTTTATTGCAATCGGTGCATTTTTTAAAATGATGCATTGGCCGGGAGCGAGCCAGGCCTATATTATCAGTTCGATCAGTTTTATACTGTTGTACATGCCCCTTTGGCTCATCTATGAGTTTAAGAAAGAAAAATGGCTGAGCACCCTCTATCAATTCGTCATTCTTCTATTGACCGGATTAACCTCCTTTTTCAAAACCATGCATTGGCCGGGCGCCGGCATTCTTTTTAATCTTTGGATGGGAACACTCCTTTATATTGTTCTACCGGTCTCTATTTACCAATTATTTCGTTCCGGAAAAAGACCACTTTCTTCTTTTCACACAATTGTGACGTTTTTTTTGATTGGAAGCATGCTTATTGGTGGAATTAACGGTGCAAAGTCAGGAATGGTGTCGCTTTCCAAAACCTATTCCAAGAATACAGAAAAGATCACGGAATCATTTAGAAAGACAAGTCACCGCAATGAGAAATTATACCAGGCATTCGAAGCAACAGAAAGTCTGAAAGGATCAGAATATTTTCGAAGGGCAGAAAAACTAAAATCTCTTTCTGATTCCATACAAGAATATTTCAGGAATTTTAAAAACAATGTAATCGCCGCGAGTGAAAATATTTCTCTGAATAAAGCCGATTCAATTAATTATAGTGAGATCCGTGATCCACTCAGTACCTATTGGACAACAGCGTTAATTTGGGGAGAGGACGAATTTAAACCTATTGATGATAAATTTTCAGGATTGGAGCTAATGCGTAAGATCAACTCGTATCGTGATTCTGCCTTAAATCTTATCACAAGTGAGAATAAAGAATTCATCAAAGAAGGAATCAATCTTGAAACGGAACCTTCAACAGATGAATTTGGAGAACCAATTCATTGGGTAGCTGCAACTTTTCGCTTCACTACTGTTCCTCAATTCATGCAAATAATAGAAAATCTGAAGTATCAGGCAAAGCTACTGGAAAGTCAGGTGCTTGCCGATCTTCTCAATTCTGCAAAGAACAGCTCGGGTGAATTGAGTGATAAGATCGCCATTGAAGGGAAGAAAATGGAAGTTGAAAAGACCATGAATGAAATTGAGAATCTCAAAGCATACCGTCAGCTCTCTCAGGATTACCTTAATTCAAAGAACAGAGAACTAAACGCACAGAATCAAACCATCTCAGCATTTGTGATCGGGTTGTTACTTTGTTTTGTTATGGTCTTCTTTATCATTCGCAGTAATCTTATCCGAAAGAAGATCAATAAAGAATTACAGGAACAGAAGCATCTGATCGAAGAAAAGAACAAAGAAATAACGGATAGCATTACCTATGCAAAAAGATTACAAGAGGCCATCCTGCCTCCGGAAAGTTTCCTGCAGATGCATTTGCCCGGACATTTTGTGCTTTATCAGCCAAAAGATATTGTCGCAGGTGATTTTTACTGGGCTGAAAAAATAAATGATCTTTTTTTCATTGCTGCAGCAGATAGCACTGGTCATGGTGTGCCGGGAGCGATGGTCTCTGTTGTGTGCAGTAATGCGCTTAACAGATCAGTGAAAGAATTCAATATAACAGATACAGGAAAATTACTGGATAAGACCAGAGAGCTTGTTATCGAAACATTTGAAAAAAGTACCAGTGAAGTGAAAGATGGAATGGACATCAGCCTTTTGTGCATTGATAAGAAAAACAAAAAGATCTTTTGGAGTGGAGCCAATAATCCGCTGTGGTACATTTCAAACAACGAATTAAAAGAAATAAAAGCGAACAAACAGCCAATTGGAAAAAGCGATCATGTAACTGTATTTACAACACATGAAATGGATTACACACCAGGTACGACTTTTTACTTATTCACGGACGGAATTGCAGATCAGTTTGGAGGCCCCAAGGGGAAAAAATTCAAGTACAAACAGTTAAATGAGGTATTGCTGAAAAACTCTACTCTTCCTTTAGAAAAACAAAAACAAGGAATAGCAAATGTATTCAATGAATGGAAAGGCGATCTGGAACAGGTAGATGACGTATGTTTGATTGCGATTCGTATATAATTAATACTCAAAATTTAAAATTCTATCATGAGAATTAGATTCTTCAAAATACTTATACTTTTCCTAACACTTTTCTATAACAGCGTATTCTGTCAAAAAGAATTCATTGAAGATTCAATAAAAATCATCCCTTTTCTAATTAGAGGTGAATCCATCTACAGCTACAAACTTGACTCTGCCTTTATTTTGTGGAGTAAAGGTCTGGAATTAACCAGATTGTCAGAAAGAAATCATCCAGCATCGGCAACACGGATGAAAAAGATCGAAGCTGTCTTTTTAAATGACCTGGGGTATTATGAACTTACAAAAGGTAATAACGAAATTGCTATGCGTTATTTTGATTCTTGTATGACAATTCAATATGAGCTAGAGCTCTGGGATCAATATGCACTCGCATTGAATAACAAAGCCAATATCTTTCTCCAAACAGGAAAATACAATGAGGCAATAGAAGTCTTTCTAGAAAGCATTAACTTCTATCGAAAAGTGAATAAACTAAAAGAATTGCCAATGGTGTATAATAATATTGGCCTCGCCTACCAGCAAAGCGGCAATTACGATAAGGCGATCGAGTACTTATTTGAGGCTGAAAGGCAGGCAGACAAATACAAGAAAAAAGACAAATCTTCCATCAACCTCAATTTAGCACAACTCTTCTTGGAAGAAAAAGATACTGCCAACTACATTCTTTACATTAATAAAGCTATTGTTTCTTCTATTTATTATAATGATTTAAGCAATCTTGGATATGCTTACTTAAATGCCGGAACTATTCATTCAAAGAAAAATAAAGCTCTTGCACTCTATTATTATAACAAATCTCTTTCTATTCGGAGAAAAATAAATGACCAGAACGGAATTGCTAATTCCCTTTACAACATGGCCAATCTTGTCACCGGAGATTCTGCTTTAAAATTATACGAACAAGCCCTTGCCTTGTATACGAAAACAGAAAACAAAGAGGGGCAGATCTTTACGGAAATGGCGTTAGGCACTCTCTACAAAAGAAAAAATGATATAAACAAAGCTGAACGCATCTATCTTGAAAGCTTCAAAAAATTCAACGAAATGAAAGCGATCAATGGCATAAGAAGTGCAGCAGATAATTTATACCACTTTTATAAAGAAAACAATGAACCAACAAAAGCCCTACAGTACTTTGAGCTGAAAACTCGCTTAAAGGACAGTATCAACGATTTCGATCTGAGAAAAAAGACACTACAGAAAAATATCTCAAATATATTCGAGCAAAAGGAAAATAAATTGAAAGAAGGGCATTATTATAAGGAACAAATGAATTTGAAAGAACAGCAAACACAACGAATCATTTCTTATTCTATTGGGGGGTTCCTTGTTGTACTGCTTCTTTTCTCCTTCATTTTATACAGAAACCTTCAGGATAAAAAGAAAACAAATGCCATCATTTCTGAACAAAAGAAAGAAGTTGAAAAACAAAAAGAAACAATAGAACTAAAACAAAAAGAGATAGTTGATTCGATCAATTACGCACAGCGCATACAAGATGCTCATATGCCTAGTGAAAAGAAGATTGAGAATATCTTTAAAAGACTGAGGACTTGATTAGTTTTCCTGAATCTCCAGCCAACGCATGGTTCCGGCATCCAGTTCCTCCGATACTTTCTGAAACTCATCGGTCAGTTTTTGGATCTGTGTATAGTCATCCGATATGGCACTGATCTTCTCTTCCAATTCTTTCTTCTTTTTTTCCAGTTCAGGGATCTTTTTGTCCAAATCCTCCAACTCCTTCTGAAGTTTGTAAGACAATTTCTTTTGTGGCGACTTACTTTCAATAGGCTTCTCAGTGACAGAAGCTGCTTCTTTTATTTCAGGTTTTATTTCAGCAATGATCTCTTCCAAAACAGGTATCTTTTCAGAACCATACTTTTGTTTCCAGTTTCTATACTCAGTGTAATTACCAGGATAATCTTTGATGGCTCCGTCTCCTTCCAATACAAATGTATGATCTACCAAACGATCAATAAAATAACGATCGTGAGAAACGATCAATACACAGCCCTTGAACTCTTCCAGAAATTCCTCGAGTGTTTGAAGTGTAAGAATATCCAGATCATTTGTGGGTTCGTCAAGAATGAGGAAATTAGGGTTCTTCATTAAGACAGTACACAAATACAATCTTCTTTTCTCGCCTCCACTTAATGTGTGCGCATAACTGAATTGAACTGCGGGAGAAAAATTAAAGCGCGTAAGTAATTGCGATGCGGAAAGACTACTTCCATTTGCTAACGGAATATGTTCGGCAATATCCTTGATGATCTCTATGATGCGTTTATCATTTGGGATCACCATTCCGGCCTGTGAATAATGTCCGAATTCAATGGTGTCTCCCAATGAAACTTTTCCACTGTCTACACTTTCTTTTCCTTGGATGATGTTCAATAAAGTGGTCTTCCCTACTCCATTCTTACCTACAACTCCAATTTTTTCACCCGGAATGAAAGTATAGGTAAATGGATCTGTGATGATCTTCTTATTGGGATAATTTTTTGTGATGTTATGAAGTTCAACCACCTTCGAACCCATTCGTTTCATGTTCAACGTAAGCTCGATCTTCTTCTCAATCCGTTTTTGTTTTGCTTTTTTCTCAATTTCAGCAAAGGCATCCACTCTTGATTTGGATTTTACCGTTCTAGCCTTTGGCATTTTTCTTACCCAAACAACTTCTCTTCGGTACAAATTCTTTGCTTTTTCCAATTCTGAATTTCTGATCTGTTCTCTCTCCGCTTTTTTCTCAATGTAATAATCAAATGTTCCTTTGTATTCAACTAATTCCGTATTATCGATCTCAATGATCTTTTCACAAACCTCATCCAAAAAATAACGGTCGTGTGTTACCAACAGAATACTAAGTGAAGGATCATCCAAATAATTCTCCAGCCACTCGATCATTTCAATATCTAAATGATTGGTAGGTTCATCCATCACGATCAGTTCGGGCTTATTGATCAACGTTAACGCAAGCGCAACTCTCTTTTTTTGTCCACCGGAAAGGGTGTTGATGATCTGAGCTGTATTTGTGATCTCAAGTCTTGTTAGAATTTCATTGATGTTCTTTTCATAATCCCAGGCTTCCACCAGATTCATCTGATTCAAGGCCTCTTCGAGTTTAGTTGCAGTGGAATCAGAAGTAGATGTTTCGCTTAGTTTAATTGCCTCATCATATTCCCTGATCGCTTTCACAAATTTATTATCTGCAGTATCGATCAACTCCTGAATGCTCAAGTTTTCATCAAAAGCAAAATTCTGATCGAGGAATCCTATTTTCACATCTTTTCTAAATACCACTTCTCCGGAATCAGCGATCTCAATTCCTTTTAGTATTTTAAATAAGGTTGTTTTTCCCGAACCGTTCTTGGCCACCAGTGCTACTTTTTCTCCATAGTTAATTCCAAAACTGATATTTTTGAATAACACTTTTTGGCCGTAGGCCTTTGACAGATTATTTACAGAAAGAAGGTTCAAGATTATTCGCGATGAGGGATGTGATTAACAGCACGCAGGCAAGGTGCATTGGGTGAACAGAATAGAATGATAGGGCCTTCCGATTTCTGAACTGTTTTTGCTTTCGTAAATTCTATGGTCATGAATGATCTTGCCCATTCTGCCTTTAAACAATTTTCATCGAACTCCTTCAGATCTTCTCCGTTAGGTGCTTGCTTATTATAACGCCACGCTTCATACAATTTGTAGGTTCCGTATCCAGCTTTCACATTTAATTTTCCTTCCTGATCTGTTTTGGATTTTATCACTTTGTTCTTGTCCGAGACAAGAATAACTTCCATGCCAGAATATTTTTTCTCCTTTTTTGCATCTTCCAGTATTTCTTCTGTTGGTCTTGCACCTCCACAATACGGTTGAATGTATTTGATCTCAGCAGTCAATTTCTTTTTTTGAGCGCAAGCCTCCAAAGTGACCAAGCTTAACAAAAGGCAGATAAAATGGATAAACGGTTTTTTCACGGCCTAAAAGTACGGTTTAGATTTGAATAGTTAAATGTTTGTACAATAACTTTAATTTTTTTAATATTACTAATGGTAAAAACCAAAACTATGAATAGAATTTTCCTAACGATCGGAGCATTATTACTTGCAGGTACATTTTACGGACAAAGATGGATCGAAATGATGTCGGAACCCGGCACCAATTTCTACGATATTCAAAAAGAATTCAATGATTATTGGAAAGATAAAGATATCAATGAAAAAGGAAAGGGATACAAGCAATTCAAAAGATGGGAAGCCTTTGTTGAACCTCGCGTTTACCCAACCGGCGATCTTTCTTTGATCTCCACGACCTGGGAAAACTTCAATGATGCCTATCCTGAAGTAAAAGCAGGAGGAGGTAAATACGGTGAGATCAATGAAGGGATCTTAACTGCTTCTACAACATGGACAGCTATGGGTCCGTTCGGACCAATGAGTGGCGTGGCCAACAATGGATTTCCAAGAAAAGCAGGAAGAGATAATTTTGTAACATTTCATCCATCAAACGCAAATACCTATTGGTGTGGCGCTCCTGCAGGTGGATTATGGAAAACAACAAACAACGGTGCAACATGGACCACCAATACCAACTCGCTTACTGTTATCGGCGCCTCTGATCTTGCTGTTGATCCAAGTAATCCAAATATCATGTATCTCGCAACCGGCGACGGTGATGCAGGAGATACCTATTGTATTGGAGTGCTAAAATCATTGGATGGAGGCTTGACATGGAATACAACCGGCTTGACATTTGCCGTTTCAGCACAAAGAACAATGAGAAGATTGGTGATCAATCCTACTAATCCACAGATCTTACTGGCTGCGACCAATGCAGGTATTTACAGAACCACGAACGGAGGAACAAACTGGACACAGGTCAATACATCAAACGCTTACGATATTGATTTTAATACTGTCAATTCTAATACTGTATTCGCAGCTGGAACAACTTTTTCACGCTCAACCGATGGTGGAGCAACGTTCACCCAGATCAGCAATGGAATTCCAACTTCAGGTTCAGCACGCATGAATCTTGCAGTGACTCCTGCTAATTCAAATTATGTGTATGTGCTTTCCTCGTCTACAGCGAATAACCTTCAGGGCGTTTACCGTTCAACTGATAACGGGGTTACCTTTTCACTTATGGCCAATTCACCGAACATACTGGCTAATTCATGTACTTCCCCGGGAACAGACGGACAGGGCTGGTATGATCTAGCCTTTGCTGCATCGCCTTTGAATGCAAACGAGATCGTGAGTGGTGGTGTGAATGTTTACAGATCAACTAACGGGGGAACATCCTGGAGCATCATCGGTTGCTGGATCGGTACTGGAAATCCTCCATATGTGCACGCCGATCATCACGAATTGGAATACACATCAACAGGAACTTTATATTCTTGTAATGACGGAGGTATTTTTCAATACACAGGAAGTGCATGGACCGATCTTACAACACCAAGAAACATAGCTCAGATCTACAAAATAGGATTGTCAGCACTTTCGCCTAATTTATGGATAACAGGACATCAAGATAACGGTTCGAATATATACAACAACGGTACCTATAATGCGAGCGTGGCAGGAGACGGAATGGATTGTTTCATTGACAGAACGAACAACAACAATATGTTTGCCTCTTATTACAGCGGACAATTTCAAAAGTCGACGAACGGCGGCGGAAGCTGGAATGCATGCACAACCGGAATGACGGGAACTGCTGGATGGGTAGCACCTTGGAAACAAGATCCGGTAAGTGCGTCTGTACTTTATGCAGGAAGAACGCAAATGTTCAAATCAACGAATCTGGGAACCAGTTGGGCGCAAGCAGGAACTTTACCTGGAATTAATACCGGACAAAGGGTAATAGAGTTTGCAATTGCTCCTTCTAACAACTCGGTAGTTGTTTGTTTACATGGAACACCGGGTGTGTACAAATCAATTGATGGTGGTACGAATTGGACGAACATTACAGGATCATTACCAGTAGGAAGCGGCGCTCCAACTTTTGTTGCATTCGATCCGGCCAATGCCAATAATATTTATGTTACATTGAGTGGCTATTCTGCAGGCAATAAAGTTTTCAAATCAACAAATGGTGGTACAAGCTGGACCAACATTTCATACAACCTTCCAAATTTACCTGCGAATTGTATCGTTTACGAACCCGGCACAAATGGTCGTGTTTATGTTGGCATGGATGTTGGTGTTTACTATATTGATAATTTAGGAGTGAACTGGACTCTCTACAATGCAAACTTACCTAATGCTCCTGTTTCAGATCTCGAGATTTCCCCTGCAGCACCCGGAAAATTAAGGGCTGCTACATATGGTAGAGGTGTGTTTGAGGTGGATGTTGCTCCTTCTAATGCGCCACCAAGCAGTTCATTCAGTTTTACAGGGAATATTTGTCAGGGAGTTGCCAAACAATTTATGGATGGATCGAACAACACGCCGAATGCCTGGAGCTGGAGTGTTACGCCAGGAGGTGGAGTGACTATTAATACACCTTCATCTCAAAATCCAAATATCACATTTACAAATCCCGGACCTTACACCGTCTCTTTAATTGCAAGTAATGGATTTGGGCCTGGAAGTTTAAGTACACAGGTAGTAACTGTCACTGCAAATCCAACTGTTGTCATTACGAATTCAGTACTATCAATTTGCGCAGGAGGAAACGCGAATGTAGTTGCTACCGGCGCAACAAGCTATACATGGAATACAGGGGCCTTAACAGCCGGGATCTCTGTGAGTCCATTAGTAACAACTGTCTATACTGTAACAGGTGCTGTGGGTTCGTGTGTTGCCGCAAACAAAACCGCAACCGTTATCGTGAACCAGCTTCCTACTATTAATTTAAGTGCAAGTGAAAGCACAATTTGCTTAGGGCACACTGTTAATATAAACGCCAATGGAGCATTGACCTATGTATGGCAACCGGGTAACTTAACAGGAACTTCGGTGACCGGCTCACCAAGTGTAACAACGGTTTATACTGTTACCGGAACCGACCTTAACGGATGTACCAACACTTCTACGATCAGTGTGATGGTGGACCCATGCACCGGATTCTTACAAGTAGGGAATGTATCTGCTGAATACAAGATCTACCCGAATCCAATGAATAATCAATTGAACGTAAAGGTGAATACTTTAAAAGAAATAAGTCTTAAACTAGAATTATTTGATGTTTCAGGTAAGTTAATATCAACGGAAGAAGTAAGGTTTTCTTCTGATAAGAATATATATTCCCTCAACACTTCTGAATTAGCTGATGGAATCTATCAATTAAAAATGAGTGGAGATGTAAAAGATCCAATTCTTATAAAGATCATCAAAGACTAAACAAAGAAGCCGGACAATGTTCCGGCTTTTTTTTAAAACATCATTCTGTACTGTGGAATAACAAAAAAGCGAAGCTGGTAATCTGTCTTTATTTTTTCGTTCGCAATGTCATAGGCCTGCTGAAAAACATTCTCATGCTTGGTGATATTTTGTATATCGATGCTAAATTCATGTGTCACTTTCTTTGAATTGAAGCGATAGCCCGGCTTTACATCCATTCGAAAATAATACGGGTATTGCAACTCATAGGCCCTGCTTCCATCATCAACCTGATCCTTCATCAGTATACTGGCCTGAACATCTATGGGCGTGTATCTTTTTCCTCCGGCATAGGTTGCTCTCATATCAAGTATCAGCACATGTTTTTGATTGATCTTGAATTCTTTTCCTGCCAAAAAATTGGTGACATAATTCCCATTAAAAGCCGTGTTCCTTTCCACTCCATCGCTTCCTTTATACAAACTTTGAAAAAAACTTCCCGTTGCCAAACAATACCATCCTTTGCTGTAAAATTTTTCAAGCGTTATCTCCAATCCATAATTTGTTCCTTCTCCTTTACTAACTAAATGGATTACATTCGGACTATTGAAATCAGCACCCAGATTCAAAGCAGAGAAATAAGAAGCCGTATCCTTTACAGGTGCATTGTAAATGTACTGATAATACAATTCTGTTTTAATTCGAAAGCTGGAGCCAAAATTTACATCGTAAGCCATCACTCCATGCACCGCCCTGGTGAAATCAAGTCCGGTATTGGTTTCATTTCTTTCACCCGAAGGAAGTGTTTCACTTGCAAAATAAATGTAGGCAGGTTGCATCTGACTGTGCATTCCGCCACCAAAACTGAAGGATTGTTTTCTGCTGATCGAATACTTCAATCCCATTCTCGGTTCAATTGCATTGGATCCGTTCAGAAGAAAATACTGATCGCTGATGCCTACATTCAATAACAGATCATCCGTGAATTTATGCTGCCATTGTGTAAATGCTCTTAACAGGCCTGAATTTCCTTTGTAATCTCTCAATGTTCTGAATGTATTCACGCCGAAATAATCATCCACGCTGTCAACGAACAAGGTGGAGAAAAGATCCACATACAAACCCGTATTCACAAAATCACGGGAATTGAATTTTTTGTTGTACGTAGTGTTCCCAACATAGTGAATAGTTTGTGTGGTTTGCCTGTATTCCGGTTTTAAATTCTTTGGTGTATGAAAAGAAGTATCGATACGATCTGCGATAATATTATTATACGATGCACTAACCCCCAGATTGGTTTTGATATAGGCATTGTTCTTGAAAAGGTAGGTGTGTGAAATTCCGGAGGCCCCTACATTGGAACGAAAATAAGTATCACGTGAACTGTAACCATACAGATCCTTTCCTTCTTTCTTATCACTCTCAAGTAGTGCCACATAACTTAATCCTCCAATTCCCCAAAGCGAAAACTTTCCGGCCTTTTCTGTTTGCACATCTGTCTTAAAGGTCAGATCCTGGTATTGAGGAACTGCATCTCCGGTTCCGAAATCAATATTAAGTGCCTTGAACACAGACAAAGTTGAATAGCGATAATCCACTAAAAAGGAAGCATTTTTCTTTTTGTTCAAAGGTCCTTCTGCTCCCAGCTCAAATCCGTTGAATCCAACCTGACCCAGGAACTCGAACTTTTCATTGTTTCCTTTTCTCATTCTGAGATCAAAAACTCCAGCTGTTGCATTACCATAATCGGCAGCGAAAGCTCCACTCATGAAATCCGAATTATCCAACGTATTGTTATTTAAAATACTTATTGGTCCACCTGTAGAACCTGAATTTCCGAAATGATTGGGATTCGGAATATCCAGACCATTGAGTCTCCATAAAACACCCATTGGAGAATTTCCGCGTATGATGATGTCATTCCTTGAATCATTGGCTCCACTCACCCCGGCAAAATTAGCAGCCATACGTGCAGGATCATTTCTGCTTCCTGCATAACGCGCTGCCTCCTCTGCGCTGAACAAACGCGAGCTAACGGTATTCATTTTATTATTCGTTACGGTTTTATCCTGTTCAGCTGTTACCACTACTTCTTCTCCCTGCACCACACTTTCTTCCAGCTCAATGATGCTCACCGATTCCTTTCCTGCATTCAAAACCACGGTGATGAATTTTTCCTTATAGCCAAGCATATAAATTTTGATCTGCCATCTTCCTATAGGCACATTTTGCAATTTAAACTCCCCTTTATCATTGGTGCTGCTTCCTATCGGTGATTCAGAATTGAGCAACTGAACTATGGCTCCCGGCAATGGAGACTGCGTTTGTTTATCAAGCACAGTCCCCTTAATAACCTGAGTGATCTGGGCAGAAAAACTCAGCGAGAAGAATAAAAATAGAAACAGACAATTATTTCTGAGAAAATGATGCAAGGGCTTTCTTTTAAGGAGTAGATAAACTAACGGGGATCACTTTACCGTTCATGTACTGGTGGGCATTGAGAGCGAACCAAACAATAAATTCAGCCATTTGATTTGCATTGAGTGGAGCTTTGTATCCAGGGAAGGCGGCACTTAGCATTTCTGTTTGTACGGCACCGATCGCAAGGCAATTCACTTTTATTTTTTTTGGCGCAAGTTCTTCTGCCATACATTCACTCAATCCTGCCAGTGCAGATTTACTGCTGCTATAGGCGCTCAGTCCCGGGAATTTTGAACTTCCCTGAAAACCACCCATGCTGCCAATGTTCACCACATGTGCATTCGAATGCAATACCGGAAGTAATTCTTGCGTTAGTAGAAATGGAGAAAAGACATTTGTTTGATACACGTCTTTCAATTCTTTTTCGCTGATCTTATTAAAAGGCTTCTTTACAATTGCACCGGCATTGTTGATGAGTACATCTACTTTCTTACCGGTCTTATTTACAGCTGAAAGTATGGCTTTCCTTCCTTTGCTTGTATTTATATCAGCTTGTACATATATCGGATCAGATGATCTTCCAGCCTTATTTGGAGTCTGTTTTTTTCTTGAAATCGCAAGGACGGTGCATTTAGGATCTTTTAAGAAGATCTTTAACATTTCCTTACCGATTCCCCTCGAAGTTCCGCTTATCAATACCAGCATTTTAATTAAATTTGCATAACAAAGATAGACAGAACCTGCGATTAATTACAACATATCTTCTTCTAATTTTATTTGGTGGGAAAATGATCGCTCAAACCGACAGCGTTTACTATGGAACCAGAGAGGAGCTTCCAAAAAAAGAAAAGGTTAAAAACAAAGAAGACATTCTGGAGAAGATGAATTATGGAGGAAGTTTTCAATTGTTTTTTGGAACGGTCACTTTTATTTACCTTGCCCCTACTGTGGGTATTAGTCCATTGGAAAAACTGAATGTGGGTGTAGGGGGCGTTTATTCCTACTGGAGTGACAGGAGTGGTGGAAGATCCTACTCTCAGTCCTTGGCAGGAGGACAGTTGTATGCCCGCTATGCCTTACTCGAAAATCTTTCGGCAATGGTTCAATATGATAAATTGTATCAGCCGGACTGGAATTCTTACACGCCTGATAAAAAAATATGGGTTGACTATACCTTGTTAGGTTTTGGGTACACGCAGCCTGCAGGAGACAATACCATTTTTTACACCAGCTTAATGTACAATGTTACGCCACACCGTTCTTCCATCTATCCGAATAATTTCGCTTTTCAGTTCGGAGTGACCATAGGCTTCTAAGAGAGGATTACTTTTTTCTCACCATCAATACAACGTTTTCTACATGTGCAGTTTGTGGAAACATATCGACCGGCTGTACTTTTTCAATAGAATAATTTTCCTGCATCAAGGCCAGATCACGAGCTTGAGTGGAAGGATTACAACTGACATACACGATCTTCTCAGGCATAGCCTGCAAAATAACTTTTACCACATCCTCGTGCATTCCGGCTCTGGGTGGATCTGTGATGATCACATCCGGCCTTCCATTCGTGTTTATGAATTCATCATTTAAAATATCCTTCATGTCACCTGCAAAAAAAGAAGTGTTGCTGATCCCATTCTCTTTTGAATTGATGATGGCATCCTTTATAGCATCTTCTACATATTCGATCCCAACTACTTTCTTTGCATTTCGCGCAACAAAATTTGCGATGGTTCCTGTGCCTGTATACAGATCATACACGACTTCATTCCCCGTTAATCCTGCAAAATCTCTTGTGATCTTATAAAGTTCATAAGCCTGCAATGAATTGGTTTGGTAGAAGGATTTGGCGCTGATCCTGAATTTTAGTCCTTCCATTACCTCCAGAATATGATCTCTACCCGAATAGGTTTTTATTTCCAGCCCTTGTAAAGTATCATTGGGTTTATTAGAATGAACATATTGCAAACTGGTGATCTGTGGAAATTTCTTTTTCAAAAATTCAAGAAGGTCGAAAAGCTCTTGCTCCAGCCAATCGTATACGGCCATCACCACCATCATTTCTCCTGTACTTGTTGTTCGCAACATCAGGGTACGTAAAAATCCACCTTTGTTTCTGATGTCGAAAAAAGTAAGTCCGTTATCAAAGGCATAAGATCTTACGGCATTCCTGACCTCGTTACTCAGATCATTCTGTAAATGGCATTTCTCAATATCAAGAACTTTATCAAATAATCCGGGAATATGAAACCCTAATCCGTTCTTATTAGGAATAGAGTCCAGCTCGCTCATTTGCTCCTTGCGAAGCCATCTTTTATTGGAGAAGGAGAATTCGAGTTTGTTCCTGTAAAAATATTCGCTGGCATTGCCAAGAATGGGCGACATATTTTGATACTCCAGTTTTCCAATACGCGTAAACGCATCCAAAACATATTTTTGTTTGAATTCCAGCTGTTTCTTATAACTCAGATCCTGCCACTTGCAACCTCCACAGGTTCCAAAATGCGTGCAAAGAGGCTCGATTCTATCGGGAGAAAAAGTTTTAATTGTCTCTACCCTAGCCTCGGCATAATTGTTCTTTTTTCGGTGCACCATGACATCCACTATATCACCAGGAACACCTCCTTCAATAAAGACAACCATACCATCATGTCGTGCAATGGCTTTCCCTTCCGTACTAATATCGACTATTTCTAAATTCTCTAAAATGAAATTCTTCTTGATCTTACTCATGGCGAACAAAGTTAATAAAAGAATGAAGTCGGATTGCGAATTCACTCCTGCGCAGACCACTATTTATGTGTAAATTTGCGGCATGGCTCGTTTTTTCCTGACACTTTCTTATGATGGCGCCGACTACAATGGTTGGCAGATCCAGGAGAACACACCCAATACGATACAGCAGGTACTTGAAGAGAAACTCTCTATGCTTTTAAAGGAAAAAATAGAGATCACAGGATGTGGCAGAACAGATACAGGAGTAAATGCGAGAAATTACATCGCCCATTTTAACAGCCATTCAGTGGAATTGATCGAAAACAAAAAACACTGGATCTATAAATTTAACACGGTTCTGCCGACTACAATTTCCATCAATGATATCAGAAAGGTGAGCGACAAAGCACATGCCCGATATGATGCGCAGGAAAGAGTGTATTATTATTTTCTCCATCAGCAAAAAAATCCTTTCATTGAACGTTATAGTTGGTATGTGTACGGAGAACTTGATTTTGAGCTAATGAATAAGGCAGCAGAAACTCTTTACGAATACTCCGATTTCAGTTGCTTCAGTAAAAGTAACACGCAAAATAAAACCAATATTTGCACGATCAGTAAAGCAAAATGGCAACGAACCGGCGTAAGCGAGTGGAGATTCACCATTGCAGCCGACCGTTTCTTAAGAGGAATGGTAAGGGCAATTGTCGGCACTTTACTTTTGGTTGGAAGAAACAAGATCAGCATTGCTGACTTCAGAAAAATAATTGAAAGCAAGGAAAGGGCCAATGCAGGAGCCAATGCTCCGGCACATGCACTTTTTTTAACCGGAATAAAATATCCATTAGAAATTTTCATTGAGTAAAGAAGAAAAAAATAAAGGATTGAATATGGCATTGATACGACGTATCTTAAGTTATACGCGTCCCTATAAGCCATTATTCTACGGTGCAATAGTTATTACGCTGAGTCTTTCGTTCATCTCCATCGTTCGTCCCTTGCTTATCAGCAAAGCACTGAACAGCTTTGCCCTGAACGGATCCGGTTCACAATTGAATAATTATTGCCTTGCGATCCTTGGATTTCTGATACTGGAGTCGCTCGCGCAGATGCTCAATTTAAGGATCACGAATTTACTAGGACAAAACATCATCTTTGATCTGCGAAATCAGGTTTACAAACATTTGCTTAGTTTGAAGAATTCTTATTTTGACAATTCTCCCGTGGGAATGTTAGTTACAAGAAGCATTTCAGATATAGAAAGTTTAAGTGAGATGTTTGCCGAAGGTTTTATTGTTATCATTGGAGACATGGTGATGCTTGCTGTCTTCATTATTGCTATGTTCTGGAACAACTGGCTCTTAGCCTTACTTGCCCTGAGCACTATCCCTCTTTTATTTGTCGCCACAGCTTTTTTCAAAAGTGGTGTCAAAAAAACATTCACCATGGTAAGAAATGCGGTTGCCGAACTGAACACGTTTACACAAGAGCACATTACAGGAATGAAAGTGGTGCAGTTGTTCAACAGAGAAGAAGAGGAGCTTAAAAAATTTGATGAGATAAATGAAAAGCACAAAAAAGCAAACATCCAATCCATCTTCTATTATTCCGTTTTCTTTCCTGTAGTGGATATACTTTCATCCGTATCCATTGCCTTGGTGATCTGGTTTGCAGGAGTTAAAAGCAATCAATTCGGGATCAATTTAGGTGATATTACCTTTTTCATCATGATGGTGAACATGATCTTTCGTCCTATTCGTATGATAGCTGATCGTCTGAACACATTGCAAATGGGTATCGTTGCTTCAGAAAGGGTATTTAAGATCCTTGACACGAATGAAAAAATTCAGGCTAAAGGAGTGTTACCATTTGAAGGAGTAAAGGACAAGATCGAATTCAAGAATGTACATTTTTCCTACAAGGCCGATCACGAAGTACTGAAAGATATTTCGCTCACTGTAAAAGCCGGCGAAACGATCGCGCTTGTTGGATCAACCGGATCAGGAAAAACCACGATCATCAATCTGCTTAGCCGTTTTTATGAAAAAGATAAAGGAGAGATTCTGATAGACAATAATAAGATCGAAGACTTTGATCTGAAAAGTCTGAGACTGAATACCGGCGTTGTACTTCAGGATGTACATTTGTTCAATGACAGTCTTTTCAATAACATCACGCTAAGAAATCCCGAGCTCACCTTAGATGCCGTTAAAAAAGCAACGGAAGAAATAGGACTCATGGAATTCATACATGAGTTACCGGGAGGATTTGATTACAATGTAAGGGAAAGAGGTCAGAGTTTATCTGCAGGCCAGAGACAGCTGATCGCTTTCATCAGAGCATATATCTACAAACCAGCATTAATTGTGTTGGATGAGGCCACGGCGGCAATAGACAGTGCTACCGAAATGCTCATACAAAGAGCATCAGAAAAGCTGGCAAAAGGTCAAACATCCATTATCATTGCACACCGACTTTCAACCATTAAGAATGCTGATCAGATCTATGTATTTGAGCAGGGAAGAGTGATTGAGAAGGGCAAAATGAACGAACTCATTGCCATGAATGGTGCCTTCCGGAAGCTGTACGACACCGGACTTCCAGCATAAAAAATATTCGATTTCTCTTTGGAAGAAGGCTTAAATAAGTTACTTTTATCCCATTAATTCCTCATTCTAACCATTAAAAAATAAAATCATGAAAGTATCTATCATCGGCGCAGGAAACGTAGGCGCAACATGTGCAGAATACATTGCATTGAACAGTATTGCCAGTGAAGTGGTGATCCTTGACATTAAAGAAAATTTTGCTGAAGGAAAGGCGCTGGATCTGATGCAGACAGCAACCCTGAACGGATTCAACACACGCGTTAGTGGAAGTACAAATGATTACAGCAAAACTGCAGGAAGTGCCGTAGTTGTGATCACAAGTGGTATTCCCCGTAAGCCGGGAATGACGCGTGAGGAATTGATCGGCATCAATGCCGGAATTGTAAAAGGGGTGACTGAAAATGTATTGAAACATTCACCAAATGCAGTGATCATCATTGTAAGTAATCCAATGGATACGATGACTTATCTTGCATTGAAAGAAAGCAAACTTCCAAAGAACAGGATCATTGGAATGGGTGGGATCCTTGACAGTGCCCGTTTCAAATGCTATTTATCAGCTGCTTTGAACGCACCTGCAAGCGACATTAGTGGAGTTGTGATTGGTGGGCATGGTGATACGACAATGATCCCATTAACAAGATTAGCTTCTTATACAGGTGTACCTGTGAGTCAGTTCTTAAATGAAGAGGCATTGAAAAAAGTAGCTGCCGATACAATGGTAGGAGGGGCTACTTTGACCGGAATGCTTGGAACTAGCGCCTGGTATGCACCCGGAGCTGCTGTTGCACAATTAGTGAACAGTATCGTGAATGATCAGAAAAAATTATTCCCTTGCTGTGTTGCCCTTGATGGAGAATACGGACAAAAAGATATCTGTCTTGGTGTACCGGTTATCATTGGAAAAAATGGTTGGGAGAAGATCGTTGATTACAAGCTGAACGCTGATGAACAAGCTGCCTTCAACAAAAGTGCAGAAGCGGTTAGAAACATGAACAATGTTCTTGCAACAATGAAAGCTTAATTATAAAAACAATTTATTCAAAAAATCCCGGAATTATCCGGGATTTTTTTTTGAATTACAGGAAAAAATGGCTGAATTGCTTGATTCAATCAGGAATTCCTTGCAATTAGCTGAACATATGCAAAAAGCGAAGCATTTTACTTAATTTTACCTGATGCGCCTTACGGTCGTTTTATTTCTACTGACTTGCCTTTCTGTTTCTGCTCAATATGACCAGAAGGCTCGTAATGCTTTTCTTCAGCAAGATGTAATTGATGCGTTTGATTACCACAACATACAAAGGCCGGATGAACATTTCCATTCTTCCTTTAAACCCTATTTAAGCAGTAGTTTTTCTGACTTCACTGATTCTATCGTTCCTTTCAAATTCTATGCTTTCAAAAACTATTTTTTAAGTAAGACCCTCAATGAAAAGCCTCAAAGAAGGAACTGGTTCAATTTTCAGGTCCATCCTTTAATTGAAGCCGGTGGTGGTTATGATCTGCTCACAAAACAAACTTTACCGGAGTATTTAGGCGGAATGCATTTCAAAACGAACATCAACGATGATTTTACTTTTGCCGGAACAGTTATTGGAGGCAAAACCACTTTGCCCTTTTTTTCTGATACAGTCTTTACTGCTTCAAAAGTGATTCCCGAATTCGGACAAGTATACGGTAACAATAAAAAAGGCTATGAAGTATTCGACTACACCGGATATGTTTCCTATTCGCCTAATAACAATAAGATCTTCAATTTTCAGGCAGGAAGGGACAAACATTTTATTGGCGACGGATACCGAAGTCTTTTGTTGAGTGATGTGGCACCAGCCTATCCCTTTTTCAGGATCAACACCAATATCTGGAAGTTACAATACAATGTATGGTATACAATGATGAATGACATCAGTGGGGCTGGCGGAGAAAAAACCAAATTCAGAACTAAATATGCAACCTTTCATTATCTGAGCTGCAACTTCACAAAAGAATTGAATGTAAGTATTTTTGAAAACATCATCTGGAGAGGAAATGACAGTCTGAATAACCGTGGCTTTGATCTGAATTACCTCAACCCGGTTATTTTTTATCGCCCAATTGAATATTCCCTTGGCTCACCGGATAATGCGCTCATGGGATTGAACGTAAGTTATAAATTATTGAACACTGTAAAATTATACGGACAACTTGCCTTGGATGAATTTTTACTTGCTGCTATCAAACATAGGACCATGTGGTGGGCAAATAAACAAGCCTGGCAATTAGGGGCGAGGTACATCAATGCATTCGGTCAAAAAGGTTTGAGTCTTCAGTTCGAATACAATGAAGTTAGACCGTATACTTATTCCCACGGTATCGTTCAGCAAAATTACGCGCATTATGGATCAGCACTTGCACATCCTATGGGTGCCAATTTCAGAGAACTGATAGGAACTGTGAAGTACCGTAAAAAGAACTGGCAAATATCCGGCAGGTTCAACTATGCATTGATCGGGAAAGACAGTACGAATACCAATACCAATATGGGACAGAATATTTTTCTGAGTTACACGACCCGACCTTATGAATATGGACATTACACAGCGCAGGGTGTACAGAACAATTACTATCATTTAGATCTCAAATGCAGTTATTTCCTTATACCGGATATGAATCTTAGAGTTGAGGCAGGCATCATGCAAAGAGTACAGAATAATATTGAGAAGTATGAACTGCAGGATCCTTACATCTATTTCGGAATCAAATCGGGTTTCTGGAATACATACAGAGACTATTGAACTTAAGCATTCGAAACTTCCTTTAACACGGTGTGACTTTTAGGAGTACTGAAGCCGGGAATGTGCATTTGAAAATAAGCGAGTAGAATTTCCAGTAATTGATTTCTTTCCTCTTTGCTTAACTTTATCTCCATCAGACCCGCTTCAATGGTTTTGCTAAGTAACGAGGATGCCTGTTTATCAAGACCCAGAGGAAAAGGAAGCTGCATAGATGAGAATTTACCTTCTCGAACATCAAAATAAGATTCCGATTGAGAATAATTATTGTTTGGTTCTATTCCCAGATACCTGCACATTTCCATCAGAAAATAGATGTGCAGATTGTTATAACCATCATGGCATTCATTGAGGTATTTTAAAAATGATTCGATGAAATCGAAAAGCGAATGATTGGCGGAGTGTTCTTTGCAAGTTTTGATTATGATCTCATTCACAAATTGAGCGATTCCCAGCTTGGCCATGTTGCCCGGAATATTTTCACTGATATAATAACAAGAAGCTTCATTGATTTGCTGAACCTCTTTGTTTTGCTTCATGATGAGTTCTATCTCAAGTAAACTCAAAGGAAGGATCATGGCCGGTTTTAGTTTTGACTTAGCTGAACTTCCTGTAACAGCAGATACAGAAAGCAATCCGTGATCGCGAGTGTATAATTTAAGAATGTATTTTCTGTCTCCGTAACGGATCGCCTGTAAAACAATAGCCTTATCAGAGATGCGCATTAATTGACAACCAAAACTTTTGTAACAGCCTTCATTTCACCATTAGGAACCATGGCGTAAACAACATAAACACCTGAAGCTGCTCTTGCACCCGAAAGATTCTTTACATTCCATTCGATCTGGCCACCTTGTGATTTTGTTTCCCAGACAAGATTTCCACTTTCATCCGTGATCTTCACGATTGATTCATCCATTAATCCTTTTACAAATACACTTCCCTTATAAGTTGGTCTAACCGGGTTCGGAAAAGCGTAGATGTCATTGTAATTCTCAGCGCCTTCAATGATCCCGCTTCTGAAGGACTGTAAGCCAAGATCGGTTCCTATAAAAACATCCCCGGAAACAGGATCGTAATTGATCGCAACAATATTGTCGGAATAGAGCGGACTGTTAGCTTTTGTAAAATGATAAAGTTGTCTTTGTCCATCAGGATTGAAACAATAAATTCCACTTGTAAGAGTTCCCACCCATTTGTTATTAGCACCGTCCACTACAATGGAGGTAACTGTTTCCTTCTCCAAAAGCAACTCCACATTTCCATCCTGCACGATCTTGATCGGCTCAGCATCAAAACCACTTGCATTGAAAACGGTCTCCGGATTATAAAACACCCTAATTCCTTCTGACGTTCCCACCCAGATCTTTCCATCTTTGTCCTCTGCGATCGAATAAACTGAATTCGACTGAAGATTTCCGTTACCTGCATCTTTGGTTAATAGCTTTGGAACCGAATTGGTGAAATTATCATGTTTATAAACGGTGATCCCTGCATCTCTCTCATGCAATGCCCACACATAATTATTTCTGTCCACCATCAATTTTCTGGTAAAGCGTGTGGCTCCCATATTAAAAGATGCAAAGGTCCCGTTCGCTTTTCTCACAGCAATATAATCCTTTACGTCACTGTTTGCGATCCAGAGGTTGCCATCTTTGTCCATTGAAAGCCCTCCTATCCGGATCTGATCCGCAACCACTTCTTTTAATGTGCTGTTCGTGGTGTTATAAATATTCACCAGTTTATGATCTCTGAATTCGCACAGTCCCGAACTCCATGAGCTGGCCCAGATACGCGAATGATCTTTTCGGTCAAAGAGTACAAAATTGAAATCGTAAATGTACTGATTCGTAAAACTTAAAGAATTAAAATACTCCCATGTATTGTTTCGGTAATGGTTGATCCCCTCAATATTCAAATCTGTACCTCCACCATCATTCGGATAAGAAGGCGAAACGATCACTTCCCCTTTATCTATATCAATATTACTTACCAGACTTTTATTTGTTCCGTTTATTGATTTTAAATTCTGTGTATAAAAGGGATGATATCCATAGGTTTGAAAAAGCCCGAACTTTTTATCTGCTATCCAATAAGAAGGGTAATTGGTCTTGTCTGTAAAAAAGATAATGTCTTTTGGCTGGTACTCATTCCCATTATAGGTTGTGATGTATACCTGAGAAAGTTTAGTGTTGACATCGATCACCAGGGGGCCAAATTGTGCAATCACGGCAAATAAATTTCCATCAACATACGAAAGCTTATGAATGATGTTGGGTGAAGGTGGAGTAAATCGTTCCCAAACATTGTTCTTCAGCCAGTAAATTGTATCGATCAGCATTTCAGGGTTTAATTTGGAGGGGGAATACGATGCCAGAATTTTATCCTGTACGCGTATGACTCCACTGTAGATTCCATTTGGAATCTGAGACACGATGGACCAGTTACTGTAATTGTTAAGAATTTTTTTCTTGTAATTGGATCGGTATAATCCGGCAGGAGTCGCAGCAAAAATAAGCGAGTCATTCATTGCCGTCTGATAGACTTCAAGATTGGTTCCATTCGGTCCGATAACGTAAGTGTCTTTAATTTCGAGTTTATCCGTATCAAAAACGATGATCCCTAATCCGGTTGCCAGATAGGCCAGGTTACCGACAAAGAAAACTTCGTTCACACCCTTTTTGCCGTTAATGGTTTTGATCTTAATGTCCGGGAAGTTGCTGATCTTGTCATCATTGTCAATGATATCAATATTCGCATTTTCGTAAATGATCAGAAGTTTGTTATTGTATGTATTTGTCCGTAGTAAACGAATACCAACGTCACTCAATCCATTGATCTTATTCAATCTTTTTCCCGATTCCTCTTCCAGATCAAATACCAGCAGGCCATTGTAATTGGAAGCATAGATACGGTACTTGAATTTAGCAAGGGTATTTGCGGAATTTAGACTTAAATGATCCTGCCAGGAATAGGGTCCTACCTGAGCATACACTTGTATGCAAAAGAAGGTAATAATACAAATTAGCAGTTTTTTCATCTCTCTGATCCGATCCAATTCTTAAACGATAAATTTAAGGTTTTATTATGTTCAATTTGCCCTTATTTTAGAAGTCCGGAAAGGGCTTAGGAACCTCAATGTCCCTGTATAATGGTGTAATCAGGGGCATATTTATACGCCCATTTGTCATTCAGATAAACAAGATAAAAACTTATCTCTTTGGTATACACATCAGAAAAGAAGAAACTTGCCCGTAGCTTGTATTTTGCGTTGAATTCCCTGCTCTCAACCGAACTTAACTTCTCAATTATAACCTTATCCGGACTTTTGTTCGAGCTCAGAACGGTATCCAGGAACACTTTCATTTCCTTAAAATGCTCTTTGATCTCTGTGATTCCAAATGGGATCTGTTGTTCCGGATCATTTTCGTTCTTGGCATGCCATAGTTGAATGAAAGCAGCCTCATCCGAAGTTTTAAGAAATGTGAGGGTTTTATCGATCAGTAATTGAGCCTCTTTTTTAGCAGGTTTCTGGGCCGTCGTGGCTAAAAAAAGTCCAAAAAGTAGGGTCAAAAGAAAATACCTTTTCCGGCTTTTATTTCCTGACTTTAACGCTGCAATTCTCATAATCGAATACTAAAAATAAGCAATAGAAAGGGAAAAATGCCCTGTTCAACACAATTTTATAGGCTACTGAATGTTAGTTACTCAGGTTTATTTACTTATTTCTTGCTTTTTAATTTGCTTACATTTGATATTGATTTGGTAAAGCCAGGCAAAATAACTGTTATTGCATTCGTCCTATTGACGTTTCTCTTCGCTTGTAAACCTGAAGTGAAGGAAGTCCCGGTTACCAAACCCAGGGTATTTGAAGGATTTCATCCCTTACTGGACGAGATCATTCGCACAAAAGAAGGTGTCTTCAGGGGCCTGAATCTGAATAGTAATTCAGAACAGATAAAAAAGACAGAAGGCATCGCTCCAATTGAAAAAAGCCCGGGCCATCTTTATTTTGAATACAAAACCGATTCCCTTACAAATTATTCGATCGAATACACCCTAACAAACGATAGTCTGGAGGAGATCAACGTGCAAATCAACAGTGATGATCTGGAACTTACCTCTTACCTTTTCTGCGACATTAAGGATTATTACGCCAACAAACTGCCGAATCCAACAGAAGACAAGGGGTATATCGTTTACAATTGTTTTGAAGGAGAGAGAAAACCTTTTGTTGTCTCGCTTAGTGATAATTCTATTCCAACAAAGGGTAAGATCAATATGCTGATCTACAAAGACAAGTAGCCCTCCATTCTTATCTTTTTTCTGCAAAAGCGATCGAAGCAATTGAAATGCTTAGCTCTTCAACCTCTTTTAAGCAAGTCCATGCCGATTCCAGCGTAGCTCCGGTTGTTATCACATCATCTACCAATAATATATGTTGGCCTTTCAGATCTTCTTTCTTTACAAGCTCAAATATTCCTTCAACATTCTCCCATCTTTCAAATTTCTTTTTTTTTGTCTGTGTAGATGATTCCTTCACCCTGATAATAGAAGAAGTGTTAAGTGGTTTATTCAATCCCTTACTTAGCCCCCTTGCAAAATACTCACTTTGGTTGAATCCCCTTTGTTTTAGCTTTGCAGGATGAAGGGGTATGGGAATGATTTTCGTGATCTCCGGAAATGCAGCGCCCTTGATCAATTCTTCAGCGTACAGGATACCCATTAAAACAGCCAGTTCTTTGTTGCCATTGTATTTTATGGAATGGAGTATATTCTGCACCTTGCCACTCTTTTCAAAAAGTAAAAAAGCGGATGCCTGCTTTACGGGTATCCTTCCGGCAAACAGAAGTGAGATGGGATTGTTTTCAGAAAAATGATAATTGCTTCTTCTTAAATTCACTCTACAGAGATTGCACAGGTGTTTTTCATGACCAAACAGGTTCACCCCACAAGCCTCACAAAGACGTGGGTAAATTAATGACATGAAATCGTTAATAAGTGCCATTACCTTTAAGCGAATGTACTGTTTTTTGTAAGTATTTTTGTTATGTGAATCAACCCGAAGAAAATAAAAAAAGGAAAAGAAGAGCCATTTTCTTATGGCTGATCATACTTTTGCTCATGTGTACCAACGGTATAACCGGATGGCTCTTATTCACTGAGAAGAACAAGATCGTTGAACAAAAGATCATCACAGAAAAGATCATCATTGAGCGAGATAACGTTAAAACGGACCTGATGGAATTGCAGAGGGAATTTGAAACGCTGCAAACCAATGATAAGTTTCTGGCCAAGGATATTGAAGAAAAGAAAGCGCGCATTGAAGAGTTGATCAAACAAGCGGAAAAACACAAAGGAGATGCCTACATCATAGGGCAGTTAAGAAAAGAAACAGAATCCTTACGAGCCATCATGAAAGGATTTGTAAGAACCATCGACTCACTCAATACGTTGAATCAAACATTGGTGGCTGAGAAAAAATCAGTCATGAAACAGCTGGATAAGGAAAAGGAGAAGCAGGATGAGTTGGAAAAGGAAAAGGAAGAATTGAAAAGTACCATTGCAAAGGGCAGCGTACTTTCTTGCTTCAACATCAGCGCAAAAGCTGTTTATTATAAAAGAGGTGGTAAAAAGGAAGTTGAGACCACCAAAGCAAGAAAGGCACAAAAGATCAAGGTGAGCTTTAGTTTAGGCGAGAATAAGATCGCTAAATCAGGTGAAAAAACAGTTTACATTCGTATTATGACACCGGATGGTAAAGAGATGGCCAAGAGCTATGATGATAATTATAAATTCACATTCAGCAAAAGCAGTGGCTATTTTGCCGGAAAAGAAACACTCAATTACGCTAATGTAGAGATCAGTGGTGCTACCTATTGTGAGGGACAGGGAGAAATGGTGCCCGGCAACTACATTCTGGAGATCTCTTGCGAAGGAAGTATAATAGGAAGTGGTGGATTTAAATTAGATTGATTTATTTATCAAATGAAACTAAAAAGGCGCTTTATTCAAGCGCCTTTTTTTATTTAATAATCTTTTAAAGGATGAGCATTGCATCTCCATAGGAGTAGAAACGATACTTTTCCTTGATCGCTTCTTTATAAGCTTTCATAATAAGATCATATCCTCCGAAAGCAGATACCATCATCAACAGTGTACTCTCCGGCATATGGAAATTTGTGATCATACAATTCGCCACATTAAAATCAAATGGTGGGAAAATGAATTTATTGGTCCACCCAACATAAGGATTCAATTGTCCTGTTGTGGAAACCGAAGTTTCTACTGCACGCATCACGGTTGTTCCTACAGCACAAACCTTTTTCTTCTTCTCGCGGGCTGCATTCACGATCTTACATGTATCACTTGAGATCAGAACTTCTTCACTTTCCATTTTATGTTTAGTAAGATCTTCTACTTCTACCATTCGGAAAGTTCCCAATCCAACGTGTAACGTGAGCGGAGCAAACTGAACACCTTTGATCTCTAAACGCTTTAATAACTCGCGACTAAAATGTAATCCGGCAGTTGGCGCAGCAACAGCTCCTTCATTCTTTGCAAATACAGTTTGGTATCTTTCAATATCTGCTTCTTCCGCATTTCTTTTAATGTATTTAGGAAGCGGTGTTTCGCCAAGATCGTAAAGTACTTTTCTGAATTCCTCATAGGTACCATCATAAAGAAAACGCAATGTTCTGCCACGTGAAGTCGTATTATCGATCACCTCTGCAACCAGATTATCATTCTCTCCAAAATAAAGTTTATTACCAATACGAATCTTTCTTGCCGGATCCACCAAAACATCCCACAAACGACTTTCAGCGTTCAATTCGCGTAACAAAAAAACTTCGATCTTAGCCCCAGTTTTTTCCTTGTTGCCATACATGCGTGCAGGAAAAACCTTGGTGTCATTCAACATCATTACATCACCATCATCAAAATAGTTCAGTATATCCTTGAATTTTTTATGTGTGATCTTTCCTGTTGCGCGCTCTACAACCATTAACCTGGAGTCTTCGCGGTTCTTTGCAGGATATTCAGCCAGCAACTCTTTTGGTAAATTGAATTTAAAATAAGATAGTTTCATAAGTAGTTTTTGATCGTAAGGTTTTGCTTATCAGTGTCCGGAGTGTTTGTCAGAATTGACTGTATTTGGCTGAATTGCCTTTTTTCCGAAAATTGGCTTGCATAATCTTACGGGATTAACGGCGCGAAATTAATACATTTTTTGCGCCTTATGGCACTAATTAATGCTAAAAATCGATAAATGAGGGAAAATAAGGGTCCAATCAGAGTATTTTTTATAATTTTAAGCTAAAATAATTCATCTATGAACAGCGCCTTGAATCGATTCAAGCTTAGTATAAATTTTCTTTTGATCTTTTGCCTGATCTCCGGAGTACACATTTTTGGACAGAATCCAGCCAGCACCAAGCCACAACCCGGACAGTTCAGTGCAGACTATTTCGAAATCAGCAAGAACCTTGACATCTTTAATTCACTTTACAGAGAATTGAATGCCCGTTATGTGGACGGCACCAAGCCCGGTCAATTAATGAAGACCGGGATCGATGCCATGTTGAATTCTTTGGATCCCTATACCGTTTATTACAGTGAAAATGACATTGAAGATTATAAATTTATGACCACTGGTCAGTACGGAGGAATAGGTTCATCTGTGATTGATGTGGATGGAAAGATTGTGATTGCCGACCCGTATGAAGGATTTCCTGCACACAGAGCCGGACTTCGCTCCGGAGATCAGATCGTGGGCATTAACAACAATAGCACGGAAGGTAAAAAAACGGAAGATATTGGGCCATTACTCAAAGGGGCGGCAGGTTCTCCCTTGAAATTAAAGATCATTAAAGCAACCGGTGGCGCTCCCGTTGAATACAATATTATCAGAGAGGAAATTAAAACTCCTGCGGTTGTTTATACCGGAATGCTTCCTGATCAGAAAACCGGGTATATTAAATTACAAAGTTTTACAGAGAATTGCAGTGTGGAAGTGAGAGATGCATTATTGAAACTCAAAGAAAAAAACTGCAAAGGACTTGTACTTGATCTAAGAGGAAATTTAGGGGGTCTTTTACATGAAGCGGTGAACATTGTGAACTTCTTTGTAGAGAAGAACAGCGAAGTGGTATTTACTAAAGGAAAAATCTCTGATTGGGATAAAACTTATCTTTCCTTGAATAATCCAATTGATCTGAGCATACCTCTTGCTGTTCTTGTCGATGAAAATTCTGCTTCCGCATCTGAGATCGTTGCAGGTGCTTTGCAGGATCTAGACAGAGCAATCATCATTGGTAAAAGAACTTTTGGTAAAGGTCTCGTTCAGCAAACAACAGACCTGATGTATAATTCAAAAGTAAAAGTAACAGTTGCAAAATATTATATTCCAAGTGGAAGATGTGTTCAGGCCTTAGATTACAGTCACAAAAATGAAGAAGGAAGAGTTGAAAAAGTACCTGATTCCCTCATCACCGCGTTTAAGACCAAGAAAGGAAGAATTGTTTACGACGGAGCGGGAATCATGCCTGATATAAAAACAGAGGACGAGCGTTACAGTGATATTTTAATCGCTTTGGTCTCTAAACATCATATTTTCAATTACGCAACCAACTACTTTGTGAAGCATCCTCAAATTCCATCTGTTCAAGATTTTAAATTCACAGAGGCAGATTACAAAGAGTTTCTCGATTTTTTAAAGGGAAAAGACTATGCCTATAAGACCTCGGCAGAAATTAAAATGGAAGAACTAAGGAAAGAAGCCGAAGATCAGGCTGTATTTTCAAGTTTTATTGCTGAATACTACAACTTCATGAATAAGATCCAAAGTAACAAAAGTCTGGATCTGATGGAATACAAGGAAGAGATCAAAAAATATATAGAAGAAGAGATCGTTTCCCGTTACTATTTCCAGAAAGGCCGTATCGAATGCTCATTGAAAAGTGATACCGACCTGAAAGAAGCAAGCAGACTGGTAAGTGATGAAAACAAGATTAAGATCATTCTAAGTTTGATCGAAAAACCAAAAAAGCCATTTAACCTAAAGAAGCGATTTTAATCTTTAGTAACATTGATATTCGGCGCTTAGCCTTATATTTGTCTAAAATTAATAAGATATGTTATCAGCAAAATTAAGTGCTGCTTTAAATAAGCAGGTTGAACTAGAGGCATCTAGCTCACAACTATATCTGTCTATGGCCAGTTGGGCTGAGACCCAGGGTTTAAATGGCATTTCCACTTTTCTTTACGGGCACGCCGATGAGGAAAGAACGCACATGCTTAAATTAATTAAGTTCTTAAATGAACGTGGTGGTCATGGTATTGTTCCAAATCTGAAGCAACCTCCTGTAACCTTTAAATCTGTAAAATCAGTATTTGAAGAGATCTTAAAGCATGAAGTAAAAGTAACGCAAGAAATTAATAATCTCGTTGAGATCACCTTAAAGGAAAAAGATTATACCACACATAATTTCTTACAATGGTATGTAAGTGAACAGATCGAAGAAGAAGCATTGGCGCGTCAGATCGTTGACAAATTAAAATTGATCGGTGGTGACAAAGGAGGATTGTATTTCTTTGACAGAGACTTAAGTACTTTTGCAACTTTAGAAAAAGAACCAACAAACAACAAGGCAGGAAAATAATTTTTTCTTTAAAAAAAATAAAAAGGCGCAATTAAATTGCGCCTTTTTTTATTCCATTCATTTTGCAATGTGACCCCGAGAGGATTCGAACCTCCAACCAACAGAACCGGAATCTGTCATTCTATCCAGTTGAACTACGGAGCCAATTCAGTGCAAAGATACGATTAACTCTATGAGGTCAATTGAAATATTTCAGGTTAGTTGCTCTGTGATGTTCGGATAAATCTGTCATTCTATCCAGTCAGGAGGCAAGCTCCTGATTGCGAGTTTACCTCGCCATTGAACTACGGAGCCAATTCAGTGCAAAGATACGATTAACTCTATGTGGTCAATTGAAATATTTAAGGTTAGTTGCTCTGTATTTAAATTGTTTGGTTTACGCTTTAAAATAATTGCCTCTGATTGATTTAACCTCTGATAATACCTGCCACCAATTAAATAGAAATAAAAAAGGCAATTCCATCGATTTTCATTGCGTTTCATTGGAAGAATCTTAAAATCAATTTGTTAAAATTTAAGCTTAATTCGTTTTAAATTATCCCACTTTTTACTAAAAACAAAAAAGTTTTTATTTTTGATACCCCCGAATTTTTCCAAAGTTCAGCCGAAAATTTCGGACCTGTAAAATGAAATTCTTAAGGGTAATATTTTTATTTGTGAGTCTGCCAGCATTTTCTCAGCCTTTGCTGGTCAATAATGACATGTATGCGTTTGTGAAAAGTACTGCTTACGATTCCATCAATAACAAAATTTATTTCAATGTGATCAATGGTTGTCCAACCTGGGGCATTCCCTGCGCATTAAATTATAGCCTATTTTCCCAACACAGTCTCATCAACATGCATAATTATACAGACAACGATCTTCAGTCTGTACAAGGAAGCAAATACCAGGTAGCCGGTCCGATCTACCCCGTTAGCGAATTTACCGACGGAGTTGCCATCCAATCCCGTCATCAGGACAACAGTATCTATTCCAATTTTGGCTACTATTTCAATCGGATCAACGAAGATTTAAATTTGCCCGGAACCATCTGGTCGTATACACCTGCCACAAACCCATCCTATAAACAGATCTCTACTTTTGAGATCAAAGGAGATTCCGTTTTTTTATTTGAAAGGGATTCATCTTCAACGATCAATTACTACAGTGTGTTCGTAAAAAATAAGATCTCAGGGGGTAACATTCCTTTCAATTCATTACTTGCTTCTTCCACTTCTAACAGCCTGGGAGCAATTGAAGGAAAGATCACAAGCTCTGTGAGGGTGAATGATAAAATTGTTCTTGCTGGAATGTTCACTGCCTCCGTTTCCGGAAATTATATTGGAAGAAATTTAGTTTACTTAAATACCACAACCGGACAATTATCTCCGGCACCGGTCACATTCACGGCAGGAAGTGCCATTTACGATATGAAGATCCACAATAACAAGATCCATATCGCTGGACTCTTTGCACAAGTGAACAATAAATGGAGGAATAATTATGCTGTACTTGATTACAATTTGAATCTGAAGAACGACAGTTGTTATTTTAATGGAGATTTTGCCATGAATACTTATCTCACCAAAATCGCATTCTACGATAAGTACATGATCGCCTTAGGAAATTACTGGGCAGTGGCCGGGAATCAATTTGCCTTCTTCTTCAATATCTTCACCATTAAAGCCGTTGACCTTACCAATAACACAGTGATGCCCTGGACATTCAGTGTTTCAGGTTATCCTATTATTTACAAAGACCAATTATTTGATATGCATAAGAACAAGTTATACATCAAACGAAGGGACAATAATGCAGCTGAGTTTTTGGTTTACTGTTTTGAACCCGTCAATACTTCTTTAAACATTCTTTATCCCGGTAGTAATTTGCCAAATCCAAGTACATCTGTCGCTCTTTGCGCACCTGACAATGGTGATTCTAAAATATTCATTGCGCCCATACGCTATGCGACAACTTACAATTGGATGTATTCCGGCAGCAATGCAACCATCGTTCCATTAGGAAACGGAAGCACGGCAAAGCTTGTTATTGATAATAACACAACGAATGGAGTTCTAAGTGTAACCGGCTACAACGATTGTTCTTTGAGTTCGCAAACAGCTACATTGAATGTTGCGATCAATGCCAAGCCAACATTCACCTTGCCTGCAGGTCCACTGAACTTAAATTGCAATCCCGATTCAACATTACTTCAAGCAAGTTCCTCCAATTCCAACACAACATTACAATGGCGACTCAACAATGGCAACACTTACTATAATCAGCCATTCTATGCGAAAATAGCTGGGAATTACAGAATGAGGATCACAGACAATGTAAATTCATGCAGTGATAGTGGGATGGTAACTTTGATCAACAATAAAATATTTCCAAATGCCAAGATCACTTCCCATGTTTATCCCGGACCTATTATTCCTATTGATACCATCACCTGTTTTCAGCCGATGGTGAATATTACAGGTGCATCAGATTCGAGTGGAGTCGCGATCAGCTGGAAATCCATTGCCGGCAATTCAGTTTATGCAAATCCAATATCTGTCAACGCTCAAAATAATTTGAAACTGATCGTTACCAGAACATCAAATGCCTGTGTAGATTCATCCATGATCGTTCTAATTGGACAAAACAACACAAAGCCTTTACTATCCCTTAATAATTATTCACCCCAGATCAATTGCAGTATTTACACGGCAAGCTTGGTCGCATCAGTACAACCTAGTAATTGTATCGCCGGCTGGACAGGCCCTCAAAGTTTTACATCAACCAATCCGGCTAATGCAAATGCGATAGGCAAATACTATGTAAACGCATTTGATCCTGTAAACGGATGCATTAAGATTGATTCTGTAAACGTGATTCAAACAAACAGTTTACTTTTAAATTCCAGTAACGACACTACGGTATGTAAGTTTTCGAATTTGAATTTAACATCATCCGCAATTGGAACTTTAAGTGGAATTTCATTTTCGTGGAACACCGGTGCAACTGGAAATAACATCTCTGTGAATCCAGCAAACACATTCACTTATATTGTCTCTGCAACAGGACCCGGTGGGTGTACAGGAAGCAAAAACATAAAAGTGATGGTACCAACCGACATTCAGGATTCACTTATCTCCTACAGAAATTGTGATGATAATTCCACCGGCACTTTACTTGTTTATGCAAAAGGAGGAATTCCTCCTTACAAATATTCATTGAATGGTTCTAATTTCAGTGCTAATTCCACTTTTACGAATTTACCCTTTGCAAATTACTCAGTACAAATAAAAGATTCCATCGGTTGCATGAAAAGTACAACAGTTTCAGTGAATGCTATGAGCAATCTGCCTGTTCCTAAATTCCTGGCAAGTACAAAGAATTTTAGATCGGATACCATCGTGTTGGTAGATATCAGTGTTCCGAGAGCGGATTCTGTAAAATGGCTTCTCCCATCTTCTGTAATAAAAATAGGTGGAGATCAATTCAATCCTGTATTAGTTGTAAATGATACCGGTTCTTTCCTCATTACTATGAAAGGATATTTTGGAAAATGCATCATCAATTCTACCAAAACCATACGTTTTGGAGAGATCGATTCAACACAAGCCAATGCTTATAACGCGAACGGAATCAAGTCCTGCATTCTGTATCCAAATCCAAATACCGGACAATTCACTATTCAGGTAGAATTTTATAAAAAGCAAAGTGCCAGTATTCAGGTGTGGAATACGGAGCCGGTGAAGTACTATCAGCAGAATTTCTATGACTCAGATCTCATTCAGTTGCCCGTTAATCTTTCCCAATTACAAAACGGAAGTTATCTGCTTCGAGTAATAGGAGAATTTGATTCCGTTACCCGTTCATTCATTATCAATAAATGAAATTAGCTTCAATAATTGTGTTTGCTTCTTGCATTCCCTTCTTCCTGTTTGCTCAGGACCTGGAGAAGATCGGAAAGAAGGATGTATTGAAAGTGAACGGTGGTCTCAACTATTCTTCCGTTTTCTATGATGCAAAAGGAATACAAGGAAGGCGACAACCATTTACTTATTTCATCAACGGAAACATCACCGGCAACATTGCAGGCATCACTCTACCCTACACTTTCAATTACAGCAACAATCAATTAACCTATACGCAACCTTACAACATCAATAGTTTTAATCCTTCTTACAAATGGGCAAAGGCTTATATTGGTACAACCAGTATGAACTTTTCCCAATACACAATGGCGGGACATATTTTTAACGGCGCAGGAATAGAACTCACACCTAAGAACATTCGTTTTGCCGCACTTTATGGTAGATTTAAAAAAGCAGTTGAATTTGATCATGAAAATAATACGGATGCAACGATGTCATTTAAAAGAATGGGATATGGCGCAAGTTTGGGATATGAAGCAGGTGGACATTCGATCAAGGCAATCTATTTTACTGCGAAAGATGATATTCATTCCCTCTCCTTCCTACCCATCAATACTGTCATCACTCCCATGGAGAATACGGTGATCAGTTTAACAGGAAAAACGATGCTCTATAAGAATTTCACATTAGAAGGAGAATATGCGCTCAGCGCTTTAACCAGAAACATTACATCTCCATCTGACCTCAATGCCTACCCAAACAACAAACTCCCTTTGCTTTTTCAGCCCAATGCAACTTCTCAGTTTTTTTCTGCCTATAAAGGAAGTATAGGATACAGAATAAAAATGGCAGGAATTCAATTGAATTATGAGCGTGTTGAGCCGGATTACATGACGCTTGGGGCCTATTACTTCAACAACGATCTGGAGAATATAACATTGGCGCCTTCTTTAACTCTGTTGGAAGGAAAAATGAATCTAAGCATCAATACAGGCGTACAAAGAAACAACCTGAAGAATGATAAACTGAATACCACCAGGCGATGGGTCGGAGCAGCCAATCTTTCATACGCTCCCAATTCAAAATGGAATTTTAGCGCAGGGTATAGCAATTTTACCTCTTTCACCAAACAAAAACCCCAAGAAGATCCTTATTACAGGAATACACTTGACACATTGAATTTCTATCAGATCGCACAAAGCGCGAACGCAAACATTCTCTATAATTTTGGCAGCAACAAGATCAAACAAAATATTGTTCTTAGTGGCAATTACATGGTGAGCTCACAAACGCAAGGAAGTTTTGCTTCCATTGGCATTCTAGGGCCGGAAATGAACAAAGGCGTTCCTTCACAAGTCATCAATGTGAATGCAGCACATAATGCTCAATTCACGGAAAGTAAAACCTCAGTTGGAATTTTATTCAACATGAATCAGGTAAAGATGCAATCAACAGAACTGATCTATTGGGGACCCGGACTGAATATCAGTCAAAGCCTTTATAAGAATAAAATGAAATTGAGTGGTGGAAGTACTTTCAACAGCACTTTAAATAACGGAATAAAAAGCAACAGTATTTTAAATCACAGACTCACTTTTGCCTACTCACCTCAATTTGCAAATGAGAAAACGGGCAAATTAAGTTTTAATTTAAGTGCAATATATCTACAGAAGATTGCAAGCCTAGGCAATATTGGATTCAATGAATTTACCGGCAATATTGGTTTGAATTATAGTTTTTAATAGCTTAGTAAAAATCGACTTGGGTTGATTATATTTACAAAGTGTTCTATTCGAGAATCTTTACATTATTTGTTCTAACGGTCGGATTCAGTTCTTACTCGCAGAACAAAACAATTGACTCCCTTCGTCAGCAAATAAATAATAACACAAAGGACACGAATTTATGCTTCGCTTATGAATTAATTGGTGAGCAATTCTACTTAAATGAACCTGATAGTGCCATTTTTTACTGGCAAAAGGCACAGAAAGTCTCTGAACAATGTTTGCCAAAATATTCCAGTAATAAACCTGAATTCTACTACTTTAAAAAAAACATGGCCAATATGCTAAATAATATTGGTCTGTTGCTTCAGCAAAAAAACAAAGATGCAGAGGCAATGAATAATTACTTGCGAAGTTTAGAGATCGCTAAAGAAATCAATCACAAAGAATATATTTCAATTTCTTACAATAACATAGGTTATATTCATCAAGAAAAAGGAAATAGTACAAAAGCACTGGAATTCTATTTTAAAGCGCTCGAAATAGAAAAAGAAATTAATGACTTTAATGGCATTGCCATCTCTTACAATAACATTGGCTTGATCTACTCCGACCAGGGAGATGTAGTTAAAGCATTGGAATACTATTTTAAAGGATTGGAGTTGAAAGAAAAAAGAAATGATAAACATGGCATGATCGCAGTTTTAAATAATATTGCAATGGTCTATGAAGATCATGGGGATCTGGAAAACGCATTGGTTTTTTTCAGAAGAGCATTGAAGTTGGCGGAAGAGATTGGTGATAAACGAAATATTGCTCATATTCAGAATAATATTGCAGCCGCATTGGAAAAGAACAATAATTATGAAAGTTCTATCAAAGCCTATTTTAAAAGTCTGGAGGCAATGGAGTCGATCGAGGACAAAAAAGGAGTTGCATTGGTTTATGGTAATGTTGGTCTGATCTACAAAAAAATGGGGCAAACACAAAAAGCACTGGAATATTATCAGAAATGTTTAAAAGTAAGGGACGAGATAGGTGACAAAAAAGGTGCTAGCACAACTCTTTTCAATATAGGCCGTTTACATTTTGATTCGAAAAAATATATACTAGCAGCTGAATTTGGCAATAACGCAATGAAAATTGCAAAAGAATTGGGTCATCCCAGAAGTATTAAAAATTCAGCAGAACTTTTGTATAGTGTATACAAAGTCACCGGCAAACACGAACTGGCTTTGAACAATTACGAATTATATGTGCGAATGAATGACAGCATTAATAGTGAATCCAATCGAAAGGCTTCTATTCGGTCTCAACTGAAATATGAGTATGAAAAACAAGCAGCAGCTGATTCGGTAGCACACACAAAAGAAAGTGAAATAAAAAACGCAGAATTAGCAAAACAGAAAGCAGAAATAAAAATGAAAAAGAACCAGCAATATGCACTCTTCGGGGGTCTAGTTCTTGTTTGCGTATTTGGAGCCTTTATGTACAATCGCTTTAAAATAACACAAAAACAAAAAAGCATAATTGAAAAACAAAAAGACTTAGTAGAGGGCCAAAAAAGAATAGTGGAAGAAAAGCAGAAGGAGATCCTCGATTCCATTCATTATGCGCAACGCATTCAGCGAGCTCAATTACCAAATGAGAACTTTATCCGGAAGAATTTGGACCGTTTAAATAAGGTCTGATTTAGATCTTCGAGTTCAAATTACTTTTTCTTTTTGTGTTCATGTAGAATCACTTCCGTTATCTCTTCTCGACTTCGCTCGACGTGACATTGGAAGTATGTCAGTTCGAGTAGCGTAATGGAGTGAAACGTTTCGAGAACTAGCCAATGTCAAAGCACGTCTCGACTTCGCTCGACGTGACAAGCTCGAATCGCATTTAATTCGCACTTAAAAATTTCTGCATGTGGCGCTCATGAATTCGGCCCGACTTCAACGTTTACAATTTCAGGCCTCATTTAGTTCGCTATTTGTTTTTTCTATTTGTGCTCATGAATGCTCCCTTCCGTTACCACTTCAGGTCGCATTTGAGGGAAGAAAAGAACTTCCTGTATGGCTACATTATTTGTAAGCAGCATCGTTAAACGGTCGATCCCAATTCCAATTCCTGCTGTTGGAGGCATACCATACTCCAATGCTCTTAAAAAATCATGGTCAATGAACATCGCCTCATCGTCTCCCCTCTCCTGTAACTTCAACTGCTCTTCAAATCGTTCTCTCTGATCGATCGGGTCATTCAACTCACTGTAGGCATTTGCAATTTCTTTTCCATTCACCATTAATTCAAATCGCTCTACCAAGCCTTCGGTTGTTCTGTGTTTCTTTGTCAATGGACTCATTTCGATCGGGTAATCAGTAATGAAAGTCGGTTGAATGTAATTTCCTTCGCACTTTTCACCAAAGATCTCATCGATCAGTTTTCCTTTCCCCATACTTGTTTTTACATGAATATTCAAGCTCTTACAAACATCGCGAAGTGCAGCCTCATCCATTCCACTAATATCAATTCCTGTATGTTCTTTAATGGCTTCGAACATGGTCACTCTTTTGAACGGAGCTTTGAAATCGATCTTCTTTTCTCCGATCATGACTTCTGTTGTACCGTAGAGATCCATTGCCACTTTCTCCAATAATTCTTCGGAGAACTTCATCATCCAATTGTAATCCTTGTAAGCCACATAGAATTCCAGTACGGTGAATTCCGGATTGTGCGTTCTATCCATTCCCTCATTTCTGAAATCCTTCGAAAATTCATATACTCCTTCAAAACCACCAACGATCAAACGTTTTAAATACAATTCGTTTGCTATACGCAGGTATAAAGGAATATTCAATGCGTTGTGATGCGTGATGAAGGGACGTGCGGTTGCCCCTCCCGGAATACTTTGTAAAACTGGCGTCTCCACTTCCAGCAAACCTGCATTGTTCAAGGTTTGGCGAATAGAGGTCATGATCTGCGTACGTTTCTTGAAAGTATCTCTCACATGGGGATTGATGATCAGGTCCACATAACGCTGACGGTAACGAAATTCAGGATCGCTCACCTCATCAAATGAATTACCACTGTCATCTGTCTTCACAATGGGCAGTGGTTTCAATGATTTACTTAGTATTTTAAGAGATGTAACATGCAAGGAGATCTCCCCCGTTTTTGTCGTGAAAACATAACCCTGAACTCCGATGATGTCTCCAATATCGATCAGCTTTTTCCACACGATATCGTAAAGCGATTTATCCTCACCGGGACAAATATCATCTTTGCGAACATAGATCTGCAATCTTCCGCCACCATCTTGAATCACAGCGAAACAAGCCTTACCCATATCACGAATGCTCATTAAGCGTCCGGCTATTGAAATATCCTTATAATTCAATTTATCTCTATCATAATTCTCCTTTATATCCAATGCTGAAGCATTTACTTTGAATTCCTCCGCCGGATAGGCATTGATACCCATGGCAGTAAGTTCTTTTAACTTTTGTCTTCTTAATTCTTCTTGTTCGCTTAGTTGAATGGACATACTTTTATTGATTGAGAATTTAAAATTAAGGTTTTATCAGGTACTAATTCCGTACGTTGATAAAAAGTGAATTTTTTTACTGTTATTTCGCATAGGTATACTGTTATATGAAAGAATCCGTTAGCCTTTTCTGGTTTAGAAGAGATCTTAGTTTGTCAGAAAATGTTGGACTTTATTTTGCCTTAAAGGAAAATGAAAACGTTCTCCCCATCTTTATTTTTGACACCGAGATTCTGAACAAACTCGAGAACAAACAGGATAGGCGGGTGGATTTTATTCATAAAGCCTTAAGCGAAATGGATGTGGCACTCAGAGCAACAGGTTCAGGACTGAAAACCTTTTTTGACAGTCCGATTCAGGCCTTCACAACACTCTTCAAGAATTATAAGATCAAGAATATTTATGCCAATCATGATTATGAGCCTTATGCTCGAAAGAGAGATGAAGCCATTCGTGAGTTAGCGGAAAGCAAAGGGATCTCGTTCAAGACATTTAAAAATCAATGCATCTTTGAAAAGGACGAAGTGTGTAAGGACGATGGTAAGCCCTACACCATCTTTACTCCTTACAGCAGAAAGTGGAAAAGCTTATTTAAAGAAGAACATGTAAAGAAATTCAACTGCGAAAAATACCATGACAACTTTTACAAATACGAAGCGAAAGCGATCCATACTTTAAATTCAATTGGCTTTCATCCAACAGCTATTGTTTTTAATTCAAAACCTCCCTTAAGCAAGTCTCTGTTATTAAAATACAAGGAGCAACGGGATTTTCCTGCCATTGCCGGAACCAGTCGTTTAAGCATGCACTTGCGTTTTGGAATTGTAAGTGTACGAACTCTTGTTGCATACGCTCAACAACACAGTGAAACCTGGTTAAATGAATTGATCTGGAGAGAATTTTACATGAGTATTCTCTGGCATTTTCCACATTGTGAAAAAAGTGCATTCAAAAAGCAATACGATGCTGTTCAGTGGAGAGTGGATGAAGACGGATTTAAAAGATGGTGTGAGGGTAAAACCGGATTCCCCATAGTAGATGCAGGCATGCGAGAATTGAATGCAACCGGCTTTATGCATAACAGGGTAAGAATGATCGTGAGCAGTTTTCTTGTAAAAGATCTTTTGATAGACTGGAGATGGGGGGAAGCCTATTTCGCACAGAAATTAAATGACTTTGACCTCAGTGCCAATAACGGCGGATGGCAGTGGGCAGCAGGATGTGGTTGTGATGCTGCTCCTTATTTCAGGATCTTCAACCCAACGGAACAGCAAAAACGCTTTGATCCCGAATTCAAATACATTAAAAAATGGGTGCCGGAATTTGGAACCGATAAATATCCTGCTCCTATGATCGATCATGCAATGGCACGAAAAAGAACATTGGAAGTTTATAAGTTAGCTCTCAAAGAAACTCGATGATCATCATCGAATTGAGAACTCCCCCTCTTTATTGAACACTAGTTAGACAAAACCCATTACCTTTCGATTAGAGAAATTTGAAAATTATCGTTTTTTTCTTCTTTTCTAAGTTTATCGTTATCTGATTTGTTAAATCCATTTCAACAATATGAGAAATATATTAAATTAGAGGTGTAATTCGAATATTAAGTCTTGAAGCAGTTTTATCTTTTTGTTTTTATTTTTTGTGTTTTCTTAAGGTTAAACTCACAGGTTAAACATGTTTATGACAGCATTAAAGAATTTGATGTAAAGCAATTGCATCAATTCGCTACGGACAATTATTTCACCGAGGAAGAAGAGTCGAATTATATTAATCTATACGAGAGAAATCATTTAAACGCTACAAAATCACTTACCGAAAAAAAAGCAGAATATACCAAACTCACTGCAATGCCTGCCACCAATATTGATTTTGAATTAGGGAATTTTAGTGGGTGGGTGTTAGGTGAAGGCGTAAATTTAAACTCGCTTGAAATGTTAGGAGGCTTTGGATTACCTGGAACAAGCTCTTTATGCACAGGAGGAACAGACCCAATTGTGCCGACCTTAAGTCTAACATCCCCATTGGGAGGGAATTTTATTGCAAGAGTTAATTATAGCCTTACTAACGCTGTCCAAAATAGAATTCAAAACAAAATATTTGTAACTGCAGATAAAAACTTGTTGCGATTTGCTTATGCTTCTGTACTACAAAGGGCAAACCACTCATGTAATATTCAGCCTTATATGGCAATTACTTTGCGTGACACTTTAGGAAATCTTTTGTTTAATTACTATATTGAAGCTCCTGACTCAATTGTTGGACCTTGTAAAGGTTATAATCAAGATAATATGGTGCCCTCGCTGGGAAATACGTTTTATTACACACCTTCGTGGCGTACAAGGTGTGTCGACTTAACGCCTTACACCGGAAACAATATTTATTTGGAAGTTATTGGCGCAGCTTGCCAGGCAACAGGGCATTTTGGTTATGGTTATTTTGATGCCAAATTGGAAACATGCCCAGATTTTGATAAGCCTAATTTACTTACAATATGGGATCAAACCGTTTCGTTAGACCCGAATCTTATTCGCGTGGGTGTGATGTCTTGCTCTAATACAGCTATTACGATGACAGCACCCGCTTGGCCAGGATATTATCATTGGAATGGTCCACCTAACAGTAAATTATTTTCTACAATAACTGCTACCGCAACTTCGTTAAATTCTGGACTACACACACTTTCAATGGGTAATAATTCCATATGTCCAATAACAAAATCAATCTATATCGAAGCGAAAGGACAACCACTAAACGTACAAAGCAATTTGTCGTTTTGTCAAGGGACATTTTACACAATATCCGCTTCAGGTGCCGACACCTATACTTGGAGTAATGGGCAAATTGGTTCGACTGCCACAATTCAAGCTATAACTCCTGGATCATTTACCTTGGGGGTTTTTGGCACTTCATTTCTAACAGGTTGCATCTCGCAAGCTATCTCATCATACACGGTTTTTGCAAACCCAACACCAACGGTATCTCCAAATTATTCTCTTGTTTGTGCTGGCGCTCCTTTAACATTTACTGGAACTGGTGGAATCTATCCGACTTGGACAATGAAAAATTTAACCTTTCAAACAACAACTGTTAGTGGAGGTTCTACATTTACATGTTCCCCAATTTATCCTACAAGTTTTACATTTCAAATTACCAGCCCTAGTGTAGGTTGTGTTGGCACCACAACGTGGTCATACACTCCAGTTCAAATGCCTACAGTTTATTCATCAATTAATCTTTCAACGGTGTGCTTGGGCTCAAACGTTACATTTTCAGCATGGGGTAATGGAACTACGTATACATTGAATAACGGCTTCAATAGTTATGTTTTAACTAACTCAATTGTTCTTGCGCCAACATCAACCGCAATTTACACTATATCAAATGCCAATATTTGCGGCACTGCAAGTTTATCATATCCGGTAAATGTGACTACTGTTGTTCCAGTGTTAAGCATTACAGTTCCGACATTAATTTGCACGAAAAATTTTGTTCTAACCGCAAATGGAGGGGTTCCAACTTATAGCTGGACTAACTCTTATGGAAGTTATACTACAAATACTTCTGGCTACAATTTCGGGTATCCTGCAACAGTATCGGGTGTTTACACACTCTCTGCAAGAGCTTTTACTGGCGGTTGCGTTGGCACTCAAACCGTAAACATTAATCCCTTACCTTCCCCTATACCGGTAATTACACCCAGCGCTCCTTGCCCCGGCATTAATACGTTTACGATTACAGGTGGGGGGGGAGTGGTATTTACTATTACTCCAGCAAATAATATTGGCAACCCTATTGTTCCAACATTTACATCAAATAATACCTTTACACTTAATACACCAGCGAATTTTTATTACTATTCAATTGTAGGTGTTGCACCTAATGGTTGCGTATATAACAACCCATTTTATATAGATCCCCCTGGAGCAGCTCTTGCCCCTACAATTAACGCAAATACCTATACAGTTTGTAATGGTACCTCAGCCACTCTTACAGCAAACGGTGCACCTAATAATGTCTATTTATGGAGCACAGGTTCAATATATAATTCGATAGTGGTTAGTCCAACAACTACTACTACATATACTGTTTCTACCATTAATGGCTGTGGTACTTTTGCTAGTACGGTTGAAGTTCAGCATTTAAATGTCCCTACCCCGACTTTCATTGTCACATCAAACCCTGTAGTTCCATGCGCAGGAAGTTGGTTTACAATTTCTGCTTCAGGCATGAACAGTTATACATGGACTCCCGGTCTTAATACTTCTACAGTGCTTGGTTTTTTAAATACTGTTCCGTATACAACTACAGTTTCAGGTACTGCTGCTAATGGTTGTATCGCTAATTCTTCCATTACATTCACTAATTTAATCGCCCAAACTTCTCCAACAATAACTGGTAACTTCACAGCTTGTCCTGCCTCACCAACAACCTATTCAGCCACAGGATTAAGTACTTATAGCTGGAGCACCGGATCCACGAACTACTCCACTAGCTTTACACCACCTGGTACTTTCACCTTGAACGGAACAGATGCAAATGGATGCGCGGTGTATCCTCCTAAAATAATCAACACGTATATAGCTACTAATCCACCAACACCTACATTAAACATCCAGGAGTTTCCTTGTCCAGGTTCTGTTTCTAAACTTGCAATTGTTGATCCTGATGGATATTACAATACTTACACATGGAACCCAGGAAATATTAATACCCCAACAGTGTACGTATCTCCTACAATCACTACAATCTACACTTTATATCTTGGCTATTTCAATGGCTGCACTGCAAGTCTTACACCAACCACAACTATTAATGTCTTACCTACCTCACTAGTTTCATTTACATCATCGGCTTATTCTATGTGTGAAAATGGCCCCGCAATAACTTTTTCATGTACACCTTCAACTTCTACACCTCAATGTCTTAGCCTTTTTCAAGGTAATTTTCTTTCTAGTAAAAGTGGGACGTATAATGTTTTTGCAAAACACACAACAACAAATGGATGCATATTCAATTCTCCTCTTCAAACTATCACGGTCCAACCTAGTCCAAATGTCAATATTACAAGTACTATAAATACATCTTGCATATTTGGAAATACCATTAATCTTTCGGCGATACCGAATGGAGGATTATTTTACGGCAACGGAGTGTCAGGATCAATTTTAACTCCAAGCATTAATGGTAATTGTTCTGTGATATATACCTACACGGACAGTAATGGCTGTGCTGACTATGACCATACCTGTTTTAATGTTTTAGCATTACCAACTATCTCAGTTAGCGCATCGAATACATTGGTGTGCACGGGTTTATCCTCCACTCTTTCGGCATTCGGAGCCAACAATTATACATGGAGTACAGGAACTGTTGGACCCACCGATGTTATTACTCCATCATTAACAACAACCTATACTGTTATTGGAGAGTCTAATGGTTGTTTAGGCTCTTCCACAATTTCAGCGAGTCCAGGAATTGCACCAACATTAACAGTTAATACTTCAGATACATTAATTTGTATTGGAGAATCTGTTACTCTTACTGTTTCCGGCGCAAATAGTTATACGTGGAATACAGGGTCTAATGTTAATATAATTGTCATATCACCTAGCATTAATACCACTTACATGGTGATAGGAGAAAAAGATGGCTGCAATTCATCTGTATTGTACACCCAAAAAGTTATTGAATGTGTTTATATCAATGAGATTTTAACTGACACCTTGCACGTACTTGTATTTCCGAACCCCGGTAATGGAATTTATACGATTACTCAAAAAGATGTTAAATCAAAATTACCATTTGAAATATGTAATGCATTAGGAGTTAAGATTTATGAATCACTATTAGAAGGTGAAAAATTAGAAATTAATATTTCTTCAAGTCCTAATGGCATATACTTTATTAAAATCGGAAACGTGACTAAAAAATTAGTTAAGCAGTAAATCCTATTTCTTATTGATCAACTCATTCGTTCGTAATAAAAGATCCATGAAAAGGATCTTGGGATTGGCATTTCGCTCTATATAATAATAATTGCTGTTGAATTCCTCAACAAGACTTTCATAATTCTTTTGATTGATGAAAGGCGCGAATTTCTCGAGAAAATCTTTTTCTTGTCCACTTAACCGGACCAAACTTCTTTCGCCAAAATTGTACATAAGGGCATCGCGAAATATTTCCAATGCATACTGAATGAATTGCTTTTGTTTTTCTCTTCCCGTCTTTGCATTCACTTCTATCCAGTCAATTGCCTTTCCTGCATCAAAACGCAACGCCAAGCGCATGAAGGCCTGGAAATTGGCAAGAAAGGAAACATTTTCATCGTGATGAGAAAGCAATGAAATAGCTTCACCGAAATTTCCATTGGCAAGTAAGGCAGTTTGTAAAGCACTTTCCCTTGTTGTATTGTATCGCTTTTGCAATGCTTCCGTTATTTCCTCATCCGTACTGCTGTAGAACGGAATTTGTTGAACCCTGGAAATGATGGTAGGCAATAATTGCTCAATATTACTTGTGGTAAGAATGAAAATGGTCTTTTCAGAAGGCTCTTCTAATATCTTCAATAGTTTATTGGCACACTCTGCATTCATTTTCTCGCTTAACCAGATAATGGAGATCTTGAATTTTCCCTCGTAACTGGTATAACTGAGTTTACGCAAGATATTTGCCGACTCCTCTGCAGGAATAACAGGTTGTTTATTCTCAGATTTTATTTCATTGAACCAATCATTCAACGACAAATAAGGTTGATGAAGGACAGCTTCTCTGAAATCCTTTAACAGATCATCGCAACAATAAATTTTATCCGCTTTAGAAAGATAAATAGGAAAAGATAAATGCAAATCCGGGTGCACGAGCTTACTAACTTTCTGACAAGAAGGGCAAACACCACAAGAATCATTTTCCTGCTGATCAGAACATAATAAATATTGTGCAAATGCAATCGCAGCAGGTAATTCTCCACTGCCCTGTTTCCCTGAAAAAAGCAAGGCGTGAGGAACCCGCGACTCCTTCACCATTTTTATTAAACGATGCTTTTCCTCTTTCTGCCCTACTATATCCTTAAAAAACATTACTTCGTGTTATATGTATTCATGCATCGTTGTAAACCGATGAATGCGAAATCCTTCACAGCATCTGCAGCCATCTTAATTCGTTCGTCCAATGTCAGTAATTCCTCTTTTCCCCATTTACCTAATACATAATCTACCTGTCCACCTTTATTGAATTGATTGGCAATTCCGAAGCGCAGACGGGGATATTCACTTGTATTCAATACTTCCTGAATACTCTTTAATCCATTGTGACCTCCGTCACTCCCCTTTGGACCAACCCTTATCTTACCGAAAGGCAAAGCCAATTCATCTACCAGCACCAGCATGTTCTCTGTTTTAATTTTTTCTTCCTGCAGCCAGTAATTCACTGCTTTTCCACTCAGGTTCATAAATGTGGAAGGTTTGATAACAACCAATTGTTTACCCTTGTGTTTGATATAAGCCACGTCGGCAAGACGAGCAGAAGAGAATTTAACTTCTGCATCTTTAGCGATCTTATCAGCAATTTTAAAACCAATATTGTGACGTGTTTCGGCATATTCTTCGCCGATATTTCCAAGGCCAACTATAAGGAATTTGCTCATTTAATTCAGCCCTTAAGTTATAAAAAGAAAATCAAATGCAGACTAATATCCGTGTTTGATATTGAATCGTACGCAATCCCAGTATTCTTTGGTATAATCCACAAAGATCTCTGAGCCTGCTGGTATATCCTTTGTAGCAACAATGTAACATTTGTTACCTCTGACCTTGTATACGCAATTGTTTCGCAATCCTTTTACCCTGCTTAAGCCAGCCGCATCATTGGCATATCGGGCCATGTGTTGAGGAGTAGGGAAAGCATCAATGCAATGTTTTCTGCTGACAAAAAAAAGATAACCGTCCTTGTTCTCATCCACCCTCACCTGATATTCCTTCCAATCGATGATCTCACCCTTGTATTCAATTACAGCTTCCCCTTTTTTAACGGGTAATTTGGTGAATAGTCCTTTTCCTGCTTTTGGTAGTTGTGACTTTTTTACTTTTAAGTACTCTTCAGAGATCGTTTTCATAATGTTCGGCAAAAGTAAAAATATTTCAGTAAGTGAAGAGGAATATTTTCAGAATGTTCAAAGATATCCGCCTGAAATCAGCCGGAAAGTTTTATTCGCTAAGGCCTCCTGTACGGGGATCAATTCAACACCACTCTCATTAACAAGCAAGACCTTTGAACAGTATTTCAGAAGAAGATCGAGTTCATGAGAACTGATCAGGATGCATTTATTATTCAATTCCGATAATTTCTTTAATCTTCCGAAAAGTTCATGCTTTGCCGCGTAATCCAGAAACGCACCGGGCTCATCCAATAACATGATATCTGTTTCCTGAGCAAGGCAGCGCGCGATCATTGTTTTTTGAAATAAACCATCACTCAATTCATTCAGCAATTTATTGCGGTGTTCCTGTAAACCACATTCATTGATGGATCGTTCTATGATCCTTTTATCCTCTTCCCCCAATGCGCCAAATAAATTAGTATAGGGCATCCTTCCCATCGCGATCGCATCATAACAACTTAGATTAAATCCACCGATCTTTTCTGTAAGTACCACTGAAATTATCTTTGCCCTTTCTTCTCGCTCTATACTATCTATTTGCTTACCGGATAGAGATACTGATCCGTTCAAAAGAGGCTGAAGCCCGCAGATCGTTCTGATCAAAGTACTTTTTCCGCTGCCGTTGATGCCTGCAATTCCGATCAACTCACCGGCAGTTAAATGCAGACTAATATTCTTTAAAATGACAAGTTCATTACCCTGGGTTTTGTAACCCATATTCGCATTGCTGATCTCTATCCCTTTCTTTTCCATTTACAATTGTCTGTTTTTAAAGAGAAGATAAATAACAAAGGGAGCCCCGATGATTGTCGTGATCATGTTAACCGGCAGCGTATATTGAGAAAATACATGGCAGGCCATGTCAGAGAAAAGAAGTAAGATAGCGCCTAATAAAATGGAAGAGACGATTTGTGTCAATTGATCCGATGTTTTAAAGATAATGCGTGATAATAAAGGCACCGAAATGCCCACAAATGCAATCGGTCCGCAAAATGCAGTCGTTATTCCTGTCAAAGCGGATGAAATAAAAATGAGCGCAAAGCGATTTTTCTTATAATCTATTCCCGAACTCTCACTGTAGTTCTGTCCTGCCAGAAAAGCCTGCAATGGTTTGATGTAAAAAAAAGTAAGCGTAATAAATGCAAAGCCAAGCGCCGCCAGCAGAAAACTATCTTTCAAAGTTGTTCCTGCCAGTGAACCCATGCTCCACATCACAAAACTTTTTAGTTTACCCGGATCAGCAAAATATTCCAGTGCTCCCTGCAGCGCACCACAGATCTGTGCGATCATCAAACCTATCAGCAGAAGAATTACATTGCTTCCAATTCTTTTCGAAAGCAAAAGGATAAGTCCTGTCACTGCCATACTTCCAATTAAAGACGACAAAAGAATCAAACCTTTACTTGCATAATATCCATCTATTAAAAAGATACTTTGCGTGCCGATTATTGTAAGGGCTACCAGCAATGAGGCGCCTGAACTGATTCCAAGTACATAAGGTCCGGCCAATGGATTCCTAAAAATAACTTGCAATATCAAACCAGCAATACTTAAGGTGCATCCGGCAATGATTGCAGTAATTGTTTTAGGAATTCGAATCGCGCAAAAAATATACTCGTTCATTTCTCCGGTTCCCCCCATGAACAAAGAAGCCAGTACACCTGCAAGAAAAAGCAAAATGATAAGAATGAATTTTATGCCATTACCCTTTTTCAATCCTTCAATTTCTGATAGAAGTAAAATATTCTATTGTCTTGTACTTTCAATTCAGGATGCAGGAGCTGTATGAGATCGGAAAGGATCTGATCCGGATGAAGTATTCCTGTTTCCCAGTAATTGCTATAACCTTTTTGATTGCAATGAAGTGTGTTATTGTAAAGTTGACCGGTCTGGAATGCTTTGAAATCAGCGTAGCGAGGTTCCTGCTCTTTCATTTCCTTTTTTGAATTGACCAAGGCTTGATTCAACCAGAAATCGGCTTCTTTGGCTTTAACGAAAACTTCCTCTAGTCCAAGCGCAAGGCTGCCCGACTGTGGAACATCTTCCCATAAATATTTGCCACCCGCATCTTTTATAAAAGTGGATACAAAACTTTTTCCGCCCGGCACATACCAAAGTTCGCCGGTTTTTATTTCGGTAAGTACAGTTGGACGAAAATGAACTGCTTGTGTCATTGATCTCAACTGATCATAATTCTTTTCCGTTGCTTTGAATAAGGAGTCTGCCAAATCCATTTTATCCGTAAATGCGGCGAAGAATTTGATCCATTCCGCTCTGGCAAGGGGATGTTCTTCTAGATGATCCACTGCGATCACAACAGGAATTCCCGCGTCTGTGAGTTTAGCATCCGGAACAGAGCCACTCATACCGAAAGTAAAAACAACATTTGGATGAAGAAGAATGGTTTTCTCAAGATCGATCTCAGGGCCTTTGGATAATTCAGCTAAAGCCGATCTTCTGTTCTTTTCAAGCAAGAAGGGATTATTATAATAATCCAGATTCTCAACTGCGACGATCTTTTCTGTTTCTCCTAATTCAGTGAGCATTGTAGAATAAACACTACTCAATGAAGCTATTCGATCGCATTTTCTATTTAAAATGAATGTTTTCTTTGACCCCGACAATTTCAATGCACTATCTTTTAAAAGATAATAGATCGCACTGGTATCTTTGGGATCTTTGTTTCCGAAAAGACAGATCATTCTTACACTTGCATTCTCTGAAATCGAAAATCGTTTAGCAAATTTGAGATCACCTACAGGCTTAAGATCGGTCAATGCTTTGTTACTTGTAAGGCCCTCAGCATTTGATCCATGATCACAGGAAGTCAGGGTCACAACAACTAATATTATTTGAACGATCTTTTTAAACATACAATGTCACTACAAATATAGATCCGTTAGGCTGGTTGTCTTGTATTTCGATCTTCCCGCCGTGATTTTTAACGATGTAATCTGTTATGAATAATCCGAGTCCTGCTCCTTTGCTTTTTCTTGTCTCTTCTGTACCACTCCTGTAAAATCGCTGAAATATTTTACTCTTTTCCGCATTATGAATGCCAGCTCCATTATCACTCACTCTGAGTTCTGTCTTACCCTGTGCTTTTCGCAACTCAACTATTATCTTCTTTTCCACGGGAGTATATTTCAATGCATTACTCACCAGGTTCGTAATGACAGATGGAAAAGAAGTGGTATCAATTCGGCTCATTACACTCTCATCCGCAAGAAAACTCAATTGTTTGTTTGCCATCTCTTCCGAAAAATACCGATGAAGAATTTGTTCTGTCAGCGTACTTAAATTGATCTCTTCAAGATTGAAATTAAATTGGCCGGATTCCAGTCGACTTGCCAACAGAATATTATCGATGAGCGAATTCAATCTTTCTGTTTCGCGAACGGCATTGGAGAGGAGCTCATTCTTCTTTTTTTCCTCAAGCTGGTGTTTGAGCAAAGTTTGCAGTTGCAATTTTACAGCAGCTACCGGGGTTTTGAATTCATGTGTAATACTCAGAAAAAAGTTCTTTTGACGCTCTGCCAGATCTCGGTCTTTATCGAGCGATTGCTTTATTTTATAGATCCCAAAGAGCAATAAAAGGAGAAATACTGTTCCTTCTCCAACGATCATGATCACCTGCATTTTTTTCTTTTGATGCAGCTCATTCACTTGTTGCATAATAATTTCATTGTTGGTTGATGAAAGTTCTGCTAATTTCTGTTTTAATTCCGTGATCTCTCCTGTTTTTCTCACAAACATGATCTCCCATGCAATGAATTGAAGGATGATGTATCCGAAGACCACACTGAGAATGAAGATATAGCGTTTCCCCTTGTTCATGATCCATTTCCTTTGATGAAGCTTTCAATTTGAGAAAGCACTTCTGAAGTTCGGCTCACCGAAGATACATCTTCTATAGTTAACCACAAGCGGTTATTCTGCTCCTTCAACTGACAGAGAGTTGTATACTTCTGCGCAAATTGCAAGGAAGCATGAAATACCGGCGTGCTGAAAAATTCGCTATTCTGTTTGCTAAGAAAATAACCAAGCATTTTATTATTCTTCAGCGTGATCTTTTCAAATCCAAGCCGCATGGCCTGCCACCTCACCCGAACGATATTGATGAGCTCACTTGTCTCTTTCGGGATCGGGCCAAAGCGATCTCTCAAAGAACTTTCAAATTTTACAAGATCTTTCTCCACCGTAATATTATCCAGCTCGCGATACAGAAGTAATCGTTCAGTGGTGCTGGAGACGTAACTGTCAGGAATCAACAAATGAAGATCGGTCTCTACAACTGTTTCATTTACAAACTGTCTTGAGAATACCGTTTTATCGGTACTCGCATCCTTTTCCGCGATCTCCTGATACCATTTCTCTTCTTTCAATTCCTCAATTGCTTCATTCAGCACTTTCATGTACGTATCGAATCCCATGTCATTGATAAAACCACTTTGCTCACCACCAAGAAGATCTCCCGCACCTCGTATATCCAGATCCCGCATGGCGATCTGGAATCCACTGCCAAGATCACTGAAATCAACAATGGCTTTTAATCGTTTTCGTGCTTCATCCGTTAGGACCAATTGCGAAGGAGCCAGCAGATAACAATAGGCTTTTTTCGTACTTCTTCCAACACGTCCACGCATCTGATGAAGATCGCTGAGTCCGAAATTCTGAGCGTCATTGATGATGATGGTATTTGCATTGCTGATATCCAATCCACTTTCAATGATGGTTGTTGAAACAAGCACATCAAAATCTCCTTCCATAAATCCTAACATTACATCTTCAAGCACTTCTCCTTTCATTTGTCCATGACCTGTTACAACCTTAGCATCCGGAACCAGTCGTTGGATCATTCCGGCGATCACATCGAGCGTAGAAATATTGTTGTTCACAAAAAAGACCTGACCCCCTCGGTTCAATTCAAATGTAATGGCATCACGAATGATCTCTTCGTTAAAGGAGTGCAGTTCTGTTTGCACAGGATAACGGTTCGGAGGTGGTGTGCTGATTACGGAAAGATCTCTCGCGCCCATTAAACTGAATTGCAAGGTGCGTGGTATAGGTGTTGCCGTAAGCGTAAGTGTATCGATGTTTGTCTTTAATGTTTTCAGCTTATCCTTCACGCCTACTCCGAATTTCTGTTCTTCGTCAATGATCAGTAAACCTAGATTCTTGAATTTTAAATTTTTGGATGCCAGTTTATGCGTGCCGATGATGATGTCGATCTTGCCTTCTTCTATTTTCTGAAAGATCTCTTTTTGTTCCTTTGCTGACTTGAATCGGCTGATGTATTCTATATTGGCAGGAAGATTTTTCAGACGTTCGCTGAAAGTTTTGTAATGCTGATAAGCAAGAATGGTAGTTGGAACCAATACTGCCACCTGCGTGCTGTCACACACAGCTTTGAATGCAGCTCGAATAGCGATCTCTGTTTTTCCGAAACCAACATCTCCACAAATAAGACGATCCATTGGATTGGAACGTTCCATGTCTTTTTTTACATCGGCTGTAACTTTTATTTGATCAGGTGTATCTTCAAAGATAAAAGAGGCCTCCAATTCATATTGCAAGTAGTTGTCTTGAGGAAAAGCATGGCCGGGCTTACTTTTTCTTTCCGCATAAAGTTTGATCAGGTCAAACGCGATCGCTTTTACATTCTTTTTGGTTCGTTGTTTCAGAGTTGCCCAGGCAGTACTTCCCAGCTTATCAACTCTTGGAACATTTCCTTCTTTGCCACTGTATTTACTGATACGGTGTAAAGAGTGGATACTTACATAAAGTGCGTCGTTATCTTTAAATAGAAGTTTAACACTTTCCTGTTCTTTTCCGTTGATGATGAGTTTATGTAATCCGGCAAATCTTCCGATACCATGATCGATGTGCGTTACATAATCTCCCGGATTGAGCATCAACAATTCCTTTATGGTGAATGCCTCTGCATTCTTCAGTTTAGATTCCCGTAATTTGAAACGATGATAGCGATCAAAGACCTGATGGTCGGTATAGACTGCGATCTTTAATTTATGATCAATGAATCCCTCGTGTATATTCAAAGGAATGTGTGTAATGATGGTTTCTGCTGTGCGATGTTCCTTTGCAAGAAGGTCATTGAAGATTGAATGAAGTCTTTCCGCCTGGCGTGGATTAGCAGTAATAAAATAATTGGTGTATCCTTTTGACTTATTTTCCTTCAGATTCTTTACAAGCAGGTCGAAATTCTTCTGAAAAGAAGGTTGTGGTTGCTGATCGAATTCAATTACAACAGGTGAAGAAGCAGCTGTTGAGCCAAAAATGTATTGTGAAAAAGGATCAAGCACTTTTTTCATTTCCACTTTGCCACTGATCAGTTGTTCAGGAAGAACCTGTCTGATCTCTCCTGAAAAAGAATCATACACCTGCTTCGCTTTTAAAAATTTGCTTTCGCAGATCTCGTAGGTGAAGTTTGCGTCTTCAATAAATACAACTGTTTTATCAGGAGAGAAATAATGCAACAGAGTGACCTTTTCCTCATTGAAAACTGCATTCCCGAGATTCGGAATGATGGTAATGAAATTAAAATCTGCAGTAGATAATTGTGTAGAGGGGTCAAAAGTTCTGATCTGATCGATCTCATCGCCGAATAATTCGATGCGATAAGGGAATTCATTTGCAAATGAAAAAACATCCACAATTCCTCCGCGAACGCTAAACTGTCCGGCTTCAAACACAAAATCACAAAGTTGAAAATGAGAGGCCAGAAGAAATTCGGTGATGAAATCGACCGACAACTTTTCGCCCTTCTTCACTTCAAGTGTATTCTCTTTCAGTTTTTGTTTTTTTGCGATCTTTTCGCAGAGCGCAGCAGGATAAGTAACAATGATCCCTTTGAAACTTTCCTTTGAAATTAAATTCAATACTTCTGTGCGCTCTTGTAAAGAAGCATTGGTCGTCTTCTCGTCAGAATAAGGGATCCGGCATGACTCAGGGAAAAAAAGTGTTTTTTCTTCAGGTAGAAGGGATTGAAGGTCGTTATAAAAATAAGCAGCTTTTTCTTTATCGGATGCAATGAGTAAAGATGAACCAGCATGATGGATATGGTGTGAACTGATAAAAAAGGGCAAAGCAGATCCGTTCAATCCTTTGAGAGAAAGGACTTTTTCTTTATCAATATCCTTAAGATACGAATCAAAAACCCTTTCGGGCCTTGTTCCGGAAAACATGGGGCGCGAAGGTAAATAATATTCATCTACTTCGGCAATTCATTCCTTAAGCCACTGATTGTCATTATTTTGTCATATAACCTTTTATTCTATTAATTCTTCCGTTTAACACAAAATCAATTTGGATACTACGGTAAAAATGCTATATTTGTATTCCACTATTTAAATGGATGTAGATATGAAAAAACTTTACGTATTAGTATTGACCGCAATTACCTCACTTTCTTTCGCTCAATCAGTGATCCAAGTCAAAGACGAGGACAATGGTGGTGCAGTTGTTACGAATAATCAAATATTCACGCATACTGTAGCTGCATTCAGTACTTCAAGTCATCATTTTCAGGTGAAGAATATTAGTGCCGCTACCCATACTTATATCATCAGAAGAACGGATAACACTTTACACACAGTAGGTGTTGGGGATAAGGCTGCTGCCTATTTCTGTGTTGACACTTATTGTTACAATGACCTTGTCACTTCTACAACCACAGTTTTATCTCCGAACCAAACATTCAGTTTGATTCCGAAATTAGATGAAGCCAGCGCAATGGGCGTATCCAACATTAGTTATGAGGTTTCAGATTTCTCTAACGGAAGTGATATTATCATAATGGAATTAAGATACAATGCTCCGGTTGGTGTGAAAGAAAACACAAATCTTTTCAGTTTTGCATCTTCCATTTACCCGAACCCGGCAAGCTCAACCGCTTTCATTGATGTGACTGCAACGAATGATCTGAATTCAGTTTCAGTTAAGATTTATAATTCATTAGGAGCAATAGTGAGCGATAAAAAAGCAAATCTTTCAAAGGGAAAGAACACCATTTCGATCGATACCCAATCACTTGAATCCGGAATGTATTTCGTACGTATTGGAAATGAGAATGCAAGAATCGTAAAAAAATTAACAATCAACTGATCTATAAACTAATAAACAAAACCAATAAACAAATGAAAAAACAACTACTAGCAATCGCGTTGCTAACAGCTGGGTTAGCAAATGCGCAAACGTGGACGCAGAACTTCTCTTCTGCTACCGTTCCGAATTTACCAGCAGGATGGATGCAGAATAATGTGGACGGATTAACTCCAGACGCAGGAATTGCATCTTACAGTTTTGGCACCAATGCTGGTGTAACAAGAAACGTTACAACAAGTTTTGGTTTGCCTGCTCAATACGGGCAATGCTTGATCACTACAGCACGTTACAATCCTGCAGGGCAATCAAATGACTGGATCATCTCCCCTCAATTTACAGTACCTGCCAATGCGGTTTTCAATTGGGCAGCAACTGCATTTGATCCAAGCTTAACAAATGGATATGAGATCAGGATCTCTACTACAGGTACTACTGTATCTAATTTCACAATCAATCCTGCACTTTTCTCAATTGCTAACGAGATCTACAATACAACAAGCTGGACTCAAAGAGGTGTAAGCTTGAATGCTTATGCAGGTCAAACTGTTCATCTTGCTGTTCGCGAGAACAACAACGCAAAATGGCAATTAGCTCTTGATGATTTCTCAGTTACTGTTCCCGCGAACGCTAACGACGGAAGCATTTTATCTATCAACGGTCTAACTCGTTACAAAGTTGGTGCAGGTAACCAAACAGTTGCCGGAACATTCAAGCAATTAGGTTATGCCACAGCTACAACTGCTGTTATCCGTTACAATGTAAACGGTGGTGCTGTTAACTCACAAACATTTACATTCGCTCCTACTGTACCTTATTTCGGGACAAGTACATTTACTTTTGCTACTCCTGCTGCTTTGTCTTTAGGAACAAACAAAGTAAAGGTATGGGTAAGTTCAATAGATGGAAACAATGAAGCTAATTTAACTAATGATACAGCTACAAACTTCGTATATGTAGCTTCTCAATCTGTTACAATTCAGGCTTTGATCGAAGAATTTACTTCTTCTACTTGTGGTCCTTGCGCTACATTGAATCAAACATTTGATCCGTTATTGGCTACAAATGGTGTAAACACAGGAACAGCTAACTTGAACGCTGTGAAATACCAAGTGAACTGGCCAAATCCGGGTAACGATCCAAGTTACAACCCTGATGTTTTAACCAGAAGAAATTATTATGCAGTTAACTCTGCACCAACTGTGCTCTATAATGGTTCCCCGGGATCCGGAAATCAAACGAATATTAATATTGCTAAAGCTATGCCTGCTTATGCAGCGATCAATGCTGGTGTTTCAATTGCTAATAACGTGATCACAGCAAACGCAACCGTTACTCCTTATGTAACAATACCATCTGCTTCTCCAATAAAAGTGTATCACGCATTGTTGATCGAGCAGTACAACTACCCAGGTGCATCTACTAGTCAAAAAGATTATAAGCACGTAATGCGTGTGATGTTCCCTGCAGCCGGCACAACGATCAATACAGCTGACGGAGTAGCACAAACTTTCAGTTTATCGCACACACCTTCATATGCAAGTATTGCTTCAGGCAATCCTGCACAAGGTTCTGCTAACTTCTGGTACAATACCGGTACTTTCAAATACGAGTACGTTGTTTGGATCCAGGATGCTGTTAATAATCAAGTATTGCAATCAGGTTCAGCTTTCACAAGTTCAGTTGCAACTGGTGTAGTTGAATTCAATGCAAATAACTCTATTGGAATTTACCCTAACCCGGCTAAAGATTATGCAATTGTAGGAATTAAATTACAAAACGCTTCTTCAGTAGATATCAATATCACTGATGTAACCGGAAAAGTAGTTTACACTAACAATGGTGCTGAAGTTGAAGCAGGTTCAAACGAGATCAGAATCAATACTTCTGAATTCGCTACAGGAACTTATGTTGTTACTGTTACTACCAAAGAAGGTAAGTTGACAGAAAAACTGGTTGTTGTAAAATAACCTTACTAAATAATTTAAAAAGGCTGTCTCAAAAGGACAGCCTTTTTTTATTGACATTCGTCAGGTTTAACTCATCTTTTATTTAGAGGCAAACCATTTAAAACTGTTTCCTTCCTTTTAACAATAATCTTTAATAATTAGTTGTCAAAAACGCTATATTTGGTAATCTAAATCCATTTTATGAAGAAACTTTTTACAAGTTTATTTTTGCTTCCTGTTCTTTTTTCAATTGCCCAATCACCCGTGGAAGTAAGGGATCAGGAAAACTCAATGGCCCTAGTTAACAATAACCAAGTATTCACAGGTTCAGTTGCAGCATTGGGTACAGCCAGTCATCATTTTGATATAAAGAACATCAGTGCAAATACGATAACAGTAACAGTAAGAAAATATGAAGATCTTATTAATACCGTAACGATATCTGACAAGGCTGCGGCATATTATTGCTTTGACGGCGTGTGTTGGTCGCCAAGTATCATAACAGCAACTTATCAATTGACTGCCGGATCCAGTTTTAGTTTCATACCTAAACTAGATGAGGCAAGTATAATGGGTGAATCTAATATTCGCTATAGAATTTCATCAGGAGGGAATGATCTTTACCTTACTTTAAAATATAATATTCCGGCCGGCCTAAAAGATATTTCTACTGAATTGTCTAACCTTTCCTTATTCCCAAATCCTTCTTCTGGTGTGATTTTTGCTAAAATAAAGTCAGACGCAGTTTTGAATCAAGTCAGTTTGAACATTTACAACTCTCTGGGTTCGCTGGTAAATTCAAAGGAAATAGAGCTTCTAAGAGGCAACAACATAATTCCTCTTGAAATAGAAGAATTATCGGCTGGTATTTACTTCGTTCAGTTTAATCAAGGTAAAACAAGGATCACTAAAAAAATAACAATCTCCAATTAAATAAAACATAAAAACAAACAAAATGAAAAAACAATTACTAGCAATCGCAATGATGGGTGTCGGTTTTGTGAATGCTCAGAGCTTTACGCAAAATTTCAGTACACCAACTCCTCCCGCACTTCCCGCAGGATGGATGCAAAACAATGTTGACGGTTTAACCGTTGCCTCTCAGCTTTCAGCCTACAACTTCGGTGCAAATGCCTGGGTTACGAGAGATCTTCAGGATGGGGTTTATGGAAAAGTGGCAGTGAGTACTTCTTGGTATAATCCGGTTGGAACATCTAACGACTGGCTGATCACTCCAAACTTCACTGTTCCTGCTGGTGCATTCCTAGATTGGGATGTAATTGCTCCGGATTCTCAATTTCCCGATGGATACCAAGTGATGCTTTCTACTACAGGAACGCTTGTAGCAAATTTTACTACCACTCTTTTCACTACGGCTGCAGAAGCTTCAACCTGGACGCACAGAACAACCAGCTTGAACTCTTTTTCGAATCAGGCTGTTCACATCGCATTTAGAAACAATTCAAATGATAAGTATCTGCTTTTTGTAGATAACATCAAAGTGGCTGTTCCGCCGGCAACTGATGGCAATGTAGTGAACATTGCAAACTTGACTCGTTATATGGTAGGTGCAGGTAATCAGGCAATCACAGGTACATTCAAATCTTTAGGTGTAAATACTGTGACAAACGCAACAATGAGTTATAAGGTGAATAACGGAGCTGTGGTTACGCAAACTATGACTTTTGCTCCAACGCTGACTTATAATGCAACAGGACCTTATACTTTTACTACACAGGCAAATCTTCCTCTAGGTGCAAACAGAGTAAAAGTTTGGGTTTCTCAAGTTAACGGCGTTAACGAAACAAACCTATTAAATGATACTGCTTATGCTACAGTTTACGTGGCTTCTCAAAGTGTATTAAGAAATGCATTGATTGAAGAGTTCTCATCATCAACTTGTGGACCTTGCGCCACACTGAATCAAACCTTCGATCCATTATTGAATACTAACAATCCTAATTCAGGTGGACGCGTAAACGTAATTAAAAATCAAGTGAACTGGCCAAGTCCGGGTAATGATCCAAGTTATAATCCAGACGCCGCTGCAAGAGTAACTTATTATGGAATAAATGCTGCGCCTACTGCCATTACAAATGGTACTTTGGAGATGAATAACCATAACCAAGCAGAAATTGACGCTGCTAAGAACGTTCCTGCATTGGCAGCAATTTCTGCTACTTTGACCAAGAATGGTTCTCAATTGACCGGCTCAGCTTCTGTTACTCCTTATCTTGGCATTCCTTCTGCTTCTCCTTTGAGAATTCATCAGGTTTTACTTCAAGATTTCTACAATTATCCTGGAGCTGTAACATCTCAAAAAGATTACTACCATATTCAACGTAAAATGTTCCCGGATCCAACTGGTGCTGCATTCACTCCTGTTGACGGTGTAGCACAAGCGGTTTCTTTCACACACACAATTACTTCTGCCGTTACTCCTGCTCAAGGATCGAACGATTTCTGGAGTGGAACTTTTATTAAATATGAATATGTTGTGTTTGTTCAGGATGCTGTAAGCAATGACATTCTTCAGTCTGGTTCTGCTTTCTTCCAAACTCCAAATGGAGTGGTTGAATTTGAAAAAGAAAGCAAAATCGGTGTTTATCCAAATCCTGCAAAAGATTTCGCAGTAGTTGGGATCAAACTTGAAAACAATTCAATGGTTGATATCATGATCTATGATGTAACCGGAAAATTGGTTTACGGTAATGCAGGTGCTCAGGTAAATGCTGGTCCAAACGAGATCCGTATCAACACTTCTGAATTTGCAACAGGTACTTACAACATTGTAGTTAATACAAATGAAGGTACACTTACTCAAAAATTGGTTATAGTTAAATAAGAACTCTCCCTATTATCAAAAGGCTGTCCCAAAAGGACAGCCTTTTTTGTTTATTTCATGGGAAAGCTCCATAAGGTAAATTTCAATTTTTTTCGTTTCTTTACGTCTTTAATCAACTACTATGGAATTATACCTCGATTCGGCCAACCTCAAAGAAATTGAAGAAGGATTTAAGCTTGGCTTTTTAAACGGATTAACCACTACCCCCACCTTTATGCAAAAGGAAGGGATCACCGATATTGACGGCACCATTGTAAAACTCAGCAAGATCGTTCCCGTTCTTCAGATAGAAGCCTTGGGGAACACAGCCGAAGAAATATTGGCTGAAGCGGAAAGACAGATCAAGCTAGGACTTGATGTAAAGAAGACTGTTTTTAAAATTCCTGTTTCTCTGGAAGGAGTACGTGCATGCAAACTTTTACGCAGCAAAGGATATCTTGTAAATGTACATTTGGTTTATACATTACAGCAGGCTTATATGGCCATGCAGGCTGGTGCCACTTACGTTTGTCCTTTGGTTGGACGTTTACAGGATCAGGGCCACGATGCACTTGCTTTGGTTGAACAATGTGTGAAGGCTGTGAATCATTACAAGTACGATACAAAGATCATGTTCTCTTCTGTTCGTACCACAGAACATGTTCGAAATGCGATCAACCTTGGTGTACACACCATCACTGTTCCGCTTAAGATCATGAAACAATTGACCGAAAATAATTTCACGACAGTTGGAACAGATCAATTCATTATCGACACTCGATTAATGATGGTGAAAGTAAAAGAAGCCATCAACGGAGTAAATCCTGTTGTGAATGAAGATACCGTGATAACCGATGCCATTATCAAAATGACAGAATACAATTTCGGTGCCATCACCGTTGTGAAAAAAGACGGAAGCATTAAAGGGGTATTTACTGATGGTTCGCTTCGAAAATTATTAATGGACAAGGGACGCGATATACTTACAAAAAAATTAAGTGATCTGGAATTCCGTGAACCGATCAGCATTGAAGGTGATGTGCTTTTGAACGAAGCCAATACCCTTTTCAAAAAAACCAATGTGGACACAATTGTTGTAACGAACGGAGGTAAACCAGTTGGCATGCTGGATATTCAGGACATGAAAGGATAAGATCCGGAATGAGTTTTGCCAAAAGATCATTTAAAGGAAACCTCATCACTTCCGAAGCTGCCTTCAAGAAAAAAATGGCAGGCATAAAAGCCTTTATTTTTGATTGGGACGGCGTTTTTAATAACGGACAAAAATCTGTCGCTTCTGGGAGTCTTTTTAGTGAAGTAGACAGTATGGGCACGAATTTACTTCGCTATTCTCACTGGCTTAAAAACAGAAAAACTCCTGTTACGGCAGTGATCAGTGGTGAAAAGAACGACACTGCCTTTTATTTCTGCAAAAGAGAGAATTTCAATTACTCTTTTTTTAAAGTGGCTAATAAAATTCATGCTTTGAATTTCATTTGTGAAAAAGAAAATCTGAAACCACAGGAAGTAGCTTATTTTTTTGATGACGTGCTGGATCTTTCCATTGCAGAAAAATGCGGCGTACGTATTTTGGTAGACCAAAAAGCAAATCCTCTTTTTGTGAACTATTGCGTAAAGAATAAACTTGTGGATTATTTAACCTCTGTTCCCGGAGGGTCACACGCAGTAAGAGAAGGAAGCGAATTGCTGATGGGAATGAATGGGAATTTTGATAAAGTGATCAGCAGCCGTAAAGATTATTCGAGTGAGTATACTCAATACATCGAACTCAGAAAAAAGACGGAAACAAGATTCTATACTGTTCAGAACGATCAGGTACAGGAAGTAAATCCTTAAGTCAATTCGAACTGCATCTTACTCAGTTTGTGGTAGAGTCCTTCTTCTTTGGTGATCAATTCACTGTGTGTTCCCGTTTCTAATACAACACCTTTTTGAAGTACAACAATACGATCTGCATTTCGAATGGTGGCCAATCGATGTGCGATCACAACGCTTGTTCTTCCAACCATTAATTTATCAAGCGCCTCCTGAACTAATTTCTCGCTTTCACTGTCTAGACTGCTTGTCGCTTCATCCAGGATCAGAATACTTGGATTTTTCAATACGGCACGAGCAATCGCAATCCTTTGTCTTTGTCCACCTGACAACTGTATTCCCCTTTCTCCTACCAGTGTATTGAATTTATCAGGAAAAGACTCGATAAAATCATAAGCATTTGCTTTTCGGGCCGCTTCTTCCACCTCAGCCTCACTGCAAGCCGGATTACCGTAAAGAATATTATCTCTTATTGTTCCTGCAAACAAGATCACATCCTGAGGCACAATAGCAATTTGCTTTCTTAGTTCAGTTAATGGAATATCGCGACTGTTCCTTCCATCAATAATGATCTCTCCTCCCTGTGGATCATAGAAACGTAAGATCAGACTGGCAATGGTTGATTTACCGGAACCACTGCTTCCAACTAATGCAATTGTTTCCCCACTTTTCACCTGAAAGGAAATGGATTTGAGTACTTCAAAATCGGGACGAGTAGGATAATTGAAAGACACATTCTTAAATTCGATCTCTCCTTTTGTTGAACGTGTAGGGCTCATTTCTTTCAACAGATCGATCTTTTCAATTTCACCGTCAATCAGATCAAAAACCCTGTCGGTTGCTCCTAATGCGCGTTGAATAGATGCGATCTGCTCGGGTAATCCACCCAAAGATCCTGCCACAAAAAGTGCGAGCATAAGAAATTGTCCGAACTGTTCTGAAGTTAATTCTCCCTTCATGACCATTTCCACCATTACATAGAGTATGAAAAAAACAGTTCCGAAAACAAAGGTGACAACAAATGCAAAAAAGGTTCCCCTGAATACACCATAACTAAAACCAAAATTCTTAATGTCCTTTGTTTTCTCGGTGTAGCGATTTATTTCATAGGCTTCATTGGTAAAAGTTTTTACGTTAGCGATACCTGTTAGCACTTCGCCAACAATAACACTGGCTTCAGCAATTTTTTCCTGAAAGTTCTTTGAGTAGGCCCTGATCTTCTTTGCAAATAGAATGGAAACAACTGTAAGTGGCGGGATGATAAAAATAAACCATTTTGCAATTTCCCATTTAGTGAGTGTAACCATTAAGATCAAACCTCCCACTCCAACAATAGTTTGCCTTATCAGTTCCGCAATATTGATGGTAAAAGCTTCAGAGATCACATTGATATCTGTTGCTATACGGCTATTTAGTTCTGCAACCTGATTCTTTGAGAAGAAGACCATCGGCATTTGGATCAGTCTTTTAAATGTGTCATTTCTAAGTCCTTGAAGTATATTTTCAGTCACCATGGTGAAAAAATAAACCCTTCCGAATGAAAAAACACCTTGGATGGCTAAGATCACTAAGAGGGTAATGCCCAGGTCAAAGAGTTTGTCCTTGTTTTCAGCCAGATGAGCAGGATTGCTGTCAAAAAAGCCAAATAATGCCCCGGCTTTTACCGGAAAAAGTAAACCCACGGAAGCCGTTCCTATTAAAAAGACCATTCCGGCCATGAATTTCCATTTTTGCTTCTGCAGGTAAGAAAAAAGCCTCATAGAGCGTTTTAAATTCGCTTTACTGAACTTTGCCTTTGGAAGGTCTTCTTGTCCCGAGTGGGTGGGACCACTGCCTCTGCCACCTCTTTTTGCCATATTGGGCACAAAATTACCCCTTAATCGCTCTGTCTTGTCATTTAATTGTAATCCTGTCTTTATTTTAAGTTTTTTTAGTCCAATTTTTTGCGTAATTCCAAATAGAACGTATATTTGCAGTCCTTTTTAAAAAATTAATAATTAAACACTAAAAGCCATGAAACGCACATTTCAACCATCACAGCGTAAGAGGAAGAATAAACACGGATTCAGGAAGCGCATGGCTTCTGCAAATGGCCGTAGAGTACTTGCCGCTCGTCGCAAAAGAGGACGTAGCAGACTAACTGTTAGCAGTGAAAAAACGCACAAATAACTGAATCCCCGCCCAAAAGCGGGGTTTTTTGTTTTCCGGCTTTTCCTTTAACCATTTCATAACACTCGCTTTAAGATTAATAAATCTCTTCATGTGATATTTGTGTCACTGAAACAGATCGTTTACATACTCTTCATCTTCCTCCTTCCTTTGATGACTTTATCCAATAATCACGATAAAGCAAAGGTGGCCGAAAAGACCCTTGCCGGTAAGATCACCACTGTAACAGGGGAGGAATTGGCAGGAGTTAAGATTACGGTGAAGGAACTCAATCAATCTTTCTACAGTGATCTAAACGGTCAATTCAGTTTCTCATTAAAGAATGATAAAGAGTATTCTTTGATCATTGAAGGAATTGGATTCGAACCCAAATCCGTAAAGTCTTCAGAAATTAAATTGTTCGAAGACATCAGTCTAAAAGACCTGTAATTACCTCATTAACAGAATTATGTGATGATTTTTATCTTATTTAGGTAAATTAATTGTTATATTTTCATTTCCTTAACATTACCCGTTTAGCATTGGTCTAACTTTGTATTAAGCAAACGGACGAAAACTCAAGCCCCGTTTCTCATTAAAAATGAAAAAGTTAGTTTTATTGATCGCAGCTCTTTTCAGTTTAAATCTGATGAATGGGCAGGAATTGAATAAAGATGGACTTTATATTAATTCTGAAGGGGAATTGTTTACAGGTATTCTGGCTTCTGTAAAAAACGATATACGATTTGAAATTACAGTGAAGGAAGGAAAAAAAGAAGGTAAGGCGACTTACTATTTCGCCTCAGGTAAAGTAATGGAGGCAGGAGATTTTAAAGATGGAGAGAAAGATCAGAAATGGACTCGTTACAATGAGAATGGAAGTATCTCCGCAATTGGTTTTTACAATGCAGGAAAAAAACATGGTGCGTGGCTTGTTTATGACGAGAAAGGAAACAAACGTTTTGAAATGAATTATTCAAATGGAGAAAAAACCGGAACATGGACCAACTGGGATGAAAACGGTGTTGTATTGAATACGAAAAATTATTCGATCTCCAACTAAAAGAGAATTACATAAAATAAAAAAAGCAGATCCATCGATCTGCTTTTTTATTGACTATATCTGAGTACTTGAAAAATTAAGTCCGAATCATTTCAAGTCAGATAAAAAAATATTTATTGCCTTCCAGTATTCCTCATTGTTTGCTGAAGTTTTCCATAAGGCCCTTGAGCCGTGGAATCCTGCTGAGTCTGGAACAAACTGTATTTGGCCTTTCTTTAATTTTGCCGGAAACAACATTTTGGATATCTCAGGCGCCTCTTCTCTGGAAGAAGTAATGAACATGGGTTTAGTACAGGTGCTCATTTTCTTTACAACAGAACCCAGCTCCTTATCAAAATAATCTCCGGGGCTGAAGCAGATCACAGCTTTGACATTTTCATTTTCACAAGCTATATGAAGTGCAAGCGCCGAAGAATAAGAACTTCCCCACAGAATTATTTTTGACTTGTATTTCTTTGAAGCGAAATCAACTGCGGCTTCTATGTCTTTCTTCGCGTCTAAAAAATCAACAGGCAAATTTTTCTTCAGCGCGGCAAGGTTTGTTTCATTGAATTCCTCTACCAGACCTCCACCTGATCGTTGATCAATTGCAAGACAATTAAAACCTTTCGCTTGTAACGATTTGGCGATACCGGAATATTCGAATTTATTATATCGTGCCTGATGACACAGAACAATTACGGGAGCACTGTCCGACACAGAATAAAGATTTGCTGTAACCTGAAGTGAGTCAAGCGAAGGGAAAGTAATCTTTTGAAACAGCGGAGCTTGTTCTTTCTCTGCAACAATGTTGTCACATTCTTTTTTACAGTCCTCTTTCCCTGTTGTGCAGGACAACAGGAAAACTATTAACGAGCAAAATACAATATACTTCATGTACAGATCAATCTAAGCATCAAAATAAAAAAGCGAACCTTTCGATTCGCTTTAAAAATTGCAAAAGCAATTAAGCTTTGTTCTTTTCCATTACTACTTTTCCTTTGTAGTAAAGTTTTCCCTCAAACCAATGAGCTCTGTGCATCAAATGCGCTTCACCTGTTGTTGAATCTGTTGCAATTGTCATTGAAGGTGCTTTGTATGTAGCACGACGCGAATCTCTGCGTGAGCGGGATAGTTTTCGTTTAGGATTTGGCATGATTTCTTATTTTATTAATTTTTATTTTTCAGTTTATTTAATTGTTCCCATAAAGGGTTGTTCTCTCTATTTGCTTCCGGACTCAGCTTCTCTAATTTTTTCAGAGTGGCTTTGTCACATTTGAATTTCTGTTCGTTGATCTCACAAGGTACTTTTCTTGCCGGCAATGCAAGTACAGCATATTCGTAAATATACTGTGCCACATCAAACTCCGTTTCACCTTCTCTGATCACAAGGATCTCGTCATTGCTTTCTGATGGCTCTCCGTATTTGATCACCAGTTTCTCTTCTGCTTCAACCGGAAGATCAAAACTCTTCAAGCATCTATCACAATCAACACCCAGTGTACCATTCAGAAAAAAATCTGCTTTCAAAGTGTTGTTCTGTTTTGTCAGAATAACTTTTACTTTGAGTGCAGCCTTTTCAATTTCGCTGTTTTCAAATTCTTGAAAGAACTTCCCCGGCACATTGAACTCAAATTCATGAATTCCAACAGGTAAACCGCCAAACGATATTTTGTATTGACTCTTTCCCATCTCGCTGTACCTACGCCTTTTATTAAAAGGGATGCAAATATACGATATTATTGGAATATGTCAATTTTCCTTCCAATAGAGCATTTTTAATGTTTCGGCAAATAGTGGTTCGTAATTTCGATAATAATTTGTTAAAATTGGATGAAAACAGGTAGTTTTCTGTTAAATATTGTCTGTTTTGGTTTGTTTTTGCTTTAATCCCATGAAAATCAATACGGCAGAAGCAATACACAATAAACTACTCAGCAAAAAAGAGGCTCCGGGAAAATAAACCGGAGCATCTGCTTTAGAAAACAAATAAAATAAATTGGTCATTAACAATGGACTTATAATTGACGAAATACTCATAAGAGAGGTGAATACTCCCTGTATTTCACCCTGTTCATTTGCTGGTACTTGATTAGAGATAATTCCCTGAATGGAAGGTCCGCTTAATCCTCCTAAACAATACGGTATCAAAGCTACGTACATCATCCAACTGCTGGATGCAAAAGAAAAAAAGATCAAACCAATCGTATACAAAGTGAGACCAATAAAAATAGAACCTTTCTGTCCGAATTTAGGAATGGCCCATCTGATCAAACCTCCCTGAACAATTGAAATGAGTACACCCACAAATGCAAGTGAGTATCCTATCTCCTGTTCCGACCAATTGAATTTTTTAATGTTGTAATAGCCCCAGATCGTTTCAATTGTTTTTCCTGCAATGAATAAAACCAATAAGCCGGTCACAAGCAGAATAATTTGAGGATAACGTTTCAGATTCAAAAATGTTCCAAGTGGGTTTGCTCTTTTCCAGTCGAATTTTCTTCTGTTTTCTTTGCTTAAAGATTCAGGAACAAAGAATAAACCGTACAAAAAATTGAGAAGAGAAAGAACACCTGCTGCCATGAAAGGCGCACGCACATCGATCTTACTAAAAAGCGCGCCAAGCAATGGTCCAACAATAAAACCAACACCAAATGCTGCGCCGATCAACCCAAAATTCTGCGCTCTTTTTTCAGGTGGGCTAATGTCTGCAATATAAGCACCGGCAGTTGAAAAGCTGGCCCCACAGATTCCCGCTATCAATCTCCCGATCACAAGCCAGGCAATATCAGGAGCAAAGGCAAGCAGAAAATAATCGAGGCCTAGGCCTAATAAAGAAATAAGTAAAACAGGTCTTCTTCCAAACCGGTCGCTTAGCCCTCCTAAAACAGGAGAAAAAATAAATTGCATTCCTGCATAAATGAACATGAGCCAGCCACCGATCGTGCTTGCTTCGCTTATATCAGTACCACTTAATTTTTCAACTAATTTTGGGATCACCGGAATGATGATGCCAAAACCGGTACAATCGATCAGTATGGTCGCAAAAATAAAACCCAGAGAAGCCCTTTTGAAATGCAGCATAATTGACAAAGATGCGAAATAATTTCTGAGCTAGTCTTTGAGTAAGCGACTTGTTTTGGCTTGATTCTTCTCTCAGGCTTAAATTCTTAAATAATCTTTAGTTTATGGAATGTATTTTTCATTAAAAGTTTGAATAAGGTAAAAACTATACTACATTTACTTAAGCCAATTAATTAGAATTAGATTATGAAAAATTACAAGGTATTCACTGCATTCCTCTTCGGATCGCTTCTGTTTCATTCTGAAATACGTGGACAATCTTCTTTTGTAAGTTATATTTCTGAAGGTGGGGGAAGTGGTATGGAACAAAGAAATTACCAAAATGAAAAAGCACGCTACCGTAGTGTGAATGATGTTATAAAGTCAGATCAAAAGGTAACGCGTCTTGACAAAAACATAAACACGGATGAGCACGAAATGGGTCCTTTGGTTTCTCCGGACGGAAAAACGTTTTACTTTTCACGCTATCCAACTTCAGCACAATTAGGTTTAAGTGGCGACGAAGATATTTGGTATTCGAAATGGGATGAACAAGAAAAACAATGGAGTATGGCCGAAAATATTGGAGCTCCGCTAAATAACGACTATCCGAATTTTATCAGCTCAATTTCAGGTGACGGCAAAACAATCTATCTTGGAAATTGTTACCTCAAAGGAGGAAAAATGGCAAACGGTGTTTCTATGAGTCGTTATAAAGATACCAGCTGGACATTTCCGGAAAATATCCTAATGGAAAAAGGAATGAAGTCAGCAAAGTGGGGTGGATGTTATATTTCGAGCAGTGGCAAATTCCTTATCATGTCCTGTTTGCAGGAGAAAAAGAATTTTGGCGCCTATGACCTCTATATCTATAAAAAAGGTGCAGACAATAAGTGGTCTGATCCGGTAAATCTTGGCTCTGTCATCAATAGTAAAGGGGCAGAATCTGCCCCATTTCTTTCATCAGATGAAATGACAATTTTCTTCACTTCCGACGGAATGGGTGGAGCAGGCGGAACCGACATTTTTATGTCTGTTCGATTAGATGACAGCTGGACCAACTGGTCAAAGCCTGAGAATTTGGGTACCTTGATCAATACCGAAAAAAATGAATCCTTTTTCTTTTTATCAGAGGGGGATCACAAGATCTATTTTTGTTCTGACAAAGAAGGGAATAACGATATTCTTAGTTTAGAAACTCCACCAACGGAAAATACTGCTTCTTCTACACCTATTGTTAATCATGAAGAAAAACCTACTGAAAAATCAAACGAAACAATACCTGAAATACCATCAGTTGGTCCTGTTCGATTTGCCAGCAATAGTTCAGTGATAAGTGAAGCAGAAGCAGAAAATATGAAAAAGACCTTGAATTTGATAGATGTAAGTTTATTAAAAATGATCGAAGTGAATGGATATGCAGATGAAACAGGCTCGGTTGCATTGAACGATGCGCTATCGGTTCGCAGAGCGAATGCGGTAGCTCTGTTCCTTGCAAAAAACAAAGAATTTGCCAAGGTCAAAATATTAACCAAAGGTTTTGGATCAAGAAATGCCGTGGGTGATAATAAGACCGAAGAAGGAAAGGCACTGAATAGAAGGGCGGAAATTAAACTTGTAAAAAAATAAGTTGGGACTAGAACTCAAACTTATACCCGACACCTTTTACTGTCTTGAAATGTTCTTCCCCTAATTTTTCTCTGAGTTTTCTTACATGCACATCAATTGTTCGGTCACCCACGATCACCTCATCACCCCAAACCTGTTCAAGAATGTATTCTCTTGAGAACACTTTGCCGGGCTTACTGCTTAACAAAGCGAAAAGTTTGAACTCTTTCTTTGGAAGATTGATCTCAGTTGTGCCTTTATAAACCAGGTGCTTTTCTTTATCAATGCGAATATCTCCGAACTCGAATTTTGATTCATTTACTTCATTAGACTGAAGCCTTCTTAAAAGAGCTTTGATACGACTGATGAAAACCCGTGGTTTTATCGGTTTTGTAATATAATCATCCGCGCCAACTTCAAAACCCGCTATTTGCGTATAATCTTCGCTGCGTGCCGTTAGAAATGCGATAAGAACATCTTTTAATCCCTTTATTTCACGGATCTCTCTACACGTTTCTATTCCATCCATATCCGGCATCATCACGTCAAGAACGATCAGGTGCGGAATTTCTTTACGCGCAATTTCAATTGCATCTTTCCCGTTGCTTGCACTTAAAATTTCATAACCTTCCTTCTTTAAATTATAACTTAAGAATTCGATTATATCCGGTTCATCATCTACTAATAGTATCTTATACATCGTTTCGCTCATTCTGTCATTTTTACACGCTAAAGTTACATCGGAACACAGTGACTCAAAGTTAAGTAATTATTAAATAAAACGATCGAATCCTTAAATTAATTAAGGTTTTGGTAACATCAAATTTAAATGACAGTAATGCACTATGTCTTTTTTTGTACTTCAATTTCAAGTCGAATGAAGAATTTTTTATTGTTGTGCTTATTTCTAGTTTTTTCTCTTTCTTGTTTTTCTCAAAACGGCCGTATTTCAGGTATCATCATGGATGCAAAGAGCGGGGAAACACTGCCCGGCGCTACAGCACTTATTGAAGGGACTACAAAAGGAGCCCAAGCTGATTTTGACGGGAAATTTGTGATCAGTAACGTTCCTGAAGGAAAAGTAACGCTTGTTATCAGTTACATTGGTTATACGAACAAAAAAATAAGCGGTGTGATTGTAAAAAGCGGTGAAACAACAGATATTAATATTCCACTGGAAGTTTCAGGCTCAGGCGACCTGGCAGAAGTAGAAGTGGTTGTTACATTGAACAAAGAAAACAACACAGCCCTAATCCTGCAACAAAAGAACAACGCCAGTGTGAGTGATGGGATCAGTGCTGAAACAATACGCAAATCGCCTGACAAAAATACAAGTGATGTGTTGAAAAGGGTTAGTGGTGCCAGTATTCAGGATAATAAATTTGCCATTGTTCGTGGTTTGAATGATCGATATAATGCAGCTTATTTGAATGGGGCTCCTTTGCCCAGTACCGAGAGTGACAGGAAGGCTTTTTCATTCGATCTTTTTCCAAGCAACATGCTGGATAATCTGGTGATCACGAAAACAGCAAGACCTGATATGCCGGGAGAATTTGCGGGAGGGATCATTGAGATCAATACAAAGAATATTCCTGAAAAAAACTTTATTGCCCTTTCAACCGGGGCAGGTTATAATTCCATAACCACCGGAAAAGAACAGTTGTATTACAAAGGTGGCAAGAAAGACTGGCTGGGAATTGATGACGGAACACGCGCATTGCCGACTGCTATACCTGAATTTACTGCATTTCCTGTAGATATTCATGAACAGGCGAAACTTGCAAAAGATATCCCTGCGGGCGATTGGGGCGTTTACTCTAAGAAATTCTCTCCTAATATCAGTTATCAACTTTCAGGTGGACTGAATATCAAAAGAAAAGAGAAAGACTTCTTTGGTTTTATTGCATCTCTTAGTTACAACAGTACCAATAGCTTTTATGGTACTGAACGGATCAGTTTTCAATCAGGCGAACCCAATAACCCTGAAGATCCTCTTTTGCTCGATAAAATATATCACGACAGAACATTTCAAACGCAGAAACTATCAGGAGGTCTTCTCAACCTTTCCATTAAGCCGAATGAGAATCACACGATCAGTTTAAAGAATCTGATGAGTATCTCATCTGATGACAGGACGATCGAAAGAACCGGTTCTACAACTCCCAACGAATCAAATCCTAACATGATAAAAGCCTATGCTTTCTGGTTCACGCAAAACGTGATCAGATCTTCTCAATTGATAGGTGATCATTATTTTCCTACTCCGAAAATTAAAATAGGATGGAATGCCAATATTGCTACCGTTCAGCGCGATGTGCCCAATATGAGAAGACATTCTTATCAGCGATATGAAAAACTGAATATTATTTATCCGGATGATCCAAGCGAACCACCTATCATCAATCCACTGGATACAGTTTACGTTGCTTCACTTGGTACGCCAAAATCAAATAGTAATGACTATGAAGGCGTCATGATGTGGTCAAAACTAAAGGAACGAATGCTTAATTACAAAGCAGATGCTTCAAGAAATTTCAAGATAAACAATGTATTCTCTATTGAAGGCAAAACAGGATTTTATCTGCAACAAAGAAACAGAACCTTTGATTTCAGGCAATTCATTTACGCGCCATATAATTTACAGGGAGGAACTGTAGCCTTTAGTCAAAGTCTGGCCGCTCTGCCGGCTGACCAGATCTTTGCTCAACAAAACATGGGACTGATCCAGCCCGGAGTAGGAGGTTTTCTAATAGGAGAATCTACTTATCCTGAAAGTCCATACAGTGCTAAATCGCAGTTGAACGCAGGCTATGCCATGGCAGACATTAAGTTTAAAGGACAACTGCGCTTGATCGGTGGAATTCGTTATGAAAAATATTTTCAGTCTATTTCATTTAACGACGGGCTATTCTTTATAAATAATAAAGTGAATACGGTTGATACAACTGTTGCTGATTTGTTGCCTTCGGCCAATCTTGTTTTTTCTCCTGGAGAAAAGACCAATCTGCGTTTTGGATACTCTAAAACCATTAACCGTCCTGAGTTCAGAGAGCTGGCCCCATTCTTATTTTATGATTTCAATACAGGATTCAGTTTGAACGGAGATCCTTATCTGAAGAGAGCTCTTATCCATAATTTTGATTTTCGCTATGAGTGGTTCCCAACAGGAGGACAACTTATTTCTGTTTCCGCTTTCCGTAAAAACTTCCAGAATTCCATTGAATTGGTGAAAGGACAAAACACTTTTCAGGTTGAATACAGAAATGCAGTTTCAGCTTACGCGCAAGGACTTGAGTTTGAATATCGCATCAATGTTGGATCCTTCATTGAAAATGATTCCAGTTTATTTGGTACGATCATGAACAATCTTACACTTTTCAGTAATCTTTCACTTATACAATCAAAGGTTACCGAAGCTAATTTCGGAAATGCCGGTTCTAAATATGACAGACCCATGCAAGGACAATCTCCTTATTTAGTGAACGGAGGAATTTCGTACACCGACAACAAGAATAATTTCAGTTTAAGCGCAATGGTGAACAGGATAGGTCCACGTATCTATATCGTAGGAAACAATGTTTTTGAAGAGATCTGGGAATATTCAAGAACTGTGATCGATCTTCAGGCAAGCAAATCTTTTTTCAAGAACAGATTTGAAATTCGTATGAACGTAAAAGATCTGCTTGCACAACCACTACACTTCAAACAAAATTACGATGCTGCACCTGTAACACGTAAATCAGTAAACGTAAGTGAATTCTGGACGCAAAGTTATGGTACTGTGTATTCATTACAGTTAAGTTATCGCTTCTGATCTTGTCTTTACACTTAACATTCGCGTAATGTAAGTGTAATTGTTTGGTAAGCTTCTCGTCATCCTTACACAACCTAAGCTTCTCACCTTTGTCCTAAATAATTAAACAAAATGAAAAAAATTTTATTATCCGTTATCGCGGTTGCCGCAACTCTAAGTAGTTTTGGTCAGGCATTCTTTACGCAAACAAGTTATCGTGGTGCATTTGCACCTTCACCTACTGCAATGTGGTCAAATGGCTGGACTCAGTGGGATCCTCAAAATGCAGTATACCCTGCTCCTACAGCTTCCGTTAGTGGTACAATCACAGCAAATACAACCTGGTCAGCAGGAACAACCGTATTATTACAAGGTCCGGTTTATGTAAGTAATAATGCAATTCTTACTATTCAGCCCGGGGTTGTTGTTAGAGGAGCTAAAGGGGTAGCTGGTTCTGCACTCATTGTTACTAAAGGCGCTCAGTTAATGGCTGCAGGTACTTCAAGCGCACCAATTGTATTTACTTCTGACCAAAATGCAAACTCAAGAGGAGTTGGTGATTGGGGTGGAGTGATCTTGCTTGGAAAAGCAACCATTAACTATACAACAGGCGTGAACAATATTGAAGGTTTACCTGTATCACCGGAATCACAATACGGCGGAGGCGGAACACCAAACGACAATGACAATTCAGGTACTTTATCATATGTTAGAATTGAGTGGGGTGGATATGTTTACGGAACTAATCAAGAGATCAATGGTTTAACCATGGGTGGTGTTGGAAGAGGAACAACACTTGATCACATTCAGGTTTCATTTACAAACGATGATGGTTTTGAATGGTTTGGTGGAACTGTAAATGCCAAATACCTTATTTCTTACAGAAACTTAGATGATGATTTTGATACGGACAATGGTTATAGCGGAAATGTACAATTCGGTTTGATCGTACGTGACCCTAACATTGCTGATAACCCGGCTGTTTCTACATCAGAAGGATTTGAATCAGATAATGATGCAGGTGGAACTATCGCTTCACCTTTAACTTCAGGTATTTTCAGTAACGTAACTTTGGTGGGTCCTTACCGTGGTGCTAATACTAATACAGTAGCTGCAGGTTACCGTCGTTCTGCACGTTTACGCCGCAACACAAATTTAAAGATCTACAACTCCATTTTTATGGATACTCCTCGTGGAATTCATATTGATGGTTCAGCCGCAGAAAACAATGCTACAGCTGGTACTCCATCTGGTGCAACTGCCGGTATCAAATTCAAGAACAACACCGTTGCTGGTACAGCGAATGGAAGAACTTGTGAAACAAACACAACTGTTACTGCCTTTACCCAAAGTGTAATTACCTGGTTCATCAGCAATGGTAACGATTCTATTCCGAATTCAAGTCCAAGCTTCTCTACCATCTTAATTGCTCCTTACAGTTATACTGCTGGGGATTATCGTCCACATGCATCTTACACTGCAACACCTAATTTTACCGATGCACCTATTGCAGCGAATACACAAACAATTGGTACTTCAATTAAAGAAGTGAAAAAACAGATCGGTTATGTATTGTTATTCCCGAATCCAAGTGCTGATCAGACTTCCTTATACATCACTACTGCACAAGCAACAGCTGTGAACATTCATGTATTTGATGTAACTGGAAAGATCGTTAGTGTTGTTGCGAAAGATCTAAAACTGGAAGAAGGTACAAATGAATTCAACATCAGCACAACTGAGCTTACTTCAGGTGTTTATTTTGTAAGCATTGAAAGTGGTGCCGGACGTGAAGTTGTTAAACTGATCATTAATAAATAATCTAATTTAATCAAGAACCCGCTGCAGATCACTCTACAGCGGGTTTTTAATTCTTATATGAGTAACCAAAGAATTAACAAACAACTGCAAAAGATTCAGCAAGCTGAAAAAGACGGTTATTTACTGGAAGCCTTTTTTCTTCAGTACCATTTGAACATTGAATTGCTCTTGCTTATTTCAAGCAAATACAGCCATGATCAAAACGTCATTTCAAAGCCAAAAGACATTATCAATTATCTGATAAGGGAGAATGGTAAATCATTCGACGCTAAATCTACCATAAGTCAGAAGTCATTAAAACTGGTAAAGGCCTGGCTCGAGAAGACAGATCCTCATATCAAATCCTTGCGTGTACAGCCAATGAAAGGAATAAAAGAACATTTGCATCACGCTCAAAAATTATTTCCCATCCTTAATATCTCGGCCTTCAAATTGGAAAGAGGGTCGAAAAATTGAAGTATTAATATTCCGGTAACATTCTGTTTCTGTAATCTTAATCCTGTTGAAGCAACTTTACTTATTAAATGAATCCCCCGGTTTCTAACATAGTCTTCATTGATAATACCGTACACTCTATTTTCAAATCGGTAGATTCTTTGCGAACTGATTTTCCGGGAATTCAGCTATTTGCCAATGAAGAAGAGGGTTTGAAATTCATTACAGCTCATCAACCGGCTATTGTGTTTCTGAATCTTGACCTTGTTCCCAATGATGCTGTTACCATTGCCAAAGATATTCTGCAACAGGTTGTTCTTCCCAAACCATTCATTGTCATTTACTCTGACAAACAGGATGACTTTGTTTATGAATTAGCTTTTAATTCAGGTGTTGATTCTTTTATCAATTTTCACAACAAACCGGCCATACTTCGTCTCTTTATCAGAAATCTGCTGGCGCGGAAGAAAAAATCAAAAGAAGTTCGTCAGCAGAATCTGATCGTAGACAAAGAACGTTATGTGATCATTCAAAAAGGAAAAATAATAACACTTCCTAAAAAAGAATTCAAGTTATTTGAATTGTTGTACAACAATCCCACTCATTTCTTCACGAAAAACGAGATCGCTGATCAGATCTGGCATGATCCGGTTGTGGCCTCAAAAAGAATAATCGACGTACATATTTATAACATCAGAAGAAGTTTTGGTCGTACCATCATTCAGTCGCAAAAAGGTAAGGGGTATCGCATGAACATCAAACTTTTGTCCTGAATTCCTCTCTTTTAACCTAAAGAACTCCCAATTTTCCTTAAAAACACAATTTCGTTGTGACCATTCACGTTCCAGGAAGAGCTTATTCTTTAATTTCAATCTGTTAATTCAAATGCTATGAACGCAACTCCTGAACGTCCTAAATACGCCATGGCCCTGAAAGGGGGGATCATTTTCATCCTTATTCTTTTCTTGGTCATACCCACGGTTTTGATCAATGAACTGATCAGAGAAAGACAGCAAAGACTGGAAGAGGCAGTAAGGGAAGTAAGCAGTAAATGGGCCGACCGACAAACCATTACCGGTCCCATTGTAAGTGTACCTTACTTAGAATATTTCCGGGATTCACTTGGCGTGCATTCTTATAAACGTTATACGCACGTACTGCCCGATCATTTGAATATTGATGGAACCTTATCTCCCGAAATGCGGTACCGTGGCATTTATCAGGTTGCCGTTTACAATTCAAAAATAAAGTTTAAAGGAAATTTTGGGAATTTGAATTTAAAAGAACTGAATATTGCAGAGCAAAATATTTTATGGAACGAAGCTTTCGTTTCTATCGGAATTACAGATCTAAGAGGAATTGAAGATGCCATAGATTTTAACTGGAATGGGGAAAAATATTCTTTCAATAGCGGACTCGAATCAAAAGACGTATTATTAAGCGGTATCAACACAAAGATCAAGATCGAACATGGAGATTCAGCTAATGCGAACAACGAATTTGAATTCAATCTGAATTTAAAGGGATCGGAATATGTGTATTTCTCACCCATAGGAAAAACAACAGAAGTGAATATTTCATCTCCGTGGACAACGCCGAGTTTTGATGGAGCATTTTTACCCGATAAAAGAAACATTGACGACAAAGGATTCACTGCCTACTGGAGGGTCTTGCACCTGAATCGTAATTTCCCACAGCAATGGACGAACAATCAACACAACATTGATGGCTCGGCATTCGGCATCAACTTAAAGATTCCAACCGACAGTTATACCAAAACAGACCGAAGCATCAAATATTCCATACTGTTCATCACGCTTACCTTCATGATCTTTTATTTCCTTGAATTACTCAACAACAAATACATTCATGCAGTACAATATTTACTTGTGGGATTTGCCTTGTGTATCTTTTACGTACTATTACTTTCCATTTCAGAACACATTCCTTATAACTTTGCCTATGTCATCGCAAGTACAATGACCATCGGCTTGATCTCCTGGTACACGGCAGGCGTATTGAAAGATAAAAAACTATCCTTCATGGTTGCAGGTAATCTCACCTTGTTGTACGGATTTATTTTCACACTCATTCAGCTCGAAGATTATGCGCTTTTAATGGGAAGCTTTGGATTATTCACCATCCTCAGCATTGTGATGTTCTATTCGCGTAAGATCGACTGGGCCACGATGATGAGGAAGTAAGATCGCCGCATTTCTATTTATTTCTTATCTTTAATGTCAAATTCATTGGCTATGGAAAGATTGGAGATCTTAAAGACCTACAAAATTTATATCGGAGGACAATTTCCGCGTACAGAAAGTGGACGTTATTACGAATTAAAGAACAAAAAGAAAGAAAGCATTGCGAATGTTTGTCTTTCTTCCCGTAAAGATCTTAGAAACGCAGTAACAGCTGCAAGAGCTGCATTTTCAGGATGGAGTTCGAAAACAGCTTTTAACCGTAGCCAAATTTTGTATCGCATTGCCGAAATGCTGGAAGGAAGAAAAGCGCAGTTTGTAGAAGAAATGGTCTTGATAGGCCTGACCAAAAAAACAGCAGAAGATGAAGTGAAACAAAGTATTGATCGATTGGTCTATTATGCCGGCTGGTGCGATAAATTCAAACAACTTTTCGGATCTGTGAATCCCGTTGCATCTTCTCATTTTAATTTTTCTGTTCCTGAATCCATTGGAGTAATTGCCATCATCGCTCCTGAAGAAAGTGCTTTGTTAGGATTGGTAAGTGTGATAGCTCCCGTTATAGCAGGTGGTAATACCTGTGTGGTACTTGCAAGTGAAAAACTTCCTTTGTGTGCCATTACTTTTGCTGAAGTTTTGCAAACATCCGATCTTTCATCAGGAGTGGTAAATATCCTAACAGGTACTTCTGCTGAATTGCACACTCATTTTTCCTCTCACATGGATGTAAATGCAGTGATCTACTGCAGAAATAACAAAGAAGAGATAAAAGCGACAGGAGAAAATGCTTCCTTGAATGTGAAACGTACTTTTTACTGGAACAAGGACTGGAAGAAAAATGAAAATCAAAATCCTTATTTGATCATGGATCTGCAGGAGATCAAAACCACCTGGCATCCCATTGAGAATATTGGTATTGGTGGGGCAAAATATTAAAGGATTGCCACGGATCTCACAGATCTTTCAAAATAATTTCTGGGAATAATTAATCACGCGTGTAAACTTATTTTGGTTCACTATGGATACAATTCTTTTCTCCGAAAAACAAAGATTTACGCAATGGTGGATCTGGCTCATTCTGATGATCCCATTTTTTACCATGACATATGGTGTTTATCAGCAATTGTACCTGGGCATTCCATTTGGAAAACAAAGTATAAGCGATTTTTCCTTACTCAGTATTTTCTTTGGCATGCTTTGTATTCCTGCTTCTATGCTGATGTTCCGTTTGCATACAAACATCACAAAAGAAGGTATACAAGTGAAATTCTTTCCTTTTCATTTGAAATTCCGCGAGTACAAATGGGAAGAACTGAAAAAAGTACAGGTACGTAAATACAGCCCCCTGGGTGAATACGGTGGCTGGGGCTTACGCGGATTTGGAAATAACAGAGCACTGAATGTTTCCGGAAATATTGGTTTACAGCTCGAATTCCACAACGGAAAAAAATTGCTCATTGGCACAAAAAAAGGCGATGAAATAACAGCCCTTTTAACACAATTAAATAAATTACAGCCTTAAGAAGTGTTAAAGAAGGATGCATTTCCTTTTCATTAATACTATTACAATTTACATTTGATAAAAAACAAAATGGACATCAGTGTAAATAGCCCCACGAAATTCAGATGGAATCGTCATCTATATATAACAGGATTGGTTGCCTGCATTGTCGGCGCCTTAGATCCGATGGAAGGCTCGGTCGTGATCTGCGCAGGGGCTGCATTACTTGCCTTTAGCGCATACAAACTTAAAGACAGACATGCCAAACATTTTCTGATTCATTTCCTTCTTATTGCAACAGGAGTTATTTCCTTATTTGTGATCTCTGATCAGGGAGGATTAGGTCCACAGGATCTGTCCTGGTGGTGGGGACTTTTTATTCTACCTTATCCTTTAGCATGGTTAAGTTTGATGGTCTTACTGATCATTCGTGCTTTTCAAAAGAAAAAAACGATTTAGAAGAAAAATCATTTCTTCTTTTTTGGCATTACTTTAAAAAATATTAATTTCATTCCTTCTTTTTTCTAATTCCCGGACAAAACCATCGTTCGTGAAAAAGTTTGGAATTAAATACACTGAAAGCGCAAGCATTGCCTTTTCATTCGGACTGAGGGTCTGCATAGGATTTCTTTTCTTCGTATTACAACAGAACAGATCCTTCGCACAGATCTATCCGGTACAAATTTCTACTCAGTTGATCCCTCCCTACTCTGCCTATCTTCCCGATTATGCCGATCCTTCCAATGAAAAAATGAAACTTATTCTGCAATTCAATGATTTTTCACAAGCACAATATTCTGTTAAGCTTCGTTTTGAAATAAAAGGAAATGGATTTACACTCAAAACAAAATCTTTTTACAATCCTGCTCCCATTAATTTGATTCCCGGTCAGCCTTTGCTTTTCACATCTGTTGATCTGGCCCCCTATCTGAATTCTTCCAATCTTGATTTCATCGGCATCAATCAAAGTCAGTACGAACAAAAAATGGCTTTACCCGAAGGTTACTATTCCATTTGTGTAAAGGCCTATGACTATAACAATCCGCAAGCCATACAGGTGAGTAACGAGGCCTGTGCGCAAGCCTGGTTCACTTTAAGTGATCCTCCTTACCTGAATTTTCCAATTTGTAACACTACTGTAAAACCACTCACGCCACAAAATATTCTATTTCAATGGACACCCATGAATTTAGGTTCGCCCAATAGCGGAACAGGAACGGAATATGAATTCTCTCTATGGGAATTTCGTCCCGATACCAATGCCAATCCCAATCAAGTGATGCAAAGCACAAGACCCATCTTTTCCACAGTGACCGATCAAACTTTTTTCAATTACGGAATCGCAGAGCCGAATCTGAATTTGTACATGAAATACATCTGGCGCGTACGAGCCAAAGACAAAAGTGGAAGAGACCTTTTCAAGAACAATGGAAATTCTCAGATCTGTACTTTCCGTTACGGCACACTGCAAAACGTTATAGGAGATGCATTGAAGATCACTCTGAATGCCCATAGTCTGAATCACCGGGCCGGGCAATGTTACTGGACCAAACAAAGTGCCTTTACCAATTACATTTTACAAGTGAGGAAATTGGGAACACAAAACTGGTTTGAGTATGAAAATGTAACCGGTATAGAAAAGATCATGAATCTTGAAGCCGGAACAAAATACGAAAGCCGTGTAAGAGGAGAAGGCAATGGCGTGAATGGTGAGTGGAGCAATGTGGCAGTCTTTCAAACGGAAGATGAACCCGAATACAAATGCAATGATCAACGAGCTGCATACAATACGGCTTTGCCACAACCATTAGCTATAGAAAAGGCCATGCCAGGATTGATTATTCAAAGTGGGCAATTCGATGTTACTTGCTCTCGGGTACAGAGCACAGGAGAGCCGGGCTGGTTCAAAGGGGAAGGATATGTGAAAGTCTTTGGAAAAAGAATCAGAGTAGAATGGGATCAAATCTACCTCGATGCAGATGCACGGCAACAACAGGGAGAAATAGAAGCAGTAACCGACGGAATAGAAAAGTGGCTGGAGCATTGGGATATTGAGAATGCCGAACAAAACGCAATTTACACAAATGGGAAAATAGATACGCTCTATACCAAAGGAAACAAGATCTGTTATGTTTTTCAGGGTAGTGAAGAAGAGATCTGTGTGCCCACCAACACGAATTCCAATGTAACGGTGATACGCGATGGAGAAGGAAATGAATACCAGATCAGAACAGTTCCCCCTCCTCCAAAAGTAACGGGGCCTTTGAATTATTTGACTTACAGCACCGACAGTTTAGAAGCAAGCGACAGTATAAAAGTAGTCTTTGAAGCAAGTGCCGGACAGAATTTTGGATTCGATAAAAAAGTGTACGCGTCCTTTATCAAGAACTATGAAGTGATCAAACTAAAGAACGGAAAGAACTATTTTGTGAGTAATAAAAGTATTGGAGAAGGAGCCAATGATGAAGTATATGCTGTAATCACATTACCCAATAACAATAACGGAGCGGTCTCCTTTAGAACAAAGAACGGTACTGCCCTGAGCGTTAGTGCCGGTCCGAATGCAAATACAGCAAAGCTCAATGGCATTCCGGACGGAGCTGAGTGCATTTATGCTTATTACAACAACAAAAAAGTGGGGAAATTGAATGTGTTCTCATTAAAAGCAGAAACAAAAAAACTGGTGTTGGTGCCAGTGAACGGAGCTTCTGTGCCGCAAAACTTAGCAGCAGGCCTCAACAATATTTACAAGCAGTGCAATACGAATTGGACGATCACAACAGCACCCAACTTTACCTTTGATCTCAAAGACGGAAAAATGGAATCAGCCAGTACCACTTTGTTGAGCAAGTACAGTGCCGAGATGAAAGAATTAAGAAATGCGTATAAAGAAAAAGATACGGCCTATGATGTGACGGCACATTATTTATTTGTCGTGCCCGCGTTTACTGATCCTGAACAGGGCGGTTATATGGCTAGAGGAAAAGCAATGGGATTTATAAAGCAAGGGGCCGAAGTAAAAACATTTGCCCATGAATTAGGGCATGGAGCCTTTGCCTTTGAGCACACTTTTCCAGGAGCCGAAAAAAGAAGTACCGATAATTTGATGGATTACGGAAATGGAGCGGGAATGGTGTATGAGCAATGGATGAAGAGTAAGGAGCCGGTACAAGGATTTAATTGGTTTGACAGCGAAGAAGAAGGAAGCTTTATGGGCAATGAAAGACAGGCAGAAGACTTATTCAAAATAATTGCTAAAATAAAAGTAGCCTATAAAAAAGCCAAAAAATTCGGGACAGGAAATTTTGCTGGAATTGCCGTAAAAGCAAAAAATTGTTACTTAGGAGGAACACACTACGATTTTATAGAATTACAAATTAATAATTTAAACCATCAGGAAATAAATCCAAGAAACAAAATAATTGCAGATAAGGCAATAATGGAATTATTTGGAAAAAATGTGGACGTTGTAAATGTGGATGATCTGGTCAAGATCTACGTCCCACCCGTAAGAATTCATCATTTAATTGGATACTTAAAAGACACAACGACATTCAAAAACCTGCTGATATTTGTCAATGGCTATAGGCCTATCGTAAATTTCAATGATGGATTGCTAACAACCAATATTTTAGAATATACCGATACAGAAAATCAATGCGAAAGAGGAGATTGCAGGGGATATTGGAGCGGAATTGATGCCAGTTTCATAAATAGAATTGGAACGAAGAATGTCGTTTATTTCGACGGACACCACAAAGTAAGTACATCCAATCACAAAACAGTTCAAAATTACCTTTCAGGAAACATTACATCTGATAATATTGGATTCAGGGTAAAACAGAATCCGGCGTTTTTGCTATACGAAGCCTATACAAAGAATAAAGATTATCTGCATACCTATCCGAATGTGTCAGGTTTCAATGAAAGGGTAAGCAGTGGCGAAAAAGGAGCTGTTAATTTAATTGCCAAAATAAATTCGGGAGATGTGATCTTTAATAAAGAAACAGATAAGATTGATGTCGTAGTGCATAGCATGGGTTACGCTTATTCCGTTGGGTTGATAAGAGAATTAAAAAAAGCAGGTTTCAAATTCGGAAGATATTATATCTTAGCTCCTGAAAATGCCTGCAGTGGAGGAAACGATCTAAACTGGTTTGAAGAAGTATGGCAATATGGAAGCAATTTAGGAGAAATGAACGAAGACTTGCCTTGGTTACAAGATGGTGTTGCGCCTCAGTGCAAAGTGCCAGGTATTGATAATTTACCAAATGGTATGTTAGGGGGAAGAGTGTTTATACCTCAAGATGTGAAAACAAAAAGCTATTTGGGTTCCCATTCGATAGGAAATTATTATTGGATATTTAATAGAACAAGCAATCAAAGTGGTTATGTTAAAACAAGGTAATATTTACTCATGGATTCTTTGCATTTGCTTTTTTTCGTGTAACATTAATATTGAGAATCGCGGAAATAAATACATGGAAGTCTCTAAAGCTGTGATTCATTCTTCTTGTTACGACAAAATTCTAAATGACGCCCATGACTCAATCAATCATTGGAGCAATAATAATCTGGGTTATTATAAATATTGTGGGAAGTCAATTAACTGTCTTTTGGACACATTGATTTGTTTCAACAGTGATACTTCTAGATTCATTGGTGCATTACTGAAACAACAACTTTTGGAAGAAGGTGTTGGTGATGACATAGAAGTATTTATGGGCGAAAGACAAAAAGGGGGCTGGTTCTTTTTCTCTGGGCCAACGTTTTTCATTCTAAGATCCACTATTAAAGATCAAAACATCCATACACCCCTTTCCTACCAGCAACTACATCAAATGGCATTAAAGGAAATCTTTAGCGGCTATTTAAAAAACGGACAAATTAACGAAGCTTGGTTTACGGAACATTTCGAGCATATAGGTTGGGGCGACTTCAATCATCAAGAGTATGATGATTGGTGTTTTAAAGGTAAAAGATACACCGACATTTCAGAGTACTACAAAGCTACACATTTGTGTAAAGTTAGAAGCAACTGGGCCTCACGAGATACTACCAAGCCTCTTGTTCCCTTACCGGCAAAAAATTTGCCTTAATTGTATTCACATAGTTTGGAAAGATTTTATATTATTGCTCCCGAAAATGTTTATCTGCCGGAGCGCAGCGGAGGCAGACTTGCAGCGGAGGAAACGATCTAAACTGGTTTGAAGAAGTGTGGCAATATGGAAGCAATTTAGGAGAAATGAACGAAGACCTACCTTGGTTACAGGATGGTGTAGCGCCTCAGTGTGCTGTTCCCAACATTACCAAAAAGTACGGGAACACTCAAACCGGCAGAGTATTTATTCCTGAAGATGTGAAAACAAAAAGCTATTTGGGTTCGCATTCTGTCGGAAATTATTATTGGATTTTTAATAATATCACTAACCCTTATGATAAAGGATATGTTAAAAAAAGATAGTGGTGTAATTCGCCTATTGCTTGTTTTTCTAGCTTCATGCAATATAAATCAAACAAACAATATTGAATTAAATTACTTAAATACTTCCAAACAGATTATTGGAACTGAAGATTATAATCGCATTTATAATAAATCTAAAGATTCTATTAATTTTTGGGTAATTAATATGTGCAATAGTTATATAAAATTTTCGAAAACGAAAAACTATTTTTTAGACTCATTAATGTGTTTCAATTCCAATAAGGATAGATTTGTTTGTGCCCTTTTAGAAATAGATAATATGGACGTAGCAAATTCCGATGGCATAACTGTGTTCTATGGAGAAGAAATTAAGTCTAATTGGTATTTCTTTCAGGGTAGTTACTTTATTATCCCCCGCGAAACATACAAAGATCAAAACATCCATACGCCCCTCTCCTACCAACAACTTCATCAGGCCGCTTTAAAAAATATTTATAGTGGCTATTTAAAAAACGGACAAATTAACGAAGCTTGGTTTACGGAACATTTCGAGCATATAGGTTGGGGCGACTTCAATCATCAAGAGTACGATGATTGGTGTTTTAAAGGAAAAAGATATTCTGATATTTCAGAATACTACAAGGCAACTCACTTGTGTAAAGTTAAAGGCAACTGGGCCTCACGAGATACTACCCAGCCTCTTGTTCCTTTGCCGGCAAAAAATTTGCCATAATTGTTTTCACATAATTTCCAAAGATTTTATATTATTGCTCCCGAAAATGTTTATCTGCCGGAGCGCAGCGGAGGAAACGATCTGAACTGGTTCGAAGAAATCTGGCAATACGGAACAAATGAAGCTTCTGATCCATATAAGGATAGAGATGGAGTAGCACCACAATGTGCAATTCAAGGATTACCAAGTTTTAAACGTGTATTTATTCCTGAAACAGAAAAACGTGACTTTTTAAATTCTCACTATATTTGTAATTATCATTGGATATTTAGTCTAACAAGTGGAAGACGTGGGTACATATCAAAGCGGAAATAAACTAATTATAGTTTCAATTATTTTGCTACTTACTTATTCCTGTTCTAATGAATCAAGAATTGATAAACACATCGCTAAAAATTTCAATTCGGTTCAAAACGAATATAAATTACTTGAAGATTCTCTCAAATATTTTGCCAATAGTCATTTGAAAGATTTTAGCTCAGAATACTTATATCCTTGGCAGATTGATTCTTTCATTTGCATGAACTCGAGTCGAGATAAATTCGTGGCAACAATTAACTCATCGAGCAAAACTTGCAGAGAATGCGAAATGGATGATGTCACCAAAATTCTAGGTAAAAAATTCAATGGCGTATGGTATTTTTTCTTAGGCGGGGGAACATTAGTTGTACCAAGAAGTAACTATGGAAAAGATGGGATGCGCCCTCTTACCATGCACGAACTCTCCCAAATCGCTCACAAAGAAATGTTCGGAGAGAATTGCCTTATTAAAAAGGACGGTGAATATATTGTAAATGATGCCTGGGTGGATCAGCATTTTTACGATAAAGGATGGGGTAATTTTAAAAAGAAGGAACAATACGATAGTGTTCACTGGTTTTACATCGTAGACAAATGGAATCACAAATTTGATCCTAAGGAATTTGAAAAAGAAAAACTTCCATAGTTAATAAAACTAGACCCTGTTATTAAAGTACAGTAATAGCATTTTAATACTTTGCTAAATTGATTCCCCCCCCCCCTTCCCTTCTCACCTTTTCTCATCTTTCAACATGTAAGTTTTGATCCATAATATTTATTTGTTCTTACGATTCTTTTCCTTATCTTAGTCTTATGGGACGAATAACTCTAGTAGATAAAATTACCATGAAGCTCAAGAAAGAACTGGCCGATCCAAAGATCACTTCTTTGAGAAAAAATTATCTGCTCGAAAAAATAAGGATGCTGGGTGAATTCATGGTGAAAAAATAATTTTACTTCTCATGGCTTTTCGTTTCAGTACTGCCTCTTCTTCTTTCCGAACTCCTTTCAAACAAAACCGCCTTCTTCAAATTTGTCTGCTCCTCTTCTTTATCCTTTGGGTCAGCACATTCATTGGTACCAGCAATCTCAGCAATTGGTTCACCGAAAACACCCTCACTTTCTTATTTCTTCTCGGCATAATTACTTCCTATAAAAAATTCAAATTCTCAGATCTTTCTTACTTCATCATGTTTGTCTACATTTGTCTGCATGTATACGGAGCCAAATACACCTATGCCGAAAATCCTTTTGGTTACTGGCTAAAAGATACTTTTCATTTAGCTCGCAATCATTACGATCGCATTGTCCATTTTAGTTTCGGCTTTCTCCTCGCCTACCCCATGCGCGAGTATTTCAAAAATCATTTTCAATGGCCTAACTGGGTTTGCTGGGTATTGCCCTGCGAGATCACACTTTCATTTAGTGGCGCGTATGAGATCATCGAATGGGCAGTGGCTGATGTCTTCTTCCCTTCTGAGGGAGTTGCCTACCTTGGTACTCAAGGAGATATATGGGATGCACAAAAAGATATGTCGCTAGCCTGGTTAGGCTCCATTCTGATCATGCTTCTTACCTTTTTGGTTCGTAAACTGATTAAAAAATAAATTTAATCTGCTTTTTCTTACATATACCATAAAAAGATGGGTATTTTATTTGTTTTAAAAGAGAGCTTTTTTATATTTACCATATAATAATTTAAAAAAATAAATTCTATGGCAATCAGAGGAAAAATTAAAGTAGTTCGTATCGACTCTTATCCTATGACATTTGTAGCACCGGACGGAACACCAATTACTATCATGCTAAACAAAGCCGTTGGTACAGTAACCGACACCGCTGCAAAAAAAGACTACTCCTTTGAACAACCTTACGGAAATGAATTAGGTTTAGCCGTAAACTCAATTGTTCAATTTGATGTTGTTGCCTTAAGCGACGGTTCAAGTGTTGGTTGCAGTCTTGACCCGGTAGATAAAGGCACTGTAGAAAGTATTGACTTAACAACAGGTATGGGCACATTGAAAGACAGAGCAGGTAACATCATCGATTTTATTCAGAATTATACGACTGAACTTGGAATTAATGTCGGATCAACTGTGAGGTTTACTTCAGTGTTTGCTGATGGAATGATCAGAGCCACTTGCTTAAGACTTGCAGGTAACTAATCACTGGTCCTGAAGGCCAGAACCAATCACATTTTGAAAGTCAAGGCACTTTTATTTTCTCTTCTACTGTTATCGTTGAAGCTCAAACCCCAAGCTTTGATAGATTCCTTGCGCTTTCAATTAAGCAAATGTGTAACGGAAGATTGCATACTACAGACCGAACACCTTTTGGTAGAGGAGCTAGCTTATTGCAATCAGGAAGCAACCGTTCAGCTTATTGAAAGATTATACAAGGAAACAAAAGAGAGTGATACGCTCAACTACCTGAACATTCAAAGTGCCTTTGCCTTTCTCTGCCTCAATAACAATCTTTCGAACAAAGCATTTAAGATTTATTCCGACCTTAAACTTTCTGGTATTCAAAATAAGAATAAGCTTTATGTAGCTCGCGCTAATTTTGGGCTTTCCTCTTATTACATGAAGAACAATGATCTGAAGACCGCGTCTGATCTGCTGTTCAGCGCGCTCAAGGATTTTGAAGTATTAGGCGATAATAGATTCATTGCAAAATCATATCTCCAGATTGCAATCATCAATCATAAACTTAAAAATAATCCAAAGGCCATAGAGTTTGCTAAAAAAAGTCTGGAAATTTCCACGAAATACACTTATTTAAATGAAATAGCGAGTGCCTATAATAATCTTGGCAATCTCTATGCCGCAGCCGGCTCTCCGGACATTAGCCTTGAATATTATCAAAGAGCGTTGAGCATTCGAAAGAAACGCAAGCATGAATTTGAAATGAGCGTCATCCTTACCAACATCGGCGTGATCTTTTTTGAAAAGGGACAATTGGAACAGGCGGAAAAATACTTTAAAGAAGCGCTTGTCCTGAATTTAAAATTGAAGAACAAGAAAAATGTGGCTGCTTGTTATCTGAATCTTGGCGGCATTTGTTATAATAAGAATGATTTCAGTAAGGCAGATTTTTACTACAGAGAAACATTGAAGTATTTAAACGAGAACGATCTGGCTTTAAAGGAAACACTTTATTATAATTTAGGTGAAGTAAATTTCAAATTGAATAACAAAGACAAAGCCTTTGCCTATCAGGACAGCTGCATGAGCGTGAAGGATAGTATTTACAGCAGAGAATCTATCAAGACCCTCAATGAAATGCAGATCAAATACGAAACGGAGAAAAAAGAAAAAGAAAATATACTTTTAAAAAGGGAGCACGAAATAGAAATTGCGGTTGCAACAGAAAAAGAAAAGAAGTTGAATGTGATCACTTATTCGATCACCGGCGGCTTGATCATCGTGATCCTCTTTTCTTTTGTACTGTCGAGTCGATTAAAGATCACTCGCCAGCAAAAGCGCATCATTGAATCGCAAAAACATATTGTAGACGAAAAACAAAAGGAAATATTGGATTCCATTCACTATGCACAGCGATTGCAAAACGCAATTCTTGCTAAAGAAGAAGACATTCAAAAACAATTTCCGAAAAGTTTTCTTTTTTACAAACCAAAGGATATTGTAGCCGGTGATTTCTATTTTTACGAGACTACAGAAACCCACGCTTTTTACGCTGCTGCCGATTGTACCGGACATGGAGTACCGGGGGCTTTGGTAAGCATCGTTTGCTCTAATGCTCTTTCTCGCTGTGTGTTTGAATTCGATCTGAACGATCCGGGAAAAATATTGGACAAGGCAAGAGAACTGGTATTGGAAACCTTTAAAAAGAGTGGTCAGGATGTGAAAGACGGAATGGATATTTCTTTGCTGGTGAAAGAAAAAAATACCGGCCTTTTAAAATGGGCCGGCGCCAATAACCCTTTGTGGAAATTAAATTCAGGACGTGGAGTAATGGAAGAAATAAAGGCAGATAAACAACCCATTGGATTAAGCGATGACCCAAAACCATTTACCTCTCATGAAATAAAGGCCGATAAAAATGATTCGCTTTATCTGTTTACTGATGGCATGCCGGATCAGTTCGGAGGACCAAAGGGAAAAAAATACAAATACAAGAGACTGGAAGAGCAATTGATAAAGTGTTCAGACAAAGATCCAAGAATACAAAAAGAATTCATTCAGAATGATCTCAAAGAATGGATGAGAAACAATGAACAGGTGGATGATATCCTATTGATAGGAATTACAATTTAAAGAACGCGTTGTTTTACGGCTTCAAACAAAACAATTCCGGTTGCAACAGAAACATTGAGAGATGCTGTTTTTCCGGGCATCGGGATCTTAACCTGCATATCGCTTCGCTTTATATACTCCCCACTGATGCCGTTTTCTTCATTTCCCATTATAATTACAGTTGGTTGAGAAAAATCAGCATCGTAGATCAACTTGTCTGTTTTTTCGTGACAAGAAATGATTTGCAGTCCGCTTTCTTTAAGAAATTCCAAAGTTTGTTTTAAATTCTCTTCCCTACAAACCGGAATACGATGTAAAGCGCCTGCACTGGTTTTTATTGCATCACCGTTGATCTGCGCTGCTCCCCTCGTTGGAATAATAATAAAATCAACTCCGGCGCATTCTGCTGTTCTTGCAATGGCGCCAAAATTCCGAACATCCGTTATTCTGTCCAGTAAAAGAAGCAAAGGGATTTTTCCTTTCTCAAAAACAGAACTTAAGAGGTCTTCTGCATTGTAATAAGTAATTTGAGTTAAATAAGCGATCACTCCCTGATGATTCTTGCCTGCCTTGCCGTCAGGCAGGTCGGTCAATCGCTTCAGTTTTTCAGGCGGAACAAATTGCAGGGGAATGTTTTGTCCCTTTAAAGCATTTCTCAGCTGATGATATAATTCATTGGATAATCCTTTTTGAAGCAGGATCTTTTCTATTTCCTTGCCTGCTTCCAGGGCCTCAATGACAGCTCTTGTCCCGAATATCAGATTCTCTTCGTTCACAGGGCAAAGAACATGATTTTTAAGGGTATAAACAAATAATGCGGAAATATTGTAACTAATACTAAAAAATGGATTATACCACAAAACCCATTCTATGAAACAAGTATTACTTCCTGTTATCTTATTGCTCGCCTTCCACTCTCTTGCACAACGCGTCTATTCCCCTGAACCTTCAATTAACATGCCTTATCTGGAAAATGAAGGTGAGTCATGGGTAAAATTGATTCAACCAGAACGTAAAATCAGGTCTGTTACCTGGGCAGAAGAAAATAAACGCTATAACAGTTATTATTGTTTGGATGAGCAAGGTTTTCTCCAAGAGATCAAACACAATGTCCAATATAGAACCGGGCTCTTTCTAAAAAATCGCTTTGAACATAAAAAATTCACGTATACCAATGGATTAGCAAGCAAGATTGAATTTTTAGATAAGAAAGGGAAACTTAGATCGCATAGAGAGTTTGAGTACCTCGCCAATTACAAAATAAAAGTCAATCGGATCTATTCCGACAATAAATTAAAAGCTGAATCGATCAATCTTTACAACAACGACAGTACAGTTCGCGAACATCAATCCTATAAATACAAAAAAGGGGAAAGAACCTTGATCAACCGTTATGAATATTCTTATTATACAGGCAAGCAAAGAAAGGAAACGAAACTTTATGGCAAGAATAACAAACTAAAGCAAGTCTGGAAATACGATTGTGACTTTAAAGGAACCCCTGAAGTTAAAAAGATGAACCTGGTCTGCAGAAACACGGCCATAGACAATAAAGGTTATGAAACAGAAGTGCTTTTCAACACAGATCATAAGGGAAACAAAAGTAAAACCGTGAATGTCTTTTATAAAGTGAAAGGGAGAACAATCATTGTACACACCGAATTCTATCATATAAAGAAAGGTAAAGAACAAAAATGGTACGATGTGCATTACCCCGATAGCATTGAACCCTGGTACGAAGCTCATTACTATGATAAAAAAGGTAACAAGGTCACAGAATGGCGGAACGAATACAAAATGTACAATAGCAAAACACTTATTCCACATTCAAAAACCTTTAACATCTACCACAAAGGGAACATCGCATCCAGTCGTGTTGGCCTTTATGATGAAAAAGGACTGCCGATCTCAACAGAAAGCTTCGCGAAGAAGAATAGATCATTGGGAAAAATGACATGGAACTATTCCTCTGACACACTTATTCTATTGAAAAGCTATAGTAAAAAAGGGCGACTAAAGGGCGCTAAACGTTGTACACTGCAGTATTATTAGACTTTTTTTATTGGCCCTTTCCTTGTATCTTTGCCACCTTGATCATGGAGAATATTCAAAAACGGGTGGAAGAAGCCTTAAATACGATAAGGCCTTATCTGGAAGCGGACGGAGGGGATGTGGAGATCATTGAGATCAGTTCAGACAATGTTTTGAAACTGGAGTTGAAGGGCGCCTGCAAGACCTGCAACATGAGTCATATGACTATGAAATCGGGTATTGAAGAAACCATTCGCCGTGCTGTTCCCGAGATCAAAGAGATCATTTCTGTAAACAATTAAAGATTCGAAATAACTGAATTCATTCAATTCAGATTGAAACATTATCGCAATGAAACTAACACAAAAACTCGCTCAAAGCAAAGGCACACTCTTCTCCATAGAGATCCTTCCTCCCTTAAAAGGCAAAAGTATCCAAAGTATTTACGATGGGATCGATCCTTTGATGGAATTTAAACCTGCTTTTGTGGACGTAACCTACCATCGTGAAGAATACATATACAAAAAAAGGGAAGGCGGCTATTTAGAGAAAGTGAGTATTCGCAAAAGACCGGGTACGGTTGGAATTTGTGCAGCCATCATGAACAAATACGATGTGGAAGCAGTGCCACATATCATTTGCGGAGGTTTTACAAGAGAAGAAACGGAGAATGCACTAATCGATCTGCAATTTTTAGGCATTGATAATGTTCTGGCTTTACGTGGAGACGGAATTAAATCGGAACCTTCATTTGTTCCTGAACCGGGTGGAAATAATTATGCGCTTGACTTAGTAAAACAGATCAAATGCATGAATGATGCCAAATACCTGGATGATGATATGAAAGAAGCAGAACCTACTGATTTTTGTATCGGTGTTGCTGCTTATCCTGAAAAACATTTTGAAGCACCTAACATGATCAGCGATCTGAAATACCTGAAAGCAAAAGTAGATGCAGGTGCTGAATACATTGTCACGCAAATGTTCTTTGATAATAAGAAGTATTTTGATTTTGTGGACCTCTGCCGTAAGAACGGGATCACCGTTCCTATCATTCCTGGATTGAAAATGCTCAGTTCAAAGAAACAGATCACTGCATTACCAAAAATATTTCATATCGATATTCCACAACCTTTCAACGAAGAATTGGAGAAGTGTAAAGATGATAAAGCCGTAAAAGCTGCAGGAATTAACTGGTGCATCCAACAGTCAAAAGAATTGGTGAAAGCCGGAGTCCCTTGTCTACATTTTTATACCATGGGGGTAAGTGAAGCAACTCGTTTAGTGGCAAAAGAGGTGTTTTGATGTGATCAGTCTATTCTCTTCAGATTTCTTTGATTACCTTTAATTCGTGGGTTGCCTTTTTCGCAAATATTGTTTTACATTCATTGTTTGTCCGGCAATGATCCTTCTTAGTTTAAAGGTAACTGCACAACCCGAAAAAAAGGATAGAATTGATTCCGTTCAAAAGGAATTAGTAACCGCAAAAGATCCTATTGAAATTATAAAACTAAAAAGCAGTTTGGGTTCCTTACTTAAGATCGAAAGGAGTTCTTTCTGGGATAGTCTTGAGGCAGAATCAATAAAACTTAAATTCACTCCTGTCCTAATAAATGCACTTGGAAATAAAGGCGTCGCCCTTAATAAAAAAGGGGCGCATGCAGAGGCTATTCGTCTCTTTAAACGAGCCTATCACCTCAGTGACAGCATTTCTGAAATTACCTCACTTGCGAGCTTACTTGATCAGTTGGGTTACAGTTATTTTTCTGTCGGCGACATCAATTCAGCCCTGTTCTATTACCACAAAGCGCTTGAATTGAACGAAAAGAACGGAATGCATGGGAAAACAGCCTTAACACTTAATAGTATTGCTAATATTCATACAGAGACCGGCAACATCTCTTCAGCCCTTGAATTCATTAGAAAAAGTTTGAATATTTGGTACAAGATCAATAGCAAAGATGACATTGCCAAGGCACTGAACAACATTGGTTACATCAACAAGATGTTATACGGACCGGATTCTGCCATCACTTACTATTTGCAAAGTCTGAAATTAAGGGAAGAATCAGGAGATGTTATAGGAATGGCTAATTCTTACAACAATCTAGGCAGTATACACCGGGATAAAAATGAGATCAAAGAAGCCAGAGTTTATTATGAGAAAAGTCTGGCGATATGCCGCGAAGTAAAAGAAAGAAGAGGGACGATTGCCTCGCTTTGCAATCTTGCAAAATTACTTGTGAAGGAAGGGAAAGCAAAACAGGCAATTCCCCTATTAGAGGAAGCAATGCAACTTTCAAAGGAAATGAATTCACCTGAACCCATTCGGAATACAGCCAAATTCATGTATGAAGCAAAAAGGGCAACGGGTGATTATAAAGGAGCAATGGAAAGTTATGAATTATTCATCACGCTTCGTGACAGTGTTAATAACGAAGCCAATAAAAAATCTGCTATTCGTTCGCAATTGAAATATGAATACCAGAAAGAAGCTGCAGCCGATTCCGTTGCACATGCAAAGGAATCAGAAATTAAAAACGCAGAATTAGCAAAACAAAAAGCAGAAATATCCGCCAAGAAAAATCAGCAATATGCACTGTTTGGAGGACTCGGCCTGGTAATGATCTTCGCGGGATTCATGTTCAATCGTTTTAAGATAACACAAAAACAAAAAGAAGTAATAGAAGATCAAAAGGCAGAAGTCGAGATTCAAAAGATATTAGTGGAAGCAAAACAAAAAGAGGTGATAGACAGTATTATTTATGCAAAACGGATTCAACTCGCACAGATCCCAACTGAAAAAAGGGTTTCTGAAATGATAAAGAAATTAAAAAACAAGTGAACTTCCACGCAGGCGAAATATTACTGATCAACAAGCCTTATACCTGGAGCAGCTTTCAGGCTGTAAATAAGATCAAGCACGCTATTAAAAATCATCCTTCTTTCATCGTTGATGGAGTAAAAGTAAAACCAAAGGTAGGACATGCCGGAACATTGGATCCTTTAGCTACAGGACTACTGATCGTTTGCACAGGTAAAAAAACAAAAAGTATCAATGAACTCATGGGATTGGAAAAGGAGTATACAGGTACTTTTTTCATTGGGGCCACTACACCCTGCTTTGATCTGGAAAAACCAGTTGATCAAACTTTCCCAACAGAACATGTCACTTCTGAACTCATTCAACACGCTGTAAAGAACTTCATCGGAAAAATTGAACAGGTTCCTCCTCTTTTCAGTGCCGTAATGATCAACGGAAAAAGAGCTTACGAGTATGCGCGTGAAGGAAAAGAAGCAGAAATAAAATCAAGAGAAGTTGAGATCAAGGAATTTGAGATCACACGCATTGCTCTGCCGGAAATTGACTTTCGCATCGTATGCAGCAAAGGGACATATATCAGAAGCATTGCGCGAGATCTTGGTCTGGCATTGAACAGTGGTGCACATTTAACCAAATTATGCAGAACTAGGATTGGAGATTTTTCTCTGATTAATGCTGTTGACCCAATGGCATTCAGTCAACAATGCCAATAAAAACGAATGATTCATTATATTTGTTATTATATCACTCCGTTATCAAACACTTTTACAATATAATTTTCATCCTATTCCTTCTTCAGGCAGGCAGTGCGTCTGCAAAAGGACGCAGGGTTGATTCTGTATTGAAGGTTACAGAAAATTTCGAAAAAGGCTTTTCCCCAAAAGATACCTTCATGATAAAATTGATGAATCAATGGAGTATTGGATGGAGAAAGAAAGGTCGGTTGGATACAGCCTATGTTCTTGCAAAACGCGCATTTGATATAAGTAAACTTTTCAGCACTACAAACGATCCGATTATAAAGAAAATGGCATTACGTGAAATGTCTACAGCCTACTCTAATTTCGGGAGTATTGCGGATGACGAAGGGAAATATGCAGAGGCTTTACAGCATTATCTTACTTCACTTAAGTTGAAGGAAGAGATCGGTGATGAAGAGGGACAAGCCGTGGCACTGAACAATGCCGCATTGATCTTAACTGAAATGGGAGATCATAAAAAAGCATTTGAGTATTTTTTCAAAGCTGTTGAAATAAACAAAAGGCTTAACCTGCTTATAATGCTTAGCAAAAATTACAACAATATTGGAAATCTTTACTTTGATGAACTCAATTTTGATCTGGCACTGGAGTATTATGAAAAATCGCTTGCATTGAAAAAAAGCATTGGCGATAATAAAGGTATTGCCATGTCTTACCTCAACATGGCGAATGTTTTTGACAAGAAAGGAAATATTTTGAAAGCAGATTCTTTTTTTACCAGATCGCTTGATATTCAACGTGCAGAGAAGAATACATACGGAATCATTTTATCGCTGAATAACCTCTCTACCACCCGAATTCTTACCGGCAAGAAAAAAGAGGCGGAACTTCTTTTAAAAGAAGCCTTCGAGTTGAACAAAAAATATGGTGACGTGGAGTTACAATGTGATATGTACAGAAACATGGCGATGATCGACAGTGCGCTCGGAAATTTTCGATCTGCTTTTGATAATACCAATAAATATTTCAGGATACGTGATCAATTAAAAGGGGAAGAAGCAAGAAAAAAAGTCATTCAAATGCAGATGCAGTATGATTTTGACAAGAAAGAGACCATGCAGAAACTGGAGCAGGAGAAGAAAGATGAACTTACGGCTAAAGAACTTCAGTCGGAAAAAACACAACGTAATTATTTTGCCGGAGGACTTATCACACTAGGCATTCTATTGATATTTATTTATAGAAGTTACCACGATAAGAAGAGAACCAACAAAGAGCTGGCAACAAAGAACATCATCATTGAGGAAAAACAAAAAGAGATCCTGGATTCCATTCATTACGCTAAACGAATTCAAAAAGCACAGATGCCAAATGACACCGTAATTGAAAAAGCAATAAAGAGATTGAAAAAATAGTTTATTGCCCTGCTTCTTTCTTTGCTTCTAACAAGTCCATCCTCTCCCCGTTCTTGATCGCAACCACAAAACAATCCTTGAATCCTTTTTCTCTGAGTTTCGTTTGATGCTGTACAGCTTCTTTCATGCTGTTGTAATTGCCTGATGTGTATTTGTAAATATTCTTCAGCTTGTAATAGGCACCTTGCTCAATGTCAGCAAATTTCTTGTCTTTTAAATTCAACTCTACGTCACTGCTGGCAAACTGTACTTTGAAACGGATCTTGCTTTCTGCGATCACTTCCTTCTTTACTTCCTCTTTTTTCTCCTCCTTCTTTTCCACAACGATCTCTTTTTTAACTTCCTCTTTCTTTTCTTCCTTCTTCTGCTCTTTGAATTTATCGCTGATCGCTTTTGCATTCAGACTATCTTTCTTCGAATCCTCGATCACCAATGTATCTGCTGCCAATCCTTCTTTTTTGGTGACAACTGTGTCCTTTGTTTCCTGCTTTTTCTCTTCTTTTGATTTTTCCTCTTCTTCATCCTCCTCATCACTTGCTTTCTGATTCGGTAAATTACCGGCCTTTATATTCTCATTTTCGAGTGGCTCTTGTTTCTCAAACTCATCATCGTACTCTTTTTTGTTTCCTTCCTGCTCATCTTTGTATTTTCTCAGTCCTCTAAAAATAGCTTTGGCCAGATAGTCCTGTCCTTTTTCGCTTCCCAGAAACTGTTCTTCCAGTGGATTGGTGAGATAACCAATCTCCGTAAGTATACTCGGCATGGATGTTCTCCACAAGACCCAGATACTTTGCCTGTGCACGCCTCTGTCATATCGACCGGCTTTCTTTGCATATTCTTCCTGCAGTCTTACAGCCAAACTTGCGCTTTGCAAAACATAAGCAGAAGTATAATTACTCATAATGATATAACTCTCTTCACTCTCAGGATCAAAACCACCGTATTTCGTTTCATAATTATCTTCTAAAAAGATGGCCGAGTTCTCTCTTGTGGCAACTTTCATTTTTCCTTCTTCATTCTTTAATCCCATTACATAGGTTTCTGTTCCGAAGGGTACAGGATTAGGTTTTTCAACCGGTACAATTCTCCCCTTTTTGTTCTTGTAAGTCTTCATTCTTTTCTTACCGGTTTTCTTGTCCTTTACAAAAACTATTTTACCAGCCGCATTACAATGGATGGAAATGAACAGATCCGCCTTGTTCTTATTTGCCACTTGAGCTCTTTCTTCCAGCTCAACAAAAACATCGGTGGTGCGCGTATAGATCACTTTAACATCTTTTAAGTTTTCCTCGATCAGTTTTCCAAGTTTTAAGGCTACAGCGAGTGCAACATCCTTCTCCTTATGGCTAACTCCGTTACATCCCGGATCTTTTCCTCCATGTCCCGGATCGATCACAATTACACGTAATCCTCCTCCTTTTCGCTTCGGATTGGTAAATGAAAAGCAACAGGAAATCACTGCCAGAATTAGCAGAAAATATTGTAATTTTTTAACCATCTCTCTTCCCAAATTGGGCCTTAGTAACGTAAACAATTGTAGCTTTGTAAATTAAGCCTTTTTTAAAACAGGCCTAAGCAATAAAAATATCGTATTACGCTTGACGAAAACGTTAAATACACAAGTAGTTTTCTTCCTCATCCTGTTAATATCTTCGGTTTCCGATTATAATGGTCAAACCCTGGGAAAGGATACGTTGAAAAACAGTAAAGTGGATACGCTTGCTCCCCCCGAAAATGAAGAGTTAGAGGATAACATTACGTATTTAGGTGAAGACAGCATGGTTTGCATCATGTCTGAATCAAAATTGTACTTATACGGAAAAGCACACGTGAATTATGGAACGATGGACCTGCAATCGCAGTTCATTGAGGTGGACTATAAAAAAAATATGGTTCTTGCTTACGGAAAAACCGACAGTACGGGTAAAAAAATCGGTACACCTTTGTTCAAAGAAGGCGGAGAAGAAATGAGTGCCGACAAGATCATGTACAATCTCAAAACTAAAAAAGGGAAGATCTTCAATGCACTAACAAAACAAGGAGAGTTGCTGGTGCTTGGCAGCGAAATTAAAAAAGACAGCACCGATGTGATCTACATGAAGGACATGCGTTGCATTCCTTGTAAGGACGAAGATGCACGCACTAAATTCAGAGCTACAAAGGCGAAAGTGATTCCGAATGATAAGATCGTAACCGGACCCATGTATTTGGAAATTGGAGGTGTGCCTACTCCATTGGCATTGCCATTCGGATTTTTTCCGAATACAAAAAAACAAAAGAACGGAATTCTTTTGCCCATGCCCGGTCGCTCTGCTTCACAAGGTTTTTTTCTGCAAGATGGAGGGTTTTACTGGGGCATTAGCGAACAAACGGATATGATCATCAAAGGCGATATCTACTCGAACGGAAGCTGGGCCGCAAAAACAACAAATAATTATCTTGTGAACTACAAAGCTGCAGGAAGTTTGAATTTAGGTTATAAATCTTTCAACTTCGGCGATAAAGATATTCCTTCCAAATTCAGCAAAGACAAATCCTACAGTATCGCTTGGATCCACAATCAGGATAACAAAAGCAATCCGAGCATTCGTTTTGGAGCCAATGTGAATTATGTGAACAATCAACGTATCAACAGGATCAACGCAGTGAATACCGGACAGTTTTTAAATAATACTTTTCAATCTAACGTGAACTTCACAAAATCATTTAAACTTAGCTCACTCAGTTTGAATGCGGCACACAGTCAGAATAGTCAGACGCATTATGCAGAAATAACTTTGCCCGGACTCACTTTCAACGTAAATCGTTTCTTTCCCTTCAAACGGGAAAATGCAGTAAGACAGAATGTGTTTGATAAAATTGGCGTGAACTATCTTTTAGAGGCAAGAAACACATTGGTGGGAACTGATTCAACTCTCTTCAATGGTGATATCAGTAAAAATCTGAAATATGGTATCAAACATTCGATTCCGATATCAACAAACTTCAATGTTTTAAAATACATTACCGTTACGCCTGCATTGAATTTCAGTTCGGTGATGTACACACAAAGCACCTCTAAACGTTTCATGAAAGATCTGATTCCACCTCAGGTAAAAACAGATACAGCTTACGGATTTGTTGCAGGTTATGATGCCAATTACAGTACCAGTATGAATACGAAAGTTTATTTCGATTACATGTACAAAAAAGGAAGGCTGTCTCAGGTTCGACACTTAATGATCCCAACCCTAACCTATTTGTACCGTCCTGATCTTGGAGAAGAACAATATGGTTTCTGGAAAAAAGTGGCCACCGATACAATTGGAAATACCACTCGTTACAGCATCTTTGAGAAATCACTTTTTGGCGGACCTGCAATAGGAAAACAAAATGCTCTGACCCTGAATTTATATAATACTCTGGATGCAAAGACTAAAAAGAAAACAGATACGGGCTATGTGTACAACAAGATTTCCTTGCTGCAAGAAGCAAGTTTGAACGGATCCTACAATTTTGCTGCGGATAGTTTTCAAATGAGTGATCTTCGTGCTTCTGCCCGTACCAAACTATTCAAGCAGTTTGATGTGCAGGCTTCAGCCTTCTTTGATCCATACGCTTACAATTTTCAAACCAATCAGCGCATCAATGCTTTTTCTTATGATGCAGGCGGTCCGGTTGCCAGATTTAAAACAGCTAATTTCATTGTAAGTACGTCTTTAAGCAGTAATATGCTGGAAGCAGCCAACAAAAAACGAAATCCTACTCTTACAAACGGCGTTGAACAAGGCGCAGATAATGATCTGAGCAAGAATGAAAAAGTTCCTTGGAATTTATTTGTCAATTACGGATTGGAACTTAAGAATTATGAAGACCGCGTTCTCCATCCTACACAAACGCTTACGTTCAACGGAGATCTGATGCCAACTAAATTCTGGAAAATAGGTCTCACCAGTGGTTTTGATTTTAATACACATAAGATCAGTTATACGAGTGTGAATCTTTACCGGGACCTGAAATGCTGGGAAGCAAGAATTGACTGGGTTCCTTTTGGATCCAATAAAAGTTATCGCCTGGTCATCAATCTTAAAACAGCAATGCTTCGCGACTTTAAGATCCCGAAACAAAGTCCGGCAATCAATAACTTTTGATCTGATGCACAGAAAAGGAAGTCATTATTTAATTCATTGTGATATTTTCAAGAGCGCAAAGTTCATTCTGCTCTTCTTCTTTGTGTTCATTTTTCACAACTTTGTAAATGCACAAAACAAAGATGAGATCATATGGAAAGAAGGCGAACGCCTGAGCTGGAAAGATTTTCAGGGAAAGCCAGAGCCTCGTTTTGCCGCAGCTTCTACAACTTACAAACTGGTAGCGCACATTGCTGCAGAAGATCAAAAAAGCATTTTTATTATACACGCTGTTTTCTACAAAGACCAAAGCTGGAAAAAAACAAAGTGGATCAATGAATCCGTTCTCTCGCACGAACAAACGCATTACGATATTGTTGAACTCTTTGCCAGAAAATTACGGGAGAAAACTTCTAAGTTGAAAGGAAAAAACGCTGAAGAGCTGGAGAAAAGATTCCTTGAATTGTACGGACAAACCGATCAGGAGATGGATGAATTTCAGGACCTATACGATACTGAAACCGATGGCTCCATGAATGGAGAAAAACAAAGGGAATGGGAAAAGAAGATCAAAGCCGGACTGGACTTTCTTAGTAAGTTCAAATTCGAATCGGTCAGTCTATCCCCTGCGCAATAAGCCTTTTTACCCAAATTGAGCAATATTAACGTCTGTTTCCTTGAGAAATTTCAATTTTATTCCTTAAATTTGTCTTACGTTCTTTATTATACTTATCAAGAAAGACAGAGGGACACGCCCGTTGAAGTCTTCCCAACCCTTGGGAAATGATAAATTTTAAATGCAAAATTTTAAATGATTCGCTTCATTTATCATTCAGCATCTAACATTTAGCATCTCTTAAAGAAGGTGGTAAATCGTGCCGGATAAAACCGGACCAGATAAGTCAGAGCTATATGAATTTTACACTAACAAATACTCATAAACCCTTCTGACCATAAAACAGAGGGGTTTTTTATTTTAATACGTACTTAACTATTTGAACTATGTCAAACATCAGAGCCGAACTAGAAAAAAGAATATTAGTGATCGACGGTGCAATGGGTACCATGATCCAGCAATACAAGCTGGAGGAAAAGGATTACCGCGGCAAACGTTTTGCCAACTGGCATAAAGACCTGAAAGGGAATAATGATCTATTATCCATTACCCAACCTCAGATCATCAAAACCATTCACAAGGAATATTTAAAGGCAGGGGCTGACATCATTGAAACAAATACATTCAGTGATACTAGTATCGCTATGGCGGATTATGACATGCAGGAATTTGTGTATGAATTGAATTTTGAATCGGCAAAAATTGCAAAAGAATCTGTTGCAGAATTCATCAAAGAAAATCCTTCATTCGCTAATACACCAAAATTCGTTGCCGGTGCAATTGGACCCACTAATCGTACTTTATCACTTTCTCCAAACGTGAACGATCCCGGTTTTCGTGCTGTTACTTTTGATGAGATGGTGGATGCTTACGCTGAACAAGTTCGTGGATTGATCGACGGTGGAGTAGATCTGCTTTTGATTGAAACGATTTTTGATACCTTGAATGCAAAAGCAGCACTTTTCGCAATTCAAAATCATGCAAAGAAAATAAACAAGATCATTCCTGTAATGGTTTCAGGTACAATTACTGATGCGAGTGGAAGAACTTTATCAGGACAAACCACCGAAGCCTTTTTGAATTCTGTTTCTCATGTTGATCTTTTAAGTGTGGGATTGAATTGCGCATTAGGCGCAAAAGATATGCGACCATATTTGCAGGAACTTTCTGAAAAAGCTCCTTTCTATGTGAGTGCTTATCCCAATGCAGGTCTACCAAATCAATTTGGAGAATATGATCAGGATGCGCATGAAATGGGTCACCAGATTGAAGAATTTTTAAAGGCCGGTTTTTTAAATATAGTTGGAGGATGTTGTGGTACTACACCGGATCACATCAAACGCATTGCAGAATTAGCAAAGACCAGTAAGCCTCGTAAAAAACCTCAGCCGGATACCTTAATGCACTTGAGTGGATTGGAGCCCTTAACGCTTCGTCCGGAAAGTAATTTCTTAAATGTGGGTGAAAGGACCAATGTGACAGGTTCAAAAAAATTCTTACGTTTGATCAAAGAAGGAAATTTTGAAGAGGCCTTATCCATTGCAAAAGATCAGGTAGATGGCGGCGCTCAGGTCATTGACGTGAACATGGATGAAGGAATGTTGGACAGCGAACAATCCATGACCACTTTCTTAAATCTGATTGCATCAGAGCCGGATATTTCACGCGTACCAATTATGATCGACTCTTCGAAATGGTCGGTGATAGAAGCTGGATTGAAATGTGTACAGGGAAAAGCCATCGTAAATTCCATTTCCTTAAAAGAAGGAGAAGAGAAATTCATTGAACAAGCGCATAAAATAAAACAATACGGCGCGGCCGTAATTGTGATGGCATTTGATGAAGTTGGACAAGCAGATACCTTGCAAAGAAGAATTGATATTTGTAAGCGTGCGTATGATATTCTGGTGCATAAAGTGAACTTTCCTCCTCAGGATATTATTTTCGATCCCAATATTTTTCCGGTGGCAACCGGAATGGAAGAGCATCGCTTGAATGCGCTTGATTTTTTCAATACGACGAAATGGATTAAAGAAAATTTACCACATGCCAAAGTAAGCGGCGGTGTAAGTAATGTAAGCTTCTCCTTTAGAGGAAATGATCATGTGCGTGAAGCAATTCATTCTGCATTCTTATTTCATGCTGTGAAGAACGGAATGGATATGGGAATTGTAAATCCTGCTCAATTGGTGATCTACGATGACATTGATAAAAAATTGTTAGAATTGGTGGAAGATGTGTTGTTGAACAGAAGAGATGATGCAACCGAACGATTGGTAGAACATGCCGATTCATTAAAAGGAATTACTGCACAAAAGACTGAAAAAGATGAAGAGTGGCGCAAAGGAACCGTGGAAGAAAGGTTGAGTCATTCATTGGTGAAAGGTTTGGTGGAATACATTGATGTAGATACCGAAGAAGCCCGACAAAAGTTAGGAAGACCCCTGCATGTGATCGAAGGTCCATTGATGGCCGGAATGAATGTGGTGGGTGATCTATTCGGAAGTGGAAAGATGTTCTTGCCTCAGGTAGTGAAAAGTGCGCGTGTAATGAAAAAAGCGGTCGCCTATTTAGAACCTTTTTTACAAGCAGAGAAAGAAGCCAATAAAAAAGCAGGGATCGTGGGAGATGGGAGACAAAATGCGGGTAAAATATTAATGGCCACCGTAAAAGGGGATGTACATGATATTGGAAAGAATATTGTTGGCGTGGTGTTGGCTTGCAACAATTACGAGATCATTGATCTGGGCGTAATGGTTTCTTGTGATAAAATTTTAGAAGAAGCAAAAAAACACAATGTGGATGTGATCGGTTTAAGTGGATTGATCACGCCTTCCCTGGATGAAATGGTGCATGTGGCCAAAGAAATGGAACGATTAGGATTTAAAACACCTTTACTCATTGGAGGAGCTACTACTTCCAAAGTTCATACCGCTGTGAAGATCGCGCAAAATTATTCCGGTCCTGTTGTGCATGTGAATGATGCGAGTAAATCCGTTCCTGTTGCCAGCAGTTTGATCTCGAATGAACTTCGTGCCGATTTCATGAAAGAGATCGATAAAGAATATGAACGCGTGCGCGAACAAAATAAAAATGCGCAGGGACAAAATAAATTCATCAGTCTGCAGGAAGCACGCGAAAATAAATTTAAAATTGACTGGACAAAAGCGGAGATCTTCAAGCCCTTGCATTTAGGCGCAACGGTTTTTAATGATTATGACTTGAATGAAATTTCCAATTACATTGACTGGACACCTTTTTTCCATAGCTGGGAAATGAAAGGCTCTTATCCGAAAATATTGGAGGACAAGGAACGTGGAGCAGAAGCCAGAAAATTATTTCAGGATGCACGAGATATGCTGAAGCAGATCATTGCCGAAAAATGGTTAACTGCAAAAGCAGTGGTTGGACTATATCCTGCGAATCAAGTGAACGAAGACGACATTGCAGTGTACGACGAAAATGGGAAAAAGGAGATCATGAAATTCCATACACTTCGTCAGCAAACCAAAAAACCACAAGGGCAGCACAACATTGCCCTATCAGACTTTATCAAACCAAAAGCTGTCACGTCGAGCGAAGTCGAGACAGACCTGGCTCTAACAGAGACTTCTTCCCTCTTGTCATCTCGAGCGAAGTCGAGAGATGAACACGACTACATCGGTGCCTTTGCCTGCAGTACTGGATTTGGAATTGATGCCCATGTAAAAAAGTTTGAGGCAGATCACGACGATTACAAAGCCATTATGTTGAAAGCATTGGCCGATCGTTTAGCGGAAGCCTTTGCAGAATGTTTACATAAAAAAGTAAGAAAAGAAATTTGGGGTTATTCTAAATTCGAAGCCTTGAGCAATGAACAATTGATCAAAGAAGAATACGACGGGATTCGTCCGGCCCCGGGTTACCCTGCACAACCCGATCATTTGGAAAAACTCAGCATTTGGAAATTACTCGATGTAGAAAAAAATACAGGAATTACATTAACCGATAGTTTGGCCATGGTGCCTACAGCTGCAGTAAGTGGATTGTATTTAGGAAACAAGGACGCACATTATTTTGGTTTAGGTAAGATCACCAAGGAACAAGTGGAAGACTATGCAAAAAGAAAGAATATTCCATTTGCACAAGCCGAAAAATGGTTAGGCCCTGCATTAGGATTTTGATTGAATGGCGTACAACGAAACACTCAACGATCGCATACGTGAAGCCTTGCAACACGTAAAAGGCGTAAAAGAAAAACACATGTTTGGTGGAGTTTGCTACATGGTGAAAGGCAAAATGTGTGTGGGTGTTGTGAAAGATGAAATTACCTGACCGCCGTGCAGACTCTGGCAGGCGGGTGTGCAGGATCGGTCCGGATGCCTATGAAAAAGCTTTAGAAAGACCCGGTTGCAGGGAAATGGATTTTGCAGGTAAACCCATGAAAGCTTATGTTTTTGTAAGCGAAGAAGGCCTTCGTAAGAAAAAAGATCTTGATCTGTGGATAGACCTTTGTTTGGCGTTTAATAAAACAGCAAAAGCTTCCAAAAAGAAAAAATAAAATCCGAACCCTTCGAGAGCCTCAGGGTCCGGATTTTAGTTGACTTACTTCTTACTCTCCGCAGCCTTTGCGTCCGCTTTGATCTGTGCTTCTTCTAATTGCTTTTTACACTTGGCTTCTGCATCATCAATGATCTTCTGCACTTTCTTATCTGCTTCCTGTTTTGCTTTTTCTGCCGCTTTCTTCGCTGCTACTTTGGCAATTGGATTAGAAGCTTGTTCTACCAAGGCATCTGCTGCTGCATAACCATCCTGCTTTTGTTTTTCGGCTTGCGCTTGCGCTTCTGCTTTCTGTTTTTCGCATTGTGCTTTTGCGTCTTCTAAGATCTTCTTCGCCTCTTCTGCGGCTTTGTCAATGGCATTGTTCACTACTTGTGTTGTAACAGTTGCTACTGTATTCTTCACTTCGTCTTTCAGTCCAGTAGTGACTGTTGGCTTTGTTACTGTTCCTCCAAAATTAGCAGTTACATTGATCTTGTCTCCCACTGCCATTGTTGTGCCTGCTTTCTCATTTGCTTTCTTCAACATATCATCCAAAGCACTTGCTGCTGCTCCTCCCATCATGTTCTTAGGGATCTGCATTTTCCATTTGTAATCAATGGTTTGATCAAAACCTGTACTTCCACTGATATTGGTTGGAATATTATTGATCTTGGTGTCAAATGGCTTCATCACCACTCTACCGTTCTCAATGAGATAATTCACATTCAGATTCGCTACTTCAATGGTCTTCAATTTATCATTCTTCAATGCATCTGCTAATTTTACAAATGGAGGGAATTGATCCACCATCACTTTTTCTGTTTTCAAGGTTCCGAATGCTTTCACTGCATTCAGATCCGGTTCCATTTTATCATTCAGGGAAGTTTTAAAATTCTCCAATGTTGCAGTAAATCTTCCTTTGGCATATTGTCCGGCCGGTGCCATTTTCTTGATCACATCAAATGACGCATAGGTTTTCTGAATATCGAAATTCTCCACCTTCAATGTTAAACCTGTTGTTGGTTTCACGGGATTTGTTGTTTCATAGAATCCATTGATGGTTAAAGCTCCATCCATGACATTCATCTTCAAATTCGTCATGTCCACTTTCTTCTCTCTCACCACAATGTTTCCGACCATATTATCCAATGTAAGATTGGTGTAAAGTACTTTCTTTACGCTGGTGTTCAAAACAAAATCAATATTGCCGGGCACTTCCATCACACCGGTTGAAGCTGTTGAAGTTGGTACCGCGGTATCGCTTGCTGCAGCTGTTGTTTCTGTGGCAGAAGATCCCATCATCTGATTCAAGTCCATCAGGTCACTGTTCACATTGAAGCTTCCTTTGATCATGTCATTCTTGAAAAGATAAGGCATGAAATTCTCGATCTTACCATTTGCTTTAACATCGCTATTCCCGAGCTTAGCATCGAAAGCAGATAACTCAACAAATTGGGTACTGAACTTCAACATCATTGTTTTTAACTGAACAGAATAAGGCAAAGTGCTGCTGGCATAATCCATGTCTGAGATCTCCAAGGCACCACTGGCTTTAAACTTATCGTATTCTTTGTTATCGATGGCACTCATGTGTCCTGCTACGCTGATATCGGATTTGATGATACCATTCAGATTATCACCTTTCTCCAGCGGAATGAATTCTTTTACAGAAGCAAGATCGATCTTGCCAATGATCTCAGCACGCAAGCCCGGATCAGAGATCGGAGTAGAAACATGAGCGGAAAGATCAATTGGATTGCCGGCCATTTCAACGTGAAACTTACTTACATCGACTACGGTGTGGTCTAAATTACCGTCCGGATTTTCAACTTTTATTCTAATATTGACATTGTTCACGGATTTAGGTAAGGCAGGATATTTGAACATTCCATTTTCCACCAATAGATTCACGCCAAAGGCTGGCATTGAACTTGCATTGTAGGTTCCTTTTGCATTTCCATCCAAAGCCATTTTACCTGAAGCTTGCAATCCTGCAAAATCTTTACTGAACACGCTTGGGATCAAGGAAAGAATCGATTTGAAATCGGCTTTGTTCGCTTTGAACTTCAGATCCATTTTAATGTTAGTGTCCGGCATTTCCACATATCCATCCAAACCTAAGGTCAGTTCATTTAAACTGAATTCATTTTCTTTAAAGGCGAATTTCATTTTCGGCATATCCATATCCAGGTCTGCCTTCAATCTTGTTTTTACTTCTGTAAGATAATTCACACCACCCATGGCGAAAGTTGTTTTCGCAATTTCCAGTAAATTACTCATCACAAAATTATCCTGTGTAAAATCTCCATTCAAGGTATAATTGAAATCTTCGAGCTTACTGTACATGCCACCTTGCTTATCATCATAAACGATGTAGGCATTTTCAATTTTAAATTCCTTCAGCTTCAAAGAGAATTTGGTTGGTTCCGATGCTTCTTCCGGTGTTTTTGGCAAGGAATCCGGTTTGGCAATATCCCAGTTGGCTTTTCCATCCACCAACACTTTTCCGAGAATACGAGGTTTATTGATCACTATGGAATTGATGCCGTAAGGGCCACCACTGATCACACTTTTCAAATTGATGTCAGTTCTGAGTTCGTTGATGTAAGCTAATGTATCATTGGCAAATTCATTGATCCCGATCACACTTACTTTGTTGATCTTGAAACGAAAATCAGGGAATGATGAAATTAAACTCAGATCAAACTCTCCAAAATCCACTTTTGCATTCAGTGCCTTGTTGGTCTCTTCTTTTACCAAAGACACGATCTGATTCTTAAAAAGAAACGGTGCGGCAATAATAAAAATGATCAAGAGTAAAAAGGTGATCCCTGTCCATTTTAATATTCTTCTGATAAGTGATTTTTTCGGTTTTACTTCGCTCATAATCCTGGTTTTTTAGCGCTTTAAAGATAACAAGAAAATTAGAATGGAATGATGATTTTAGTTGGCTATACAGGCCTATTGTTGAGACTTATTCACCATTAAAGCCGATATAAACGGCTTAGGAACTATAAAAGAAATAAAAGGACATAAAAGTGGATTGAATTGATACAACATGACCGGATCAGCTACTCAATATTTGAATCATAAAAGAATTAAAAGGGCATAAAAGTAACTTCACCAATATTTTCGCGACAGGCTTTGAGGGCGTCCCCCCAGTTTGAGTAAAAAATAAAAAATACCATTTGGCAGTTACACACGTCTCGACCTCGCTCGACGTGACATTCGACTTCGCTCGACGTGACACAGCACGGCGCAGTCTTCCCGAGCGTAGTCGAGGGACAAACTGAAATTCCCCCACGAACTATAATTGGGATATGCATTGAGAGCGCTACAAGCAGATGATATTAATAAAAAAGCCCCCAATTCATCATTGGGGGACTTTTCGTTTAAAGCGTAAATTAATTAACCAAGGTACGCTTTTAATAATCTGCTTCTGGAGCCGTGTTTTAAACGACGTACGGCTTTTTCTTTTATTTGACGAACACGTTCGCGTGTAAGATCGAATTTTTCTCCTATTTCTTCCAATGAATGAGCATGTGCCCCGTTCAGTCCAAAGAATAACTTAACTACATCTGCTTCTCTGTCAGTTAAGGTAGCCAGTGAACGGGAGATCTCACTTTGAAGACTTTCCTTCATTAAAAATTTTTCCGGACTAACTGCCTCATCATTTTCCATGAGATCGTATAAACTTCCACCATCTTCATTCAAATTCAAGGGAGCATCCATACTCATGTGACGGTGATTATTGCGCATAGTATCCTGTATATCTTCAGGCAGCATGTCCAAAGCTTCGCTCACTTCATCATAACTTGGTTCACGTTCCAGATCTTGCTCCAGTTTTGAAAGTGCTTTGTTGATCTTGTTGATCGCACCGATCTTATTCAAAGGCAATCGCACAATACGACTTTGTTCCGCTAATGATTGAAGGATGCTTTGACGGATCCACCATACGGCGTAAGAAATAAATTTAAATCCACGGGTCTCATCAAAACGCTGAGCTGCTTTTATCAATCCCAAATTTCCTTCATTGATCAGATCAGGCAAACTCATTCCCTGATTCTGGTATTGTTTACTTACCGATACAACGAAACGCAAATTGGCTTTTACCAATTTATCCAGGGCTTTTTGATCGCCTAGTTTGATCCTTTGTGCAAGAACTACTTCTTCTTCAGCAGTGATCAATTCAACCCGGCCAATATCCTGTAAGTACATATCAAGTGATGCCGTTTCACGATTCGTGATCTGTTTGGTTATTTTTAGTTGGCGCATAGTTTCCCTGTTTTAGTAGTAATACGTATATATTGGATATAGCGTTGGGTAGAAAGTTTAGTTACGGGGCTTCTAAATATTAAAAGTTACAAAAGAATAAGAGAACTGTGTATTTGCCTGAGTGAAGTGGTAGCATTAGGTTGTTAAAATATTCCTTCAAATGTTAAAATGAATGAATTCATGTAAACCTAATTCGTTTGATTTACAGTCACTTCTCAACTACATTCCAATTCACAGCAATTCTTTGTAATTTCGAATACAAATAAAGAAAGCCCGGGGAAAGAACTATGTTACGTCGACTCAACATCACAAATTTTGCCTTAATTAACGAAATGGATGTCCGTTTTCCCGGTAAACTCACGGTGATCACGGGTGAAACCGGAGCTGGAAAATCGATCTTTTTAGAAGCATTGGCTCTGGTTTTGGGAAAAAGAGCCGATACAGCCAGTCTGCAGAATAAAAATAAGAAGTGCGTTATTGAAGCAGAGTTTGATGCCGGCAAGCTGGATCTGAAAGAATTCTTTCAAAGAGAAGAGTTAGATGAAGAAAAAACATTGGTGTTGAGAAGAGAGATCAATGCAGAAGGAAAATCGAGAAGTTTTTTAAATGACACACCGGTAAGCTTAACAGCGTTGAAATACCTTTCGGAACAACTGATCGATATTCACTCACAACATCAGACCTTATTATTGAATCAATCCAACTTTCAGTTGGAAGTACTGGATGCCTTTGCCGGAACAGCTGATGTGTATAAAGAATACAAAAAAGATTTTTCTCAATTAGGAAAATTAAATCAGCAATTAAGTGCCTTGCAGGAACAAGAAGTTCAGGCAAAAAAAGAATTGGATTATTTTCAATTCCTGTACAATGAAATGCAGGAGGCAGATCTTCAACCCGGTGAATTAAAAAAACTGCAAGAAGAAAGCAAGATGCTTGAAAATGCAGAGGCGATAAAAAGCAATCTGGTCAATATTACTCACGCCATCAATGGTGGAGAGATCAATGCACTCGCTGAACTATCTAAAATGAAGCAATTGATGCAAAGCATTTCGAAGTACGGAGAAAAATATTCAGAATTGTTTGAGCGTCTTAATTCCATTTACATTGAATTAAAAGAATTCGGAGCAGATGTTGAAACGACAGGAGAAGATGTGGTGTTTGATGCAGCACGTTTAGACACAGTGAATTCTTCCATCGACAAGATTAGTCGTCTATTAAAAAAACATCACGTTTCCACCGAAGAAGAATTGCTGAAAGTAAAACAAGAGATCGAGGAGAAACTCAGCAACTTCAATTCACTGGAGGCACAATTAAAAGAAACAGGAAAACAAATAGATGCACTCAAAGCGCAATGCCTGAAAAAAGCAAAAGCCATCAGTAAAAGCCGACAAGCAGCAGTAAGTGGAATTGAAAAAGAAGTGAAGAATATTCTTGCTGAGCTTTCTATGCCCAATGCGGTATTTACAATTGAGCTAACGGATCTGGAAGAGATAAGCAGTACCGGTATTGATAAATTAAGATTTTTATTCTGTGCCAATAAAGGCGGTGTATTAAGCGAATTACAAAAAGTGGCCAGTGGAGGAGAATTATCCAGACTCATGCTCACTTTAAAATCGTTGCTAGCAGCAAAAAAAGAATTGCCGGCTATTATTTTTGATGAGATCGACAGTGGCGTAAGTGGTGATGTAGCAGATAAGATCGGGACGATCTTGAGCAAGATGGGTAAAAGCATGCAGGTGGTTTGCATAACACATTTGCCACAAATTGCCAGCAAAGGAGCCCATCATTTATTTGTTTATAAAGAAGACGGGGCAAAACAGACCACGTCACACATCAAGGAACTCAATAAAGAAGAGCGCATTACAGAGATCGCAAAAATGCTCAGTACCGGCAATCCAACACCTTCAGCTGTAAAAAACGCGAAGGAGTTGCTGAATATGAATTGAATCTCCTGACACCCTTTAGGGGCTTACACAACTTTTTGCGTTCTTGTGTCGTTCCTACGGAACTCTTTTTTACACTAATGGCATTAGGTTACAAATGTTTTGTTCCTACGGAACAAAGAGTAAGGATTCGTTTTGTTACCGAACAAAGGACCACTTTCTCTTTTGTAACACCATTTCCTTAGACCCCTTTAGGGGTCACAAGGTGGTATAACCTTAAATACACAGAAACTTAAGCCCAATGGGGGCGGCACTTACAAAGAGTAAATGGGAATTGCTTTTCTGTTAGCGTTCTTGTGTCGTTCCGATGGAACTATTTTTTCGTTCCAGGCATTAGGCTTACAAATGTTTTATTCCTATGAAACAAAGAGTAAGGATTCGTTTTGTTACCGAACAAAGGACCGCTTTCTCTTTTTGTAACACCATTTCCTTAGACCCCTTTAGGGGTCATATAACGGTATAACCTTAAGCACAAAGAAACTTAAGCCCAATGGGGGCGACACCTACAAGGAGTGAGTGGGACTTGTTTTCTGTTGGCGTTTTTGTGTCGTTCCTACGGAACTCTGCTTAGATATTTTTTGTTCCTAAGGAACAATACTGTAAGTCTAACTTTCATTCTGTAATAAATCTTCTTCTGACCCCTTTAGGGGTCATATAACGGTATAAGTTTAAACACAAAAGAGCTTAAGCCCCGTAGGGGCGACACAAGGCCTGCGTCTTTACGGGGCGTCGACTCTTTCGCTAAATTAAACTTAAGAAAAGCACAATAAAAAAGAGAATGTTATAAAGATCCGTTTTCTTTTTTCAGTATTTAGCACCGCTTACCGTCTTTATTTACTTTTCTTGCGATCCATAAGGACAAATTTCCATCTTTAGAACATCCCCGAAAAAATCACTAAATTCGTTGTATGAGAGTTAAACTTTCCGTTTTTTTATCTGTTTGCATTCTATTCCTTGCATTCACATCCTGCAAAAAGAAAAAAGATACCGAGCCAGTGCCCGATAATTCAAACATCATAACTACCGGCGCTACCCCTACTCCATCCTTAATGTACAATGGCAAGTTAATCGCAGAAAAATATTATTCCTGGAGTTTAGGTAGTGGGAATTTTGTTTCTTACTTCTGCAAGTCCATCATCACGACTTCGGCTTCAACAGAACTTGGAATTGTTTCGTCAGGAATGAATCTGGGAATTCTAAAAACAAACAATATACAATTACAATATAATCCCAGAATCAAAATGTATCTTGATTCAACAGGTGCAATTAATTACTCTTCTACTATCAGCTACCAGCATAATTCAGCAGGATTAGGGAATATTAATTTCACTAACACCGATACTTTTCCCCGTTACACTCCCATGCTTGCTGCTGGAGTTAATGATACGGTTGAAAAATCTAAAAACTTTATTGTTCCCCTCGCCGGACTAACCTATTACAATACGGTTTTTATAGGAATATACGATCCCTCACAACCACTTCTTTCCGCAAACAAAACGGTTAACTTCGGTTCGGGTAACGTAACCTTCACTCCGTCTGATCTTGCCGTACTTCCTAATTCATCAGGATGTGTAATAAGGATCATTATCAAAAAATACAACGATCAAACGATCAATGGAAAATTGTTCAGATTTGAGAACGATTCCTACAATGATTTTTATGCGATTCTGAAGCCGTAAAGCAGAAGTTAATGAATTATATCACGGGACTTGATCCTGAAACAACTCACTTCCCGTATTTCTTTTTCATCTCCTCGATGTATTTGGCGCGTTCTTCCGGACTCATTTTCATGATTTCGGCCTGTCCTTTTACACCTGGAGCTCCGGTTGCTGATCCACTTTCACTCTTTGTATAACCGGCAGGCAATTCAAAATCACTTTTTGAAAAACTTTTCTTTTCAAATTTCACCAATTCCATGGTCATATCCCCGTCCTTATTCTTGTGCGTCATTTTCACCGGCAATCCATCGCAGCCTGCATCTTTCAATGCCTTATCTCTTTTTGTGGAACCCATTTTTTTATTTGTTGCAAGCGCCTCAGCATACTTATTGAAATCTGCTATATCTTTTGTGTTCCAAACCTCGTGCGTTTCTTTATCTTCAGTAACTAACGCGTGAACGCATTTATACCCGTTCACTTTTTCTTCACCCAGCTTTTTCACAATATAGGCTTTCGTGTCATCCGTATTTCCTGTTTGTCCCGAATTATTATAAGTTGAATAGGTCTTATTCTTATCGTCGATAATGTAAACCAGTTCAGGGTTTGATTTCTTCACTAATCCCTTCGTTACCATTGAACCACCCGGCATTTGGGGCATATTCATGCTGAATTCAGAAGCGCTGCCATATTCAGAATAATTTATTTTCATACTGCCGGCATTTCCTTTTGTGGAAGATATTTTATATTCCATTTGCGCTCCGTTTTGTGAATTGACCTTGATTGTTACAATTATGGCCAAGAATAAAACTATTTTTTTCATGCATTAAAAATAACACATAACTCGTTAATTCCTACGAAAGCAATGATAAAATATAAGGCAGAATGCTATATTTGTACGATAATTCTGATATATGTCATATAACTTATTAAAAGGAAAACGCGGTGTCATCACCGGAGCATTGGACGAAAATTCAATTGCCTGGAAAGTAGCTTTAAGGGCACATGAAGAAGGAGCCACATTTGTATTGAGTAATGCTCCAATTGCTATGCGCATGGGTGCTATCAATAAACTGGCAGAACAAACCAATTCAAAGATCATTCCTGCCGATGCAACTGTAATTGCAGATATTGATAAGTTATATACAGAAGGCATGGACCATTTGGGAGGGAAATTTGATTTTGTTTTGCATTCTATTGGTATGAGTGTGAATATCCGTAAGAACATCCCTTACACCGAATTGAATTACGAATACTATCAAAAAGGAATTGATGTTTCCGCTTTATCCTTTCATAAAATGCTAGCCTCAGCATATAAACTGGATGCCCTGAATGAGCATGCTTCTGTTCTTGCATTAAGTTATATTGCCGCTCAGCGCGTCTATCCATTCTATACCGATATGGCCGATATCAAAGCGATGCTGGAGAGCATTGCCCGTACTTTTGGTTATCATTATGGTAAATCAAAGAAGGTGCGTGTGAACACGGTATCTCAATCCCCTACACGTACCACTGCAGGAAACGGCATCAAAGGCTTTGATGATTTTTACAACTTTGCCGATGCACAATCGCCCTTAGGAAATGCAAGTGCGGAAGACTGTGCAAACTATTGCATCTCTTTATTCAGTGATCTTACTCGCATGGTTACTATGCAGAACTTATTGCATGATGGAGGTTATTCAACAACAGGTGTGAGTCAGGATCAGTTGAACATGATCGGTAACAAATAATACTTCAAATAATTACTTAGAAGGCGGACAAAACATCCGCCTTTTTTTATTGTTTTTATTTCGTTTGGATAAAATTCGGGGTTCTTTTAGTTAAGAAAAATGCTTTGTTTAAAACTTATGAGGCCCGGAAAGCCCTGATGGACGGGGCTTTCAGAGCTTTTAACAATTTTACTACAATTTGTAGCAAGGCTTTGCTACTTTGCATACATACCTTTGTTGTGCACTAGTTAAGGTAAACTGTGCGAAGAGCGAGAGAGGGGGGAGAAAACGGTTTATCTTAACTTATTGCACAAGTTGCCGAAAGAATAACCGGCAAACAAAAAAGGAAAACAAATAAATAAATATATGGCAAGAAAAAATGCAGAAGATCTCATGGAAGAGGAGATCAACAAAACGGTAAACGCCGAAAAATTAAAAGCTCTTCAGTTAACTTTGGATAAGTTAGAAAAAACTTACGGCAAAGGAACCATCATGAAGCTTGGCGACAGTCAGGTGGAACACATTGAAGCCATCAGTACCGGTTCATTAGGATTGGATATTGCTCTTGGAATTGGAGGATTACCGAAGGGAAGGATAGTAGAGATCTACGGTCCTGAATCTTCCGGTAAAACAACATTGGCCATTCACGCAATTGCCAACGTACAAAAATCGGGAGGGATTGCTGCCATTATTGATGCGGAACATGCCTTTGATAGATTTTATGCAGAGAAGCTGGGAGTGAATACTGAGAACTTATTGATCTCTCAACCTGACAATGGAGAACAAGCATTAGAGATTGCAGATAATTTGATCAGAAGTGGTGCAATTGATCTAGTAGTGATTGATTCGGTTGCGGCCTTAACACCAAAGGCAGAGATCGAAGGGGAGATGGGTGACAGCAGAATGGGATTGCAGGCAAGATTAATGAGTCAGGCTTTGCGTAAGTTAACAGGTACGATCAATAAAACAGGATGCTACTGTATCTTCATCAATCAACTTCGTGAAAAGATCGGGATCATGTTCGGAAATCCGGAGACAACAACAGGTGGAAATGCTTTGAAGTTTTATGCATCGGTGCGTTTGGATATCAGAAGGATCTCTCAATTAAAAGATGGGGAGACGGTGAGTGGAAATCGTGCAAGAGTGAAGGTGATCAAGAATAAAGTAGCGCCTCCTTTCCGCCAAGCAGAATTTGACATCATTTTTGGTGAAGGGATCAGCAAAGTTGGAGAGATCATTGATATTGGAGTGGAGAAAGGGATCATTAAGAAATCCGGATCATGGTTCAGTTATGATGATACAAAATTAGGACAGGGAAGAGAATCAGTGAAAGCATTGTTCATTGAGAATCCGGATCTCGCGGAAGAGATCGAGAACAAGATCAAGGAAGCTTTGAAGGCTGACGCAGAAGGATAAGAGCTTAGGGGCGGTTAGCTGTGAAGGAGATTTGTGAAGCCGGGTAGCTGACCGCTTTTTTTGCCAAGGGTTATAAAATTTTTAAGATTTAGTTTTGGTTTGATTTGATAAGAAAAGTCGCAGGAGGGTTACCTGCGGCTTTTTGTTTTGTTTACTGTTGGCTTGTCTGGTTCTATTAGGATAAAACGGGTAAATTCACAGGGTCGCATTCTTCCTATCGCAATAATCCTCAACTTTTAACGTTTAGATTTTTGGATATCAGTGAAAATATTCTAATTTCATAAACGTAACGGATCGCGAATCTGATCCTTCAAAAAAAAGATCATGAAGAAAATCATTTGTTCAGCCCTTCTTATCTGCGCAGCCATCGGTCTGCGTGCACAGAGTCCTGCAGCACTGGATACTCTCTTTATGCAGGATGGGAAAAAAATTCCCTGCAAGATCTATGAGATCAATGAATTTGAAATGAGAGCCCGGATCGACGGAGCGAACGGTCCCCTCATGGTATTCGATAAATTCAAAGTCAGAAAGTATCAGCTTTCCAGTGGCTATTCCGAAATTCTGATACCGGATGAGTTATTGGTGGAGAATGAACATGCTTCTATATTAAAAAACAGAGAAGTGATCAAGGTGCTTCCTTTTTCTCCGGCCTTCAATCATCTTTCCATTGCTTACGAAAAAGTAATTAGAGTGGGAATGAACCTCGATATTCAAATGGGTTACATCAATTCTGATATCACCAACAGAGGAAATGCAAATACAAACCTGGGATTGAACATCAATAGTTTTCATTCCGGATTTTATGTAAAACCGGGCATGAAATTCTTCATTGGACAGGATTACACCGTAAAAGGAATGAAATACGCTCATCCATTAAAAGGTTCTTATATTAAACTGGATCTTGCTTACTCCTATCTTGATTTTCAGGATGTAAAAGCATATATCTATAATTATAAAAACTATCAGACCTTTGCCCCCGTTACGCCTACCATGATCGCAACAGATATTCATTCGTCTTCGTACGGAGGCTTTGTAAGTTTCGGAAGACAGGTGATTTTGGGAAATCTATTAACGCTGGATTTCTATATCGGCGCTGGCTTTACCGGACAATCTATCAACTACACCAATTCTGAATTTATTCCGGCTCTCAAAAACTCCAATAACTACTATGGAAATGTTTATTATAGTTACGGTGAAGGAAGGATCAATAATTATTACGGTTGGCTGAGAGTTCCGGGAATCGGATTATCCTTCACTTCCGGTTTGCGTTTAGGCTATATCATTCCTGCAAAAAAAGAAAAGAAAAAAGAGATCACTGCATTAAAGCAATGATCTCTTAAAATCAGAAACTGAATTTCCGGAAAGAACTTACTGTCTCACAAGTGTAAGTTCATTGATGAGATTGGTAGCGCCACCGAGCTTATCGATCACAAATAATACAAAACGAATATCAACGTTAATTGTTCTGGTAAGTGTTTTATCTACCGCGATCTTGTGCCCCAATGCTTCGTAATTACCATCAAAGCACAACCCGATCAGTTCTCCCTTTGCGTTCATAATAGGAGATCCAGAATTTCCACCGGTGATATCATTATCGGTAATGAATCCAACAACAATATCATTCGCTGCTTTATCTATGTATTGTCCGTAATCTCTCTTCTCCATTACTTCTAGTAACTTCGCAGGAAGATCGAATTCGTAATCTCCCGGTTTATACTTTTCCTTGATTCCATTTAATGTTGTGATGTAATTATACTTCACGCCGTCTCTTGGAACGTAAGAACCCACCTTCCCGTAGGAAACGCGCATCGTTTGATTTGCATCAGGATAAAGACCCTGACCCTTTTTCATTTCCAATACCCCTTTCAGGTATTTATGATCCAGAATATATTTCTGTGCAATGAATTCAGTATAGAACTTATCGTAATTGTTCAGATAATTGTTGTTGAACGCAGCTGCCGTACTATACGCCAGATCACTTTTCAATACATCCAATTGAGGATTACTGATGAATGCATCCCACTTTGCATTATCCAGGATCATTGTTTTCTCAAAAACATCTTTTGAGAATTTATCGTAGGTCTCCTCCCAATCCAGATTTCCATAAGAATTCTTCAACATTGTATAAAACTCTTCAGGTCGTTCTGAAGCATCAATATCCCTATAAAACATTTTTAGCACGATAGCCAGTATCGCTTTGTCAGAAGCAATGTTTTCTCCCTGAATAAACGCAGTGCGTGCTTTTTTTACAGCTTCAATCGCCGCTGTTTTGTCTTCAGGCTTCATGGAAACACTGGATATCACAGACTCCATTTGACGTAACGATGCAGCAAAAGCAATAAGAGGAGAGCCATTGATCCCTTCATTCAAATACATTCTGTGTTTTGCATACGGCGTCCATTTGTCGTAAGTGCTTTTTATATCAGCAAAGAGATTGTTGTACTCTGGCTTTCCTTTGGCCCAGCTCTCAAAAGCTGCTTCTTCCTTTTGTTTTTGTTCAAACACTTTTAGTTTGGTAAGTTGTTTTGCTTCTCCGTCAAAAAACTTCCAGTAATTGGCGATCTGCGCATAGCTGCTTCCGATCTGGATCTTTACTGCAGGATCTTTCAGCATTTCTTTCAACATACACTTCAGTCTTGCGTCACGTAAATTAACCAGACTCGGATTATCAATATCCACTTTCAGTTTTACGCCGTAAGAAGTCTCATAACGATTGGTGCTTCCTGGATACCCAAAAACCATTGCAAAATCTCCGTCTTTGATCCCTTTTAAGGAAACCGGCAAATGCCATTTCGGAACATAAGGAACATTGTCTTTTGAATACTCGGCAGGCTTTCCGTCTTTTCCCATGTAAATGCGAAAAACCGAAAAATCTCCTGTGTGTCTTGGCCACTCCCAATTATCTGTATCTCCACCGAATTTTCCAATACTTTCTGAAGGTGTTCCTACCAAACGAATATCCTTGTAGCGCTGATAGGTGAATTGAAGATATTGATTTCCCTTGAAGAAAGAATTGATCCTGATCTCGTACTCACTTCCTTCACTTGCTTTCTTGCTCATTTCCGCAAGAACACCTGCTAATTTAGAAGCAACTTCATTCGGAGGAATATTCTTGATCGCCTCTTCTACTTTTGCCGTTACATCTTCGATCTTGATAAGAAACTGTACAGTTAAACCTGCTGATGGTATTTCTTCTCCTTTTGTCTTCGCCCAGAAACCATCTCTCAAATAATTATGACTCACCGAACTTGCAGCAGCAATGGCTTCGTATCCACAGTGGTGATTGGTGAATACCAAACCTTCTTTACTAACGATCTCGGCAGTACATCCTCTGCCAAAAAGAAGGATCGCATCTTTTAAACTATTGTGGTTTGCACTGTATAATTGTTCCTTGGTAAGCTTCAGCCCTCTCTTCACCATATCAGCATAAACTTTTTCTCCAAGAAGGTGTACCAAAAACATGCCTTCATCTGCCTTTAGTTTTCCTGAACCTAAAAGTGCAAAGGCACAAACGAACGTGATGAGCTTTTTCATATAACAGTAGCTAAATTTGACTGCAAAAGTACGGTACAATAGGGATTTTAATAAATATTTAGATGAATATCCCCCAATATAGGTGAAATAGAATAAAAGTGCAGACAAAGGCCGGAAAATCAGCTTGTTTTGAGGGTACTCGTCTTGAAAAATTTAGACCATTTCTTGACCTCTTCCTTCTTGAGCATATTACGACGAGAGGTGATATAAGAACAGTAAACTCCTTGCTTTCCAACAGTGATATGATAGATCTGTGCATTGGCTGGAGCTAGGCCGATGGTTTCAGGTACTTCTATCGTAAACAGGATCCAGGACCCGACAGCCTTCTCCTTCTTTTCCAGAAAAGTAAGTTTGGAATTGGGATAGGCCATCTTCGATTGATCGTGTAATTTGTACATAAAGCTGTCCAAAGGCATATTGGGTACGTCTTTGTAATGCGTCGTGTAGCCGATCTCTTCCCAGGTTTCTATCGTTTGTCCGGGATGTGTGTACACCGTAACCATAAATGGGATCATATCCGATTTCTGTTCTACTTTCCATTCCTTGGTCTTGATCCAGTCTAAGGTATACACCTCTGTGTAATTTTGTTGGGCAAAAAATGTATTGGAAAAAGTAAAAGAAAGAAGGAACAGAAAAAAACTTCTTGAATAAACAGAGAATGACATATGAAAATTTTAAAGCTTCAATTTACAAAAAAAATGAATTCGTATGCTATATTCTCATTGATCATTCCCTTCATTGAAATTCATTTAAAATCATTGCTTTATTTCCTTATCTTTAATACTTAAAATCACATCTTTGAAAACAAAACTATTTTCACTCCTGTCTTTCTTCTTCCTGTTCGCTGCTGTGAATGCACAGCAATGGAACGGACTTACACTGGTGGCTCCTTATGGAACTACCAATCCCCGTTTGGTTGACACCAATGGCGTAACAGTAAAAACATGGACCGTTCCCGGTTTGGGAGGATATACTACGTATATGAAACCGGGAGGAATTATTTATAGATCGGTTGTTGAACCCCCTGTTGTAACACCCACATTTGGAGGAATGACGGGACAATTGCAGAAAATTGATTACAACAACAATGTATTGTGGCAATACAGCTATAATAATGCACAGGGAATCTTGCATCACGACATTGCCGTTCTTCCCAACGGAAATATTCTGGCCACAGCCTATGACGTAAAAACAGGAACTGCGATACCGGCTGCAGGAAGTACCTCTACCGCTTCGGTGTTGATGTCGGAAAGAATATTGGAAATTAAACCCGTTGGAACGAACTCGGCTGTTATTGTATGGGAATGGAAGATGTGGGATCACTTAGCACAGAATACCAATTCACTTGCAGGTAATTATTATCCCTCGCTTGTCAATCATCCCGAATTATTCAACATCAATCATCTTTCACAAACTGATTTTGTTCACATGAACGGGATCGATTACAATCCTATTTTAGATCAGATCGTTTTTAGTTCGCGTTACCGAAGTGAGTGGTATGTGATCGATCACAGTACTACAACGGCTGAAGCTGCTTCTCATAGCGGAGGCAATGCCGGTAAGGGTGGAGATATTCTTTACAGATGGGGAAATCCTCAGGTGTATCAGGCAGCAGCTCCACAAATTTGTTTTGTAACCCATGATCCGCATTGGATAGAAGAAGGGACTCCGAATGCAGGATCCATTGCAGGATTTAATAATGGAGGGCAGCAGGTGCCCACAGTTTTATCAACGGTTGACAGGATAGTAACACCTCGAACGAATTATACTTACAGCATTAATCTTGGCTCGGCTTTTACGCCTACTACTTTTACATCCCGTCACATTACTCCGGTTTACAATATCATTACCGGAAATTCAGAACAATTTCCCAATGGAAATCAGGCCATCTGTTTAGGAACTTCAGGCGTGGTATATGAGATCGATCCTGCCGGAAATACCATCTGGAGTTACAACATTGGCGGCATCACCGCACAAGCCCATCGTTATGCGCCTTGTTATACCTTGAGTCCCGGATTGGCGCAGCCCAGCATTACTGTAAATGGTACCACCTTGCAATGCACTTCTGCTCCCTCCTACCAATGGTATTACAATACGGCGGCCGTTGCAGGCGCTACGAATCAGAGTTTTGTTTGTCCTCCCGGACAAAGCGGCAATTACCTGGTAAAGATAAAAGATGCGAATGCCTGTGCCGGTTATTTCTCGGGCAATGTATTTGTGAATTCACCTCCCCTTTCTTTGAAGGATCTTACTTTAAAAGAGCAGGAATTGCTTTTGTACCCGAACCCAAGCAGCGGAAAGATCTACGTGAATGCGAAAGGAATAAAAGATGCTTATGCGATAGAAATATTTTCATTGGAAGGAAAATTACTGCTCAGCGAAAAGAACAAAAGCGAGCTGGACCTGAAGGATCTTGCCAATGGCATTTACCTGCTGCGATTAAGCAGCAACGAAGGAAGCATTAGCAGAAAGATCAGTTTGGAGAGATAGAGGGAAATTCGGGAGGTTTTTTGATGGATGCTGATATAGGTATATGATCAATATTCCACTTTAATACCATCGCTGATAATACTTTCCACACCATCTTCCATTACAGCTTTAATTCTGTATTCATAAAAATTTCCTATTTGAGGGGTATCATCTCTATAAGCACGTTCATTGCCTTCTGTTGTTTTTAAGATCGTTAATTTTCCATCACCTTTCTTTCTATAAATAATGAATTTCTCGATATTATTTTCATTGTAGTTCCAACTTAACATTATCTCTTTTCTCTTTCTGTCTACAGAAACGGTGAAATCATTTAATTTCTTTCTGAAACCTGTTTCATAACGAATGAACAGTTCTTCTGAAAAAGACCTGTTCCCGTCTTCATCACTAGATCTTAGTCTGTAAGTATAAGTTCGTCCTGGTATAGCTGTGCTGTCCAAAAACAAACTTAAGGTGTCTTTTCGTTTCCATTTCTTGATCTCAGTTTCTTGGGCTTTATTTTCTGTACGTAAAATGCAATGCTCCAGTACATCTTCCTCCTCACTTAAATTCATCTTTAGCTTCATTCCAAAGGCTAGTGGAGAAATACTGAGAAGGATAGGTTTGATGGGCGCAAGGGTATCGGGTTTTCTTACTTCTATAAACGCACACAATTTACTTGTGTTCAAATTTCCATCAGTAGCAGCGATCGCATAATACACTTTTCTGGAAAGATTATTTAGTTTCAGTTTCTCATTGTAAAATGTATCCTTAATGAAATGAGAATTGATCTGAGCCGGTTCTTCATTCAACGAATTATTTCTGAATAATTTATAGCCTGTTAAATTTTCTTCTTTCGAACTGTTCCAACTAATACGAACACTTCCATTCTTATCACATACAGCTTTCAATCCGGTTGGAACTTCCGGAGGAATGGTATCATAGATCACAGCCATTCTGGAAAAAGAAGTTAAGGTATCGCCCCCAGTTGTTACAGCCTGAATCTTATAATAGCATGTGGAAGTGATGTTCTTATCTAGGAAACTGCCAGATTTCTTTGATTCGCGAATAAGTGTGTAGCCATTTTTTTCATTCTCAGAGCGCAAAACAAGGTATTTATCCGGAAAATCATTTTCTATTTGCTTTTCCATTCTCCAGCGAAGGAACACATCCCGGTTTCCTTTCACCTTTATGCTATCGATCACAGGATTTGAATGAATTTCCTTCGAAGAGAAAACACGCACGCAATTGGAAGGAGGTGAAAGCTCGCCAAAAAAATTGACCCCCCTTACACGATAATAATATTTTTTATCAAAAAGGGGCATGCTGTCCCTATAGAAAATGGATCGCTGTTTATTTGTGACTTGAGCATAGGTTAAAATAAGAGGTTGTTTATTCAACACCGTAAAATTCAGACTATCTTCACTTCGCTCTACATAATATCCTCCATATTCACCAATGAGATGGTCTGCTCGCCAGTTCAATTCACAGATCTTGAATTTCTTTTTTGCATTCAGATCATTTATTGTTGAATTCGTAGAAAGTTGGGATGTATTTACAGGTACTGTCGTAAACTCTTTAGTTGTGTTAGAGGCAGTGTAAACGGCGATCTTGTATACATACTGTGTTCCTTGTTTAATAGTAGAATCCACAAAATACAAACCACAAGCTTTTGCAACTTCCTTATCAAAATCACAACTTAGCATGAGAAGGTCAAATGCCATCTTCTCGTTTTTTGCATTTAGCTTTGGATCTTTGCCGGTGCTCTTATTCGCAAATAGAACCTGATACACAAAGCTGAATTTATTTTTATCCTTAGCAAACAGCTCAGGCCACTTGATCGTATCCACAACCGAATAGGGTTTCAGTTTTGCCACAATTGTCTTCTCATCGTTACCATTTTCCGTTCGAGTTATTTTTAATGGCCATTGCTTGTAATAATCAAGATCGGCTTTTGAATTTGTACCTAATCTGAATAGAACCCTGTCTGTCTTGACAAAGGATTTAAAGGTGAATTGCTGGGCCTGAAGCGAAACAAAAAAACAAAAGTAAAATATGTTTATCCAAATAGAACGCATTAATTGCTCACGGGGTTACAATTAGAGCCATATGCATAGTTGAAATCAAATCTTCCATTCACTAAACCGAAAATGCCATATGGAACAGAGAACTTACCATCAAAATAAAATGGCTGAGGAAATTTTGCCACCATGTGACTGACCACACCCGACTCAAAAACTTTAAAGTCAAAATTATCATCGCTCAAACATTTTACTTTTACTTTTTCGCAGACCCCAAACAGACAAACCTCTTTTTCGTAAGGGCAACCCCACGGAAACTTAAGATGGCCACTGATAGACACAACGGGATGCAATACCAAATACATCCTTCCTTCTGCCTGGTAACCCATGATTCCCACTTTAGTATCTGTTCCTGCACAAAAAGCGTTCTTCCCGTAATTCATGAGCATCATGTCGTATCCCACATCGAAATCAAAATCGCCATTCACTCTAAAAAAATCAAATCCAAAATCACGATGAAAATCAGAATGCACTTTTGTACCCATGCATATTCCCTTTCCGCTTTCCAGATCACCTGCATTTCTGTCAGAATAAGTATTTCCGAAATATTCCTGAACAGATGCAGGGGCAGGCAAAGCAGGTTCGATGTCATTTCCCGCCATAATATAAATAGGGGTAGAAACAAAATTAAGTACTTTCACGTTCATTGGGGCCGAAGGTTTACCGAAACATATATACCAGCGAGATGGTTCAGTATGAAATTTTAAATACCCTGTTCCTGTTACTACCTCATAAGCACTTGCGCTAACCTCAGCTAGAAAATCAAAAGACTTTTTATCAAGATCAATATCCATTGCAGCCTTTCCTTTGATCGGTACATCTGTATCGCTTGCTTTTGCTAAGGCTCTCACTTCTCCGCTCAAGCCAATGTAACTGAGTCCCCACGTGTCATTGAAATCCATTTTCAAGAAATAATCGCCATTACATAAAGTTTCATTGATCGTAAAGGCACCAGATGCGCCGGCTTTAATTCCTAATTTCATTTCTTTATCAGGTGTATACCTCAACGCAAATGCATTATTTGTATTGAAGGATTTTCTAAGATTGATGAATTCCGGTTCCGTTAGTTTATCAGGTTTCATGTGATAAGAAACTCCACCTATCAAATGTGAAATTCCCATTGGTGTTCCCGGCATTATGTATTTGGAAGGAATCTTGAAATCAAGAAAGAAATATCGAAAGTCGTCTTTGTGTCCGAATCCCCCTATTACAGCTATTGGATCCTGAATGACCTTTACGATCCTAATCTCTGCATTTCCAAAAAAGCCTTCCCCATAATTCTGATAATCTTGTTTGTGTTCAAACATTCCTTTGATCGTACACGGTAAGGTTTGTACATCTACACTCACTCCACCAAGCTTTACTTCATCCAGACTCCATTTTGTCTTTTTAAAACTTATTGCAGGTCTTCCCTGATCCGCCGGAAAATATTCATCTTTAGCTTCAATTTTTCCTTTCAAATAAATAACCGTTCCGGCACAAATAGATTTTTCAGCATCTTCTACCAGATTGAACAATAAATTGAATCCCAGTATTGGGGCGTTCTCCTTTATTCCAAATGTGATCTCCTGAATGGACACAGGATAAATTCTTGTCCTGGCAGGACTATTGCCTTGGGTGCTTAGAGAGAAAATGCCACCTTTTAAATAAGGAGCTTCTGTTGAGATCAAAAGATCTCGGAATTCAATACCCGAACCTATGGTGTTGAAATCAGAATGATCAAAACTTATGCTGCCATGAAGTAATGCCACCGGTTTATAATAGCCATTCACTTTCGTGATGGTAATACTTGAATTCTTATTCAGTTCAACGTCTGCAGAAAAAACATTCATGCGTAATTGACTTTCGGGTCGTACCAGAAATTTGAAATTAAGTTCTCTGACTGACTCATTGTAATAAGCTTCGGCAGTATAGTTAAGCCGTTGATCTTCTTTGGTGATCGGGATCTGTACCTTCCCACTCATATGTCCACCTGAGACCCTGTTATTAGTGAACTCAACACCAATCTGTGAAATGGAAAAATTCCATCCACTCATGCTTCCTTCATCCTGTGGGATAATATTATTCCCCTGAAAATACCCGCTTAATCCCCGACCATCAATGATCATGTTGTTGGCGATGATCTCACTTTTCTTTCCGGCTTTGCTGAATTCAGGGGGAAGAGTGACTGTGGCAGACTGAAGATAGAATCCCGTCCACAATTCGGGTGCAACCAAATTTGTATCTCTGAATCGGGCAGGTAAAGCCATTGCAGGTGAATTGCTAAGCTCACTCATGTCAATTATTGCATTTTCAACTGCGAATGACCATCCCTTCAATCCATTTATTTCAAAAGGGGAAATGCTGGCTGTAGCAATGAAATTATGAATATCCTCCGTATAGATCTCGAAGGTAGCACGAACAACAGAATCTTTCATCGTGGAACCCTTAACGCCGGACTTAGCCAGTGTTTGCTCGGCCGGAACCAATTTTGTTTTTCTGAATAAGAATTCACCACAGAGATTGATCGCCTTGAATCCACCACAATTCCATTCCACCCAGTTCTTGTTTTTTGCAAACAGATGAAGTGTAACTGCAGAATTAACTTTTATATATTGTTCACCTACCAGATAAAGTTTGGCTTGTTCGCCACTCACTACACCACTTGGATTGAATTTGATCTTAGAAGCTCTGAAGGCTATCTTTTTTGTAGTACCCGGAAAATCGATGGCGGCGAAAGCAGAAAAATGAGCCCCTTCTTTTTCGAAGAGAAGAGAATCGATGGCCACAACATAACGTGCTTCGCCTACTTTTTTGATGATACCAAAAGGGAGACTTGCTGTAGAATCTGGAATAAGCCAATCAATAAAATTATTTTTTGACTCTACTTCATTTACTATGGATATGACCTTTGTAACATCAGGATGTGGGATTTGTTCGAAGCTGTAATTGGTGAAAAAATTGGAGCCTTCTTCGGCTCCGGACATTCCTAATTGTGCTTTGTTAGAAAATGATACAAGCCACAGCAATAAAAACAAGTATGTCTTCCACAAATTCACTTGAAGAAAGAGAAAATAAAATTAAATAATTTTTCTTTTTCGGCAAATACTTCGATTTGGATTTATTTAGCGCCCCTTATTCTAGGAAATCTTTAGATTGCACAATGAAAACTACCCCTAAAAGCACTTAGAAATGCCTTAGCTCCTCAATTTTTTCAGAATAGAGCTGACCCTTTTCTCGCTCGGCACCTGGGCCATTTGAATTCTACGCGCGTAATGAATAGAATCAAGAATCTCCTTTTGTTTTTCTTCCACTAATTTCTTTTGTTCTTCAACAACATTTTTCTGCTCTTCAATGATACCTTTTTGTTTTTGCGTCACCTTAAAACGATTGTACATAAAAACACCAAACACACAAACACAAAGCAATCCACCAAACAAAGCGTACTGTTGATTCTTTTTTGCGCTAATTTCTGCCTTCTGTTTAGCCAGTTCTGCATTTTTTATCTCAGATTCCTTTGCGTGAGCTACAGAATCAGCGGCCGCTTGTTTTTCGTATTCGTATTTGAGTTCCTGACGCATATTGATCTTTGTATTCTCCTCATTCAGAATGCTATCTCTAAACAAAATGTATTTCTCATAATGAAATAATGAGTTTACAAAATCATTATTCTTCTTGTATAGTACAAAAAGATTCTCGTGTGCATTCTTTATATCATCCAGAGAGTGAATGGATGTGGAAAGTTCAAGCGACTTTTTAAGGTAATACTCGGCATTCTTCCTATCATTGAGCAAAATGTATGACCATCCTATATTCCCATACAAAATAGTTGTAACGTATTCGCTGTTCAGTGTTTCAGATGTCGTCAAAGAATTTTTATAGCACTCAATGGCGATTTTTACTTCCTTCCTTCCTTTATCAATATTTGCATTCCTTTTCAAGATGGCCTCTCCATTCCGTTGATGCACCAAGCCAATATTGCCCTTTATTCTTGCAATTCCTTCCTGATCATTATTCCTTTTATCAATGAGCAAGGCTTCTTCAAATATTGCGAGCGCTTCCTCAGAACGCTCCATTTCAATATATACAACACCAATATTTGTCAAATTCATTGATATCAGTCTAGAATCATTCAACTTCTTTCCTAGGTCCAGTCCCTTTGAGAAGTAATTAAGCGCCTTTTCGTAGTCGCCAAGTGCCTGAAACACCATTCCCATATTATTCCAGCACAATGCTAACATTTCATCATCTTTCATCTGTTCGATAACTTTCAATGTTTCAAAATAGATTGTAATCGCATTTGGGTAGTCTCCTTGAGTCTGATAGGCATTCGCAAGATTGCCCAACACCTGAGCATAAGTTGACTTGTGATTGGAACTCATCTGTGCCAGGCTGGTTGCAGCGAGTTTAGTTTTGAGCTGACGTAGCATAAGAATGGCTTCTTTCGTTTTTCCAATATCAATATATGCCCCGGATACCAAAGCACCCACATGAGACAAACGAAGTTCATCGTTCATTTCTTCAGCTTTCTTTTTTGCTTGATTGAAATATTTTAGTGCGCTGTCGGGCGAAATACCATCATATGATCTGCCAATTTCAACCAGAACATCATAGATTGCATTATTTTCTTTTTCAATACCAATTCGTAATTTGAGTGAGTCAATTCTTTTGTTAATTCCTTCATCAGCAGAATGGATTTGGGCAAAGAAATTCGTCAAAAAGAACATGAAGAACAAGCATAAATATTTTCCCTTAGCCCTAATCACTTTCTTGTTTTTTGGAACATTATTTGCACTCTCTTCTCGCTCGGCACTTGCGCCATTTGAATTCTCTTGGCATACTTGATGGAATCAATGATCTCCTTTTGTTTCTCCTCTACCTCCCTGTTCTTCTTTTCGATCTCCAGCTTTTGTATACGCACTTTTTTTAGTGAGCGATACATGAAAAAAACGAAAATACTTATTAAAACACTGAATAAGAAAACACCCGTTAAAAGCATTCTTTGTTGATGTAATTCATTGTCATGCTTTTCTTGCTCCAACTTCTTCTGGACCTCCCTCTCTTTTTCCGTTTTTTGCTGTTCATAATACAATTTCAGTTCCGCAATCTTATCGCCATCATTTAAATTATTCAAAGAGTCCGTTATTCTCTGAATTCTTAATTTAATTAGATATGCCTTCTCGTAGTTCTTTGTTTCAGCGCTGATCAGCTCTCTCACATTAAATGAATGGAGTATCACATCCGTCCAGCCACTTCTTATTGCCGATCTGTCTACTGAATCCAGATACATTTCTGCAAGCCGGTATTTTTTCTGGTAAGTCAAAATCTCTGCCAGACCTACATAATGCCATAAAACACCACCACGTGAATTCATTTCCCAAAACAATGTTATTGCTTTCTTTCTATAGATAATAGATTGATCCAGCTGACGCATATCCGTACACACTTCACTTATGTTTCCATAAACACGAGCGAGTCGCGGCCAGTTTTCGAATTCTTCTTCTAAAGCTGCGCAACGCTTATAAAATTTAAGGCTGTTCTCGTTTTGGCCAAGCTGGCTATAGATTCCCCCTAAATTATTGTAACAAGCGCTTTGTACCTTCTTGTCTTTTATCTCGCTTGCCAGTTCAAGGGCTTTCATGGTGAAGGCAAGCGCTTCCTCATTGTTTTTTGCAATGTGATAGAACCATCCAAGCAACTGTTGTGCCCTAGCGATATCTTTCTTCTGGCCTAATTCTTCATAAACCTGTAAGGCTTTAAATCCAACATCGATCCCTTCATAAATTCTTGGTGTGGAAGCATTCATGATCAGTTCAGCTTTAAGCAAAAGGCAAGTTCCCTTTGCTTTTTTAAGATGCAAACTGTCGGCAATTCTGATTCCGGCATCGGCAATTGCATTACGATCCGATTCACTTAATTTTATATCGTGTGCTTTAAGTACTTTGTAAAGAAGTTTAAAATAATTCCCCGTATCGATCTTAGCGTTCCTGAATGCAATCAAGAGTGAATCCTTGTTTTTCGCCTCTAGCCCTTGTGAAAAAAGCTGCAACAGAAGAGCACAACAAATTGCCTTTCTTTTTAAAGAATTAATGGCTCTATATGAAAACAATGTGCTAATAATTCTAGTTTATGATGAAATACAATGAAAAAGATAGAGGAAATTGGTGTTGGCGAAAGGACTGTTAATGATTTCCCTTTACAAGAAACCACCACAAGGCCACATACACAGCTTCGGGTTTTGCTCCTTGTATAGCTGAAGTCACATCGCTCATTTTAGCAATAGTGCTATTGCTCGAATTGCGAATATCATTGCCATCCACCTTCAACACAGACGAATTACTGGAGTTACGGATCGTTTTGCCATCGCTATCCACATGACCAACAGAACTGTTACTTGAATTGCGGATCGTTTTTCCGTCGCTGTCTATTCGACCAACTGATGAATTACTGGAATTTCTAAGGGTTCTCCCATCACTGTCCATTTTATACTGTGCGTTAGAATATCCGGTTATGAGCGTGAAGGCAGCAATAGCCATTGTCTTTTTAAATTGTCTTATCATTTTTATAGCTTTAAGATTGTGAATTAAAAATACGCATAGCTATGGACAAAGGCAAATTTGCTTTCTATATTTGAATGAACAATCCCTTTCGTTATGAGAATACTAAAATTGGTTCTGATCTGTGTCTGTTTTAAGGCTTCGGCGCAGAATGAAAAGATCTATACATTGGATCAATGCATTGCTCTTGCATTGAAAAACAATGAAAATCTGAAAACGGCAGGGTTAAATGTTGAATTACAAAAACAGAATTGTAAAAACTCTGGCGAAGTGGTCAAAACAAACTTTATCTATACCCAGGGGCAGTTCAACAGCATCTATCCTTACGATGAGAATTTAACCATTCAACAAACAATTCCTTTTCCAACTGTATTCAGCAGTCGAAAAGCCCAGGCTAAAACAATGATAAAAAGCAGTGAGCATCAATTCGACGCGGTTAAAGCAGATCTTGTTTTTCAGGTAAAATCGAGTTACTTCTCCTTATTACATGCCAATTCTGTTAATCAGCTCCTTAAAAAAGAAGACAGTATTTATAAACGATTTACGAAAGTTGTGATTGAGAAATTTGCCGCAGGAAAAGGAACCTTGTTGGAAAAGACCACAGCAGAAACTGAATTGATAGAACTTGAAAATGCACTCTTGGAGAGCGAAGAGGACATCAATAATTACTTTATTCAGCTGCAAACCTTAATGAATAGTCCCGGAGATTTTGACATCAATTACACTGACATCCGAATGAACTATTTAACAGCTCCTATAGATACATCTATATTACTTGATCATCCATCACTTAAGCACTTACAGGATCAAGTAAAAGTGAGTGAGCAAAGTGTTGCTGTAGAGAAAGCAAAGCTCTTGCCTGATCTTGCATTTTCTTACTTTAATCAAACCATTTGGGGGCCTGCTAATATTTATGGCGATGATTATTTTCTTTCTAAGCAAGACCGCCTGCAGGGGGTAATCGTTGGAGTGGCACTTCCTCTTTGGTTTCATCCTTTGAGAGCGAAGGTACAAAGTGCAAAAATCCATGTAAAATTAGCACAGTCAAATTACGATTATAACAATTCTATGTTACACGGACAGTACAATCAGGCTGTAACGCTTTACCTAAAATACAGAAGAAGTCTGGAATTCTATCAAAAAAATACACTTGCTAATTCGCAAAGTATTCTACAGCAGGCGCTGGAATCATATAATAAGGAGGAGATCAGTTATATTGATTACATTCAGATCATTGGGCACGCTTTACTAATTGACAGACACTATTTAGATGCCATTCACAACAATAATATGATGGCGCTGAAGATCGAATATCTGCTGGCTAAATGATGTTTTAAGCCGAAACTAGGCTAACGATTTACAATGTACGAATGACAAAGTACGATTGATGATTTAGCTCGCAGTTTTGTATTTATTCTTGGAAAACTTATTTTCTCATTCGCTCTAATTTATATGCGACTTGCTTTTCTGAAGGAATCTGAGCCATCTGAATTCTTCGTGCGTAATGTATAGAATCCAGAATTTCCTTTTGCTTCTCTTCTATCTCTTTCTTCTGATGTTCGGTTTCAATGTTCTTTTTCTCGATGATGAGTTTTTGTTTGTTGGTAATTCTGAGCGAACGGAAAACAAACCCGGCAAAAATTAAAACTAAAATTAATCCTCCAATAACAGAGCCAATAACAATGTTTTGTTTTTTCGCTTTTTCGGCGGCTACTAATTTCTGATTCTCAATTTGTACTTTATGTTCAGCATCGGCCACTGCTTTCTTTTTTTCGTACTCATGATCCATTTCGGTACGCATGAGTTTTTTACTGTTTTCCTGGGAAAAGATAGTATCGCGTAAGGCAATGTATTTTTTGTAATGTTCTAAGGCGAGAGCGGGACGGTTGGTTTTTTCGTAGAGGATTGATAGCAAATATTGCTGATTTTTTTGTCCACCTTGTGCCCCGGTTTTTTGTAAAATGGATAATGCGTCCTTTATATGGATCTCGGCATCCCTGAATTTTCCAAGTCGATAATAAAGGTTTCCTATATTTCCATGAATAAACCCTAAACTATTTTCATCACCAATTTCTTCCGAAATTTTCATTGCTTTTAAATAATACTCTAAGGCCAATTTTTGCAGAGAATCTGCTTTGGCCGGTGCAACCCTGGGGTTATCTGCTTGATCCTTATAAAAGAGAGCAATATTACCAAGTGTTCTGCCAAACTGTTGTTTATCGTTAACCTCTTCAATAAGTTTTAATCCCTTAAAATAATACTCAAGGGCCTTGGAAGTTTCGGATCGTCCTCTATAAATATTTGCGATGTTGGCTAGAGTTGCGCCAATCTGCTTTTTATCTCCTATGTCTTCTGAAATTTTTAATCCTTTAAAATGATACATCAGGGCCTTATCGAATTCGCCTTGTTCAGTGTAAATATTAGCGATGTTGCCAAGGGTTCTCCCAATCTGAGGTTTATCTCCTGTTGCTTCCACAAGTTTTAATCCCTTAAAATAATATTCCAACGCTCTAGGGTAGTCAGCTTGTGTATAGTGAACATTTGCGATACCTCCAAGTATCCTCCCTATTTGTTTTTTGTCTCCCACTTCTTCAGAGATCTTTAATCCCATCATAAAATATTCTAGTGCCTTGGCGGCATCGGCTTGAGCATAGTAAACACCGGCAATGTTTGTAAGCATTTTACCCATTTGCTTTTTATCTCCTAGCTCTTCCAGGAGATTTAATCCCTTCTTATAACACGACAAAGCACTACGGTAATCTGCCTGTGCATAGTAAATAATTCCAATGCCATTGAGAATGTAACCCCTCAATTTTTTTGCTGACAGGGTGTCCGACGCTTTTTTGGATGTTGAAATGTAATCACAATCACTTAGCGCTTTATTGTAATACTGCATGGATGTGGTATAATCTCTTTTGAGATAAATTGTTTGCCCAATTCTAAATTCCGTCCAAGCCTGACCTAATTTGTAATTGAGTGTTTCTGATAATGCCAATGCTTGATGTCCGACAATTAAAGCGGTATCGGGGTTGTTTTGTGTCAGTATTTGTGCTAGCTCACTCAAAGCATCCACGCGAGCTCTTGTTTGTCCTTCTTTTTTGAGGATGGCTGTAAGGGAATCGATTTGTTTGTTTTGTGGGTGTATTTTAATCGCAAAGACGCAAAGAAATGCGCAAAGAGCACAAAGAAATATTTTATTCCTTCCTTTCACTTTTTTACTTTGCTTAACATAGATTGAACTCTTTTCTCACTGGGCACCTGCGCCATTTGGATTCTTTTGGCATATCGAATAGAGTCCAGAATTTCCTTTTGTTTTTCTTCAATCTCTTTTTTCTGATGTTCGGTCTCGGCGTTCTTTTGTTCGATGATGAGTTTTTGTTTGTTGGTAATTCGAAGTGAACGGAAAATAAATCCGGCGAAAATGATGACAAGCAAGAGGCCGGCAACTACGGAGGCGATGACAATGTTTTGTTTCTTTTCTTTTTCGGCAGCTACTAATTTTTGATTCTCAATTTGCACTTTGTGTTCAGCATCGGCTACTGCCTTTTTCTTTTCGTATTCATGATCCATTTCGGTACGCATGAGTTTTTTGCTGTTCTCCTGTGAGAAAATCGTATCGCGTAAAGCAATGTATTTTTTGTAATGTTCTAAGGCAAGGGCGGGACGGTTGGTTTTTTCGTAGAGGGTTGATAAATAATCATGAGTAAATTGCTCATACTTCTGTCTTCCCATTTCAACATTGAGTAGGAGGCTTTTTTTCAAATACTTCTCTGCCTCTTTAAATTTTCCAATTTCTGTGTAAGCTCTTCCAATATTTCCGACTATCATTCCAATCGAACTGATATTGTCACTTTCTTCATACTCCTTTAATCCTTTCATATAATATTCTATCGCTTGATCATAATCTTTCATATCATCATAGACAGCTCCTATATTAGAATAAGCTTGGCCGAGAGGCTCTTTGTCTCCCTGCTCTTTAAAATATTTTACTGCCTTAAAATAATACTCTAAGGCCCTTTGGAAATCATTCATCTGGCGGTACACCGCTGCAATTTCCAATAGTATTTGTGAGAAACGTTTATTGATCCCGTTTTTCTCGGCTACCATTAATCCTCTATTTAAATAATCAAGAGACTTTTTATACTCCAATTGATCATTATAGATACGTCCAATATTTAATAGTGCTAATGAGATTTGACTGTGATTTCCTTGCTGCTCAGCCAATTTCAATCCCTTTAAATTAAACTTAAGCGCATTTGGGTAATCGGATTGATTATAGTATATACCGGCTATACCACCTAAAATTGCGCCAATAACCACATGATCTTGGATTTCTTCAGCAATTATCAATCCGCTTTTAAAATATTCCAAACCCTTTGAATTATCCGCTTGATCGTAATATAACGCCCCAATGTTATACATTATTCTCGCTCTCCACTTACCATCCTGTAACTCTTCACTTAGTTTCAATGCCTTTGTATAACTTTCTAATGTCTTAATTATATTGCGCTTTGCTCTATAGGTATTAGCCATGTTCAAGAACGTTTTCCGCATAACCCTTTTAGCTGCTCGAATATTGAGAGGATGCTTTGAGGTAATCATAGTTTCACCTAGTCGAATGGCATTATCAAAATGCTTGTTTGATTCTTCGAATTCCTTTCTATAATAATACTCTATCCCAATATTACATTCGGCAATAGCCTCTCCTTTCATCCAATTCAAACGTTTAGATTGTTCCAACGCCAGTTGTTCAAGTAAAAGCGTAGAATCTGGGTTGAATTTTGCTATTTCTTGGGCAAGGGCGCTCAGCGCATTCACCCTATTAGTATCATGTCTTGCTGTTTTAAGAATGGTTTTGAGAGAATCGATCTGTTTGTTTTGCGCGTAACACTTCTCGACTACGCTCGAAGTGACTAGCAAAATGAGGGTGAACAAAAGAGGCCGAAACATCCGTTAAAAATAACAAACAATTGTGGTTCTGCAAACAAGGAGAAGAAAGGCCAAAGGAAAAATAACGAAACACGAATGACGAAGTACGAATGTGGAATAAGGAAATTGAAAGACGGACAGAATCGTCGTTCGTCATTCTAAATTCGTTCTTAAAAAAATTTGATTCGGGCTATCCTCTCTTCTACTGCTGCTTCCATCTTGAGTTCCGGGGCATGATGCGGCTTCTTTCGTGCATCGATGATCATTGGCCCGGTGCAACCCCAGTGCTTATTCTCAGTGCTTTCATTTACACCGTACACATCAGCACTAGGGTTACTACGGGTGTACGTTATCCAAACGTAATCATTCAATAAATTATTGTGTTGTTCAAAGACAAAATCATTGTACAAAACGATCTGAACAATTCCCTTGAATTCGTGGGTGCTTAAAGCTATTTTGTCGGCTAAAACCCTTATGTCCTTCGAAACTTGTGAATAGCTTGTGAATTCCCCCATTTGCAGGGCCAAGACTCCTTCCATCAACATAAAGGGTTTGGATACAAAGTCCCAGCGCTCTATGCTTGCCGGAATTTCATTACTCAGCTCTCTAATTTTTTCTCCATAACAAGCCACAACCAGTTTACTTCCTTCATTCAAGCCACTGCCACTGTAATCCAATGTATCGATGCTGGTCTTGGTTTGAAAATGAAGATCGCGCGTAAGATCGATTCTCTCGAAAATGTATTTGAAAAAACTTTTTACATCGTGACAATTCAATTCCTTTTTCTCATCTGCAGCAATGAATAAATATTTAGCCAGACTCAATTGACCTGTTCCCAAAATGCGATTGGCTTGCGTTAAGATTTCAGCCGGACGTTTATTGTTTAGATACGGAGTATATCTTTCGCTACCAACGGCAAGAAGCAAAGGATGAACTCCAGCTGCATCTACTGCATGTACTTCTTTTACTCCGGGAATTTCATGAGGAATAGCTGTGCCACTGATCTCGTGTATCAAGGCGCCAAAGGCTGTATCTTCCTGTGGTGGTCTTCCAACAACTGTAAAAGGCCAAATGGCATTCTCTTTTGCGTACACTTTGTGCACGCGCATCAATGGAAAATCATGCTTCAAACTATAATAGCCAAAGTGATCTCCGAATGGTCCTTCGGGTTTATTTTCATTGGGATAAACTTCTCCTGTAATGACAAAATCTGCGTCCAAAGAAATACAAAATCCATCTTCATAGGCATAACGGAATTTTCTTCCTCCCAATGCCCCTGCAAAGGTCAATTCACTGATTCCCTCCGGCAAAGGCATCACCGCTGCTAAAGTATGTGAAGGCGGACCTCCTACAAAAATGCTCACTTTTAAAGGAAGATTCTTTTTGTTTGTTTTGCTTTGATGTACTCCAATTCCTCTATGCAATTGATAATGCAATCCAATTTCTTTGTTGAGTACATAATCATTGCCACTTAACTGAATTCGATACATTCCTAAATTTGAAGCCATCACCCCAGGCTTATCAATATCTTCAGAATACACCTGAGGAAGTGTAACAAAAGCACCGCCATCCATTGGCCAGTGTTTTATTAAAGGAAGATCTGAAATTTTAATTTCTTTGAAGCCGGCTGAAGAAAAAGAGGCTTTTTTTGGTAATGCCTTCAATGCAGCAAGTCCCAATGATAAATTCTTAAAAGGACTTTTGATCGCCTTCATGGGATCGTTTCGTAATTGAACCAATTGCTGCATGGTACTGAATGTATCACGAAACATGAACTTGCTTCTTTCTACTGTGCCGAATAAATTACTTACTGCCTGATACTTGCTTCCTTTTACTTTCTCAAATAAAATGGCTTTGCCTCCTGCTGCATGCACTTTTAAGTGAATGGCTGCCATTTCAAGCTCCGGATCCACTTCTTCTTTGATTCGAATGAGGTGTCCGTTCTTTTCCAGATCATCAATACACTCCTTCAAACTCTTGTAAGCCATGAATACAAAAGTACGGATTATAAAATAAATTTAAGGATAGGTTTTTTCCAATGCCTGTTTTGCACTATACACCTCTTCGCCATTTATATAAGTTGAAATGACCTTAGTTCGAAGGACCTCTTTTTCATCACAAGACATCAGATCCTTATCCAACCAAATAAAATCTGCATACTTACCTGCTTCCAGACTTCCCTTCTCCTTCTCTTCAAAATTCGCAAATGCTGCCCAAATGGTCATGCCTTTCAAAGTTTCTTCTCTGCTCAAAGCATTTTCCTTTTGATATCCACCCTCGGGAAAATTCTTTTCATCCTTTCTGAAGACAGCTGCATAAAATGTTTTGAAGGGAGAAATACTTTCTACAGGAAAATCAGTACCCAAAGCGATGATGCCGGCAGCATCCAGCAATTCTTTATAAGAATAAGCCGTCTTCACTCTTTCTTTTCCCAATCGATCGTCGGCCCAATACATATCACTTGTAGCATGTGTAGGTTGTACAGAAGGAATGATGCCATATTCTTTAAAATAGCGCAAATCACTCTTGTGTACAATTTGCGCATGCTCAATTCTCCATCTTCTTAATTTACTTAACGATTTTACAGCCTCGCTATCGGCTACGGTCATGGAAGAAGGAGTACGTGAAAATATTTGGACCAGATTTCGAACGGCTGAATCGCCAATGCAATGAACATTCATTTGAAAATTCATTCCTTCCATACGGTCTGCCATTTCCTTGTAATATTCTGAAGTATTGAGTAAAAATCCTTTCCAGTTTTCTTTGTCCGAATAATTCTGTAACAAACATGCGCCTCTTGAACCCAAAGCACCATCACCATAGAATTTAAAGGAGCGCGCGGTTAATCTTTCTCCCTTATACATGTTGTTTTGCAAATACCAATCCAAATTCTGAGTATTCGGAGTGATCATAGCATAGACCCTTATTTTCAACATTCCGTTCTCGTGTAATTTCTCAATCATTTCTATTACTGAGCGGTCCAATCCAGCATCGTCGATCGTTGTCAATCCCATTTTAATACAACTATCCTGTGCTTTCAACAAGGCTTTCGCAATTAGATCTGCATTTTGTTTTGGGATACAACTTTCTAACGAATCTCCGGCATTATCAATGAGTATCCCACTTAGCTTCCCGCTCTTCAAAACCAATTCTCCTCCACTGATCTTTGTTTTCTCTGTAAAACCGGCTATGTCTAAGGCTTTTTGATTGACCAAGATCGCATGACCGTCAATTCGTTTTAAAAGAACCGGAATGTTTGGAAAAAGTGAATCCAGTTTTCTTTTATCAGGATACTCGTTTATGTTCCAGTCGTTCTGATCCCAGCCTCTTCCAATGATCCATTGTGTTTTGTTCACGTTAATTTCAGCATGTTCAGGGTAAATATTGTTCTCTTTTGCATAATAGATCAAGGCATTGATCACTTCCTGAAAGGATGCTGTGTTGACAAGATCCAATTCATTCAAACCCTTTCCATAACCATAAAAATGACAATGCGCATCTATGAATCCGGGGAAAATGAATTTTCCTTTGGCATCCACCTTGTTTGCAGTTTGATATTTATTCAGAACCTCAACATTACTTGCACAAATTAGGATCTTGCCGTCCTTTACTGCTATCGCTTCTTTTATTGAAAAGGCAGAGTCAACAGTATAGATCTTTGCGTTATGCAGAATAAGGTCTACATTCTCTTTTCCTTCTTGGCAAGAAAAAAGCAGAAGAGAACAAATGAAATATGTGAGTGCTCTTTTTATCCGAACAATTTATAAAATTTGGTTTGCTGAAATCGCTTGTAAAATTGCGGTGGTTCGCCGGAATGAAATCTCCACCCGAATGTAAAGTTATGTGAGATAGCTTCCGACTTGAATTTCATGATCGCACTGGAATTATACAGATTATAATCGTTCGTGATCGAAACCAACATATAAAATTTCTTCATGTTGAGTCCTGCTGAAAAACGTCCTGTTCCACTCCCACTAATATATGAGATGCGCCTGTGACCACTTATGAGATCATAATCTCTCCATTGTTGCTCAGGCCCGAATGTAAAAGAACCGTTGATGAACCATGCTTTAAATAACACGAGTGTACCTGCTGCGCCAATTGTTACACCGAGATTGTAAGATCTCAATCCTCTCATTCTGGAGTATTCATTGAACATAAAATGAGCTTTATCCGGAATGACAGAACTATCATTCAGCATGGTGTAAGTGCTGTAGTTAGCTCCATAGATCCAGGTAAAAGCACTTTTCAGCTGACGGTAATTACAACCGAATCCTGACTTGTAAGAAAAACCTCTGTATCTTGTGAAATACATAATTCTAGTCATGAACAAACTGCTTCTCATGTTTGGTTCGAGGTAGTACTTTCCTTTTGCATGATCAAGGCTATCCAGCACATTTCTATTCGAATTATAGAATCCGGTAAATCGGCGATAATAGCTTTCGGAAACGTATCGGTTATCACCAAAGCTCACGCCTATATTGAACATTTGCGTACGCCCCTTTGTGGAACTTGTGTCTTTGAATTTTGGACGTCCTCCAATAGCGATCTGAAATTTATCATAATTGAATACCAGTCCATTTACCACCCCCGATTGTGCCACATAGGTTTGCTTGCCAAGTCCTAATGTATCTTTATGCATTTGCGAAATGATCTCATTATTGAAAACCCGGTATTGAGAGAAGTAGCCAACAATAAAGACGTAGTTGTATTTTCGATATTGAACAGTATCCCAATTTACAGGTTTGATGCGGAAATGTTTGGTGCTGTCTCCGTGCACTTTCACCTCTACATCTTGGGCATGTAAAAAAGTTGATAAGAGAATAATTATAAGTAAACAGTATTTGTGCATGTTTATTAGCTTTGTGAAGATAAAAAAATTATACGCATGTTTCATTTTTTACAAGTAGAAAATATTGTTGGGGAGGTTATTCCTGCCGTAGGTACGGTAAAGGAAAAGCTGGTAGAAGAAACCGATAAGATCCAGTCTTATATTGATAAGGTGACCGATACACTTATTCAATTCATACCAACATTACTATGGGCACTTGTCGTTCTATTCATTGGTTTGTGGTTAATAAAACGCATTGCCGCTCTGGCGGAGAAAGCAATGACCAAGAAACAATTGGAAGTAAGCTTAAGGACCTTTTTAAAAAGTTTGATCAGTATTGGATTAAAGATCATTCTAATTGTTACAGTTGCCGGCATGCTTGGAATTGGTACTGCCAGTTTTGTGACCATACTTGGTGCTGCGGGATTAGCAATTGGATTAGCCTTGCAAGGATCACTTTCTAATTTTGCAGGCGGAGTATTGATCTTGATCTTCAAACCCTTTAAGGTGGGCGATACGATCGAGGCACAAGGACTCACCGGTGAGGTAAAAGAGATACAGATCTTTAATACGATCTTACTAACGGCCGAACACAAAACGGTGATCTTGCCTAATGGTCCATTAAGTAACGGTGCCATTGTGAACAACACCCGTTTCGGGAATTTGAGAGTGGATGTTGGAGTCAGGATCAGCAATGAAAATGATTTTGAGAAAGTAAAAGGCATGATCATGCAGGTCTTAGCAAGTAATGAAAAAGTACTAAAGGATCCTGCCCCCGGTATATTTATATTAAGTGTTAACGAAGGCTTGGTACATCTGGTGGTACGTCCCTATTGTGCACCCTCAGATACCGGAATATTGCAAAGTGAACTGCATCATGCTATTTATGCTATACTTGAAAAGAATCAAGTAAAAATGCCGGTGAAAGCAAGCCTGGTTCAGAATGTGTGAAGTCGATTGCAGAAGTACGAATGTAAAATGTAAAGTAGAATGAAAATCACAGAAGCACAAAAAACAGTTGATTCCTGGATCAAAAAGTACGGAGTAAGGTATTTCAATGAATTAACCAATACTGCTTTGTTAATGGAAGAGGTAGGAGAAGTGGCTAGGATCATGGCACGCACTTATGGTGAACAGAGCAATAAAAAGAGTGATGCTAAAAAAGAGCTGGGTGATGAAATGGCCGATGTGCTTTTTGTGCTGATCTGTTTAGCAAACCAAACTGGCGTAGACCTTGAAAAAGCATTAAAGAAAAATCTGGAAAAGAAATCGAAAAGAGATAAGAAGAGGCATAAGAAGAATGAGAAACTGAAAAAATAATTTTCAATAGAATAAATTCGAATTCGTACTGATCCCCCAATAAGGTTTTGCTTTTTTGATCTTTTGCTCTGGCCTGTATAAGTATTGATTTCCTTCCAGGTCTATCATGGGTATATGACAATTGTATCTTTTGAACCAAGATTTGGGTAACCAGCAAACGTCATGTATTATCTTGTTCTGAACAACATTTCTAATTTGTTCAGCATCGGCCCCTATGTTGGCCTGAATGATCTGCCCCATTACAAAGTGATATTTGACCTGCGCACTTAATAAGCCATGGGAATAATTCGTGTAAACACCTCCTGTGCTATCCATATAACCTGGTGCCGGATAATTGGAATCGTCCCTCACGCTTTTACCCATTTTTCCTGTCCACAAGGTGCAATTCACTCCCACCTGAACAATAGAATCTTTTTGATACTGAATTAAAAATGCACCGGTACGGAAACGGTCCAACAAAGGTCTTGCTAGCAGGTCATTTTCGGTGATGAAGGAAATATCTTCGAATTGCAAACTGATAATTCCGGTCTGCTGCGTTGTTCGGATCACTTTTCTGGGTGTGAACCAGGCATTGTAAGAATAGCCAATGGAATACTGATAACCTGTTTGATTGGAAACAGTATTGATGAATGGATTAGTAGTTCTATTCTTTTGTCCATACCCAAACACGAATCCCTGTGCGATCGTCAACTCGGCGTAACGCAGGTTGGGTCCCAAATTTTTCATGTTCTGATAAAAACGTAATTCGGAATTTGCCTGAATAAAATCATTGATGTAAAAAAAATTGAAAGTAAGTCCTAGTCGTTGTACATGTGATCCAAAAGCGAACACGCCACCAATATTAAATCCTACATTGCCCTCATGATACATCATTTCCTGAGACTTGCCATTGAAAAAACAAGTCCAAAAAATAAGAATCAGAAATTGTTTGCTTTTACACATGAGCACTTTTATAGGTGAGGATCAATTCCTTTAATTTTTCGGGTTTCAGATCAATGCCATTTATTTTCAAGTGTGCCTCAAGGTAATATTTTTCTCGTTCGCTCAATTTCGTTTCAACATAACTCAATAATTCAGCGGCTGCCAGATTTTTGATCAGGGGCCGGCTTTTTCTTGACTTATTCAGTCGCTCTGCCAATGCTGCTGTGGGCATTTCAATATAGATCAGAATCCCGTTCTTTTTAATCAATTCAATGTTGTTGTTGAAACAAACGCTTCCTCCACCCAATGAAAAAACCTTATCGTTCTTGTCTTCAATCAGCTCCTTCAGGTATTTCGTCTCCAGATTCCTGAAATGCAACTCACCTTCATCATCAAAAATTGATTGAATCGCTTTATCTTCCTGCTTCTGAATGTAGGAATCCAGATCTACGAAACGCATGCGAAGAAGAGAGGCTAGTTTTTTTCCCTGGGTAGACTTGCCACTTCCCATGAATCCACAAAGAAAAATATGTTTTCTGTTTTGCAATTTATTTTAATTTAATTTCTTTCTCAAGAATAGTTGTGTCTCGACTACGCTCGACCTGACATCTCGACTACTGCTTCAATCTATTGGCAGGAAACGCTATTTGATCACTCCAACGCGATAAAAATCGGAAGAAGTCGAAGAGTTGTTTCAAGACTGATCTTAAATCTAAACCCTCACAACTATTTTTTTGCCAGAGCAAATTCCTTCGCAAAATAAGTTAAGATAACGAAAGCACCTGCTCTTTTTATGCTTAGTAGGATCTCGTCTCTTACTTTGTCACCGTCGATCCATCCTTTAGCGGCGGCGGCCTTTACCATTGCATATTCTCCACTCACATTATAGGCAGCAATTGGAAGATCGAAATTGTCATTCAAAGATTTTATAACATCCAGATAACTCAAAGCCGGTTTCACCATTAAAAAATCAGCTCCTTCATTCATATCCAGATCTGCTTCGATCAAAGCCTCCTTGCTATTAGCCGGGTTCATCTGATACGTTTTCTTGTCCCCGAATTTAGGCGCACTGTCCAGTGCATCACGAAACGGCCCGTAAAAGGCACTTGCATATTTTGCTGTATAAGACATGATAGAAACATCTGTAAAATCATTCTCATCCAAACATTCTCTGATAGCGCCTACTCTTCCGTCCATCATGTCACTCGGACCAATGATGTCCGCACCGGCTTGCGCCTGAATCAAAGACATCGCTGTCAACAGTTCTATCGTTTCGTCATTCAAGATCTTTCCGTTTCTCACCAAGCCGTCGTGTCCATCACTGCTGTAAGGATCCAAAGCAACATCCGTCATAACGATTGACTCAGGAAAATTCTTTTTTACTGCACGGATCACAGAAGGGTAAAGACCTTTTTCGTTCAAACACTCACTTGCTTTTTTATTCTTCAATTTATCGTTGATGGCAGGGAAGATGCAAAAGGAATGAATCCCCAGTTTCATGCAACTTTCTATTTCCTTCAAAAGAAGATCTGTACTCCAGCGATAGATACCGGGCATGGAGCTGATCTCCTTTTTAACTTTTGAACCTTCTGTTACAAAGAGAGGAAAGATCAGGTTGTCGACTGACACATTTGTTTCACGGATCATGTTCCTGATCACTTCACTTTTTCTGTTTCTGCGAGGTCGCTGATAATTCTGCATAGGATTCGTCAATTAAGATAAAGAAAGTATTGCCTGAAAAAGACCAAGATCATTAAAGGAGGTTGGTTTTGCTGCTACTTTTATTTTTTTCTTCTTTAAAATATTTTCGGTGGCATCGCCCATGGCAATCACTTTTTGCTCGGGCTGCCATTTATTCTTCTCCAGATAAGCTTCAACATTGCTTGGGCTTGTGAAAACAAGTATCTCGTTGGAAGGATCAATCTCTACGCTGTGTTTGATGGTTGCGTAGACATTCAGATTGATCACATTATCACGCTTCGGCATTTGCCATTGTATACTCTGCAAACTGTCTTTTGCTATTGGAAAAAGAACTTTTGAACTTCCCACTTTTGCGGCAAATTGCTTGCCAACTAATTTCACATCTGTGCTTTGACCAATGAAATCGGCACGCAAACCGTGCGCTCTTAATTCTGCACTGGTAGAAGTTCCCACACAGCCGAATTTTACATTCTCTAATTTTGGTTTCTGATTCAGAAAATAACGCACTGCATGTTTGCTGCTAAAGAAGACCCATTCGGTTTTAGGTAATTCTTTTATTTTTATTTCCTTGAATTCTATCAGGCTTTTTCCTTCAACGGTAAATCCTAATTTAGTCAAGGCTCCTGCCAGGTATTCTGAATCGTTTACATTCCGACTTAAAAAAACTTTACGAGCTCTTATGTTCTGAATCTTTTCTGCGATCTCGTCAGCGAATCCATCGGTATTCGTAGTTTCAAAATACATTTGCTTGGGTTGTTTGTCCCAGGCAGTAGCCATGCTGGTCCACACCTTGAATCGAAGGCGATCTTCATCGGTCAATTCTGTATCACAAAAAACCCCCAATGGCAATTGGCATCCTCCATCAAAGAGATTCAACACACGGCGTTCAATATTGATACGCACCATGACATCAAAATCACTTATTTTATCAATGATGGTCAAAAGATCATCATCGTCTTCACGAGTTTGCCATGCCAGTACACCTTGTGCAGGTGCAGGAACAAATTCTGCAGGATCCAATACCTCAACATGCAGATCATCCAGGTCTAATTGCAATCGCTCAAGACCTGCTGCTGCTAAGAGTATGGCATCATGTTCTCCTTTACGTAATTTTTCAATGCGCGTTGGAACATTGCCTCGCAGATCGGAAATACTTACATCCGGTCGAAATGCAAGCATTTGTGATTTTCTTCTGGCCGAAGAAGTGCCCACTTTCGCATTCTTTTTCAAATTCCATTTTTGTTTTTTGTCAACTGCCTCTTCGCGAATAAGTAAAACATCAGCAGGATTTTCTCTTTTAGATACGCCGGCCACTAAAAGGCCGTAGGGCATTTCAGTAGGAAGATCTTTATGCGAATGAACTGCCAGGTCGATCTCTTTATTAAGCAGTGCTTCTTCCAGTTCTTTAGTAAAGAAACCTTTTCCTTCTAACTTCTCAAAGGAAGTGTTCCATTGTTGTGACCTGTCACCTTCTGTTTGAATGATCTTGATCTCTGCCTTGTATCCTTTTTCAGTTAGTAGATCCAAGGTATGATTAGCCTGCCAGAGAGCAAGGGCGCTTCCTCTGGTTCCGATTATAATAGTACGATTCACGAATTAAAGATAGAATTAATTATGAGGAGATCGTAGAACTTCCTTCGCTGTTTTAATGGCAACAGCATTGTATTTTTTTTCTACGTAAGAAAGGACTTTATCCAATACCTGTCGACCATTCTCATCCATCTGATCGATCTCTTTTGCGAACACTTCAGAAAGAGCGATCTCTTTAATTGCTTTCACTTTTTTAGGGATCTCTCCGAAAGCAAGTTCTATTCTTCTTTCATTGAGCAACTGATTGAATTGCTCGGTCTTTTCAGCAATGATCTTTTCGCATTTACTGATCTCATTTTTCCGCAGTTGTAAATTTGTTGCAGCGATCTCTTTCAGCGATTGAATATTGATGTAGTGAATGCGTTTATTGTTTTCAATAACTGTTGCATCAACATTCGCTGGAATACCGAGGTCGATAATGATCTTCTTGCTATTCTCACCGGATGTGAGTTGATCATAAATGGCTTTATTGACAACGGGTGAAGAAGAGGCAGTACAAACAACCATCACATCAAATCCACCTTGATAAGAGTTCAGTGCTTCAAGAGAAAATGCGTTGCCATTCAAGGAAGATGCCAGTTTTTCTGCGTTGGCAAGTGTTCTGTTAAAGACAGAGAAATTAGCGAATTGATGTTTTTGAAGGTAATTGGCAAATGCAGTATTGGTTACCCCACTGCCTACAAATAATAAACGAGCGTTATTCTTGATCCCTAGTTCCTTCAGTTGACGATAAGCCAACGAAACAATAGAAACGGGGTTCTTGGCAATATCCGTATGGGTATAAACATCCTTTGCAGTTTCAATGGTATGCTTTACCAGGATACGAATAAGATCGCCGGTTAAGCCAAGTGAATTGCAATAGTCATAAGCTTTTCGCACTTGTGTAATGATCTCTCTTTCACCTACGACTAAGGAGTCAAGAGATGATGCAACTCTCAATAAATGCTCAACAGCTTTTTCTCCCTGAAAGATCTCTGCATTTTTACTTAATGTCAAAGTATCATTTTCGCCAATGTTTCTGTTAATGAAAGTGCAAACTTCCTTCACCAGATCCTTATTGATCTCAGAATCGGATTTCATGATCAATTCAACCCTGTTACAGGTACTCAAGAACAGGAGCTCTTCCAGGCCAAAATTGATCTTTAATGCACCCAACACAAGAGCCTGATGCTCTGCATCTAAGTGCAATTTGCCTATCTGTTCTAAAGAAAGGTTATTGTGAGTAAAAGCTATGACTTTTAACGAGTCCAAAATATAGCGTAAAGTTGGCGAATTTTGGACTCATTTGTGTCATTCTAATGTCATTGACATTAATCATCTGTAGGGTCTGGAGCCACTGTGGCTTTCGCTTTCTTCGGTTTCACCTTTGAAGGCCAAAGCACATTGATCAATTCCCCGTGTACGGTGATCATACTTTTGCTCATTCCGTTAACGATCGTTACGTTTTCATTGGACTTATTTTTCCAGGTCTTTTTTACTTCTTCATGACTACCGTCACTTAATAAAATATAAAAACGGACGATTTTTCCTTGTTTCACCTCTGCTTTTCCCGTATTACAGGTGGCTTTAGCGCCATGACGGGTAGTTATGATCACATCTTCGTATACGCCATCCGGTACATTTTCAGCCCCTCTGTCTTCGAATTTGGCAGCCCATTTATTAAAACAATTCAATTCAGGGGCCTTTTCTGCTTCCTGTGCCGTAGCACTTAAAGCGATTACAAGTAAAAATGCTGCGAGTAATGTTCTCATTTATTGGATTTTATCAGACCAAACCTACAAAAAAAATCAGAATTGTAAAAATTATTAGTGGAATCCTTCAAAGAAGAATTATTGCATGGACTCTAGCTTTTTAATTGGTTAAGGTTATATTTGTTTATCTGCTTATTCCAAACTTAATCCCACATAACTAAAAATGAAAAAAATAGTATCGAACAAGTACATTCGCTTGTGCTTCTTGTGTGCTTTCATTCTTGTTGATCTTCTATTTATTTCCTGTAAAAAAAAGAAGGACACAGAAGAACCGTTGCCAATTGTTCCGGTCACTTCTGTCGAAAAGAAGATCACTATTTCCACCCTTCGTGCAAAATTCGCATCAAACCCATCAGCTAACTACAAGTTTCAATCTGACAGTTTACTTTATTGCACAGTGATAGCAGATGAGGTGGGTGGAAATTTTTTCAAAGAATTATTTGTAAGGGATGCGGGTGGCAGTATACGCTTGAAATTAAGAGCAAGTTCAGCTTTTGTAATTGGAGACAGCATTAAAGTGAATATTAAGGATGCTTATTTGAACAGTGAATTCGACTTTATACAACTTGACTCGGTGAATGCCAGCACCATGATCACAAAAATTACAGGTGGCTTAAATCCACAGCCGGAAATAATGACGATAGAGCAACTCATCGCTAATACAACAGCTACCAATCCACTTCAATCACGATTAGTAAGAATAAACAACGCTGAATTTTCCAATCTTAGTTACCCTACCTTTGCCGATCCGATCTTGTTTGCTGCTAAAAATCACACCATTCAGTCCTGCTCACCTGCAAAGCTAACAGTGAGGACCAGTGGATACGCTAATTTTGCATCTTCTGCTCCACCAACAGGAAATGGCAGTATCATAGGTATAGTAAGTCAATATAGTGCCGACATTCAATTAAGGATTCGAAAATTGTCTGAAGTTAGCATGACGGGGACGCTTTGTAACACAAATTATCTATCTAAAAACTTTAATGATAATTCTATTACAAGTGGAGGTTGGTCACAGCAATTAGTAACCGGAAATGTTCCATGGATCGCGTCTACCTTCAGCGGAACTACATTTGCGGTTTGCAACAATTATTCAGTTGGAGTCAATACCCCATGCGAGACTTGGATGATATCTCCGGCAATGAATTTATCAGGTTCCACAAATCCCAATCTCTATTTTCAAAACAGTTGCAATTTTACTGGCCCCCTCTTAGAAGTATACGTTTCTACTGATTACACTTCCGGCTTACCACAAACAGCCAGCTGGACACAGTTATCTCCGGCTCTCTCTGGTGGCTCTTATGTTTATGTGAATTCCGGGGCCCTTTCCTTAGTTCCTTACAAAACAAATAATACCCGCATAGGTTTTAAATACATTGGGACAGGCTCTGCAGGAAGAGCATGGCAGGTTGATGACGTTATGGTCAAGGAAAATTAATCTCTAAAATATTTTTGCTCTTGAATTGAATTATTTCGAAATTTTTCGGAAATTTGTGTTGTCTTACTGATAAATGAGTAGTATCCATTAAAAATACCTACTCAAAAAGACAAAATATCAGGGGCCTTCTTATAAGGTTCTTATCGTTAAAACAAATTTCAGTAGGCTTTCTTTTACATTTTAAAAACGAAATTATGTTAGTTAAGACATTTGGCTATGCCGTGCATGGCATCAACGCAACCAAGATCACTATTGAAGTGAGTGTGGGAACAGGAATCAATTTTTATCTAGTTGGTTTGCCGGATAATGCAGTTAAAGAAAGTCAGCACCGGCTTCACAGCGCCCTGAAACAAAACGGATACAAGATCCCAGGAAAACAGATCACAGTAAACATGGCTCCGGCTGATATTCGAAAAGAAGGATCAGCTTATGATTTGCCAATAGCCATTGGCATTCTTGCAGCAAGTGAACAGATCCCTTCGGAGAAAGTAAATGAATATGTGATCATGGGAGAAGTTTCACTGGATGGAGAATTAAGACCCATTAAAGGTTCTCTTCCAATTGCCTTGCGTGCAAAGGCAGATGGATTCAAAGGAATTATTTTACCGGAAGTAAATGCGCAGGAAGCAGGAGTGGTAAAGGGACTGGATGTTTTGCCTGCAAGAAATATAGGAGAAGTGATCGACTTTTTTTATGGAAGGTGCGAATTAACTAAAACAGAGGTCGACCTTGATCTCGCCTTTGCTGATACAAATTCAATTCCGGAATTTGATTTTTCTGATGTAAAAGGACAGGAAAATATTAAACGTTCACTTGAGATAGCAGCTGCAGGTGGCCATAATGTGATCCTCATTGGTCCACCCGGAGCAGGAAAGACCATGCTGAGCAAACGACTGCCAAGCATTTTACCTCCGCTCACTATAGATGAAGCTTTAGAAACAACAAAGATCCACAGTGTGGCCGGAAAAACCGGAAAGTCAAATCTGGGATTAGTATTGAAAAGACCTTTTCGAAGTCCACACCACACGATAAGCGACGTAGCATTAGTTGGAGGTGGAAACAATCCACAACCAGGCGAGATCAGCTTAGCGCATAATGGTGTTTTGTTCCTGGATGAACTCCCTGAATTTAAAAGAACGGTACTGGAAGTAATGCGACAACCATTAGAAGATAGGGTTGTAAGCATCAGCAGGGCTAAATTCAGTGTAGATTATCCGGCAAGTTTTATGTTGGTCGCCAGTATGAATCCTTGCCCTTGTGGTTATTATAATCACCCTGAAAAAGAATGTGTCTGTTCACCCGGTGTAGTACAAAAGTACCTGAACAAAATATCAGGACCACTACTCGATCGAATAGACTTGCATGTGGAGGTAACACCCGTACCCTTTTCGGAATTAAATAAACAGCAAAATTCAGAAGGAAGTTTACAGATCCGAGAAAGAGTCGTGAAAGCCAGAGCAATTCAAAGCAAAAGATTTGCAGAAAATGAATTCATTCATTGCAATGCCCAAATGGGAAGCAGGGAATTGAAAATTTATTGCAGTTTGGACGATGCCGGAAATTCATTGCTTAAGAACGCAATGGAACGACTAGGGCTCAGTGCCAGAGCTTATGACAGGATTCTGAAGGTGGCAAGAACAATTGCTGATCTGGATACTTCTGAAAAGATAGCTCCTAATCATTTGGCGGAAGCTATTCAATACAGAAGTCTGGACAGAGAGGGGTGGGCAGGTTGAAAATGCAAAATCACTTTCCGTTTTCAACTTTGATCTTGAAACGCAACTGCATGATTTGTTCAAGTCCTTCCGAAATATTCTTATCCTCCGGGTACAAGGGAACCAACATGCCAGGATCAGGAAGAGATTTTACAAATACAATATCTTTTTCTCCTCTTGTATTTGCTTTCAGTAATTGTTCAATCATTCTATCATAGCTGTTGGCGTATTTGGATGTAAACTTATATTGATTGCTGGTGTTAAGGATCAGTAGTGTTAAGACGGACACAGGAATAAGAATGGAAAAAAGAAAAGTGCTCATTCGTTTCAATTGAATTCTATACCCCAATACGAAAAAAAGAAAGTAAAAGTAAACAGAAAGTAAAAATGAGGAAAAAGTCCAGGCCCTTGCCGGGATAATCATTTCTTTAAGAAACAGTTTTTGAAAGCTCCAGGTAACAATGACCGAGATCAGAAATGGAAGAGTCGCAAGTAACAAGGTACGGGCCGGTCTTTTGAAAAGATCAGATACAGGATTTAATTCTTTCACCCTTCGCCCTAAAATAAAAGCGAGCATGCTGATTCCAAGTGCAAGTGGGTACTTTTTGACGAAATCCAATACAGTTTGAGTTGGTCTTTTGTCGGTTTCTCTCAATGATACAGACTTGTCTTCTGCCATTCGAAAATCATTCCTTGATCTGTTTCCCGGAGCAGACAGGCTTATTACGGCAGACAAAATAAACGTGGAGGCAGCCAAACAAACACTTTTGAAATACGGACCTTTGATGAATGATTGTAAAGCTTCTCGATGATGATATCTCAAAATAACAATCACGGAAATGATCACAGCGATTACAGAGATCGCATATACCTCTGAACTACCTCCCAGATAGGCGAAGCATATTCCAATAAGCAGTAAGTTCAAAAAATGCTTTTTTCTGTTTAGTACAAGAGCTGTTCCTGTCAGTAAGGCAACAATTCCCTGCAGATAAACAAAACTGGAGCAGATCCACCACCATGCTTCGGTTGATTGAAAAGTAAAGAAGTAAAAGGAGGCGATGAAGAGTATGCTGAAAACAAAAGATTCAATTGTGGTAAGGACAACATGAAATGCTTTTCTGCAAACCTCCTTCAAAATGAAATTCAAAGAGAAAAACAAAATAATCAGTGTGACGAGATAATAAACAAAAATGTACTTATGAAAGTCAATCAAAGGATCACTGAAATTCAACAGAACTGAAAAGTAAAGGAGAGTAGGCCACCTTCCACTCCAGGATACATAGTACTTTGAAAGAAGTTTGAAGGCGCCAAGCTCTTTGAATTGAAGAATGGAATAGATATCATCCGATGCCGCTCTGTTATATAAACCTAACATTAAATAAAAAACAAGAAAGGTCAAAGCACAGCAAAGCAGGAGTAAATTGCTAAGAACGATGGAGCTATTCTTTTGGGGCAGGTAATTCAATGGTTTTTATTAGGCGTCTTAACCAAAAATATACATTTATTTTCAAAGAATTTGTTTTGCATTGCACCGGCATGGTGAAAACAGACGAAAACACGACTTCCTTGAACAGGGGTTGATCCCAATGCCTTGCTAAATATTTAGTTTTATATGCGAATGAAAATCCTTCTTTGAACGCATTCAATAGAGTTAAAAATTATCAACATTCATGTATAGGACACACTTCTTAAAGCAAAACTATATAACTTGCACTATAGAAATTACAGGTAAATTCAAACAAGTGTTTTCGAGCATGAATAATAGAAAAAGTGTTTTCATACTTATTTTTATTCTGTTTTCATTTTTCCATCATGGACAAAATGAAAAAAAAGAATTTTGCGATGAATTTTACCGTTCCAGCATCAAAAAACAAATAAGTCTTGCTGCAAATCTATCTGCGGAAAAACTAAAAGATTATTACCCACTGATAAAGGATACATTGGAAAAAGCAAAGATGCTGATCTATTCAAAAAGCAGCAGCCAGGAAGCTCGTTTAATGGTTGATATCATTGATGCAAAACTGGAGGTTACAAAAAAGAACTATGCGAAAGCTGTTTATATTTTAGGGAATGCAATGCAGTTTCGTTCTACGGACCTTGATGATTCGTTGAGATGCTATTCCTTGATGAAATATTGTTTTGTGCAGATCAGAAATTATGTGAAAGCCTATGAGATCAATTCAAGAATGGAGTTGTTGAAGCCCAGAATGAATGACAGCGTGCAAATTGATTTCGGAATCAACAAAAGCAGTCTACTGGCAGCATTGAACTTTTACAATGAAGCCATTAAAGAAAGAAGAGCGGAATTCAATCGAGATCATACTATCAAAGATACCGATGCCGTGGCAAGCCTTTACAATGACGTGGGTGTTTATTTCAACCGTTCCAAGAATTGGGACAGTGCTGAAGTGAGTTTTTTAAAAGCGAAAGAGGTGCTAAGCGCTTTAAAATATCCTGAAAGCAAAAAAGTGCATTATGAATTCTTCAAAGCCCTTATTGGTGGAAATTTAGGTTATATCTATTTCAATAAAGGACAAACCAATAAGGCAATTCCTTTACTAAAAGAGGACATTTACTTTAGTTTAAAAGACCTGGATTATGGCAGTGCCTTCAACAGCTATAATTTAATGGTCGAATGTTATTTGAAACTTGGCAACAGAGCACTTGCGAAAAGTTATCTTGATTCAGCCGAAAATCTACTCACCTCTCGTCTAAGTGATGTGAGTCAGAGTTTGAAATACCTTTACTTAAAATCAACTTTTTATCAAGCCCAGGGCGACTACAACAAGGCCATCGGCTATTTGAATCGTTATTTCAACATCAAGGATAGTCTCAATATGCTTGAAAAAGAACAAAGTCTTCTTAACTCTGAGATCGCATTCAAAATCGAACAAAAGGAATTTGAATTAAAACAAACAAACAAGTTGCTAGAGCAAAAGAATCTGGAAGACGCGAAGAACAAAACTTCCAGAGCATACATGATAGCAGGTATACTTATTCTTTTGTTTATCATTGCACTTTTGATCTTAAGAAACAGAACTGCAAACAAAAGGGAAATGGATCTGAGTCAAAAAACGGAGCAGATCAGGCAACAGAATATTCAGATCGAACAAACATTGAAGGAAAAAGAATTATTGCTAAAAGAGATTCATCATCGCGTCAAAAATAATCTTCAGATCATCAATAGCATGCTGAGTTTGCATATTTCCAAAACTGAAGGAACGGGAAATGAAACGGTTTTAAGAGAAGCGCAACAACGCATTGGCGCTATTGCATTGACACATCAGATGCTCTATCAAAACACGAGCCTTTCTAATATTTCACTCAACGATTACATTGGTAATTTGATCCGGCAGATCGAAGAAAATATGCCGGATTCCGGTATTGAAGTAACTACTCGATTTGAAGCCAATGAATTAAAACTTAACATCGACTTCGCTGTGCCAATGGGTTTATTGATCAATGAATTACTTACCAATTCCTTTAAGCATGCCTTTCCTGCCAAGAAAAAAGGTAAGATCACGGCTAGTATTGACTTAACGGAAACAGACTGCATCATTACCGTAAGTGACAATGGAATTGGTTTACCGGAAGACTATCAGAACTCCGAGAAAAGATCCATGGGGATGGATCTGATCTACATCCTAGCTGATCAAATTGACAGTGAAATCAAAGTAGACACAGATCAAAACGGTACCGCTTTCAGTTTCAAAATCAAGCGATCTAAATTTCCGTCATGAAAGAAGCTGAGAAAATACTGCTTGATCTGAAACGGAAGATATTTAAACCTGTTTATTTCTTATCAGGAGAAGAAAGCTATTATATCGACCTCATCAGCGATTACATTGAGAACAATGCGCTTGAAGAGGCGGATCGTGAGTTTAACCAGCATATTGTTTATGGTAAGGATGCAGACCTTGCCTCGATAATCAGCCTAAGCAAGCAGTTTCCGATGATGAGTGAGTACCAGGTCATTATTGTAAAAGAAGCGCAGGGAATAAAGGAGTTCAATAAAAGTGGAGGGGATGATGAGGTAGAAGAACAAAAAGAAAATAGTTCTTCGAAACAAAGTGGAACTCAAAATTTTGCTTCCTATTTAGCCAACCCGGTTCCAAGTACCATTCTTGTTATTTGTTATAAACACAAGACCATCGATAAAAGGAGCGCGATTGCGAAAGCTTTGCAGAAGAATGCTGTCTTTTTCGAGACAAAAAAACTATATGATAATCAACTGCAGGGCTGGATAACGGATTATATTAAAGGTTTGAATTATATCATTTCACCAAAAAGCGCTTTTCTTCTCGCCGAATTCCTAGGTAATGATTTAAGCAAGATCACCAATGAAGTTGCAAAGCTGGTCATCAACATCAAACCCGGCTCAGAGATCACGGCAGATCAAATTCAGAATCAGATCGGGATCAGCAAAGACTACAACGTATTTGAGCTTCAGGATGCAATTGGTTCAAAAGATGTATTGAAAGCAAATCGTATTGCCAATTATTTTTCTGACAACATCAAAGATAATCCCAATGTTCTAACGCTTGCCACCTTATATACCTATTTCTGTAAAATACTGAAATATCATTTCCTCTCTGATAAAAGTAAGTTTGCTGCTGCCGGGGCTTTAGGGGTAAATCCTTTCTTTATCGATGCGATTGCAAAAGGGGCGAGCTATTATCCCACCACAAAACTAAAAGTGATCTTTTCGCTTTTAAAAGAATACGACCTGAAATCAAAAGGAGTGAATAACAATAGTTTTGATCAAGGAGCCCTATTAAAAGAACTTACTTTCAAGATCCTGCATTAACAAATTTTCGCAGAGCTACTTTTCCTTTTCTCCAAATTTCAAGGTTACCTCTCGTGCCTTACGGGCATAAACAGAAAATCATAACCATGAACAGTATTCCAAATTGTTCCGTTAGCTGCAAGGCAGTGAACGGAAGAGAGATCACTTTGCTTAAAATATTGATCCCCCTGCTTTTATTTCTGCTGACATCATGCGGAGCAGATGCATACGAAAAAAAATACATTGAAGAACAGGCAATCGTTGCGGATTCCATTTCCAAAGAATTCAAAGGCCTATACAGTGATACAATAAATGGTATTACACATCATTTTGTAAGAAAGGCAGATGTAAAAATGAAGGTGAAGAGCGTGATAGAAACTGCTAAAAAAATTGAAGCGGAGGCGAAAGCGTCCGGTGGATTCACAAGTTTAAGTGAACTAAGTTCAGAGATCGATCACAGAAGCAGTGCTAAGTACAATGAAGACTCCTTGATAGAACAAACCTTTTTCAATGTAAGTGGAAAGATAAAATTACACGTCCCGGCAAACACCCTGGATTCTGTCTTACAGAAAATAACTGAAATGGGTCTGTTCATCGATCATAGAAGGCTGAATGCAGACGATGTTAAAATGGAAATATTCGCTAATCTGCTTGCTGAAAAAAGATTTCAGGAATATCGGAACAAAACGGAAAAACTTTCAACTGCAAATAACACCAAAGAACAGGTTGTTCTCCGGAACAATATTCTTCAAAAACAGGAGTTGGCGGATAATAAAAGAATAGAGAATTATGAAATGACTGAAAAGATCAATTACAGTGTGATCGATCTTGAAATTTATCAGGATAAGAACATGAGTACCGCGATCCTCCCCTTGGTAAAAAACATTCCCGACTACCAGCCCTCCTTCTTTGTAAAACTTGGCGATTCACTTCAAAACGGATTCACACTGCTTAAGAATTTTATTCTGTTTTTTGCCAATCTCTGGAGTATTATTCTAATACTTCTCCTACTCTTCTTCGCAATCAGAAAAACGATACAACACTACAGCAAAACCCCTTTGAATAATTCTGTTATAAAAAACAAGACTTAATTGATCTTAGATCGGAGTTCAGCCAGAACGGCCCTCGCTTCTTCTGTTGTCAATTGCATTCCGAAGCGGATCTTTTTTGCCAGATGGCTAAACTCTATTCTTTCGCCACCTTTCACCCAAAAACTCTGATTAAAAAAATCTGAGAAATTCCCGGGAACGATATCGATCAATTTGAGTTCGTTTATTTCGTCAATGTTGAATTCATCTACCTTCCCTTTATTATTCACTTCTCTCTGATAATAGATCTTTCCCTTCGTTATCCAGATCTTCTCTCTTCCCCACTTTTTCCAGATAAATGCTCTTAGGATCTTTACTTCATAGTACGCCCAGAAAGAAAGATAAACGATCACAAAGACTTTGGCATCATTTTGAATCAACTGAAAATAGTTAATGAAAACAAGAAATCCGCAAACCGACCATGCTGCAAGCCAAAGAAAAAGTAGCATCAGCTTTTTATTGTCAGCTGTTGGCAATATCACCACGCTTAGCATGTCATCCTTCTTTAAAATACTTATGCGCTCTCCTATTAACTTCATGAATTGAATGCAAATTTAATTATCTTTAAGCCAACTGCACTAAATTAGTCGGATCATTTTATGGATCAGCCTGAAAAAAGTTTAAACCTCACCGATGCGGTCATGATCGTGTCCGGAAGCATGATCGGCTCCGGTATATTCATTGTTGCTGCTGATATGACACGTGTTCTCGGATCTCCTTTTTGGGTTTTGATATGCTGGTTGTTAAGCGGTCTGATCACACTTTTTGCAGCATTGAGTTATGGAGAACTAGCCGGAATGATGCCGGAAGCGGGGGGCCAGTTCATTTATATCAAAAAAGCATACGGAAAACTGACAGCATTTGTTTATGGATGGACTGTGTTCACAGTGATCCAGACCGGCGTGATCGCTGCAGTTGCGGTTGCCTTTGCGCGATTTATGGGTGTACTATTTCCCTATTTTGACGAGAAAAATATTTTATTTCAAATAGGAACATTCGAATTAAGTTCTACAAAGGTGTTGGCCGTTATTTCTATCTTCTTTCTAAGTTTTCTGAATTCAAGAGGCATCAATAATGGCAAACTGATCCAGAAAGTCTTCACGAGTACAAAGATCATTGCCTTGCTGGGTTTGATCGTACTTGGACTTTTCATTTCCGGAGAACACTCTTACTGGTCAAAGAACATGGATCTGAGTTTTCATGGAACGAACGGCGACACCAGCACAACTGCCTTGCTTTCAGCTATAGGAGTTGCACTCATAGGTTCCCTTTTCAGCAGTGATGCTTGGAACAACGTAACTTTCATTGCAGGTGAAATAAAGGATCCGAAAAAAAATATTCCATTAGGATTATTGATTGGTGTCCTTCTTGTCACTATACTCTATATTCTCGCAAATGTTGCCTATTTCATTCTACTTCCAGCATTAGGAAGTGAAACCGGAATAGATGTGATCGAAAGAGGAGTGGCCTTTGCTCAGAATGACAGAGTAGGAACGGCCGCACTCAATATCGTTCTTGGTGATCTTGCTACGGTGGTCATGGCTGTGCTTATCATTATTTCAACTTTTGGCTGCAACAATGGATTGATACTTTCCGGCGCACGCTTATTTCAGGCAATGGCGAACGAAGGTTTGTTCTTTAAAGCAGCTGCAAATACAAACAGATTTCACGCTCCTTCTACTTCCCTCTGGATACAGGCAATTTGGGCATCTGTGCTTTGCCTAAGTGGCTCTTATGGCTCTTTACTGGACTATTGCACATTTGCTTCGTTGGTGTTTTATATTATCACAATCTCTTCAGTGTTCTATTTCCGTTTCAAAATGCCGGATGCTCCCCGTCCTTATAAGGCATTTGGTTATCCCATTATTCCTGCACTCTATATCATTATCACACTTTTTATTTGTATTGATCTTCTTATCTTTAAACCCCAAAATACAGTGTGGGGTCTGGTGATCATGTTCATTGGTATTCCGGTTTATTATCTTTTTCAGTTAAAAAAAGATCAAAGAATTCATAAATAACTATTTCGGATTTAACCGACAGCAAAGAAGAGGCCTGCTGGTAATGTGCAGCTTTTGTCTTCTTCTTCTTGGTGTTCGAATGATCTATCCGTACTTTATTACACCTGATGAGATCGTAGTTGAAAATCTCCCTTTGCTGAAATCGGATAGTGGATCTTATCATCCCGTAATTGAAAATTCAAAATCGACTGGATCTGTCACTAAGGTTGAACTCCATTCTTTCGATCCGAATCAGGTTGGATTCGAAGAACTTTGCGGTCTTGGATTCTCCGAAAAAACTGCACGGATATTTCTCAAGTTTCGTTCAAAAGGATTTGTGTTTAGAAATAAATCCGATCTCAAAAAAGTATATGGAGTAAATGACAGTCTTTATGACAAGCTTTCCCCTTTTATTCGAATTGAAAATTCAGACGTTTCAGGAAAGATCGCAAACGTGCCTACGATCAGTAAGGTTACTGGAAGAACAATAGAACTCAATGCTGCTGACAGCGCTGCCTTGACTGAACTCAATGGCATAGGACCATCTTTTGCGAAAAGGATCATCAAGTACAGGGAGCTTTTGGGTGGCTATTCAAACAAAGAACAGCTGAGAGAAGTATACGGATTGAATGAAGAATTATTTGAGAAAATAAAAGGGGGTGTGAGTGTGAATGCCTCGTTGATCAAAAAAACCAATTTAAATGAAAGTGATTTTAAGACGATCAACAGACATCCTTATCTCAGTTATGAGATCACCCGATCAATTGTCAATCAAAGAAAAAGTGTTCCGATCACACCTGAGGTTCTAAAAGAGATCCTGCAGGATGACGAAATTTTTGAAAAACTGAAAGCTTATATTGCTTATTGATCAGGGAGCTGTTTCTCCGAACACTTTTTTGAGCAGGTCGGTAACTCGCGCCGTGGGATTTTTCCTGATCTTAACCTCTTCATCACTTATCAAAATCATCAGGCCGTTGATGGCTTTATTCGTGACATATTTATCCAGATCCGGATTCTGTTTTTTTACTCCAGGCAATTTGTTATACGTTGTCACCAACGGATTCCAGTAACTGGTCACTTTCACTGTATTAATTGCCTCCTTGACTACGGGAAGAAACTCTCCTTCTAAGGGGGAATAAGTGGTCTTTCTTAAAAAATTTGTTGCTGCCGTATCAGCTCCTTTTAAAATTGCAAATCCATCCTGCACACTCATGTTTACAATGGCATTGGTAAAAATTGGCGCAGCTTTTTTGGCTGCTTCTTCCGCCGCTCTATTCAGGCTTGTTTCAAACTCAACGATCTTCTTCTCCATTCCCATTTTCATTAACTTCTCTTTCATGTCCTTGGCTTCTTCCGGCCAAGGAATGAACAAACGAGGATTTTTGTAATAACCATCTGCTTTGCTGGCCAAAGAAGAAGAATTGTTTGTACCAATACTCAAAGCTTCTTTCAATCCTTTGATCACTTCTTCATTCGTCAATTTAGGCTTATTGTCTCCGGTCTTTACAATTGTCTTTGTTTTCTTATCAAGACTGTCTTTTGCTTTTTTTAATTTATCTTTCAGACTTTGTGAAAAAGAAGTTCCGGCAACTAAGATGAAGAATAAAAAAATAGCTTTTTTCATGTTTCTGGATTTTATTCTCACAAATATAATTTACATAATTATCTTTATGCCATACATTTTGTTAATTTATCATGAAGGCTGAAATATTAAGTATTGGAGATGAGATCTTGATCGGGCAGATCAACAATACCAACAGTGTCTGGATCGCGCAAGAACTAAATAATATAGGAGTTAAAGTAGTTCATATGACCACTGTTTCTGATGAGGAATCAGCTATTCTTGAATCATTGACCAGTGCCGAAAAAAGAGCCGATTTGGTTTTTATCACCGGTGGACTTGGTCCAACAAAAGATGATATCACCAAGAAATGTTTCGCTTCATTTCTAAATGTTCCTTTAGTAATGGATGAAAAAGTTCTTGATCAGGTTTCAACTTTTTTCTCTGTGAGAGGTAAGCAGCTCAGTGAATTGAATAAGTTGCAAGCTTTAGTGCCGAAAGGTTGCTTTGTGATTGAAAACAAGAACGGAACGGCTCCAGGTATGTGGATGAAAAAAAATAAAACTGTATTTGTGAGTATGCCGGGTGTTCCCTATGAAATGAAATTGATGATGACGAACATTGTGTTGCCTAAGATCAAGGCAGAGAATCAACTTCCATTCATTTATCACAAAACTATTTTAACGCAAGGTATTGGAGAAAGCGTCATTGCCGAAATGATTAGTGATTGGGAAGATTCTTTAGCCGACAAAAATATCAAGTTAGCGTACCTGCCACAGCCGGGTATGGTTCGTTTACGACTTTCCTCTTCCGGAAAAAAAGAAGAAGTTAAAAGATCTGTTGATGCAGAATCTGAAATTCTCATTAATAAATTAAAGAAATTTGTTTTTGGAATTGAAGATTATGGAGCCCCTACTCCCAAATTAGAGGAAATTATAAGTCAATTACTCCGTAGTAAAAATGAAACATTGTCGCTTGCTGAAAGTTGTTCAGGAGGATTTATCACTTCGTTGATCACTGCAATTCCAGGAGCATCTGAGATCTTTAAAGGAGCCATTGTTCCCTACAACAATATTGCCAAACACGAACTGGTCAACGTGAACAAAGAGATCTTTGATACCGTAGGAGCAGTTAGTAAAGAATGTGTAGAGCAACTTGCAAGACACACAAGAGAGTTGTTTCATTCTGATTATTCGATTGCTGTATCCGGAATTGCAGGTCCCGGCGGAGCAACTGCAGAAAAGCCCGTTGGCTTGGTTTGGGTTGCGATCAGTGATGAGAATGGTGTGTATTCGAAAGAATTTCGTTTTGGCGATGATCGTCAAAGAAACATCACAATGACTTCTAGTGCAGCACTTCATTTTTTAATAAAGCATATTGAGAAAAAAAGAGTTTAGTTCTTTTTATTTCGGTTGACTACTATCTAAATCGAATTTATTAGTCTAAATCTATTTAATGTCCTCTCTTTTTTACACCAACGGTTATTGTGTACGTCGATAAAATTATTATCTTCGTCGACTTTTATACTAATTTCATGAAAAGAAAAGCCTTCGTTATCATCTCTTTCTTCCTGAGCTCAGGATATTATTTTTCTCAAACTAAATCTGATCCGAGTACAAACATTGCTATTGGTGCACCTGCACCTGGCCTTCACGTGATCAATACTGCTGCAGAGCAAAGTGATTATTTTGGTTTTGATAATAAAATAAAGGCGATAACAATTGATGGTACTGTTCCAATTAACCTACCCACCAAAAAAGGGTATTTGGTTAGAGCTGAATACAAGGCCGTAATAAATGATTGGTTTAAGGCACACAATGCATTAGTTAAGCCAGAATTTCAATCCACTTTAATACAAGATTAAATTATGAGATCAATTAAATTGTCCTTGCTGCTTCTCTTGGTATTGAATTTCACGAGAGTTTTCAGTCAATCCCTCACCTGCTTATCGCCAACGCTTGTTTTCAGAAACGCAAGTATCAACGGATGGCCTTTGATCGGTTCCAGTATCAATTGTAATTTCGGAGGCTTGATCGCTGTTCTTACTGAACCAAGCATCAACGATCCTATACTCACACAGGGAAATTCTCCCTGCTTAAGATTACAAACAAGTTTAACTAATCCCAATTCCACAACTAATAATTCAATCTCGCTATTTCAGGGGACAACGAACGTTGGAGCCGTTTGTGGTACCTGCGCCGTTAGCGTTCCAAACAATTCACTCTTCACCCTTTATTGGTCTGGACTTGCACCGTCAATGTCGCACAGCTTTGCTTTTTGCAATGTGAATATTGCTTCCAATTTTACTTATTCATTATACAGTTGTTATTCGAATGCAGTGATCACTTCCGGAACATGGAATAATAGCATTGCAAATAATTGCGCCACAGTTACAATTCCTGCTAATACTTCTATTGGTACTGCTTCTTATGCCATTTCACCAACAGTATCTCCGGGAGCGATTGTTTCCAATCCAGGAACAGGTTATATCATCTATAATCCAGCACAAATGGCACCGGGAGTTTACACAATTACATATACTTTTGATAGTCAAAATAGCTGCACAACAACGGCAACCAAAACACTGCAAATCGTGAATCCTTTCTTGGGCAGTGGTTCTGCATGGACTGTTCCTGCACCTTTATGTCCGTATTCAAATTGTGTTAGTCTTGCGGGTCAATTAAATATTGGTGCATATACCGGTGGGACTTGGAGTGGAACCGGTGTATCTTCAGGTTCGTTTTGTCCAACTATAAGCGGCGCTGGGTCATTTGCCGTAACTTACTCCGTTGGAGTCACAGCTGTTTGCAGCGCAACCAACACCAACACCATTGTGGTATCACCTCAGCCTACTGCAAATGCAGGTGTAACAAAATCAGTTACCTGTGCCAACGCATCTACAATTATAACCGGAAGCGGTGGAGGAACGTACAGTTGGTCACATAGTGGAATTTTAGGAAATAATTTTTCTTCTGCTCAAAATCCTACCGTTAGTCCAACAGGTACATACAGTTTGGTTGTGAATAATGGGACTTGTGCCTCTGCTCCTTCAACTATGGTCGTAGTTCCAAACTTTACAAGTCCGGCTCTTCCAACCAATACTGTTTCAAATGTTTTAACCTGTTTAAATACAACTGCGGTGATCAACACAACAGGATCAGGCGTTACCTACTCTTGGTCCGGCCCTGGCATTGTTTCAGGGTCAGCTACTGCGAACCCAACTGTGAATTTGCCCGGAACCTATACATATGTCGTTACCGATAACTTCAATGGCTGTACCAATATTGGAACAGCTGCGGTTTCTCAAAATACAACAGTGAGCGTTACAGTCAATACGGTTGGAGTGATCACTTGTGTAACCAATACGATTTCAATCAACGCCAATCAACCCGGATATTCTTATACATGGTCTGCACCAGGTGGTGGGCTTATCCTATCCGGACAATCAACTCCAACAGTTAACGTACAAGGTATAGGAAATTATTCTGTAATAGCCATGAATCCTGCTAATGGTTGTACAGTATTGGCAGTGGCCGGCACAAGTGTGAATACAGTTCAGGCTGTTCCGAATGTTTCGGCAAGTGGAACAGTAAATTGTATTTCAAACAGCGTGACGCTTTCATCATCATCCAGTGGTGTGACATTTACATGGATTGCTCCCGGTGGCGCAACCGTTACCTCGCCCAATAGCGCCAACACAAACGCGAATGGGTCTGGAACCTATACGTTAAATGTGACAAATACAACGAATGGCTGCGTCAATTCCAACACCGTTAGTGTGATCACTCAAACAAATGCGCCAAGCGCTAGCATTGTAAACAACCCAACAATTACTTGCGCCAATTCAACCGTTACAATCAACGGAAATCCGGGCGCAGGCGTAAGTTACAGCTGGAGTGGTCCGGGCATTGTAGGCTCAAACACCACACAAAACGTGAGCGTGAACAGTGGTGGGATTTATACTCTTGCTGTAATAAGCACAAGCAACGGATGTGTTTCACCACCGGTTACTGTAACGATCAATACAAATTTTACAACACCTACTCTTTCTGCACTTAGTCAAACTGCTTCACTTATTTGTGCTTCACCAAGTACTGCGTTATCTGGCACTGCAAATCCGGGGGGAAGTACCTATACATGGACTTCGAGCGGAGGAGGGTTTATAGGAGGAGTGAACGGACAAACGGTTGCGGTGACAACTGCAACAAATTATTTTCTCATCAGCACACATCCCGTTACCGGCTGCACCACATCCTTATCTTATACTGTGATTCCAGACATAAACGCCCCTACTTTTTCACTGAGCAACAGTTCTCCCAGCATTACATGTTTTGGTGCTCCTTCAGTTAGTGTGACGATCACTTCTACGATCCCTATCTCTTCCTACACCTGGTCTCCTTCTCTTGGAATAGCAGGCCCAACCAATACGTCAACTGCTACATTTACTTTATCAGGCACTTACACTGCAGTTATCACCTCAACCAATGGATGCTCTTCCAATGTAGTGATCACAGTTGCTACAGCTACAAATGCTCCTGTAATGGTTGCAGGAACGGGAACAGCACAAAACCTTTCCTGTACGAACAGTCTCGTTTTAATTGCGCCAACATTCAGTCCTTCTTCTAATTTAACTTTTACATGGTCAGGTCCCGGCATTGTTGGTTCACCTAACAACAGCAGTGTACAAGTGAATGTTGCAGGAAATTACAGCTTAATCGTCACCAATACGCTGACCGGTTGCAGCACAACATCAATTATTATTCCAGTAACAGGCAACAATACTGCGCCAACTTTATCTGTAAGTTCCAGTTCCAGCTTAGGGATTATTTGTCTTCCCGGTTCAAGTACTGTTAATCTTACGGCCAGTTCTTCCGGTGCAGTTTCCTATAGCTGGAGTAATGGTTCTACCAATTCAAGTATCTCAACAACGGTCGCAGGGGTTTATACAGTAGTTGTTACTGATCTTTCTTCAGGATGTTCAACAACAGGAACAATAAATGTGCAAAATAATACTTCCGCCCCAACATTAACAGCAAATGCAATAGGGTATCTTCCTTGTTCATCTCCGTCTACAACTACATTATCTGCTCTGAGTTCTAACACCAACGTGATCTATTCCTGGAATGGACCTTTGAATGGTATTAACAATGGAAGCAATACCTCAATTCCTACCGTGTCACTCCCGGGCACTTACACCGTAACAGTTACCAATCCTTTAACCGGTTGCAGTACAACGGCAGCTGTAAGCGTAACGCAGATCACTGTTAATGCTCTAGCAGCATCTGATGTAACTGTTGGGTCAGCACCTTTACCTGTGAACTTTAATAATCTTAGCGGTGGTGCCACAACCTATTCTTGGAATTTAGGAGACGGGAATACCAGCAACCAGACGAATCCTTTGAATACATATACTACGGCCGGAACTTACACTGTGATCTTATATGCAATGAATGGTTCTTGTATGAGCTCTGATACGTTGATCATAGTTGTAAAGCAAGGACTTGGAGTTATTCCGGAGATCTTTACTCCAAATGGAGACGGAAAAAATGATGTTTTTGATATAAAAGGACTTGATGCTTATCCGAAAAATTCATTACACGTTTTCAATCGCTGGGGTAACCCGGTTTATTCGGCTGAACCATATAACAATGATTGGAACGGTAATCCAAATGAAGCAGGAAAAACGGGATCAGGGAAACTCCCTTCGGGCACATATTATTACATCCTAGATCTGGGTGATGATCAAAAAACTATTTATAGAGGATTCATTCAATTACAGTACTGATAAAAGTAAATTCACAAAATGAAGATAATGAAATTAAATACCCTTCTTGCCATTGCAGCTTTCGCTTTAATGGGCAACAGCCTGATGGCTCAACAGGAAATTCAAAACTCCTTTTACATGTTCAATAGTTCAGTTCTGAATCCTGCCTATGCAGGAAGCAGGGACGCATTAAGCATGGTGGTTGATTACAGAAATCAATGGACAGGATGGACAGGAGCACCACAAACTGCGAATTTTATTGCACATACACCGTTGGTCAGAGAATCGATCGGCGTTGGGTTGAATGTAGTGAGTGATAAAATAGGGCCGACTGATAAAAATTCCATTTTTGCAGACTTTGCTTATAGAATAAAACTCAACAGCAAGAACGACAGGCTGTGCTTCGGACTCAGAAGCGGTGTTGATCTCATCCGAAATAACTTTTCAAATCTGAAGATCAATGATGCAACCGATCCGCTTTCAAGCAATAACGTCAATTTCAATACAAATGCTTTCAACGTTGGTGCTGGAATCTACTATTACGGAAAAAGGCATTTTTTGGGAATTACTGCGCCTAAGATCATTCCGACTCAACTGAGCACCGATGCTTTGTTTGCTGCATCTAAACAAGTTCTGCATTATTATTTCATTGGTGGATATGTTTGGAAACTGAACAGTCTTTGGGATCTTAAACCAGGTTTTTGTGTGAAGTATACACAAAACGCTCCTATCTCTGTTGATGGAAATATCTCTGTATTATTCAATGATAAGATCTGGTTCGGTATCATGTACAGGCATGGTTCTGCAGGTGGTGCGAATGTAGTTTATAATGTGACCAAACAATTAAGAATTGGTTATGCTTATGATTATACGATCTCTAAAATGAGCAGCTACAGCCCAAGCACGCACGAGGTGATCATTGGATTTGATCTTATCCCTCATCACAAAGCATTAAAATCACCAAGATATTTTTAATAACTACAAAGTTCCATGAAGAAGTTTTTATCCCTTATTGTTCTGATCATCACCATAAACGTAAATGCACAGTCGTTTAAAGAAAAGATCGCCGACAAAAAATTTGACAACTATGAATATGCTTCAGCATCTTCTATTTACGAAGAACTTTCTCAAAGCAAACATCCTAAGTTAAAATATCATGTTAGAGCAGGTGAATGCAATCTCAATGCAGGATCTTACGAAAAAGCGCAGGTGTATTATGAAAAAGCTTATGCAAGTTCCGGCATGACAGATCATGATCTTTACAACTACTATCAGGTATTGAAATACAATTCTCACTATATAAAAGCAAATGAAGTGTTTGCCAAGATCAACGACAATCAATACAAGTTGATACGTGATAACTTGAATAGTAAAAAACTGAGTATTGAAGAATTGATGAAAGACTCAAGCAGTTATTCTCTTAAACGACTTGACATCAATTCTGATGAAAGTGATTTTTGTCCTTATGTGGTGAATAACGAAATGTATTTTCTCTCTTCAAGACGTAATACATCCTTTCAGGGATCAAAATACGGATGGGATAATTCTTATTATCTCGACGTTTACAAAGGCTATATTGACGGAAACAACGTAAAGAACGAGGAACACCTGAAAGAAGGATTAAAAACAAAAGTGCACGAAGGTCCGCTTTGTTTCACAAAAGACGGTAATACGCAGTTCATCACCCGTAATAATTTCTTTCACAAAAAAATGAAGGAAAGCAAAGAACATAAAGTGAACTTGAAAATTTTCATCAGAAAAAAGGAGAATGAAAAATGGACTGACTGGTCTGAGTTTCCTTTCAACAGTGACGAATATTCATGTGGACACCCTGCGGTTAGCAGTGACGGAAAAACGCTCTACTTTGTATCAGATATGCCTGGTACATTAGGAATGGCAGATATCTGGGTAAGTCATTTGAACAACAACGAATGGAGTAAACCTGAAAATCTGGGACAGCACGTGAATTCAGAAGGAAGAGAAATGTTTCCTTCTTTGTTTGAAGATGAAGTGTTGTTTTATTCAAGTGACGGGAAAACCGGATTAGGTGGACTGGATGTATTTTATACCGTGCCTGGAGGTGATGGCTATTTTGAAGCACAAAACCTGGGCTATCCCATTAACTCAGCACACGATGATTTTGGGTTCTATGGAAAATCAAATACAAGTGGATATCTCTCTTCTAACCGTGGAAAAACAAAGGATGACATTTATAGTTTTGAATCTAAAAAATCCATCATCAGTTCTTCAATCAAAATGATCGTATTAGACAAAGAAAGTAAAGAGATCATGAAAGGTGCTGAAGTACATGTGATCGATGAAGAAGGAAAGCCCGTTGCCAATCTTGTGAGCGATGAGCACGGAGAGGTGAAAGTAAATGTTCTTCCGGGAAAAAACTACAAGATCAGAACGCTGAAAGATGGTTACAAAGAAAGCGTGAGTGTTATTAAAGAAAATGAGATCGCTAAATTAGCCAATTCTAAAAAAGAGTTATTAGTTGAGAAAAAGATATACGGCTTGCTTTGTCTGATCGCTGATGCAGAATCATTGTCTCCAATTGAAAATGTGAAAGTGACCATTACCGATGCCTTCAATAAGAATGACGTGATGAGCTTTACGACTGATAAGAATGGTGACTTTAAACACATTTATAAGGATAAGAAGAAGGGTGATGAGCTTTCTTATATTGTTAAGATGGAGAAAGAAGGATACCTCACCAAGACACAGCCGGTTGATTTTGAACTAAAAAAAGAAGGTTATGTGCTTCTTCATGAATTTTTAAATACAAAGATGTACAAGATCAAGATCGGTGCTGATATCGGAAAAATGGTCGATCTGAAACCTATCTATTTTGATCTGGGTAAATTCAATATTCGTCCGGATGCAGCAGTTGAATTAGATAAGATTGTAACCTTACTCAAAGAAAATCCATCCATGACCATTGAGTTGGGATCACATACAGATTGCAGAGGTAGTGCTGCAAGTAACATGTCTTTATCTGACAAGCGTGCCAAATCAAGTGCAGCTTATGTAGTTTCAAAAGGAATTTCGGCAAATCGTATTTACGGAAAAGGATACGGTGAGTCAAAGCTGATCAACGGATGTAAATGTGAGGGTGCCGTACAATCAAAGTGTGACGAAGATACGCACGCACAAAATCGTAGAACGGAATTTAAAATTGTGAAGATTAAAAATTGATCAATTAGAATAGTTGTTTTGCAATTTTCAATTAAGAGTATTATCTTTTATTTGTCATTTTTAGAAGGAAAATTCCCTGATAATCCTAAATATCTATTAAAAATTTTCTTATCGATTGAGACTTAATTCCTGAATGTCCTTCAGCCACTCTTCAAGAAGTTTTAATTCATTTACTTCAAAAAAACCTTCTTTAATTAACCGTTCATAACACTTATACAAATTTTCAGACATGTACTCTTCACCTAAATTAAGCTCAAGGGCTAAAAGTATATTCATAAATTCTTCATTTCTTAAATAACCATTTAATTCCTTCTGAAAATCATTCATTATGTCATGTTGATTTCTATATTGCTTTACTGTTGGACTGTAAAAAGCAATATTAGCTTTACACGTCCACAAAATTCTTTGGGCAATAAAACTTCTCCAGATATCTGTCATTCGAAAACTACAATAAGAAGGTAAATACAACAATGGAAAAGCAAATTTAAACCATAAAGTGTTCTGACTATTAAATGGGCAAATAACTTGATGGTTTAAAATAATATCGGAAGCATTTTTAAAGTAAAATTCTTCCTTATTAGTTAATCGGTAAATAGCATCTACATCGGGGTCTCCATTTACTAATCCCTGTTGTATAGGGCAAAAAGAAGTTGTTTGTTCAGGTATAATAACATTCGATTGATTAATCTCCTTTAATAGGAACCCGCGAGGCCAAATCTTCTTATCAGAAAAAAAACTATACACATTTAACCATCCCTTATTAGAATACATATTGCCTGTTACGTTGGACTTCCTCTTCTTCCAAAATGATTCAAAAGGATCATTATCGTCATCCGTTTCCAGAATTGAAGTAAATCCGTTCCTAATTGCATACAAATATCCGACATTCTTTCTGGCATAGGTATTTTCTGGAAGAAGTGCGGTTAAATTAAATCCACAATTATTTTGACTTTCTATATTTAAATAATCGCCATATGATAAATCGAAACTTGTAGGCGACTTTCGATCGCCTGCTATAACGAGCCCGTAACCAGATTGTTTTGCGCCGCTTGCAATATTCTGAAGTATGTTAGACTCAGAAGTTTGAATTGTGGTAATTACAACACATGTTTTATCCATATTAACAATACTATTTTTTTATTTTATCTACTATTCGCTTCGTAAAATAATAGAAAAGAACTTGAATTGAATTTGAAATTGATTTGAAAGATACATTAGGTGAAGGTGACGAATATATAATTGGTGTTTCAATATACTTATACTCCCTTAAAAGATACTTAAGTTCCGTTTGATAAAAATGTGCTTCAGATTTTAATTCAAATTTGAGAAGTTTTTCAACAACTCCTCTTTGAAATCCTTGAAAGCCAGAAGTCATATCAGAATAATTAGTGCCAAGCAATAAATTAGAAATACGAGTTCCATATTTTGATAATAATTTACGCTTTAAAGAACAACTCATCATTCGCCCACCTTCAACGAATCTACTGCCATAAACACAGTCATATTCCTTGTCTAGTAAGCTAAAAAACACAGGAAGGCTTTCTGGCTCGTGTGATAAACCAGCATCCATCTCAATAACCCAGTCATGTCCTCTAATATATGCCTCCCTATATCCTCTAATATAAGCATCTACTACATTCCTATTCTCAGGTGAAAAGACAACTTTAAATCTAAGATCAGTACTCTCAAGGCTTTTGCATAATTCCAACGTGCGATCTTTCGAAGCCTTATCTAATACTATATATACCGTCACATTCACTATCAGATCTAGTACTTTAATTAAACGACTAGTGAAGATTTCAAAAGTTAACGCTTCGTTAGCCATTGGGATAATAATAGCTATATTTTTAGAATAATTTTGTTTCATCAATTTGATTCCAAGCGCTTGATTTGTAATTCTATTTCCTTTACTTTACTAAGATTTCCAGCACCTTTCTCCACGTCTAGTAAAAAATGAAATATTTCAATATATCTTTTTCTTGGATATGAACTTAGGAAAATATCAGGTCTTTGATTTAGAGCATTAAACAAACTTCTTGAAACTCTTAAAAAGTCATCATATGACTTTTCATTATTATACAAATCCAATAACACACTATAAACAAATGGATTAAATGGGTCTTTCCTCAATAATTGCTCCGCTAAATCAATCGCTTTAATTTCATCCTTATTATTTATATAATTTTTCAGTAACATCAAACAGCCATTAATTTCTTTCTTTTGTTGACTACAATCCTCGATTAGCATATTCTCTGCTTCATTCTTTAAACCATTTATATCAAAGATCACAGCTAGTTGAATTTTGGAGCTGAGCTTTGTATAATATGTTCCAGGGTCATCTCGTAACATGTCGGAAATTTTATCAATTGACTTATTTCCATTATGAATATATATCCAAGACAACATGTTGATCAAATTAAATGCAATTGAGGTTGAGAGAATATAATTTACAATCACTGAATTCCAACCCGAATGTTTGGATAGAAAATATGTTACTGAAACAAATAATAATGGGAAAGGATAACACATTAAGTCCCAATCGGCGCTTCCTCTTTGTAAGTTAGTGACTAACAAAATGAAAAAAGGTCCTAAGAACGCGAGAATGAATACAGATTCTTCAATCTTTAATCTCATTTTAAGAATCCGGTGAATAATAATTGGAAAATAAATCAAAACTAATATTCCACCTCCTAATATAAATCCATTAAAAAGTTCCCAAAAATGTGGTACTGTAAAAAAACCAAAATAGTGTTTTTCAGGAATGCCATATAATGGAAGCGTAAATTCACTTTTAAGAAAAAACACTAAAATGAACCCGGTCACGGAAATTAAAGAAACCATAAGGTAAATTTTCCACTTTTTAATACTAGATATTTTCCTTTTTAAGTTGTCATTTACATGTACAATTAATAAAATAAAAGAAGGGATCAATGAAACATTTAATAAGTGCAAAGCAATTGATAAAAGTAAAACTAAAAAACAAAAGAATAAATTCTTAGCAATTGGTGCCTTTATTGTCTTAATAAGTAAGAGACAATAAGCCATCATACAAACAGAAGGTGTTGAATACACTTCTACATAACCACAAAAAATTAAAACTAATGGTGTGAATAATAACAATGCGAAAAGTCCATAACGTAAATTCCTTTTTGCAAACAATTCAATGCAAATCTTGCGCGAAATAACTGCATAAATTCCACCCATCAAACAACTGTAAATAACAAACAATTGATGTTCACTAAAACCTGTTTCTTTGAATAAAAATAGGTAGTATTGCAAAGTTTTCATGGTTAAATACTCTGTGTAAAGAATGTCTCCTTTCACAACCTGCATTAACCTAATATTGTAATCGCCTAAAAAATCATATTTAACTCGAAAAAAATAAAATAATATAGCAGTTACAATAAATAGAAAAAAATTGCCCTTAATAAAAGAAGGAGTGGTCAAAAAAAGTTTTTTTAGACCTAATTCAAATGTTTTAATCGTCAACCTATTACTCTTAGGAATAACAATTAAAATAAGTAAAACAAATAATATAAAACTTAAAGAATTGGGAAGATAGGTTAAGTTATCAAATCCCCAGTCTCTATTCAATATTGAGTAATCTCCAATTTCATCTTCTAAAATTACTAAAGTGCCGAACAAAACCACAAGAGTAATAGTACTCGAGTAAATCAAGAAGTGTGAGTTAAAATATTTTGCAATAAGGCCCTTCAGCTAGTCAATGTTTATATTTACTTTGACTACTAATTTAGTGTTTTTAAAGCTTTTCTTAGAGAAAATACCAAATTGCTATTAAATAAATTGAAAAAGCCGAATGTGCGACTTTAATTAGCTTGCCTTACAAAACTAATTATTCCTTTATCATTCGTTTTGGATTAATCAACTTATTCTCTATAACTAAACTGTAGATATAAATACCAGATTGGTGTCCTTTCCCCTTTTACGAATTTCCTTTGAACGTCTGCGAATATTTAAATTCACGATACGAATACATAATTCTACTCTTCAAAAGAACCAATTGCTTTAATTTTAGTTTAATTAAAACTAGAGCATATGAAAAAGCAATTAATCTTTATCTTACTTCTTGTGGTTTCTGGCAAATTTCTTGGGCAAGAGTGGATGGCTCAAAACCCTGATGAAAAGAATTTTTATCGGATACAATCCGCCTTTAATGAATACTGGAAAGGCAAAGACATTACACAAAAAGGCAAAGGCTATAAACAATTTAAAAGATGGGAAGCTTATATGGAGCCGAGAGTATATCCCAGTGGAGATATTACTTTACCTTCAAATACCTGGCATCATTATGAAGAGTACTTAAAATCGAGTGCCAATCAGGCTTCCAAAATTGCTGTTACAACCTGGACTCCTATGGGACCTTTCGGAGCTCTCAGTGGAACAGACAATACAGGAGGTCCACGTAAAGCAGGCCGCTATAGTTTTATAACTTTTCATCCGAGCATTCCTAGCACATTCTGGTGTGGTTCATGCTCTGGAGGATTATGGAAAACAACGGATAATGGAGTGAGTTGGACAACAAATACAGATAATTTGGGAGTGATAGGATGTACCGATCTTGCGGTTGATCCTACGAATCCAAATATTATGTATTTAGCAACTGGAGATGGAGATGCAGGATATACCAATTCAATTGGAGTTTTAACTACTACGAATGGTGGTGCAAGCTGGGCACCTACCAGTCTCACCTTCGCTGTAAGTGTGGGAGTACGACTCAGCAGAATCATTCTTGATCCAACCAATTCTCAAAAAATAATTGTTGCAGCGAGTAATGGCATCTACACCTCAACGAATGCCTTGACTTCTTACACACAAGTAGGAAATGTGAAAACCTGGGACCTGGAGTTCTGCCCACTTGGAACAAACACAGTTTATGCAGGAGGAGGAGGTTCTTTTTCTGTTTCTACAAACGGTGGAATGTCATTTGTACAAGTAGTTGCAGGAATCCCGACTCCAGCAAATGCAAGATTGTCCATTGCAGTAACAACAATTAATCCTTCTTATGTTTACGTGCTTGCATCAACAAGTAACGGTACGCTGAATGGCGTTTATCGTTCAATGAATTCAGGCGCAAATTTTTCTTTGATGGCCAACACCCCGAATCTGCTCGATGATGATTGTTCCAACCCAAACACAAACGGTCAGGGCTGGTTTGACCTCGCCATCGCAGCATCTCCAATTACACCGGGAGAAATAGTTGTAGGAGGGATCAATGTTTGGCGATCGATGAATGGTGGCAGTACCTGGACCGTTATTGGATGTAGAAATGGATACATTCCCGGAAATCCTGCTTACATACACGCCGATCAACATGACCTGGAATATAATAATGGAATATTATATAGCGCTAACGATGGGGGTGTTTGTCGCTATACCGGCACAGCGTGGAATGATATAACAGGAAACGCAAACATTGCACATATTAATCGTATTGGACTTTCTTCACTTTCACCAAACTTATGGGTGACGGGACATGTAGATAACGGAAGCAACGTTTATAACAACGGGGTATACGATGCCGGCATGCACAGTGATGGAGAAGATTGTTTTATTGATCGAACAAACGATCAGATGGTTTATGCATCTTATCAAAATGCCGGTCTTCATCAATCAAGTGATGGAGGGAATACATATACTCCTTGTGTAAGTGGCAATCCGGGTCCAGGTGCCAATCCTGCTCCTTGGAAACAAGATCCAGTAACAGCTACCACTTTTTGGGTTGGCACAAAAAGATTGTACAGATCTACATTGCCCGGAATTATTTTATGGCAGCCTTGTGCAGGAGTTATGTCAGGAACAAATGCTGCACAATTCATTACAGATTTCGCAGTGTCTCCTGCAAATAATCAAGTTGTCTTCGCTATTCATGGAACAACAGGAGTGTTCCGATCTTACAATGCAGGTGCAACATGGACATTAAGCAATACCGGCTTACCCGGTGGAATTGCAAAAACATCTATTATCGCACATCCAACAAATACTGCAATTGCATGGGTGACCTGCAGTGGTTACTCCTTTGGGCAGAAAGTATATAAAACAATCAATGGAGGTGTTAATTGGAATCCAGTTCCTACTGTAGCCCCATTGCCAAATATTCCTGTCAATTGTATTCTTTATGAACCAGGAAATCCGAACGACAGAATTTATATTGGCATGGACGTTGGCGTTTACTACATTGACAATACCATGCCTTCTTGGGTACCTTATAACACAGGTTTACCAAACGTTATCATTAGTGAGCTTGAGATCTCCCCTGCTGCGCCGAATAAGATCAGGGCAGCAACATTCGGACGAGGCGTTTATCAGGTAGATATCGTGCCCAATGCGGCTCCTCCTGTTACTGCCTTCAATTATGTTGGGAATAAATGTGCCCTCACTTCTACTCTATACATGAATGATAATTCATCCAATTCACCTACTGCTTGGAGTTGGTCTGTAAGCCCTGCTGCAGGCGTGGTCATCAATTCACCTTCAGCACAGAATCCAACCATTACTTTTTCGAACTTCGGCACCTACAGCATTTCCATGATTCCATCTAACGGTTTCGGGTCTGGCGCTGTAAGCGTACAAACTGTCTCTATTTTCTCTCCAACGCTAAATGCTGTAACAAGCACATCCATTGTGTGTAACGGCGCATCTTTTACCGGGACCGCTTCCGGGGCCAATTCATATACCTGGCAACCCGGTAATATTATAGGAGCAAATGCAAGTTATACCCCTGCATTTACTGTGAATTATACTGTAACCGGCACTGCTGCGAATGGCTGTACCTCATGGGATACATTAACAGTTTATTGGGATCTCTGTACGATCGGTACATTTCACTATGGGAATGAGCTAATAAAATTCAAAGTTTATCCAAGTCCTGTAAAAGACAAACTACTTATACATATGGGGGCAAATAGCGAAATGGATTTCACAATTGAGCTAACAGACGCTATAGGAAAACAAATTACTTCAGAAGAAGTGAAATTCTCTAAAGATCAACAGGATCAAATGATCAACACCTCTGAACTTTCAAGCGGCATTTATTTACTGAATTTACGAGTTCATAATGGAAACAAACAAACTCTAAAGATCTTAAAGGAATAAGTCAAAACGAATACTTAAAAAGAATTTACGGATTTCTGAATTATCCGAACGAATATTTAAACATCAAAAAGAACAGTCATACAATTGATAACTTTATTTATATACTAAAACCTAGAAATCATGAAAACAAATTTACTTTCAATTGCAGCCGTACTGATGCTTACTCTAACAGCTGCAAATACAAAAGCCCAGGGAATCTGTTTCTTACCACAGACCAATTTCTCCACCTCAATTGCTCCGGTAGGAACAGCGGTTGGTGATTTTAACGGCGATGGGAAAAAGGATATTGTAGTGGCAAATCAAACAGGGAGTATTTCTTTATTTATTGGTGCCGGAAACGGAAGTTTTGCTCCCGCCGTCAATTTTGGAGCCGGTGTACAACCTTATGGAATAGATGTGGGGGATTTAAATAATGATAACAAGCTGGATGTTGTTGTTACCAATTTAGGAAATCCAAATTTCTTTAATGTTTTACTTGGTACAGGAACAGGTAGTTTTGGTGCGACCACTGCTTTTACACTTTCGGCAAAAGCCAAAGCTGTTGCAGTTGGATTTTTTAATGCAGATGCAAATCTCGATATTGCCTTAGGCGCATCTGGCACCAACTCTGTTACAATTATGCTTGGTGCAGGCAACGGTAGTTTCTCTCCTGAAACTAACTTTGCTTTACCGGCAAATAATGTGCCTTATGATTTAACCTTAGGAGATTTTAATAATGATACAAAAACCGATATTGCTGTTACAAACTACACGGCAAGCAATTTATGTGTTTTGATGGGAACTGGAACGGGAAGTTTTGGAGTTGCTACTTCGGTTCCAACCTTTACAAACCCATACGGAATCGCTTCATCAGATTTTAATGGCGACGGAAATGCAGACCTGGCAGTAACAAGTTCATCCACCAACAGCATTACATTGTTAATGGGTAACGGCGCAGGAACATTCACAACTTCTTCTACTTATACAACTGGTAATGGTCCTCGTTCTATTTCAATTGGTGATTTTAACGGAGATGGGAAAAAAGATGTGGCCTGTGTCAACTACTTCTCACAAAACATCTCTGCCTTCTTAGGAACCGGCACCGGAAGTTTTGTTTCAGCGACCAATATTTTTACAATTCAGGCAAATCCGAATGATCTTTCCATTGCCGATTTTAATAATGACGGGAAACCGGATGTGGTTGCAGCAAATCAGGCGAGCGCAAGTATTTCTGTACTCATCAATAGTTCACCATCCGTGACAGTAAGTACTACTAATACACTTCTATGTGAAGGATATAGCGCTACACTTACAGCAGCAACAGCAAATTCATATACATGGAATACAGGATCAAACAGTTCTTCAATTGTTATCAGTCCAACAATTTCCACTAATTATACTATAGTTGGTACAAATGGCGCAGGATGCCAGGGGGGTAGCATATTTACACAAAGTGTTCAGGTTTGTCCGAATGGAATTTTCTCCAACACCAAATCAGAAAATAAACTGAATGTATTTCCTAATCCATTCAAGCAGAATACGAATGTTCAACTAGAGCTCTTGGAAAAGGCAAAAGTTGAAATGACGTTGTATAATGCACTTGGCCAGGTCATAGAGAATATAGAGGCGAAACTACTGGAAGAAGGAGAATACATTTATTCTATAAAAGTAAGAGGTGAAGGCATTTACATATTGAGAACAACAATCAATGGGTATAGCACAACTCAAAAAATAATTAATGTTGAATAATTGGCAGTTTGCATTCACTATAGCAAGAGACCCCCCTTCCACAAGGGGGTTTTTTGCTTAAATTTATTTTATCTAACTTGTCACTTGAACTGTGAAAATCTTTGCTCTTATAACATTTCTTTTTGCGTCGCTTTGTCTTGCGTCACAGGATGCATATTCAGATGTCTTTAAGAAACAACTCAGTGAAGCCGGTTCTGACTCAGCAAAAATCGATTTCTTATTGAACAGTGCCTGGAAACTAATGGAAAAAGACGCAAAGTTGGCACTTGCTTATTCCGAAGATGCCTTACTTAAAGCTGAATCGATCAAGAATAATAAACGAATAGCAAAAGCTTTGATCAATATCGGATTTGCTTTTTATCATCAATCGGATTACGTGAAGGCGATAGAATATCACAAAAGAGCCAACATGCATTCAAACAAATATAAACTGCAATCGCAGTTGTCATCCAGTTTCTTAGCACTTGGTTTAGATTACGAACGACTTGGGAATTTTACTGAATCAATGAAATACGCAATAAAGGCTTCTAAAATTTACGATGAAGGTAATAACAAGAAAGGCTTAGCCAGCTGTTACATCAATATTGGTTTACTGAATTACAATTTCAACAGAGATTCAACTGCAATTGAATACTTTTTAAAAGGTTTAGAGCAATACCTTCTGTTAAAAGATAGTTTTCAAATTGCTTTATGCTACGATAACCTTTCTTCTGTGAATTATAGAATCAAAAGGTATGAATTAAGTTTAGATTACGCCCTTAAGTCATTGGATCTGAAAAAGCGCACTAACGATTCAAGCGGAATTGTCTTTTGCTTCATCAATATTGCTAATGCTTATTATGCGAAAAAGAACTATGTGTCTTCACTGAATTACTTAACTTCTGCTGAAAAATTAATAAATGGTTCAACTGACAAAAAGGTAGCGTCGCTTATTTATTTAAATATCTCAAATAGTTATTATTACCTACACGACAAGGCCAATGCATCACATTATCTTTCTAAAGGCTTAACCTTAGCTAAAGAAAATAGATCGGTTGAGAACATTCTGCTTGGTTATTCGACGCTTGCTCAGCGATTTGAGGATGAAAAGGACTTTAAAAACGCTTATAAATATTTCAAATTACACTCTGAATTTAAGGATTCAATATTCGACATTGAGAAAAACAAGCAACTGAGTGAAATACAAACCAAGTTTGAAACATCGCAAAAAGTAAATGAGATTAATGAATTAACACTTCGGTCAAAGGAATTAAAACAGGAAAATCAAATACAAGATCTTAAATTAAGCAAGAATAGGTATTTGATCTTAATATTAGTCAGTATAATATTCATTGTGATTGTATTGGGATATTTGATTATAAGTCAAAATAAATTAAAGGCCATACAGGCCAAAACAGAGGTCGAACAAAAACTTTTTCGTTCTCAAATGAATCCACATTTCATTTTCAACTCACTTACGGCAATTCAGAATTATGCATTCAAGCATCCACCGGCTGAAGTTGCCGGTTATATTTCTCGTTTTGCAAAGCTGATGCGACTAATTCTAGAGAACTCAAGGAATGAATTAGTGAATCTGGAAAAAGAAATTGATTCTTTAAAATATTACCTTGAGCTTCAGCAAATGCGTTTTGAAAACAAGTTTGATTTTAATATTGAGGTGGATCCGAAAATTGATGTTGAATCGATCTCCATTCCACCCATGCTCGCACAACCTTTCATTGAAAATGCAATTGAACATGGCATCATGAATAAACCAGATGGAAAAGGCGTGATCACAATTCGATTCATCCAAAAAGAAAAAATGATTGAATTAATCGTTGAAGATAACGGAATAGGCATAGAAGCTTCGAAAAAACTAAAAAACGATATAGGATCCAAACACACTTCTCTTGCAACCACCATCACAGAAGAGAGATTGAGTTTATTGAACAAGAAGTCGAAACAAAAATTTTCATTTACCATTAGCGATATTAAGGATGATAAAGGAAATTCAATTGGCACCCACGTAAGCATTCGGATGCCGGAAGCTTGATAATAAAATAATATTATTAATTTAGTGCATTATGCTACAAGTGCTGATCATAGATGATGAACCCAATGCCAGAGAGGCAATTGCAAATACACTTCTTGCAGTTTGCAAAAACGTACATATCTGCGGAACGGCTGATTCGGTTAAATCCGGTTTACTCGCTATCACAAAACATCAACCGGATATTGTACTTCTCGATATTCAAATGCCGGATGGTACAGGTTTCCAGTTGTTATCTCAGTTAAATGATGTGAACTTTAAAGTGATCTTTATCACTGCTCATCAGGAATTTGCCATGCAGGCTTTTAAATTCAGTGCAATGGACTATATTTTAAAACCTGTTGATCCAGAAGAGTTAAGCGTTGCCATTAAAAAAGCAGAAGAAACTTTTGAGAATAAGAATATCAGTTTGAACATGAGTGCGCTGCAAAGCAACATGCAAAATACCGGTAAAGAAAACAAGAAACTCATCCTTAAAAGCAGTGATCACATCCATGCAGTGAATGTAAAAGATATTGTCAGGTGTGAGTCAGAAGGAAATTACACCCGCTTCATGCTCAGTGACGGAAGAAAACTTCTTGCCACCAAGATCCTGAAAGAATTTGATGAAATGCTTCAGCCGTATGGCTTTTTCAGAGTACACCAGTCGCATTTGATCAATGTTGATTTTTTTGAAACTTATAAAAAAGCAGATGGGGGGACGATCATTATGAGTGATAAATCCAAGATCCCTTTAGCATCCAGAAAAAAAGAGGCCTTTCTTAAGTTACTCTCTTCGCTTTAATTTAAAATATATCACGTATAACAAAGTCTCAGGAATTTCCTCAGCTTTTTATTACTCTCTCTTGGGGATTCTAAAAATCCGAAGTGGCCATCGTGTTCCAAATACAAGACGGTTCCATTCTTTAATTTCTTTGCTTGCTCCAGCAATTGTTCGTGTGGCAAAACATTATCGTGTTCGCCTATCACCATCATAACCGGATATTTAACTAAATTCAAAATAATATCTCTGGCTGTCCGATCTCGCATTCCATGCAAAGCAGCCGCAATCCCTTCTTTACTGGTCTTTTTTGCAATTTCATTGGCAAAAGAGATCTCCTTTTTCAAGTACTTCAAATTTTTAGCAGCAAATAAGTTTTTAATAGTATTACGGGTAAACAGATTCCGATTTGCCTTCACTGCAGTAATTGCACGTAAACGATCAGCTTTCTTTTCTTTACTGTCGGCATAAGCTGTGCTGTGATAAAGGCAAAGGCCGTTCAAATGATCAGGAAAAAGGTCTGCAAATGCGAGTGCAACGTATCCTCCCATGCTATGTCCGATCAAAACCGTTTTCTTGATCTTTAGTTTATCCAAAACTGCTTTTACGCAATTGGCCATTAATTCCATGGAGTGCGCATATCCGAAACAGGCTGTTTGTCCATGGCCGGGCAGATCCAAAGCAATAACTCTGTAGGTTTTAGAAAGATCTTTTATTGTACTTTCCCAGATCTTGTGTGAACCTAAGAAACCATGTAATAAAACTACTGTTCTTCCTTTTCCGGTATCTGAGAAATAAACCTTTTCCTTTTTATAAAGGCAGTGCTTAAGCATGAACTTTTTTGCTCATCAACTCTTCGATCTCATCTGCTTCAATCGGAATATTTTTCATCAGGTCCATTTGTCCCCCTGTTGTGATGAGAATATTGTTTTCCAGTCGGATCCCGAGATTTTCTTCTCTGATATAAATTCCGGGTTCTACAGTGAATACCATCCCGGCCTGCATCGGTTCTGTAAAGAATCCAACATCATGGACATCTAAGCCTAAGAAATGAGATGTGCCGTGCATAAAATATTTTTTATACGCCGGCCATGAAGGATTTTGTCTTTTTACCTCTTCTGATTTAATGAGACCCAACTGCAACAACTCTTCTGTCATCATTTCTCCGACCGACTTGTTGTATTTGTCAAATGTCATTCCAGGTAAAAGCATTTTGGTTGCTCCGCGCTTAACGCGAAGCACTGCATTGTAAACGTCTTTTTGTCTCTTTGTGAACTTGCCACTTACTGGAACGCAGCGCGTCATATCACTGGCGTAATTGGCATATTCTGCTGCAACATCAAGAAGTATCACTTCTCCGTCTTTGCATTGCTTGTTATTGTCGACATAGTGCAAAACACAAGCGCTTAAACCACTCGCAATTATTGGACCATACGCGAATCCGTTTGAGCGATTGCGTACAAATTCATGAATGAGTTCAGCTTCAATTTCATATTCCCAAACACCTGGTTTAATGAAATTAAGCAGACGCCTGAAACCTTTTTCAGTTATGTCACATGCCTGCTGTATCAACTCGATCTCTTCTGTGCTTTTCACGGAACGGATCTTATGCATGATAGGTGCGCTTCTCTCGAACTTATGCAATGGGAGTTTCTGGCGAAGAGAATTGTTGAATCGCGCTTCAGCTGTTTCTACTTTGATGTATTGTCTTGCATGCTCATTGTTATTCAGATAAATATGTTCTGCCTGAAAGAAGAAAGGCTGCATCACCCTTTCAAATTCATGGTGCCAGTATACATGCTCAATACCACTGACCAAAGTGGCCTGATCTTTATTCAATTTGGCTCCCTCCCATATCGCAATGAGCTCGCTGGTTTCCTTTACAAACAGTATTTCTTTGTGTTTGCCATCCTTCACATCAGGAAAAATAACAAGGATAGTATCTTCCTGATCCACCCCTGTCAGATAAAACAAATCACTGTTCTGCTTAAAACCCATGCTTCCGTCTGCATTTGTAGGCATGATGTCGTTGCTTACAAAAACAGCCAGCGAATTCGGTTTAAGATAATTCTTGAATTTATTTCTGTTGCCAATGAACAGGTCATTGCTGAGGGAATGATACTTCATAATTAAAATTTGACTCACTAAATGTAGCACAAAGGGTCCTATTCACAAAATATGGATCTCCCCTTTTAGGGGGGAATTTTAGAAAATTTCTTTGTGAAAAGGGCGAAAAAATATTTGAAAAAACACTAAAACTGCCAATTAAAAAACCTATATTTGCTAATAAGTACATTAATTATGATTGATTTAACAGGTATTATTTCCATTTCCGGTCAACCCGGATTATTCAAGATCATTGCTCAGAGCAAGAATGGTATTATCGTAGAAGGTTTGGCAGATAAAAAACGTGTGAATATTTATTCCACAACGAAGGTCTCTACCCTGTCCGATATTAGCATGTTCACAACCGGAGATGATAAACCAATTGAAGAGATCATCACCACAATATCAGAAAAAGAAAAAGGTGGTCCGGCTGTTGACAACAAAGCAGATGATAAGGCTGTAGAAAAATATTTTTCGGAAATACTTCCTGATTACGATAAGGAGAGGGTTTATGTAAGCAATATGCGTAAGCTTTTTACATGGTATAACACCCTTCAATCGACAGGGAACTTAAAATTGAAAGAAGAGAATAAAGAAGGGGATGAGAAGCAGATCGCTGCAAAGGCCTTCGATGAGAAGAACAAAGCCTCACATAAAGCGGGAACTAAAGACAATTCAAATGTGAAAACGAGTGCGGGTGTTAAAAAAACAGCAGGGGTTCGTAAAACAGGAACGGCCTGATCGATCCACTAGATCAATTTTATTCTAAATAAATATCTTAAATTTCTTTTTGTTTGTGGGGCTATTCTGCTTCAGAGTTATAGTATTGCTCAAACCTCAGCACAAGTCCTGAAATTAACTGCACATTTAGATCCTAATAATAACCCTGCTGATCACAGTGACATTGGAAGGGCTTATACAGGATGCTGGGGCTGGTATCAATCTGAGAAGAACAAAGAATATGCGATCGTAGGTGGCAGCAACGGTACTTATTTTATTGACGTAAGCGACCCTTACCACCCTATAGTAAGAGCTTTTGTGAGTGGAAAACCACATTGCAATTGGAGAGAAATTAAGACTTATAAAAATTTCTGTTACATAGCCAGCGATGACGTCTCTCCCAATACATTTCAGATAGTGGACATGAGTTCGCTTCCAAGTACCGTCACACTCGTATACAACGGAACAGATTTGTTTGAGAAAGGACACACGCTTTGGATAGATCAAGACCATCTCTATGTTGGTTCTGTCAGCTATAGCGCACAAGGAGCATATTCTGCAATGAATATATACAGCCTGGAAGATCCGGCATCTCCTCGCTTTCTGAGAAGTCTGAACAGCGACTGCAGCTTTCTTAATGCCGTTCATGACATGCACGTGAAAAATGATACCGTTTTTGCATCCTGTGGACAAAAGGGAATGTTCGTTTTTAAATATGACAGACCAAATAATGTCTTTACTCAAATCGGGAGCTACACTGATTATGCAGGATCAGTTGCGAATCACTCCAGTTACCTTACTCAAAACGGAAAGTATCTGGTTTTTACCGATGAGGCAGAGTCCGCACCTATTAAGGTCGTTCGTGTTGAGAATCTACAGAATATTCAACCCGTTACAGAATTTATTCCTCATCCCAAAACAACGCCACACAACGCCTACCTACTCGGAAATGAATGGGCCGTTGTGTCCTGTTATCAGGATGGTTTATTCGTTTACAACATTTCCGATCCTAATTTTCCTGTGCTTTCAGGATGGTATGACACTTATACCGAAGGGGGATTTAATGCGAAAGAATATGCTCACGATAAATACATGGGGAACTGGGGCGCTTACCCCTTTCTTCCGAGTGGGATTATCATTGCGGTTGACATCAAGAATGGTTTGTTCTTGCTGAACGCAGATCCTTTGTTCAAACAAGTATCTCCAGAAAAGAATTTACTTTCTGAAATTTCCATTTACCCGAATCCAAGTCAGGAAAAGATCATTGTGAATTGTCCGGTTTTACAAAATTATTCTTTAACAATTACGAATTCGGAAGGAAATAAGATCGCAGAATACAGCAGCAGAAAAAAGAATTACGAGGAAATTGATATTTCCTTTTTGAAAACGGGGGTCTATTCTGTTTTATTTCAAAGCAATGGTTACTCCAAAACAGAAAAATTGGTGATCAATCACTGATACTTGATCTTACAAAATTCGCTTTAGATCTTCTTCATCTAATAAGGCACAAGACTCTACCCTGCCAAAGATCTTCATTCTGCGCTTTGCAATAAATTCATAGAACCTATTACGAATGAAAGGTGGAATGATAAGGAAGAAACTCAAGAGTGGCCATAAACCTTTCATGTACCAGGTGAGCCTTAAAACTGCGCAGGATTTTATATATGCAGAATAATCTCGTATCAAAACGATGCTATCGATGGATGGATCCAATTCAAAATAAGTGAGCAGGTCTTTTCCTGTTTGAGAATGCTGAGAAACAAAATGCATTTTTTTATTCTTCTCTCTTTTTATAAAAAACAAAACGCTTCGGTTACAGAAACCACATTCTCCGTCAAATATTAAAATGGGTTGTTTGGATAAAATATCGTTGATGTTGCTCAAGGTCTCGCGGAAATAAAATAGGGATCAACGCTCATTTCATACTTTTTACTCAGGACCGTGAAGGTATTCAGATTAATGAAATTTACAAATCCGTTTCTGCCTGCACACAAACTACTGTGATGCGGAGCCGGGCCGTTCGTTTGCACATTTCTCGATAATACGTAAAGAAGTTTTTTCTTTTCGTCAACAGCCAGGCCATGCGGTAAAAATCCACAAGTCAAATTCGTCACTGCATTACCTACCCTATTGATCCTCGAAATAACCCCCATCGATCCGGGCGTTGAATCATCATACATACAGGTGACAAAGTACTGATCTGTTGAAGAAGAATAAACGATCTCCTGTGGCCATTTTCCCACATTGATCACGGCAGTTACCGATGATGTTTGTGTGTTAAAGATCCTGACTTCATTTGTTTTTTGACATGTGATCACAAGTTCAATTCCATTAGGAGATAAAATCATATCATGTGGGTCCAGTGAGGAGGCGCCATTAGGAGGTGAACCGTTTAAGGATAACTGATTGATATTACTTAATCCTGCATCGATCTCATTGATGAAATTTCCGGTTTGTGCCCCCACATAGATCTTGCTTTCATCACTGCTAATTGCAATGGCGTGTGGATTGTCTGGTAACGTAATGAAATTTAAAAGCGTATGATTTTCAAGATCTACACAGCAGACTTTTCCCAATGGTGTCCACGACACACAATAGGCTTTCTTACTATCCTTTGTGATCAAAAAAGTATTCCAGTCTCCTGCATCCACGGTTCCTGAACCTGCTGCCATAGGCGTGAGCGGGATGTTTGCAACAAATGCGTCATCGCTGCATCTGTATTTTTGCATCACGTTGTTGTTGATGAAAATAACATACCAGTAATTGCCATCAGGCGAAACCCTTAATTGATGAGGCGCTTCAATCACACCGGCTTTGGTCCCAACTTCAATATAGCGGATTGGTAATTGCGTTTCGCTGTCAAATACAGTTACAACATCACAGCCCTGATTTACAGCATACAATTTTTTTCTGTTCGGATTATCTGCCCATTTGATCTTTCCATCGAGATCCGGAGCTCCCTTGTCGATCCATTCCTTCACGGATTTTACTTCATCAAAGCTCAATGCTTTTTTATTCAGTGGCATGACCGGTGTATTCTGTAATCCTAATTCAGGATAGGTATTTATATAATAACAAAAGGCAGAAAATTTTGAATTGAAGGGAATCACGGGTGAACCGCTTTTGCTTCCTTTGAACATGGTTTCCCAGGTACTCAGATCGTAGTCGCTTGCTGCCTGAAAACTTTTACTGTCATGACAGCCACTCACCGAACAACTCGTGTTGATTATTCTTCCGATATCTTCAGGATAATTGCCATGATTGACAGCCCCAACATCTTTTTTACAAGAAGAAAAAAAGAAAGAAAATAAAAGGTATACGATCAAAAAACGCACTACTCTACAATTAGTTTTCTGATCACTGAGGAGTGTTTTTGCTTCTGAACTATATCGAGTTCAACAATGTAAACTCCTTGCTGAAGCTCACTGATGTTCATCTCAAGATCATTTCTTTTCGTTTCTTCTTTCAGAATTGTTTTTCCCAACAAGTCATGAATTGTAATAAAACACTGCTCTAACTCAATCTTGTCTAATCTGATGTGGAGTTTATCTTGAGCCGGATTTGGAAACAAAAGTATGGCGTTTGCATTCAGATCTTCTTCTTTCACGGATACGCCGGGCCCGGTTGAAGAGAAATAACACAATCCGCCTGATCCGTTACCTATAAAAAGATCGCGTATATTATCTCCATTGATGTCTTCATAAAAAACAGTGCTCTGTCCTCCTTCATTCATTGAATTCGTGTTTGCATTGATCAGATTACAAGGCGCAGTTGCAGAGGGAACAGAGTAGTAAAACAACTGACCGCTTATTGATCCTACCAGCAATTTGATAAGATTGCCTTCCTTATAGAAAAAGGGAGCTGCATAACCATCGATACTGAAATAATTGGGATCGCCTTTCACATTAACCCCTCCGAATGCTCCATTTGCGAGTGTCCAGCTAGGAACGGTTGGCGTGCCAATATTTCTGTAATAAAAGATCCTTCCGTTCTTGCATCCGATCATAAGATCGAGTTTGCCGTCTTGATCGATGTCAAATAACTGTGGGGCTGCTATTGCGGAGGTTGTTGTAAAAAGTGCTGTAGGATTGATGCTGAAGCTGCAGGGCGCCAATGAACCCGCTGTATTCGTAAGCAAGTAGATCTGTCCTGTCATGTTCCCAATGATCATGTCAAGGTCATTGTCTCCGTCAACATCTCCCAACGTAGGCATAGCGCCATTGAGGCTTTGCGAACTCACGGAAGCATAATCACGTGTGATGAGTGAAAAAGAAGGGACCGTATTTGTTCCAATATTTCTGTAAAGAGTAAGTCTTCCTTTTGTAGAGCCGTTCAGGTAATATCCGTGCGTTCCTACCAAGAGATCTTTTTTTCCATCTCCGTTCTCATCGAATAAAACCGGAAAAGATCCTTGTCCAACCTCAATCATTTCATCCTGAAATAGATTTTTCTTGATCAATTGAAAATCAACAGTTGGTGTTGCGCTCGCATTTCTGTAATACCACATACTTGCCGTATTTTCGCCACCATTTACATTCGGACAAGCAATAAGATCTTTCTTTCCATCTGCATCCACTTCCACCAAATAAGAGCATGGAAAATTATTGATATTGATCGATACTGTATTTGAATTGGCCGGAAAATTGGGATAAGCATTTGTGGTTTGAGTGAGTAATGCGTTAGAAGGAGAACCCGTGTTGTGGCCATAGAGCGCAATATTGCAGCTGATATCCCCAATCAAAAGGTCTTTATCGCCATCGCTATCTGTATCAATACATGTCAGACAGGAACCTGAATGCAGGATCTTATCCTGGTAATCTTTTATCTTTGTCAGCAAAGCCACCGGGGTACATGTTTGATTTGTAGAAATGCTGCAGTTATTTTCTACTACATCTCCCCAGCACAAGGTGATCGCTTCAAATTTATCCAGGCTGTCGTTATGACCATAGGTCTCCACACTCATGTTCTTGTGGTATTCAATGATCACGCCGGCAGGACTAAATGTAAGTACATCGAGGTCGCTGTCTCCGTCTATATCTGAAATACCGGGAATACCATTTGAAGCCGCATAAAGATTCGTTACGGTTGGTCCGTATTTGGTATAGATCAGTGATTTGAAAAGTGTGAATTGTAGTCCGGTGCCAATGCTTCCCGTATTTCTGTAAACCATGATTCCTGCACTTGTGGAACAAAAAATATCAACTTTCGCATCTCCGTCAAAGTCAAGACAAACTGCCCACTGTGTAATAAAAGGAAAAGAATAACTAAGCGTTGTATTGGCTGTATAAGTTCCAGGGGTCGTTTGAACAAAGCAACGGAAACGACCTACTCCAAAAAGGTTGATGCGATCAAAGGCAACAATATCCATTTTGCCATCATAATTCAGATCGATATTTGAAACATTTGCGTGGTTGATTCCATTGCCCCAGGCCATTTTGAGGGTTTTACCATTTTCAATGACGTTAATGGTATCCCTGGCAACCATCAGCTGAGCCACAGAAGGCCTGATCAAGGCGATAAAAACCAATAAAAGAGCTTTTTTTAGCATATTAACAAAGTTACTAAATAAATCATTGATTTTTACCGCAAAAACTGCCACTTTTTAGAATAAGTTTACCACTTATCAAAGAGTTATAAATTGAGGTTATTTTTTAGTAATTTAATGCTTGAAATCAAGAGGTGAAAAAAATTTACTTCATATTGTTTTTATTGACTTTACTCAAAGTTGATTGCTTTTCCAAACACATCGTTGGTGGAGAGATCATTTATGACGACCTGGGCGGAAACAATTACCGTATCACCTTGAAAGTTTACAGAGACTGTTTCAGTGACGGGGCACCTTTTGACGGTTTAAACAACACGCCGGTTGCTTTGATCACCGTGTATGATTCAGACAGTAATCTGGTGAACTCGTACAATATTGGGGCACCTGTTATCACGAATATTCCACCTACACTTAACAACCCGTGCATTGAAGTTCCAACGAATGTTTGCGTGGAAGAAGGAGTGTACACAACCACCATCAATTTACCTCCGCTTGCCGGTGGGTATTATATCATTTATCAGCGTTGTTGCAGAAACAATACCATCATCAATCTTTCTACACCCGGCTCACAAGGCTCCACTTACTACACTTTTATACCTGGTCCGGAAGTTGTTCCGGTAAATAGTTCTCCCCGTTTCAAAAAATTCCCTCCTATCTTTTTATGCGCCAATGTGCCTTTTTCATTTGATCACAGTGCAACAGATCCCGATGGAGATCAGCTGACCTATGCTTTGTTCACGCCGTACCAGGGATTGGATGTAAATTGCCCTTCGTTAAGTGGACAAGGAGGTTGTCCAGCAGTAGCACCACCTCCTCCCTATCAAAACGTGAACTATACAGGAGTTTACACGGGAGCCTATCCAATAGCTGCGAATCCGGCTTTTTCCATCAATCCAACAACCGGCTTGCTTACAGGAAGACCAACGCAGGTTGGCCAGTATGTTGTTGGAATTTGTGTATATGAACGAAGAAACGGCGTTTTGATCAACATACATTACAGGGATTTTCAATTCAATATTACACCTTGTATTGTTAATGTTGCCAGCGTGTTTGATGACCCGGTAAAAAAATGTCAGGGGAATAAGATCGATTTTGTAAATCAAAGTTTTGGAAATGTTCCCTTAACATACAAATGGGACTTTGGAGTAGGTGGAATTTTATCTGACACTTCCAATCTGATCAACCCAACTTATACCTATGCAGATACGGGTATGTATGTTGTGACGCTTATTGCTAATCCCGGTAAAGTGTGCAGCGATACATTGAAGAAAACCTTCTACATCTATCCCGATCTTACAATGAGCATGCCGAAGCAGGCACCCATGTGTCTTCGCTTCAACTCTTTTCAGTTCAGTAACACAAGCACACATCATTCCAGCGCAAAATTCAATTGGGAATTTACTGCAGCCGGCACACCGAGTGTTGCAAACACAAAAATTCCACCGCCGGTCACTTTCAATCAACCCGGAAAAATAAAGATCAAATTATACGCCAAGCAGTTTCAATGTTTTGATTCCATTATTGATACTATCAAGATCTTTGATAAACCAAAAGCCAAGATCAATAATTTACCGGAATCATTATGTGATCCTGCCAAAATAGGATTCAGCAACGGAAGTACAAGTGAATTGCCAATACGTTATTCGTGGAAGTTCAGCAATGGAGAATCCTCTGAAGGCTTTGAGCCCCTTGTTGTCTTTTCTCCGGCAGGAGTATATGGAGCAACACTGATCGTAACAACAACAAGTGTATGTGCGGATACAAGTATAGCAACAGTAAAAAACATCACTGTAAATCCAACCCCTGTTGCGGATTTTACCTTAACTCCAGAGGTAACAACCATTTTCGACCCCACGATCACAATTCAAAACAGAGCCAGCGATGATGTTGTTGCCTGGAATTATGATTTAGGAGATGGAGAGAGTTCGATCTATTCTAATTTTATTCACGAATATAAATCTGTTGGTGAATTCATCATTCATCAAACAGTGACCAACTCATTCAATTGCAGTGATACCATCTCAAGAAAGGTAAAGATCGAGCCGGAGTTCAGATTCTGGATACCGAATACATTCACACCGAACGGCGATGGCTTGAATGATGTGTTCATGCCGAAGGGAATTGGTTGGTTACAATACGAGTTTGATATTTATAACAAGTGGGGCCAGAAGATCTTCAGTACGGATGAAGCTGTAAAAGGATGGGATGGTACTTACAAAGGAAAGCCTTGTGAACAGGATGTTTATGTTTATCGAATCACATTTATCAACGAGGTGACCAAGAAAGGTGAGACACATTACGGAAACGTAAATCTGCTGGCAGGAGAAAAATAATTTCATGCCTTCGGTCTTTCCCTTATTTTTTTACTGCTGAATAAAATTCTACATTTATACTCATCGTGTACATGAAAGAAAAAGTGTTTCAGTATTTCAGCGATCAAATGCATTTTCAAAGACGATCAACCGTCTTTAAAAAATTGCTTTACATTCTGGTCCTTGTCAAAAGTGTTTTCTGGCTGAGTCATTACGCCCTTTACTTCGGCGAAAATTCCATTATTTATACCAAGCCCTTTTCGAATCTGGGCATTATTCAAAATGCCGCTTTTCTCTTGCACCAAATGAATTCCAATAATGCCGGTTTCTTCTTTATTATTCCTACACTTCTGATCGCATTAGCGGGACTCTTTAAATTCCGTATACTAATTCTTACAGATCTGTTGCTTTGGTTTCTTGTGGTCAATATTCATAATCGTATCTATTCAACAATGACGGGAGGAGAGGTTCTCATGAATCAATTGCTTTTTTTCAACGCGTTTATTGGGTACCCTACCAAAAAATCGACTTCATTTTCTTCCTATCAGAACATCCTTCATAATTTTGGTTCTCTCGGGGTGATCGTGCAGGTATGTTTTGTTTATTTTTTTTCTGCCTTGGCCAAATTACAGAATGAATCCTGGCTAGAAGGAAATGCGATCATTGAAACCCTGCAGGTTGCTCATTACAGTACAACCTTTTTAAGTAAAGCAGTGCTTACACTTCCCTGGTTATTTGTAGCACTCAACTACATTGTGCTGCTCTATCAACTCTTTTTTCCTGTACTGGTATGGATCAAAAAGATCAAGAAGCCTTTCATTGCCATTGGAATTTTGATGCATCTCTTCATTGTATTCGGTATGGGACTGGTAACCTTTGGTAGCGTGATGATCCTTACCTACATTTATTTTTGGCCTTTAAAGGAAGAATCCCGGATTTAATTCTTACTTTTACTTCATGTTTACACAAGAACAGCTTAAAGAGCTCAATGATCGCCGTACGGCCTTAAGGGGGTTTCTTTGACTATGATAGGAAGAAACACGACCTGGAACAGTTAGAGGAAAAAACCCTTGATCCTGCGTTTTGGAATGATCCGAAACAAGCAGAGAAAATCTTAAATAATGTAAAGCAGCTGAAAGGCTGGACCGTTTCCTATGAAGAGATCACGCGCGAACTCGATGATCTCAATACGCTTTATGAATTCTATAAAAGTGGTGATGCAACAGAAGAGGAGACAGAAGCAGAATATCAAAAATGTCTGAAAAAAGTAGAGGCAGTTGAATTCAAAAACATGCTGAGTGCACCTGAAGATCACCTCAACTGTGTACTGCAGATCAATTCCGGTGCAGGTGGAACAGAAAGTTGTGACTGGGCAGGAATGCTGATGCGTATGTACATGATGTGGGCAGAAAAACAAGGCTTCAAAGTAAGTGAGCTTGATTTCAATGCAGGTGATGTGGCCGGAATAAAATCTGTCTCCTTGCAAATTGAAGGCGAATTTGCTTATGGATTTTTAAAAGGGGAAAATGGTGTTCATCGTTTGGTAAGAATAAGTCCATTCGACTCCAATGCCAAACGTCACACCAGTTTTGCTTCGGTATATGTTTATCCGATCGTAGATGATTCGATTGAAATTGAAATAAAACCTGCCGATCTGGAAGTAACTACTTCCCGAAGTGGAGGTGCGGGTGGACAGAATGTGAACAAGGTAGAAACAAAGGTGCAGATGTTGCATAAACCTACTGGGATTGTTGTGGTGTGTCAGATCGAACGATCGCAGCACGGAAACAGAGAGAGAGCGTTGCAGATGTTGAAATCGCAGTTGTATGAATTGGAGCTGAGAAAAAGAAACGAAACCAGACAGGCTGTTGAAGACAGTAAAATGAAGATCGAATGGGGTTCGCAGATCAGAAGTTATGTACTTCATCCTTATAAAATGGTGAATGATGTGCGAACCGAATTGAAGATCACAGATGCGCAAGGAGTACTTGATGGAGATCTGGATGAATTGATCAAGGCTTACCTGATGCAATTGGGTGGAAAGAAAACATCCAAAACCACTTGAAGATGGCACAGCCTGTAAGAGCGAAAAAACACCTGGGTCAGCATTTTTTATGTGATGAGAATATTGCAAGAAAGATCGTGAATGCGCTTCCGGTAGGTGAAGAGTGTGTGATCGAAATCGGTCCCGGTAGCGGCGTGCTAACAAAATATCTTATTGAGGAAAGAAAGAAATTCTTTGCTTTGGATGTTGACGAAGAATCGGTTGTTTATTTAAAAGGACTTTACCCTGAGAAGCAAGAACAGATAATTCTCTGTGATTTTTTAAAGACCGATCTTCTTAAAATTGCCGGTAATGAATTCTCTATCATTGGTAATTTTCCTTACAATATCTCAAGTCAGATCATGTTCAGGGTGCTGGAATACCGATCGCATGTTCCTTCAGTAGTAGGCATGTTTCAAAAAGAAGTTGCTCAACGAATTGCAGAAAAACCGGGCACCAAAACATACGGCATACTCAGTGTGCTCTTACAGGCTTATTATAAGATCGAATATTTATTCACTGTGCACGAAAATGTTTTTAGTCCGCAGCCAAGAGTAAAAAGTGCTGTCATTCGTTTAACTAGAAATGATGTAATAACACTTCCCTGCAATGAAGAATTATTTTTTAAAGTGATCAAGACCACTTTTAATCAAAGAAGAAAACAGATCAGAAATTCCATTAAGCCCCTTTTAAATGAAATTAAAACAGATCATGAATTACTGGACAAAAGGCCGGAGCAACTTTCGGTTGCACAATTCATAGAACTGACAAATTTTACGGAAAAGATGTTGGAACAGAAGTGATGCTTATTCGAGGTTGATACTCACGCCAAGCATGAAGAGAGAACGCGTATCGCTAATCGGTTCAAATACAGAGTATAGTTTATTACCACTCTTCATTCCAATGGTAATGAATCCGAGACCGGCACCACCTTTATCGCTTAATTCATTATTCTCAAGATGATCGAGATAGAATTGTTTAAGATCGGCAGGATTATCAAATGAATTGATCTTATCAAGATCGCTTTTCAGTTTATCTATTCCGGAATTGTTCACTAGGTTAGCCACGCTCACCTTTACAGCAGTTGGACTGGCATGAAGAATAAAGAAGTTATGCTGCGCGCCTGTATCATCTCTGTGACCATGTATCAACATGTTCTGCAGTGATTCTACGCAAATAAAAAATACTTTTTTAACTACGGCTTTAGGATAGCCTTTTTCCATGATCTTCCCCTCTATCTCTGTTTCCAGTTTTGAAATTGTTTCGGTATTCAAAACTCCGTCATAAGCAAGAATGAGTTCTCCGCCAGCCTTTGCCTGGTCGATCTGCTTTGCAAAATACAGATCAAAGAATTCTTCTTCCTTATTTACTGTTACGCTCACTATTTAAACAAACCGTTAAGTTGTGCATCAATCATTCGTATAACTTTCCCCAGATCCTCCTTACTCTCACTGAAATTAATATCATCCACATCTACAACAAGTAATTTTCCAGCCTCATAAGAGGTACTCCACGCTTCATATCTTTCATTCAAACGTTTCAAATAATCCAAACGAATGCTGTTTTCGTAATCTCTTCCTCTTTTCTGAATCTGTTTTACCAATGTAGGAACGCCTGCTCTTAAATAAATGATAAGATCAGGAGCTTTTATAAGGCCCTCCATTAATTTGAATAATTGAAAATAATTATCGTAATCACGTGTCGTCATCAATCCCATTGCATGAAGATTTGGCGCAAAAATATAAGCATCTTCATAAATGGTTCTGTCCTGAACAACGGTGTGTTTTCCCTTACGAATATCCAATATTTGATTGAAACGATTGTTCAAGAAATAAACCTGCAGGTTGAATGACCAACGCTGCATATCTTCATAAAAATCGTTGAGGTAAGGGTTGTCGTCTGCGTCTTCATAGTGCGCATGCCATTTATAATGTTTTGCTAGAAGTGAGGTCAGTGTAGTCTTCCCGGATCCAATGTTACCCGCAATGGCGATGTGCATACGAAATACTTAAAATAATAGACTAAGATAGATAAATAACTTACAAAAAGCAAAATAATGTTATTTCAAGCCAAATTTAAAATGCTGGATGGCAATTGATTAGGGGCTATTGGGCCCTTTCTTGAAGGTAAATGGAGGCTATACGCTCAATTTCACCTTGAATAGGAGTAAATCTAAAATTTAGTTCATCAATTATTTTGCGCGAAGAATAGTTCTGTTTGTTAAAAGCAGAGCTTAACATGGACTTACTTATACGAGGGTCCTTTCCTGAAAAAAGGGAAATAAACCGGTTCAAATAATAGGCCAATTTCAATAATCCGGGGGAAGCTTCTTTTTGAGGTGGGTTCCTGTTAAAACACTTGCTGATCCTCTCAAAGATCTCTTTGTATGTATAATTTCCTTCAACGAGGATATAACGGTTCGCAAATTTACGACGATCCATCAGTTGGATCATGGCATCTGCAACATCTCCGGCGCTCACATATCCTGCCTTGCCGTTGGTATAATACTTCAAACCTTGATAAACAGCCGGAAACAACTTAGAACTGCTTTGATCCCAAAATCCGGGAGATAATACCAATCCCGGATTAACGATCACGGCATTCAAACCCTCTTCTATTCCTCTCCACACCTCTCGCTCTGAATTGTATTTGCTTATTGCGTAATCACTCTCTTTGCCGCTTTTTTTCCAAAACACTTCTTCCGTCAGATCTCCCTTGTAGTCGTTATTATTGATCGTTGCGACCGAACTCACATGACATAGATTAACTCCCGATTTCAAACAGGCATGCACCATGTTCTCCGTTCCTTTTTCATTTACATGGTATAATTTCTCCCGATCTTTCTTGCTAAAAGAAACAAATCCTGCGCAATGAAAAACATTCTCTATCTCTTGTAAAACATGGTCGAGAGAAAAAACATCATTCAGGTCCACCTCAACCCACTTGATCTGTTTGAACAGATCTCCTTTTCCGTAATATTCAAATAACCGTCGGGTGTTCTCATTCTTTTTTGATGGTCCGTAACAAGCAATGACGGGTCTGTTGCTCAGTAACAATTTCAATGCCACATGAGAACCAATGATTCCGGATGCTCCGCTTACTAAATTCACTTCTTACTTTTAGATAAAATTAATTTTTCCACAGATAAAAAACAAAACTGTCTGTACAAAAATGCCTAATGCAAAACCGGTATAAAGCTGTGATGGACGATGTTCATTCAGATTCAATCGGGCGCTTGCCAGAATTCCTCCAACCAGAATAACGATCATATAATACAGCGTCATATCAAACTTCAACAAATAAGATAAAGCAATGAGGGCGCCTAAAAGGCCACCAACGCCTGTAAGATGTGCGCTGATCTTGTATCTTAAATTGATGAGTGAAACAAGCAGGATGGCAATGCCTCCGCCCAATACAAAAAGTTTTACGGTTGGCCATATATTCAGATCAAGCAGCAAATAAAAAAGTCCAAAATAAAAGGCTGCAGTCATGAGATAAGGAAAAGTTCTTTCCTTTTGTTCAGAAAGTGTGAGACTGGGAATTCGTTTGAGTTTATATAAAATATAAATATTAATGGCCGGAAAAAGACAGGAGAAAAGAAAAACGATCAGGGTGATCCTCCATTTTACACCCAAGGGAGTCAAGTAATCGAAAATGGTATTCTTGATTGAAAAAAAAATAAGTAAGCAACCGTACGTTGCCATCAGCAGCGGGTGAAAAACAGCCGAGATCCAGAAAGACAGACTCTTCAGTTTCATTAAAATATTTTTTTAGAAAGAGATTCGATCTCCTTTCTCACATCCGCATTCCCGTAAATGATATTATAAACTGCCGATGTAATGGGCATTTGAACTTGGTACTTTTTATTGATCTCATACACACACTTAACGGCATAATATCCTTCTGCGATCATATTCATTTCCAGTTGTGCATTCTTTACGCTATAGCCTTTTCCAATCATCGTGCCGAATGTTCTGTTTCGACTGAATTGAGAATAAGCAGTAACCAAAAGATCTCCCAGATAGGCAGAGGCATTGATGTCACGGTCAATTGGGTGAACAGCATCCACAAAACGTTTTATCTCCTGAATGGCATTGCTTACCAATACAGCAAGAAAATTATCCCCGTAACCAAGGCCGTGACAAATCCCTCCAGCCAAAGCGATCACATTCTTGAGCACAGCCGAGTATTCTGTTCCATATATATCATCGCTTACACTGCTTTGCAGATACCTGCAATTCAATAGTTCACTAAGTGTCTGGGCTGCCTTCAGGTTCTGTGATGCAATAGTGAGGTAGCTCAATTTTTCCATCGCGACTTCTTCTGCGTGACAAGGTCCTGTGATCACGCCAATATTCTGAAAAGAAATATTGTAGATCGTATTCAGGTATTCTCCAACGATGAGATTATATTCCGGAATAATTCCTTTCACAGCAGAAAAAATAGTTTTTCCTTCCAGTTCTTGTTTCGATAGCACATTCATGGTGCCATGTACAAAAGCAGAGGGAACGGCCAATATCAGGATATCCGAATTTTTAACACACTCATTCAATGATGAAGTGAAATGAATTCCTTTCACGTCAAAATCAACAGAGGTTAAATAGCGAGGGTTATTGGTGTATTGCTTAAAATAATCGATGTCCTCTTGCTTTCTCACAAACCAATTGAGAGACTTGCAATTGTTCAATAAAAGTTTGGCCAGAGCAGTAGCCCAGCTTCCGCTTCCAATTATTCCAATCGCAGGTCCTTTCATTGGATGTGAAATTACGTATAAATTATGTCTTTTTCTTCAGGGCCGGAAGTTCCTGAGAATCGGTTAAATACTCTTGCCAGCGTAATGACATCCTTTTTACAATAGGCAGCAATTTTATCAAGTCCTTTTTCTTCGTAAAACACTTTGGCTACTTTGCTGCCGTCCATTTCATCTTTGGGAGAAGGTATTCCAAAAACATGCGCCAGAAGGTCTAATGAAGTATAATTTTTGTAATCTCCAAACTTCCACATTTCCATTGTGTCGATGTGATTGATCTCCCAAGGTTTTTTCCCTTGTATCTTTAAACTTTCCGGCAGTGCAATTCCATTTATCAATGCTCTTCTGCACAAGAAAGGAAAATCAAATTCTTTGCCGTTGTGTGCACACAATTGATGAGAAGGGCTGTTAAAATGTGTCTTCAGCAGTTCAACAAATTGCAGAAGCACTTCTTTTTCGTTCTCTCCTGAAATACATTTGATGCGAAATTTTCCTGCGTTGTAATAGCCAAGTCCAATACAAATTACTTTTGCAAACTCTGCGTAAATTCCGGCCTTCTGGTATTGTAATTCCGGGCTTTGTTCTTTATTGTACAGCCATTTTTTGTCCCACAATTCCTTGGCAGTATCTGTTAACTCGTTGTAATGGTAGACAAGGGGTGCCGTTTCTATATCCAGAAACAGGATCTTCTCCAAATTATTCGTGCTCATTTTAAAATTTTTGAGCAATAAAGATACGTTTTTTTAAAATTTCCTTATTAAGCGGAAAACTATTTGGCCCTGTCGTACGCTTTTTTCAGACTTTCTTTTGTGCTAGCAATCTCAGTTAATTCTTTTTCAAGAGCAGAACTGTCTTTGTTTTCTTTTTTCGCAGTTTCGATCTTGGCTAACTGGGCTTTTTCCTTGGATTCCCAGATACTGATCAGATCCCTAATTCCTTTTACAGAACCAAATTTAGTGAACCTTCCTCCTCCTCTTGCTACCCACTCAAAATCCGTTGCCGCCATCAAAGCTGATTCTGCTTTTACACAACGCTTTGCTGTTTTAATGTAATCATTCAAAAAAGAGATCAATTCAAATCCATTGATGTATCGCATGGAATTATTGAAAAAGGAGATCTGATCATCTGCTCCGTATTCTGAATAAAGTCCTGCGATGGAGAACAACAGACTTTTTCCTGTTTCACTTTCCAGCTGCTTGGCCTTTTCCATCGCTTGTTTATTGTCTCGTGCTATCAATCTGTCAAATGCAACGGCGTTGATCGCATAACTGGCTTCAGAAAAAGCCTTATCATTCATTTGATTGAGATCAGGATCATCCGCAAATTTCTTATTCAACAGTTCAAGGGCTTTTGCTCTTGTAGTTGATTTCTTGTCATTCAAATAGATCTCTTTCCAGATCGCTTTGACCTCATTCATTTTATCAGCAGGAGCTTCACCTAGTTTTTGTAAGGCATAATTCCTTAATGGGGCAAAGGGATCTTTTGCAGCAGCCCATTTGAACATTTCAAACACTGCATTATCATTTAGTTCCTTTTCCATTTTAGTCAGCGCTTCATGACGATCTTCATACAAGGGTGCATTCTTGTATTGAAAGAGGTATTCTTCTTTCGTCTTGGTATAATCCATATCACACAGTAATTGTCTTTCTGCATCAAAATTCACGAGAGATGGTTCTGTTGAACACGGAATGCTGAAATTCTGTTTTTGCCTGTTGACCCAGATCCTTGTTCGCATCATCTTGCCGTCCGCATAAACATCTACATCGATGGGCAAAGTATAAAGTGGTGTGGTTGAAAGATCCTGGTTTTGTTCAACTGTGAGTTCTACCTGAGCATTTGCTTTGTTGTATTGTTTTTTAACGTTCAGTTTCGGACGTCCTTTATTCAGAAACCACTCGTTGAAGAACCAGTTCATGTCTTTTCCGGTCACTTCTTCAAAGGCCAATCGAAGATGATGTATCTCTGCCGTTTTAAATTTATTTGTTTCTAAGTAATTTTTCAGGGAAGCAAAAAAAGCATCATCGCCCACTGCTTTTCTCAGCATGTGAAGTATCTGTCCGCCTTTTGCATAGCTGAATCCATCGAACATGTCTTCCTTGTCTTCATAATCAAAGCGAATCAAATTCACTTCTTTGCTTGAAAACAAATACCCGGATCTGCTTCCTGCGTGATGATGATCGGCTGCATCTCTGCCATTCTTGTATTCTTCCCACAAATATTCTCCGTATGTTGCAAAACTTTCATTCAGTGGAAGATTGCTCCAGCTTTCACAGGTAACAAGATCGCCGAACCATTGATGAAATAATTCGTGGGCAATGATGTCGGTTCCCTTTTTGCCATCGATCATCTCTCTGGTTGTTTGATACACTGCAAAATCTCCGTGTAAAGTCGCACTGGTGTTTTCCATTGCACCACTTACATAATCACGAACTGCGATCTGCGCATATTTAGGCCAGGCATAAGGTACACCCAGACGATTCGAATAAAATTCGATCATTTCCTTAGTATCACCAAAAATGGCTTTTGCATGAGGCTCATATTCTTTTTCCACATAATAAGAGATCTCTTTTCCTCTCCATGGCTCATGCACTACCTTTTGAAATTGTCCGACTGCCATCATCGCCAAATAAGGTGCATGTGGGTCATCCAGTTTCCAGTGATCCGTGCGCGTGTCATCCGCATTTGTGGTGGAGTTGATCATAGTTCCATTTGAAAGTGTGGTGTATTTAGTATTAACTGTCATCAGGATCTCTTGTGTCATTTTCTCAGATGGATTGTCGTTCGTTGGGAACCATGCCGAATTTGATTCTGTTTCACCTTGCGTCCAAATCTGTGGCATTTTATGTGGATTTTCTCCAGTTGGATTGATAAAGTAAAGTCCTTTATCGCTGTTGATCGCAGCGCTTCCTCCAATCTTCAACTCATTTGGTTTTGCGATATAGGTGATCTCCAGTCTCATTAATTCAGCAGCAGTAAATACTCTTGGAAGTGTGATGGTGATGGAGTCATTTTCGTATTTGAATGTGTGTCCACTTAGTTGTGTTGGAGTAAGAGAAGTGATCTCTTTGCCGGATTTATCTTTCGAAACGGTTTTTTTAAGTTCCGAAACTTGAATGCTTTTTATCTCCATGCCACGGGCGTTGAGATAAAGTTTATCGGAGGGGTAGAAATGTTGTTTCAGATCAATGGTTGCTTTGCCGGGCATTTGACTTTTCTGCCAATCAAAACTTACTTCCAGGCGAGTGTGAAGGATATCACTGTTCCTGGTAACGGAAGCTCTGTAAACCTTGTTTTCAACTGGCTCTTTTGATGAGATGCTGATCGTATCCAGTTGTATCACGGGAACATCGGCAACCGGTGTTTTTCGATTTTGTTTTTTTGTCTTGCAGGATAAAATAAGCGCCAGGCTCAATCCGATCAGGGTAATTCTTTTCATTTTTTGAAATAAGAGTAATGACAAATTTGGTATTATTTTCCAATAAAGCCAAGCGCATTTTGGGGGATATTGACTCAGGAAAGAAGTTGATAGGCTGCCATAGCAGAAAAATAGGCCAAAGCACTCATGTAGACGAACTGTATGCCTACCCATTTCCAGCTCTTTGTTTCTCTTTTCACCACTGCGATCGTACTCATGCATTGCAAGGCAAACGCATAGAAGAGAAGTAATGCCCAGCAAACAGCCGGGGTATAGACTTTTTTTCCATTTACATCCTTTTCAGAACTGAGTGTTTGACGTATACCCTCTTCATTTTCTCCTGCTGCGTAAATGGTAGCAATGCTTCCAACAAAAACCTCTCTTGCTGCAAATGAAGTAATGAGGGCTATTCCCATTTTCCAGTCAAATCCCATTGGTGAAATGGCGGGTTCAATGCTATGTCCAAACTGGCCGATGTACGAATATTCCAGTTTCTGTGCCATTAATAAACTCACTGAATCATTGCTTGTGCCGGACTGATTCATTCTTTCCAGACTAGCATTTACTTTTTCAAATTCAACGCCACTACCGTGAGAACTCAGAAACCAGAGGATGATGGAAATGGCCATGATAATTTTTCCCGCCTCCATCACAAACACCTTGATCTTATTATACACCAGTATGAAGATATTCTTTAAATGGGGTGCGCGATAAACAGGCATTTCCATTATATAAACTGAACTCTCATTTGTTTTGATCACCTTCTGCATAACGAAAGCCGTGAGCATTGTGAACACAAATCCAATAAGATACATCATGAATAACACCAAGCCTTTCGTTCCGAAAAAGCCATTTCCTGTTTCAGGTGGAAAAAGCAAAGAGATCAACAGGGTATAAACCGGTAACCTGGCCGAACAACTAACTAACGGCAAAATGAAGACCGTTATGAGTCTTTCCTTGTAATTGTTAATGGAACGGGTTGCTAATATTGAAGGCACTGCGCAAGCTGTGCCACTGATTATTGGAATAACAGAGCGGCCATTGAGTCCGAATTTTCGCATGAGCTTGTCCATTATGAAACCGGCTCTTGACATGTACCCGGAATCTTCCAGTATTCCAATAAATAAAAACAAAAGTCCGATCTGAGGAATGAAGATCAAAACGCCGCTTAGACCACTAATGATGCCGTTACAGATAAGATCGTTCAAAATCCCGGGGGGCAATAAACTTGAAACGGTATTCTGCAAATTTAAGAATGCGCCTTCCATCCATTGCATGGGATATTCTGCAACAAAAAAGATGAACTGAAAGACCAGAAAGAGAACAGCGAGAAGCAAGAGGTATCCGAAATATTTATGAGTGGCAACCTTGTCTACCTTTGCCGAAAATTCACGCATCAGCAATTTTGTAGGTGAATGAACATGTTTTGAAAGGAGATAGTTTATTTTGCTGATTCGTGACAGCTGGTCTGATGTAGCAAAATCCATATCATCCTTGTTTTTCAGAAGTGCATCCCGATACGATTCATACTTCTTGCTGTCAGAATTTTCAAAAAATGAACTATGACTAACGCGAGAAGAGAGGATCTCTTTCTTCAGTTCTTCTATTCCTTCCTTTGTTCTTGAATTCACAGGAATAACGGCTACTCCAAGCGTATGGCTTAATCCTTCAATGTCGATCTCAATTTTCTGCTTTTTGGCTTCATCCATCATGTTCAGAACAACCACAGTTCTGTGTTTCAGGTCCAATACTTGAGTAGCTAAAAGCAAATTCCTCTTTAGGTTTCCGGCATCCAGCACAAGAACGACTACATCGAAATTTTCGGAGGAATCCAAAAGAGAAGAACAAGCTACTTTTTCATCAATGGTCTTTGGAAAAAGGCTGTAAATGCCGGGAAGATCCAAGACTGAAATTTCGTATTTCAATTGATCCGTTTGATAAAAATACTGACCTTCAAACTTTTCTACTGTAACACCTGCGTAATTTCCTGTCTTTTGGTTTAAGCCTGTAAGTGCATTGAAAAGGCTTGATTTTCCCGCGTTTGGATTACCAGCGAGAACAAGCTTTAAATTTTTATTGATGTTAGTGGACACAGATCAGACAAGTTCTACCATCACGTGGCCAGCCTCCTCAACCCGAAGGCTTAATTCGTCGGAGCCAAGAGAGATCGATATTGGGCAACCTAGTGGAGCTTTTTTTGAAATCTCTACCGTTTCTCCGGGAATACAACCCATTTCCATTAATTTCAAGGCAATTTCTTTATTATCAATGAATTTGATAACTGCGTGCTCGCCCGGTAACAACTCCGCCATGGTTTTCATAGGACAAATAATGAATAAAGTTAATGAAAACGAGGCAAATCACCTATACCCTAATAAAGGTATTGCGTTGTTAAAACGGCACAAAGGTAAGTCCCACCATGAAGTTGAAACGCTGGGTCGGGTAATTCTCCCATCGGTAATAGCGCTGATTGGCCACGTTACCTGCTTTTACAAAAAAACTCATCATTTTACTGTATCTGTATTCCGCCTCCAATGAAACATCGAACCAGCCACTGATCTGTTTTGGAACCAATACGCGACTTGTGTCATTCTTAGGAAGAGATAAGGCCCACTGACTTCCCATTACGTAAACATCCGCTTTTAAGATCAATTTACTTTGAATGTTGTATAGACAGGAGAAGGTCATGTCAAAATCGGGTTTATGATAAGCCCGTGCTAATTTTTCAGTTGTATAGAGGTAATAATTTCCTTTTGCGATGAGCTGCACTTTTTCCTTGTATCGATAAGTAACTGCGCCACTTACATTCAAGAGAGTAGCATTATCATACATGACATCAAACTGATTATAAAGCTGTGCGGGATTATTGTAGTTGATCGCGTAAAAATGCATGTTTTGATATTGACCGTAACTTACTCTTGCGTCATAAGCCGTATTGCTGCTGATATCCCCTTTTAGTCCGAGAAAGAAATTGTATTTGTTATTGGTGTTCTGGTAATTTATCGTGGTATCCACAAACGCATTCTCGTTTGTCAAACTACGCATGCTGTTCTTCCTTAATCCCCCGGTGATCCCTGCGTAAGGAATGATCATATTCTCAAACACATCATACTGCACATTTAATTTGGGATAAACATAGAATTTGGTTGTATCTCTGAATTGATCTAACGTTGCAGTAAGTCCGAGCTCCGCATTCCATTTTTTACCCCGCGCCTCAAACGAGGGAGAAAGGTTTACGATCAGATCATTCACTGTATCATTACTTTGTTTGTGATTATAGTAATCTGTATTTAGGCCAATATTCAGCTTTTCTTTATTGAGAAACATACTAGTTAAAACGCCCAGCTTTATATTATTCTCTGTTTCTCTGTTCAAATTTCCGAGGTTGTAGTAGCTTAAGCTGATGTCGTGATTGATGTGCGTGCTATCGGTATAATGGCTTTGCAAACGGATCTTAGGTTCAAAGATCTGATACCTTTGCTTCGCAAAATCCTTATCGGTGATCTTATTTACCGAAGTGTCAAATCCATAATACCTGAATGCATTTCGTTCATAATTGAAATCTCCACTCAAGGTGTGTTTCTTGTAGAATTGCTTTCCATATATGCTTGCAATATTGTCGCTGAATCCGCCATAACCATGATCCTCCAGATGTGTATCGCTTGAGAAATGCTTCAAGTGAGCGCCGAAACTCTTCTCTCTGCTTCGTTTGTTTCCAATCCAGAATTCACCATAAGGCATGCTGTAGAAAGGACCGTAACCTCCTTTTAAAAGTGCACTGTAAAGTTTAGGCAAAGGTTCGTTTTGCATTTTTGCAGCATCAATTGTCTGAACCTGGTATTTCGGAAATAAAGGATTGCTTTGAATGCCGTATTGAATGTTGCCAATTCTCTTGACTGTGTCTTTTATCTCAGGAATGTCGCCATACTTGACTGCATCTTTAATTGTAGGAACAAAACTACTTGTTGCAACGTAATTGATGTCGTGCAGATTTGTTTGCGCCACTGTAACAGCAATGTATCCTAAAAGCATTGCAAGTATCAGCAGGATCCTAATGGTTCTTTTATCTCTTTCAGAAATATTACGGTGAAGAGTTGGGGTGTGACCGATGATATGTAACGCGCCTTTTTCCATTATTTTGGTTCTTCAATTACATTATTCTCATTCGGCACTGTGCTTCCCGGAACTTCGGGAGTTTTTTCTTTCTGGATATTCTGATCGTTTTCTGACTGTTTGAAATCGATCTTCAGATCATTGTTAGCCGGAGGAGCAGCCGGTGCTTCTTTCTCCTGTTTTGCTTTCAAGTCTTGTAATTTTGCTTTCGCTTCATCAACATATTCCTGTTTCAATTTTCCTTCAATGATGCTTTCCAACACAACCTGTGCATCTGCATAATCTCCTTTTGCAATGTAGGCATCAGCAAGAAGAAGCATGGCTTTGTTGTTCCATTCATCATTCGTGTATTCGTACCCAATCAGTTTATTCACCAGTTTTTCTACTTCTTTAAAATCCTGCTTTGTGTAATTGATCTTCGCCATGTAATAATATGCTTCTGCTCCTTTTATATTCTTGGAATTCTTGGCAATTGATTTGAATTCTAGCATGGCATCATCCATTCGGTTTGTTTCGTAAAGTGATCTGGCTTTAATATAAGAAGCTTCGCTAGTTTGCTGAGGACTCAATTTTTCGGTATTCATTACTTTGGTACACTCATTCAAAGCCGTTTCATATTCATTTAGATAAAATGCAGCGCGCATGGCACCGAATTTTCCTGCACTTTTATTTGCAGGAACCTCAGCAACTTCCTGCAGCTGTATGAATAAAGGCAAAGCTTCTTTATACTTTTTGTCCTTGTTGTACATATAAGATGCTTTTACCAATGAAACCTCACTGTACATTCCCCTTGGTTTATTGATAACATGCAAATACCCCAGCATGGCTTTCTCGAAATTACTCTTGCTGTAGTTACACTCTGCTGAAACAAAATTCGCCTCTGTAATGTACTTTCCATTCGGGAATTTGCTTATGTAAGATTCCCATTTCGGTAGGGCGAGGTCACAATTCTTTTGATTGTAAAATGCATCATAAGCAGCAGAATAAGAAGCTTTCTCCAACTGATTTTCTGAAAGTGGATTGCCGATCGAAGCAAAGTACTTCTCCATTTCATCGATCTGTCCTTTTTCAGTATAGATCTTCTTGATCGTTTCTAATACTTCTTTCGCGGCATCGCTTTTACTATCGTACTTCACAAATTTGTCAAAGTACTCGAAAGCTTTATCATCTTCTTTCTTGGCGTAGTAGATGTTCCCTAACTGCGCATAACAATTCTGTGTGAATGAGGAATTGGGATAGTTCTTCAGGATCTTGTTATAATAAATGATGGCATTCTCCTGGTCCTTCAGATTCTGTAAATACGTATCGGCGATCTCATTCAATGATGCGCTTAAATAATTAGAAGCCGGGAAACCACTTTCTATCTTTTTTAACTCTGTTACCTTACTCTCAAATTTTCTGTTCAATCCGTCACACAAGCCTTTTTGAAACAAAGCATAATCCACATCCGACTTCGCAACATCGATCACTTTCTTATAGTAATCAGAAGCCTGCGCATAATCGCTGTTCATGAAATAACTGTCCGCAGCTCTGATATTGGCATCATTCACCTTTAATGCATCTTGTTTAGATTCGGTCATCAGGAATTTACGGAAAGAAATATGCGCGTTTGTATAATCCTCCTTCTGTTTTCTCTGAAAATAAGCATAGCCCAGAGAATAATTACTCAATTCATACTCCTTTAATTGTACAGCGCCTTCCATCAATTGAAATGCTTTCCAGGTATCAATTGCCGTTGTGTAATCTTTTCTGATATAAGATATTTCTCCCAGCCAATACTGACTAAGAGCACTTATTTTTAGATCTGCTTTATTCGTGAGTGCCTTTTTAAATTCCTTTTCAGCATTGTTCAGGTCGTTGTTATTGAAATACTCTACGCCATGAAAATAAATGAGCTTTTGATAAGTTACTTTCAGAATAGGATCGATTGTTTCCATATTCTCAATGCTCTTAATTGCCTGCTCGTAATTTCTTGTTGTCGAGTACACATTCAAAAGATATTTGTAACACTCATCTTTTCTTGGGGAAGAAGGGAATTCTTTCAAATATTTACTGAATCCTCTTACAGCATCATTGAATGGACTGAAATCAAGTTCATAGCTTAGTTTCGCAAAACTGAAGAGTGCATCCTCTGTGATCTTCTTGTCAAAATTCTGCTGATACGCGCTGTAAAATGAATTCTTTGCTTTGAGCTTATCTCCAAGCTTCAAATAACAATCCCCCATATGATACCAGGCGTTCTGCGCTAGCGAGTCTTTGTTCTCCGTGGCTTCTTCTAAGTGTTTAACTGCATTCTGACAGTCGCCGGTTTTGTAATAACAATAGCCTATTGCATAATTCCCTGCAGGATTGGTGCCAAGATCTGTCTTTTTTAAAAACGGTAATGCGCCGGAGTAATCCTTGAGATTGAAATGGCTTTCGCCTATCATTCTGTTAATATCCCCGTATCTCTGAACATGTGTGCTGTCCTTTAAAAGTTCAGGGCCTTCTTTGACTACTTGTTCAAATTTATTCTGAATGAAATAGATCTGAGTGATGTAATATGGCACAACAGTTCCAAAGGTTTGATCCCCTACGAGTTTTTTAAATCCTATCAGTGCAAGTTCGTAATTCTTTTCTTCGTAAGAAAGATGAGAGAAGTAATAGTTTGCCGGATGCTGGTATTTGTTATCTACATCTTTTATTTCCGTGAAATCGGCTTTTGCTTTTACATTTTCTTCATTGATCATGTAGCTGTAACCTCTTTTGAAATAAAGTTCGGCCAAACGATCTTTATCGAGTTTGTAAATGTCCGCTTTCTCCAAATACTCGATCGTTTCCTTGTATTTTTTCCTGCGATAAGCTGATTTTCCCAGGTAGAACCATGCGTTGTTCAATTGCAGACTTTCGGGATACTTTTCAATGAATTGTTTCATCTGCCATTCACCGTCCTTATGAAAAAGTTCAATGGCACAGGCGGCAGCATAATAGACTGCATCTGATTTTTGCAAATAGTTCTTAGAAACCGGAATGTACTCTGTAAAACTTTTTTGCGCGCTTACAAATTGCTTTTTATCAAAGAGATCAAGTCCGTTTTTGAATAATGCATCCGGATCAAAATACGCTGCTGTTCTTTGTGAATAGGCAAGGCCTCCTAACAACAGTAACAAGACAATAAAATAACTTTTCAGTGATCGGGTCATTCTTGCAATTTCAGCGTAAAAAATATCTCAATAAATTTACTTTGCCTGATGAGTTGAAAATTATTCTTGTATGACAGTTATTAACCCGTCTGTGTTGATATTGATATAATGCATAGCAAGTTGAAAAGTTACATTCCTCTTAACTTTACCTTTTATGTCTTCTCTTATCAAATTTGATAATGTAAGTATCTTCCAGGATGAACGTCCTGTTGTAACGGGTTTGAATGTTGAGATCAATTCAGGCGAATTTGTCTATCTACTTGGAAAAACAGGAAGTGGGAAAAGTAGTTTTCTGAAGACATTGTATGGCGATCTTCCTATAGCATCAGGAAAAGGCACGGTATGTGGACAATCACTGAATGATCTAAAGTCAAGACAAATTCCTTTCTTACGAAGAAAGTTAGGGATCGTATTTCAGGATTTTCAGCTTTTGAGTGATCGAAATGTTTACGAAAACCTACGCTTTGTAATGAAGGCCACCGGATGGAAAGAGGAAGATAAAATAAAGGCAAGGATCAGTGATGTTTTGAAAAAAGTAGCGCTTGAAGGAAGAGAACAAAAAATGCCACATGAATTATCCGGAGGGGAACAACAAAGAGTTAGCATTGCACGCGCACTTGTCAACGAACCGGAAATAATTCTTGCAGATGAACCAACCGGAAATCTGGATCCCGAAACATCTGAAGAAATTTTAAAATTATTGAAGCAGATAAGCGAGAGCGGAAGAGCCGTTTTACTTGCAACCCACGACATGCTTATCTATAATAAGTACAAATCACGCACGCTTGTCTTTGATAATGGGCAAGTAAAAGAGGGCATCATTTAGCTGCTCTCACCCTTATTTCAGGTACGGATCATCTCCTTTTATCAATTTCGGACGAAATGTTCCCTTTGTTTTTTGTTAATTTTCTGTCTTTCAGCTACTTATTTGCACTGTAAATAGCAAAAAATTCGTATTTTTGCCCTCTTAATTTTAAAAGATGATGGATATAAAGAAGCAGGATATTGATGCACTGAATGCAGAGATCAAAATTTCCTTAAAGTCGGAGGATTACGAGCCTCGTGTAAATGAAGCGCTTAAAAAAGTTCAGCGTCAGGCTTCCATGCCTGGATTCAGACCCGGAAAGGTACCGGCCGGATTAATTAAAAAACAATACGGCACGCAGATCATGGCTGATGAGATAAACAAACTACTGCAGGACACGATCTACAAATACATTGAAGAAAACAAAATAGAAATATTGGGTAATCCACTTCCAAAAGAAACCACTCCGGTTGATTTTGAAAAGCAAAAAGAATTTGAATTCACCTATCAGATCGGCTTAACACCTCAGTTCAGCGTAAGTCTTGACAGCAAACAAACCTTTACGTTGAAAACGGTAAAAGTGGATGATGAGCTGGTGGAGAAATACGTGAAGGATGTACGACGTAATTATGGTAAACCCGTTAACCCGGAAGTGGCGGGAGAGAAAGACGTGATCTTTATTGATATCAACGAACTGGATGAAACAGGAAGTATTAAAGCAGGTGGGATCTACAAAAGCAGCAGCATCAGTGCCGAAAGAGTGAAAAATGAAAATGCCAAATCAAAATTAGTTGGCGCAAAAAGAGAAGACAAGATCGTTGTGGCAGCTGATGAATTATATGATACAGCATTGGACAAGAGTGTTTCCTTGGGAATTGATAAGGAAACAGCTGAGAACACACATTGCAATCTGCAACTTACCGTAAAGAATATTTCCAGGCTGGAAGATGCTGAAATGAATCAGGAATTATTCGATAAGGTTTACGGAGAAGGAAAGGTAAGTTCAGAAGAAGAATTCAGAACAAAGATACGTGAGGAACTTGCACTAATGTTCAGTGCTGACTCAGACAGATTCCTGAAAACAGAAGTAGAGAATAAATTAGTGGAGAACCTGAAGCTTGAATTGCCGGATGCGTTTTTAAAGCGTTGGTTGATGGCAGTGAATGAAAAGCCTATCACACTGGAAGAACTGGAAAAAGATTATTCTAATTATTCAAAAGCAATGCAGTGGAGACTCATTGAGAATAAAATAATTAAAGACAATGACATCAAGGTGGCGGGTGATGAGGCAAAGGAAGAGGCCAAAATGTTCATCAGAGGGGAATACCAGCGTTATGGTCAGATTCCAACCGATGAGGATCTGGAAAAGATCTCACGCGATCTTTTAAGCAGAGAAAAAGAAGCACAAAAGATATTTGAAAATCTTTACAGCAAAAAAGTATTGAGCCTCATCAAAGAAAAATGCACACTTCAGCCGAAAGAAGTCAGCTACGATGAATTTTTCAAGAACAATTAAAGTAAAAACCCCGACAGAGATGCCGGGGTTTTTTTATTCAAGTATCATCTTGCGTTAAAAAGCCAGCCTCCCGGATCCATTGTTTTTGTCCCCTTCCATATCTGGAAATTCATAGAGGTTTTTCCTTCATCTTCATTACGCATAACGGTTCCGATCTGTTGTTTGCTGGTCACTTTTTGTCCTGTTTTTACATGTACTTCTGATAAATTACAATACACACTCATGTATTCCCCATGTTTTACAATCACCAGTTTGCCACCGGTTGGAGCAAGTGCTATACTTCTAACTTCGCCGTCAAATACAGCGCGCGCTTGTGTTCCTTCATTCGCGCAGATCTCAAGTCCGTTATTTACGATCATAAAGCCTTTTATGGCCGGATGTTCGTGTTCACCGTACTGTTCGCAAATGATGCCTTTTCCTACCGGCCAAGGAAGTTTCCCTCTGTTTTCCGCAAAATCCGCACTCAGGGCAAGATCTTCTGCATCTACATTCGGAAGTGAAGGTGCATCTTCTTTTACCTTACTCACATTGGTGTTCTTGTCGGGCAATTCAGTTTTAGTGTTGTTGCCTGCATTCTTTTTCTTTTTGATCTTCTCTTCATTTGCTTTTTTATTCGCAATGGCCAGCGCTTCATTTTTTGCAGCCATTTCTTCGGCCTTGCGCTTGATCTCTTCGGCGATTAATTTTTTAATGGCCATTTGCAATTCGATGGTCTCTTGCTTTTTCTTTTCTAACTCTTTTTTCAGGTCCTTCTCTTTTTCCTGAAGTGCAGTTAGTACAACCTCTTGTTCTTGCTTTTCCGTGTTCAGATTCTGTTTTTCAGTTTCTTCATTTCCGAGGAGGAGGTTCTTTTCATGTCTTTGTTCTTTAAGTTCATTTAAACTTGCTATCAATTGTGTTTGAGTTTGTACGATCTCGATCGCTTGCTTTTTTCTGTAATCGCTGTACTGCTGAAAATATTTCAATCTGGAATAAGCCTGATTGAAGTCGGAGGCCGCAAATATGAACATAAGTTTACTGTATGAATCCTGATTACGTTGTGCAGTAACGATCATTCTCGCATATTCCGCTTTTAGTTTCTCAAGATTCTTCTTTAATGTCTCCGATCTTTTCTCATTGACATTGATCTCTCTGTTCAAATTCTGTATTTCAGCAAGTATGGTGTTAATCAATTCCTGACGCTTTTCAATTTTCATGTTGAGATTTAAAAGAGCACCGATGGAAGACTTCTTATTGGCCTTTGTTTCGCGAAGCATGGAATTGATCTCGTTGATCTCTTCCGTGATCCTTTTCTTTTTGATCTCAAGATCTTTCTTTGACTTCGGAGTTGTTTGCGAGAAGGAAAAAATACTGAACAAGAACAGAAGGCAGAGCAAAGGAATTCCTTTACTTCTGTTTTTTCTGCAACTGTATGGGCTCGTATTTTTCAGGTATGTTGAGGTTTAATTTTTGAGGTACATTCTTCTCAATACGAACATACTCAATTTTAATGTTTGCTTTTTTCTCCGCGATGATATCAATATCAACATGGTATGGTGCAAAAACACTGTCCTTCAATTTGAAATCCTTATAATCTGCCGTAAAAACCCTGTTGGTTGCAGGATCAATGAACTCATTTCGTATTATTTTGAAATTATCCGGGTTCAACGTGAGTGTTTGCAGCGCCTTTTTTAGCTCGATATCGCCTTGTTGTATTTTTCTTAACCTTCTTTTTCGTTCTGTACTAAGCATATAATGACAGTTTGTTCTGTCGGTTACAGGCTTTAACTTATCTTCATCATCATGAAACTCAGCACTATTACCGAATAACACAGCTTGCACAACATCATAATCAAGATCAGCGTTCAACTGGTCATTGATAAAATTGAAATCTCCTTTAAAGTATTGTTTGTGGATGTAATCAACCATTTTCACTGAATCGCGTGTGATAAGTAATTTGGCAACATTCACAAGCCCACCAACGACTTCGATCTGTATCCAGATCGCGCTGTCCTTTCTTATCTTTAATTTAATATCGAAGCCTTCTTCTTTGGAATCGATCAGGGTCTCCACTTTTGCCTTTGCGTTGATCCAGTTATAGGTGAATTCATTTTCTTTGATCAATCTGGTAAGAGCCTTCGAATTCTTATAGTCAAGTCTGCACTTTCCATTCAGAGTATCTGTCAAAACAACTGCTTCTGTCTTTTGAATCTTCTTTTTGTGTTTGCATGACTGAAAACTAAATAGTGTCACTACAAATACAATTAAAACAGGAAAATATCTGCACAGCTTTTTAATCACTTAACTTTTTTGTTTTAATCTTGCCCATTAACCTTTCGGAAGTGCCTCCGGCTTTTTTTGCATCTTCCCAGTATTTTAAGGCCTCTTCTTTTTTTCCGTTTTGATAAAGTACATCGCCATAATGCTCTAAAATATTTGGATTTTTACTCGATCCCTTTGCAGCATTCCCCAACCACAGTTCCGCTTCTGAAAATTTCTTTTGCTGGTAAAGGATCCAGCCATAGGTGTCCATATAAGAAGGATTTTCCAATTCTAGTTCGTTTGCTTTTCGTGCCAATTTTTCTGCTTTTTCAAGGTTCTCGCCTCTCAAACTTAGAAAACAAGCATATTGATTTAACACGAAAGTATTATCTGCATCGATCTTGAGTACATCATCAAAGGCCGCATATGCTTTAGAGAATTCTCCTGAAAAGAAATAGGCGTCTCCCAGATTTTTGTAGAAATCAATCATTAAGGAACTATTGTCTACAACAAACTCTAAACCATCCTTGAGTGATTGAGCCGCCTTTTTGTAATTTTTCAGTGTAATATTCGCCGAACCATTACAGTAATAAAACAATGGCATTCCCGGAAAATGTTCAATGGCAATAGCACTGTGGTGTTCCAGAGAATCATACATTCCTAGTTTTCTGTCGGTATTGATCAGTTTTTCCCAAATAGAATAATTTCCTCTCTCTTTACTGCAGGCATTCCAGTAATACTTCTGAGCGTCTTTAATATTCCCGGCCCGCATCATAAAATCGCCATATATACTGTTTGCTTCAGGGGCTTCCGCATGAACCATGATCAGGATATCTGCCAGTTCTTTTGCGTGCTCGCGGTAATAAGGCAGATCCATTTTATTGTCAAAGATAGATCCTGTGATGCTTGCTTTTGTGAATACGTCTAGATCAGGATTCATAAATGCCTTTTTCAAATGATCGAATGCGAGTTCCGTTTTTCCCTGCGAGCTGTAATAATCATGAAGTGCAAGGTTCACGATTGGATTCCCCGGATCGATCGCAAGGATCCTGTCATACATGGACTTTGCTTTATCCAGATCCTTTTGCTCAATGTAAAAGTCTGCAAGATGCGAGTAGTATCTTGTTTCAGTTGCGTTACTTTGAGATAATCGTATCAGTTCAGTTTCTGCTTCTTTGATCTTACCCAGACTCGTGAACAATTTTGCTTTCCTTAAACTGAGCTCTTCATTGACTCCAATTGTTCTTTCCAGTTCATCATAGATCTTTAGCGATTTATCAAGCATTCCCAATCGCTGATAGTCGATCGCCAGATCTTCTTTGAATTCCATTTTAGCCGGATAATTCTTTACCAGATTCTCCAGAAGTTTAGCTGATTGTTTGTATTGCTTGATGGTTCTGTAACATTCGATCAGGCAAAGCTGGTACCATTCGTTTTTAGGATCTTCAGTGGCACAAGCTTTAGCATAAAATAAGGCTTGCTCATTCACACCCAAAAGCTTGTAGATGGTGGCCAGCTCATATTTAACCGCGCTGTTTGCGGGCATTAATTTGTTGCATTCAAGAAAAAGCTTTTTTGCCTCTTCCAGGTTGCCCTTCATGCGATAGGAACAGGCATCAATGTACATCATGCCAAATCGAAGTTCTGTGGCCTGATCGATGCCTCCCTTCACTTCCTTTTGTGCAGAAGCCTCCTTTTTTCCTTTACAGGAAAAGAACAGGCCAATGCAGACCGTTAGTATTGGTAAAATATGTGAAGCTTTCTTAAACAATGATCTGTGTATAATCGCTCACACTCAGGTCGAGTGCTTTTCCGCTGATCTCTGCGCCGGCACCAATCATACTGTTACAGATATTGCTGTTCTTCACCTTTGCATCGCTTTGTAAGATAGAATTAGAGATAATGCTTTTTTCGATCCTGGTATTTCTTCCAATACTTACGTGTGGACCGATCACGGAATTGACAAGCTCAACGTTATCTCCTATATAACAAGGTTCAATTATCAGCGAACCATTGTTCTTGATATTCTTGCCTTTTAATTCAGCTTTATCACGATCGAATTCCAACACTCGTTTGTTAGTATAAACAGTTGCGTCCTTGTTCCCACAATCCAGCCATTCGGTCACTTGTCCGGGCACAAATTTGATCCCCTTCTTTCGCATATTGTCCAATGCGTTCGTAAGTTGAAACTCTCCCTTTTCCTTAATGTTATTATCGAGCAAATATTGCAATTCCTTCTTCAGGTTATCTCCATCCTTGAAATAATAGATTCCAATAATGGCCAGGTCGCTGATGAATTCCTGAGGCTTCTCCACAAAATCTGTTATGATCCCATTGGAATCTAATTTTACAACGCCGAACTGACGAGGATCTTCGATCTTCTGAACCCAGATCACTCCCTCCTGACTTGTTTCCATCACAAAATCTGCCTTGAACAAAGTGTCAGCAAAAGCGATCACGGTTTTTCCCTTCAATGCCGATGCGGCGCACATAATGGCATGTGCTGTTCCCAATGCCTCTTTCTGATAATGAATACTTCCTTTGGCGCCTTGACTTTGCGCTACGGCAACAAGATCTTTTTCAACCTCCGAACCGAAATCAGGTGCGATCACAAAAGCGATCTCATCTACTTTCTCGCCACAGACCTTTGTGATATCTTCCACTAAGCGCTGTACAATTGGTTTTCCTCCAACCGGAATCAGTGGCTTGGCAGTTGTAAGAGTGTGTGGGCGCATCCGCTTTCCCTTACCGGCCATTGGTATAATGATTTGCATAAGTTATTAAAGTAACATACAAATTTAATATAAAATATGCATGTTTGTGTAGTTGATGAAACAACACAACAAATACTTTATCGCCATCATTCCTCCACCCACTGTTTTCGAAAAGATCGAAGAGATCAAACAGGAGCTTTATTCTGCACACAAATTAAAAGGAGCACTGCGTTCTCCTTCGCACATCACGCTTCACCGGCCATTTGAATGGAAAGCTGAAAAAGAAGATCTGCTTGTGAGTACATTAAATGATTTCACTTTCAAGAAAAATTTCAGAATAGAATTAAAAGGGTTTGATTGCTTTCAGCCAAGGGTGATCTTTGTTAATGTTTTAAAAAATGAAGAACTAAACAATTTACATTATCAATTAACAGGTTATGCCAAGAGACAATTGGGATTATTCAACGAAAGTGATGATCTGCGCGGATTTCACCCTCACGTAACGGTTGCTTTTAGGGATCTAAAAAAACAGCTTTTCTATAAGCTATGGGAGCAGTATCAGCAAAAAGACTTTCAGGAAAGCTTTAATTATTTGGGTTTTAGCCTTTTAAGAATGGAAAACAAATGGGAAAGAATACAGGATTTTGTTATTTAAATCAATTCTAAATAGCTATTTCTTTCTGGCTGTATAATAGGATTATTTTTCAATCAATGCCTACATAATTCCCGGAATTAATTCTTGGGATTGTATCATTTGCTTTATACATTTGCCCTCGGCTTATCTTCCTTTCGGTTCTGAGTCTTTTAAAAAAATAATACACAAGATATATGGATAAAAAATCAGGTTTTCTTCGTTCTTCTATCGGCAAAAAAACCCTTATGGGAATAACCGGTCTTTTCTTAATTACTTTTTTATTGGTTCATTGTTTCGTGAACTGCCTCATTTTTATAAATGATGGCGGCGAAACATTCAATCTTGGTTGTGAATTCATGGGAACCAACTGGATCATTCGCGCAATGGAGATCGTTCTATTCGCAGGGATCATTCTCCACATTGTTCAGGCTTTGGTCTTGACATTGGATAATCGCAAGGCACGTCCAATTGCTTATCAAATTCCGGGTGGAAATGTTAGCAGCAGTTGGTACAGCAGATGGATGGGCTTACTCGGAACACTCATCCTCATGTTCCTCATCATTCACCTGAAACATTTCTGGGTGGTAAGCCGTTTCACGGATGAATTGGTACACACCAATGCAGAAGCGTTAGAGACAGGAAAAGAAACCATGTACAATGAAATGTTTGAAGTATTCAGTAATCCTATAGTGGTTTTGATCTATTGTGTTTCCATGATCTCTCTTGCATATCACTTATTGCATGGGTTTCAATCCGCGTTCCAGACATTAGGAATGAATCACAAAAAATACACTCCCCTCATTAAAATGACCGGTGTTGCATTCTCTATCATCATCCCTGCCGTATTCGCAGCGATGCCGATCGTGATCTACCTGGGAATCATCAAACCATAAAATATTTCATCAATTAAAAACTAGAAAAATTCAATATATGGCTACTTCATCTAAACTTAATGCCAGAATACCGGAGGGAACTTTGGAAAATAAATGGACGAAATACCGTTCCTCCGTCCACCTTGTCAATCCGGCAAATAAAAGAAGTCTGGAAGTAATTGTAGTTGGTTCAGGTCTTGCCGGTTCTTCAGCTGCTGCTTCACTTGCCGAAATGGGCTATAAAGTGAAAGTATTCTGCTATCAGGATTCGGCCCGTCGTGCACACAGTATCGCCGCCCAAGGGGGTGTGAATGCCGCGAAGAATTATCAGAACGACGGTGATTCCGTTTATCGTTTATTCTATGATACCATCAAAGGAGGTGATTACAGAGCGCGCGAAGCTAACGTTCACCGTCTTGCCGAAGTATCAGGAAACATCATCGATCAGTGCGTGGCACAAGGTGTTCCATTTGCAAGAGAATATGGCGGAACTTTGAGCAACCGTTCTTTCGGTGGTACTCAGGTACAACGTACTTTTTATGCAGCGGGACAAACCGGACAACAACTTTTACTGGGTGCGTATAGTGCTTTGCAAAGACAGGTTGGAATGGGTGCTGTTCAAATGATGCCTCGTCACGAAATGATGGATGCTGTTATCATTGATGGAAAATGCAGAGGAGTCATAGTTCGTGATCTTGTAACAGGTAAATTGGAGCGTCACTTCGGACATGCTGTATTGCTTTGTACCGGTGGATACGGTAACGTATTCTACCTCTCCACAAACGCGATGGGATGTAACGTAACAGCTGCATGGAAAGCACATAAAAAAGGAGCCTTCTTCGGAAACCCTTGCTATACACAAATTCATCCAACTTGTATTCCGGTTTCAGGTGACCATCAGTCAAAATTGACATTGATGTCTGAATCATTGAGAAATGACGGAAGGATCTGGGTTCCTAAGAATAAAGATGATAAACGCAAAGCCGTGGATATACCTGAAGAGGAAAGAGATTATTATTTGGAGCGTCGTTATCCTGCATTCGGTAATCTTGTTCCACGTGACGTAGCCAGTCGTGCCGCAAAAGAAAGATGTGATGCAGGTTATGGTGTCGGTGCAAGTAAAATGGCTGTGTACTTGGATTTTGCTGCAAATACTGTTCGCTACGGAAAAATTCAAGCCAATAAATTAGGACTTCACAATCCAAGTCAGGATGAAATTGTTCGCCTCGGAAAAGAAGTCATAAAAGAAAAATACGGAAACCTATTTGATATGTATAAACAGATCACAGATGAAGATCCGTATGAAATGCCTATGAGAATTTATCCTGCTGTGCATTATACCATGGGTGGATTGTGGGTGGATTATAATTTGATGACCACCATTCCGGGAATGTACGCTTTGGGAGAAGCCAATTTCTCTGATCACGGTGCAAATCGTTTGGGTGCTTCTGCTTTGATGCAGGGATTAGCCGACGGTTATTTTGTGATTCCGTATACGATCGGTGATTACTTGTCGGAAGAGATCAGAACAAAAGCTATTTCAACAGATCACGAAGCCTTTGTAAAAGCTGAGGCAGAGGTTCAGGAAAGGATCAATAAACTATTCTCTATCAAAGGAACTAAATCCGTTGACCATTTCCACAAACGCTTAGGAAAGATCATGTGGGACAAATGTGGAATGGCCAGAAACAAAGAAGGTCTGACATCCGCTATCAAAGAGATTCAAGCATTGCGTGCTGAATTCTGGAAAGATGTTCGCGTTCCGGGAACGAATGAAGAATTCAATTCCGAACTTGAGAAAGCACACCGTGTTGCTGATTTCCTTGAACTAGGAGAATTAATGTGTATTGATGCCTTGAACAGAAATGAATCCTGTGGTGGACACTTCAGAGAAGAATACCAAACACCGGACGGAGAAGCAAAACGTGATGATGACAATTATACATACGTTGCTGCTTGGGAATACAAAGGCGACAGTCAGTATGAATTACACAAAGAAGAATTGAAATTTGAGAATATTAAATTAGCACAACGTAACTACGCTTAATACCAGAAATTATGAGTCACGGAAACATGAACCTCACTTTAAAAGTGTGGAAACAAAAAAACAAGAACGAACGCGGACGTTTTGAAACATATGATGCAAAAGGCATTTCGCCTGACATGTCATTTCTTGAAATGTTTGATGTTGTCAATGAGCAATTGATCAGCGAAGGCAAAGAACCAATCGCATTCGATCACGATTGTCGTGAAGGGATCTGTGGAATGTGCAGTATGTACATCAATGGAAGACCACATGGGCCGAAAGAAGGAATTACAACTTGTCAGTTACACATGCGTAGCTTTAAAAATGGTGATACCATCGTTGTTGAACCCTGGAGAAGTGCAGCTTTCCCTGTGATCAAAGATCTTGCGGTAGACAGAAGTTCTTTCGATCGCATCATGTCAGCCGGAGGATTTGTGAGTGTGAACACCGGTAATGCAAAAGACGCTAACAATATTTTGATCAATAAAGATGATGCAGATGATGCCTTCAATGCTGCGGCTTGTATTGGCTGTGGTGCTTGTGTGGCTGCTTGCAAGAATTCAAGTGCCATGTTGTTCGTTTCTGCTAAAGTTTCTCAGTTGGCTTTGTTACCACAAGGACAAATTGAAAAGCAAGATCGTGTGCTGAACATGGTAAAACAAATGGATGAAGAAGGATTTGGAAACTGTACCAATACCGGTGCCTGTGAAGCGGAATGTCCGAAATCCATTTCCCTTGAAAACATTGCCAGAATGAACAGAGAATATCTTGGCGCAAGTTTTTTGCAAAATAAAATTCACTAACTAATAGTGCTCTTCTAAAAGCCGTTTCTTAACAGGAACGGCTTTTTTTATTCCTTGTAATTAAATAATGGAGTACATCTTCCCCGGCATGCTTTTGATCAAATTTGCAAATTCCATTTGAAGCAAGAGTGCGGCCACTTTGCTAATCGTCAAACCACTTGCGTAGCAGATCTCATCTATATGCAATTCTTTTTTCATGCTGAATGCATTCATCAGCTTTTTCTCATCCTCCGTCAAATTCAACAATAAAGGGATCTGTGCGCTTTTCTTTTTCGCATCTTTTTTCTCTTCCCATTGCATGGCATACAAAAGATCGGCCGCGCTTTCGATCAACACAGCTTTATTTTGCTTGATCAATCCGTTGCCTCCTTCCGCCAGCGGATCTCCTGCCCTGCCGGGAAAAGCAAAAACATCCTTGTTATAACTATTTGCTATTGTAGCCGTGATCAAACTTCCTCCTTGCCTTTTACTTTCCACCACAACAAGGGCATCGCAAAGGCCGGCAACGATCCTGTTTCTCTTAGGAAAATTTACTGCATCAGGATTCGTTCCGCTCATAAAATCAGTGAGCAAACCTCCTTGCTTGATCATTCTCTTTGCAATCTTATCATGCAACTGAGGATAAATTCTATCCAATCCATGTGCAAGTACACCTACGGTTTCAAGCCCTGTATCCAAAGCATTTTTATGGGCGCAAATATCTACCCCATAAGCGAGTCCACTGATCACTAACACATCACTTGCCTTGAGTTCGTTGACCAATTCCTTTGTTTTCTCTCTTCCGTATTCACTGGGTTTACGACTGCCTACAACGGCCACTATTTTTTCTTTGTTCAGATCAGCATTTCCTTTGTAGAAAAGCATGATGGGACTATCACTGCAGTATTTCAAGCGGCTTGGATAGTCTTCCTCCGTAAAAAACAGCGTCTTGATCTTATACCGTTGAATGAATTTGATCTCCTCTTCTGCCCTTTTCAGAACATCTTTGTTTTTCATAATAGAAGCAGCAAGCGTCTCCCCAATACCCGGCACCTTCACCAGATGCGCTTTTTTTTGTTTAAAGACTTCCTTTGGACTGCCACAATAAGCAAGTAAGCTTTTGGCATTCACATCCCCTATTCCATCAATTAAAGTTAAACCCAGCTGGTATAAAATCTCATCCCTTTCCATTAAAAATATTTCAAATTACCCTCGTATTTATTACCTTGTAGCAATTATTCTGCATTGAACAAATTTACATCCATAATTGTATTGGTCCTTGCTCTATTTTGTAGCAATATTTTTGCGCAGAATACCTATCGCGTCAGAGGCGATGTTTTTGATGAAGCAAGTGGCGATTCCATTGAAGGTGCCATCATCAAGATCGATGGGAAAATGGTTGCCGTCTCTAATGCCAAAGGATTTTTTGAAGCCTGGTCCGTTCCGGGTGAACATACTATTACTTGTTCCATGCTGGGGTATCATACCAGATCCATAACTGTGAACTGGAAAGAAGGTGAGAATGCTTATTACGGTTTTTATTTAGCGGATGCGAATGCCGCTTTAGAAGAAGTGGTTATCAGCGCTGGGAAATTCGAACAAAAAGTAAGTGAGGTAACCGTGAGTATGGAAATATTGAAATCAAGTTTGATCGAAAATAAGAACTCCACTTCACTGGATCAGATCATGAGTCAGGTGCCCGGTGTTACCATGGCAGACGGACAGGCAAGCATCAGAGGAGGAAGTGGCTTCAGTTATGGTGCCGGCAGCAGAGTGCTGATGCTGGTAGACGAAATGCCCATGATCAGCGCAGATGCCGGCGATATCAAGTGGAATTATCTTCCTATAGAGAATTTAGAACAAGTGGAAGTGATCAAAGGTGCTTCCTCAGCTTTATTCGGATCCAGTGCCTTGAATGGAGTCATCAATTTACGCACCCTTTATGCAAAAGATAAACCCATAACTAAATTCAGCATGTTTTACGGGAGCTTTGATGCTCCGAAGAAAACATATAAATGGTGGCAAGGCAGTTCGCAAACTCAACGAGGTGTGAATTTTTCACATGCGCAAAAAATTGGGAATTTTGATATTGTTATTGGAGCGCATAAATTCAGCGACGATGGATTCAGAATGCTCGAAACAGAAGAAAGAGAACGTTTTAATTCCAATCTGAGATACAACTTTCAAAAGATCCCGGGTTTATCTGTAGGTGTTAACACCAATATGATGAACACAAAAGGGGGCTTGTTCTTTCTGTGGCAGAATTATGATTCGGCTTATATTCCTCAGGGAAGAAATATTCAACGCTATGATAACGATCGCTTGAACGCAGATCCTTATATCACCTATTACAAAGGCTCTAATAAATTCTCCTTACGCAACCGTTATTTCAAAACAAAGAACGTGAACGATAAGAATCAGGGAAGCTATGCTGAACTATATTATTCCGAATTTCAATACCAGAAAAGATTCTCTAATAATTTAAGTCTCACTACCGGTGCTGTATACATGGAACAAATGATACTTGGCGATTCCCTGTATGGAAAACACAAAGGGCAAAATAAGGCAGGATATATTCAAGCAGACAAAAAATTCTTTGATAAACTTAATATTTCATTTGGTTTGAGGGGAGAATTCTATCAGATCGATACGGCAAAAACAACGGGTTATATTCTCCCTCAGAACGGAAAGGGGAAGCTACCTTTTCAGCCTGTAGCAAGATTGGGATTGAATTATCAGCTATTCGAATATACTTTTTTGCGTGCATCCTTCGGACAAGGCTATCGTTTCCCAAGCGTGGCAGAAAAGTTTGTGAATACCTCAGTAAGTGCGTTAAAGATCTTTCCAAATTCATCCTTGCAACCGGAGCGTGCCTGGGGTGCCGAAATTGGAGTGAAACAAGGCTTCAAGATCGGGAACTTCAAAGGGTTTGCAGATCTCTCCGGATTCTATACCGAATATCAGAACATGATCGAATTCGTGTTTGATATTTATCGTCCGGGACCAAGAAGTTTACTCTATACAGAAGATCTGAAATATGCCGGCTTCAAATCGAAAAATGTTGGGCGTGCCACCATTAGTGGATTGGAAACGTCGATTACGGGTAATGGTCATCTGGGTCCGGTTAATCTTACTGTTTTCTCAGGTTATACATATATCAACCCCATTATGCCTAACTATAATTCGGCTGTGGATACATTGGGACTTCCTGACATCAATATTTTAAAATACCGCAGTAAACATTTGCTGAAAAGCGATCTTCAGCTCGATTATAAATTCATTTCCCTTGGTTGGAGCGTTCGTTATCAAAGTAAAATTGAAAACATTGATCGCAGATTCGTGATCAGTATCCTTCATGAGTACGATGAGCCGGGTACTGGTTTCAGTTGGGATGATATTCCTTCTACTTATATCTTGCCCGGCCTACGGGAAAACCTGAAGGAATTTCAAAAAGATGTTTGGGTTCATGATACGCGCATTTCTTTTCAGCTGAATAAATTGATGAAACTTTCCTTCATTGTAAATAATGTTTTCAATGTTGAGTATCAGTCGAGGCCCGGCGATGTTCGACCACCCACTCAGTATGTCGGACAACTATCTATAAAGATCTGAGTTTTGCAGTCGCGTTTTTTCAATATTAGTCCGCAATATTTTTATCTTTACGCTTCTTTGTTGATCGGTTTGTTTTACAACTTGTTGGTTCCGCCATTCCAAGTACCCGACGAACACGATCATTTCAGAAGGGTTTACCATTTGGCAAGCGGGCATTTTCTTCCCGAAAAGAAGGGGAACAGACTCGGTGGCGATATTCCTGTTTCCTTCAAGGAATACGTACATCCATTTCGACTCACTGCCACCAATTTAAAATATACTTTAAACGAAGAACATTACGCAAAAGCAAGAACGATTGAATTAGCTAAAGACGTGAATGAGTTCAATGATTTTCCGAATTCATCCAACTATTCTTTGATCTCTTACCTACCACAAACACTCACTGTTTTTCTTTTCAAAAGCTTTGATTCCCCCTGGTGGCTGATCTATTCAGCAGGAAGAGTATTTACATATCTTTTTTGGGTGATGATCATGTTTCTTCTCATCAAGATCATTCCTATTTACAAATGGCTTTTTACATTCATTCTTTTATTGCCCTCACATATCTTCATTAGCCATTCCTTCAGTGCGGATACAATGACCAATCTGCTTGCTATTACCTTTCTTGTTCTTTGTTTGAAATATGCCTTTGACAAACAAATTTTTACCACGAAGCGTTTACTTATTTTGCTTCTAATAGGAGCCGGGCTGGCCCTTTCGAAAATAGTCTATGTAGGAATGATCTTTTTATTCTTTCTCGTTCCTGCCACTGCATTTAAAAACAGAAAGCAGCGATTTATCATGGCAGGTGCTTTGATCCTATTTAGCTTCACGATCGCTTTGTTGTGGTCAGCACAGGTTAAGTCCAACATGATCTCCTATTCTGATTATGATCCGGCTTATAAAGATTTTTGCTGTATCTCGCATTGCGCTGATTTTGCTGCACAAAAAGATTTGATACTTTCCAAGCCCCTCTATTTTCCGAAAGTGATCTGGAACAGTTTATTCCGTCATCCCTATACTTATCTCGTGGGATACATTGGTAATTTCGGCAACAATGATGTTCCAATGCCTCGTTCTGTTTTTTATCTCATTTATTTATTCATTGTCATTCTGGCATTGAGTGAAAAAAATAATTTCGTTTTCACTTCCAGGCAGAAAATTCTTCTTGTCTTTACATCTTTCGGCACCTTTGTACTTTTATTGCTTTCACAGCATTTGGCCTGGGATTGTGTTGGCGAAGGCATTGTGGATATTGTGCAAGGAAGATACCTGATCCCGCTGTTTCCTTTGTTGTTCTTCTCATTCAAAATTTCAAGGTTTCCTGTTCTCAGGTCAGCAATGGTTCCAATCCTTATTGTCTTTATACTTGTTCAGATCGTTTCCTGTGTTTTGATTTATGACCGCTATACACGTGAAACCTTTAGCAGTAAAATTGAATGGGATTGTGATGTTGAAAAAGAGCAAAGCAATCTTCTTGGCACAAGTGTTTCTTCTATAAATGTAGAAGGTGCAGGATGCAAAAGTGATAGCATTTCATTCAAAGGGAAATACAGTGCAAAACTTTCTCCGGCCTCCCCCTATTGTTTTACCTATCGATTCAGTGGACTTTCCCGTGGTGATCTTCTTGAGATCAGTGCATGGCAAAAAGGAGAAGGGGCTCAAGTGATCCTTAGCGGAAAAGGGATCGGCTGCAAAGAATTTTACATTCCCAATCATACCATTGCCTATGAAAATAAAAATGGATGGAAAAGAATGCACTACGCGTTCACATTCAATGAATCATGTTCGCCAAAAGATTCCGTAAATGCAACTTTCTTTTTATGGAATCCGGGCAACACGATCTCTTTCATTGATGAACTTCACTTCAGTCTCAAAAAGTATCCGAAAAACTACATTGATCAAAGAACCACATTGTTTTAAGCTCAGCATTAACATTCATTTTGTTAATTATTCAGTCTGATTTTTAACTTGTACCCCTCTTCTTTGCGGCAAATTTTTACTATGTTTAAACCTTTAAGCACAATGTCTATGAAAAACATTTTAGCCTGTTTCTTTTTTCTGATTGCAATCTGCCTACAGGCACAGGATACTGTAAAGATCGCCACAAACATGAGTCCTGATCAGCTGGCTGAGCTGGATTATAACAATGGACTGGCGGCACTTAAAAAAAATGATTTTCAGGCGGCCGTAGATCTATTCACAAAAAGTCTGAGCACAAAACCAAATTTTGACAAAGCACTTTCGAACAGGGCTATTGCCTACACAGGTCTCAAAAAAAACACAGAAGCGATCAAGGATATAAATGATGCCATCGCTTTGAATCCACAAAATCCTGAAACTTACTTTAACAAGGGAATGATCTTTTTTCAAATGAATAAGAATGACAGCGAAGCCGTAGCCCTTGAGAGATGCTTAAAGATCAAGGCAGATCACGCAGAAGCAGCCTACTATTTAGGACTGATGAACTATGAACAAAATGATTACGACAAGGCAATTGAGTATTATTCAAAAGCAATTGCTTCCAATCCGAATTATGCCTATGCTTACAATGATCGCGCTAGTTCTAAAAGAGCAAAGAATGACTTGAATGGGGCCATTGCAGATTATGAAAAAGCGGTGAGCATAGACAACACCCAGTTCTTTATTTACAACAACCTTGGTTCCGCTTATCGTCTCAATAAAAATTATTCAAAAGCAGTAGAAGCTTATTCCAAAGCAATCAGCATTAACGCTACCTATTTAACAGCACTGAACAACAGGGGCACTGCCAACTTTGAGAACAACAACTTAAAAGCTGCTCAAAGTGATTTTGAAGATGTTCTTAAAAGAGATCCTAAAAATTCATTTGCTTATAATAACATTGCTTCTATTGCGCTTAAGAACAATGATTACACAAAAGCAAGAGATATGTCGGCAAAGGCGATCGATCTGGATCCGAAGAACGGACCGGCCTATTACAACAGAGGAATTGCCAAACAAATGCTACACGATGAAAGTGGTAGCTGTGCAGATTGGAAAAAAGCACTGGAATTGGGTGTAAGTGGTGCAAAAACTTTTATCAGCATGTCATGCGATTAACCTTTCAAGAAAAAACTAAGATGAAAAAAATAATAGCTTCAATATTTCTGCTCATTCCTACTTTGTTCATTGCACAGTCAGTAGAGTTCGAAAAAGATAATTTTCCGGGAAGGAAAGAAGAACTTCGTGATGCCAGGAGAAAATTAGAGATCGGCATTGAGAATTTCATGATCGGAAGAAAAGAGTTTGATGAATACAAAAGAGGTTACTACAGTGAAAAGAAATACATGCCGGTGAGCGTCTTCGATTATCAGAAAGCGGGAATCACCAGTTTTAAACTTGCGCTTTCATCCCTCAATGATGCCAATAAATTCAATCCGAAAAATGCAAGGCTGAATTATATGCTGGGTTTTATCTGGTTCATCAGCGATGCCGAAAGCTCTGAAGCACTTAAATACTTTGAAACAGCCGCTTCGTTGGATCCAACCGTTGAACTGGATCTTTATTTCTGGCTCGGTTGGTGCGAGCAGCTGCATGATAAATGGGACGATGCTATAAAAAATTATAAAGCATTTATAGCAACAGCTTCTCAGAAAAAAGGACATGCCGGAGAGATCGAGGATGCCAATAAAAAGATCAGTGAGTGTATGGTTGGAAAAGAACTTAGTGCAAAACCCGAAAGAGTCTTCGTGGATAACCTTGGTTCTGCTGTGAACTCCTCTTTTCCGGAATACGGACCATCGATCACTACAGATGAAGAAACTGTTATATTCACAGCAAGACGTGATAATTCAACCGGTGCAAAAAAAGATCAGAATGACAATGGATGGTATGAGGATGTTTATATTTCTACGAAGAAGGCCGGGAAGTGGGGACAGTCCATGCAGTTGAGTAAAAACGTGAATACAGAGGGCCATGATGCGGCCGCTGGTCTTTCTCAGGACGGCTCAAAACTATACGTTTATCGTCACTCCGGCAGAGACGGAGGAGATCTTTACGAAAGTAGTTTGTTTGGTGCTGATTGGGAAGCTCCGGTTCATATGAATAAAAATATTAATACAAAATATCATGAATCAAGTGTGAGTTTGAGCTTTGACGGAAAACGTCTCTATTTTGTAAGTGATAAGGAATCGGGTTTAGGAGACAGAGATATCTGGTACAGTGACCTAGATCCGAAAGGAGAGTGGGGGCCTGCAAAGAATATGGGTCCGGTGATCAATACAAAATATGCAGAAGAAGCGGTATTCATGCATCCCGATGGAGTGAGCATGTACTTCAGCAGTAAAGGCCACAAGACCATGGGAGGATATGATATTTTCAAATCAACATTGGTGAACGGCGTGTGGGGAGAACCAAAGAATCTTGGATATCCGATCAACGGTCCGGATGATGATGTGTTCTTCGTTGTTTCCGGAAGTGGAAGCAGAGCTTACTTCGCTTCAGCTAAAACTGGAGGATATGGAGATAAAGATATTTACAAGATCACCTTTCTGGGTCCTGAAAAACCACCTATGCTCAACTCCTCAGATCAATTGATTGCAATGCGCGCAAATCCCGTTAGTAATTTGAAAACAGAAAGCGCTGCTGATGTGCGTCTGGCAAAAGTGGCCATTTTAAAAGGAGTTATCTCTTCTGCCAAAACACTGGCACCTTTATCTGCTACGCTTGAATTGATCGATAACGACCTCAACGTGGTGATCGCCACATTTAAATCAAATAGCGCTACCGGTAAATACCTCGTTACACTTCCAAGTGGAAAAAACTATGGTATTGCTGTGAAGGCCGATGGATATCTTTTCCATTCTGAGAATTTCAATCTTCCTGAAGGTGCCGACTATCAGGAAGTGATAAAAGACATTGCTTTAAAGAAAATAGAAGTGGGAAGTGTGATCGTTCTGAAAAATATATTCTTCGATTTTGATAAGGCCACTATTCGTAAAGAATCAGCCAATGAGTTGGAGCGACTAATTAAATTATTGAACGATAATCCTTCTATTAAAATTGAATTGGGCTCACACACTGACAGCAAAGGTTCTGATGAATACAACATGAAGCTGAGTGATAACCGTTCCAAGTCCGTTGTTGATTATCTGATAGGAAAAGGAATACCTGCAACGCGTCTTACCGCAAAGGGATATGGTGAAACAAAGCCAATTGACACCAATGATACAGATGAGGGAAGGCAAAATAACAGAAGGACAGAATTCAAGATCCTGGAAAAGTAGATCAGATCTCCATGAGCTTTGATGAGATCTTCTCTCCAAAGAAACGAGAGGCTGGTTCATCAAAAGAAGAAGGTTGATCGGTCGTATAAAATTCACGCTTGCCGTTCTTTTTGCAAAACGCATCGATTTCCGGATGTCTGTTCAGGTAATCTTTCAGACTTTGTGCTATAATACTGCCCTGTGAAATTACCTGTACATTTGCGGCTAATTTCTTTTTTATCTTATCCTCTATCAAAGGATAGTGTGTACACCCGAGTATAACTGTATCAATTGCTGATGACTGCTTCATCAGGGCATTTACATGCTTATCAATAAAAAAATCAGCTCCTGAATTATTGATCTCGTTGCTTTCGATCAACGGAACCCACATCGGACAAGCTTCCTGAAAAACCTTGATATCGGGAAAAAAATTGCCAATTTCAGTTATATAGGATCCGGAACTAACGGTTCCCTGTGTGGCGAGAATGCCTATTTCCCTGCTTTTACTTAAACTGCCTGCAACCTCAGCAGTTGGTCTTATTACTCCCAAAACCCTTCTTTCAGGCGCTATGAGAGGAAGATCCTTTTGCTGAATGCTTCTCAAAGCTTTTGCCGAAGCAGTGTTACAGGCAAGAACAACAAGTCCACATCCCTGATCAAAAAGCACTTTAACGCATTCCAGGGTGTATTGGTAAACTGTTTCAAAACTTCTTGAACCATAAGGCGCGCGTGCATTGTCTCCAAGATACAAATAGTCATATTCCGGAAGAACTTGGATGATCTCTTTTAAGACAGTCAAACCTCCCAGGCCACTGTCGAAGATCCCTATAGGTCCATATGGAGGCTTCTTCATCAAAACCAAATATCAAGACAAAAGATGAGTTCATTTCTTTGATTCAAAACCTTTTTTCCCTGTTTAAAGATCAAATTATCACAGGATAGATTTCTTCCTTCTATGCTAATGGCAGCGTTCTTAAAAGGCTTGAATTCAAAACCAAAAGTGGTGCCAAACATATTTCTTCCAAAATCAATGTTCCCGGTCACCATTTGATCATAATCACTGAAATATTCCTGACGAGCATAAACAGCAAACTGAGGAAGAGCCTGATATTTTCCCACCATCAACCCGCTGAACATCTCGGCATTTTTTGTTGAATCTTTCTTTGAGGAATTGGTCTGCCATCCATAATTTGCCTCAAGTGCAAGCAGAAATTTATTGGAACTATACGTAATATAAAAGTTATTGTAGTTTCTCACTTGTTTCGTTTTTACGCTGTCTGGCGTCTCTGTCCCCGTAAGAAAATTATAGGTCATGCTGATCTTACTTGTTGGACTGTAAACGATGCTTGTGCCAATGAGTTTGTTCTTATTGTTGTCAACAAATGTGGCATAGCTATTGAATGAATTGACTTGCAGAAGAAGCTGATCACTTACTTCGTAAGTTAATTTGGCTCCTGCAAAAAAATAGGGTTCGAAGTTGTCGGCCATGGCCATGCTGGAGGTAATATTCTCTCTGGGCTCTGTACTTTCAACACCTATATGAGATTTAAAAAAGCCTGCGTCCAACCACAATTTCTTCACTAGTTTTACTCCCGCATTGGCTTCCTGAATCATGTTGTATTGCGTAGGCCAAACGGTTGTTGCAATGTCACCATAATGAATTCCCAAATTGCCACGTAAATTCTTCGCAGAATATTTCATTGATACCAAAGCCGTATTGATTCCAAATTCCTTGTTCCTTGCGGCCATCGTTGGAATTTGAACAAATCCATTGTTCACCGTTTCATCATCGTATATTCCAAAATAAGTACTTACATATCCACCGATGATGAGCTTTGCTGTTTCATCATGCGATGCGTGTAATCCTTTTTTACCTTCAAACACAGTGTTCGAATCAGATGCAGTCGTAATGTTTGGAATGAGTGGATGGATCTTATGAAGACTGTCCTTTTCCTGTGAAACAGTAACAAAAGCAATGAACAAGAAAAACAGGGAAAGACAAATTCTCATTGAAAAACAAATTTGCAAAAATTTCAGCACTATTTCCTTAAAAAACACTTTTTTGAGGTATTTGAGGTAATTAACACTAACCCACTTAATAAGTGGGTGTTAGCTATGGTGAAATGAACAATAAAGCATCTAATTTCACGTTCTATTACACCAAGGTGAAAAGACTTTTATTGATATTTCTTCTCTTCTCCTGTGTTCTAAATGCACAGACCCGGAAAAAACACGCCCGTCAACGAGAAATTGGAATCTTTGGCGGGGCCAGTTATTATTTAGGCGATCTGAATACTCGAAGTCACTTTGTTTACTCAAAACCCGCTGCCGGCGCTTTCTTTCGTATGGCTATGACCTACCGATATGCATTTCGATTTGGCTTCAATTACGGAAGCGTGTGGGCGAGTGATTCCAAGAGCGGTGAATTGAATCAGATTGAAAGAGATCTTCATTTCAAATCTGATATTTATGAAGCTCACGCCCTGTATGAATTTAATTTTGTGGATTACCGTATTGGAAAAGACAAGCTCTATTTTACGATGTTTTTATTCGCAGGTATTGGTGGGTATTACATGAATCCAAAGGCAGATCTTGGAAGTGGTTATGTGAATTTAACTTCACTGAATACTGAAGGGCAGGGTCATTCTTACTCCAAATATCAGATCTGTATTCCTTTTGGTGTAGGGATAAAATGGAATGCAACTGACATTTTCGGCTTTGGTTTTGAATGGGGTCCACGTAAACTTTTTACTGACTACCTTGATGATGCAAGCAAAGCCTTTCCTTATTCCAACAATGCGAATACAGTGCAAACATTTGGAACAGGTGATCCGGGTACAATGAGAGGTAATCCAAAATCCAAAGACTGGTATTTCTATTATGGATTTACATTGCAAATGCGATTGCCAAAGAAGAATGCCGAATGCCATGGCATGGGTCTCGGTATCTAAAAAACGTCCTGTTAAAAATTACAAAAGCTCTTAATTATCCTTAAATCAAAAAGCGCTTATTCCTATTTTGTTATCTTTGTCCACTTTGTAAATCCATGGATCTCAAGAATTCAATCAATATGAATAATGTGCCTCAACACGTGGCCATTATAATGGACGGAAACGGGCGCTGGGCCAAACAACATGGCGAAGACCGCATCTTTGGTCATCACGAAGGTGTTAATTCTGTAAGAGACATTGTTGAGGCATCTGGAGAGATCGGCGTGAAGTTCCTAACTCTTTATGCATTCAGCACGGAAAACTGGAACAGACCCAAGGACGAAGTCGATGCGTTGATGGAACTATTGGTTTCTACCATCAGTCTTGAAACTGCTAATCTTCATAAAAAAGGCGTTAAACTGCAGGTGATAGGAGATGTTGAAAGCTTACCGGAAACTTGCCAGAAAGAATTACAGGAATCCATTAAGTTCACTGAGAATAACAGCACAGTTACTTTAATTCTAGCCTTAAGTTATTCCAGCAAATGGGAGATCACGAATGCAGTAAAACAAATTGCCCGTCAGGTTGAAGAAGGCAAGTTGACCTCCTCACAAATCACTTCCAGGCATATTGATTCCTTTTTAAATACTAAAAATTTTCCGGAACCAGAACTCATGATCAGGACAAGCGGAGAACACCGTATCAGTAATTTTCTGTTGTGGCAATTAGCTTATTCTGAGTTCTATTTTACTGATACTTTATGGCCTGATTTTCGCAAACAGGATTTTTTCAAAGCTATTCTGTCTTATCAGAACAGAGAGCGTCGATTTGGAAAAACCAGCGAACAGATAAATAAAAACTAATCTATCATTCGTAAACTTTACATACTACTTTTAATTATCTCAGCATCTGTTACAGCACAGAATGCAGACAGTTTATTCGTTGATAAATTCAAGAACCCTAAAAAATACAGAATAGCAGCTGTTAAGATCGAAGGTGCAAGATATACAGATCCAAGTGTCGTTAAGTTGCTTTCAGGAATAACTGAAGGTGAAGAAATGGCATTGCCAGGTGAGCAAATTACCGATGCGATAAAAAAACTCTGGAAACAAGGGATCTTTGAAAATGTAGAGGTGTTTCTTGAAAAAACAGTAGGCAGCGATGCGTTTTTGATAGTGAAGGTAACAGAAAGGCCCAGACTCTCCAGATTCAAATTCGAAGGGGATGTTAGGAAAAGTGATGCAGACGATATCAGGGCCAGGATCCGTCTTTTAAAAGAACGTGTTGTAACTGATTACATGATCGGTTCTATAAAAAACACAGTTAGAGATCATTATTTAGACAAAGGTTTTTATTACAACAAAGTGGAGGTGATCCAGAAAAGAGATACCACTACAAAAGTCCCTCACATCATTCTTACCATTAAGGTTACCAAAGGGAAAAAAGTGAGGATACAGGACGTAAATATCACAGGTAATACTGTGATAAAAAGCTGGAAGCTTCGCCGCAAACTGGAAGACAGCAAACGTTACCGTTGGTATAATATCTTCAATTCAGCCAAATACCTGGAAGATAATCTAGAAAAAGATCTTCCTGCCATAGTAGAAAAATACAACGCCAAAGGATACAGAGATGCGCGAGTGGTAAAGGACACCGTTTATTTTGTTAGTCCGAATAGAGTGAATATTGATCTAACGATCGATGAGGGAAATAAATATTATTTCGGAAAATTTCATTGGTTTGGCAACAGTAAATACAGAAGCGGGCAATTAGACACCATTTTGAATATTCATCCAGGCGATATTTATGATCAAAGTAAACTCGAACAAAAATTATTGATGAATCCAAACGGATTTGATATTTCCAGTCTTTATATGGATGACGGATACCTTTTCTTTCAGGTCAACCATCAGGAGAACAATGTGCATAACGACACCATCGATTTTGATATCATGATCTACGAAGGAAAGCAGGCAACGATCAATAAAGTAACCTTAAAAGGGAATGATAAAACAAATGATCACGTTGTCTATCGTGAGATCATGACTCGCCCTGGCCAGCTATTCCGTCGTTCTGATATCATCAGAACACAAAGAGAACTTTCGCAATTAGGTTATTTTGATCCGGAGAAGCTGAATGTGAATCCAACTCCCAATCCGGCCGACGGAACAGTTGATATTGAATACATCGTTGAAGAAAAGCCGAGTGATCAAATTGAACTAAGTGGTGGATGGGGAGGAAGAAACAGGGCCACTTCTGTTAATGGAGGTTTGGGTGTGATAGGTACATTAGGCGTCACCTTCAACAACTTTTCCACTAAGAACTTCTTTAAAAAGGACGCTTGGAGACCTTTGCCAAGTGGTGACGGACAACGATTGAGCTTAAGAGCACAAACAAACGGGATCTATTATCAATCCTATAACTTTTCGTTCACAGAGCCCTGGCTGGGTGGTAAAAAACCAAATTCATTGACGGTCTCTGCTTTTCACTCTTTGTTCAGCAATGGGGTTAAAAAATATGTTGAGGTTGACGGTGAAAAAGTTTATAACCAGAAACGAAACAGCATGAGCATCATTGGCGGATCGGTTGGTTTCGGAAAAAGACTGAAATGGCCGGATAATTATTTCAGCATGTATTCCAACGTGAGCTACAATTATTATGATCTTTATAAGTACGGGGCATTTATTTTCAGTACCGGTTATGCTAATGATCTTAATCTTGGGCTTAACATTTCAAGGAATTCAACAGATCAGCCTATTTATCCAAAATCAGGTTCCAATTTTGTTTTTCACTCTCAGTTCACTCCCCCTTATTCGCTGTATAACAACAAAGTGTATAGCGATCTTAGTTCAGAGGAAAGATATAAATACATCGAATACCAGAAATTCAAGATCACCGGAGAATGGTTTACGCAACTGACCAACAAAAAAGCGGCTGAAGGTAAAGAAGCCAGAAATCTCGTGTTAAGAACAAAGGTTGGCTACGGTTTCCTTGCCTATTACAATAAAAAAGTAGGCTTTTCGCCATTTGAACGATTTTATATGGGTGGAAGTGGGATCAGTGGATTTCAAAACTTTGTTGCCAGAGAAATCATTGCTCTAAGGGGATACCCTGATAATTCCATTTCCAGTAATTTCGGTGACCCGATCTGTGCCCGTTATACAATGGAGTTGAGGTATCCTATCAGTCTTAACCCACAGGCCACCATTTTTGTCCTGGGATTTGCTGAGGCAGGAAATACATGGACAGATTACAAGAAGTTCAATCCATTTCAGGTTAAAAGAAGTGCCGGTGTAGGTTTAAGGGTGTTCCTTCCTATGTTTGGCCTATTGGGTATTGATTATGGCTGGGGCTTCGATAACATTCCCGGAAATCCCGGAATTGGTAATGGAAAAGGACAATTCCATTTTACCATAGGTGGACAATTGGGCGAACTATAAAAGAGGTCAAAAAAAAATGTTAATAGCACATTATTCCGTAAATTGCTGCGTTTTATAGGTAATTTTAGCTGACAGAACATGTATAAGAAATCACTGATCCTACTTCTCTTTTCAATCCTTTCAACTTTAGGCTTTGCACAAGGTGGGGCTGCTAAATTCGGTTATGTTGATACAGATTATATTCTGGGTCAGATCCCTGAATATAAAGCAGCTCAAAGCGAGCTTGATAAAACTAGTATACAATGGCAAAAGGAAATTGAAGGAAGGTTCGGAGAAATAGACAAGCTATACAAGGCCTATCAGGCGGACGCAATTCTCTTGACAGAGGATATGAAGAAAAAACGTGAGAATGAGATTCTCAATAAAGAAAAAGAAGTAAAAGACCTACAGAAGCAAAGATTTGGAGTAGATGGCGAACTTTTTAAAAAGCGTCAGGAACTCGTAAAGCCGATACAGGATAAAGTTTACAATGGCATTAAATCCGTTGCTGAGAAAAAAGGACTAGGTTTTATTATGGATAAAAGTGGTCAGGTCTCCATTCTTTATGCCAATAGCAAATACGACATAAGCGACGATGTGCTCGTTTATTTAGGATACAAGAAATAAAATTAACTTTGCATCACTTAAAAAAAACAAACCATGAATAAGATCTCTACAAAAATAGCACTGTTACTTCTTACAGTTTCATCCTGCTTTACTTACTCGTACGCTCAAAAAATAGCGCATATAAGCCTTGACTCATTGGTAACAGTAATGCCTGAAACCAAAATTGCCAAAGATGTTGCGGCCAATTACCTGAAATCGCTGGATCAGGAAATGCTGACCATGCAAACAGAATTTGAGGCGAAATACAAGGACTTTCTTGAAAAAGAGGCTACCATGAGCGAGCCCATTAAACAAAATAAACAACAAGATCTGCAACAGCTGAATAAAAGAATTGAGGATTTTCGCAATCAAGCCTCTCAGGATTATCAGCATAAATATGCTGAATTAACAGCACCTATCATGGAAAAAGCAAAAAAAGGAATTGAAGCGGCAGCAAAAGAAGGAGGGTACAAATATGTATTTGATACGAGTGTAGGAAATGTGCTTTATTTCGAGCCAAGCGATGATCTTTTTGGGGCGGTAAAAAAGAAATTGGATGCAATGCCTGCAGCCGTTATACCCGGAGCGCCTAACACAACCGGAGGAATCAAAGACCCAAAAACCCCTGTAAAACCCAGCCCGGGGCCTAAAACTGGTGGGAAATAGCAGTATTCCAAAACTCTTCGAGGGCAGCTTTTAAAAGGCTGCCTTTTTTTTATTCTGCTTCGTCGCTAAAAATCTTTTGCTGGTCTAATTTCCTTAAAATGTTGAAAATAAGGGGGCTGGCTTTTTTCACCTATTGTAATCTTTTCTTAACTTAGATACAATTAATAAAATGTATTACCTTTAAAACATACACACATGAATTTTAAAGTAATCTTTACAGTGAGTTTGGTCGGTTGTAGTTCGCTTTTTTCACAATCAATTGCGCAAACATTTGAATTTGCCCCCAACTCGAAAGACACCATTAACTATGTTGATGTTGCGGGAAAGAAACAAAAGCACTGGATTTTATTTGGAAAACATAAACCTAACACCTGTTATACCGTTACGCAAAAGGTTGAAGAAGGGGATTACAAAGAAAATCGCAAAGCCGGCTTGTGGCAAGAGTATTATTGCAATGGTCAGCTTAAAAGCAAAGTTACTTTTGTAAACGGAAGAGCCGACGGTTATGCAGTATTGTATTATGATAACGGAAAGGTTCAGGAAGAAGGACAATGGAAGAACAACCGTTGGGTAGGTAATCTTAAACAGTATTACGCAAACGGAGAGGTTCAGCACGATTTTAAATACAACGAAGCTGGAAAGCGTGAGGGTGAACAAGTTTACAAATATGAGAACGGACAGGTCGCAATTACCGGTAATTTTCAAAATGGTAAAGAAACAGGTGTGATCAAGGAATATGCAGAAAACGGTCAGTTAAAAGCAGAAAAGACATTTAATGACGGTAATGTGGATGTTGCCTCTATAAAAAACTATTCTGTTGCGAATACGGCAACTGCCGTTGCTGTTACTCCTCCTGCCAATGCCGTTCCGAAACTAACCGTTAAACCAGACGAGAAGCCGAATGAGGCAACCACTGCCGCAGAAAAAGGTGTTACTATCCTCAATGGTAAACATACCTTGTATGACAAAAACAAGAATGTTACCAAAGACGGTATTTTTCATAACAATACTTTTATGGAAGGAAAAGCTTACATGTACACGGAAGACGGTATTCTTAAACGAGTTCTTATTTACAAAAACGGAGTATACGTCGGTGACGGTGTAATAGAAAAATAAGCTCAGAAAGCATTTCAATAAAATTAAGACGGGAAATTCATTCCGTCTTTTTTTTATCCTTAATTTTACCCAACATGAATTCCCTTAGTATCTACAACACCCTTACACGCAAAAAAGATCCGTTCAAACCGATCAATCCTCCTTATGTGGGAATGTATGTCTGCGGGCCTACTGTTTATAGTGATGTACATTTAGGCAACTGTCGCACCTTCATTTCCTTTGATATTATTTATCGTTACCTCACACATCTTGGTTATAAAGTTCGTTATGTAAGAAATATCACTGATGCCGGACATTTGGAAAGTGATGGAGATACGGGAGAAGACAAGATCTCTAAAAAGGCAAAATTACAACAGCTGGAGCCAATGGAAATCGTTCAGCGATATACCGTTGATTTCAGATCTGTCATGCAACAATTCAACGCGCTTCCTCCAAGCATAGAGCCAACTGCAACCGGTCACATCATCGAACAACAGCAGATCGCCGAAGAGATCATCCGCAAAGGACTTGCCTATGAAGTGAACGGAACAGTTTACTTTGACGTAGAAAAATTTGCGAAGGATCATAACTATACCGCACTTACCGGAAGAAAACTCGATGAACTGCTCGAGAATACGAGAGAACTAGACGGACAAGAAGAGAAAAAAGGAAGACTTGATTTCGCATTATGGATCAAAGCTAAACCGGAACACCTGATGAAATGGCCTAGTCCCTGGGGAACCGGTTTTCCGGGCTGGCACATCGAATGCAGCGCCATGAGTACAAAGTATCTTGGAGAACAATTCGATATTCACGGAGGCGGGATGGATCTTCAGGCCACACACCACACCAATGAAATTGCACAGAACATCGCTTATTGCGGCAAATCTCCTTCCAATTACTGGATCCACACCAATATGCTGACCGTTAGTGGACAAAAGATGAGCAAGAGCCTCGGCAACAGTTTTCTTCCCAATGAACTTTTTACCGGTAATCATCCATTGCTTGACAAAGGTTATGGACCAATGCCCGTAAGGTTCTTTATGATGCAAACGCACTATAGAAGCACGCTCGATTTCAGCAATGAAGCACTTCAGGCCAGCGAAAAAGGATTTGAAAGATTGATGGATGCTTATTCCACCTTGCTAACATTAAGCCCCGCATCCAATTCATCAGAAGATATTTCTGCATTGGAACAAAAATGTTACGAGGCTATGAATGATGATTTCAATACACCTGTTTTGATAGCACACTTATTCGAACTTGTAAGGATCATCAACTCGGCCAATGATAAAAAAACCAACCTTACACAAAATGATATTGACCTAATAAAAAAGGTCTATCAGAATTTTGTTTTTGATGTAATGGGATTGAAACTGGAGGAAGAATCTTCCAAAGCCGGAAAAGTTCTGAACAAGGTCATGCAGTTTCTTTTGAATATGCGCAACAAAGCTAAATCTGAAAAGAATTTTTCTTTAAGCGATGAGATCAGAAACAACCTGACAGATGCCGGCATACAGGTAAAAGACAGCAAAGAAGGAAGCAGTTGGAAAATTTAAATCATCCTTGAAAAGATATTCTGAAATATTAATTACACTCATTCTGTTATCGGGAATATTTTTCATTTCCTGCGAACCGGAAAAAACGGTACCACAGGATCAGAATAAAACAGAGATCTCTTCAGTGCCTAAAACCCCTTTACTTTCTTATACACTTTCGGCCACTTATCCTCATGACAGCACCTGTTTCACAGAAGGATTCTTTTTTCATGAAGGACAATTATTCGAAAGTTCAGGCGCTCCCGATCATTTGCCAAAAACCCGTTCCTTGTTTGGGGTAGTAGACCTTCAAACGGGGAAAATTAAAGTGAAAGGTGAACTTGACCGCTCCAAGTATTTTGGTGAAGGAATCGTCGTTTTAAAGAACAAGCTTTATCAGCTCACCTGGCAGGGACAAACCGGATTCATTTATGATGCCAAAACATTTAATAGTCTCGGTACTTTCGGATATATGAGCAAAGAAGGCTGGGGACTTACAACGAACGGAAAAGACCTCATCATGAGTGATGGCTCCAATGCATTGACCTTTTTGGATCCGGCAACATTTCAGCCAACCAAAACACTTTTAGTGGCCGAGAACAATTATGCTGTTGATTACCTGAATGAGCTGGAGTACATCAAGGGATATCTTTATGCGAATGTTTGGATGACCAACACTATTGTGAAAATAGACCCTGAAAGTGGAAACGTTGTCGCAAAGATAGACCTCAGCGATCTAACGAGCCAGTCAAAGAAAAGATACAAGGGTTCATTGGAAATGAATGGAATTGCTTACGACTCGCTTAGTGGAAAAATACTGGTGACCGGAAAAATGTGGCCATCTACCTATGAGATCCGTTTACCCCTTTAACAAGCTGTTAAGATCACACACCATTTCTTTACAATAATTTTCCTGAATAATACTTCATGTTTTGCTTAAAATTCAGCATCTTTAGCTTATTATATACACTATGAAAAATTGCCTGATAACACTATCCTTCCTTGTCCCTTTTTCTATCTCTCTGCTAAAAGCGCAACTCACCATGGTGCCCGGTTATATGATCTCAGCAAAAGGCGATACCTTAAAAGGTGAGGTCAAGATCAATCCAAAAAAGGACATCGATAATTTTTCGAAGGTTTTTTTTAAAGATGCTTCCGGCGTTCAGAAAAATTACAAGCCTGCTAAAGTAAAAGGATATGGATTTGCCAACAGACATTTTGTAAGCATCACAGAAAAAGATGAGTCTATGTTCTGTGAAAGACTAACGGAAGGCGCCATCATTCTGTACAAATCAGCTTTTGAAGCAAGCAGTGCCGGAGAAACCACCAAAGAACTCATTTGGTATTTATTCAAAGAAGGAGATAAAAAATTGACAGAAGTAAAAGAAACAAAATTCAGAAAACAGATCATGGAATGGATGAGTGGCTCTGCAGGGTTGGCCAATGATTATGAAGATGGAAAAACGTTCAACGAGAGCGCGGCCATTGAGGTTATCAAAAAATACAACAGCTGGAAAAAAGAAAATCCATAAATCTCTTAGGTCGTACAATAAATTTAAAACAAGCCGCTAAAGTGCGGATTCAAGATGATCACAAAAGATACTGACAAAAAATTATTTCTGCTCGATGCATTCGCGCTCATTTACCGTTCCTATTTTGCATTCAGCAGCAATCCAAGGATCAACTCTAAAGGATTCAACACCTCAGCAATTTTTGGTTTTACCAATACACTTCTTGAAATATTGAACAAAGAAAAGCCCACCCACATTGCAGTGGTCTTTGATACAGATGCTCCAACCCAAAGACATGCAGAATTTGAATCCTATAAAGCAAATCGCGAAGAAATGCCGGAAGATCTGCGCGAATCCATTCCTCTGATCATTGACTTGATCCACGGATTCAACATTGAAGTGATAGGCTTACCAGGATACGAGGCAGATGATGTAATTGGTACACTTGCCCGCAAAGCAGAGATGGCAGGATTCACCACTTACATGATGACTCCAGATAAAGACTATGGACAATTAGTAGATGAAAATACTTTTATCTATAAACCCGCCAGATCCGGAAATGGGGCCGAAATTTTAGGAAGAGAAGAGATCTGTAAAAAATGGGAAATACAAAATGTCTCTCAGCTCATCGACATTCTCGGATTAATGGGTGACTCAGTTGACAACATACCCGGAATTCGCGGTGTAGGAGAAAAAACGGCCATTCAACTTATCAAGGATTTTCACAGCATGGATGGTATTTATCAGAATACTGATAAACTAAAAGGAAAAATGAAGGAAAAAGTAGAGAACGGAAAAGACATTGCTTATCAGTCCAAACGTCTAGCCACCATTATTCTTGATTGCCCACTTGAGCTCGAAGAAGAAAAGCTTCGCTTAAAGGAAGTGAACAAAGATGCATTAAGAGAAATTTTCAAAGAGCTGGAATTTCGTCGCATTGCACAAAATATTTTAGGAGAAGATATTGGTGGGACTGAAAAACTTCAGGGCGAGAACTTTAAAGCAAAATCATCAGATGGGCAGATCGGTTTGTTCAGCACAGCTGATTTCTTCATGGTTCAGAATGCAAAAGGAAAAGCTGAGCCGGAAGCCGTAACAGAAGAGGCCATCGCTCATCAAACGATTGCCAGCGTAAAACATGAATATTTTCTGGCAGATACAAATGAGAAGATCACCGAGCTAATCAACACATTAAACTCACATTCAGAATTTTGTTTTGATACCGAAACTACCGGACTCAATTCGTTGGAAGCAGAGATCGTTGGACTTTCTTTTTCAGTTAAAGCGCACGAGGGTTGGTATGTTCCTGTTTCTGACAAGAAAGAAGAGGCACTTGCCACACTGAATTTGTTTAAGCCCTTATTACAGGATGAAAGGAAAACATTGATCGGGCAAAATGTGAAGTATGATTTTCACATGATGCAGAATTACGGCATTGAAATAAAAAATAAATTGTTTGACACCATGGTAGCCCATTTCCTGATCATGCCGGATATGCGACATAACATGGATGTGCTTGCAGAAACTTATTTAAATTATTCTCCGGTGAGCATTGAAACACTCATTGGGAAAAAGGGGAAAGAGCAAAGCAGCATGCGCGATGTTCCTTTGGAACAAATAAAAGAATACGCGGCGGAAGATGCTGATATCACACTTCAGCTAAAAGAAAAGTTTGCGCCTGAATTAAACAACAATGAGGTTGAAAAATTATTTCGGGATGTGGAAGTTCCCTTGATCAAAGTGCTCGCGAATATGGAACGAGAGGGAATCAATCTGGATGTAGACGGATTAAAAGAATTCTCAGCACAATTACAGAATGATATTACCGAAATAGACAAGCAGATACAAGAACTTGCAGGCACAAAGTTCAATATCTCTTCGCCAAAACAAGTGGGGGAGATCTTATTTGAATACCTCAAGATCGTTGATAAACCAAAGAAAACGAAAACGGGACAATACGCAACAGGAGAAGAGATCTTAAGCAAACTCGAAAATGCACATCCCATCGTTCCAAAAATTTTAGATTACCGTGAGTTGGTTAAGCTAAAGAACACCTACGTTGATACCTTACCGGAACTGATCAATCCCAATACAAAACACATTCACACTTCTTTCAACCAGGTCGTAGCAGTAACCGGAAGATTAAGCAGTGATAATCCGAACTTGCAGAATATTCCCATCCGAACTGAACGAGGCAGGCAGATCAGAAAAGCCTTCATTCCCAGAAACAAAGATTTTATTTTATTGAGCGCCGATTATTCACAAATAGAACTCAGAATTGTTGCCAGTATCAGTGAAGATAAGAATATGTGCGAGGCCTTCAATCTTGGAAAAGATATACATACAGCAACTGCTGCGAAAGTCTACGGAATTGAAGAAAGCGCAGTAACCAAAGAAATGCGTTACAAAGCCAAAAGTGTGAACTTCGGTATCATTTACGGTCAAGGTGCATTTGGTCTGGCTGATAACCTCAACATACCGAGAGCAGAAGCACAGCAATTGATACAGAATTACTTTAAGGAATACAATGGTATTAAAGGGTATATGGACGATGAAATAGCTTTTGCGAAAGAACAGGGCTATGTAAAAACATTGTTAGGAAGAAAACGCTGGTTGCGCGACATCAATTCACAAAACGCAACCGTAAGAAGTTTTGCTGAAAGAAATGCGATCAACGCTCCTATACAGGGCTCTGCCGCCGATATGATCAAAGTAGCCATGATCAACATTGACGCTGCTTTACGTAAAGAGAATTTCAAAACAAAAATGATCCTGCAAGTGCATGACGAGTTGGTTTTTGATGTATACAAACCGGAACTCGAAACAGTGAAGCCCATCATTGAACAGTATATGAAAAATGCCTTGCCTTTAAAAGTTCCCGTTGAGGTAGGAATGGGAATTGGAGAAAACTGGCTGGAGGCGCATTAAACAGTATCAATGAAAAAAACGAATAATAGATGGGCCTTTTATAACATTCACTTCGTTTTCCGGTATTTTCTACAAAAAGGGATTTTATGTTTTAACATGCTTTTCTTTTCTGTGAGTTGTACTTTACACGCTCAATCCTCTTATCTTGATTCACTCTTAAAAGAACTACCGAAACCACATCATGATACAGTAAAATGCGAAATATTAAGTCTTTTGATTGAATCAGAATACAATGAAAACATCTGGCCCGTTTACAATGATTCACTCAAAAAATTAACTGAAAAATTAATTAAGAGGGATAAGAATTCAAACAGAGAACTTTTTCTTTTTCAGAAATATTATGCAGATGCACTTAACAATATCGGGTTTCTTGCGAATAGACATGGTGATATACCTAAAGCATTGGAGTATTTTCATAAAGCACTAAAAACTCAGGAAAATAATGGTGACAGAAAGGGCTCTGCGAATTCTATAAACAACATTGCAAGTGTCTATCAAAGCAAGGGGAATGTGAATAAGGCCCTTGAATACTATACCAAATCCCTTCGGATAAGAGAAGAGGTGGCCGACAAAAAAGGCATCGCCATCACTCTGAGCAACATTGCAGACATATTCAGCAATCAAGGTAATATTCCGAAAGCCTTGGAATATTACAATCAATGTTTAAAATTACAAGAAGAAGTGGGGGATAAAGAAGGGCTGGCTGTATCCTATATTAATTCAGGCGTCATTTATAAAGGACAAGGAGAAATAACCAAGGCTCTCGAGTATTATAATAAAGCGCTTGCCTTGCAAAAAGAGATCGGCGACAAAAAAGGAATCGCTGTTTCTTATAATAACATCGGCACTCTATACAAGAATAAAAGTGAAAACCTAAAAGCCCTCGAGTTTTTTGAAATGGCTCTTAAGGCAATGGAAGCTGTTGATGAAAAAAAAGGAATTGCATCTACCCTGAATAATATCGGCTCTGTATATTTTGATCTAAAAGATTATTCTAAGGCAACAGAATACAAAACCTTATCACTTAAACTACGAGAAGAGATCAAGGATAAAAAAGGGACTGCAATTGCATTACTAGGTTTAGGTACAATTCATGAAGCTCAAAACAATCACAGCAAGGCATTGCCTCTGTTAAACAGAAGCATGGAATTAAGCAAAGAACTTGGTTTTCCTGAAAACATCAAGAATGTTGCTTTGGCATTAAGCAAACACTATAAAGCCTCCAGCGATCCTAAAAAAGCGCTGGAAAATTACGAGCTGTTTATTTTGATGAGAGACAGCCTAAGCAATGAACAAAACAGAAAAGCTTCCATAAGATCGCAATTAAAATATGAGTACGAAAAACAAGCCGCAGCCGATTCGGTTGCACACGCGAAAGATTCTGAAATTAAAAACGCGGAGTTGGCCAAACAAAAAGCAGAGATCAAAGCAAAGAAGAATCAACAATATGCTCTTTTCGGAGGTTTGGGTCTAGTTTGTTTGTTTGGTGTTTTTATGTTCAATCGTTATAAAATAACGCAAAAACAGAAAGAAATCATTGAAGGACAGAAAGAAATAGTGGAAGAACAGAAACAATTAGTGGAAGAAAAACAAAAAGAAATTCTGGATTCTATTCATTATGCAAAACGAATTCAACTTGCGCAGATTCCGAACGAAAAGCAAGTAGAAAAAATGATTGCGAAATTAAAACGCTAAACCCGCTGCAATTCAATCACCGTGATCTCAGGCCAAATGCCCAATCTTCCGGGATATCCCAAAAAGCCTAAGCCTCTGTTCACATACAAGAACTGCTCTCCACTCTTATACAATCCTGCCCATTGCTTGTAAAAATATTTTACGGGGCTCCACTTGAATCCGGGGATCTCTATTCCAAACTGCATACCGTGCGTGTGCCCGCTTAAGGTCAAGTCTACATCCGGATATTCTGTCTGAACTTGCTTTTCCCAATGACTGGGATCGTGACTCATCAATATTTTAAAAGGATACTTTTCTGTCCCTCTGTGTGCATCCTCCATTTTTCCATACTTTGGAAAATGCATGTTGCCTCCCCAATTTTCAATCCCTAATAAAGCAATTTGCTCTCCGTTCTTCTCCAAAGCAACATGTTCGTTCATCATCAATTTCCATCCCGCATTTGCATGAACTTGCATCAACTCCTCCAGATTTTTTCTCTTGGCTTCTACACTATCCCATTGTACATAATCACCGTAGTCATGATTCCCTAATACCGAATAAACACCATGCGGGGCTTTTAATTTGCTGTACACCTCTTCAAAACCCTTGGTCTCTTCTGTTTTGTTATTCACCAGATCGCCGGTGAACAAAATAAGATCGGCGCCTTGTTGCATCACAATATCAAATGCTTTGTGCAAAGCGGTGTTATCCATAAAAGAACCGGTATGAATATCACTTACCTGTACGATCTTGAATCCATTGAACGCTGCAGGAATTTTTGAAGAAGGGACTTTTACATTGTGAACTTTGTATTTGTAAGCCCCCTTTACCATTCCGTAAATGAATCCTACAGCCGGGATCACCGTAAATGTCACGGCAAGCTGACTCAAAAATTTTAAACGATCGATCTTGTAAACTTCTTCGACTGCTACTTCTGCTTTCTTTCTGAAAAGTCCAATGATCCACCGAAAAAAACGAATGATATCATCAATGATTAGAAACTGACAGCCAATTAACTTGCAAACAAACAAGATCAGGGTAATTGCCATGATGAAGCGGAAAAACGTATTCCAGTTGGGTGGTGGATAGAACATGGCGACCAAACCAATAACAAATGTGATACCTGCCATTGTATAGGCTGTATACAGTGTGATGTTTTTGCTGCTTCCGTTAAAATCCCGAACAAAAGTTTTCACTGCCTGCAAGAAATAGATCTCTACCACAGAGACGATCAAAAAGAAGATTATGAGACGGGCAAGCATAGCGAAGAGGTAAATTTACTTATTCCCGGCTTTTAAGGGCTTTCTTATTCTACAAATCAATGTTAATTAATTCCAAAAACAGGGTGTTTGCTTGCTAGGCATTCTTCTATCTTTGAGAGATAATTGAACTTTGTACAATGGGTAAAAAAATCAGAATAGGCATCATTTTCGGTGGTCAAAGCAAAGAAAGAGAGATCTCTTTTGCAGGAGGAAGAACCGTATACGATAATCTCAATAAATCACTGTTTGAAGCTATTCCGGTTTTTGTAGACAGCTTCGGGAATTTCGTGGAATTGAAATGGGAATTCATTTACAAGGGAACCATTCGTGATTTTTACCCTCCTGTAGATTTTTTACCCAGCGGCTCTGCTTTTCAGTTATATGCCGAAAATCTAGGCAGTCTGAATCAGGATCAACAGAACGCCCTCATTTCTAAAATTGGAAAAAGACTTTCACTGGTTGATCTTAAACAAAAGATCGATTTTGCTTTTTTATGTCTGCATGGACCATATGGTGAGGATGGAAGAATACAGGGATTATTCGAATACGTACAAATTCCTTACAGTGGCTCGGGTGTTTTGGCCTCTGCCATTGGAATTGATAAGAGCATTCAAAAAGAACTGATGGTGAACAAGGGCTTTAATAGTCCGGCTTACATGACCATCAAACGCAATGACTGGATCGAAGGAAGGGTTAAGAACATTTCAAAAACTGTAAAAGAAAAAGTGGGGTTTCCCTGTGTTGTGAAACCTGCTAATCAGGGATCGAGTATTGGGGTTTCTGTGATCAACAGTGAAAACGAATTGGAGCTGATGTCGGCCATTGAAAAAGCCTTGTTCACGAAATGGATGGACGCCAAAGAGTGGAAGGCAATGAAAGCCGAAGAGAAGCACAATTACATTAAATCGCTTGCTGATATCAGAGAAGGAATAGGAATGCCGGTTGCAATAAGTTATCCGACCCAATTCAATAATGTGATCATCTATGATCCAAATAAACTGATCGAATTTTTAGATGCTAACCTAAAAGAAGATGGTTTCATTTTAGAAGCGATTGATGGAGAAAGCACCGTTTTGATCGAAGGATTCATTGAAGGAAAAGAATTCTCTTGTATTGTGCTGGAAGATGAGAATGGAGTTGCCTTGGCCCTCCCTCCTACTGAGATCAGAAAAGGAAAAGAATTGTTTGACTACCGCAGCAAATACTTACCAGGATTATCAAGAAAGATCACGCCTATTGATATTGCAGACGAACAGATCGAAGCGATCAGAAAAGAATGCGAAAAATTATTTTATGAATTACATTTTGATGTGTATGCGCGTATTGACGGCTTCATCAATAAGGAAGGAAAAATATTCCTGAACGACCCGAACACCACCAGTGGAATGATGCCTTCCTCCTTCTTCTTTCATCAGGCAGCAGAAATAGGATTGAATCCATCACAGTTTCTAACTTATATCATCCGAACTTCATTTCAGAAAAGATTGATCCAGTCAAAAGGAAATGTTACCTACAGAGAATTACTTACACACCTGGATCACATTATCCTGAAGGATCAACATGCAGCGTCCAACAAAATCAAAGTCGCTGTTCTTCTGGGAGGTTACTCCAGCGAAAGACATATTTCCGTAGAAAGTGGCAGAAACGTTTACGAAAAACTTTCTTCTTCAGAAAAATATTCCCCATTTCCGGTATTTGTTACAGGAAATAATACGGAGCACAAACTTTATCACATTCCTGTCAATCTGATGCTGAAAGACAATGCGGATGATATCAAAGAAAAAGCAGAGGACTTTAAAGTCCATGCCGTGATAAAGAACATCATGAAGCAATGTGAAGCGATCACAAAAAAATACGCAGCCTCCAGTGCCATTGCGACTCCAATACTTTTAAGTTATGCTGCCTTAAAGGAAAAAGCAGATGAAGTATTCATCGCTCTGCACGGCAGACCGGGAGAAGATGGAGCTGTTCAACAGGAATTAGAAAAGCTGGGTATCCCTTACAATGGCTCGAACAAAGAAAGTTCTTCGATCACAATTGACAAATACAGAACAAATGAGATCCTGAAGAAAAACGGTTATCTCGTTGCAGAACATGTGTTGATCACCAATGAAATGTGGAATAAAGACCTGCCTGACCGGCAGGCTGGGAAATCAAAAGTGGAAGAGATCATAAAAACAACGATCAAATATCCATTCATTGCCAAGCCGGTTGATGACGGGTGCAGCAGTGCAGTAAAAAAAATAAACACATTTGCCGAGTTTGAAGCCTTTTGCAAATTGATGTTCAGAACATCAGAAGAATTAGATGCCATCGCGGCAGCTACCTTGCACATTAAGCCAAAAGAAGAATTTCCGCAAAAACAGGTCATACTTGTAGAAGAACTCATCAGTAAAAAAGATGCCATTCATTTTTTAGAAGTGACCGGAGGTATGCTGACGAAATTCAACACAAAAGGAGAAATTCAGTACGAAGTGTTTGAAGCCTCTGAAGCTTTAGCTGACGGAGACGTGCTAAGTTTGGAAGAAAAATTCCTGGCAGGACAAGGACAGAACATTACACCGGCACGTTATTCCAAGAACGAGTTTGAAAGACAGAAAGTAAGCGAACAAGTGAAAACTGCATTGGGCGGAGCCGCAAAAGTTTTGGGAGTAAGCGGTTATTGCAGAATAGATGCGTTTGTAAGAGTGTATGAGGGCGGAAAAGCAGAAGTGATCTTTATTGAAGTGAATTCTTTACCTGGTATGACACCTGCAACCTGTATCTTTCATCAAGCTGCTATCAATCATTACAAACCTTACGAGTTCATAGATAAAATTCTTGAGTTTGGGAAGAAGAGAGTGCTGCAGGCGGTTTAATTTTTCGCATCCTCTTCTCAAAGTTTAGTTTACTTATATTGATGTACTTCAATTTATTTACACTATTTTTGATAGTGTAATTACCTTGACCTTGTATTTCAAAAAAGCCATATTCTCATTTTTCAGCTTAATTGTACTATTCCTTTGTGTTAGGCCGTTAACTTGTTCTGCAAGAGAGAGAAAAATAGATTCATTGCTCGCGCTTCTTGCAAAAGGAGGCCCGGATACTGTCAAATTAAAATTACTGGCTCAAATCGGTAGCGCGCATCTTGACCTGCATCCTGATTCAGCAGTTTATTATCATCAACTAGCGTATGACTTAGCCAACAAAGGAGAAAACATCATGCGAAAGATCTCTGCCCGCAGAAATCTGAGCTGGGATCTTTATGAAGTAGGTAAAGCCGAAGAATCTCTTCAAATGCAAAAAGAGGGGATTGAAATGTGTGATCAGGCATTTACAAGTATTGAAAACAGAGATCATCCTTCTAAAAAATTAATTGATCTGAAAGCAACGATGCTGACAAACTCAGGCATCATCCATATGGGTTTAGGCAGAAGCAAAGAGGCGGTGGCATGTTACTCAGTTGCCTTAAAAATGTTTGAAGGGATCAACGACACCCTGGGCATTTCCAGTTCGCTCTATGGCATGGGAGGAATTTATTTTCACGACGCAGACTATTACAATGCACAACAGTGTTATCAGAAAGTTGCCGATCTTAATTCAGGACCCGGAAAAGAAAATTATTATGCAGCAGGATTAATTGGTTTAGGAAACATCAATAATAAAAGAGGCGTGTTTCCTGCGGCGCTTAAATATTATCTCCAAGCCCTGGAAATAAAACGCAAGGCCGGTAAAATACTGGATCAGGCAAAGATCTTAAATAACATTGGAGTAGTTTATCATTATATCAATGACAACGATAGGGCTCTAAAGGAATACAATGAAGCCGTTAAACTCTATGAAGAAGTTGGATCAAGAGAAGGCGTTGTCAGTTGTTATGTGAACATGGGAATTGTTTGCGGAGAAAAAGGTGATCATCTCAAGGCAATGGAATACTATCGTAAATGTTTGACCATCATGAAAAACACGAATGATAAATTTACCCTGGCGAATGTATTGGGAAATCACGCGGCCGGATTTGTGAAATTGAATCAATTGGATAGTGCTGAATATTATTTCATAAGAAGTATCGCGTTTCAAAGGGAAATTAATGAGGTACAGGGCCTCTCAGCTCAATTAGCCAGTTTAGGGGCTGTTTACATGAAGAAAAAGAACTATAAGAAAGCACAGGAGTGTTTGAAGGAAGGGTTGGCATTAGGATTGAAAACAGGATCCAGAGGCGTGCTGATGAATCTATACGGTCATTTATCGATGCTGGACAGTATTCAAGGAAATCATAAATCAGCCTTAGTTAATTATAAACTCCACGTTCTTTATTCAGATAGTTTAAGCGGGGATGATGCCGCAAGAAAACTTCTGGAAACACAAATGCAATTTGATTTTTCAAAAAAACAAATGGCCGATAGTGTAGCCCATGTAAAGGAAAAAGAAGTTACTGAAGCAAAGCTTTCTCAACAAGATGCAGAAATTAATGCGAAGAAAAATCAGCAGTATGCTTTGTTCGGGGGACTGGGATTAGTGTTGATCTTCGCCGGTTTTATGTACAATCGATTTAAAATAACAAAACAACAGAAAACAATCATAGAAGAGCAAAAAAAATTCGTAGAAGAGAAACAACGCGAGGTGCTTGATTCCATACACTACGCGAAACGTATACAACAAGCTCAAATGCCGAGTGAAAAGAGAGTAACACAAATGTTTTCTAAACTAAAGAAGCCGAATTAGCCCCGATAGCTAAAATTTAAAATCAAAATGCTGAAGACTCAATACGCCGATTGACCAAATAAAGATCTAATTAAACTCTCTTAAAATTTCGCCCCTAGTCCCACAAAGATAGTTCTTCCATTACCCGGCATCAATCCAGGTCCTGGATATCCTCCCGCCCTTCTTGTAAAATATTTTGTGTCAGCTAGGTTGTTCACCCCGGCCTTTACATTGAAGTATTTCCATATTCCAACGGAGGCAGACATATCAATAATAGAATAAGAAGGAACTTTTCCTATTGTTGCTGTAGAATTCGGCGTCTCAGTATTCAATGCATCGGCATAAACTGCATCTACATAATTGTATTGACAGGTGAACGAGCATTTTTTAAAGATATAAGTGAGTCCATAACGGCCTGTTTGTTGCGGCGCATACTCAACCCTTCTTCCAACCAATGTCTTAGTGGGGTCATTCACGATCGCCGGATTATTCCACTTCTCATACTTTGCATCAACGTAAGAATAGGAAGCGTAAAGACTAAGGTGTCCGTATTTTCCATTTTGAAATATCATTCCTAATGCATCCCATTCCACATACAACTCAACACCTTTGCTTACCGAAGTCCCAATGTTAGTTCTGAAGGGGGCGCCATCTTTTGTGATCGTTCCAATTCTGTTGTCGTAATGTAAATAGAATGCACCAACATCAAAATTAAGATGCTCTGTTATCTGTCCTCTATATCCTGCATCTGCATTGTATCCGCTTGCATCCTTCAGGTTCGGGTCTACTACTTCGGTAGTTGACGAAGGTGTTAATTCTGAAAAAGTGATCGGTCTGTAATTTTGTGTTCCATTCAAATACAACGAAGATCTTTTTGTTACAGTAAATTCTGCTCCAACCCCTGCAAGGAAAATTTGTCTCAAACGTGCATCAGATGAAATCTTATCTTCCTTGCCTGAATTGATCCGGTAATAGCCGCTGGCTTTATTGTTTATTTGCTCAAATCTAATGCCAGGAGTAATACTCAATCTTTTACCTATACAAACAAGATGCTCTGCAAATACAGCTGCGTTCTCAGTCTTGTAATTCAGATCACGACCCCATACAGGATCGCTTATGGTCAGATCGGCATCTGATCCTGTTGATCCTTTCCCTAATTGTTTTCTTGTCATATCTCCATTATAAACACGTACACCAAATGAGAGTGTCTGCTTGCATCCTGATACGGTATACTGATGCATCAACCTTGTTTCTGCGCCTGCATTCAAATAGGTATCAAGATCCACCTGTCGCCCGTTAAATGAACCAATGTTCACATTAAACGTGTCTGCAATTGTTAGCGGAGCAACAAAACCTACGCTATTTCTTTGTCCTGAAATTCCAAAAAGCTTAGTGAATAAAGTGGTTCTCTCGCCGAACTTCCAAACAAGATCCATGTTTGCAACATTCCAGGGAACCAACATCCAGTTCCTTGAACGGACTGATTGTTGTGCGTCCGCGTCAAACAGCTTGTCAGTAAGTCCGCCAGGTTGTTTACTCTTATAATCGCTTCTGGTATAAGATGCACTTAGTTGTATTTTTGGTGAAATAGAATAAGTGATGGAAGCATAGCCTGTATTTGTTTGATACTGGTTATTCTTTCTCCATCCTTGTGATTCACGATGATGAAAAAAGGAGTAATAAGAGATCTTCTTCACTGTTCCGCCTACTGCATTATAGGAGTTGAACAATCCATAGTTACCTCCGGTTTGTTGTGTCTCAAATGAAAATGGTTTTCTTGAGTTTCCTTTTTTTACTACATAGTTCAATGAACCGCCAAACTGTGAGCCATATTGAAGAGCTCCTGCTCCACGAACAAGCTCTATTCTTTCTATTGCTTCCAAAGGAGGTGAATAATACGCTTCAGGATAACCAAAGGTCTCGCCACTAATATCACCTCCATCTTGTCTTGTATTAAATTCCCAACTGCGATTCGGACTTAATCCACGGGTAGCAATTGCAACTTGTAATCCTGAGCCATCATTCTCCCAAACGGTGACGCCGGGCACTTTTCCGAATACTTGTCGCATATTATTGATAGAAAGATCGGCATCAATATTTCCTAAAGTGATCACCTCGTTCTTTTTGCCGGCGTAAATACAACCGTTCTTGGTCTCCGGCATACGGGTAAGTTCTGTTCTTTTTGGTTTAACATAAATGTCTATTTCCTGAAGCTGAACTGATTTAATACTGTCCGCTTGTTGCGCATTTAAGCTATGCGCCATAACAAGGATAGAAAATGCTGTAAATACTTTCGTAATCATACAGCAAATTTGAAGTACAAAACCCGTTCTTGAAATACCATGAAAGGGGTAGATGCGCCCTTTTCGATCGCCTAAAAGAGTCTAAGCCTACAGATTCTCAATGAAATAAGTACAGATCTTATCCATCAAATGCGCCCTGTCCTTTCCTAATACATTGTGTTCGTGACCCGGATAAACATAATAATCTACTAATACTCCTTTGTCCACGGCTTTTTTCTGATACAAAATGCTGTGCTGCCAAACTACAACCGGGTCCTGTGCTCCGTGAATCATCAATAATTTTCCCTTCAGGTTCTGAATATAATTCAGCAAATTATTTTTTTCGTAACCTTCCTTGTTTTCCTGAGGGGTATCCATATAACGTTCTCCATACATGATCTCGTAGTACGACCAATCAATAACCGGTCCGCCGGCAACAGCGACTTTAAATACACCCGGATTTCTTGTCATTAATGATGTTGTCATAAAGCCACCATAGCTCCAGCCATGCACGCCAATTCTGGATGCATTCACATATGAAAGCGATTTCAAGTACTCCACTCCTTTCAGTTGATCGGCCATCTCACAGGTGCCGATTTGCCTGTGTATTGCCTGTTCAAATGCTTTTCCTCTCCAGGAAGTTCCTCTTCCGTCCAAAGTAAACACAATGAATCCTTTTTCTGCCATGTATTGATACCACAATTCTCCTCCGGCCATCCAGGTATTGGTTACTTGTTGAGAATGTGGGCCATTATATAAATACATGATGACAGGATATTTTTTTGTACTGTCGAAATTCGTCGGTAAAAAAATACGACTATAAAGATCCATTCCTTCTGCGTTCTTAATGCTGAACAATTTCCATTTGCCGGTTTTGTATTCTTTGATCGGATTGTCTGCCTTAAAAATATTATTACTCTTTCCGTTAGCTGTATTGATCACGCGGTTTTCGCGTGGTGTATAACAGGAAGAAAAATTATCCATTGCAAAATTTCCATTCTCATCCGCAATGCAGGTATGAAAACCGGAACCTTCAGTCAACTTGGTCATTTTTCCACTCGCAATATTCACCTTATAATAATCCTGATTCACCGGCGATTGTTCGTTAGCATGAAAGAAAATATTCTCTCCTTTTTCATCAAAGCCGTTAAAATCTTTTATCTCCCAATTTCCTTTTGTCAGCTGTTTGATCATTTTTCCACTGATATCATATAGATACAAATGCGTGTATCCATCTCTTCTGCTGTGCCAGATGAATTTTGAAGGGTCTTTCTTCAAAAAGATCATAGCCTTTTGAGGTTCTACGTATTTTTCATCTTTCTCTTCAAATAAAGTCCTTTTGAAAGTTCCGTCTGCTGCATTGTACTCGTTGAGTTTAAAATGATTTTGTTCGCGATTCAAAACGGCAATGTAAATATTCTTCTCATCCGGACTCCAGGCAATGTTGGTGAGGTATTGATCTTTTGGTCCTTCTGTTTTGATATAGATCGTAGATTTTTTTGCTAGATCATAAACACCTAATGTCACATAATGACTTTTGTTTCCGGCCATTGGGTATTTTATGTTTTTATTCTGGGCAGGGTAAGTTGTCCAGTCGATGATGGGATAATCCGTCACGTCGCTTTGATCCATTCTGTAGAAAGCCAGGAAATTACTTTTAGGTGACCAATACGTTCCTTTGTGAATTCCGAATTCATCGCGATGCACACTTGTGCCGTAAACGATGTTGTAATTTCCGTCCTTTGAAATATTCGTGATTTCCTTGCCATCCCCAATGAAAAGATTATTCTCCTTTGTATACGCGATGTGTTTTTTGTCAGGAGACTCTTCCCTGTTCTCTTCCGTTGAATAATAAAACTCCTTCGCGCTTAGCTTAGAATCAGTCATTGAATAAAGCCATGCGCTTCCATTTGAATCAAAAAAAGTAAAGTGCGCAGCATCTTCCCATCCAAAAGGAGGAAATTCAGCAAGCGTATCTTTCGCTGCCACTTTTAATGCGCCATTCAATTTTGATAGTTCAATTTTTGTCGTTTGTTTTGCGGATTCTGAACTGAACACTAAAAGAGCATTATTCTCTATGTACGAATAGGCTTTTGTGCCCGGAACAAAAGAAAGACCTTTCAGTTTCGCAGGGGCTAATCCTGTTCTTCCTTTCCAAACAGCTTCCTGAATGGTTAGCAGTTTTTCCTGAGAGAAAATTGTAAAACTAAATCCCAATAAGGCTAAAAAAATAAGTTGTTTTTTCATGATCAATTAAAAGCTTTTCCTATTTCTATTATTAATTCTATGTTTTTTTCGAGTGCATTTCCAACTACGATCATATTTCCTCCGCAAGAAATGATCTGTTTTGCTTTTTCAAACGAATCGATCCCTCCGCCAACGATCAGGGGAATGCCGATGTTCTTTTTCACTTCCCGGACCACCTTGGCGTTCACTGTTCTTCCTGCACCGCTTCCTGCTTCCAAATATACTGCCTTAAATCCCAGCAGCTCTCCCGTAATTGAGGTGTTTTTTATGCTTATTATATCCTTTGCATTTAATGGTTTTGTTTTGGAAACCTTTTCGGTCGTGCTTTTCTTTCCTCCATCAACTAATACATAAGCAACGGGCAGCGAAGGAAGCTGTGCTTTTTTAATTAAAGGAGTTGCCTTTAAATGTTTTCCGATCAAATATTCGGGATTGTTTCCTGAAAGAAGACTCAGAATAAAAATACCATCAGCGGCCGATGTCACTTGCTTTTCATCTCCCGGAAAAATGATCACCGGTAGTTTGGTTCTTTTTTTAATGTCTTTGATAACAGCAGTAATGTTGTTCTTTTTTAATTCGCTTCCGCCTACCAAAAAACAGGAAGTCTTGTTCTTTTCCGCAAGATAAATAAGGTCTGCATTGTATTTATCAGGATCGACCAAAACAGCAAGCATGGGTTTTTTCCCATTGAGTTTCTTTATAAAAAGATCAAATTTCATTGATAATATACACGAGCATATAATTCTCGATTCGTTCTTTTCTTAATAAATATTTTTGTTTGAGGTCGGGCAGACTTAATTCTGCTGTCAATTCATTCTCCTCTTTCTTGAAAGGAAACACGCGAATGTGTCGGATGAAATCAACCATCTTTAATCCATAAGCCTTATAGACAGCTTCTTTTGCTGCCCACAAGGCCGTGAGCATTTCAGCATCCTCACCTGCCATTTCCAACTCTTCCTTGCTTAAAAATTTATTCTTTATGTTGATGACCTTTTCTCTGATCAGTTCCACATCAACTCCCGTGCTGTGTTTTGAATTGGTAAGAATGGCCAGTTTATCGTGAGAATGAGAAATGGATAAATGAATATTTTCTCCAACAAGAAATGGTTTCTTTTCGGTGGTATAACTCAACTCAAAAAGACGTCGGCCCAACAGTTCGTTCAATAGAAACTGTACCCCTTTTGTTTCAGCCTCACGCTTCGCAACAATACCTTTCTCATTGGTAAATGCTTGCAAATCAAGCATTCCTAAACTAATAAATTCGTTTATTTTCGTAATTTTAACCAATGTATGCATTGTGGTTTACAAACTTATGAATATCTTTGTAATCCTTTAAAAATAAAACAATTAAACTAAAATAAAATGGCGGTAACAGCAACTAAATTTATCAAAAGTAAGGTGAAAGACATGAGCCTTGCAGAATGGGGTAGAAAAGAAATAAAATTAGCCGAGGAAGAAATGCCCGGATTAATGAGTCTTCGCAAAGAATACGGAGCAAGCAAACCATTAAAAGGTGCACGTATTGCAGGTTGCTTACATATGACCATACAAACGGCGGTATTGATTGAAACACTTACTGCTTTGGGAGCAGAAGTTACCTGGAGCTCATGTAACATTTTCTCAACACAAGATCACGCTGCTGCTGCAATTGCTGCTGCGGGAATTCAGGTTTATGCCTGGAAGGGAATGACAGCTGAAGAATTTGACTGGTGCATCGAACAAACTTTATGGTTTGGAGAAGGTCGTCAGCCTCTGAATATGATCTTAGATGATGGTGGAGATCTAACCAACATGGTATTTGATAAATACCCTGAATTAGCTGCCGGAATCAAAGGATTATCTGAAGAAACAACTACAGGAGTTCATCGTTTGCACGAGCGTATGAAGAACGGAACATTAATGGTTCCTGCCATCAACATCAACGACTCTGTAACAAAATCAAAATTCGATAACAAATACGGTTGCCGTGAAAGTTTGGTGGATGCGATCCGTCGTGCTACTGACGTCATGATGGCTGGTAAAATTGCTGTTGTTGCAGGATATGGTGATGTAGGAAAAGGTTCAGCTGAATCATTGTCATCTCAGGGAGTTCGTGTTACTGTAACTGAGATCGATCCTATTTGTGCTTTACAAGCTGCAATGGATGGATATGAAGTGAAGAAAATGGATGATGCGGTAAAGAACGCTGATATCGTTGTTACCACAACCGGAAACAAGGACATCGTAGTTGGTCGTCACTTTGAATCAATGAAGCACGGTGCTATCGTTTGTAACATCGGTCACTTCGATACAGAAATTGATATGGCATGGTTGAACAAGAACTATGGCAACACTAAAGACGTTATCAAGCCTCAGGTAGATAAATACACTATCAAAGGAAAAGACATCATTGTATTAGCAGAAGGGCGTTTGGTGAACTTAGGTTGTGCAACAGGACATCCAAGTTTTGTGATGAGTAATTCATTTACCAACCAGACTTTAGCTCAATTGGAATTATGGACCAACACAAAAGCTTACGAAAAGAAAGTATACGTGTTGCCGAAAATTCTTGATGAGAAAGTAGCTCGCTTGCACCTTGCAAAAATTGGTGTGGAGTTGGATGTGCTCAATAAAGAACAAGCAGATTATATCGGAGTAAAAGTAGAAGGTCCGTATAAGACGGATGCTTACAGATATTAAAACACGGGCGCTGAGGCTCTCGAAGCGCACGTACTAATAAATTTAAAAACCTTGCTTTAAAAAAGTGGGGTTTTTTTATTGGGTGAATTTTGCTATTTTGTGAGAGTAAATGCCACAGATTTCACAAATAAAAAATTTCTTTTTCAAACCATTTGTAGTTGTTCTCTTCATCTGTACAATCCCTGCCTTGCCGACAGGCTGGTGTGGCAATCTATTAGCGCAGAATCTGCTTTCAGGCGCCAAACATGATACGACGAGATGTAACCTTCTTAATGCAATGATAGAAGCCGAGAACGAGGATTCAGTTTGGATCATTTATAATGAAAAACTATATGCATTAGCGCTAAGCAATCTTAAGAACAAGGATACTGCGTTGCACCCTCTCTTTAAATCACATCTTGCCAGTGCATTGAATAATTATGGCTTTTATGCAAAGAAACATGGCGAATTGCAAAAGGCGCTTGAGTATTACTTCCAAAGTTTGCGATTAAGTGAAGAAACGAAAGACAGTATCGGTGTCGCGTCCACCTTGAGCAATATTGGTGTAGCCTACCGAGTGCAGGGAGATATTAAGAATGCACTTAAGTATTACGAGTTGAGTCTCAATATTCAAGAAAGGATAGGAGATCAATTAGGGAAAGCCAACTCCCTCAACAACATCGGCATTCTCCAAAAGGATCAAGGCAATATTCCACAGGCCTTGAATTACCTTTCAGCATGCATGCGTCTGCATGAGCAAATGGGAGATAAACAAGGCATGGCCGCACCGATCAATAACATTGGGCTCATCTATCTTGATCAGGGTGAAGAGTCGAAAGCAGTAGAGTTTTTCGGCAAAGGACTGAAGATCTTTCAGGAAATAGGTGACAACAAAGGAACAGTCAGCGCTTTGATCAACCTTGGCTTGGTTTCCCGCAGAATGGGAGACAATCCAACCGCATTAAAGTACTATCAAAAAAGTCTGGAGATCTGTGAAAAGAACGGAGATAAACAGGGCATAGCCGTAATACTGAATGGCATAGGGACCATTTTTTTACAATGGGCGATCATGAAAAAGCATTGGAATATCAATCAAAGAGTCTGGCGATTCAGCAGGAGATCGGTGACAAAGAAGGCGAGACCTCTTCGCTGAACAATATTGGAAGCATTTACTTAAAACAAAAACAATATGCTCTTGCATTAAAATTCGAAAAGAAAGCGTTGTTGCTGGGAAAAGAGCTGGGCTTTCCGGCAAGCATCAGAAATGCAGCGGGCACCTTGACCAAATGTTACAAAGCGTTGGGCGATCACAAAGCGGCGCTTGAACATTACGAACTTTTTATTCGAATGAGAGACAGCATCAATAATGAGACTGCCCGCAAAGCGAGTATTAAGCAACAACTCAAACATGAATACGAGACAAAGGCGGCTGCCGATTCGGTTGCGCACGCAAAAGAATCTGATATTAAGAATGCAGAGCTAGCAAAGCAAAAAGCAGAGCTCTCCGCCAAGAAAAATCAACAATACGCTTTATTTGGCGGATTGTTTGGTGTTTGTGTGTTTGGTGTTTTTATGTTTAATCGCTTTAAGGTGACTCAAAAACAAAAAGAAATCATTGAACAACAAAAAGAAGTTGTTGAAGAGCAGAAAAAATTGGTGGAAGAAAAACAAAAAGAAGTTTTGGATTCTATTCAATACGCCCGTAGAATTCAAATGGCGCAAATACCTTCTGAAAAAAGGGTAGAAAACACCTTAAAGCGTTTGAGAAAATAGATTTTTATTTAGCTTTACGTAATGCTACGTTTTCCTATATGGTGCTTTGTTCTGCTGTTTTCCATCATTGGAGTGGAAGCGTGGCATTCCCAAATCAACAGATCAGATTCACTGAAGTCAGCATTTAAGAGCGCAAAGCATGATACGACAAGGTGTGCTTTGATCTTCGAAATAATGAATTTTGAAGAAAGCGATAGCTTATGGAAGAATTACAACAGGGAATTAAAGTTGCTATGTGAAAAGAATCTCTTGAAAAATACCTATTCTGAGGAGGAGATCATTCTGTTCAAATATTATTTAGGGATGACGATCATGAATGAGGGCTATGAAGCAAAAAGCGCAGGTGATATGACTGCGGCAATGCGTGCATTCCATCAGGCAGAAGCGATTTTACAAAAAAGTCTTTCAGAAAGTAAGTCAGGTAAAATAAAAAGTGCTCTTGGTTTTACTTATATTGATATAGGTGAAATTCACGAAATACTGGGGGAACCGAAAAAAGCAATGCAATGTTATGAAAAGGCTTACAAGATCTTCCTGGAGAGAAAAGACGATAAAGGGCTAAGTTTTGCGCTGAACAATATGGGGAATGCATATTTAAGCATGGGTGACCCGAAACTAGCAATGGAAAATTTAAATGAATGTATTAAGATACAGGAAAAAAATAATTTTGAGAGTGATCTGGCAAACAGCAGCAGCAATCTGGGGATGATCTTTTTAAGTATTGGTAATGTACCCGGCGCTTTGGAAAACTTTAATAAGAGTTTGAGATCGAACGAAAAATTAAATGACAAAAGAGGAATGTCAAACACTTTGATGAACATTGGAGGAGTTCATTCAACAGTTGGTGATTATAATAAAGGAATGGAGTGCTACAAGAAAAGTCTTGATCTGTCTATACGCATCAAACACTTGCCTTTAATAGCTTCGGCTTATTTAAATATAGGTTCAACTCATCTAAGGTTGCACAATGCTGAAGAGGCCCTAAAGAATTTCAACAAAGCCCTTGAAATTAGAGAAAAAATTCAGGATAAAACAGGTATTGCTTCCAGTCTTAACAGTATTGGATCTTACTACACGTCGCAAAAAAATTTTACTAAAGCGGCGGAAATCTATGAGAGAGTTGTAGTTATCAGGAAAAGTATACAGGACAAGGAAGGCTTGGCCACTGCCTTAACCAATCTTTCGTATTGCTATAGAAATTTAAATCAAAAAGAAAAGGCCATGCAACTAGGCAAAACAGCCGCGAAACTGGCAGAAGAACTTGGTTTTCCCGGCATCCTGCAGAAAACTGCAATGAACATGTATGATCTGTACAAAGAGAAAGGAAACTACAAGGCCGCCGTTGAACAGTATGAGCTTGGTATTAAGATGAGAGATAGTTTGCAAAATGAAAAGACCCGAAAGGCATCTATCAGATCACAGCTTAAATACGAATATGAAAAACAGGCAGCGGCTGATTCTGTGTCTCATGCAAAAGAATCTGAAATAAAAAATGCAGAATTAGCTAGACAAAGTGCTGAGATTTCCGCCAAGAAAAATCAACAGTATGCTTTGTTCGGTGGGTTGTTTTGTGTTTGTGTGTTTGGTGTTTTTATGTTCAACCGTTTTAAGGTGACTCAAAAACAAAAGGAAATCATTGAACAACAAAAAGAAGTTGTTGAAGAGCAGAAAAAATTGGTGGAAGAAAAACAAAAGGAAGTGCTGGATTCAATACAGTATGCGCGTAAAATACAGATGGCACTCATTCCATCTGAAAAAATCATCTTCTCCTATTTAAAGAAACTTAATAAATAAGGGTTTGGCCTACTCGCTTTCTCTCTGATCGTCGTCATTATCGTGCACGTTTATTCAAGATCAACAACCATTTATAAAACAAATCCAGCCATTTTAAGGATTTTCAATCCATTCTGATTCTTTCTGGAATAACTTTATTAAAAATAATTCCCATGAAGTTAATTCTACCAAGCATGCTTTTATCTTCCTGTTTATGTTTCTCGCAAACATGGAAAAACTTAGATACAAATATGGTCAGCACTCCTATTGGCACGTGCAGCATCAAACATGCCGGACCAAACAATACTCAAGGTTATCAGGTGCCAAAAGCCTCGGGTAAGTGTGCCATCTTTGCTTCCTCATTATGGATCGGAGGATTTGACGAAGGAAATGTTCTTCATGTTTCCGGAGAAACGTACAGGCAACAAGGAAGTGACTATAGTCCCGGCCCATTAGACACGATCAGTGCTTCCACAACAAACAGCTCAACGGCCGGCTTTAATAAAGTATGGAAATTATCCTGTAATCAGATCAATCAATTCGTGACAAACGCAAATAATAATAATTTCAATGCGAACTTATCCCCTACTTTTAGCGACATAAACACCTACATTGCGAATGGGAATAATCAAAATAATTTCGCCTCTAAACTGGCTCCTTTTTATGATGCCAACAACAACGGAATCTATGAGCCTTCGATCGGAGAATATCCTATCATAAAGGGTCATCAACAGATCTACTCGGTTTATAACGACAAATATCTTCCCCACACGGAAACGGGAGGCAACCCACTAGGTGTTGAAGTACATGAAAAAAGTTACGCATTTCATCTGCCTAACATTGTGGATAGCATGAATGTGATTAATTATACAACTTTTTATAATTACGAAGTCATAAATAGAAGCAATACCAATTATAATAACGTATACATGACCATTTGGTCAGATGCCGATCTTGGTTATTATCTGAATGACTACATTGGAACAGACACCTTGAATGAGTTTGCATATGTATACAACGGAACTGCAAGCGATCCAAATTACAGTGGGCTGTCTGGCTACGGCAATAAGCATCCCATGCTCGCTTACGTTTTGCTTCCACAAAAATCAAATCAAAGTGACGGTGTAGACAACAATAACAACGGACAAACAGATGAGACGAATGAACGATTCAAATTGAACTTGACCACTTTCTACAACAACAATATTGGCCCATTTCCTCCAGCCACTACCAATCCTGCAACTGCCTTGCATTATTACAATTTCATGAAGGGATTTTGGAAAGACGGCTCTCCGTTCATGAATGCAGGCTCGGCATATAATCAAACCCTGAATGCCACACCAACAAAATATGTTTATACCGGAAATCCACAAAACAACAGCGGGTGGACAGAATCAACAGCAAGTGTAACCCCAGGCGACCGAAGAATCCTTTGTACCATAGGACCGTTTAACTTTCCTTCTAAGAAGAAAGTTGAATTTGAATATGCCTATGTTTTTAGTCGCGACACAACGCTCAATAATGTGAATGCCAATTTTCAGCTGCTTCAAAAAGATGTCAAAAACATCAAGTACTTCGCCTCCCAACAAAACAATTCTTGTCTTCCGTCATTAGTTGCCGGCATACACACGAATAATCCGAACAACATTTCATTTAATACATATCCAAATCCAACATCAACTATTCTTCACCTCGAACTAAATGAAGAGGCTGAGGGTTATCATTACTCGATATTCAATTTGATCGGGGAAGAAGTGAAAAAGGGCGATCTTGTTCTCTCATCAACAAACGACATTGATGTTGAATCGCTTCCTCCTGCGATCTACCTCTTAAAATTGTCCAATAAATATAAATCGACAACAATTAAGCTGATGAAAGAATAAAGTCAAAAGCCCATGATCTTCCAGTTTTCCAACAACTCTTGCGAGGGAGTGATCTGGGGTGTTTGTGGTTTCTTATTGATAAGAACTGACTGCTGAGAAACGTTAGTGATCACATATTCGGAAAGTTCACCCATTGAAGCCGTACCTTTTGATTCCTTCAGTTTTTTCAGTAAGAAATAAGTGAACATGCCGTGTTTCTTTTCGTTGAATGGAAAAGCTGTCTCGTCACCGGTAGAGGCGCTCATCACGATCATTTTTCCGGTAACAGCATCACCCTTTGGTTTGATCTTAACTCCCCTGCCCTTTGCCAGCATTGCGCCATTCTCTTCTCGGGAAGATCCACTAAAACAGGCATCCATAAAAACATTCACGGATTGTGTTGGAAATTCGTTCAGTCTCGCATACACATCTGCTACCTTAATTGCGGTTACAATATTCTGCGAATTTCCATCAGCAGGCAATAAAAAAGAACTTTTCGTTTCTTCATCGGGCATTCCGTGTCCTGCATAATAGAAGATCAGCTTTGCTTCACCGTTATAGGCCTTTGCCACATCGCTGATCCACTTAAGGGCGTCGAGCATTTGTCCGTATGTTGCGTTGGTCACGTAACGAATATTCTTTTGGGGCAACCCCAAAGTGTTTTCAAGATATTTTCTAAACACATAGGCATCATTCAATGCGTATTTTACTTTGGCTTCGTTCAGGTATTTTTCATTTCCGATCACCACCGCAAAGGTCTTATCGTTATTTCTTCCTGTAACGGGAATACCTTCGTCAATATCCGCGACAAGATCGGGAACGTCTTCAATAATGACAGGCTTGCTCTTTTCCTCAGGCTTACTTTCAACAGTACGTATATAGCCTTCTTCTTTTAATGTTTTATTTATTTCAACAGAGCGCGCCTGAGATAAACCGAATTTTCCGTGCTTCTCCCGTGCAGTAATACTGAAAGTTAATTTGCTGCTTTGAAATTCACTGTTCACAAAATACCTGTAGGCAATTGTTTCGTGCTTGCCGGATGCGATCATGGGCAGCTCCACTTCTTTTCTGATAAGCGTTCCGGATTTATCTACAACTCCCAAAAAGACCACGCCCTTTTGGTCATTCGCAACAGTGAACTTAACGTTCTCTGCATTGCCGCTTCCAACATTCTGCACAATGAACATAACGTCGATCTGCTCATTCAGGTCGATCTGATTATTTGGATTAGAGGATAGATTCTCGATCACTGCGAATTTCGCGAGAAGCAGATCGGGTTTGGCAAACTCCTTTGTGCTAAACTTCACTTGCTTGCTCTGGATCTTCACCTTGAATTTTGGGTCTACAACTTCTATCTTTAAGACGGCTTCTCCATTTCCTAAATTCAATCCGCCGTCGAGTTCAATACTTACTGTTTCCTTGCCGCCTTTTTTAGGAATGAGCTTAAGGTTTGTCTTTTGTACAAACTCCAATCCCTTTGTTGCGCTGGATAAAACAGCATAAACTCCCTCGGCATTACCGTCACCTGCATTTTTTACCGTTAATTTAAGTTGTGCTGTTTGTCCGGCAACCAATCTGTCCTGGCTTAAAACAATTTCTTCAATGCTTAAAATTGGTGGAAGGCCTCCTGTTACTTCTTCTCCCGATTTAGTTTCTTTTTTCAATCGGGTCCATTTTTCGTCAGAACCTTCTATAAAAACAAGATGGTCTTCATCCTTTGCAAAAAAAATAAAATTATTTTTCTTGTAACGATTGGTTGAAACTCTGACGTATTTACTCTTGTAGGCCGTATCTTCACAATCTCGTACTTTATAATCTTTTCCACTTTTCTTAAAAGTTGCGCAGATATTCTTTCCTTCAATGTTCCAGTTTCCGCTGAGATCGAAATCTGTCTGAGCTTTTACCTGAATGAAACTTCCCGTAAAGAATAAAAATAAAAAGCTGTTTCTGAGGAGCAGAAAAAAACGAGAGATCGATTTTCTATGGATCGTAGCTTTCAATTGTATGACAAAGATACGAATAACACCAATGCTATTTTAAAAAACAAGGTTCATTCTGCTTGGCAGATCACGGGGTTCTATCAACTGAACTTGTATGATCTCAGGAATGTTCTTAAGTTTTTCGGAGATCTTGTAACGGAACAAGTGAAGTTCTTCTCCTTTTATTATGATAAAATAATTGGTTTTGGGCAGTTCTTTGATCAGACGGGCGCTCTCCTCTACTCCCGTTCCTGAAAACAGGTCTAATCCATCTTTTTCGTCAGCCTTAGCCATTTCAAGATTGCTGTTGTTGGGAAGTAAGAATATTTCCAGTCCCAACTCTTCATCCTCGTGTCGGTATAAGGAAAAATGAAAGATGCTGCCCGGTTTTAAGTTATAAGAAATATTGTCGCTTAAAGCCAAATCGATTCCAAGCGCTTGATTTACTTTTGAGACGATGCTGTATTGATTCTCCCCACTAACTAAACCTATGAGAAGAAAATCAAAATTCTCTGCCGAATTATTCAGTACATGTTTAGCCATTGCTTTTGAATATTTCCTCTAAAGTAAGTTGTGCTGCTTTTTGTTCTGCCTGTTTCTTGCTATGATTCTCGAATACGGTCTTTGCCTCTCCATTTATGTATACCTGCACGGTATAGATCTTGTTTGCCCCTACTCTTTTTTCATGGATCAGTCTGTACTCTAACTGCATTTTATTTTTCTGGCACCAGATCTGAAGCTGACTTTTATAATCTTCATTTGTATTCACCAGGTCATCCACATCTACATGGTATTTAATGATCTTATTCAATACAAATTTTCTTGTTTTGTCATATCCTTTATCGAGGTAAACGGCGCCAATAAATGCTTCGAATGCATCACCATAAGCGCTGGACTTGGTTCTTTCTTCTTTGTTTAAGCTAGTCTTTAAAAACTGATTGAATCCGAATTTAAGAGCGAGATTTTTCAGGTTCTGTCCGTTTACGATCTTACTTCTGAGCTGGGTTAGAAATCCTTCATCTTTATAAGGGAATCTTCTGAACAAATGTTCGGCAACGATGGCGCCTAACACAGCGTCCCCTAAATACTCTAATCTTTCGTTACTGGTTTTATCTGCTCCCTTTTTAGAAGTAACGCTGCTGTGCGAAAAAGCTTGATGATACAGGGCAATATTCTTTGGTAAAAAGCCACAGGTGGTCTTTATCCACTTTTTAAATTCCTTATCGCTTTTGGAATCGTTGAATTTCAGTCGCGATAAAAAATTTTTAATTGCCAATGTTAATTGTATTTTTTGAAAACAACAGCGGCGTTGTGTCCACCGAATCCGAAGGTGTTGCTGATCGCAGCTCTAACCTCTCTTTTTTGTTGTTTATTAAAGGTAAGATTTAAGCGAAGATCAAGATCCGGGTCCGGATTAAAATTATTGATCGTTGGAGGAATGATTCCGTTTTTAATGGCAAGAATAGTTGCAATACCTTCAATTGCTCCTGCTGCTCCAAGCAAATGCCCGGTCATACTCTTGGTAGAGCTGATGTTCATTTTATAGGCGCTTTCTCCAAAGACATTTGTGATTGCTTTGAGCTCAGCCATATCTCCTAATGGAGTACTTGTTCCGTGTGTGTTGATGTAATCAATTTGGTCTGGTGTGATGCCTGCATCTTTCAATGCGCGAGACATAACAAGAGTTGCTCCCAATCCTTCCGGATGTGGTGCAGTAATATGATGTGCGTCTGCACTCATGCCTCCTCCGATCACTTCCGCATAGATCTTTGCTCCTCTTGCAAGTGCATGTTCCAACTCTTCAAGAATAACCGCTCCTCCTCCTTCGCCTAATACAAAACCATCACGGTCTTTGTCATAGGGACGAGAGGCTGTTGCCGGATCATCGTTGCGCGTACTCATTGCCATACAGGCATTGAATCCACCAATTCCACTCTCATTGATCGCCGCTTCACTACCACCACTTACGATCGCTACAGCCTTACCCATTCGGATATAATTGAAAGCATCAATGAGCGCGTTAGTAGACGACGCACATGCGGAGACCGTTGTGAAGTTAGGGCCTCTGAGTCCAAAACGCATAGAAATATGACCACTGCAGATATCAGCGATCATTTTAGGAATAAAGAAAGGATTGAAACGCGGAGTTCCGTCTCCTTTAGCGAATGCGAATGTTTCATTTTGAAATGTATCCAATCCGCCAATTCCGCTTCCCCAGATAACACCAATTTCATTCTTATCAACGTTCGCTGTATCCAGACCACTATCGGCCATAGCCATTGAGCTGGCTGCAATTCCGTACCAGGTGAAGGTATCCACCTTTCTGGCTTCTTTTCTATCGAAATATTCTTCCGGATTGAACCCTTTTACCTCACAGGCAAAACGAGTTTTAAATTTAGCAGCATCAAAGCGCGTAATAGGTGCAGCACCACTCACCCCATTGATCAGGTTGTTCCAATAATCATTCACATTATTGCCTAATGGGGTTACAGCTCCAAGGCCTGTAACTACTACTCGCTTTAATTGCATGCTTGTTTTACTTTTTTGCGTTAGCTTCGATGTAAGCTATGGCATCACCAACCGTGCTGATCTTTTCAGCTTGTTCGTCAGGGATAGCAATGTTAAATTCTTTTTCGAATTCCATGATCAATTCCACTGTATCAAGTGAATCTGCCCCAAGGTCGTTGGTAAAGCTAGCAGTTGCTGATACTTCTTTTTCGTCAACTCCTAATTTATCAACGATGATCGATTTTACTTTGTTTGCAATGTCAGACATTATAGTTGTATTTAAATTTGGCACAAAAATAATAAATCATAGCCAAAACAAAATTAAAAATGCGAATTGTTCATTTTTATCTGAACCGAAGGGGTTTTTTAAACACAAAAAGCGTCTAACCTCCTGATTATGAAGGCAGACGCTTTAAAAGACCAAACTAAAAAAATTTAAGAGGTCTTTTTAATGACTCTATGGGCATGATTGCGACGCTCCCTAACAGGATTCAGGCCGGATCTAACCTCTCTTTTTTCATCTTTCATGTAGTGATTGGAAATAATGTAGAAAAGAAGTCCGCTGATGATCACTCCGGCCATGATATAAAGGCCTTCGAAGCTCGAAAATTCGTTTCCGATGAAAGTTTTGAATTTGTCAACGATACTTGCATGAGCCGATTGGGTTCCTAAAAGCATTGATCCCACCAGGATCAACATTGCTTTATTAAAGTTTGTTTTCATATGATATAGGTTTTAATGGTTGTTTTTGCCGGGAGTATTAATTGTTAACCCCCTTCACTTATTAGAACGCAATATCCATGCCACAGGTTGGATTTTTAACGTATTTTTTCAAATAGATAAATTTTTTTGTTTCAAAATAAATGCCTACATTTGTCCTGCAAAATAAAAATGAATGAAGGGGACAACAGTCCCCTATTTTATTGCAAAAAATTTGATATCAAAGGAAAAAATAGAACAATTAGCCAAGGAACACCTTCAGAATTCTTCAGTTTATCTGACAGGAGTTAAGATCATGACAGGCAACTCCATTCTTGTTTTTATAGATGGTGATGAGGGTGTCAAAATAGCTGATTGTGTCGCTTTGAGCAGATATATTGAGGGGAATCTTGACAGAAATAAAGAAGACTATAGCCTGGATGTAAGCTCTCACGGCGCGGCCACTCCTCTGGTTATGCCAAGGCAGTATAAGAAACATCTTGGGAGAGAATTCGATCTGGTTTTGACCGATGGCACAAAAGAATCGGGAGAAATGATCGCTTGTGATGAAAACGGACTGACATTAAAGTATTCAGTGCGGGAAAATAAACCAATTGGTAAAGGAAAAATAACAGTAGAAAAACAAACAAACATCAAATTTGAACAGATAAGAGAATCAAAAATTAAACTTAAATTTTAAAAAAAACAGAAACCATGGAAGGCGTAAATCTAATTGAATCGTTTTCAGAATTTAAAGACATCAAGAACATTGATCGTGCAACATTAATGAGCATTATTGAAGATGTTTTCAGAAGCATGCTTATTAAAAGATACGGCAGCGACAAGAATTTTGATATTATCGTGAATCCCGACAAAGGAGATGTTGAGATCTATAAGAACAGAAAGATCGTTGACAATGAATTTGCCGAAGACTCATTCGATTATGATGAGAATAAACACATCAGCTATGCCGATGCGCAGAAAATTGAGCCAGATTTTGAGATCGGGGAAGATGTTTCTGAAAAAGTTAAACTGGAAGATTTCGGACGCAGAGCCGTGTTATCCGTAAGACAAAATCTTGTACAAAAGATCCTTGAACTAGAGAAGAGCGAGATCTATAATAAGTACAAAGAAAAAGTAGGAGATGTGATCACGGCAGAAGTTTATCAGGTGTGGAAAAAAGAGATCATGCTGGTGGACGATGAAGGAAATGAATTGCTCCTTCCAAAATCTGAGCAGATCCCATCCGACTTCTTCAAAAAAGGTGATACAGTAAAAGCTGTTGTTTCTAAAGTAGAATTAAAGAATGGCACACCTACCATTATTGTTTCCAGAACTTCCCCTGTTTTCTTAGAGCGTTTGTTTGAAAACGAAGTTCCTGAAATCTTCGACGGACTCATCACGATCAAGAAGATCGTTCGTGAGCCGGGTGAGCGTGCTAAAGTTGCTGTTGAAAGTTACGACGACAGAGTTGACCCTGTAGGCGCTTGTGTAGGTATGAAAGGCTCTCGTATTCATGGTATCGTTCGCGAATTGAAGAATGAGAACATCGATGTGATCAATTTCACAGGAAATTCAATGCTGCTAATTCAGCGTGCGTTGAGTCCTGCAAAGATCACCTCTATAAAAATTGATGAGGACACAAAGAGAGCTGAGGTTTTCTTGAAGCCTGATCAGATCAGTCTTGCCATTGGTAAGGGTGGATACAACATTAAACTTGCAGGCAAGTTAACAGGATATGAAATTGATGTATTCCGTGATACCGGTGCAGAAGTTGAAACAGAGGACGTAGACCTTGACGAATTTGCAGACGAGATCGATAGCGCAGTGATCGATCAACTGAAATCAATCGGATGTGATACCGCAAAAGCCGTGCTTGAATTAAGTAATGAAGAATTAGCCAGACGAACCAGCATCGATGAAGAGACATTGGCAAGCGTACGCGAAGTACTTCAGTCAGAATTTGAAGATTAATCAATAAATGAAACGGTGAGCTGGTGTGTTCGCCGTTTCTTAAAATAAAAAAAGGAATCAATACTATGTCAGAAGGAGCCAAAACACTTCGATTAAGCAAAGTAGCAAAGGAATTCAATCTTTCGTTGGGAAAGATAGTGGAATTTCTTGCCGCCAAAGGACGCGTTGTGGAGAGTAATCCAAACGCCAAGATCGGCGACGATGAATACCGTTTATTGCTAAAAGAATTTTCGGGAGATAAGTCTGCCAAAGAAGAAGCTGAACACGTTTCGCAGACGATCAGTAAAGTGAAGCGTGAAACAATTGTTTTGGATGAGATCAAAGCCAAAAAGAACAAGGAAGAAGAAGCCGTTGATGAGGTGGTGATCAAAGACCTTACCATTCCAAAAAACAAAGAACAAGAAAAGGAGAAAGAAAAACCTGAACCGGAATTACTGAAGCAGGATATTGAAAATCTTGACGGACCAAAAGTGCTTGGAAAAGTAAATCTGGACTCCATCAACTCTAAAACAAAACCGGATAAAAAGAAAAAAACCGAAGAGCCTGTTGAAAAAACAAAGGCAAAACAAGAAGAGCCGGTTGTTATAAAAGAAGTCCCTGTAAAAGTGGAACCCGTTGAAGAAGTAGCTCCGGAACATATTGAAACAAAGTTTGAAAAATTAGAGGGACCAAAGATCTTAGGAAAAGTAGAGCTTCCTACGGTGAAAGAAACATCCAAAAAAGGTGTTGAAGATCCGAATGAAAAAAAGAAGCGTAAGCGTATTCGTAAAGGAGGTCTTTCAGAAGAAGAAATTAAAAAAGTTGGAACGGAGCAGGCCAAGATCGCGAAAGAAAGAGCAAAGGAAAAATACGGAGATCCCCGTGCCCGTCAGAAACCAAACACAGGGGGCACAGCAAACCAAAATCAGAATAAACCACGTCATGAATTAACTGACGAGGAAATTCAGAAACAGATCAAGGACACGCTGGCTCGTTTGAGTGAAAAAGGTTCTAAATCTAAAACCTCAAAATACAGAAGAGAAAAGAGGGATGAGGTGCGTGAGCGTTTGGATAAAGAAGCAGAAATGCTTGAGGCCGACAAAAAAGTATTGCGTGTTGCAGAATTTGTAAGTGCAAATCAAATGGCGCAGATGATGAGTGTTCCGGTAACCCAGATCATTTCAACCTGTATGTCACTTGGGCTTTTCGTTTCCATCAATCAGCGTCTCGATGCAGAAACGATCTCTATTGTTGCGGAAGAATTTGGATATAAAGTTGAATTCGCTTCTGCTGAAGATGTGGAAACAGTGAAGGAGGAAGTAGATAAGACGGAAGACTTAATCACACGACCTCCTATCGTGACTGTAATGGGACACGTAGATCACGGTAAAACATCTTTACTTGACTTTGTTCGTAAGGCCAACGTTGTTGCCGGAGAGGCAGGAGGAATCACCCAGCACATTGGTGCTTACAATGTTGTTTTACCTACAGGAAAAAGTTTAACTTTTCTAGATACTCCCGGCCACGAGGCCTTTACCGCGATGCGTGCAAGGGGTGCAAAAGTAACGGACATTGCTATTATTGTTGTGGCGGCTGATGACAGCATTATGCCACAAACAAAAGAGGCAATCAATCATGCTCAGGCGGCAGGAGTGCCAATGATCTTTGCGATAAATAAAATTGATAAGCCTGGTGCGAATCCGGATAAGATTCGCGAAGGACTTTCGCAAATGAATATTTTGGTAGAAGAATGGGGTGGTAAATACCAGTGTCAGGAAGTGTCCGCGAAAAAAGGTCAGAACATCGACTTATTGCTTGAAAAAGTATTGTTGGAAGCAGAAATGATGGATCTGAAGGCGAACCCTAACCGTAAAGCACAGGGAAGCGTAATTGAAGCCAGTATGGAGGAAGGAAGGGGTTATGTAGCAACTATCCTTGTTCAAACAGGTACATTAAAAATTGGCGATATCATGCTTGCCGGTTCATTCAGCGGAAGAGTAAGAGCCATGTTCAATGAGCGTGGACAAAAAGTAAGCTCGGCAGAACCATCACATCCCGTAAAAGTACTTGGATTGAGTGGTGCGCCAACGGCCGGTGATAAATTCAATGTAATGGATGATGAGCGTGAGGCAAGAGAAATTGCTAATAAGCGTCTTCAGTTGCAGCGAGAGCAAGGAATTAGAACCCATAAGCACATTACTTTGGATGAGATAGGAAGAAGATTGGCCATTGGTGATTTTAAAGAATTGAACGTGATCGTAAAAGGAGATGTGGATGGTTCGATCGAAGCCTTGTCTGATTCCTTATTAAAACTATCTACTGAAAAAGTAGCCGTAAATATTATTCATAAATCAGTAGGTGCGATCAGTGAAAGTGATGTTCTTTTAGCCTCAGCGTCAAATGCCATCATCATTGGATTCCAAGTTAGACCCACTTCGTCTGCAAGAAAATTAGCAGAAAGCGAAGAGATCGATATTCGCCTCTACTCTATCATTTACGATGCAATAAACGAGATCAAGGCTGCCATGGAAGGTATGCTGGCGCCGGAATTTGAAGAGAAGATCGTGTGCAATATTGAGATTCGCGAAGTGTTCAAGATCACTAAGGTTGGAACAGTTGCCGGATGTTATGTATTAGACGGAAAAGTAGGACGCAACACTAAGGTTCGTATCATACGAAATGGAATTGTGATCCATTCCGGCTCACTGGGCTCTTTAAAGAGATTTAAGGATGATGTAAAAGAAGTAAGCGCTGGTTACGAATGCGGACTTAACATTGAAGGATTTGATAACATTGAGGCCGGAGATATCATTGAAGGATATGATATGGTTGAAATAAAAGCCAAACTTTAAGATTAAAGCCACCTGCTTTGGGTGGCTTTTCATTTTACGCAAAATGAAACCTCTCTTCATTCTTTTATGTCTCTTTTATATAGGAACGATCGTTCCACAAACGCCTGGTTGTACAGATCCTCTTGCCACAAATTTTAACTCCCTTGCTACTCAAAATGATGGAACGTGCCTATATGCTCCAACAAGCGCATCTATAATAAATTCCTGGATATTAAGTGACAGTTTGCAAGAAATTTCCGGGCTTTGTTTCCAAGAAGGAAAATTATACGCACATAACGACAATGGAGACAAAAAGGTATATCGTCTAGACACACTAAGTGGAATAAAAACCGGCACGTATTCGCTTTCGTCAATTAGAAATATTGACTGGGAAGAGATTGCTGAAGATCAGAATTATTTTTATTTGGGTGACTTTGGTAACAATTCGGGAAATAGAAATGATCTAAAGATTTATCGTGCACTTAAATCTTCCGTCTTCAACAATAATCCGGTTATTGACTCTATACTTTTTGTTTATTCAGATCAGTCTAATTTTAATCCGCCGCCTTACTCTACCAATTTCGATTGTGAAGCTATGATTGTGGGACAAGACAGTATTTATCTCTTTACAAAGCAATGGGGTCAGGGCTCATCATCTTACTATGCCTTACCAAAATCTGCCGGTACGTATACGGCAACTTTAAAGGGCACTGTTAATGTTCAGGGATTAATAACAGGAGCCTGCTATCTTGAGCAGAAAAAGCTCATTGTGCTTTCCGGATACAGCACCTTACTGCAACCGTTTCTTTTTATGCTCTACGATTATAGTGGGAAAAATTTCGCGAGTGGAAACAAACGAAAGATCACATTGAATCTGCCTTTTCATCAAGTCGAAAGCGCTACTACATTGAATGGTCAGCGCTTGTACATCAGCAACGAGCGTTTTGTGAATGGAACCCTAACCGTTCAACAACAACTCCACCTAGTAGATCTATCTTTTTTCCTGCAACCCTACTTATATGCCGGAGTATATGAAGTGGATGGCGAATCATATCGAACTAACCTAAAAATAGGTCCCGTTCCTTTAGAAAATATACTCTACGTGAATTGTGCTAGTGAATTCAATTATAAACTCTACAGTTGCAAAGGTGAACTATTAGTAAGTGGTTTTTCTGTTGGCAACCAAGAGATACGTGTGGAGCAGCTAGCCGGTGGAGTCTATATCTTAGAAATTCTTGTCTCAGGGCAATACGAGCGTTTCAAGCTTGTTAAATAGGTCTTTCCTCTCCCCTACACCTTTCCGAAAAATAAAGCGATCTATCACATTGTATTAATTCAATCATTCCCATTCCGTATTTAACAATTCGAGTAATTTCCTAAGGAATTTGTTTTTCACTGATGAAAAGGAATGGGGCACAAAACCACCAGAGATCCCCCTTTCTTTTTATTGATTTCAAGTCTTCTTGTTATAGAAATAACCTATATATTGATTTCACTACAGCTACAAAGATTCAATCAATGAGATTCGAAAATTTCGCCGATTGCTAATGTTCTGCGACCAGACTATTGGTCCAATAGCCAAGAAACCAAATTCCTTAAGTAAAGTGCCGGTCTGTTAAATGTATAAATGGAATTACAAGGGAGATCATCCCAAAGAAAGGCCAAACGTAAAGAATTGTGAAGAAGAGGGGCTAAGTTCTATTTACTAAACACGTAAATAACGCTAGAATAGTCCTTGGCCTGCTTTGCCTTCAGGTTAGACTTTAAGCCCTGTAAAAAGGCTTTTAAATGTGCCGGAGAGCCGTTCTTGTATTGCTCGGAGAGCATGCTTACGTAATAGCTATCAAACTTCATGGGGGCTGTATCTATAAGCTTGAATCCATGCTTTGACAGTAGAAAAGAAACGGTGCTGATATCGAAGTGGTAAAGGTGTCGTGGAACATCATAAGCTGCCCAGTAAGGGCCGTAATGCTGTGCATCGGCGCTATTGTAGTTCGGCAAAGCAATAAACAAAACCCCTTTTTGATCCAGCTTTCTTTGAAAGAATTCAAGGGTCTCTTTGAGATCTGTTACGTGTTCCAACACGTGCCAGAGACTTATTGCGTTCAAGGAGCCATCGACAATCTCGGGCTCCAGCTGTGATTTATTTTCCTTAATAATAAGCCCCATGTCCACGCCTATCTTCCTGGCTCCGGCATCGGGCTCCATCCCAATCACCTTCCAGCCTTTATCGTGACATGTCTTTAAGAACATGCCTGTGCCACATCCAAAATCAAGCATAGTTCCACGTGAAACATATTTCCTTAAAAGGGCTTCTTTTTGTGATAAAGTATAATTCCTTACTAAATGATAGAGTTTAGAAATAATACCCTTGCTGGTATTGGAATGTGAAATGTAGTCTTCCGATTTATAGTAAGCCCCTAGGTCTGTATCGGCTGGTCGTGGATTAGTGAACTTGAATCCACACGAGTTACATTCCACAATGGTGAATGTTTTATGACTAACGGTATAATCCTTACAATCTAAAAAGTACTTAAAGTTCTTGGAAGAACAAACCGGACATTCGACAATACTAAGCATAGTTCAAAATTAATGTTTCACGTGGAACCTTTTTTTCTTTTAAAATAAATAAAACTTAAAATTAAGATAATCGCACATAGGCTAAGAATAATTACAAGGCCATACGAGGGTGTGTTGCTTTGAACTACTTTACTGCTAGTCAAAGCAGGATCTGGTGTTAAGTTTGAGTCCGGATCCAATAAACGAGTAAGACCAGCTAACTGAATGTTAACTTTTCTTTCCACACTGTCCGTAAGCTTTTCTGCTAGGTTCCGGTAAAGACTAATTTCCTTCTTTAATTTAAGCGCTTCGCTTGATCTAACCAAGCCCGTTGCGGCCCTTTCCTGAGCTAAAATAATTCCTGAATATCTTGCCTTTTCAAGGGCCTTTAAGTAGTATTCATGCGCCTCTTGAAAATCTCCTTTTTTAAAACTAATGTCACCAAGGTTTTTAAGTGAAGTAGAAGAACTACCGTTATCTTTCACTTCTACATTGAGCTTATAGGCCATATTAAAATATAAACTTGACTTATCTAAATCTCCTTCTCGAAAATATAGCCCGCCTAAATTATTATATGAATTACCTAGGCCTTCCTTATCATCTAATTCCTTATTGATGGCAATGGCCTTGTTTAAATAATAAAAGGCCTTTGATCTGTCTTTTTTATTACCTTCAATTACAGCTAGGGCATTATAACACCTCGCCGTACCTCTTTTATCGTTTATTCCAATTCTATATTCAAGCGCCTTTTCAACCAGCACCGCGTATTGTGTGGTATCGTCTTGACTTAACGAAATTGAAGCCAGGTTCATTAAGGTAACCGCGGCATTTTCTTTATCATTTAATTCTTCTTGTATTGCAAGGGCTCTTTTATAATATTTATAGGCCTTTGGATAATCAGCGGTTTCCTGGAAAAGAAATCCTATGTTTATTAAAATGACCGAGGACTCTTTTCTAAGCTTAAGATCTAGCTTAATATCTAAGCCCTGTTTGTAAAGCTGTAATGCTTCGGACAGTTTACTATTCTGCTGCATTAAAAAACCCTCATTGACCAATGCATCTGCGTACTTAGATAAATAAAAGTGGTCAACTTCATTTCCGTCAGATGAATTCAGATGTTTTAATGTAATTTGCTTTAAATCAGCGTTATAGTTTGGCCAAATGGAGTTATCTGTCTCATTTTCAATTAATTCAACTAAATAAAGGCATTTGAGGGAATCATGTTTCGTTTCAGAAATAAGTTTAACTAATTCTTGCTTTCTGGCTGCTTGTGGGCGCAACCCAAAAGATAAAAAACTAAGAAGTATACAATATAATAATCTTTGCATTTTATCTTCCAAGACTGATCAATAAAACAGAAATATCAGCAGGATTGATTCCTGATATGCGACTAGCTTGTCCAATTGAAGAGGGCTTGAACTTTTTCAATTTCTCCTTCGCTTCTAATCCTAAGCTGCTTATGTTGTCATAATTAAAATCCGGATTAATATTCAATTCCTCCAATCGTTTTAGCTTCTCAGCATTTTCCTTTTCTCTATCAATATATCCTTCGTACTTCATTAAGATCTCAGCTTGTTCTATTTCTTCCTTGCTGTATTTACTGACAAGTTCATTAACAGAATGATCATTCCGTTTTAAAGAATCAATATCAACATTCGGTCTGCTTAAAATATTAAAATAGCGTACCTTTTGATTAATAGGGGCGGAAGAAATACTTTCCAAATAAGGATTCAACACTTCGGGTGAAGCGCTGTTGTTCTTAAAATAGCTGATTATTTCGCTGTAATTATTTACCTTTTTATTCACCTCATCCAATCGCTCTTTTGAAGCTAAGCCTAGTTCAAAAGATAGTGGCGTAAGCCGAACATCACAATTATCTTGTCGTAATAGTAAACGATACTCTGCTCTTGAAGTAAACATTCTATACGGTTCGTCGGTGCCTTTCATTACAAGATCATCGATCAACACGCCGATATAAGCATCATACCGATTCAAAATGAATGGATTCTTTTCATTGATCTTTAAATGAGCATTGATTCCGGCCATTAATCCCTGACATGCCGCCTCTTCGTAACCGGTAGTGCCGTTTATTTGTCCCGCAAAATACAAATTATCAATCAATTGGGTTTCGAGCGTAAGCCTTAATTGAGTAGGGGGGAAGTAATCATATTCAATTGCATAACCCGGCCTGAACATTTTTGCATTTTCAAAACCGGGAATCAAACGCATCGCTTTCATTTGAACTTCTTCCGGTAAGCTGGTAGAAAATCCGTTCAAGTAGATCTCAACTGTATTCCAACCCTCTGGCTCGACAAAAAGCTGATGTCTTTCGCGCTCGCTGAATCGTGTAATTTTATCTTCTATACTAGGACAATATCTGGGGCCAAGACCTTTGATCCTTCCCTGAAACATCGGTGATTTTTCGAATCCGGTTCGTAAGATCTCATGAACTTTTTCATTTGTATATGTTACATGGCACGGCACCTGCTTCTTTTTATTCTCTCCCATAAAAGGAGAGGTGTCCTTTAAATAAGAGAACTTGTCTATCACCTCGTCTCCATCCTGTAACTCCATTTTTGAATAGTCAAGACTTCTGCCGTCTATACGCGGAGGCGTTCCTGTTTTCATTCGTCCACTCACAAAACCAAGACCTAATAATTGTTCTGTAATTCCTTTAGCTGCAGGCTCTCCTGTTCTTCCTCCTCCTAATTGTTTTTCACCTATATGAATTACTCCGTTTAAGAAAGTCCCGTTGGTCAACACAACGGCTTTTGCTTTGAATGATACGCCCATTCCGGTGATCACTCCGACTACACTTTTACCATCTTCACTCATGATCAGCTCTCTCACCATATCCTGCCAAAAATCTACATTCGGCGTCTGTTCAAGCATTTCTCGCCATAAAGTCGCAAAAACCATTCTATCGTTTTGTGTACGAGGACTCCACATGGCGGGTCCCTTGCTTCTATTCAACATACGAAACTGTATGCTGGATTTATCAGAAATAATTCCACTATATCCTCCAAGCGCATCGATCTCTCGCACGATCTGTCCTTTGGCAATTCCTCCCATGGCAGGATTACAACTCATCTGCGCTATCGTTTGCATATTCATTGTAATAAGCAAAACCTTGGAGCCCATGTTGGCCGCTGCAGCTGCTGCCTCACAACCGGCATGACCGGCGCCAACCACAATTATATCGTAAGGCGTGTTCAAATGAACTGTAAAGATACAGAAAAGTAAGTCTCCTTTTCTCACTTGAAAAATTCGTTATATTAGCACGATGCTGCGTTGCAAAAATCTTTTCATTCTTTTACTGATCCTTAGCAGCAAACTATTTGTAAAAAGTCAGAATATTGACTCGCTTGTTAAAGCGTTCCGTTCAGAGTATTCAAAAAAGAAGGTTGGGGTTTCGGCGGACACAACGATGTTGAATTACGCTTCCAGGATCTGTAAATTATACCTGAACAACAATCAGCTTTTTGAAGCATTAAAATACAATCAAATAGAAAATCTATATTATTTGAAATTAAAGTCGTCATATGAAGACGCAGCTTACTTATCGAGAATCAAATATGCCTGCGCAACTTCCCGAATTTACATTCTAGAAAAAAAAGAGAATTACAATGAAGCATTGGAGTTATCGTTTGCCTTATTAAATGAATATGAAAACTCCAATGATGCGCTAAAGAAAAGTGCAATCATGGACGAAATAGCTTATATATATTACGTTTTTGGAAAATACGATCGGGCGCTGGAGTTCTATAACAAAGGTCATGATGAAGTGAAAAAAACACAAGACACTTTATCAATTGGCATCAGCTATACCAACCTTTATGGAATTCACGCAGCCATGGGAGATACCAAATCTGCAATTGCTTATTGTTTAAGCGCCGCGGCTTGTTTCAAGAAGATCAATCACCGTCACGGTTTAAGGGTTGCTTACGGAAATCTGGCTATTTACTACTCCAAGATCAATCTTGATCAGGCGCTGAGTTATTCTATGATGGCGAAAGAATTAAGTGGGGGTCAAATTGATGTCGATAATCCCGGGCTGGAAGACATTACCATGGGGGAGATCTATACAAAAAAAGCTGCGTTGGTTTCCGGTGAAAAAAAAGCTCAGTTTCTTAACCTGGCCGAAGAGCGTTTTAAGAAAGTAGAACAACTTGGCCAAAAACTAAACAACAAAGGATTATTAAGTTCTGCTGTTTTTGGTTATTCAGAAATAGAAAAAGAAAAGGGGAATTTTAAAGGTGCGTATGAACAAATCAATCTTTACCATCTTTACAAAGACACTGTTCTTCGGGGAACTAATTTTTCAGGCGCTAATTCTATTCTTAAATATGAATTCGACAAAAAAGAGCAGCAACAGGCCTTGTTGTTTCAAAAGAAAGAAGCAGAAAAAATGTTGGGAATTCAAAGACAAAAAACATACAGAAACGTGTTTATCTTTTGTTTTGTATTAGTAAGCATAGCGGCAATATTCATTTTCAAAGGATACCGCACGAATATTAAAGCCTATAGAATAATCAGCGCGCAAAAGTTGGATGCGGAAATTCAAAACAGGGTAATAGAAGAAAAACAAATTCAGTTACTGGACAGTCTTTATTATGCCGAGAGAATTCAAAGAGCATTAATAAAAGATGATAATGATCTACAGCAAATCGTCTCTTCGGGTTTTGTGATCTTTAAGCCTAAAGACATTATAAGCGGGGATTTTTATTGGTTTCATAAAACACCAGATGGCACAGTGGTGATCGCGTTAGCTGATTGCACCGGGCATGGGGTACCCGGCGCCTTATTAAGCATGATTGGTATAAGTGCCATGAATGAGATCGTACACCATAAAGGCATCACGGATCCCTGGGAAATAACGCGTTCCCTGTCACAAATCATTGGCGATGCGTTTAAAAAAGCGGGCACAGAAAGTAAAACGGATGGAATGGATTTTTCGGTTTGTAGCATCAATACAAAAGGGAAATTACTTTTCTTGGGTGTAAATCAACCCCTTTACATAGCAGATGAAAGAACAGAAGTAACAAGAATAGAGGCTCATATCAATTCTGTGAATGGAATCTTTGACATTTCAGAATCCGACCGGGTAGAACCAACTCAAATTGATGTGGATTCACAAAAAAGTTTCTTTCTTATTACAGACGGAATTATAGACCAATTTGGCGGAAATCTAAATAAAAAATATTTAAGCACTCGGTTTGAAGAATGTATTCTTAAAAATAAAAATAGCGATCTTGGTAAAACCAAGGCGGCCATTCTTAATTCGTTTGAATCGTGGAGGGGTCGTAATAAACAAACAGATGATATTACGGTGCTTGGATTCAGGGTCTGATCAATCGCCCCCGCAGGCTTCTTCAATTTTATCCATTTTATCCTCGGAGAATTTTCCGCTCTGAACTTCAAGGATCTTTCCGTTCTTATCCAAAACAAAAATATAGGGCTGTTCCTTGTCAGATATACCCATATTCTTGGCCATAAGCTTCATGTCTGTTTTATCGGTATCCATTATATAAGGCCAAAAACCTTTATCGGTTCCTTCTTTGTATTCAGTAACTATTTTTTTTATACCTCCAATTACAGGAATATAGACAAAGTTAACATCATACGACTCTGTCATGTCATGAGGGGATTTGCTTTTCTCTTTTGATGCAAAAGTTGAGTGTAATGGGTTAAGCCATTTTTTCTGATCATCTTCTGCGCTTCTTTGAAACACCATTGCCACGACGGTTTCTTTACCATTCGGGATTGGGATCTTTATTGTTTTTCCTTCGAGCGTAAGCCCCTCAATAGGAGGAAACATTTTTCCTTTTTGCGCAAGGCCGGAGAGGCTCATGATTGCAATAACAGTCAATAATTTTATCTTCATTTTTTTCATATTTATAGGTCTATTTTTTCTATTCTTTGTTGATGTCTTCCTCCTTCAAACTCCGTTTCAAGAAAGGCTTTTATGCAGGCAAAGGCCTCATCCGGACTTATGAACCGCGCAGGTAAGACTAAAATATTTGCATCGTTATGCTGTCTCGCTAATTTTGCTATCTCAGCATTCCAGCATAGAGCAGCTCGTATACCTTTGTGCTTATTGGCCGACATATTAATACCATTTCCACTCCCACACATAAGGATTCCGAATTTTGCCTCGTGATTTAATACTTCCAGCGCAACGGCATGTCCAAAATCAGGATAATCTGCCCTTTCATCACTAAAACACCCTTTGTTACTGTAGGTGATTTGTTGTAATTTTAAGTGATCAATAATACGTTCTTTTAATTCGAAGCCGGCATGATCACTGCCAATTGAAATAGTTACTGCCATTTAAGATTTTTAGGGGCTTTCTAGTTTTGTTCAAAAATAGTAATACCTGTTAATTAACACTCAAAAATTAACTAACTGTAAATGAACATTATTTAGAGTCTAAGTTTAAACACTTTTTGTGTTAGTTAATTAATTTAAGGTTAATAAAAGAAAGTAGTTTTTTTATGAAAAACTCAAATAAAAGAGTATAGCGATCTTTAAATTGAACTTACAAGAAAATAAACATGAAATTGTATTGATTTATAAGATCCATATCCGCTTAATGAACAATGAAAAAAGAGAAAACTTACAAAGAATAACTACTTCTAACAATTGTTAATTAGTTATTATGATCATCTGTTTCAATCAATTAATCAAGTAACTTTGTTAATAGCCTGTGAATTCAACTCTGATAAGTCGGAAAACAAGAATTTAATCGACAACTAATCAACCATACTAACAAGCTATATATATAATACAAAAGAAATTAATTTTAAAAAGAAGAATATTATATGTTATTGAGTAAAGGATATCTTGAAATGGAAATTGATAGTTCTTTAGATATATTTGAGGAAATAAAAAAACTGAAATCAGAAAAGAAAGCGGTCATCCTGGCGCACTATTATCAGGATGCAGATATTCAGGATATAGCGGATTATATTGGTGATAGTTTAGGATTAGCTCAGGAAGCACAAAAAACAAAGGCCGAGATCATTTTATTTGCAGGCGTGCATTTTATGGCTGAAACAGCAAAGATCCTCAATCCTGATAAAAAAGTTCTAATTCCCGATCTGAATGCCGGTTGTAGTCTGGCTGATTCTTGTCCCCCTGATAAATTTCGAAAATTTAAAAATGAACATCCAGAACATGTTGTGATCACTTACATCAATTGCACTGCAGAGATAAAAGCGCTGTCTGATGTGATCGTCACTTCTACCAATGCTGTACAAATAGTAGAATCTTTTCCTAAGGATCAGAAAATAATATTTGCACCGGATAAGAATTTAGGAGCTTATATCAATAAGAAAACCGGAAGAAATATGCTTCTTTGGGATGGTGCTTGTATGGTTCATGAGATCTTTAGTATAAAGAAATTAATTCAACTTAAAAGTTTGAATCCTGATGCAGAGATCATTGCTCATCCTGAATGTGAAGAAGAAATTTTACAGCATGCAGATTTTATAGGAAGCACAACTGCATTACTTAATTATACAAAAAAATCTTCTTCACAAAAATTCATTGTGCTTACCGAAACCGGTATTTTGCATCAAATGCAAAAAGCGAATCCTTTAAAAAGTTTCATACCTGCTCCTCCTGAAAATAACTGTGCCTGCAATGATTGTCCACATATGAAATTGAATACCATCGAAAAGATCTATATTGCTTTAAAACATGAACAACCTGAGTTGATAATGAACGAAAATTTAATAAACGAGGCAAAAAAACCAATTTTAAAAATGCTGGAATTAAGCGCAAAGTTTGGTTTATAACACAATAAAAAATCAAATTCCGTTTTTATATAGAATGAAGAATTTAAAGTCAATATTAATTTTTATTAATCTACTTTTTTCGTTTACATTCTATTCTCAAAATGTAACGGTTAAGAATGGGTATAATAAATTTTATTATGAAAATGGAAAAGTAAGCAGTGAAGGAAACATGAAAGACGGTAAGCCCGATGGCTACTGGAAGAATTATTATGAGAACGGAAAATTAAAGATAGAAGGAAACAGAAAGGATCATTTATTGGACAGTACCTGGAAATTCTATGATAATAAAGGTAAAATAACAAAATCCATTTTTTATAAAACCGGAAAAAAGAATGGTCCAACTTTTATTTTTGATTCAGCTCAAAAAATAAGCAGTATTGAAACGTATTCAAATGATATTAAACAAGGTTATATAAAAACATTTTATCCTAACGGTAAAACAAAGTCATATGTTCTTTACGATAAAGGTAAACCCGAGGGAATCGGATATGAATATAGCTCTGATTCTTTGATCACAGCAATTATTCAATACAAAGGAGGTATTCTTCAAAGCTACGAACGAATCAATCAAAAAGATGAGCAAAATAAAAAGCAAGGCGTTTGGAAAGAGTTTCACGATAATCTGGAAGTGAAGAAGGAGATGAAATTCAATGATGATTCTTTGGATGGTTATGTAAAAGAATATGATGTGAAGGGAAATCTTCTATCCACAAAAAAATTCAATAACGGAAAGCAAATATTAAAAGCACCGGAGATCGCACAGGTTGAAGTATACAGAGAAGTCTTCCAGGATGGTACCCTTAAATATGAAGGGGTCTATAGCGACGGTGTAGCAATCGGCTCACACTATAAATACAAACAAAAATATCACTGTGACAGTAGTCTTTTTTTAAGGGATGATACAAGTAAAATCCCGGTTTATATCAATCGTCTAGTTTGCAGAAATATTCCGGTGCCCGACAGTTGTATTGAATTTTTTGACGGCATCATAGTTGCAAAGGGAGCTTGTGACAGCGCAAGAAACAGAATCGGAATTTGGTCAGAGTATCATTATACCGGAGAGTTCAAAGGAAAAGGATTGTACAAGGAAGGAAACAGGGTAGGGGAGTGGGAATTTTATTATTCCTCAGGAAAATTAGAGCAAAAGGGAAAGTATGATAAAAAAGGAAGGGCGCAGGGACCGTGGAAATGGTATTATGAAAGCGGTGCATTATTAAGGGAGGAAAATTACGTGAACGGAAAAAGAGAAGGATTGTTGACGGATAAAGACGAGAACGGAAACATCATATTACAAGGTAATTTTATTGACAACAACATGGAAGGCGCCTGGATCTATGAAACGCCGGACTACAAAGAGACAGGAAACTACGTAAACGGAGAAAGAGATAGCTTATGGCGCAGCTGGTATATGCCAAGCAAGAACAAGAGATATGAAGGTAAATTCTCGGCCGGAGAAGCAGTGGGCGTGCATACAATGTATTATCCCAATGGTAAAAAGATGGAAACCGGCGCCTATGTTGGTGGTATGAAAGAAGGCGATTGGAAATATTATGATGAAATGGGAGTTAATTATTTAACCATTTTCTATAAAAACGACATTGAAATAAAATGGCAGGGAGTTAAAATTAGACCAACTTACGAAGAAAGCTTACGAACTTACAATATAAAAATAGACGAAAACAGAACGCAGACCATAAGAAAATAATAACTTAGAGAAAAACTTCTTCGCCGTATGCGTCGAGAAAAGAACAAAGGGTCCAACGTCGACCTTCATACCATACAGTCTTTACCGGTAGCGGCAGCGCTCTTTGATGATAAAAAAGTTTATTTCATCAATGATAAGGCGGCTAAATTGTTCAGTATACCCTCGGCTTTATTAAAAACCCCTGAAAAGATAAACCTTTTTACTTACTTAAGCCCCGAATTTCATAAAAGGATTAAAAACAATAACAAAGAGATTTTAAAAGGAAAAACTTTTCCTCCGGTCGAACTTGAGTTTAAGGATTATAAAGGAAAAAAACTTTTCCTGGAGATCATATCCAATCAAACTTTTCTTAATGGAAAAAAAGTAATACAGTCAACTTTTACTGAAATTACAGAAAGAAAAAAGACCGAAGATCTATTAAGGGACACAAAAGAAAAATTCGAATTGATTACTAATAATGCAAATGACATCATTTGCTTTTACACGTATCTAAATCCTGAAAATTATCTTTATGTCAGCCCTAATATAAAAAGGATCCTTGGCTTCAAGCCAGAAGAGCTGCTTAAAGATCATAATTTTTTCAATAACCGGGTTTTAAATAATAAAAAAGAATTCCTGAAGATCGATACTTATTTAAAAGATCTTCAGAAGAGAAACATAAAAAAGAATTATACCTACCTTTTTAAAGTAGGAAAAAAGAACGGGCAGGAAGTTTGGCTGGAGAATAATCTTACTCCCATAACTGATCAAAACGGAAAGATCCGTTTTTTTCTCAACGTAATTAAAGACATTACAGAGCAAAAAGAAAAGGAAATATTAATAGAAGTTCAAAACGAGAACTACAAGAATTTAATAGATAATGCGCAGGTTGCATATGTTATACACCATAACGGAATCATCATACACTGCAACAATGAACTCCTGAAAATCCTTCACGTGAAGGATAAAAAAGATGTACTGGGAAAATTTGCAACTGATTTTTTTATTCCGGAAGACAGAAAACGTGTAATCAACAGGATCAAAGAGGTTTATAAAACAAAGAAACTAAATGAACCTATTACCTATTTTTTACAGAATTCATTAGGAGAAAAAGTCGAAGTTGAAATTCGGTCAACCCTAACAAAATACAACAACAGTATATGTATTCTTTCTTCATTGATAAATATTTCCAAGCAGAGACTAACTGAAAGAGACCGCCTCCGGAACGAGATCACAGAACAAAATAATAAGTTCCTTCAAAAAGAGATCGCCGAGAAAAAAGAAACAGAAAAGAAACTTATTTTACGTACAGGAAGATTAACGGCTATACTCGAAAACACGTCTCACTTGATCTGGTCGGTTGATCGCCATAAAAGAGTGCTTTCTTATAATAGGAATTTTAGCGACAAGGTGCTAGAGAAATATGGAATACATATTAAGGAGGGCGACAGAATCGACCTGCTAATAAAGAGCGAAAAATTAAAGAAAGAGTACATTGAAACCTGGTATCCGAGATACGATCGGGCTTTTAAAGGAGAAGGAATCGAGTTTGAACGATTTGAGAAAGACAAGAAGAATAATCAGATATACAGACAGGTATTTATCAATCCGATCTATGATAATAAGAAAAAGGTAACCGAAGTTTCCTGCATTGCCCATGACATAACCGAAGCAAAGGTCTATGAACAAAAACTGAAAGCACAGTCAGCAAAACTGAATTCTATTTTCGAAAGTAGTCATCACTATATTTGGAGCATCGACACAAAACAAAGACTCACCTCGTTTAACAAAAACTATTTTGATCTCGTTGCAAATATTTATAATACCAAACCTTTTATTGGTCTAGAGCTGAACAGAGGAATTCTTTCAAAAGACAAAGAATACAACAAGGTTTTGGAAGGATATTACAACCAGGCATTTAAGGGTAAACCAGCTAATTTCGAGTTGGAAACACTAGATAAAAACCTTCATCGTATTTATCTCGACATATTTTTAAATCCCATTTTTGAGAACAACGTCGTGGTTGAAGTAAGTGGAATCGCCCATGATGTGACCGAAAAGAAAACCACGCAGCAAAAGATTGAACAGTCTCTGAAAGAAAAAGAAGTGCTCTTAAAGGAAGTGCATCACAGGGTAAAGAACAACATGCAGGTAATAAGCAGCATTCTTAATCTGCAGTCTTCTTACGTTTCAGACGAGTACACACTTTCTCTCTTAAAAGAGAGCCAGAACAGGATCAAAACAATGGCCTATATACACGAAAGCCTTTATCAGAATAAGTCTTTTACTTCCGTGAATTTCTCAGCCTATGTTTCAACCCTTGTGAACAACATCATTCACTCTTATGAATTAAATCAGGGTAAGGTAAAAGTGAATCTTGACCTTGACAAGATCAATTTAAGCTTAGATAATTCGATCCCGGCCGGGCTGATCATTAACGAATTGGTAACAAATGCCTTAAAACACGCCTTTAAAAACCAGGAAAATGGTCATATTACCATAAGTTTGAAATCTAAGAATAACACTGTATATTTAGAGGTTAAAGATGATGGATCTGGCCTCAACCCAAACATTGATGTGAAGAACACAAACACATTGGGCCTCCAGCTTGTGAATGCGCTGGTGGATCAAATGGAAGCAAAAGTGGATTTTCAGTCTGAAAAAGGAAAAGGTACCAGCGTTGTAGTCACTTTTAAAATGTGAACAAAGTAATGGAAAAACTGAATATTTTTATTGTAGAAGACGAAAGCATTGTGGCAAAAGATATCCAAAACAGCTTAAACAGACTTGGATATAACGTTGTAGGAATTGCAAATAACGGAAAAGATGCCATTGAGAAAATAACGCAATTACAGCCCGACGTTATTTTGATGGATATCATGATCAAGGGAGATCTCACGGGTATAGACGTGAGCGATCAGATCAAGGATAAAGTGAGTGCGCCGGTGATCTTTCTTACAGCATATGCCGACGAAGGAACTCTTTCCAAAGCAAAGATCACTGAACCTTACGGTTATATCCTTAAACCGTTCAAAGAGATCGACCTTCACTCAACCATTGAAATGGCTGTTTACAAGCACAAAAAAGATGCCGCCCTTCAAAAAGAAAGAGACTTCCTTTATTCACTTGTTGAAACAAAGGATGATGCTTCAAAAGACATTCTCTTTGTAAAAGCGAATAGCAGATTGGTAAAAGTACTTCTGAAAGATATTTATTACGTTGAAGCACTAAAGGATTACGTCATTATCAATACGCAATATGCCCGCTACACAGTTCACAGCACAATGAAGGATATTGAAAAGAAATTGGGCAATACCGAATTTGCCCGCGTTCATCGCTCCTTTATAGCACGACTGGATAAGATACAAAGCATCGATTCTCAGAATGTTGTTCTCGAAAATGAAAAGAAAACCATTCCGGTTGGAGGTTCATATAGAGAAGAATTAATGGCTAAATTAAATCTTCTTTGATCTTTTTTCTTATTAACAGGCCTTCATGTTTTTGATCCCGAATTAGCTTTTGTCTTCACGATGAATTAAATTCGTGTAAGTAAATGTCAAAGACCAAAACAACTTTTTTTTGCCAGAACTGTGGCGCCCAATCAGCAAAATGGGTAGGCAAATGTTCTTCCTGTGGGGAATGGAATACCTATGTAGAAGAGGTGGTGCATAAAGAAAGCAAGAACGATAAACTTCATATTTTTACTGCAAATAAAAAAGGCGAATCCAATAAACCCATTCTGCTACAGGATGTAGGCACGCAAGATTATCCACGCATTCAGGTGCCCGGCAAAGAGCTGGCGCGCGTTTTAGGTGGAGGAATTGTTCCCGGAAGCATTGTTTTATTCGGAGGAGAGCCCGGAATCGGTAAATCAACACTCATGCTGCAGCTTGCTCTTAGATTGAAGAACTTAAAAGTACTTTATGTAAGCGGAGAGGAAAGCGAACAGCAAATTAGAATGCGCGCTGATCGTTTAGGCATAACAACAGAGAGTTGTTTTATTTTACAGGAAACAAATACACAGAATATATTTCTTCAGATAAAAGAAACGCAACCGAATCTGGTGATCATTGACTCCATTCAAACAGTTCATTCAAGTCACATTGAAAGTAGTCCGGGCAGCGTTAGTCAGGTGCGCGAATGCGCCGCAGAGTTTTTGCGTTTCGCAAAGGAAACCAACACACCGGTTTTTATGATAGGTCATATTACAAAAGAGGGAAGTTTAGCCGGACCAAAAGTGCTCGAGCACATGGTAGATACAGTTCTTCAATTTGAAGGAGACAGAAATCATATCTATCGATTGCTCAGAGCAACAAAGAATCGTTTTGGCAGTACAAATGAAATTGGCATCTATGAAATGCAGGGTGAGGGTTTGAGAGAGGTGACCAACCCCTCAGAAATATTAATTACCAATCGCGATAATCCAACCAGCGGTGTTGCAATTGCATCAACACTTGAGGGAAATCGTGCCATGTTAATAGAAACACAGGCCCTGGTAAGTTCAGCAGCCTATGGTACACCTCAGCGAAGCAGCACGGGATTCGATCTTCGGCGCTTGTCCATGTTACTTGCTGTTTTGGAAAAAAGATGCGGCTTCAAGATCGGAGTGAAGGATGTTTTTATAAATATAGCGGGTGGCATACGCGTAGAGGATCCCGGAATTGATCTTGCTCTGATGTGCGCCGTGTTGAGCAGTAATGAAGATCTACCTATTCCTCAGAATATATGTTTTGCAGCAGAGGTTGGACTTACCGGGGAAATACGTCCCGTGAATAAAGTTGAACAAAGAATAAGCGAAGCAGAGAAGCTGGGCTTTGAAAGGATCATGATCAGCTCACACAATATGAAAGGGCTTGGAATAAAAAATCAAAAGATCAAAATAATTCCTGTCACAAAGATCGAGGAAGCCTTCAATCTTATTTTCGGATGATAAAAAAGTGCATAATTGTTTTTCTTTTTTTCTCATTCATAAGTGCCGCACAGGTCAATATAGATTCTGTTGTTGCTATTCTGGCAAAGACAAAGACCGATACAGTTCGTTTGCGTTTATTACTGTGGTTGGCAGAAAATCATCCGGATGATCAAGTGTGGCAAGAGTACAATAAAAAAGCTGTTGAAGCCGGAAACGAGCTGATCAAGGGACAGGATTTTGCTCCGAAAGTTGTTACAGCACCTCTCCTTGCCAAAGCAATTAATAATGAAGGTTACATTTATCTTGACAGAAATGAGTTTTTTTCCGCCATGCAGAATTTCAGAAAAGCAGAACAGCTTTGCATCGAATACAACAAAAGAGCTGCTTTGGCAGAGATCTATTCTAACATGGGCGCATGCGCACAAAAAATGGGCAGGATGGACAGAGCAGCCGAATATTATCAGCTTGCAATAAAACAGGAAGAGCTCTACCCTAATATAGAAGTGAAGGGCGCACTACTTAATAACATGGCTAGTATTCATGCTGTACTTGGAAATACCGAAAAGGCTTTGTTCTATTACCAGAAATACATTGATCATAATATTACTATAAATGATAAAGAAGGATTGATGTTTGCCTACCTGAACGCCAGTGTTTTTTTCAGAAACAACAATAAAGCAGAAAAAGCACTTTCATATGCACTGGAAGCTAATCAGCTCGCACTTGAATTGAACGCAGAAGAATCCTTGTATGAATCGTATTTAGAGATTGGAGAAGCGAGCCTTTTGTATAAAAAAGTTGACACTGCTTTTTATTATTTCAATCAGGCCCTGGTCTTGGCCAACAAGCAGAGCAACACATTAAAATTGGCAACACCGTATTATGATATGGGAATGTACTGGCAGGCAAGAAATGAATACAAGAAAGCAGAGGGCTATTTGATCAGGTCTTACACAATCAGCGATTCTGTGAGTGATCTTTTTGGAATAAGAAATACAACAGAATTACTCGTTTCCGTTTACGATTCCCTGAACGACATTGCAAACAGCAATAAATTTTTACGCCTGAACTTAAAAGCAAAAGAAAAACTTTATCAGACCGATAACAGTAGCGCCATGGTTAAACTGGAACTGCAGGCAGATTACGATAAAAAAGAAGTGGAACACAGGCTGCAAAGCGAAAAGCAAGAGGTGGAGTTAAAATTGCACAAGAAGATCAGAGATATTTTTATGGCGGGATCTCTGCTGCTCCTGATCGTCATCGCACTGATCTATTTCAATCTAAGAAACACCAAACGATCAAAGGAACTTCTTCTTCTTAAGAATGCTGAAATCGAAAAACAAAAAAAACTGGTGATAGAAAAGCAGAATGAAATGATCTCCAGCATTCACTATGCACAGCGCATTCAAAACGCAATACTCACAGGCGATGATGTTTGGAAAAGGATCTCGAAGGATTATTTTATTTTTTATCAGCCCAAAGACATTATCAGCGGTGATTTTTATTGGGCCCATTTAATGCAGAACGGAAGAGCCATATTTGCTGTTGCGGATTGTACGGGACACGGTGTTCCGGGTGGGTTAATGAGCATGCTCGGAAATAGTTTTCTGAATGAGATAGTCGTGGAGAACAAGATCTTTAATGCAGCCGCCATTTTGAATAAGCTACGCGATAAGATCGTGAAAGCACTGGAACAGAAAGGAGACTTTAAACACCAGGACGGAATGGATATTGCCTTGTGTGTTTGGAATAAAATGGAAAATACCCTGGAGTTTGCAGGTGCCAATAACAGCCTTTATTTATTCTCAGAAAACAGAATGGCAGAATACAAAGGAAGCAAAATGCCAATTGGTACGCACATAAATGAAACCACGCCATTTACTTCTCAGACCATCAACCTGAAAAAAGGTGATTGCATTTATTTGACAACAGATGGTTTGCCCGATCAGTTCGGTGGACCCAAAGCCAAGAAATACAAATACAGTCAGCTTATGGCCGTAGTAGAGGCAATGAATGATTTAACACTGCAAGAACAGGGAGAAATATTGAAGAAAGATCTTGAGAACTGGAAAGGTGAACTAGAGCAAACGGATGATATCTGTGTGATCGGAATAAAAGTTTGATCAGACCAGGGCGACAAAAATTTATTTCATCTTTGCAATAATTCCGGTAGTTGAAAATCCATCAACCAGAGGAATGATCACCGTTTTTCCTCCATTTGCCTTTACTTCATTGTAACCCACAACACTTTCTTCTTTGTAATCTCCGCCCTTCACCAGATAATCGGGTTGAATTAATTTGATCAGCTCTAACGGCGCGTCTTCATCAAAAAGTACAACAGCATCTACAAAACTTAATCCTGAAAGAACCCTGGCCCTGGAAATTTCGTCGTTAACCGGACGGTTCGGAGCTTTATTTAATCGCTTTACAGAAGAGTCTGTATTCAAACCAATGATCAGAAAATCTCCAAGATCTCTTGCCTTCGACAAACATTCCAGGTGACCCTGATGAAGAATATCAAAACACCCATTTGTGAAAACGATCTTCTTTCCTTTAAGACGCTGCCCACTGATCTTTCTGAGAGCTTCAACAGAAGGAAGAAGCTTGCTCATTAACTGTTCATGAAACGACATTTCTTTTCTTATTATAAATTGGTAAAAGGATCAAACTACAAACACCGAAAAACAGAATAAGAACGAATTGACTGGTCCAGGATAACCACGGCAAGGCAAAAGCAGGCGCCTCTGCAACCCCAAATGTGCCCGAGAGAATGGTATACAGGATGAAGGGATAAGCCCCCAGTCCACCCGGAGCAAAGATAACGCCCAGCGTTCCAAATAAAAGCAAGGAAAGGCATTCCTTTTGTCCAAGCTGTGATGTGCCCTCCAGTGCAAAAAAACAAGCGTATAAGGAATAAAAATAAGAGGCCCATATCATCAGACTTAAAAGAATGAATTTAACAGGGCTCTTTGTTTTTCTGATCGACCCCAGTCCCTCACCCATGCCTAATATTATTTTTCCGAATTTACCTTTTAGTACAGAAGCGATCTTTTTTCTCAGTACAAAGAATGCAATAGCCCCGCCAATTACTATCACCGAAAGAACGATCATCTTTACCGGACTTCCACTTATTCCGGATAAGGCACTACGAAGTTTATCAAAGATCAATTCGTTCGCCAGCCCTATCAATTCATTGAACTGTATCAATAATGTAAAAAAGAAAATGATCAGAAATATTAGAAAATCAATGATGCGCTCAGTGATCACCGTTCCTAAGGCAACCTCAAACGGCACCTTGTCATATTTTGCTGCCAGGGTGCAACGGGAAACTTCGCCCATGCGCGGAATGCCGTAATTTGCAAAATACCCAATGAAAACGTGACAGTTTGCGTTGACCAGATCAACTTTATGTCCAAGCGGATCCAGTAAATAATTCCAGCGATAAGCACGTAAAAAATGACTTAAGAAAGAAATGGAAAGTGAGATGGCGATCCAGAAATAATTTGCTTCCGAAAACGCTTTTATGATATTGTCTTTTTCCGGAGCAACCTGTCTTAACGAAAGCCAGATCAACAATACGCCAATAGACAGAAGAAGAATGAACTGCAGGATAGATTTGGTATTCCCCGCTTTCACTTATTTTAATTTATTGGTGGCAGTATCAGGAAAAACAACCCAGGGCTTAAAGGTCTTCGCCTTCTCAAAAGCCATGTTTGCATAAGAAATAACAATAACAACATGTCCCGGTTTTACCTTGAGAGCGGCAGGACCATTCATGCAGATGACACCACTTCCTCTTTTCCCTTTTATCACGTAGGTAATAAGACGCTCTCCGTTATTCTTGTCCAAAACATGTACCATTTCGTTCTCAATTAAATTGGCAGCATCCATCAGATCTTCATCGATCGTGATACTTCCAATATAGTCGATCTCCGCCTGTGTAACAGTTACACCGTGAAGCTTTGATTTCATCACCTGAATTTCCATAACGAGAGCAAATTTAGCCTTTTAATTGGCAAAAACGAGGCACAAACCCGTAAAAAAAGGATAACTTTATGCAATTTTATTCTATAAACCTCGTTATTAAATTATCTCTGAAGAAGTGCATCATCATACTGCTTGTTTCACTTTTTTCTCATTATAGTTTTTCACAACAGAACGATGGGTACGGAGTTAATCTGCCCAAATTTTATAAAAGTCCGCTTCATTTTGGTTTTACCATTGCAGGTAACAGCACCGACTTTAGGATAGTGACTGTTCCCAACTCAAAATTTCCGGATACGCTTATAGTTAAAGATAAAGACAGCACGCGATATAAGGTGATCACCGTATACTCTAATCCCGCCCCTGGTTTTGCAATAGGGCTTGTGAGTGATATGCGTTTGCAGGAATACATTCGCCTTCGTTTTACGCCCAGTATTTCATTTGGTTCCCGTAAGATCGAATACACACTGTCCAATAGAGGCAGAGATACTTTTAAGGTTTACCAGAAACTAGTAGAATCAACTTTTTTGATCTTTCCTCTTGAAACGAAGATACAGTCCAAACGCTTGAATAATTTCAGCGCCTATGTGATCGGCGGCGGTGGATATATGTTGGATCTCAATGCAAAAAAGAAAACGGCTGGAACGGCAGGTGGCGCCAATCAACTGGACAACAACGTGAAATTAAAAAGAGATGACTTTTTTTACAGCGCTGGTGCGGGGACTGATTTTTATCTGGAATACTTTAAGCTAGGACTGGAAATAAAATTACTGATCGGCACCAAGAACCTATTGAAGCCCGAAAACAGTATTTTTTCCAATAGCATTGAAAAGATCCGTTCTCGAATGGTTGTTTTTACCGTCACATTTGAGGGCTAAAGAATCATCAGATTTATTTTGTATTTTCACATCATTGAAGAATAAAAATCTTCCTTCGTATGCAAAAATCAATTCAACTTCAATCGGATCCTGCAACAGCGGCAAACGACACGGCCCTGAAAGAGCTCATTCAAGCGGAACTTTCCCTGAGCAGAAGTGATCAATTTTCTTACAAAATCTTAAAGCGAAGCATTGACGCACGAGGAAGAAAGATCAAAATAAATCTAAGCATCTCTGTTTTTATCAATGAGGTTCCGAAAACCGAATCTGTACAAATTGAATACAAAGATGTTGGCAAAGCAAAGAAGACCTGTCACATCATTGGAGCCGGTCCTGCAGGATTGTTTGCTGCACTGCGCATGCTGGAACTTGGAATTAAACCAATAATCTTTGAAAGAGGAAAGGACGTAAAAGCAAGACGAAGGGATTTGGCAAAATTGAACAAAGAACAAATTGTAAACCCCGAAAGCAATTACTGTTTTGGTGAAGGTGGTGCGGGAACGTATAGTGATGGAAAATTGTATACCCGTTCAAGTAAAAGAGGAAGCACAGAGAAGATCTTAAAAGCATTTGTATATCATGGCGCCAGCGAAGAGATCATGGTTGATGCACATCCGCATATCGGCACGAACAAACTCCCTCAACTGATCGAAAGAATGAGAGAAACTATTTTAAAACACGGTGGCGAGATCTTTTTTGAAACAAAACTCATCGACTTTACAATTGCTTCAGGTAAGATCAGCCACGTTCAAACTCAAAATCCGAAACTGGAAAAGAATATTTCGATTCAGGCATTGTTGTTAGCAACCGGACACTCTGCACGCGACATCTATGAATTACTGCACACTAAAAAAGTACTTATTGAAATGAAACCATTTGCAATGGGCGTGAGGGTTGAACATCCACAAAGCCTTATTGATGGAATACAATATCATTGCAGTAGCGAGGAACAGATCAAAGAATTGAGAACGAGTTTGCCTGCTGCGAGTTATTCGCTGGTTGAACAGGTGAACGGAAGAGGGGTTTATTCTTTTTGCATGTGTCCGGGTGGCATCATTGCTCCTTGCGCTACAGCACAGGAAGAGGTGGTAACAAATGGCTGGAGTCCGAGTAAAAGGAATAATCCTTTTGCAAATAGTGGAATTGTTGTTGGCGTTAACGAATTGGATTTTGCTCCATATAAAAAATTTGGTCCATTGGCCGCGCTGGAATTTCAAAAGTATTTTGAGAGAAAGGCATGGATGTATGGTGGGAAAACACAAACAGCTCCCGCACAACGCTTGATGGATTTTGTGAATAATAAAACCAGTTCCACTTTGCCGGATTGCAGCTATGTACCCGGCCTTAAAAGCAGTGATCTTTTTGAATTGCTGGAAAAAGAAATGGGAAGCGCCTTAAGGCAAGGCTTTAAAAATTTCGGCAAGAAAATGAGAAATTATTTAACCAACGAAGCAATTATTGTTGGCGTAGAATCGCGTACCTCAACACCCGTAAGAATTCCAAGAGATAAAGAAAGTCTAACGCACCCTCAATTGCAAAATCTTTATCCATGTGGCGAAGGGGCCGGCTATGCGGGTGGGATCATGAGCGCAGCAATGGATGGAGAAAGATGTGCAGAGGCTATTTCACAATCAATTTTTTAGTGATCTTTTGCTTATTGGCATCTATGCAAACAAAATAGATTCCGGAAGAAATGCCTTGCAGGTTAATTTCTTGAGTAAATGAATTTATATTTTCATATTCAATAATTTTATCGCCTATCGAGTTGTAAATTGATACGGACCACATAAGAACGCCGTGAGATTTTAGTATAAATTCATTTTCTGTTGGATTTGGAAAAAGTTCTATAAAATCTGTTTCCTTATTTATTTTTTTAATTGAAGCATTTCCTGTTCCTAGACTCCAAAGTTCAGTACCGTTTAAATTATCATTTGCAGTGAAGTACATTTTTCCAGCAGAAACAGTTGGGATAAACAGATCAGCTTCAGGAGAAGTGCTAAAGCAAGAAGCAGATCCGGGATTAATATCAAGAGTAAGATTTGTTCCCCCGGGAGTTCCGTCAGTTTCAGCGACTTCAATGCCCTGACCATTAGCCTCCGCCACGAAATATAATTTATTTCCAACTATAGCCGTTCTGAAAGGGTTGAGGGATCCCATCCCGTAACAATTAGGATAGCTTATTGATGTACCTAACGAGGTAATGTTTCCGGATGCTAAATCTATTCTGCATGGATATGAATTATTGGTAAATGAAGGAGTACAAAACGCTAAAACGTCATTAGTTCCAGGAAGAGCTGGTAATGGATTATACACAACAGGGGTAATACTCTGCCATCCGTGATATTGAATTAATTGTGAAATTAAATTAGTTCCCGAACTAGTACCATCGGAAGTATATACTTTAAAATACCTATCGGGATATCCGGCAAAATAGATATTCATTATTATATTGAAATATCCACTACCCTGAGGCTTTATGATCAAAAAACTCGGATTGGTAGGAGACTTTACAGATAATAAAATTGTCTTCACCAGAGTGTTTGTGCTAATAGAGCCGGTAATTTTATGAAGACGTAATGTATCTTGATTAACACTGGCGATTTCTTTCAAGCTGGCGAAATAGAGTTCATTATTGAATTGGAAAAAATTACTATTTACTATAGAGTTTGTATAGATATCATATTTATTAAACGCTGCAATAGACACGCTAAAAGTATTTGCTAACGTTCCATCTGATTGCCATAACACATGATCGTTTACCGGCATTGCTGAAAGTGTATGGCGAAAAATGAAGTTATTTTGAAAAGTTGTATTTTCTTTAATATTGCAACTTCCCGATCCGGGATTTAATTCAATTAGCAAGAAGGTGCCAGCTAAAGTTCCATCGCTTCTCCAGAGTTCTCTTCCAATTGATCCGTTGTCGCAAGTAAAAAACAATGTATTATTTGTGAAACCTAAAAAGGCAGGATTACTTGATGCTGTACCGGGAAATATATCCTTCACAAGATATGTTCCGGCTTGTGTTCCGTTAGAAGTCCATAATTCCTTGCCGTTGGTTCCGCTTACAGCCGTAAAAAAAATTTGGTTTCCATTCATTGAGATATAGGATAAGTTATTTGTTGGAAACGCTGATCCTCCTCCAACAAAAATATCCCCCATGGAAACTGTTCCTGCTACTGTTCCATCACTGAACCAAAGTTCGTTTCCAGACACCCCTTCGTCTGCTAGAAAATATATATTATCACCATTAATATTATACGAGGCTGAAATCGTGCTACTGTTAGGACCAACAAAAATGTCTCTAAGAAGAAAGGTTCCACCTACAGTACCATCAGAAACCCACAGCTCTCTGCCTAAAGAACTACTCGCAGTAAAATAAATTTTGTTTGGAGTTTTACATAATAGAGTGGGTAATGATGAAGCGCTTCCTGTATTAATATCTAACAATAAATTTGTATTGCCCCCCGTACCATCAGTTCTCCACAACTCAACCCCGCTAGTACCATCATTAGCAGCAAATAAATAATTAGACCCAACGTTTGAGAGCCAAAGATTAAATGTGAGAGTCGGTATAAGTGGATTTGTATTTAACAAACTACCGTCACTATAGTGCAGTATCTTTATATTTGGAGAATTTGTTGATGCGGGATAGATAACGCCATTATTAATTGCTTTTAGCGAGGTTCCGGGAATCAATCCTGAGTTAATACCAGGATAACTGTCTTTTACCATGTTTGGTGTTTGACAGTAATATTTACTGAAAAGACACATCACAAACAGAAAATAAAGATTTTTCATAATAAGCTTTGAGTTATAAATTTAATAAAAATAAGTAGTAAGGTCAAGTCAATAGTGTTAAATTTCAAGATTATTTCGAGATCAAAATGAATAAACATCTTAATCAACTCATAAATGCATTTCTAGATTTCTCAGAAGATGCAATTGATCTAAAGTGCAGATTAATTGAAAATGCATCAGAATTAAAATTGAATTCAGCGACCCAATTATCCACGCTTCACGATGTGCTTCTGTTTATTTCTGCCTATCCACAAAACGAAAGAATGGTCACTCTAGCAGAGCAGGAATTGAGATCGCTAACACAACAAATCGAAAAGAACAAAAGTTTAAGTGAGAAATTAGGTGGCTCTGGCCTGGCAGGAACTAAGACCTGTGGTGCTTTTAGTCTAACCCTTACGCGATGGCTTTTGGCCAATTATCCGGGTACTGTTTTTTTTCATTCTTTCGGAGAAGGTGTTCATCCAAAAGAGATCTTGAAACATGGCATCTCAGAAATGGAATTTGAAATGGTATCGGATGAAGACACAAAACCCGAAAAGTGGCTTATCAAATTTCTTGGCACGAAGAAAAGAGACCGAATGCTAATGGGATTGGTAGAAAACATGATTAATATCCCGGCTTCTTCTCTCATCATTGAACAACTTTACGAATCCATGCAGGTGTTTGTTGAGATCAAGCCGAATTCAGATCTTTTCTCCAGAACCTTTGGAAAGATCGAACAAAAAAAATGTTTTTATCACAAGGGCCCTTTATTGAAAAAATTCAACGAAAGAGAACTGATCGATAAAAAACTTCCACCGGCAAAAAAATTAAAGTACTCAGAAAAAATAAAAATACTGGACGCATCTAAAACAGCCCTGGCGCTGCTCAATAGGGAAACCGATCCCATCACCTATTGTGAACCGGATGCGAAGGGAATGAAGCACAGCGACGAGGGATTTTTGTTTTTTGAATTGGAACACGGTTTAAGCATTGCATTATTCAGCATTAACGCTGAAAGAAGACTTCCTCTTGAGTCATATATTGGTTTTATGATGTTCAAGAATGGATTTCCCACCTCCTACGGTGGCGCGTGGTTGTTTGAGAACCGGGCTTTGATAGGAATCAATATTTTTGAAGCCTTCAGAGGAGGAGAATCTGCCTTTATATTCGCACAATTACTCAGGTGTTACCGACAGGCATTTGGCGCTACTTATTTTGAGGTTGAGCCATATCAATTCGGAAAAAACAACCCGGAAGGGATCAACTCAGGAGCTTTCTGGTTTTATCATCGTTTTGGTTTCAGACCCGTGGATAAAAAACTGAATGAGCTGGCCGAAAAGGAACACCAATTGATCTTATCTCAGAAAGGATACAGAACCTCTGTACAGGTATTAAAAAAATTCACCGGTTCTAACATGTTTGTCAATTTTAAAGGACAGGACAGGCCAATGAATCCCTCCAACATCAGTGCGTTCATAACGGAAAAGATAAACAAAGAATTCAAAGGAAATCGAGAAAGTGCCACGAACAACGCCGTACAGTTTTTAAGAAGAAATGGAATTACACGAAGCAAAAAGAACAACGTAGGCCTTAACAAGCTCTCCTTATTTGTTTTCTTTTGCCTGGATCATCAAAAACTGAATAGATCCTATTTTTCACAAATAAATGGTCTTTTTATAGTGAAGTCTGCCTCGGAATTTGAGTACATCCGTTTGTTACATTTACTTAAAATTGAGGATTTGTATAGTAAAGAGCTGAAGGAATTCTGCTTAAAATCGTAAAATACCCCAATATGCGTTAGTCTCTGACTCACAAATTTTAGAACTTTGTATGAATGCCTGTTTTTAAAAAACATATTTTTTTTCTTTTCATCTCGTTTTTTCTGAGTGTATCCGTTTTCGCACAGGATCATGGCTTTTTCAATCAAACCTGGCTGGAACAAGGACTTTCGCAGAGTAGTATCATCTCTATCATTCAAGACAAACAGGGCTTCATGTGGTTTGCTACACAAGACGGACTGAATCGTTATGATGGCAAGAACATGGACCATTTTAATTTCAAGCCTTTTGCAAAACAATCCATTTCGGGAGATGACATCTATGCGATCTGTATTCGTGATAGCTTTTTATTTCTTTTAAATGACAAGGGACTTGATAAAATAAATCTTGCCGATCTAAGCATAACCAACCTCAAAAAGGAAAGTGCAGATAAGAGTCCCGTTTTCTTTCGATGCTGGTCGATCAACAACAATATTTATCTGATGAACCGTGAGGGCTTGTTTCTTTGTTCGGTCAATTCAAATAATGAATACGCAACTACAGCAATTGAATTCCGCGATTCAGCACTAAAGGGAAATCCTCCCGTATTTGCTTTATGTGGTGATAAAGATCAAAATATTTATGCCGCTTCAACTGCCGGCATTTTTATTCAGAAAAAAGGAGGGAAATATTTTGAACGATTTTTATCAGGCGGAAATACCAAACACCCGGAAGAACTCATTACCTGTATTGCCTATTCAGAAGGATGTATTTATTACACCGGCAACTCAACCTTGTTTTGTCATCGTTTAGAAACAAACAGCACCCATTCAATGACACTCAACGAAACCAATTCTATTTCTTCCCTCTTGGTTGATCGTAAAGGGAGTATCTGGATGGGAACTAATTTACAAGGCGTTTTTGTTGCAGGGATCAGCGAAAAAGACTCACTCTATTTAAAAAAGCATTTCAGTAAAACGGGAAACCGGTTTGGATTACAGAGCAGTCAGATCGCAAGTTTGTATCAGAATACGAATTCGAATGATGACATTGTCTGGATCGGATCAAGAGACGCAGGAGCATTCAATTTCAGTTATTCTAAAAATTCTTTTTCCATTCCAACCTCTTTCGTTAGTTCGTCTGATCCGAATTATTTTGGTATTACAAAAGATAAGGATGGAATAATCTGGGCCGGATATAGCTCTGGTATTCTTTGTTTGAACAGGGAACAAAAATCCTACTCCTTTATAGGATTATCGGACCCTCTTCGTAGGATTAATCGTCCGGTAGAGGCGATCTGCACAGACGAAAATAATAACGTATGGTTTGGATACGGGAACAGTCTTTATCTAATTGACAAGAAAAGTAAGATCTACATTCAAAAAGTTCCTGAACTGATTTCGTCAAAAGGAAATCAGGTTTCCAAGATCGTTCCCCTTAACAAAGAAGAACTTCTTATTTGCACATCAAGAGGACTTGTTCAGTATAATACAAGAACAAATGATGTGAAGCAGATATCAGAAATGATCATTGCTGATAAATCCGTAAAGATCGAGAACGTTAGTTCCTTCTTATCAGATTCCAAAAAGAACTGGTGGATAGGAGGATCAGCCGGGGTGTATTGTTTAAAGAAAGACGGAAATTCTTTTTTATTGAAACACGATAACAATGATTCCAATTCGATATTGTCAAACCGGGTAATGGATATCAAGGAAGCTCCCGGTGGTGAGATCTTACTCGCAACAACGAAAGGATTAAGCATAGTTGATGCTACAGGAAAAAAAGTCAGAAATATATTTTCGGCAAAGAACCTCGTGAATAATTTCATCTATGGAGTTTTAGGAGATGAGAACGGTAAATTCTGGATGAGCACCAACTTTGGATTATCAGTATTTGATGCGAAGAGTGGTCAGTTCAAGAGTTATACAGCATCGGATGGAATTGTGATAAACGAATTCAACTCCGGCGGCTTTTTCCGTGCTGCAGACGGAGAGCTGCTGTTTGGTGGTTTGGGCGGGATCGTCAGCATTTATCCGAAAGAGCAGGTACTCAATAAAAATGTTTCATCCATTATTCTCAGAAAGATAATCACGCCTGAATATACAAGAGGAGGAAATGACCTTTCTCCTTTAAAACTTACTTATTGGCAAAATGATATTTACTTTGAGTTTTCTGTTCCCGACTATTCCGGCGAAGGCAATGTTGATCTTTACTATCGATTCAACAATAAGGATACTAACCTCATTAAGGTAACAACCTCCAAACTTTTTGCCTTGTCTTTTATCAATATTGCTCCCGGTCGGTACGACCTGGAGGTGCTGGCAATCAATAAGGAGGGTGCCCGCTCGTTTCCCTTTAAATACAGTTTTACTGTTAACGATCCGTTCTGGACAACTTGGTGGTTCTATTTCATCTTTGTAACATTAACCGTTTTGACAAGCTGGCTTATTTACAGATCGAGATTAAGAAGAAAGATCGAATACATACAGCAGATCGAACAGATAAGAAAAGACGAGAATGAAAAAGTAAGAAAAGCAGCCGCGCTCGATCTGCATGATGAATTCGGTAATGGGCTTACGCGTATTTCCATGCTCATTGAAATGATCAAGTTGCAAATCTCAAAAGAAAATTCAGAAGCGCAGAAACTGCTGGATGTGATCTCTCAAAATTCAGGAAGACTTTACCAGGGAACAAAAGATTTTATCTGGTCGATCAATCCGGGTAAAGACAACATGTATGAGATCATTATTCGAATAAAGGATTATGCAGATGAGGTTTTTTACGGGACAAACATCAATTTCAAATTAACAGGACTGGATGAAAACCTGAAAGAACTCAAGCAAACTCCAACTGCGGGAAGAAATATTGCCATGATCTTCAAGGAAAGTTTGTCAAATATTTTAAAACACGCTAAAGCCTCCAACGTGCAACTGAGTGTTGTACAAGATAGTGACAATATAACGCTTGAGCTGGAGGATGACGGGATCGGATTTGAAATGAAGGATTATAAAAATAGTTTTGGTTTAAGCAACATACAACAGCGAGCGATGCGTTCTTCGGCTACACTTAGCATTAGTTCTGTTCCGGCGCAAGGAACCAGGATCAAATTAAATATTACATTTAAAAATAAGGAAGATGACAGCAATACCTAAAAGAATCGCCATCGTTGAAGATGATGCGATCATCAGAAATGCATTTGTAACGCTGATCCAGCAAGACAAAAAGTATGAAGTGATCAACGCTTATCCCGATGCGGAGACAGCAATAAAGAATATCAAGGCGGATGAACCGGATATTTGCCTGATGGATATTGAACTTCCCGGAATGAACGGGATAGTCGCGATCTCTAAGATTAAAGCATTAATGCCAAAGACACAGGTTGTAGTGGTAACAGTATATGAAAACGACGACCTGGTGTTTAAGGCGCTTTTCGAAGGAGCCGCAGGGTATCTTACAAAGAACATGCCGTTGAATAAATTGATCGATTCACTTGTGGAATTAGAGAACGGAGGAGCGCCAATGAGTACGAACGTTGCAAGAATGGTTGTTCAATCCTTTCACAAGAACAGACAAACGCCACTTTCAAATCGCGAGTTGGAAGTTCTGGAATTACTCTCTTCAGGAAAAAGCTATTCCACTATAGCCGATCAATTGTTCGTGGATAAGGAAACGGTAAAATCTCACATAAAAAATATTTACCTGAAACTCGAGGTTCATTCAAAAGCCGAGGCCATCGAAAAAGCAAAGAAGAGTAAATACATTTGAGCATCTTAACAAAACTTTAACTTAAACGTAAAGAAATCACGCAATAAAGGTGATAGAAAATAGAAAGACAAGCACTAATTTTATAAAAGTTTTTTTAATGTTGTTAGGGGCCTGGCCGAAAAGAAATTCTTTAATAAGGATGGATTTTTGACCAGGCCTTTTCTTGTTGATCTAATCCGCTTTATTTTTGTACTTTTATTTCCAATTATGACACGCGTACTAACAGGCATACAAAGCACAAACGTTCCCCATTTAGGAAATGTATTGGGAGCCATCCTTCCCGCAATTGATTTAAGCAGAAAACCAAATACGGAAAGCTTTCTTTTTATTGCTGACATGCATACGCTCACTTCCCAAAAGGACCCCGTTTTTATCAGACAAAGCACCAACGCAACAGCGGCAGTTTGGCTGGCCTGTGGACTGGACCCCGTGAAGACAGTTTTTTACAGACAGAGCAGAGTGCCACAAGTAAGTGAACTGACCTGGTACCTGAATTGCTTTACGCCCTATCCAATGCTTGCCAACGCGCACTCGTTCAAAGATAAAAGTGGTAGACTTGCAGACGTGAATGCGGGATTATTTACGTATCCTGTTTTGATGGCAGCAGACATTCTTTTGTATGATGCGCATAAGGTTCCTGTCGGAAAAGATCAGGTACAACATCTTGAAATGACAGCGGACATTGCAGGAATATTTAATAGAAAAGTTGGGCAGGAAATTTTTATCATTCCGGAAGCGATGACAGATGACAGAGTGATGATCGTGCCGGGAACCGACGGGCAAAAGATGAGTAAGTCCTACAACAACTTCATCAATATTTTTCTTCCCGAAAAAGAATTGAAAAAAGTGATAATGGGTATTGTCAGCGACAGTAAAAGCATGGAAGAACCCAAAGACCCCTCAGCAGATAACACGTTTAAATTGTATGCATTGCTTGCTAGCCCTGAACAAATAGAAACGATGCGAAACAATTACCTTAAAGGGAATTTTGGATACGGGCACGCAAAGACGGCGCTATTCGAATTGATTCTCGATAAATTCAAAGACAACAGAAAAGAATTCGATCGACTGATGGGCGACACTTCCTTGTTAGAAAAAGAATTGCAGATCGGAGAAAAGAAGGCGAATGCTATTGCGAACGATAAACTCAAAAAGATAAGAGAAGTGATCGGATTCAATTGATCTTAACGAACGACCTTTAAATGTTTTTTATTTTTTTCAGGACCAAATTCCAGTAAATAAATTCCGGATGGAATTTGATGAAGATCGATCTGAGTGCTCGGCGCAGTGTATCTTCCCTCTAAGATCTTTTTTCCACTGATATCATTTAATTGAAAGGAGTGCTCTTCTCCTAATGTTCTTTTTCCAATGTAAAGTTGATTCGAATGTAGATCCATATAGGCGACATCATCCTGTAATTCTTCCTGATCATTCATACCAACCGGACTACAAAGCGTCCAAAGTCCAACTGCCAATAAATTGGCCGGCTGCCACAGGGGTTGTCTTGCAGGATGCTGAAGCGCTGCATAGATCCGAGTCGTTTGACCTGCCGTGAACATTTTATAACAACCAGCTGCTCCACTGTAATCCATATAATTTTCTGCGTTCACCAGATTTCCACAACTTACAGGTCCTGTTGAGGTGGGAGAGGCGTGGCAACCATAGGAGGCGCCTGAATAATCACACGGAGGCGTATCGCTTACGTTATCATTCGATCCAGCGCAACCACCATCAAACGTATGAATGAGATTCAACCAGTGTCCGAATTCATGGGTCAACACAGATGCAAATTCACTACTTGTGTTATATCCTAAATAAGCACCGTTATAAACAACTCTTGCGGTCTTGTTGTTGGACATAGAGGTATTAGGATACCACGCTATTCCGGAATTATTGAAAACACTGTTATTATAAAGATCGTTCTGAATATAAACGTTCATGTATTTGTAATTATCCCAGGCATCAGCAGCGATCTGCGCATCGTATCCTGTATTGTTTCCGTAACCGGATTTAGTTGGATAATAAACGATGCCGGTGCATGGATTTCCGGAAGGATCGAATTGTGCTAAAGCAAAAGTGATATCAGGCATACCGGCCTTCACGCCACTAAAGCTGTTGTGTACAGTATTGAAATCACTGTTGCTTGCATGAAAATCATTGTTCACGATCGCAAGTGCATTTGCAATAACGGCATTGTTCACGGCGAAACCACTTTGTGTTGTTCCATAAACATGAAAAACCACGGGAATGACAAAACAATCTGCAGCGCCCCTCGATCTTTTATAGGAAGAAGTAAACTCTTCGAAATTTTCAGCTTCTTTTTTTGATTCAGGATGCAGTTCGTAAAAAGCAGACATTGCTTCTGTCGTTCCACAAAGTTTTACTTCATTCTGAGAAAATCCTATCGCCAATGATAATAGGCCAAGAGATAAAAACGCGCTTTTCCGAATTGCTCTAGAAAAAATCATTCAACCCAGCTTTTATAGTATTTTCCGTCATCTATACTCATTGCATCCTTTGTAACCATTAATGGTTTAAAGGTGTCGATCATCACAGCAAGTTCCACCGTTTCCTTTTGCCCGATGCTTCTTTCCATTGCTCCAGGCGCTGGTCCGTGGGGAATTCCTTTTGGATGCAGCGTAATGTGACCCTGTTCAATGTTGTTTCTGCTCATGAAATCACCATCCACATAATACAAGACCTCATCACTGTCGATATTACTGTGGTTGTATGGCGCAGGAATAGCTTGAGGATGATAATCGTATAAGCGCGGACAGAAACTACACACAACAAAAGTAGATGTTTCAAATGTTTGATGTACCGGAGGGGGCTGATGTACTCGCCCCGTTATAGGTTCAAAATTATGAATAGAAAATCCCCAGGGGAAATTATAACCGTCCCAGCCAACTACGTCGAAAGGATGAGTAGCATAAACTACCTCGTGGATCATTCCTTCTTTTTTGATCTTCATGAGAAAATCTCCTTTTTCATCGTGGGTTTCAATGCTTGTTGGTAGTTTGTAATCTCGCTCACAGAAGGGAGAATGTTCGAGTAATTGTCCTTGTGAATTCTTATATCTCTTCGGAGTATAATAAGGGGCGTAACTTTCGCAGTAAAGCAATCTGTTCTCACTCGTATTAAAATGCATCTGATAGATCATTCCCCTTGGAATAATGAGATAGTCACCGTATTCGAAGGGAATATTTCCCATAAATGTTTTCAGCACACCGCTTCCCTTATGAACAAAGATCATTTCATCGGCATCGGCATTTTTATAAAAATAATCTGTCTGACTTTTTCTAGGTGCCGCAAGCGCAATGTTGCAATCACTGTTTAGCAAAAGAATTTTTCTGCTTTCCAACACATCATCAACCGGCTTGATCTCAAAACCCTTTAATAAAAGCGCCTTGATGTTCTTGTCTATAGCGATCTCGGGCGTAACAGAGTAACTTTTCAGAATCTCTTTCACCTGTGTGGGGCGATGTACGTGATAGAGCAGAGAAGACATACCACTGAACCCCTCTGTACCGAAAAGCTGTTCGTAATAATGCTTCTTGTTTTCGCTTTGAAAAACAACATGTCTTTTTTGAGGCAGATTCCCCAGTTTGTGATAAATAGGCATAGAACAAAAATATTTTTACTTTACTATGGTTGCTTTTACGTGAACCGTTTCATCCATGATAAGTGTTTGACCGGCAAGCGTGCTTGCGTCTATAACCACATTGACCCTGAATTGAACGTTTGGAAGGAAAATATAATCTTTGATATTTACATCCTGCAGATCCATTGCAACAGTTGTAATTCCTGTTGGAATTGATGTTTTGCTGGCCACAAGTGTTTCACCCATTCCACTTGCTTTGATAAAGATGGAAAGTGATTTTAAAAAATCCAGATTTCCGGTTCCAACAGAAATATTGAATCGAGTAAGTTTAATGTAATCAACTAAACCTTGTGTTGTTTTGTTAAGTGCGAATTTACTTGAAGATTGTGTTGGTACATCAGGAGTAGTGAAGTCGACAGGAACATTCAGGCTAATCGTGTTCGAAGGAACCGAAACGGTAGTCGAATAATCGATATCAAACTCAGTGATCTCATCCGCTTTTTCTTTGGTCTTTTTACATGTTGTAAATAGAAGAGAAACGAATGCCAGTAGAAGGATCAAAGCTAATCTTTTCATGCCCTTTTTTTATTTAAAGATAGTTCATTTTTCAATATCTCTGCCAGATTTGGCCTTAATCGGCTTTTATAAACGGCAAGGCATTCCGGTCCGTTCTTCACTCTTCCCTTTCGAAGGGCTTTTTGTTCTTCAATCGGAAGTGAACTTATACGAACACATTCAGGGGTGCAGCAACCTTTCATCTTTTCGGCACACTCAGCACACTGTATAAAAAGCAAGTGGCAATCGTCATTCTTACAATTGACGTGCGTATCACATGGTTTGCCACATTGATGGCAGGAAGAAAGAACATCTTCCGTGATCCGTTCGCCGATACGCTCGTCAAACACAAAATTCACTCCTTTGAATTTACTTTCAAGTTTTTGTTCCTTGATCTCTTTTGCGTATTGTATGATGCCACCCTGTAAATGATTTACATCTTTAAATCCTTTGAATTTAAAATAGGCACTTGCTTTTTCGCAGCGGATGCCACCGGTACAATACATCAATATTTTTTTATCCTCTTTGCCTTTTAAGTGATCAATAACAAGAGGAAGTTCTTCGCGAAAGGTATCGGCATCCGGACAAAAAGCTTTTTCAAAACGTCCCACTTCGCTTTCGTAATGATTGCGCATGTCGATCACAATTGTATTTTCATCAGACAGGGCTTCGTTGAATTCCTTTGCATTTAAATAAGTTCCTGTGTTGGAAGGATCAAAATCAGGATCATTGATTCCGTCTGAAACGACTTTATCCCTTACTTTTACAATCAGCTTGTAGAATGATTTTCCGTTTCCATCAACAGCGTGTTTGAACGGAACATCTTTGAAATAAGTGATCGCATATAAAGAATTCACGAATGCATCCCAATTATTCTCGGGCACGCTCATTTGCGCATTGATTCCTTCTTCTGCGAGATAGATCCGCCCGAAACACCCCAGTTCTGACCATAGCAGAAATAATTCGTCACGAAGTTTTTTTGGATCTTGGATGTTGACATAGCGATAAAAGGAAACAGTTTTTCGCTGGATCTTTTCCTCATTCAAACGCTGCTTCAGAACGTTTTTATCAGTTCGGTTCGTTAAAATTGTCATAATAGATATAATTGCAGGTTATACTATTTGTGCAATATTTTTATGTTTTTTGTAAGAAGTCTGTTCCTAAAATCTGAACGACAAAAATGCAACAACTCAAAAATATTGTTTACGTTTGCAAAGGTACGAAATACCCTTAAAATTCACTTAAAATGCAGGTAGAAAATCAAAAAATTCTGATCATTGGCGCCGGGGGACAAATAGGCGTTGAACTTACAGCAAAACTTTCTGAAATGTACGGAAGCAGCAACGTAATTGCTTCTGATCTGAAGAATTCAACCGCATTCATCAACAATCCATTTGAAGAACTGGACGCTCTGGATAAAGTGAAATTATTTGATATTGTTAAAAAGCACGGGATCACGCACGTTTATCACTTAGCGGCTTTGTTGTCTGCAACCGGAGAGCAAAACCCAATGTTTGCTTGGAAGCTGAATATGGAAAGCTTGTTTCATGTTTTGGATCTTGCAAAGGAAAAACACGTTTCAAGAGTTTATTGGCCAAGTTCTATCGCCGTATTTGGTCCTACCACACCAACAGAGAACACACCTCAATATACGGTGATGGAACCATCAACCGTTTACGGTATAAGTAAACAAGCCGGAGAACGCTGGTGCGAGTGGTATCATAAGAAATTCGGAGTGGATGTTAGAAGTTTGCGCTATCCGGGATTGATCGGGTGGAAAAGTGCTCCCGGAGGAGGAACGACGGATTACGCAGTACACATTTTTCACGAGGCACTTAAAAACGGAAAGTATGAGTGTTTCCTCTCAGAAAACACAGCCTTACCCATGATGCACATGGAAGATGCGATAAGGGCTACCATTGAGATCATGCATGCCCCTTCAGAAAACATAAAGATCAGAGGAGCCTATAACCTTTCAGGCATCAGTTTTTCGCCAAAAGAAATTGCTGAGGCGATCAAAAAATTTATACCTTCGTTCAGCATTTCCTACAAGCCTGATTTCAGACAAGCCATTGCGGATAGCTGGCCAAAAAGTATCGATGATACAGAGGCAAGAAAAGATTGGGGATGGAAAGAGCATTATGACCTTGAGAAACTGACCGAGAACATGTTGACTAATTTGAAAAGTAAAAAATAAAAGCAGAATGAAAAAAATAATGAATCTATTGCTTTTTGCTGTCCTGATCGGCACACTAAGTGAATGTAAAAAAGGCGAGGACGATCCTTTTATATCGTTTAGGTCTAGAAAAAATCGTGTAGTTGGCGAGTGGACATTAACTAGCGGAACAGAAAAAACATCCACTGTTTCTGGAAACCCAAGCACCACCATCAATACAGATTATACATATACCCAAGACTCTTATATCAGAACCAACACCACAATGAATCAATCTGGATCAACAAGCGTTTCTTCTTCCGGCTATTTTTATTACAAAATAACTTTTAGAAGCAATGGCGAATACACTTTGGTAAGAGAACGCGGGGGCTCATTCACCCAAGAGAGTGGGGTGTGGAATTTTACAAAAGGATTAGGAGATTACAAGCGCAAAGAACAGATTGCCCTAGTCCCACAAATTACTCCTAATTCTTTAACGACTTCGAGAGATGTTACAAAAACTTTTACTTTGAAAGAACTTAGAAACAGGGTGATGACAATTGTTTCGGAAGAGACGGATAATGCAACCACAACCTATCAAAACGGTTCATTCTCCTCCACTTCAAGTTCATCATCAAGTAGTATTTCTGAATTGACATTTGAACGGATTAAAGAAAAAGATAAAAAATAATAAGCATGAAAAAGACATTTATAAAAATACTCTTCCTTAGCGCTCTCATCGGAGGCCTGGCTGAATGCAGAAAAGGAGAAGATGACCCACTCATTTCATTTCGCTCAAGAAAAGCGCGTGTAGCAGGGGAATGGAAGCTTACCAGCGGATCTGTAACCGGGCTTAGCACAAGTCACGGCACCAATCCCGTTACAACTTCATATACCGAAAATTATACTGAAAGCACTTATTCTTATTTTTCCAATTCGGGATCTCAATCCGGCACCCACTCTTATGATATTGAGTTTAAAAAAGACGGGACTTACACCTCAACTCAAAAAATGAGCACTACTATCACAGGAACAGTAGTGAACAACATCACTATAACTACCAGTGGAGTATGGAATTTTACCGGGCGTGTTGGAGATTATAAAGAAAAAGAACAGATCGTGCTGAAAGAAACGAGTCGATCCGAAATTGACCAAACAGGAAATCAAATTACAACAACCTCAAATACCATTGGAGGAAAAGATTTCGGCGGAGAGCACATGATGAGCTGGACCTTAAAGGAACTTAGAAATAAAAAGCTAGTCGTGTATTCAAAAATAACAGAATCTGATGCTACCTCTTTTGGAAGTTCAGAAATGGAAATGACCTTTGAACAGGATTAATGTTTGCCGTTAAAACACTTACGATCGAAGAATAATTCACTACATTTACAAAAAAAAGAATGAAAAAGATTTTCGCTGTATTATTGATGCTTACCCTTTGTATAGTAGCTATACAATGTAAAAAGGGAGAAGATGATCCTCTTATTTCGTTACGCTCCAGAAAGGCTAGAGTTTGTGGGGATTGGTCGTTGACCTCAGGAACAATGAGTCAAAGTAGTCGATACGGTAACATTGTTTCATCGACAAACATGATCATGACACAATATGCATATTCAGGAACAAATACATATGTTAATGGGAGCTTTTCACAAACAACACCTTATACTGGTACTTATAAGTATAGCATCACATTTGATAAAGACGGAAGTTTTTCGGCAACAGAAGTATATGACGGAGAAGTTCAGATCACATCAGGCACCTGGAACTTTACCGATGGAGTAGGTGATGCAAAGAAAAGAGAACAAATCGTTCTGTTCTTTAAGTCTTCAACAGGAATTTCCGGAAGCACTACGCTTTCTTACTCGGGAAATAAAGTGTACATGACTTTCAATATTAAAGAACTTCGCAACAAGAAGATGGTGCTTACAAGAACTGAAACTGAAACCTCTGGAGTTGATTCTTATGACATTAAGTGGGAAGCCACGCTAGAGCAATAGTATTCGTTTTTAATTAATCAAAAAAGCCCGGTGAATTCACCGGGCTTTTTTTATACTGTAACTTCTGTTTGAGAATTCGCTATTGCGATCTGTTGCGCCAACGATTTGGCAAGTTCTGTGAAGGCGATTGCCTGTGGCGTTGTATCCTGTAATACCGCAGGCCTTCCTGCATCTGCTGCTTCACGTATACTTTGAACCAGGGGCAGCTGAGCGATCAGAGGAATTTGAAGCTCTTCCGCAAGTACTTTAACCCCGTCTTTTCCGAATATATAATATTTATTATTTGGTAGTTCTTCCGGAGTAAACCAAGCCATGTTCTCAATTAATCCGAGCACGGGCACATTGATCGCATCTAATTTGAACAAGGCAATTCCTTTTCTTGCGTCTGCAATTGCAACATCTTGTGGTGTACACACAACGACAGCGCCTGTTAATGGAATCTGACTGCATAAACTAATGTGTATATCTCCTGTTCCCGGAGGAAGATCAACAATAAGATAATCCAATTCTCCCCATACGGTATCAAAAAATAATTGAGTAAGCGCTTTGGTTGCCATTGGACCTCTTAAGGCCACAACCTGATTGGGCCCCGCCATAAATCCAATGGAATTTATTTTCACACCATAACTTTCAACAGGGGCCATTTTTTTCTGACCCATGAATTCTCCCGGACCCGGCGCTTCGCGCTCTACTCCAAACATAATGTGTTGTGAGGGACCGTAAATATCTGCATCTACAATTCCAACTTTTGCACCTAGTTTTGACAGACCCAACGCAAGATTGGCTGCGACTGTACTTTTACCAACTCCTCCTTTTCCACTCGCAACAGCAATAATATTCTTTACATCTCTCAGCGTCGTTTCGTCTTTTCTTTTTTTGGTGGTAACGGTGGCCGTCATGTTGATCTTTACCTTTGCGTCTTTGTCTACATAATGCAAAATTGCATTCATGCAGGCATTGTGGATCATGTCCTTCATCGGACAAGCAGGCGTTGTCAGCACAACAGTGAAAGTGATCTCTTTCCCGTTTACGACAACATCTTTGATCATATTTAGAGTCACCAGATCTTTTTTAAGATCCGGATCGTCAACATATCTTAAAGCATCAATGACCTTTTCTACGGTAATTTCCATCGTTGATTATTTAGGAGAAGAAACAGCAGTACCCGATTTGCCAGCCGCCGTATCTGGCGCAGCAATTACAGGAGGCGCTCCTGTTGGCATTTTAGCTTCATCTAAAGCCGACTGAATTAAGTTGGCCATGGAATCAGAAATGGTTTTTGCTCTGCTGTGCATGTACTCGCGACTTTCTGCCGGAGGACCACAAGAAGTAAAGGCGGCAGTAAGAACAAGGCCTGAAATTATAATGAGATTTTTCATAATGTAAATATCGGATATCAAAAATACATAAAAAAAGAACAGCGCTACTTTAACATCCGTTGGAAGGATTTGGAACATTGCCAAAATCAGTTTTAATAACAGCGAAGTCTTTTTCCTCCTTTGTTGAAGTAAAAAGACGTGATTCTTTAACCGAAAGCAAAAGATATAAAACAGAAAAGCCCCACGCCATAGGCAGTGGAGCTAATCAGCTAACTAACTAAACACAAGTTCTTAGTGTCCTGCTTCAGCAGGAGCAGCAGTAGTAGTTGCAGCAGCAGCAGAATCAGCAGGAGCTGCTTCTTCAGTTGGAGCAGCCATTGAAGCACTGATAGCATTAGCTATAGAGTCAGTAACTTGTTTTGCACGCTCTTCCATTTTTGCTTTTTCTTCAGCAGAAGGTCCGCAAGCAACGAAAGTTGCTGTAAACAACGCTACTGCGATAATTGACATTACTTTTTTCATTTTAGTTTGGTTTTAATTTGACATTTATACCTGGTACTTTAATAAGTAACCCGAGAATATCCTATTATTTTAAAAAATACATGTATTACACTGAATAACAGGAGATTAAATTTACAACGAACCACACACGGACACATATGTACACGCCCCAAAACAAAAAAAACAGGTTACCTTTATTGAACATGAGTATTAAGGGTAACAAAGCAGGTATGTCAAAAGCAGCGATGCAGTTTACGGATCAGCAGTTTTTACAAGGCTTGCGTGAAGGAGACAGTGAAGTATTGAGCGCTTTGTATAAAAGGTACTATAATATCGTTCTTAAACTTGTTGTAAACAATAGTGGATCTTCAGACGAAGCGGCAGATATTTATCAGGAAAGCATCATCGTGCTTTTTGAAAATTCAGAGAAGCCGGGATTTGAATTGAAATGCCAGCTCCAGACCTATCTCTATTCTGTTGCAAAAAGACTTTGGTTGAAGCAGCTGAAAAGAAAAGGCAGAACGTATTTGATGAAAGAGGAGGAAGAAAGTTACATCGTTGATGTGACTGAAGATCTTTCGCTTCATCAAAAGAAGGAGCTTGATTTTGAAAGAATAGAGAAAAGCTTAGTGGAGCTTGGAGAGCCCTGTGCCGGATTGATAAGAGATTTTTATGTGCTGCAACTTAGCATGGAAGAAATTGCAGACAAATTTGGATATACAAATTCTGATAACGCGAAGAATCAAAAATACAAATGTTTACAACGACTGAAAAAATATTTTTTTGAAAGCAATAACGAAGAGAGAGAATAAAAATGAGAAACACGGAGATATTTGATAATTACCTGAAGGGAAAATTGAATGAGCAGGAATCTGTTCAGTTTGAAGAGCGTCTTCATAACGATGAGGTTTTTGCAAAAGCATTTCATCAGCACACTGCTTTGATCACAGCCGTGAAACATCACGGAAAAGTAAAGGACATAAGGGATCTTCTAAAGAAAACACATGAAAAGGAATTCGGTGGCCAGGCAAAGATCATTTCAATTCATCATCAACCCGAAACATTTGGAAAGCGCGCAGGACGAACAGCAATGGTTGCCGCCAGCGCAGCAGCTATAGCCGTGTTAAGTACCATTGCTATTCTAAGTACAGGAGGCTATCTTTTTAAACAACAAAGCAATCAGATCACAGAGCTTGGCCTTAAATTGAAAGCAACTAACGAAGGAATTGTAGAGGGACTTACACGCAGCTCACAAAAAGTGGTGTATGCACCGGCCAACTTAGAGGGCAGTGCATTTGCGATCAACAACGCAGGCTATATTATTACTAGTCTGCATATGATCAAAGAGGCAGACAGTGTCTTTGTTGAAAACAGCACAATGCAACGAACAAACGCAAAGGTCATCTTAACAGATTCGCATTTGGATCTAGCTGTATTGAAGATCGAAGATCAAGATGCGGTTAAAGACTGGCAAGTTCCTTTCTCGTTTTCAGGAAAGACCAATGATATAGGTGAAAAAGTATTCACCCTTGGTTATCCAAGAAAAGATATTGTTTACGGAGAAGGGGCTCTTAGTTCTTTAAGCGGCTATAACAACGATACGTGTATGTATCAGGTTTCTATTCCGGTAAATCCCGGAAACAGTGGAGGACCATTGTGCGATGAAAATGGAAATATCATTGGTGTCATCAGAGGAAAGATCAGTAGTGCCGAAGCAACAGGCTTTGCAATTAAATCTGCAGAAATATTACAATCCATTCATAATTTAGGCGCAGATTCTGTATTAAGCATCACAAAAAAACCGGCCCTGAAAGGCCTTAAAAGAACAGAGCAGATCAAGAGAATGAGCCCATATATCTTCAATGTGCTTGTTTACAAAAGCGAATAATTAGTGTTTGACGATTTTATTACAGCTTTTAACGTTAATATAAATAGCAGAAATTAACAAGACCTCTCTTTTTCAAACCACTGATAAATAACTAATTAACACAAAAATAACACAAATCGAACAGATTTATTAGTGGACTTTTGACAGCTTAAAGGGAATATAGCGCATTTAGCATTTTCTGTTCGTCGAAAAAAATAAAGTTATTAACAGATTTGTAAGTACCTTTATAGTCCCAATTTCCTAAAGCCATGTTTGAGATACTAAAACATTTTGAGAGTAAATACGGAAGCCTGAAAAAGAAAGGTTTGCGCATTGAAGGTCTGTCTATGATTGACCCTAAGAGAAAAAAACACGTTATCATGGTGAGTAAGCCATTCATGTTCGATAATCGTCAGCTTCCAAAATCATACGAGGGCCTGGAGATCAAAGCTAAGATCGAAGGAACGCTTCCAAAGGAATTTGAGATTAAAAAAGATGTTACCAAAAAAGAATATGTTTGGGCTCCTTTGAATTTTGAAAAATATGTAGATCGTTGTGGAGAAGACATTCGCAAACAATTCGGTAATCCAAACATGACCCGTCAGGAAATGTTGGATGCACTTGCTTTCGGAAGCTTTGAAGAGCATAAAAAGAAAAGTCTTCAGATGATGAAGGACGGAAAGATCCCACCTTTCAAAATGAATTAAGATTCATATACAAATTGAGCTTCAATTGATTAATTAAGGGTTAGGCAATTGTTTGCTTTGGTTCAGAAAATGCCGGTTAATAGCCGGCATTTTTTGTGAAATCAATTAAACGATCTTCAAGATCGTCCGGAAGGCTGCATATTTATCCTTGAATTTTTTACTGTGTTCTGCCTGAAGTTTTGGCGCAAACTCTTTCTGATATTTTTCCATATCTCCCATATCCAGAAATTTGTATTGAATGGAATAGGTTTTTCCTTCATCTTCAACATAAAGCACTTCCAGGATCTGACTATCAACAAAACATCCTGTATCCATTACATCTGATATATGTTGTTCCTTCATCCAACTCAGCCACTCATCATGTACGTCTGCAGCTATGTTTACGGTTACGTTGTATATATACATAATGCGAAAGTAAATAATAATGTTTAAAGTAAAATCTATTTATCAAATGGCAATTCTTATCAGGCCTTCTGAAAACAAAGAATATTTGTAACTTTATGCTATATGTTTAAAAGCTTTGTTGAAGAATTGCGCTGGCGTGGCGTGATACACGATATGATCCCGGGAACGGAAGAATTGCTTGCCAAAGAAATGGTAACAGGCTATATTGGTTTCGATCCTACTGCCGATTCACTTCATGTGGGAAGTCTTACCCAGATCATAACACTGATCCGTCTTCAAAAGGCCGGACATAAGCCCATAGCCCTTATTGGTGGTGCAACAGGAATGGTAGGCGATCCAAGCGGGAAATCAGCCGAAAGGAATTTGCTTGACAACGAAACACTCAACAAGAATATTGAAGGAATAAAAAAACAACTATCCCATTTTCTGAAAAGCAATTCTGAAAAGAACAGCGTGGAGTTTGTGAATAACATGGACTGGATGAAAAACTATTCTTTCCTTGATTTTATTCGTGATGCCGGAAAACATATATCGGTTAATTACATGATGGCCAAAGATTCAGTAAAGAATCGTTTAGAGAACGGAATGAGCTTCACGGAATTCAGCTATCAATTATTACAAGCATTCGATTTTTATTATCTCTTCGTAAACAAAAACTGTAAACTTCAATTGGGCGGATCTGATCAGTGGGGAAATATTACCGGAGGAACTGAATTGATCAGAAGAAAAGGTGGGGGAGAAGCGTTTGCACTTACAACTCAGCTGATCAAAAAAGCAGACGGAACAAAATTCGGAAAATCAGAAAGTGGTAACATCTGGCTGGACAGAACCAAAACCTCACCTTATAAATTCTACCAGTTCTGGATCAATACAGCAGATGAGGACGCAGAAAATTTCATTAAAATATTCACGTTTTTGCCAAAGGAAAAAATAGAAGAGCTCATTTCCACTCATAAAACAGATCCGGGAAAAAGATTGTTACAAAAAACACTTGCCGAAGAAATGACAAAAATGGTACACAGCATTGCCGATCTTGAATCTGCAATTAATGCCAGCAACGTTTTATTCAACGGAACAATCAACGATCTTGCCAAGTTGGATCACGACACTTTTCACGATGTAATGGATGGTGTTCCGGTTTTTAACCTTAACAGGATAGAACTTGAAAACGGCATCGGCGTGCTGGACCTTCTTGCAGAAAAGACGAAGATCTTCCCAAGTAAAGGCGAGGCAAGGAAAATGATACAAGGTGGTGGAGTTAGCATCAATAAAGAAAAAGTCGGCGCTCCTGAGCAAGTAATAAAAGCAGACGCACTTATCAATAACAGATACCTGGTCGTACAACGCGGTAAGAAGAATTATTACCTCTGTAACATCAATTAGTCATGTCACTAAAACATTCACAGCAATTAAAGCTATCGCAAAAGCTGCTACCGCAGCAGATACTGCTGATGAAGTTACTTCAATTGCCAACACTCGCGCTGGAAGAAAGGATCAAAGAAGAACTGGAGGCGAATCCGGCTTTAGAAGAAGATGCAGAACAAATTCAGGAAGAAGACCAATATGACAATGATGAAGCGGGTGAAGCAGAGCTGGATGAGAATGGAGATCCACAAGAGGTGGAAATGAAAAATGATGTGGAGATGGAAGATTATATGGATGCAGAAGAACTGGATTCGTATAAATACGAAGTGGTGAACAAAGGCAAGGACGATGATTCTCGCGAGTTTGTTGTGGTGGAAGGTCCGGGTTTTCGTGAACTTCTGGAGCAACAACTGGCATTACGAAACATGAGCGATCAGGAATACATGATCGCTATTTACCTTGTTGGTTGCATTGACGAGGATGGATATATCAGAAGGGAAATTGAACTGATCGTGGACGACCTGGCCTTCAACAACAGCATCACCACGGATGTAAACGAAGTAAAGAAAGTGCTTTCCATCATTCATGAACTGGATCCTCCCGGTATCGGCGCCGCTAATTTGCAGGAATGCCTGCTAATTCAGCTAAACAGAAAAGCAGAGAAAACAAAAGATGTGCTTCAGGCTATTGAAGTAGTGAAGAATCACATGGATGAATTTTCACGAAAACATTACGAAAAGATACTGAAGAAATTAAATATTGACAGTGAAGAATTAAAGGAGATCATGGATGTGATCAAGCACCTTAACCCGCGACCGGGAAATTCCGACAGCAAGGATCTTGGCGTGAGCGAAGTGGTGCCCGATTTTATTGTAAGTGTGAATGACGGAAAAGTAGAGTTGAGTCTAAATAGCAGAAACATGCCCGAACTGAAGATCAGTAAGGAGTACATTGAAATGCTAAAGCAATATTCCAAAAGCAAAGATAAGGGGGGAAAGGAAGCCAGCAGTTTTATAAAAGGAAAAATAGAAAATGCGCAATGGTTCATTGAGGCTTTGCAACAAAGGTATACTACACTTCTGCTCACAATTCAATGTTTGCTGGAATACCAGGAAGAATATTTCTTAACGGGAGATGAGAGCAAGATCCGACCAATGATCCTAAAAGATATTTCCAGTAGAGTAGGGTTGGATCTTTCAACCATTTCTCGTGTTGCGAACAGTAAATATGTTCAAACACCGTATGGCACATTTTTGCTGAAAACATTTTTCAGCGAAAGCATGAGTACGGATAGCGGAGAAGAAGTAAGCAGCCGTGAGATAAAAAGAATATTGAAGGATCTCGTGGAGGCAGAGAATAAGAAAAAACCACTGACAGACGATGAGCTTTGTGAACAGTTAAAAGAAAAAGGATACAATATTGCCAGAAGAACTGTTGCGAAATACCGTGAGCAGCTGGAGATTCCAGTTGGAAGAATGCGAAAAGAAGTATAAGTTAATTCATTTAAAAGTTCATTCTACACTACCCTTGCCCAAGTTCATTGCTACCATACAAAAGTACGGCGCAAAAGGAGAAAAAACCGGATGGACCTTTGTGGACATGCCATTGGACATTGTGACAAGATTAAAATTAGCGAACAGAAGAGAGTTTAGAATAAAGGGTAAAATAGACGACACAAAGGTTGAGCGATTGGTTTGTTATCCTGTTAAGAACGGAACTTTTCTTATAGCTTTGAATGCTGAATTAAGAAAGAAACTTGGTAAAAAAGAAGGTGCAACGGTTAGCATAGACTTTACTCTTGATAAAAGTGAAGCCTTGTTTTCTCAGGAGCTGCTCGATTGTTTGGATGAAGAGCCAATAGCTAAAAAGCAATTTGAAAGTTTACCTCTGTCACATAAAAATTATTTTCACAGATACATTTACACAGCGAAAGGAGCAGATACCCGGGCCGGCAGGATCGTGAATGTAATTGCTGCAATGTATAAGAAGGAAAATTTTAGCGAGATGATAAGAGGCCTGAAAGCTGGAAAATAAAAAAACCGAACTGAATTTCAATCCGGTTTTAAATAAATTAGAAATGTTTATCCATTCAAGGCTTCTGCTCCACCAACGATCTCGAGGATCTCTTTTGTGATAGAAGCCTGACGGGCCTTGTTATAAGTGATCTTCAATTCTTTCTGCATGGCCATGGCATTGTCTGTTGCTTTATGCATCGCTGTCATACGCGCCCCGTGTTCACTTGCAACACTGTCAAGCAGAGCTTTATAGAATTGTGTCTTTAAGCTTAAAGGGATGAGATGAAATAAGATTTCTTCTTCGCTTGGCTCGAAAATGTAATTTTCTTTTGTTTTCGTAGCAGTTGAATTATCTGATTTCGCCTGTTCTATTGGGAGCATTTGCTCTTCAGTAGTGATCTGAACCGCGGCATTCTTGAATTGATTGTAAACTAAGAGGACTTTATCGAACTGATTGTTTTTGTATGTCTCCATTACCCGTTCGATGATGGGTGATGCTAATTCAAAACTCAACTTGTCAAATAAATGGTTGGCATTCTGAGGTATGTCCATTCCATTTACCAGATATTCAGTTTTTCGGAATGCGTCATGTACTTTTTTCCCTACGGGAAGTACAGTGATCATATATCCCTGATAGTCGTTTTTAATCAGGGAGTGAACGCGCTTAATGATATTTGCATTAAAAGCCCCGGCCAATCCCCTGTTGGAAGAAACAGCTATGATTAAAATATTTTTTCCACTCTTTACCTTTGAGAATTCATTTTGATCTCCACCTGAATTCAAACTTACATTTTCAATGATCTCCTTCAGCTTATTCGCATAAGGTCGCATTTGGGTAACCGCATCCTGTGCACGTTTTAACTTAGCAGCACTTACCATTTTCATGGCACTTGTGATCTGCATGGTACTTCCAACGGATACAATTCTATTTCTGACTTCCTTTAAACTAGGCATTTTGAAATTATAAATTATAAATTATGAGTGTTGAAATGACCACAATGGCCACTTAACATTCAACATTAATTATATTTTGCTGTAAGGTCTTTTGCGCAAGCCTCAAGTACATTCGTGATCTCGTCTGTATACTTTCCGGCCTTCAATTCATCAAGAGTTGATTTATGTTTACGCTCCATGGCGTCAAGAAATTCTTTTTCAAATTCGCGCACCTTGTTCACAGGCACGGCTCTTAAAAGATTTTTTGTTCCAAGGTAAATAATAGCAATTTGTTGTTCAACACGAAGCGGAGAGAATTGCCCTTGTTTAAGCACCTCCACATTACGCGCTCCTTTATCCAGAATTGATTTGGTTGCAGCATCCAGATCAGAACCAAATTTTGCAAATGCTTCTAGTTCGCGATACTGAGCCTGATCCAATTTTAAGGTACCGGCAACTTTTTTCATTGATTTGATCTGTGCATTTCCACCCACGCGAGATACAGAGATACCCACGTTGATCGCAGGACGCACACCTGAGTTGAATAAATTTCCTTCAAGGAAGATCTGCCCGTCTGTAATGGAAATTACGTTTGTTGGAATATAAGCCGATACGTCACCCGCCTGCGTTTCAATGATCGGTAGCGCAGTTAAAGAGCCACCACCTTTTACCAATCCTCTGATCGACTCAGGAAGATCATTCATGCTTTGAGCAATCGTATCTGAAGCATTGATCTTTGCAGCTCTTTCTAATAAACGACTGTGAAGATAAAACACGTCACCTGGATAAGCCTCACGTCCCGGAGGACGGCGAAGCAGAAGTGAAACCTCACGATAGGCAACTGCTTGTTTTGAAAGGTCATCAAAAATGATCAAGGCTGGACGACCGGTGTCTCTGAAGAATTCACCAATAGCAGCTCCTGCAAAAGGAGCATAAAACTGCAATGGAGCAGGGTCTGATGCATTTGCTGCAACGACTACCGTGTAAGCCATTGCGCCATTCTCTTCAAGAACACGTACCACGTTGGCTACAGTAGAACCTTTTTGTCCAATAGCCACATAAATACAGAATACGGGTTTTCCTGCATCGAAAAATTCTTTCTGGTTGATGATGGTATCAATACAAACCGCTGTTTTTCCGGTTTGACGATCTCCGATCACTAACTCACGTTGTCCACGACCAATAGGGATCATCGCATCAATTGCTTTAATTCCGGTTTGTAGTGGTTCAGTTACCGGCTGACGATAAATTACCCCAGGAGCTTTTCTTTCCAAAGGCATTTCGTATGTTTTTCCTTGAATAGGACCTTTACCGTCAATAGGCATACCAAGCGTATCAACAACACGCCCAAGCATTCCTTCACCAACATTTAACGAAGCAATACGTCCGGTACGTTTACAAGAACTTCCTTCTTTAACTCCTTCACTTGGGCCCAATAACACGGCTCCAACATTATCTTCTTCCAGGTTTAGAACGATTGCTTGTAATCCGGTTTCAAATTCGATCAACTCTCCTGATTGAACTTTTGATAATCCATAAACACGGGCAATACCATCTCCAACCTGAAGTACGGTTCCAACTTCTTCCAGTTCAGCTTCACTTTTAAAGCCGCTTAATTGTTGTCTTAAAATTGCAGATACTTCTGCTGGTTTTATTTCTGCCATGATTTAAAATTTAGTAAGTGTTGATACTATTTCTCCATTTGATAATTGAATGCTGTCTCCTGTACCGCTGTACAGTTTACAGTTAACCGTTGCTTTAAAGATACAATCCAAATAACTTGAACCCTGAGAAGTGTAAAAGAAATTTTCGTTTATAATAAAACTTGAACCACTTTGAAATGATGTGTTGTTTACTGGATTTACGCTTTTGTAAACCTCATTATTAGCAGGATTTTTCACAGAAATAAAAACACCAACCTGTTTACTTGACCACATCGATTCTTTACTGAAAGGAAAAGACTTAACCGCTAAAAGACTTTTAAAGAAAGCTTCAGACATTGGACTTGTTTGGCGAGTGGAATCTCCAATAGAAATATAAAAATTAGAACCACCATTAATTGTTGAATACACGCTATAATAGTTGGGCAGAAAAGGTTGTGTAGAAAGCCCACCTGAACTTGAAGACCAAACATTTCCAATGACTGGAATGTAGGAATAAGACTGAGAACCGAGCGTGAATTTCACATACCTGTTTGAATTTTCATTCAACCCACTTGTTGGAGTAGGGGTAGTAGCAGCAACAGCAGGCTCTGTGCTTGGCTTTTCTTCTTTTTTCTTACAAGAAAAAGCAGCCAAGGCTATGAAAAAAATAACTATGTACGTTTGAGTACGCATCAATTCATAGAGGGAACATAAGCATTTCCCTTAAAATTCTTTTTTAAATTATGCAACATTCTTATGACGCTTTGATCGGCTTGTTTGTCGTTGATGGTTAAAACAAAACCACCAATAAGCGCCGGAACAACTTTTTCAATTAATTCAATTTCTCCAGCAACATTCTTTTTCACCACATCCATTATATTCTTTCTTGTCTTTTCATCAAGAGCAATGGCTGTTTCTACCTTAACGGAAGTGATGTTTTTAATTACCTTATATTGTTCGTCGAAAGCCTTTGCAATGTCGTGCACATAAGCCTCACGTCTTTTCGTTGCGATCAGATTTAAAAAGAGCAATGTGGTGGCCGAAACTTTTCCCTCAAAGATGGACTTGAAAACGGAGATTTTTTTGTCTGTCTTAATAACCGGACTTTCAAGAAGCATTACAAAGTCACGGTTCGAGTTACAGATGTCTTTGATTGTCTTCATATCATTCCTGACCTCTTCGAGTTGTTTTTTCTCGAGGGCAAGATCGATAAGTGATTTAGCATATCTGTTAGGAACAACCATAATTAATTCATATTAACATCTTTCATCAGGTTACTCACAAGTGCTTTTTGTTTTTCGTCGCTTGAAAGTTCTGATTTTAATATTTTTTCTGCAATCTCTATTGAAAGAGTGGCAACCTGATTCTTCAATTCGGTTATGGCCGCATTTTTTTCATTATTGATCTGATCACGAGCAGCAGCAACAATTCGTTCACTTTCTTTTGTGGCTTTTGTTTTTGCTTCAGCAATGATAGCTTCTTTTGTGTCGCGAGCTTCTTTTAAAAGAACATCCCTTTCTTCTTTGGCTTTTGCCAAGATCTTTTCGTTATTAGCCTGCAGTTCGCGCATATCATTCAAAGCACTCTCTGCGCTTTTCAAAGCCTTATCAATACCTTCTTCGCGAGTTTTAATCGCATTCAAGATAGGTTTCCAGGCAAATTTTCCTAATAGAACAATAAGTAAAATAAAAACAACACTGGTCCAGAAGATCAAGCCGACCGCCGGGGTTACCAATGCATTTAAAATATAAAGTGAATTCATATGATGTGTTTTTTACAAATAATGATTTAAAACAACGCCTCTTGCCAACCGCAAGAGGCGATCGTTCTTACTTAGACATTAAAGCTACCACTACACCGAAAAGAGCTACACCTTCAACTAAGGCTGCTGCAATGATCATTGTAGTTTGGATCTTTGAATGTGCTTCTGGCTGACGTGCAATAGCGTCCATTGCATGACCACCAATTTGTCCGATACCGATGCCGGCGCCAATTACGGCTAAACCTGCTCCGATTGCTGCGATACTTCCACCCATGGTTTTTTGTTTTTGTTTGTTATTATTTGTTTGTTAATGTGATGCCGCTTCGCCATGCGCATGCTCTTCATCATGGCCGTGATCGGCAGTTGCCGCGCCAATGAACAATGCAGTTAACATGGTAAATATATATGCCTGTAAGAATGCCACTAAACATTCTAGGACGTCAATAAATAAAGCAAATGCAACTGAAACAGGTGATATTGCCAAAGACTCAAAAAAGAAGATCAACCCAAGTAAACTAATTACTATGATGTGTCCGGCCGTCATGTTTGCGAATAAACGTATCATTAAAGCGAAAGGCTTTGTTAAAATCCCAACAACTTCGATAGGAATCAATATTGGCCACAACCATTTTGGGGCCGGTGGCATGAAAATATGGTGCCAGTAAGCGCCATTCGCGTTCACATTGGTAACAATTAAGGTGACAACTGATAAAACAAAGGTGAAAGCAATATTCCCGGTAAGGTTCGCCCCGATTGGGATCATGCCAAATACATTGTTTATAAGGATCAGAAAGAAAACAGTTAAAAGGTAAGGAACATATTTTTCGTATTTCGGACCGATATTCCCCTTCGCAAGATCATCGCGAACAAAAACGATAAGGGGCTCAAAGAAAGATTGTTTTCCTTTTGGAGCTGTATTAACGCCGGTCGTTTTATAAGCTTTGGCTATGGAGGTAAAAATCAGAAAAAGCACCAATGCAGAAATGAACATTTGTGCAACATTTTTAGTGATTGAAAGATCCAATGGAGATGCATTTTTCACGACAGTTTCTCCACCTTCCAGCTCAGTTTCCAGATATTGTCCGTGTTCATTAGGAACTTCAGATGCGTAATAGATCTTCTCTTCAAAATTCACAAACCGCTCTCCATTTTTTTCTACTACATGCATTCCATGTGTGTCGTGATGAAACTCCCCGGATGAGAAAATGGATAATCCTGCATTTGAATTTAGAATCACGAGCAAAGGAATGGAAACGGCGTCATGCCCCTCACCCCAAAGATGCCAAGAATGAGAATCCAGAATGTGTTCAAATGCAACTTTAGTGATGTTTACTTTTTCTTCTCCGGCAGGTTTTGATTCAGCAGCAATTGCAACCGCCTCGTGTTCGTCAGGCTCTGAACTTAATACAGGAAGCGCCAATAACAGCGCAAAAAATACAAGCAGGGCTTTTGTTTGACGAAGAATATTAATTGTTGAAATCATCTGAACAATTATGGCTTTTTTTCGGGTGCAAATGTAGGCATTTTAATAGATACAATAAGAATATTTTGAAGAGATAATTATACTGATTTGCATCATATTGGTTTATCGCGACTTTTTAATCTGAGAAGGCCTATAGCGCAGCTTCTATTTGAAAAACGATGGAAACTTTCATCGCTACTTTTAAAAGAAAATCAGTTATTTATTGAATGAATTATTGGCTTATCAAATCAGAACCCTCGGTATATAGTTGGGATCGGTTTATGAAGGATAAAAAAGCGTGTTGGGATGGAGTTAGGAATTATGCGGCGCGTAACAACCTGAAAGCCATGAAAAAAGGTGACAAAGCGCTGTTTTATCATAGCAATGAAGGACTTTGCATTATGGGTGTGGCCGAATTGACAAAAGAATACTATCAGGATCCAGGAACCAACGAAACTGCCTGGGTAGCGGTTGATTTTAAGCCTTTTATGGTTTTTAAAAAGCCGGTCCCCTTGAGTGAGCTGAAGGCTGACCCTCTTTTAAAGAACATGAAGTTTATTCAGATTCCACGGCTAAGCGTTAGTCTCGTGACTGAGATAGAATACCAGCGAATTTGCAAAATGGGACAAATTGCTCCAGAATAAATACCCGACAATGGCATCGACGAAACAACTTAAATATTCGACGAAACAATTCTTGACTTTACCCTATTAACAAACTATTCAATTCCTTTTTGTTCACAAGGTCATTTCCAATTTGACCTGTTCCGTATCAAAAATTGAGGAATGCTCATTCATTCCATTTTATTTGGATTATTCTAATTCGATGTGGTTTTCTTTGAAAGCTGAAATGATCTTCAAGAAGTTTTCATAGGGAGTTTCACTTTCCCATATGTAGGAATTGAAAGCAATGCCATAGAAGCCGTAATCAGCAGTTTTTTTAACAGCAGTGGCAGTTGTTCCGCCCCTGGCAACTAGGTTTTTATTGCAGTTTTTGATTGCCGCAAGTACACCTTCCTCATAATACCCGCTGTAAAATCCACCGGTAATATTATTATACATAGTGCCAACTAAAAAATAATTAAAATCATATTCTTCCTTCGTGTATACATACTGTAATCTCGAATAAGATCGGCTTTTTGAAGTGCTGTGAAATTTCAGCTTTAGGCGCTGTCTTACAAACCAGTATTTCCACTTCTTCACCAAATGTACACTAGTGAGATGAATTCCCTTCAGATTGTATTTTAAGGCCAGTTTATGATGAGAATGAATCACGATCCTGTCATGATAAATAGCGGGAATCTCTTTGATATATTCACTTAATTGACTGGTGGAGTATTTTGGTTTTCTGATATGAAGGGTCATGAGGCCAGACTCGAACATCTTAGTTGCCATGGCAATCTCTCCATCCTTATCCTTAGAAGGAGTAATAACAATTAATTTCATTCAGCGTCTTGCTTTTTTGTGAAAACATGTAAATGTAAAATATTTTTTATATTTAATGTCAAGAGAATTTGATGAAGAGAGTATTTTTTTACGGAGCATGTATATTTTTATTGACACACTTTTTGTTGCTCACTTCAGATAAACTCTGTCCAAATCGAATTTCAATAGCCTATACTTATCCTTTTTTTCAGCAAAACTGGGACCTTTTTGTGCCGCCGCCTAGTGCGAATTATCAGCTTTACGCTTTGCTGGAAAATGGCAGTGTCAGTGAGGTTTTGGGACAGATAAAAATGAAACATCGGGCTAATTTATTAGCAGGTAATGAAGCTTTCTTGGTTGCTTTAACTAACAGCATACATTTCTTCGAAAAAGAAGCAAATTATAATCAGATACCCCCGGAAAAAGCAGATAAAGCAATAAATTTTAAGATCATTGTTAAGTCTGTTCAGGCCTATTTCTTAAATACATCATCTACTCGGGTCAATAGAATCATACTTGTGGTTAGTCCCTTGAATTCAATAGAAAAGCCACGCATTTATTCTAATTAGTGCATTAACGAACAGACCCACAATTCCTTAAAAATATCTTTAAACAATTGCCTCATAGTGCTGAGAATAAACGTAGAAAATTGTATTATTGTATCCTTGAATTTTTAATAAGTTCACAATGAAACTCGGTTTTGATATTTTAGGTGGCGACCATGCACCAAAAAATTGCCTTGATGGCGTCATACTCGCATCTAAAGAATTGGCCGGCACCGCGCAACTGGTTTTATTTGGCGATAGCGATCAGTGCCGCGATTATTTTAAAAAGAATAATGTTGATCCTGATCAATTCGAATATGTACATACAACCGAAATGATCGAAATGGGCGAACATCCCACAAAAGCTTTTTCACAAAAACCAAACAGCAGTATTTTCCTTGGCTTCAAATACCTGAAAGAAGGAAAGATCGACGCCTACACAAGTGCAGGAAACACCGGCGCAATGCTGGTCGGCTCTATGTTCACCGTAAAATCCATACCCGGTGTGATCAGGCCTTGTATCACCGGCGCAGTGCCGAAAGAAAATGGAGGCTATGGAATCATACTTGATGTTGGAACGAATGCCGATTGCAAACCCGACGTATTGTATCAATTCGGTGTTCTTGGCTCTATCTTTGCACGCGAAATAAATAAGATCTCCAACCCAAGAGTCGGACTCTTAAATATAGGAGAAGAACCTGAAAAGGGAAATCTGGTATCGCAGGCAGCATATAATTTAATGAAAGACACCAAGGAGTTTAACTTCATTGGCAATATTGAAGGAAATGATGTTTTCGCGGATAAGGCAGATGTGATTGTTTGCGAAGGATTTGTTGGCAATGTTGTATTAAAGAATGCTGAAGCTTTCTATAAACTGATCAAAAAAAGAAATAGAAGTGATGAGTATTTTGACAGGTTCAATTACGAATTGTACGGAGGAACTCCCATTCTTGGAATCAACTCCAATGTGATCATATGCCACGGTCATTCCAGTCCGGTAGCCATAAAAAATGCATTGCTGCTTGCTAAAGAAATGGTACTAACCAAACTGGAGGAAAAAATAAAACAACAGTTTCAATAATGATCAAAGCCGCTATTACTGCCGTTGCCGGATATGTACCGGATAACATAGTTACCAATAAGGATCTTGAAAAGATGATCGACACTACTGATGAGTGGATCACAACACGTACAGGAATAAAAGAAAGACATATTGAGAACGATCCAAAAAAGGCAACTTCCGATATGGGAGTAAAAGCGGTTCAGCTTCTTTGTAAAAAAAGAGGAATTAGCCCGGAAGAGATCGATCTTTTGATCTGTGCAACAGTTACCCCCGACATGGTTTTTCCTGCAACAGCAAATATCATTGCAGCAAAAGTAGGTGCGAATAAAGCCTGGGGTTTTGATTTATCGGCAGCCTGTTCCGGTTTTCTTTATGGTGTTTCTACCGGCGCTCAGTTCATTGAAACTGGACGTTATAAAAAAGTGGTGATCGTTGGAGCAGACATGATGAGTCGTATCCTGAACTTTGAAGACAGAGCAACCTGTGTGATCTTTGGCGATGGGGCCGGCGCCATTCTTCTTGAACCAACCACAGAAGATGTGGGAATAAAGGATTTTGTCCTTCATTCAGATGGAAATGGAGCAACATACTTACATATGAAGGCCGGGGGATCTCTGAACCCTGCATCAATCGATACGGTTACGAATAAAATGCATTACGTCCATCAAGAAGGACAAACCGTTTTTAAACATGCGGTTTATAACATGGCTGAGGTTAGTGCCAACATCATGGAGAAAAATCATTTAAAGGCAGAAGACGTTTCCTGGTTGGTCGCTCATCAGGCCAATAAAAGGATCATTGACGCCACTGCTTCGAGAATGGGCGTTGGTGCCGAAAAAGTGATGATGAATATTGAGCGTTATGGCAACACAACAGCAGGAACGATCCCACTTTTACTATGGGATTATGAAAAGCAGTTAAAGAAAGGAGACAATCTTATTCTTTCTGCTTTTGGCGGAGGTTTTACCTGGGGAGCTATCTATGTGAAATGGGCTTACGATGGTAATAAGTAGATCCTGAATTATTTTTCAAAATTATTTTAATCTGAACTATTGGTAACTGTTGGTAACATACAGCTTCCGGACTTTCCGCTTTTGCTCGCCCCTATGGAGGACGTTAGTGATCCGCCTTTCAGGTATGTGTGTAAATTGTATGGAGCTGATCTCATGTATACCGAATTCATCAGCAGCGAGGGTCTAATACGCGATGCCATTAAAAGCAGAAAGAAGCTGGATATTTTTGATTACGAAAGGCCCATTGGCATTCAGATTTTCGGGGGAGATGAAGAGGCGATGGCATTGTCTGCAAAGATCGTAGACGCAACGCAACCTGATCTGCTTGATATTAATTTTGGTTGTCCGGTTAAAAAAGTAGTGTGCAAAGGGGCCGGTGCCGGTGTGCTGAAAGATATTGATCTGATGGTAAGATTGACAAGGGCAGTTGTAAAGTCAACCTCACTTCCGGTAACAGTGAAAACAAGATTGGGCTGGGACGAAAAAAGCATCAATGTAATGGAAGTTGCAGAAAGATTGCAGGATGAAGGGATCAGAGCATTGACCATTCATGGAAGAACCAGGGCGCAGATGTATAAAGGAAATGCAGAATGGAAACATATTGCGGATGTAAAGAATAACCCAAGAATAAAGATCCCCATCTTTGGAAACGGAGACATAGATTCTCCTCAAAAAGCTTTAGAGTACAAGAACCGTTACGGCGTGGATGGCATCATGATCGGAAGGGCTGCGATTGGATATCCCTGGATCTTCAATGAAGTAAAACATTTTTTTAAAACAGGAACTGAGCTTCCCAAACCCGATATAAAGAACAGGGTAGAAGTGTGCAAAGCACATTTGAAAAAATCAGTAGAATGGAAAGGCGAGAAATTCGGTGTGCTGGAAATGCGAAGTCATTATGCCAATTATTTCAGGGGAATTCCTGATTTCAAGGAAACAAGAATGAAACTTGTATCTTATAATACGCTTGCAGAAATTGAAGGTGTGTTGGATGAAATAATTGCCGTGCGCGCTTGATCAAAGTCGTCTGAAAAGATCTTTGATGTAATCGATCGTTACAGTGTCTTTATAGGTATCTCCGAATGCATGATTCCACATGAACGGAAGGTTGTAACTTACTTCAGCCATTTTAGTAAGTGTTGCATCATCCCATTCTTTGCTTAAGTTCTGAGGCAGTACGATCTTATGCTTTTGGATCATCTGACTGAATTCTTTTACTCCTTCGGGATAAATATCACCTAAGTGCTGAAATATTATACAATTTGCATAGCAATGTCTTGTGCCGTGTATTTTAGATAATCCATAACTCAAGGCGTGACACACACCCACTTCGCTGTACGTTAAACTCAAACCTCCCATTAACGACGCAACCATCAGCTTATCATCATTCTCGCTTGTCTGACCCGACCGTTCGTTCAAATAAACTTCTCTGCATAAATGCAATGCCTGATCGCCATAGGCTAGACTGAAAGCATTGTTCCTGATTCCGCTATGCGATTCTATACAGTGAATGTACGTATCCATGCCGGTATAGAACCACCAGTCGGTAGGAACACTCGAAATCAATTCCGGATCAAGAATCACCTGATTGAAAACGGTCCAATCACATTTTAATCCCAATTTTTTCTCAGGCCCGGTGAGCACTGCCGTCATCGAAACTTCGGCGCCCGTTCCACTTATTGTTGGTACGCCTAAATGATAAACGCCCGGCTTCTTCACTAAATTAAGTCCTTGGTATAAAACAGAAGATCCTTCATTGGTCAACATCAGCGAAAGAGCCTTCGCTATATCCATAATGCTTCCTCCACCTATTCCAACTACACCACTGGGAAGTCCTTTTTTTGCCAGTATCTGATCTCTGAGAGAATCAATCTGTTCGGTAGTTGGTTCGTGTGGATCAACGTCGATAAAAAATACCAGATCTTCTTCCTTGTTCTGTAATTTGTCTTTTAAGGACTTATTCTTGAAATACTGATCGACAACAAAAACGAAATAATTTTTGTTTTCTTTCCGGATGGGTTCAATGGTAGATCCTAATTGAGAGAATGAGCCTCTTCCATAGGTAACTTTGTCAATGTTCTTGAAATTCTTATGAAGCATTTTGAATTTTTATTTTTGTTCAAATAGTTGTTGTGCTTTTTCCCAGTTAACCACATTCCACCAGTCCTTGATATAATCTGCTCTTTTGTTCTGGTGCTTTAAATAGTAAGCATGTTCCCATACATCCAGTGCGAGTACGATCTTTCCTTTCTCTTGCTGTAAATTCATTAAAGGGTTGTCTTGATTGGCAGTGGTAACAATTTTTAATTTGCCATTCTGGTTAATTAACCAACACCATCCACTTCCAAATATTTTCATTGCCTTTTCAGCAAATTCTTTTTTGAAGTCTTCAAGTGTTTTCCACTCCTTCTTTATTTCTTCTGCAAGACTTCCGGAGACTTCATTTACATTGCCATCCTTATTTGGCCTTAACAGTGTCCAGAACAAACTGTGATTGTAATGTCCGCCTAAATTATTTCTGATCACGGAAGAAGTTGTTTGATCAACATGCGAACACTTCACGCTGTCGTCTGATAAATAATCAATGTTGGTGGAAGGAGTTTCATTCAGTTTGTTCACATAAGCCTGATGATGCTTGGTGTGATGAATGATCATGGTTTGCTTATCAATGAAAGGTTCAAGCGCATCATACTCATAGGGCAGCTTCGGAAGTTGAAATGCATCGCCTCCGGAATGAAGCAAGTTTGATGTGGGAAATAATGTTTGAGCTTTTGTGATCTTTAGTGCAATGGCAGTGAATGCAAAGGTGCCGGTTCTCTTTAAAAAATCCCTTCTGCTTTTCATTTTAAAATTGAATTAGGACTTCATTCTTTTCAACGGCCTTGCCTTTATTGGCTATTATTTTTTTAATGACTCCGTCGCTCGGACTCTTTAAAATGTTTTCCATTTTCATCGCTTCAAGAACAATCAATGCATCGCCTTTTTTTACAGCTATACCTTCCTGCACCAGAACATTGAGCACCATGCCGGGCATTGGCGCCTTCACATCGTTGATCTTTTTTGAAGAAAGATTGTCCATGCCAAGACTTTTAAGCAGGTCGTCGTACTTATCGGCAACTTTCAGATTAAACCTCGATCCATTCACTTTAATGACAAGCGTTTTCTCATCTTTGTTCGTTTTAAGAATATCGATGTTGTAAGAAACGTTATTATAAATAAGATGAAACTGGTGATCGTTTATCTTAATAATGCTTCCTTGAATAGAACTGCCGGAAAGAAGCCCTTCAAATTTACCGTCTTGTAGTGAAATATTAGTTTCAAGAGACGGATTTCCATTGACGCTGATTCGGTACATAATGACAAAAGTACTCTAATAAAACAAAAAACCCCCTTCAAGCGAAGAGGGTTTTATTAAACTTGTTTAAAACTTATTTTTTAATGAATTCTCCCATTTTGTTGTCATAGTTAAGGAAATAACCTCCTTTAGGAAGATTACTTACTTCAACTTTACTTCCAAAACCTTTTTTCACCACATTACCGTATTGATCATAGATCTCATACAAAGTTTCAATGGCCTTATCGTTCTTGCCCTTCATGAAGAAATTAACGTCTTTGCTGGCCTTAATTGGAGCAAAATCAATTTCTGTAACATCGCTAACAAAATCAACCGGCTTACTTAAACGTGGCTGACCACTATAATCTGTTTGACGAACACGAACCTGATTCTTACCTGAATGTGGAACCACTTTAAAAGAATACTCATTGCTTGTAGGGGTACCAACACCATCAACTTCTCCTACCTTCACCCATTTATTCCAGCGAAACTGCTCTATCGCGAATGCCAATTTGCCAGTTTCTGATTTAGTTGTCCATTTAATAGTACCATCCAAATCAGCCGTCATGCTAACAACTTCAAAAGTACTTTTTGGCTTTAATACCTCAGGATTCAGGATCTTAGGCTTACAGTCTTCTTTATGGAAAAGCTTGATCTCCACTTTATCGCCGATATTTAGCTTCCAGGGCTTGAAATCAATCTCAAACGCACTTGAGTTAACCTCATCTGTTGTGATATTTCCATTGATCTTAACCTCAGTAACGCAAAAACCAACCCCACTGCTGCTTGCATAAGGATTTTGAACATATAGATTTTTGCCCTGATAATTACCCTCAAGAATGATAACTCCACCTTGAGCCTTACCTAAATTTAGGCCGGCAATAAGGATTAACAGGGATAAAAGAAATTTTTTCATCGACTAAACTAAAAAACTTAGCGATGCAATATTAAACCGATATTTTTGATTTTCAAAATATATTTTAATGAATATTTCATTTAAATTAGAGTAAAATGCATAGTTTTGTTTGCTAAATACGAGCGATTTATGAGGATTTTAAGCACTATTCTTGTCACAGGTCTTTTTTTGGCCTCCTGCAGTAATGAAGGGGGTAAAAAGGAGGAACGGCCCGAGGATTACAAGGGAGGCAATAAAGTGCTCAGGATTGCCGAAGTGAATAGCCCGATAAGTATATTCCCTCATAAGTTAACCAATAGCGTGGAAGGATTGATCGCCTCCCAGATCCACGAATGTTTAGTGCGAATTAACCCAAAAGACCTTAGTGTTACCCCCGGTTTGGCTGAAAAGTGGGAAATTAGTCCGGATGGCAAAACAATCACCTTTCATCTTCGAAAAGGAGTTCTTTTTCAAAAAGAAGGCTTGTTAAAAGGTAAGAATGAGGAACTTACGACAAAAGACATAAAATTCACTTTCGAATTGTTGTGCACGGATCGTCCGGATAACTATCATTTCCAGACAGTTTGTAAAGACAGGCTCGTTGGAGCAAATGATTATTACTTGAATAGTACAAAAAAGGATATTAAAGACAAGGGGAGCATCTCGGGTCTTAAGATCATAGATGACTATACATTTTCTGTTGAATTATTGAATTCGCCACAGATCTTTTTGGAGATCCTCGCGAATCCTGTGGCCTCTATCATCAACAACAAAGTTTATTCTGTAAAGAAAGACAGCACCAACGTTGGTTTAGGTCCATTTGTTTATGATGAAAAAGCATCAAACAACAAACATATTGTTTTATACAAGAATCCATGGTATTACGGAAAGAGTAAAGATGGAACTTCACTGCCATTAATTGATTCAGTGATCATTGATATTGTTGCCTCATCGGAAGAAGCTTTACAAGGATTTCGAAGTGAAAAATTCGATCTGATAACTGCCGTACCAAGCAGCCAACTGAAATCGCTCGTTGAAGAGAATATTGGCGAATTTCAGGGAAAATCGCCCAGGTTCATCATTGAACAAAGACCGGAAATGCTCAGTTCCTTCTATTCATTCAATGTCAATAAACCGCCTTTCAACAATGTAAAACTTCGTCAAGCTTTCAATTACGCTATTGATAGAAACCGTATCATTGAAAGGGTTTTATTTGGTCAGGCGCATGGCCCGGCAGAAAACGGAATTGTTCCCCCTTCATTCTCCTTCTACAATTCTGCATCTATAAAAGGCTATAGTCTTAACATTGAAAAAGCGAAAGAATTATTAAAGGAAGCAGGCTACCCTGACGGAAAGGGATTGCCTGAGATACAATTATTGGTGAATTCCGGAAACACAAGAAACAATTCAGTTGCTGTTGAAATTCAGAAACAACTGAAAGCAAACATCAATGTGAATATTACGTTTGAGTCGGTTCCTGCAGCAGAGAAGTTTTACCTCGAAGTAAAAGGCAAGGCAGATATTTTCAGAGAAGGATGGGTTGCAGATTATCCAAGTCCGGAATCTTTTCTTTCAGTTTTCTTTGGTGAGCCGGTAACAAGCGATACCAGCCATCTTGCTTTTCCAAACACAATGAAGTATAAAAATCCTGAGTTTGACAAGTATTACAAACTAGGACGCGATGCCGTGAACAGAGATTCATCCAGCAAGTATTTTTTAATAGCAGAACAGATCCTCATCAACGATGCGCCTTTGATCCCGCTTTGGTATGACAGCAATTGCAGACTTATCAATTACAGGGTGAAGAATTTCCACACGAATGCTTTGCGATACTACGATTTCACACAGGTGAATATTGATATCCCAACCAAGTAAAACTTATTGTTCATTAGACGGAATGACAAAACGCCATTTAATAATCATGCGCGCAGCCTTCATTCTTTTCTTACTTGCATTTTTTTCGGTTCAAAATATTTCTGCACAATATAAGATCACAGGAAAAGTTTATTCCGTCTCCAACAAAGAGGCACTTCCTTTTGTTCCTGTGCTTATAAAAGGAACTACACAGGGAGCACAATCTGATTTTGACGGAAACTTTGTGATCAATAGCACAAAATTAGGCGATTCACTGGTAGCATCTTATGTGGGGTACAAACGTGCTGCGCGTGCGATCAATAAAAATCTGCAGCAACAGGTCATTAATATTCCAATGGAAGACATCGGAGGACTTTCGCTGGAAGAAGTGGTGGTTAAAGCTGGAGAGAATCCTGCACATCGTATTGTAAGAAACTGTGTAAAGAAAAAAGACGTAAATAACAGAACAAGTCTTGATGCATTCGAGTACGAAACTTACAATAAGCTAGAATTCGATCTTAATCGCATTCCGAAAGAAATGCGCGAAAAGAAAATACTCAAACCTATTAGTTTTGTGTTTGATAATGTGGACAGTGCATTCAGCGGAGAAAAACCCTCACTCCCTTTTTTCATAGTAGAAAATCTTTCGCAGTTCTACTACAAAAAAAATCCAACAAGAAAAAAAGAAGTTGTGATCGCTTCAAAGATCACGGGAATGGAAAACTCCAGTGTATCGCAAGTATTAGGCGATATGTATCAGAATATTAATGTCTATGACAACAACATCCTTGTCTTCAATAAACAAATGCCCAGTCCAATAAGCGACAATGGTTTGTTCTATTACAAATATTATTTAGAGGACAGTGCTTTCGAAGGAAATCAGTACATCTATCATATTCGCTTCAAACCAAAGAGAACACAGGAGTTGAGTTTTACCGGTAACATGTGGATAGCAGATACCACCTGGGGGATCAAACGACTTGAAATGAGTATGCCCAAAGAGGCAAATATCAACTTCATCAATAGCGTAAATGTCATTCAGGAATTTTCTTATTCTGATAGCATTTGGTTTCTGGCGAAGGATCGTTTGGTGATCGATTTTGCTCCAACAAAAAAAGCGATCGGATTTTACGGAAGGAAAACCACATCATATAAAAAGATAAAATTCAATCAGCCGAAGGAAGATAAGTTTTATGAATTTGCAGATCGAATAGTTGTAGACGACAGCGTTTCTGCAAAGTCAGATGAGTTCTGGGCTCAGAACCGGCATGATAGTTTAACCATGCGAGAAAAGAAGATCTTTAAAATGATCGACACCATTCAGTCTCTTCCTATCTATACAACCTGGGTGGATGTTTTTTATCTCCTCGTTGCCGGATACAAGAAGTATAATAATTTTGAAATTGGTCCGTATTCAAATCTTGTTTCCTATAACAAGGTTGAAGGAATGCGTTTGCGTTTTGGAGGAAGGACGAGCGATATTTTCAGTAAATGGTATGAACTGGCCGGTTACGTTGCCTATGGCGTGCAGGATGAAAAATGGAAATATTACATTGGTTTCAAAAGTTTTCTTTCTAAAAAACCTGTCCGGCAACTCGTGGGCATGAATTACAAAAGTGACTATGAGATCTTAGGACAAAGCACAAATGGATTTTCTCAGGATAACGTTCTTGCATCCTTTTTCAGGGCCAGCCCGCTTACCAATTTAACACGTGTGGATAAAACGGAAGCTTATTATGAAAGAGAGTGGTTCCCGGGATTGATCACAAAAACTTTTTTGACCGGAAGATCGCTAACCCCACTCGGAACAAATAAATATGAATACATAAAAGGAGATGGAACGCGTTCGGAAAAAGAGAATTTAACGAACACCGAAGCGAGATTGCAGGTTCGTTTTGCATGGAAAGAAAAATATGTGGGAACAGGCTTTACGCGTGTTTATTTAGGAACTACTTATCCGGTTGTGCAAATGACCTATGCTAAGTCATTGCAAAATGCATTCAAAGGAGAATACGATTATCATAAATTGGTAGTGAATGTAAGTGACCGTATTCGCATTACACCAATTCTGGGATATACGGATTACACGATCGAAGCCGGAAAGATCTGGGGCGCGGTGCCTTATCCTTTAATGGAATTACATGGCGGAAATGAAACCTATATTTACGATTACCTGGCATTTAACATGATGGATTATTATGAATTTGCAAGCGATCAGTTTGTGTCGGCCGCGGTCTTCCATCACTTTGAAGGATTGTTTTTAAATAAAATACCACTTCTTCGCAAATTGAAATGGAGAGAAGTGGCCACAGTAAAAGGGGTTTGGGGAACTGTAAATGATCAAAACAGAAAAACACTTTTGTTCCCAACTACATTAAAATCACTTGAGAAAGCACCTTATCTGGAAGCAAGCGCCGGAATAGAAAATATTTTCAAGATCTTTCGTGTAGATGCTTTCTGGAGATTGAATTATCAATTACCAAGAGCCATCGATAATTTCGGATTCAAATTCGGATTCCAATTGGCCCTATAAGGAACAGGCAACCATAATGAATCAATTACCGTCTTAACTTTTTTTGTTCAACTTTTTAGGCCTTGGAGTAGAAATGTCATTATCTTTGACATGCATGATCCTCCGAAGCGAAAATCTCGTTAAAAAATACAAGAGCCGAACGGTCGCTAACAACGTTTCCATTCAAGTACAGCAAGGAGAGATCGTGGGCTTACTCGGACCAAACGGCGCGGGAAAAACAACTTCCTTCTATATGATCGTCGGAATGGTGAAACCGAATAGCGGCAAGATCTTTTTGGATGATCTGGAGATCACAAAGGAGCCCATGTATCGTCGCGCACAATTAGGCGTAGGTTATTTGCCGCAGGAAGCTTCTGTCTTTCGTAAACTAAGTATTGAAGACAATATTCGCGCAGTATTGGAAATGACCAAGCTCACTAAGAAAGAACAGGAAGCAAAAGTAGAGACCTTGCTGGATGAATTTGGATTGCAGCATGTGCGTAAAAATTTAGGAGATCAGTTGAGTGGGGGAGAACGAAGAAGAACAGAGATAGCAAGAGCCCTGGCTACAGATCCGAAATTCATTTTATTGGACGAACCTTTCGCAGGCGTGGATCCCATTGCGGTGGAAGATATTCAAACAGTAGTGAGAAAGTTAAAGGATAAGAACATTGGGATTTTGATTACCGACCATAACGTACATGAAACCTTGAGCATCACTGATCGTGCTTATTTATTGTATTCTGGCAGTGTGATCAAATCCGGAACAGCAGAAGAACTCGCCAATGATGAACAAGTGAGAAAAGTTTACTTAGGACAGAATTTCGAATTAAGGAAGTAATAGGGAATGAAGAATCTCATCATAGCCTCTTCCAATCAACACAAGATAGATGAAATAAGAGCAGTTCTTCCGGAGGGCTGGTCATTGAAGGGATTGAAGGAACTTGGCTTTACGCAAGAGATCCCTGAAACAGGAATGACGATAGAAGAAAACTCAAAGATCAAAGCACGTTTTTTAAAGGAGCATTTTAAGGACCCAAATACAATTGTGATCGCAGATGACAGTGGGCTGGAAGTTTCTTCACTGAAAGGAGCTCCCGGAGTTTACAGCGCCCGTTATGCAGGAGAGCCGAAGAATGATGAGGCGAATAACAAAAAATTGCTGAAAGAGTTGAGTCACAAAAGTTTGCGGAGTGCGAGATTTGTGACCATCATTACTTTATTGGAAGGGGAGAAGGAATTGATTTTTGAGGGAGAAGTAAAAGGAACGATCGCCTTTGAACCAAGAGGAACGAACGGTTTCGGGTATGACCCACTTTTTATTCCACAAGGATACCGAAGTACATTTGCTGAATTGCCGAATGAAACAAAGAATACCATCAGTCACCGTGCCAATGCCGTGAAAAAACTGCTTGCTTATTTAATGAACGAAAAAGTCAGGTAGATCTTTTTCAAGTCTTTCTCAGCTTCTCTAAATTTTTACCGACTTGTTTTTCACTGGGAATCTGCGCCATCTGAATCTTTTTTGCATAATGTATAGAATCCAAGACCTCTTTTTGTTTTTCTTCCACTAATTTTTTCTGTTCCTCAACCACTTCTTTCTGCTCTTCAATGATTTCCTTTTGCTTTTGTGTAACTTTAAAACGATTGTACATAAAAGCACCAAACACGCAAACAGCAAACAAACCGCCGAATAATGCATATTGCTGATTCTTTTTGGCTTTGATCTCTGCTTTTTGTTTGGCTAATTCTGCATTTTTGATTTCACTTTCTTTTGCATGTACCACCGAATCGGCCGCCGCTTGTTTTTCGTATTCGTATTTTAGCTGAGATTTGAGGGTGGCTTTTTTATTGGATTCATTGTTCACGCTGTCTCGCATTTGAATATAGAGTTCATAATTTTCCAATGCTAACTTAAAGTTTCCTTGTGTTCTATATAATCTACAAAGAACGCTAGCATTGGATTGAATATGTTCAGGGTATCCGAGCTCCTTACTCAATTTCATTGATCGGGTCGCGTATTCTTTTGCCTTCTTAAGTTCTTTTTTTTCATAATATAGCATAGCAATGTTACTTAAAGAATTACAGACACCTTTTTTTTCTTCAGCCTCTTCACGGATCTTTAAGCTTTTTAAATGATATTCCATTGCTTTCTCCAGGTCTCCTAAAGAGGAATAGCACGAAGCAATATTGTTAAATGAGATTGCTATTGCTCTTTTATCCCCCAACTCTTCCTTTAATTTTAAACTCGCGAAATTGTATTCCAGGGCTTTATTGATTTCATTTTGCTCTTTATAAACTGCCGCTAGATTATTCAGCGAATTATAAATACCTTTTTTCTTTCCGGTTTTTAACCTGATTTTTAAAGCCTTTTCATAATATTCAATTGCTTTGTCAAAATCTTTTTGTTTGAAGGATGTATAACCAAAGTTGGTCAATGTTTGGGCAATTCCTTCTTTATCGTCTAATCTCTCTAATATCCGGAGAGCACTTTCATAACACTCTAGTGTTCGATTTATATTTCCGAGTTCTTGATACAATAAACCAATGTTAGATAAGGCGAATGCTAATTCTTTTTTATTGCCTTCTTTCTCAAAAAGAACTAAGCTTTTTTGATAGTAGTCTAACGCTTTTGTCGTGTTGCCATGTAGCGCAAGAACGGAAGCTAAGTTGCAGTAGTCTGCGGCTACGTCCAAATTATTTTTTAGTTCCTCATCAATGTCTATGGCCTTTTGAAAACACTCGCTTGCTAAAAGGTATTTTCCTTGGCTCTTGTAATAATTACCGCTATTAGACAATGATATTCTTGAATAATAACGGAGTGTTTTAAAAATGAGGATGTTATTGGAATGCTCACTTTCTTTTTGAGCTACAAATGTATTGACAAATTTCCATAGCTTTATTGCGCTGTCCGGATCTGTTGTTCTTTGTGCTAGTAGACAATACAAAGAAACCTTTGTTGTATCGTGCTTCGCATTTTTAAGAGCAAGTTTTAAAGAATCGATGCTTCGATTTTGTGCAGAAAGATTGCCACGTATTACGCAAATTAAACAAATGAATATGAATAGACGATTTTTCAAAATTATTTTAACCACAAGGGCAAATAGTTACATAGTAAAAATATGAAAGACTAAAGTAACACATAAAATTTTGCCAGTGGCAGAATCAGCTATGTTGTCTTCAAATAATTTGAAGATAAACATTTTGAAAAACCATGTGTTCTATGTGGTTCAAATTTCAAATATCTCTTAATTACTCTAAACTTTTGCTACTTGTTTTTCACTTGATGCCTGTACCATTTGAATTCTTCGCATATCACAGACAGTGTCTAAGACTCTTTTCTGCTTTTACTCATTTCACTTCCCACTCCTTCCAATCCATCTCCTCTCCGTCCAATATGCGTAAATAGCTTTCATAACGTTCTGCACTGATCAGTCCTTTTTCAGCAGCGACTCTTATAGCACATCCGGGTTCGTCCACATGAATACAATTATTGAATTTGCATTGATTCATTCTTTCTCTTATTTCAGGAAAATAATGACCCACTTCTTCTTTTTTCATTTCCACCAGTCCTAATTCCTTTATTCCCGGAGTATCGATGATGTTTCCGCCGAAACTCAGTGGGTGAAGCTCTGCAAAGGTTGTTGTATGTGTTCCTTTCAAATGGGCGCTGGAGATCTCAGATGTCTTCAAATTCAATCCAGGCTCAAGCGCATTTACAAATGTACTTTTTCCAACTCCGGAGTGACCGGTGATCAGAGTTGTTTTCCCTTTAAATAGTTCTCTTAGTTTCTCAACGTCCGAGGAGTTTTCTGCACTAATACTATAACATTTGTATCCGATATCAGAATAGATCTTCATCACTTCTTCCTGCAATTGCAGCATTTCTTCATCCAACAGATCTCTTTTGTTGAAAATAAGTGAAGCCGGAATTCCATAAGCTTCTGCCGTGATCAAAAAACGATCAATGAAACCCAAGCTGGTTCTTGGTGCAACGAGTGTAGCGATCAAAAAAGCCTGATCCATATTGCTGGCAAGGATATGAGCTTGTTTACTTAAATTGATCGATTTACGAATGATGTAATTTTTGCGGGGATGAATAAACGTGATGTTCCCTTCTTCTTCATTTTCCATTTCAACATCCACCTGATCTCCAACCGCAACAGGATTGGTGGTCTTTCTGCCGTCCAATCTTAGTTTACCTTTTAATTTGCAGTTCATGACCCTGTCATTCACAATTACCTTGTAATTGCTTCCGGTCGATTTGATCACAAGTCCCTGCATATCACACAAAAATAGGCATAAAACTGTTTAAAACATTTAACGCAGTTCTTATAATTAAAATACTAAATTAGGCCTTCAAAATCAACGAAAATGAAAGAAGTTTATATAGTATCTGCAGCACGTACAGCAATGGGTTCCTTTGGAGGAACTTTGGCATCAACCGCTGCTACACAATTAGGAGCAACTGCAATAAAAGCAGCCCTTGAAAAAATTAAATTAGATCCAAAACAAGTGACCGAAGTGTTCATGGGTTCCGTTTTACAGGCAAATTTAGGTCAGGCTCCTGCTCGTCAGGCTGCAAAATTCGCAGGTTTACCCGATAGCGTGAATTGTACTACCGTAAATAAAGTTTGTGCAAGCGGAATGAAATCCATCGCGCTTGCTGCTCAAAGCATCATGCTGGGAGATAATGAGTGTGTTGTAGCAGGAGGAATGGAGAACATGAGCTCTGTTCCTTTCTATTCTGACAGTACGCGTTGGGGAGCAAAATACGGTAATGCTGTATTAACCGATGGTCTTGCTAAAGATGGACTGATGGATGTATATGGAAATGTTCCAATGGGAAATTGCGCTGAACTTTGTGCAAAGGACATGAAGATCTCCAGAGAAGAGCAAGATGCTTTTGCGATTGAGTCTTACAAAAGATCGGCCGCTGCATGGAGTGCAGGAAAGTTTAAAGAAGAAATTGCACCGGTTACTGTCAAAACAAAAAAAGGTGATGTTGTTTTTGCTGAGGACGAAGAGTATAAAAATGTGAATTTTGAAAAGATCCCCGGTTTAAAACCGGTTTTTCAAAAGGACGGAACAGTTACAGCGGCAAATGCCAGTACCATGAATGATGGTGCTGCAGCAATTGTTTTAATGAGCAAGGAGAAAGCCGATGCGCTTGGAATAAAACCAATAGCGAAGATCAAAGCATTTGCTGATGCAGAACAGGCACCGGAATGGTTCACCACTACACCGAGTCTTGCTGTTCCAAAAGCTGTACAAAAAGCCGGACTGAAAATGGAAGACATTTCTTATTACGAACTGAACGAAGCCTTTAGTGTTGTTGGAATCGCAAATATGAAATTAATGAAGCTCGATGCCTCTAAAGTAAACGTGAACGGTGGCGCTGTTTCATTAGGACATCCCCTTGGAGCAAGTGGCGCAAGGATTATTGTTACACTGATCAATGTATTGAAACAAAACAACGCTAAGTTTGGTGCCGCAGGTATTTGTAATGGTGGCGGTGGCGCCAGTGCAATGGTAATCGAAAATGTTTAAAAAATAGTTTATTAAGTAATTAGTTAATCATTAAAATAAAAAAAAATGACAACAGCAACACAACTACGCAATACTGCACTTACAGCAAAACACATTGCCCTTGGTGCAAAAATGGTTCCGTTTGCCGGATACAACATGCCGGTTTCCTATGCAGGCTTGAACGAAGAACATCTTACTGTAAGAAATGGTGTTGGTGTGTTTGATGTGAGTCATATGGGGGAATTCAGATTGAAAGGGGAGAAAGCCCTTGATCTTATCCAACGTGTAACATCGAATGATGCTTCCAAATTGTCTGACGGAAAGGTTCAATATTCTTGTCTTCCTAATGAGAATGGCGGAATCGTTGATGACCTGCTCGTATATCGTTTCAAAGCGGATGAATATTATTTAGTTGTGAATGCTTCGAATATTGAGAAAGACTGGAACTGGATAAAGAAATACAACACGCAGGGAGTAGAAATGGTGAATGTGTCGGATGAAATGAGTTTATTGGCAGTACAAGGACCGAAAGCAATTCTCGCTTTACAAAAACTAACAGCTGTTGATCTTTCCTCCATGGAGTATTATACCTTCAAAGTAGATACTATGGCCGGAATAGAGAATGTGATCATTTCAAATACAGGTTATACTGGCGCAGGTGGATTTGAGATTTATATAAAGAACAAGGACGCAGAAAAAATGTGGGATGCTATTTTTGAAGCAGGAAAAGAATTCAATATTAAACCAATTGGACTTGGAGCGCGTGATACATTACGTCTTGAAATGGGCTTTTGTTTATATGGAAATGACATCGACGATACAACATCACCGATTGAAGCAGGCTTAGGCTGGATCACCAAATTCACCAAGGACTTTACAAATCGCGCCGCCATCGAAGCCCACAAAACAGGGGGAGTGTCTAAAAAACTGGTCGGATTTGAGATGATCGACCGTGGAATTCCTCGCCACGACTACCCAATTGCAGATGCATCAGGCAAGATTATCGGAAAAGTTACTTCCGGAACCCAATCTCCTAGTCTAAACAAGGCAATTGGCATGGGATACGTAACTACCTCATTATCAGCAGTAGATTCGGAAATATTTATTATTATTCGCGAAAAACCAATAAAAGCTAAGGTCGTAAAGATCCCATTTTTGAAGAAATAATCCGGTTTTTCTTCTTTTAACGTATTATTCAATTGCTATTGTAACCTTTCCGGTTATTGGGCGTAAAACTACACAGACGCTTAGTAATCAATGTCTTTTAATCGACAAAATATGAAGGGTAATCTAAAAGCAAAACCAATATTGTATAATATCAATAACTTTGAATGACCATGAAACGACTCTTGTGCATACTTATTACTCTTTTTGCCTCTACGCTTTTAGCGCAGTCGCAGACCTTTGAGATAATAGGTGGCGACACTTGCAATAAAATTGATTTGGAAGGCAAAAAACAAGGAAAGTGGATTCTTCTTGGCAAGCATAAACCGTCGGCAACTTGTTACAAGCCGGATCAGGAGATTGAAAAAGGAATGTATCTTGATAATAGAAAGACCGGGATCTGGATTGAGTACTATTGTAATGGAAACTTAAAGAATAAATTAACTTTTGCAAACGGTCGCCCTGATGGTTACGCTATCATGTATCATGAAAACGGAAAGATCAGCGAAGAAGGAAACTGGAAGATCAGCAAATGGGTGGGTAATTATAAACTTTATTATGAGAATGGTGTTGTTCAACACGAATTCGTTTTTAACCAATCTGGTAAAAGAGAAGGCGCACAAAAGTATTTCTATGAAAATGGCCAAATGGCAATTGAAGGAAATTTTGTGAACGGAAGAGAGAATGGATTGATAAAAGAATATCACGAGAATGGAGATTTGAAAGCGGAAAAGAATTACAATGAAGGGGACGTTGATGTTGCTTCAATCAAGACATACGAGCCTAAAAAGCCGATCGTAAAAAAATCAGATAACATCCTGGATAATGCACCAAAGATCACCGTTTCTAAAGATGAAGCTCCTAATGATGCTGCCAAAAAAGGAAGTGGTCCTATGATCCTGAACGGTCAACACACATTATATAATAAGAACAAGCAAATAACTAAAGACGGAATTTTCAGTAACAACACGTTCATGGAAGGGAAGGCTTATTTTTACAATGAGAATGGAATACTTACACGTATTGCCGTTTACAAGAACGGCGTTTATATCGGAGACACACAAGTCGATAAATAATTTTTTAACCCCGCATTCGCGGGGTTTTTTATTTAATCTTTCAGGAACTTTTCTTTACATTTAAACTATGTCGAAAGTAAAAAAGATTGACCTTGCCTTGCAAGGTGGTGGTGCACACGGAGCATATTCATGGGGAGTAATTGACAGGTTACTGGATGAACCCGAAGTTGAGATCGATGGTGTTTGTGGAACAAGCGCCGGCGCCATGAATGGCGTATGTACTGTTTATGGCCTTCGCAAAGGGGGAAGAAATATGGCGAAACATATCCTTGTAAAATTCTGGCACCGAATTTCAGAAGCCGGAAAACTATCAGCGCCTCAGCCAACATGGATCGATAAGATGATGAGTCCGGGTAATATGGATTTTTCTCCCATGTATCGTTTTTTTAATTTGACCGCGGAGACCATGTCACCCTCTCAGTTCAATCCACTTGGCATCAATCCACTTGAAAAAATATTGAATGATCTGGTTGATTTTGATGAATTACAAAAACTGAATCCTCCAAAACTTTTTGTGTGTGCTACCAATGTAAAAACCTGCGAGGCAAAAGTGTTTGGTCCGAAAGAGATCACTTCCAAAGCAATTTTAGCCAGCGCCTGTTTGCCTTATTTATTCAAAGCTGTAGAAATAAACGGCGAGTATTACTGGGATGGAGGTTATATGGGCAATCCTCCTCTTTGGCCTTTGACAGAGGGAACGGTTGATACAGATGATATCCTTCTTGTAAAAGTAAATCCATTCATAATAAATAAAGTACCGGAAAATGTAGAGGAGATCAAAGACAGAGTGAATGAAATAAGTTTTAATTCAGCACTGGCACATGAGATCAAACACCTGGAATTCATCAATGGTCTGCTAGAAAAAGGAATTAATCCTGACGGAAAACTCAAAAAAATAAATCTACATTGCCTCAGCGCCGATAAGAATCTTCAGGAATTCAACCTTTCCAGTAAACTAAATACAAACTGGGATTTTTTAATGCACTTAAAAGAATTAGGCTACAAGGCGTGCGACAGCTGGCTAAAAGCCAATTACGATAATATCGGAAAACAATCATCATTTCATTTATAATACCTATGCAAAGAAGCTTCATTCAAAAAGATTTTACAGTTACCAGCTGGGAATTACTCAAGCCGTATTTTGATGATCTGCTGGGAAGACAGATCCATACTATGAACGACCTTGAAAAATGGTTGAAAGATAATTCAGAATTGTCGTCCGTAGTAAGCGAGAACATGGCCTGGCGTTATATTAAAATGACATGCGACACAGCGAATGAAGAATTACGCAATAGCTTCAATGATTTTGTTCAGAACATCGAGCCACATATGGCGCCTCTTACAAACGAGCTGAATAAAAAGCTGATGGATTGCAAATTTGCATCTCAACTAAATAAGCCGGGATATAATATTTATTTGCGTGGAGTAAAGAATGCGATTGATCTTTTTCGTGCAGAGAATATTCCCTTGAACACAAAACTTCAAGAACTGGAACAACAATTTGGTGCTATCAGTGGAGAACAAAGCGTAGAATACAAGGGCGAAAAAATGACGCTGCAAAAGGCATCGGTTTTTTTAAAGGATTTGAACAGAAGCATTCGCGAAGAAGTATATCGTTTAATCCAAAACCGTAGAGCAAAGGATGAAACTGCATTGAATGATCTTTTTACAAAGCTGATCTCATTAAGACATCAGGTGGCAAGTAATACCGGATTTAAAAATTACCGTGACTACAAACATCAGGCCTTAGCCAGATTTGATTATAGTGTACAGGATTGTCTGGATTTTCATGAATCCGTAAAACAACATGTTGTTCCCATGATCACCGAACATGATCTAAAGAGAAAAGCTAAATTGAAACTGGATGATTATCGTCCATGGGATACAGCGGTGGATGAAGAAGGAAAACCTCCATTAAAGCCATTTGACGGAGCAAGGGATCTTATTGATAAGACCATTGCCTGTTTCAATAAGATCGATCCGTATTTCGGAGATTGCATCAGAACAATGGATGAAATGAAAAGGCTGGATCTGGAAAGTAGAATAGGAAAAGCCCCTGGTGGATATCAATATCCATTATACGAAACAGATGTTCCTTTTATCTTTATGAACGCTGTTGGATTGCATCGAGATCTAGTGACCATGGTTCATGAAGGAGGCCACGCGATCCATTCTTTTCTTGATAAAGATCTTGATCTCGTAGAATTTAAATCGCCTCCAAGTGAAGTGGCAGAATTGGCCAGCATGAGTATGGAACTGATCAGCATGGAACACTGGGATGTTTTTTTTAAGAAAGAGGAAGAATTGAAAAAAGCAAAACGTCAGCAACTAGAAAGTGTGATGGACGCCTTGCCATGGATTGCCGCAGTTGACAAGTTTCAGCACCAACTTTATTTGAAACCTGAACATTCTGTAAAGGAAAGATATGATATGTGGACCAACATCATGAGTGAATTTGGAAGCAGCGTTGTCAATTATGCAGGACTGGAAGATAATGTGAAAAGAAGATGGCAGATCCAATTGCATCTATTTGAGGTCCCGTTCTATTATATAGAATATGGTTTTGCTCAGCTAGGGGCCATTGCTATGTGGAGACAGTACAAACAGAACGCAAAGACAGGCATTGAAAATTACAAGAAAGCGCTTGCACTAGGTTACACGGCAAGTATTCCTGATATTTATAAGGCAGGTGGAATTAAATTTGATTTCAGCCCGGCTTATGTAAAAGAATTGATGGATTTTGTAAAAGAAGAATACGCAAAGATCTAATCAAAGATCAATTCGAAAGAACAGCTGAATGTTTTTTGTGGAGAAAGTTGGATGATCCCTTTCTTATTTATTAATTGTTGATCAGTATCAATAGTATCAGTAATACCGTACCATGGTTCTAGACAAACAAAGGAGTCACAACCTTTTTTTGACCAGATACCGAAGTAAGGCCATTGCTCACACTTCATTGTAATCTTTCGCCCCGTTCTGCTTGAACAAAGCAAGACGTTGTTTATTTGCGAATTCTCGAATATCAAAGCATCCTTGTCAAACAGTTCTTTCTTCAACGGAAGTTTTTTGTCTTTCAAAATAAGTTTTTCTTTATTAGAGCTTAAAAGTCCATTTTGCAGACGACTCAAAAGCAATTCATCTTTTTCAAGCGCAAGAAAATATTCCTCCATACTTTCTACTATAAAACCGGGATGAGCTCCCAATGAGAAATACAGCGCATCATTACCGGAATTCTTAACCGTATAATTTGTTTGAAGTTTGTTGGATGTAAGGATGTATTCTATCTGAAATTCAAAAGAGAAAGGATACCGTTTTTTTGTTTCATCGGAGGAAGCTAATTCAAAAACACAACGCTGATCTTCTTTTTTAATGACTTTGAACTTTAGATCTCTTGCAAATCCATGTTGAGAGAGATTGAATTTTTGATCATTGTGGAGAAAGTGATCTTCTTTTAATTTTCCAACTATAGGAAAAAGTACCGGCGCGTGTCTGGCCCATAAAGCAGGATCCGCCTGCCAGATATATTCCTCGCCTTTTTTATTCTTGACACTGCACACTTCGGCTCCTGCCTCATTCATTGTTACAGTTAATTCACCGGATTGAATTACGCAAGCCATTACCTGATCTTTTTTACGCGCATGAAAGAACCATCTACATGATCGATCCGGCTGATGAAAAGTCCGAATGGAGGTCTTAAACCGGTTACAACCTTTGCCGTATTGCTTCCGAGCAATTCAGCCAAAGTGATTGACACAGAATACTCCTCATTGTCGGGAGTTATTTTACTCTTGCCGATATAAAACAATTCGTTGTTCTTTTTTTCTACAATGCATGCGCCGTAATCTGTACACACATACGGTATATTCTTGTCAACAAAGCCGTAGATCTCATTGCCGCTCAGTTTCAGCAGTTTTCCCTCCTTGTCCTTTACTTTTATTCTCACATTCGTGTTCCACTTGTAACTCAGTTGTGCCCCTGTATAGTCGGGTTTTTGTTTACTGAATGAATTCCAGGAAAGATAGATTCCGTCAGTAAACGTATTGTTGTTATAGATTGGGATGATCTTTTTTTCATGATCATCCATTTGGACAATATCGTTGTAGGTGTATTCAGGCTTTCCGTTCACTTCTGTTTTCAATGAACGAGCGATAAGATTCACAAAATTATTTCGTGCATCATTTAGTAATGTATCTGTCACCTCGCTGTCCTTTAGCGTGATCAGGGTATCAATATCATTTATCCTTTTATAATTGCTCTCTGCTTTTGCAAATATACTGGCACGCATAAAACAGTATCCGTATTCAAAGTCAATATCATTCCGTTCCACCAATTTGAATTTTCTGAGAACAAGTAAAAGTGTTCCTCTGGCACCACTTGTATCGATCAGTGAATTCAGCACATCAGAAAGTTGTTTTCGGAAGGAAGTGGCGATTACCAAACTTAATTTCTTTCTGTTCTGAAGAATGAAACCATTATCCAATGTGTCGTAACGGAGATCAAGCAACAAGATCTTTTTATAATCACTTTCCATTGACCTGCCTTCAAGCACTGGAATAAAGAATTCTTTTGTTTGGGAAGAAATCCGGAATCCCAAGATCAATGCCAGCAGAAGTAGAATATGGATTTTGAAAGCTGACATTTGTATTACAGGAACATGATCCCGTTTATTTCGAGGGCTTTTTTATAAACTGAAATTATTTCATCGGCGTTGACCTCTACCTGCTTTGCCGTGATACTTGTGTACTTTCCATTTCCACTTTCTTTGATATGAATGTCGGCTTCTTCACCAAATAAATTCTCCACCAGTGCAATGTTTCGATTGCTGCTTTCAACAATGAATTTATACATATACACACTGGGAAATACAGTACTCTCAATTAATTTTTGTTTGAAATTTTCAAGTTCTTCTTCCGTCATTTTTAGTCAAAGTAATGATTGTACACAAGTATGATGCCAAATGATACCAGCAGGAGACCGGTAACAATATTCACTTTGTGCATGATAGAATCGGTAAGGAATTTTTTTAGTTTTCCGGCGGCAGAAACTTTGGCTATCTCTACAAGCAATACGATGCCAAGCGTAACTCCGAAATAAATGATCATGCTGACTGTGTTGTAATTTAATGTTTTGCTGACAGCTGTTACATTTCCCAGCCAGATCAACCAAACGGCAGGATTCAGTATATTGAGGAAAAATCCTTTGAGAAGCATGGCAAGAGGCGATGGAACATAAACGCTAACTTCTTCATCTTTTTTTGGTACAGGAGCTTTTTTAAAATACATGGAACCGAAAACAACAAGGATAAGACCGGCACATATTCCCATAAAGCGTTGCGTTTTTTCATCCTTGATATAATTGGTTGCGCCATAATCAACCAAAAAGATCATGAGAACACATAAAGCAAAATCACTGAGTACAACACCCGTTGCTAGAATGGAACCTGATTTGTAACCGTGTTTTATTCCCGTATTGATCAACGCAAAGAAGGCTGGGCCAAAGGAGAACGTCAAAAAAAGAACGATCAGAAATGTTTGATATATGAGACTGACCAGCAAAAATTATTTTTTATTTTTTTCTAGAAAATTCATCCAGTCATTCAAATGTTTCCCTTTAAGCACTCTGGGAAATTTACTCTGCCCTCCCAGTTTGTTCTTACTGGCAAGAAAATCAATGAATGTTTGATTTGGAAGCACTGTGACCAACACTTCCTTTAAGGCATGTTTTCTTTCTGTTATATAATCGTCATTGAGCGCCATTAAATGCTGATCTATCTTCTCCCGGATCTTTGCCGCATCCATTGGTTTGTCTGTTCCGATATACCAATGATGAGCAAAAAGTCCTTGATACGGAATGCCTACAACGCTGTACTCGTTGATAGCAATGCCAAGATCCCGTGCTGTTAATTTCACAGCCTGATTCATGTTATCTACGCTGAGATGTTCACCGCAAAGACTTAAGAAATGTTTGGTTCTCCCGGTGATGATGATCTCGCAGCGTTTCAGATCCGTGAATTTAACAGTATCTCCAATCAAATACCTCCACGCACCCGCGCTGTTGGAAATGACAAGCGCATAATCTTTATCCACTTCTACTTGCGAAAGGTCAAGAGCTGTCGCGTTAGGAAGTAGATTTCCATCGGCATCAAAATTCTTTTCTGTAAAAGGTATGAATTCAAAAAAGATCTTGTTGTCGGTCATCAGTTTCATGGCCTGATGTTTGTTCGGTCTTTCCTGATAAGCGATGAATCCTTCAGAAGCAAGATAAGTATCCAGATAATGAATTGGCTTTCCGCACAACTGATCGATACTGGCCTTGTAAGGATGTATTGCCACACCTCCATGCACCAGAATGGAGAGATTAGGCCACACTTCGTGAATATTTTTAACCTTGTAATATTTTATAATGCGCTCAAACAAGATCTGTATCCATGCGGGAACACCACAAATGAATCCGATGTCCCAGTTTTTGGCATTCAAAACTATTTCCTGAATTTTTTCTTCCCAAGAGTCTAATGATGTAATGCCGGGTCCAGGCAAAGTAAAATTCTGAAACCATCTTGGCTGAGTACCTGTTGTTATTCCACTGAGATCTCCGCTAAAATAAGTTCCATTATAACTTAAATTGGTACTTCCTCCCACAAAAAGGATCTCGGTTTCATATTGTTCTTTAGATAGATTCAAATGTTTTGTGGAAAGGATCTGTTTGATGGTTCCCTTATGAATTGCTTTTAATAAATTTTTTGTAACCGGAATGTGCTTACTGGAAGATTCGGCTGTACCACTGCTTAAGGCGAAGTACTTGATTTTTCCCGGCCAGCAGATGTCTTTTTCTCCTTTCAGAGTGCGATGCCACCAGGCATCAAAAATGCTTTGATAATCATGCAGAGGAACTGTATTCTGAAAGATCTTGATCGGATCCTGAAGAAGAATGAGCTCGTTGAATTCATATTTTTTTCCGAATTCAGTGAATTGCGCCTTCAGCATCAACTTACGCAATTCTCTTACCTGCTGTTTATAGGTGCTTCTTCTTACCGGAATTTTACCACTTACGGTAATAACTTGTTTTATGATTGACCCTAGGATCGGCATTTTAATAATTCTTTTTATTTCAGGTACCTGAAATCCTGATTATTTTTGATCTCCTTCAAGGAAGCGTAGATCATCTTTATTACATTTTCCACATCATTTTTATCTACACTTTCCACAGTAGTGTGCATGTACCGAAGCGGGAGAGAGATCAGGGCAGAGGCAACTCCTTCTGCTGAGAAGGCAAAAGCATCAGTGTCAGTTCCCGTAACTCGCGCAGCTGCCAGTCGCTGAAAATCGATCTTGTTCTTCTTTGCAGCTCCAATGATCAGTTTCAGAAGATTGTTTTGAACAGCAGGTGCATAACTGAGTACAGGACCTTTTCCACAACTGATATCACCACTGCTGATCTTATTCATCATGGGGGTTTGCGTATCATGACAAACATCAGTAACAATAGCGACATTTGGTTTTATTGTACGGGAGATCATGGTTGCTCCGTTCAGTCCCACTTCTTCCTGCACGGCATTCACAATGTATAGACCAAACGGCAATTTGTCTTTTTTCTCTTTCAGCAATCGAGCCACTTCTGCTATCATAAATCCACCAATGCGATTATCAAGAGCGCGACCGGTATAATAACGATTGTTCAGTTCTATCAGTTCATCTTCATAAGTAACAACGCAACCAACATGCACGCCCAGTTCGGCAACTTCTTTATCTGATTTACATCCCAGATCCAGAAAAATATTCTTTAAAGTTGGTGTTTCTTCTCTGCCCGGTTCCCTTACATGAATGGCAGGCCAGCCGAATACAGCTTTTACAATTCCCTTTTCTGTGTGAATATTCACTCTTTTGGAAGGAGCGATCTGATGATCACTTCCTCCGTTGCGGCACAAATAGATGAACCCGTCTTTTGTTATGTAATGAACAAACCAGCTGATCTCGTCGGCATGAGCCTCAATAACTACTTTATAAGGGGCTTTTGGATTGATGACGCCTACGGCAGTGCCGTATGTATCCACAAAGTGATCATCAATGTATGGTTTCAGATAGTCGAGCCAGATCTTTTGACCCGTACTTTCAAAACCGGTAGGAGAAGTGTTGTTGAGGTATTCGTAAAGAAATTTTACGGAGTCAGGATTGAGAATTGACTTTGTTTTTTTAACCTTTGATTTGGCCATAGAAGTAGTATAAATGTCAACTTTAAATTAACGTAAAAAAATCGGAAAATAAAAGAAAATTTACGAGCAAATTGTCTGCCAATAAAGTGTCTTTCTCTTATTTTTTCAGACGCTCAAAAATTTTGGAAACCATTTTTTCATTTGGCATCTGTGCCTGCTGAATTCTTCTTGCGTAATGAATGGAATCAAGGACCTCCTTTTGTTTTTCTTCCACTAATTTCTTTTGTTCTTCCACAATGCTTTTTTGCTCTTCAATAACTTTTTTCTGTTTTTGTGTTATCTTAAAACGATTGTACATGAATCCTGCAATTACCAACACCAAGCCTAAGCCACCGAAAAGCGCATATTGTTGATTCTTCTTTGCTGAGATCTCTGCCTTTTGTTTTGCCAATTCTGCATTCTTTATTTCGTTTTCTTTTGCATGTGCAACAGAATCTGCTGCCGCTTGTTTTTCAAATTCATATTTCAGTTGAGATTTGATGGAAGCTTTTCGTGTAGACTCATTGTTGATCGAATCCCGCATTTGAACAAAAAGTTCTAAGTTTTGAAGCGCATTCTTGTGATCGCCGGTTTTTAAATAAAGATCCTTCAGGTTTTTTGCAACATTGCGTATGTTTTCAGGATAACCTAATTGGGTACTGATCTCTTTACTTCTTAATAAATATTTTAATGCACTTCCGTAATTTTTTAGCTTAAAGTAAATGTTACCAACATTGTTGGTTGCAAAAGCAATTCCTTTTGGATAATTTATTTCTTCATTAGTTTTTAGACTCAGGAGATAGAGTTGCAAGGCCTTTTCAAGATATGTTTTGTCCCCCGACACATCTCCCTTGATCTCATACAGCACTGCAATGTTACTTTGTACCGTGGCAATTTTTTGTTTGTCGCCTATCTTCTCTAATAAGCCAAGCGCATTCTGGTAATAATCCATCGCCGTATTGTACTTCTTTTGTGCTCTGAAAACTGTGGCAATATTGCAGAGGGTCATTGCCTTTCCTGATGCAAATCCCGGATACCCCTCCATTTTCAAACACCTCTCGTAATTCGCGATTGCTGTTAAGGTATCACCCTGTTCATTTCTAATGCTTGCTATGTTATTTAGTAAGTAGACCAATGTACTTTTGTCATCCGTTTCCTCAGCAAGCTTTAGTCCTTTATCAAAATTTTCAAGCGCTTTGGCAATATTTCCAATACTTCTGTAAATATTTCCAATGTCATTCAAGGTTGCGGCCATTCTCTGCTTATCATCTAATTTCTTGAATTTTAATAAGGCCGAATTGTAGAATTCCAAGGCACCTTTGTCGTTCCCTTGGTCTTTATAAATAGAGGCAATATTGTGTAAACAACCTGGAATTCCCAAGCTGTCTCCAGCCAGCTCCTTCTTTTTAAGACTACGCAAATACAGCTCAAGTGCTTTATCCAAATCCCCCTGATCGGCATAAATATTCCCCATGTTGTTCAGGGAAGAAGAAGCACCTTTTTTATCACCAATCAACTCTTGTAGTTTCAATCCATTATTAAAGTAATCAAGCGCTTTATTGAGTTCCCCTATATCTGTATAGAGTATTCCTAAACCCAGAAACTCTTTTGTGATTCCGGAAGTATCTCTGATCTCTTCAAAAGTTTGCAGACTTTTATGAAAGAACTGAGACGAAAGTTCTATATTGCCTTTTATCTTGAAGTAATTGGCAATGCCATTGAGTGCTCTGCCTGATTTTCTTTTAAAGGAAATCAACTCTTGAACTGATAGCGACCTGTTTTTTATGTTTTTTTCTGCAATGAGCAGGCCCTTATTCCAATAGAAGTAGGCTGTGTCGGGTTCTGCGGGCATAAATGCAGAGCCGATTTTTAATAATGCTTGCACCCTGGCAGTATCATGTTTTGCGTTTTTTTCTATGCGCTTTAGTGAATCAATTACATTGGTTTGAGAAAATAATATTTCACTAAAAAGGATTATAAATACCCAACAAGAAATATATCTGCAAACCTTCAAAAGACTTCAATTAAATTAACTCACTTTTTCTTCTTATTCTCACCCCAGGTCTTGTAAACATCTTGTTGTTTGGGCCTGAACGCCGGAATTCTCCTTAAGGGTTCGCATTCCATCAATGTAGCAAAGCAATCAGCTGGCAATTGCTGATACAAAGCTGTTCCCATTGTTTTCCATTTGATCATTTCATCACTTACGTCTTTTACTGCTTTTGCGGGATTGCCAACGATCACTTTTCTTTTTTCAAAAACGGTATCGGCCGGAACAAATGAAAGAGCTCCAACGATGCATTCATCTCCGATCACCACATTGTCCATTAATACAGAGTTCATTCCTATTAGGCAGTTCTTACCTAAAGTAGCTCCGTGTATGATGGCACCATGACCCACATGAGCACCCTCTTTCAACAATACTGTTGTACCGGGAAACATATGAACCGTGCAATTCTCCTGTACATTGCACCCATCTTCAATGATGATCTCACCCCAGTCGCCCCGAATTGCAGCACCAGGACCCACATAAACATTTTTGCCGATGATGACATTGCCGGTTACAGAAGCATTTGGGTGAATGAAAGCACTTTTGTGGATGACGGGCTTATAGCCGTTAAATTCAAATACATTAGCCATAGGCTAAAAATATGTTTTTAATTGGGAAAAGTGAAAGAAAATGAGAAGTAAAAAAGCCTATAAATCAGGTATCTTGGCATATTTTCATTATTGCTATTAATTGTAGCAATCAAATGCCTTAAAACGTAGTAATTTTGAATTATAAAATTTTGAGATATGCAGACAACGATTCAATTTGGGAACCCGTCCACCTTACAGGAGTGGAGCAATTTTAAAGGGAAGTTACAGCAGGCGAAGAAAGAAGAGATCAGTTTGTTGAAGAAAGGTGGAGGCACAGAAAGCTTGATCTATCAGCTCACCAAACAGATGAATTTAGGCATGCTGAAATAGTTTCAGCGAAAAAGATACTCGAAATAAAGATTCTGTGTTGGATTGAAAGAGATCCGCTTTTGGAGCAAGCCGTTTTTCTGCAGGATAACATCTGCGTGATCGGTCTTTGCCGGATTCATGGGGTCATTATAACGAAGGATCCTGAACTTAGCTTTTTTATTCTTCCCATTTCTTTGATTCAGGATGATTTGATCACTTTCGCTATAAGTGGTGTCAATAATTGGTGTGTTGTTAAAGGGCAAGGGATTGTTGGCTAAATAAGGTTCGTTGTTGATCTCTTTCATTTGCTGTTCGTTCAGCATTTCTTTTGTTGTAGTTTTTATAAGAATGCCTTTACTGAACTGTTTTTGCTCCTGAAGTTCGCCGTTCTTATAGAGTGTTACTAATTTTTCAGTTTCTTCCCATCCCTCTGCTTTTTTTGTGAGTAGTATATACATTCTTTTTTCCCCATTAAAAAAACTGATCACACTGCTGATGGTATCTCCGGCAGGCATCATGCGATACATGCGCATGTCGATCTTTTTATCATCGGAAGTGTCATATTTATTCAAAGTGATATTTACAAGATCGATGGATTCTGTTCGTTTTCTGTCAGTGATCTTACCAGTTCTAGTATAGTATTCTTCTATTTTTTCGTACTCCCTTACTTTTCCACCAATAAGTCGGCCATGCGTGTAAATGATTTTTGTTTTGTTCGGATCGCTAGAAAAAAGATAGACGGTCGGTTCCACTCCTTTGCTATAAAAATCGTAGTACAATTGTTTTTCCGGACAACCTTTTTCCCCTATGAAAAAATGATGAAGTAATTTAATGGAAGTATCTGCCCCCTGCTTGATCTTTACTTCTTTGACTTTGTTTCTTACAAGTTGCTCAGAAGATGAATAAGCATAATCAATTCGGCATTTTTGCGAATATCCAACTACTGTAACAAGAAAGCACAAAGGCAAAACAAAAAGATCTCTAATTTTCATCGAAGTAAATGTAAGGAAAAAATGGACTTTTTATTGGTGCTGTAACCACCGAAACCTGATCGAAGCAGCTAAAACTTGATCAGAATCACCATTCGAATAACAACACAGAAGTATCGAATCAAAAAATTAATTACATTTGCCTCTCTCAAATTGGGGGATTAGCTCAGCTGGCTAGAGCGCTACCATGGCATGGTAGAGGTCATCGGTTCGACTCCGATATTCTCCACAGTATCTTTCAACCCTTGGCATATACGTCCAAGGGTTTTTACTTTTTCAATGGATCTTTATTGAAAACAGAAAATTACACTTTCTACACTTCATCAATTATTCCCTATATTTGGTTATCAGCGAATTCATTGATATGAACTTTTTATTTGCTGCAAGAAAATCGAATACTTGAAAAGGATATTGAAAAAAACGATCACTGATTTTCTTAAGTGCGAACAATTTTCTATCGCACGAAACAGGCTCACAGTTTTGCTTCTATTTTCCTGTTTTAAAATTTTAGCACAAAGGTCATGTGAGATCAAATCCCGTCCATTCGTTTCGGGAGAAACAATGATCTACGATGTGTATTATCATTGGGGGCTTATCTGGGCGCATGCAGGTGAATGCACTTTTTCAGTGAAGAAAGAGGAATTTGCAAACACGCAGACTTTGCATTTTGTTGGAGAAGGACATACCATCAACAGCTATGATCATTTTTTTAAGGTTCGCGATCGATTCGACAGTTGGACAGATACCAGCTCATTAGCGCCTTATCGCTACATCCGTAATTCACATGAAGGGAGTACAAAAACATACAATGATAATTACTTTGATCACAAGAAAAGATCGATCATCTGTTATAAGGTGATAGGAAAGAAGTCGGAAGTAAAAAAGGATACGGTAAAATATGAAGATTGTACGTTTGATGTGCTTTCCATGATCTATTATGCGCGATGCATCAATTACAGCAATTATAAGAAAAATGATAAAATTCCTATTTCTCTTTATCTGGACGGAAGTGTGAATGATTCTTTATACATCCGCTATATTGGCAAGGAAAAAATTAAAACAAGATCAGGAGTGAAAAGTTGCATTGTGTTCTCTCCACTTTTATTGAAGGGTACAATATTCGCAGGAGGTGAGAACATGACTGTTTGGGTAACAGATGACGATAAGAAAATGCCATTACTGATAAAGTCATCTATCGTTGTGGGCGAGATACAGGTGAAGATGCGCGAAGGGAAGAATTAATGAAGTAACAGAATACTGATCAGTCAACCTTGTCAAGTTTCTGTTTTATTTCTGCTGTTAATTTCTTCTGATCTTCTATTTCTTTTTTCTTTTTTACCTGCTCTTCTTCGTTCTCTTTTATGTCCTTCTCGGCTTTCTTGATCTTGTCTTTGTAATCTTCGTTATCCTTCTTCAGATCTTTGATATCTTTCTCCAACTCATTCTGCTGATCTTCGAGTTTGTTCAATATTTTCTTGGAAGACTTTGCTTGCTCGCTCACTGCATCTTTACTTGCATCAACCACTTTCTTTTGTGTCTTTACTTCGTCTTTTTTCTTCTCAAGTGCTGCATTCTTTTCAATGATCTCTTTTTCACCCTTCACGATCTTATTCTTGTAATTTACAATGTCTTCCTGTTTGTCTTTTTTATCTTTCTCAAGATCTTTTAATTTATCTTCCAGCTTTTCTTCCGTCTTTTGCGAATCCTTCAACTGTTCTTCGATCGGGGCCTTGGTCATTTTCACAGAAAATTCCTTTACCATCTTTTCCATGTAACGATGTTTGTCCTTATCAGATGAATTCAAATAAGTTCCTCCCAGGTCGACTGCAACACTCATTTTAATTGTTTTTTCCTTCTCGTTCTCTTCAAACTTTGCATAGATGTCCACCGGATTGTTTCCCCAGTCCTTGATCAGTATATTGTCACCGAAAACTTCTCCGTCACTGTCCTTTACTTTTTCATGTTTAAAATCCTTCATTACTTTTTTCCATTCATGAATTACTTCACTCAACTTGTTCTCATAAATAACCGAAGTGACAGCATCGTGGGATCCGGAGCTGAATTTTCCGTGTCCGTCTTTTACGTCAATGGTTTGAGAATTAATTCCAGCGCAAAGGCTTAAGAAAATAGAGGTAAATAGAATTTTCATGTTTGTAATTTAATCTATGTCCCATACGCTGGGACGTTTCTTTTTATAAAAAGGCTTGAAATAATTCTTGTGTTCCAGAATAAAGGCCATAATAAAGTAGATGATGACGGGACTACCGAACGTAAAAAAGGAAAGATAGATGAAATACATCCTTACCCTTGTAGTACGAATACCGAGTTTTTTTCCCCACCATTCGCAAACGCCGAATGCCTGATGTTCAAACCAGCGTATAATTCCAGTGATCATACACAAATATAGTAAAAATTAAAGGGAGTATTTGCTGTAAGCTGTTCGTTCTTCCTTAACAATTGACCTGCCGATGGCGCAAAGAAGGCATTTCTTTCGTGAACAAAGCTCATCGTAAAGTTGAATAAGCCCCTGGCTGTGCCGAGCGCTCATCCCTTTCTTTTTTAATGGACCAAACATCTTTGTTTTGTAATTGTTTTCAAAGTTGCATTGATCCAATATATCGCAACAATTGTTTGAAATGCCTTTTCCATTCTTTTCTTTTCGAATCATCTCCTGAAAAACAGCAAAAGTATTGATGAGAAGGATCTCAATGGAGTATTCTCCAAGTTGTCCTGAATTTATTTTCCCTTTGCCCGCAAATGAAAAATGATGTTTCCAGTGTTCCGAAATTTGAAAACCGCGAAGTACTGAATACGCTTTTTCAAAAGTAGTGTATTCTTGAGGAAAACTGAATAAATGACGGCTGGAATGAAAAAGCGCAGCGAATTGTGCCAGTTTATAGGGTGCTGATACAAATGGACGCATGCGCGAAAATTTTATCAGATGAGGTTCTATTGGCGTGAACTGGTGTTTTTTTCGTAAATAATTGAATTCATTTTGAAGTTGATTCAGGTAAGGAACATCGCTAGTTTCACTTAATAGCCCAGCCATTCCTAAAAGCAGGGCTTCGAGTTGAAACAAATTATGCTGATAATTGAATAGTATCTTCACCGGAAGCACCTCTGATAATAGTTCAAATGGCACCTGATTGATGTTAAACCCGAAATTACTTAGTAACATCGTGTAAAAGGTCTGAAGATGATCACCCTTGTTCTTATCCAGTAATTTTTTCGCCTTTAAGACCTTTTTCTCGCTTCTTCTTCTTTGATTAAGTTCAATCCATCTCAATGCAAATTCAGTGTCTGTTTTCTTTAATTGCGAATAACAAGGGATCTGTGAGATAAAAGAGTCTTTCTTGAGATAATTCAGATCCGGCAAATAATTACGCACCTCAATCACTTCCACTCCATGGTTTTTGTTCTGTTCGATCTCAACATCATGTTCAAGCACTACATGCAACAGGATCTTGTTATAACTGTCATCCTCTTGATGCTTGTGTTTGAGCCAATCACTGCTCTTCAGGTGGATCTCAATATTTCCCGAAAGCAGAATTTCGTCTATTTGAATTTTGGCATTGAAAAAATCCGGACCTGAATTGGTGTTCAGCGTTCCCGGATCGATAATATTAACTTTCTTCCCTCCTGCAGAAAGGAAAGTGTCTTTCTTTAATAGACGTTTTAACCAGATATATTGCAGCAACTCTTCATCTACTTCACGCATATCCTTTTAATTTGTAAACAACGTATCCTACCCATTCGTGCAGCAAAAACTCAAACATGTAGAGGGCATCTGCGTTGGGGATCAACAGATGATCCAGGGTATATCTTCTTTTTCCGCTTACACGGTTGGTTAAATAAGGAGTCAGATTTTCATAACCGGCTTTCTTGAACACAGCCATCGATCGAGGCATGTGATAAGCAGAAGTAACGAGTAAATAATTTCCGTTGATGTGCAGGCTATCCATGATCTTCTTCGTGAACACCGCATTTTCATACGTGTTTCTACTGTTGTATTCGATCACCAAGCCACTGTCAGGAAAGTGGATCCCTTTTAAATATTTTCGAACATAGAGAGCTTCTTTATCATAAGGAAATTCAATGCTGCCGGATCCGCTGGTAAAGATCACGCGTTTGATCCTTCCGTTATAATAATAGGGAAGTATCTGCATCAAACGATCTACACTCGGACCAAAATTAATTTTCTGCAGTCGCTGGTCAACATTACCTATTCCTCCAAGTACGATCGCTCCATCGAATTTTGTTCGTTGAAGGTCATGATCTTCAGTTACCGGTTCCCAGGCCCGGAATAATTCATCAACAAAAAACGAATTGCAACTGAGATACATAATGATCATTGCGCTGATCCTTAATTTCTTTTTTCGTGTTTCAATTTTTGTGAACCAGGAATAAATAAGCAAGGCAAACACCCATGTAAGGGGCGAAATGAGAAAGGCAAGGATCTTAGATAGAAAGAAGAACATTTCTACCCTAAAGTTATCATTTTTCCTTTGGTTTTTCCACTTTTTACAAATTTAAACAAAGAAAATCCTGAATATTTTCCTTCCTCTTTTGTTTCTTTTTCGCCGGGATAATTGACTATATTTATCCTTTCAATTAGCTGATTTTATGAAGAAGATCCTGATCGCAAACAGAGGTGAAATTGCGCTTCGCGTGATGCGCAGCGCCCGTGAAATGGGTATTAAAACCGTGGCCGTTTATTCTGAAGCAGATCGCAATGCTCCTTTTGTTAAGTATGCCGATGAAGCAGTTTGCATAGGCCCCCCCCCTAGCGCACAATCTTATTTGAAAGCCGATAAAATTTTGGAGGTTTGCAAAGAGTTGGGAGTTGATGCCATTCATCCGGGCTACGGATTCTTAAGTGAAAATGCTGATTTCGCAAGAAAGGTGAAAAAAGCCGGCATCACATTTATCGGTCCAAGTGCTGAGAGCATGGACATGATGGGGGATAAATTGAGCGCGAAGGCAACAGCAAAAAAAATGAATGTGCCCATGATCCCCGGATCGGAAGGTGCAATTTCAGATATGAAAGAGGCCGTAAAAGTGGCCAAAGAAGTTGGATTTCCCCTGCTGATAAAAGCAAGTGCCGGAGGGGGAGGAAAAGGAATGCGCCTGGTTGAAAAGGAATCAGAGATAGAAGAACAAATGAAATTAGCGATCAGTGAAGCTGTTTCCGCCTTTGGCAATGGCGCAGTCTTCATTGAGCGATATGCAAGTGGACCACGCCACATCGAGATCCAGATCCTGGCAGATAATCATGGTAATTGCGTTTATTTGTTTGAAAGGGAGTGCAGCATTCAAAGAAGACATCAAAAGGTAATTGAAGAAGCGCCAAGTTCTGTTTTAAGTGAAGAACTTCGTAAACGTATGGGGAAATGTGCTGTGGATGTAGCGAAAGCCTGTAATTACAGTGGAGCAGGAACAGTAGAATTTCTGGTGGATGATAAACTTAATTTTTATTTTCTGGAAATGAATACCCGCTTGCAGGTAGAACATCCTGTTACGGAAATGATAACCGGACTAGATTTGGTGAAAGAGCAGATCAAAGTGGCAAGAAATGAAAAGTTGAGTTTTACGCAGGATGATCTGAAGATAAACGGTCACGCATTGGAAGTACGGGTTTGTGCCGAAGATCCTATGAATAATTTTCTTCCGGATATTGGAAGACTGCTGGTATACAAAACGCCTTCCGGTCCCGGCGTTAGAGTAGATGATGGTTTTGAAGAGGGAATGGATATTCCCATCTATTATGATCCAATGATAGCCAAACTGGTTGTGCATGGTAAGAACAGAACTGAAGCAATTGAAAAAATGCTCAGAGCAATTAATGATTACACCATCATTGGAGTTGAAACAACCTTGGATTTCTGCACCTTTGTGTTAAAACACAAGGCCTTTACCAGCGGTGATTTTGATACAGGCTTCATTAAGAATTTCTATACACCAGAACTTTTGTATCCTAAAGCTGAAAATCTGGAAGCCGTTGCGGCTCTGGCAGGGGCTCTTGTCTATGATTCCGGGCCAAAACCGGTTTCGAGTCCGGAAAGTGCTGTTAAAAAAAGTAAATGGAAAGAAAGACGTCACGAATGATTGTAACTTGATCAGCAAATCAACGTATAATACAGTAAATAACAGTATGGAGACTTACAGTTCTCATAGTATTGTTCCCCCAAAAAACATCATAACTTTCGTTCTGAGCTTTCTTTTTGTTTCTCTTTCAGCCCAAAATATAATATCAGACATTACAATTCAACCTGCGCATGGATTTCGATGCAGGGCAGAGATGTTCGGAAACGATACAATACCCGTTATTGACCTGAACGATGTGCCTGTTTATACAACCTATGTTTATAAAACAAAATATCATTTCGAACAGTGGACCCGCACAAAACACAATGTGAAGAAAGTATATCCTTACGCGATCCTTGCAGCCGCTAAACTGAGAGAATACGACAAGGCTTTGGGTAAGATGGAAGACCCACACATGAAAAAGATATTCCTGAAATCCTGCGAAAAAGATCTTCGGAAAGAATTTGAAGATGAAATGAAGGAAATGAGCGTGTCACAGGGAAGAATTCTAATGAAGCTCATTGACCGGGAAAGTGGGAAAACTACGTATGAGATCGTAGAACAATTACGTGGAAATTTTCAGGCAGTCATGTGGAATGCCCTTGCCACATTATTCGGAAATAACATGAAAGTAAAGTACGATCCTGTTGAAGATATCATGATCGAAAGAGCGATCCGGCTGGTTGAGACAGGCCAGATCTAGGCATGATAAACCCGTGAAAAAACGATCAATCCATCTTTAATCTCCAGCACTTCCCCAACTTTTAAGTCAACTTCCCCGGGTACTTGACGGGTATATTCCATAAATACAGAATCTTCCTGCACAATAGTGTTTTCCAAGCGATAATGAAGTCCGGGCAATCTTTTAAAGGCATCTTCCCACCATAAACCCAATTCTTTTTTTCCTTTTATCAGACCTTTTGTTTCAGGTTTTGCAATTTTTAACTTCGGACTGAAATGCTGGGCCTCATCGTGATATAAACTCAATAAAGCGGGCAGATCTTTCGTGTTGAATGCCTTCATCCAATTCACAACGATTTGTTTATTATTAGCAGTTTTCATCTTGGCCAAATTAATTATATTCTTTAACTTCATAGCATGATAAAGAAAATTCTTATTATACTCTGCATGTTCGCCATCACTGTTAGTGCGCAGACAAAAAAAGGCGGATCCAAAGTAAAACCAAAAAAAGCTACCGTTGATTCAACAGGAGCTCCTATAGAGCCAGAAGTTCCAATTGACCCTATGGAAGCCTTAGAAAACAGTCTTCCACTTGAGGTGGAGCTGGATGCGATGACCGGTAAGAAGATCGTTCATAAGGACGTGAAAAGAAAAAACGACTCTTTAAGAAAAGACTTGAAAGATCGTTTGAAAAGAGAGAAACTTACTTTCCGTGTATGGACACAGCATCCGAATCCGAAAGCAAAAGTAAAAGAGAGAAAACAACTGTGCATGAATCTCGTTCATAAAGACACTAACCTGATCTATAAAACAAATGATTCTATTTGTGTAGATCCGGAAGTATATAAACTGCTTTTCGAAAAGTCGGTTGGTGACACTACGTATATGCTCATCTATGTGGATGCGTTCACCAAATCATCCAATGAACTGTGTGCTGCAGGCCACGAAACGAAATTGTTTTTTGTGAGATGGAATACTGCAACCATGAAGACAAAAGTAAAGCATAAGAATATTGCTTCTTGTACAAAAGGAATTACAAAAATGTCGAAGGAGTCACCTTTGGACTGGGATAAATCAGGACCATTGGAAGTTAAATACAACAGATCATTTGACTTTACAGAGATTAAATTTGATCCGGCCAGTCCGCAACTAGGTATTCAGGTAACACGGGATGACACGAAGGAAAATTAAGCAAAGCCTTCCATCCCAATTGTTCTATTATTCTTAGAAAAGCCCTGTTTATCTGCAGATGAATAATGGCTATAAGATACTGCTCTATCCTTTTGCAATCCTTTACGGAGGCATCACTTCTTTTCGTAACCGTCTTTTTGATTGGGGTTTTCTCAAACAACATAAATTCGACATTCACACCATCGGTGTCGGAAATTTAGCCGTTGGAGGTGCAGGAAAAACACCACTGGTAGAGTATATTCTCAGATTACTTAAAGGGGATGGATTGAAATGTGCGACTCTTAGCAGAGGGTATAAAAGACAAACCAAAGGATTTATCATCGCGGATGAAAACAGCACGGCAAAAGATATTGGCGACGAACCATTGATGTATAAATTCAAGCATCCTGTTACAGTTGCTGTTGATGCTTCTCGGGTGAATGGAGTTAAAAAACTGTTGCAGGCACAGGAAAACTTAAAGGTAATAGTATTGGATGATGTCTTTCAGCATCGTTCGATCAAATGTGGGTTAAATATTGTAGTAAGTGATTATTATAATTTATTCTTTCGTGATGTGATGTTGCCTGCAGGAACGCTTAGGGAATCAATAAAAGGAATCAATCGGGCAGACATCATCGTTATCACAAAAACACCGGATAATACCACCCCGGTAGAAATTAGGAATATATTGAAGGATGTAAATCCTAAAGCACATCAGCGGGTTTATTTCAGTTACATTAAGTATGGCGAATTGTATGCCCTCAGTGATCCGGAAACGAAGATCGACACACTGAATGATCTTTTCAGATTCCGAATCATTTCTTTTGCAGGAATTGCCAATGCAACACCCATGGTCAATTACCTCAATGAGTATGCAAGCGAAGTGAGACATCTTCCTTTCAACGATCACCATGAGTTTACGCCTAAAGACCTGGAGGATATAGAGCGATACTACAATAGTTTCGAAGGAGGCAATAAGATCATTGTAACTACTGAAAAAGACATGATGCGTCTGATGGACGATAGCATTCGCCATATTGCAGGAAGAATGAATATTTATATTCTCCCAATAGAAGTTACATTCAAAGATAAAGAAGAAGAATTCAACAACGAAATATTAAAATATGTTAGAGCAAATAAAATTCACCACCAAAAGTATTCGTGAGAAAACCAATAATTTCAATCCTACTGTAGGAATTATTTTAGGAACAGGTTTAGGGGGTCTTGTGAAAGAGATCACGGTAGAACACGCCATACCATATAACGAGATCCCTAATTTTCCGGTTAGTACCGTTGAAGGACACAGTGGTAAACTTATTTTCGGAGAATTGGGTGGAAAAAAAGTGATGGCAATGCAGGGAAGATTTCATTTTTATGAGGGATACGATATGCATCAGATCACCTTTCCGGTAAGGGTGATGAAAGCATTGGGAATAAATATTTTAATTGTGAGCAACGCAAGTGGAGGCATGAATCCAAATTTTGAAGTGGGTGAATTGATGATCATCAACGACCACATCAATCTGTTTCCCTCTAATCCACTGATCGGCAAAAACAACGATTCCTTAGGCCCTCGTTTTCTTGACATGAGCGAAGCTTACAAGAAAGAGTATATTCAGCTGGCAAAAGACATTGCAAAGGAAAATAACATAAAGGTGAGTGAAGGTGTTTATGCGGGGCTTACCGGACCTTGTTTTGAAACACCTGCAGAATACCGTTATCTCTGGAGAATGGGTGCAGATGCTGTAGGAATGAGTACAGTTCCAGAAGTGATCGTAGCAAAACATTCAGGAATGGAATGCTTCGGTATCAGCATTGTTACGGATCTGGGAGTGGAAGGCATTGTGCAGAACGTTAGTCACGAAGAAGTACAACACATTGCTCGCTTACAAGAACCAAAAATGAGTTTGATCGTTCGCGAATTGGTGAAGCGACTTTGAGTCTTGTCAATTAATTGCTGAGCTAAATGATCCTTTTGAAATGGATCATTTGAGTTTTTCAGAAAGCAATAAATGAAAATGGTGTGTCCCCGTTTCACGGGTTACGGAGTACCTTCCATTAGAGTAAAAACGGGATTTTACCCCCTTCTGAACATTTTCTACGATCTCTTCATCTTCCATTTCAACTGTATGAAGATCTCCTCCGGCGCCGGTATTCAACTTACTTTCATCACACACATAGATCAAATAGGAGACGTTACATTCATTGACACTGATCGGCTTCACAATATTGACTGACAAGCCCCAGGGATAAAAGTTGAGCATCAGATTAGGAAATGCCCAGAAATAATAGCCGGCTATTTTTTTCCCGTGATCGGGGGATGAAGCAGGAAGGTCAAAGCATATATCTCCGTCAGAGGCAATTCCTATTTGTAAATTGGACCAGCGAAAAAGTTCAGTAGTGTATTCGCCAAAATCAAGTACATCATTCAAACCGGCATGAACGAACGGAATATGAAAACCCTCCAGATAATTTTCACAATACAAAGCCCAGTTTGCATGAATGGTATAATCTTTCGATCGTTTTTCGTCTAATACCAGCTTGTCCATTGGAAACCAATCTAACCTTTTTCTTATTTCTCCGAATACCTCTTCCGCCTTGATATTCGGATGCAAGGAAGTGAAAAGTATTTTTCCCCATTGGTAAAGAGAAAGAGATTTGAGGTGATCGCTTTCTGAAGGAAAATTCTTTATTTCTTTAAATTCAGGCATGGAAAGAAATTTTCCGTTTAGTTCAAATCGGCGTCCATGGTATTTACACACCAACTGTTGTGCTTTGCATTTTTTCGCAGCCATTAAATTACCTCTGTGGGTACAAACATTACTCAGACAATGCAATTTTCCTTCTTTGTCCCGAACCAGCACAAGAGGTTCATTCAAAGAATCTTCTAATAAAGTAAATGGGTAAACATTTTCATTGCCCTCTACGAGATCACTACTGCCAATGAGCTGCCAGGATGGAACAAAGAGTTTTTCTTTACAAAGTTCAAAGGTCTCTGCATCTTCATAGATTCGTTTGTCAATTGTTTTGGCAATCGAAATATCCGGATCAACAAAAAAGGAATTCATGGATTACGAATATAATGAAAAATAGAACAAGCATTCAATCTCAATTGAGAAGGAATATGGGCGTAAATTATTCCTGATAATAGAATACATTCGTGATCAACAACTCGTCCTTTACCTTATTATAAATTTTAACGATAATCATTTCCCTTGGGGCCGTTGAAGCACCATTCACCAGGGTTTTAAATTCATAGGAAGGGATCTTGCTTTTCCCTTCTTTTCTTTCAAAAATATTTTCGTAATTCATTCCCACCACCCGAATCAGCTTTACAATACTATCTTTTTCTGTTTTTACAAGTTGTGCATTTTCCACCTGAATAACAATTTCCGGTTTGGAGGATTCATTCACGATTAATACAAACGAATTTCCTTTTTGATTGTTGATCAAACTCTTTCGTTCGCCGATCTGATAGAAGACAACGCCACCTTTTGGTTTACGAACGGTTATTTGATTTTGCGCATGTGAAAGTATAGCAAGAAAGAGAAACAAAAACGTGTATTTGAATCGCATGCTGTTCATGAATTAAAATGAAAATTAACGGGAGAATAGAAACGATCTATTCTTTCTCAACTTCTTTTTTGACTTCCTGGATCTGCTCGTTTACCTGTGAAGTGATGTTGCTTGCTCCTTGTTGAATCTCTCTTTGTATGCCATCTGTTGCATCTTTAAATTCACGGATACCTTTACCCAGGGTTTTGGCTATGCCGGGAATTCCTTTTCCTCCGAATAAAAGAAGGATCACAAATACGATCAGAATGATCTCACCCCCACCTAAATTCAAAAACAATATGAATAGATTCGAATTCATTTTTTCTTTCCGGCCCGCATGAATTTATACACGACAATTCCGCCGGCAATAAAGATCACACCAATAAAAAGTACGATCATGTAATCTCCTATGTCAGCCGAATTTTTCATTTACACTTCAAAGTTAATCAATCTGTTTCAATTCCAATGTGGATCAGTGCATCTCCTTCATTTACCACGGGTTGGTTATTAACGCCTACAATATATCCATCCACCGGACTAATGATCTTGTTTTCAATATCCCCAAACGGATTGCAGATGAATCCAAGCAGATCTCCTTTCATGACAAAGGCACCATTACTGACATTCATATGAAACAAGCCACTGTCATTGGCTCTCACCCAGGTGTCTTTTCCGATCTTTACCGAAGGGTTATCGGGCAGCTCCGCGTCTATCATGTCGAATGATTTCATCAGACGTAAACAACCATTGATTCCTTCATTGATGGCATGATAATCAAAACGCATGCTTTCTCCTCCTTCATATACTAAAATTGGTTTACCCATTTTTCCAGCCTCATGTCTTAGTGCTCCCTCTCTGTAATTACTGTCAATGATGATGGGAGGAGAAAACGCCTCTGCTAATTTTAAATTATCTCTGAATTCGAATACACACCTTAACTGAGGATAGTTATTGATCTTTGCACCACCTGTATGAAAGTCAACTCCAAAATCAATGACAGGTAAAATATGTTTTGTGATATCGTAAGCAATTCTGCTTCCTAAAGAGCCTTTTTTACTACCGGGAAAACAGCGATTCAGATCTTTACCATCCGGCAGATCCCTGCTGCCATAAAGAAAAGAAACAATATTAATGACCGGTAAAATAATAAGCGTTCCACATTTCAAATTCGAAACTTCTTCGCGAATAAGAATTTTTCGTACAATTTCAATACCGTTTGTTTCTTCACCATGCATCCCCGCACTTAGTAACATCGTTGGACCCTCTTTGTCTGAGCGAATGACATGAACGGGAATTTGAATATTTGTTTTCGTGTGTAACTCGTAGGAGTTGAGCACAACTGTCTTGCGTTCGGCCGGCTTTATGATTTGATTATTGATTGTAATACTCACTCTTATTCTCCTGGTTTGTTGAACTCATTTCTTTCTACGTATTCGATGATCTTTCCTGCGATATCTACTTTGGTTGCTCCTTCAATTCCTTCAAGTCCGGGAGAAGAATTCACTTCCATCACCAAAGGACCTCGGCTTGATTGCAACAGATCCACACCGGCAATTCCTAAACCTAATTTTTTTGCGGCCTTGATAGCAGTCGCTCTTTCTTCATCGCTTAATTTGATCACCTTGGCTGAGCCACCTCTGTGAAGATTACTTCTGAATTCACCGGCTTTCGCCTGTCTTTTCATGGCACCTACTACTTGTCCGTCAACAATAAATACTCTTAAGTCAGCACCCTTGGCTTCTTTGATGAATTCCTGCACGAGCATGTTTGCTTCCAGCTTCAAAAATGCCTCGATAACACTAGCAGCAGATTTTTTATTTTCAGCGAGAATCACACCTATACCTTGTGTTCCTTCTAAAAGTTTCACAACACAGGGAGCGCCTCCTATACTGTTTATTAAATTATCAATGTCTTCCTGTTTTGGCGAAGAAGCAAATGCAGTTTTAGGAATTCCAATACCTGCGCGCGCAAGGATCTGTAGACTTCGCAGTTTATCGCGTGAACGAACGAGGGCCTGAGATTCTACTGCAGTGAAGATCTTCATCATTTCAAATTGACGAACAACAGATGTTCCGTAGAAGGTGGCGCTGGCTCCTATCCTTGGGATCACGGCCTGAACACCCGTTACGGGTTTACCGTTGTAATAAATATGAGGACGACCTTGTTCGATCACCAATACACATTTCATGTGATCGATGAGCAGCATTTCGTGACCTCTTTTTGCTCCGGCTTCAAGGATCCGTTTTGTGGAATATAAATTCCTGTTTCGAGAAAGTACAGCTATTTTCATAATTGAAAACTATTGAGAATATAGAAAATTTGAGATGCTTCTTGTTCTTTTTAGAATGAACAAGATAAAAAGTTTAATTCTATTTAACAATGATAATTCCGTGTTTTTTGACTAAAAAACCTTAAATGGAATGAAGTTCCCCTGCGTCTTTTCCCCCTATATGTAAGTGACTTACGTCAATAATGAATTTACCTTTTAAGGGTCTTCGTCCTAACAGCACGGGGTAACGCATTTTATCGCGATTAGAAAGGGAAAAGGAAGCGCTGATCTGCTTGTGTCCTATTTTCATCAATGATTTGATGACAAATCGTTCTTCCATTTCTCCAAAGGAATTTCGGATCTTCTTTACTGAAAAATTCGTGAAACGAAACTCTTTTTTTTCTTCTGTATCGCTTTGAATGATGTTTGCGATAACAGTCGGAATTCCTTCGATCTCCTTCATGAATACATCTTCAACATGCACACTGGAAGTGTAAGCGCCGGTATCAATTTTAGCTTCCACATGAAAAAGACCCAGCTCCGGAAGATCGACATATTCTCTTCTGCCAATTAACCTTAATGTATGTTCTCCTTCGTTCATGTGTTTGGGTACAGTTTATCGAACCTGCTTACATTTGCTTCTGCATTTAATTCAGCAGTATTCAAAACGAAATGTACAAAATTATCTGCAAGATAAGGTGCCAGCATTACTCCTTTTGTCCCCAGTCCGTTGAAAACAAAGAGATTCTTATATCTTGGATGTACGCCAGATACAGGCCTTCGATCGATCACCGAGGGTCTTATTCCTGCCTCGTGCTTTTTGATGCTGTATTTTTTGTTTGTTATCTGAGCCAAATTAACTTCCAGCTCTTTTTTTCCTTCTGCACTGGGTTCTTCTTTCAGATCGTCCCAGTTAAAAGTGGCTCCTGCTTTAAATTCCTTTTCGCCTATGTCCATTAAAAATCCACCTTTATTGATCAGTGCATTTTTGAAGTTCAGATCTTCACAATGGATCTCCAGAACTTCTCCTTTCACCGGTTTCATTGGAATGTAATTGAAGTAAGGATTATTTCGGATCAAATAACCTTCACAAAAAATGATACCATCTGCTTTCAGTTCTTTGTAATAGATATTTTCTCTCTCAACCTCCAACAACTTATAATCAAATAATTCCACTATAATTTTTTCTTTGAAGTACTCCTGGCTTTTTTCAATGAATGTCTTTATATCCAAGTTTCCAGCTTGTAAAACTTCTCCATATCCCAGGGGCATTGGGCAATTCATGAATTTATTATTGTCTTCTGAAAATATTTCCTGACTTAAAAATTCATGCATTTCGTTTTTCGCTTTTTTAAGCCAGAGGTCTATTTCCTGTTTTTCAGAAAAAGGCCGGATCAATTTCCTTTTCGTGATAAGTTGGGTTCCAAGTTTCCGTTCGCATTCACTGTAAAAATTTTCCAGCGAAGGAATGAGTTTATCAGCCATCCAGCTTTTTGTAAGTCGTTTGAAAACGATGGGATTCCAGATTCCGGCCGCAACAAGTGAGGATGAACTTAATTTAGGATCTCCAACTAAGGTGAATTCAATATTTTTTTTGTGTAACTGATGAGCAACTACAAAAGCAGCTAATCCCTGACCAACAATGATGTATTTTTTCATCTTTTGTTTTCAGCCCTTACATGAGGATTGTAATTCTTTTTAGGCCCACGATAAGAACCCGAAAAGAAAAGAATGAATTTGATCCCCAGCGAACTTTGTTGTGGACTGTATTCTCCGGATAATTCAACTCCGAAACCAATATCATACGTGAATTTTGTAACAGCTTGTGCGGAGAAATAAACGCCCATGCTGCTGTAATAATAGGGAATTATGCCATAGGTAGAATCCTGGAGAGCGAGTACACCGTAAAAAAAGCTGGGGCCTGCAAATACTGCGTAGTTTACAACATTCTTTTCTTTTCTGTATCCATAGCCTAAGTGAGCCTGAACGTTGTTGTTAGACATGAATTCTGTCCCGCTCATGTTCAGCCCCATTTGAAAATGTTGTCGACGGATATGGAACTGAAAATCGATCCCAATGGCTTTAGAAACATCCGAACGATTATCCATGCCTACAAAGCCGGCTCCGAAAGTTGCATAGTTATTGTACCTGCGGTAAAGTTTGCCATCGTAAATGATCTCTTCTTTACGATCGTATTTTTCTTTTTTCGGACGCAGACTGTCATGCTGTGCACGGAACTGCATGCTGGAAAGTAGGATGAATATTAGCGCTGAAACTCTGATAATTCAAAGATAATGAGTTTATGGAACTAGAACGAGTATACCTTTTAATTGGCAGTGTTTAATTGATAAATGGCTTCAAAAAAAAGGATTGTTGTTCTTTTCAAATCCTATGGTGGTGGATGGACCGTGACCGGAATAGATCTTTACATCATCCGGCAAGATGAATAATTTTTCTCTGATGGAGTTGAGCAGATCTTCGTGATTACCTCTTGGCAGATCGGTTCGTCCGATACTACCATAAAAAAGAACATCCCCTACAATAGCAAATTTATTCTGTGCATTGTAAAAGCAGATGCTTCCCGGGGAGTGACCGGGGGTATGAAGACAATCAAAAGTGTATTCTCCTAATTTGATCTTATCTCCTTCATGAATGAATTTCTCCGGCATTGGCGATTCTTCTGCCGGTACACCATACATGTTAGCAGTCTGCATCATTCCTTCTATCAAAAAAAGATCATTTTCGTTCACTTCCGGTAATAAACCATAATTATCAGAAATGAAGCGATTGCCTAATACATGATCCAAATGGGCATGTGTAAGGATCAGTCTGCTAAGACAAAGCTTTTTCTCTTCAATGAAATTCTTGACCAATGAATTTTCTGTATTGTTGGAATTGCCCGGATCAAAAATGATGGCCTCTCCCTTATCGTCATAAACGAGATACGTGTTTTCCTGAAAGGCATTAAAGGTGAAGGTTTTCAAATAAAGCATATACAAAGATACTTACAGGATCCGTTTTTTAAAGTGTAGTTTTTTATCTTTTATTTCAATCAGATTAAGCCCGGTGTTCTTACCAATTTTTATCTTACCAAAGTTGTTTTCTAATTTCAAAGCTTTTGCTCCCTGAGAGGTCATGAATCTTAATACCTCCAATTCACTAAATGTAGAGGAGTTCAAAAGCACATTCGCTTCAGAGATCATTGAAAGGGAGGAGTTGGAAGCAAGGCTGTCAGTACCCAGACAAATATTGTTCTTTACCTCATCAAACAAACCGTAATCGGGCAAGCTATTTTCAATGTAAAGGTTGGCATTCGGACAAAAGCACCAGAAGATATTTTCACGCATGGCGTTCTTTATATCTTGTGCACTGCTATATGTATTGTGCACTAAGATGGTTTGTTGTTTTTTTAAAGTAGAGAAATACCAAAGCAGACTGCTTTTCCCAGGCGCTTTGAACCAGGCGAGATCGGCTTTCAGGAATTCATACAGATCATGAAATCCTGATCTATCTCCCATAAAGAATTTCGTTTCTTCCTTACTTTCCTGGTTATGGATGGATGAAGGCACATCTAGTTGAGTATTGAGATCCGCAATTTCACTGATCAGTTCAAGGGAAGTGCTGTAGGGTGCATGAGGTGCCAAACTTGCGCTTAATCCTGCATTCTTAAATTGCTCTAACAGATGTTTTCCTGTTTTCATCGCCTCAGTTGCACGCGATGGATGAAGTCCTAACAACTCAATGAAAGAATGATAATGTATTGGTGAAGATTCTTTCATTTTTAAACTATCTGGGGTGTTGCAAATATCTCCACAGGCAACGATACCTTTTTCACGCATTTCTTTATCCGCATTATGAAGATGTTCACTTATTTCTTCTGCGCTGAAGGTGGAACGAATGGAAATGATTTGTTTTCCAAATCCCGGCAAACCGGTTTTCTTGGAAATTCTGCCTTTTAAATGACTCAGTTCGGTGTGACAATGTGCATTGATAAAACCCGGAGTGATGGTTCCGTTAAAATATTGTATTCTGTTCTTTTCTATTGAACCATCAGCAAGAATATTCTCAATTACACCTCTATCCGAAACGATCACAGAACCCGAGGGAAGCATTTTTTCCCCATCAAAAATATTATCTGCACCAATAAAATCCACGCATCAAATTTATGGAAAAATAAGGAGGAGAACGCTAAAGAAACACAAATGTGAAAGAATTGTAATGCCCGAATCAAGAGGCTTTTTTCGGGCCTTCTATTGGAAGATTTCTACTATCTTTAAAGTCTGTCTGCAAAAAAAGATATTCGTGCTTTAAGCCTGGATGAACTCACTTCTCTTTTCAAAGAAGTAGGCGAGCCGGCATTTCGTGCAAAACAGATCTATGAATGGCTTTGGAATAAAAGTGAAACTGATTTTTCGCAAATGTCCAATCTCTCCAAAAAGTTAAGAGAGTATCTTGAAACGAATTTTGTGATCAATGCCGTTCAGATCAGCGAGCTTCAGACCAGCAGCGATAAAACGATCAAATGTGCTATGAAGCTTCATGATAATTATGTTGTGGAAAGCGTACTCATACCACATGAAGACCGAATGACTGCCTGCATTTCATCACAGGTTGGCTGCAGTTTGACCTGTAAATTCTGCGCCACCGGAAAGTTGAAACGAATGCGTAATTTGAATGCAGATGAGATCTATGATCAGGTTGCTCTAGTAAAAAAGACAGCTGAAGAAAAGTACCATGCGCCATTAACGAATATCGTTTACATGGGTATGGGTGAACCGTTGCTCAATTACCAGGAAGTGATCAAATCTGTTGAAAAGATAACTTCACCGAAGGGACTGGGCATGTCGCCAAAAAGGATCACTGTTTCTACAGCGGGCGTAGCAAAAATGATCAAAAAAATGGCGGATGACGGAGTTAAATTCAACCTTGCCCTTTCTCTACATGCTGCCAATGATAAAAAACGAAATGAGATCATGCCGATCAACGAAACCAATACATTAGAGAATTTGATCGAGGCCTTGAACTATTTTACGCAGAAGACAGGTACTCGACTTACTTATGAATACATTGTTTTCAAGGATTTCAATGACACGTTGGAGGATGCGGAAGAGCTTGCTGCGTTCTGCAAGAAGGCAAAGGGGAAAGTGAACATAATTGAATATAATCCTATCGACGGGGGCGAGTTTCAGCAGACAACAAGGGCAAGGTTAAATGCCTTTACCGATCATTTGGAATCGAGAGGGATCATTTGCAATGTAAGAAGAAGCAGGGGAAAGGACATTGATGCCGCCTGCGGGCAATTGGCCAACAAGAACAAGCTTGCTTTGAATGAATTGAAATAAAGACTAAATTTAAGTTCGTGTCAAGAAAGGTAGACGAAATAAAAGAACCGGTGGCAGCACACATGGAGGCCTTTGAGGAAAAGTTCAGAGGAGCCATGAAAAGTTCCGTTCCTTTACTTGACAAGATCACGAATTACATTGTAAAAAGGAAAGGGAAACAGATCCGTCCTATGTTTGTGTTCCTTAGTGCCAAGAATGCAGGGGAGATCAACGAAAGTACTTACAGGGCAGCCGCACTTATAGAATTATTGCATACGGCAACATTGGTACACGATGATGTTGTGGATGACAGTAATGAAAGAAGAGGGTTTTTCAGCGTAAATGCTCTCTGGAAAAACAAGATCGCTGTATTGATCGGAGATTTTTTGCTTTCAAAAGGACTGCTTCTTTCCATTGAGAATGATGACTTTCATTTACTTAAGATCATGAGTGTGGCTGTGAAAGAAATGAGCGAGGGGGAATTATTGCAGATCGAAAAGGCAAGAAGACTTGACATATCAGAAGAGATCTACTTTGAGATCATCACCAAGAAGACAGCCGCTTTGGTAGCAGCTTGCTGTGCTGCAGGTGTAGCCTCTGTTAGTAAAGATGAAAAAATGATCGCTCTTGCAAGAGAATTCGGCACTCTAACAGGCATTGCATTTCAGATAAAAGACGATCTTTTTGATTTTGGAAGCGGGGAGGAGATCGGAAAGCCAACCGGAATTGATATCAAGGAAAAGAAAATGACGCTTCCGCTTATCTACGCTCTGAATAAAAGCACATCTTCAGAAAAAAGAAAGATCATTAATATTATAAAAAATCACAATGAAGAAAGTGAAAAGGTGCAGGAGGTGATTAAATTTGTGATAGAAAAAGGAGGAATTGAATATGCAGTGAAAGTGATGCACGATTATAAAGAGCGTGCATTGAGTATACTGAAACAACTTCCTTCAAATGAATCAGGAAAAAGCCTTGAAAATTTATTGACCTATGCGATTGAACGGAAAAAGTAAAAAGTTATGGATAGCAGTCGTAACTGTATTGGTTCTCACTGCTTGCTCTACGGAAGAAAAGAAGGAGCTGACCGAACAACAAAAGAAAGAAGCAGCTGCCATAAGGAAGCAAAGACAGCGCGCCTATTCCGATAGCATGAAACAGTCTAATCCCATGCTCATTATGCCACCTGACAGTGAATATACAGGCGACTATATTGATAAGTACCCTTCCGGAATCATTAAATTCAAAGGGTTTTTCCGATTTGGACAAAGACATGGAGATTGGTTCAGCTTTTATCCAACCGGAATTAAGTGGAGTGAGCTTACCTTTGATAATGGAATAAAGAGTGGAAAGAATATAGCCTATTATCAAAACGGAAAGATCCGCTATGAAGGATATTATAAGAGCGATATTCAGGATAGTTTATGGACCTATTACGATACTACAGGAGCTGTGCTGGAATCATTTATCCTAAGAAAAGGAATCATCGCGAAAAAGCTCGTGGAAGCGACTCAAAAGAAGAATTAGATTCCTGAAACGATCTTATTTCTAAGAGCGCTTGTTTTTTCAGAAATTGGTTTGATCGACTCGAAGTCAAATTCCTGAACATTTTCACCTGCCTTAAACAGATCGCGAAGTGTGATCAGGTCATCCAAAATGTATCTTGAGCCTTCATCTAATTTAGTAGATTCAAGAAGAATGACAAGATTTCTTAATGATTCCTGTTGCCTTAAAATGCTTTTTACTACTTCTTCTGACTTGAGTGTCTCTGAAATTTTGCAGGAAACGTAAAGTCCTTCTATCCATGCACCGGCTAAAATGATAGCTGAGGTAGCAGGACGGTTATTTGTTTTAAGGATCTGATCGGCAGATTTAAAAGCATTGGTAATTATCTCCAGGGTAGAATCTTTATTGGTCTTATTTGACTCCATTCTGTCAAACATGTGCTGATCAAAAGCTCCATTTACGCCAAGATCACCAGCAAGTGCATTTACGCATTTCAAGAAGATAATGCTTTCCTGTGTTTGTTCAAATGCACTTGCAATACTTAGATCAGAGCCATAGATACCAAGATTGGCTGCTTTTGATGACTCAAGTGTGTATTTATCCAATAATTTCGGATCATTTAGAAGATCGGCATTGTATTCAATCGTATGATTTTCAATCAAGGTTAGAATCTCTTTACGATCAGGCATTGAATTGAAAACATTCTGTGCATTCAGCCTGGTCTCTTCCACCGCTAACTTGGTTGAATCAACGGCATCCAATGATTCTTCTACTTTCTCACCACTTCCACATGAGAGAAGCGTAAGCATTAACACCGGATAAATAATTGTTTGTAGATTGATTCTCATAGGCACTAGTACAAATATATATTATTTTTTTATTCCCTTACTATACTTCACCCGGTTTATTTCATTCCCGTTTTTATCGTAAAAAATCCATTCTCCGTCGGGTACACTCTGCACTTTACCTTTACGGCGTTCTTTTATGATCGTGTAATTGCAGACAGATTGAAGTCGCGAATTATTGTAATAACTCACGCTTTTGCCATTTAGTTTTCCTTTTGTGAAATTCTGGGTTCTATTTAGTCCCCCTGTTTCGTAGAAGTAACTCCATTCGCCTTGCTGATGTCCTTTTCTGTATTTTCCTTTTGTATCAATAAATCCTCCTCTTTCAAACCACTCAATGTGTTTTCCGTGTTTGATGCCGTTCACATAAGAAGTAAGTTCTCTTGGCTGTCCGTTCTCGTAATAGTAATTCCAAGTTCCTGTTTTTTTCCCTTTTGAATTGTACTTTCCTTTGTAATTCTGCTTACCGTTGTTGTACCAACCTTCCCAATTACCGGTTAAAAGTCCCGATGTGAAATTTCCTTCATCTTTTTTCACTGCATTTTCCCACCAGCTCATCCAAAGTCCGTTCTCTTTTCCGTTCAGAAAAGCACCTTCCTGTAGCTTATTTCCACTTTCGAACCAGGTCACCCATGTGCCGTTCTTTACCCCATTCATGTATTCTCCTCTTCTCCATTTTTCCCCACCCTTATAAAAATAATTCCATGTTCCGTTTTGTTTATCATTTGAAAAATTCCCCTCACTTTCAATTTTCCCGTTGGAATAATAATAGGTCCATTTGCCATCACGCAGATCATCTTTCAACGTACCGTTCATTTCCAGTTTGCCTTCCTGCGAATAGAATTTCCATTCACCGTTCTTTTTTCCACCGGAAAAGTTTCCTTCACTTTTGATATGGTGATTGGCATAATACGAAGAATAATATCCATTCAGGATGCCGTTTTGATACATGGCCTGATAGTCAAGTTCTCCATTGGGATGAAAAAAGCGCCATTCTCCTTCCTGCAATCCGTCCTTGTACTTCCCCATTGCTCTTATGATCCCATTGTCATAATTGGCTGTTACACTTCCGTTGCCATTGCTTACCAGTTGTTTTCCTGTGTTGTCCCACAGATCATTCAGATATAAAACAGAATCTTTGTATTCTTTTACAAATTTCTTTTTCCCGTTTTCATAGAATTCTTCCCATTTACCACAGGGTTTTCCTCCACAAAAATTTTGTTCGGATTGTCTTTTCCCGCTCTTAAACCACGATTCTACTTTTCCGTTTCTTTTGTCTTTCTCAAAGTTTCCTTTGCTTTCTATTTGTCCATTCTCGAAAAAATAGATCCATTCGCCTTCTTTTTTTCCGTTAACGAATGGTTCTTTGCTTTTTACCTTACCACTCTCATAAAAAGAAGTCCAGATACTGTCAGCCAGATCTTTTTCATAATGCGTTAATTGTGCAATTTTACCGGATTTGAAAAAATAAGTATTCGTCCCCCATTTTTTTCCTCTGTTATAGTATTCCAGCGCCTTTTTACTTCCGTCTTCATAAAAGAAGGTCCATACGCCATCTTCTTTGCCTTCGTAATAGGCTCCTTTGCGACTCATATTCCCGGAGGGATAGAATTCCATGTGATTGCCATGAGGCATTCCCTTGTAATAATCTGTCTCCGATTTTAGCTGCGTTTCTTTGGAGTCGTAGTATTCCTTTTTGATCTGTGAGAATACGGATAAATTAAGAATGAAAAAGGCGAATAGCAGAAAGGAACGCATAGGCATAGGGTAAAGTTAGCCTCTATAATGCTTAGGAGGCCTTCCGGTTACGACTTTTGTGAACAATTTTCTGTTGGAAATGAGGAGGCCTGTTCAGGGCACAAAAACAAGGGAAGAAGCACGGTTTTTGCCATGACTTACCGTGATGTTCAAGTTGTTTTGTCTGTAAGCTTCCGTATTGAAGTTGATAATGCTTTTATCCAAAGGAATGGTACTGATCAACTCATTTTTCTCGTTTCTGATCTCGGCTTGCGGAATTTCTTTACCTATATTTCCCAAAGTAGTGAATTGCAATATGCCGGAGTCGCTGAAAACGGAGACGGAAAATCCTTCTTTCTTGCCTTCAGACTTTGGACCAAATGTTAGTTTTTTACGGCTTACTTTGAATTTTTTACTTAATGCATTGTATTCTGTGGCAACTTTGGTTGTATGAATGCCGTTTCCTGATCTTGGACTTCTTCCTTTTTCTTCAGGAGCTGCACCTCCCCATACCCTTACGTAGTCTATATCAAAAACTGCTGTTGTGTCTTTTTTGTTTGGTCCGGGATGGAAGGGACCATTATCGCTGGGAACAGCAATATTGAGCACAACATGCTTTGGTTCTTTGAAACTCACGGTTGACATGCCAATGTATTGGCCGTTCACATAAAACTTTATAAAGTTCGGGGTCCACTCACATGCGAGAATATTGTAATCAGACGTTAGATCTATATTGGTCTTTACCCAACCTCCATAACTTTTTTTGGCAAGGAAAGTGGAAACATAATCACATTTTTTAGAGCAATGCGTGTCGATGTGGATCTGCTTTGGTCTCTCTGATTTTCCCTCGAGAATATCTATCTCTTCATTTGGATTTCCGCCATAGAGCCAAAATGCCGGCCAATAACCTTTTTCTTTTGGCATTTTAAGTCTGCATTCAAAATAACCATACAGATATTTATTCTTTGATTGCAACATCCCGGCCTGATACGCAAAAAGATGTTTGTTCAGCCAGAAAAAGTCTTTGTTTTTTTTAATCGAGTCATTGTCATTCATGTAATCTACTGTACGGGCAAATATAGGTTTCTTTTCGGCAGATAGATGAAGAATTCCGTTTTCTATTTTGTGGTTTGTACCATCGGTATAGTACTGTTGTTCCAAATTCCCATAAATACTTCTTGCCCATCCATATTGATAGGACCAAGCTCCATCATCAACTTTTTCTCCATTGAATTCATCACCGTTCTTGTAATGCCATATTACTGTTGTATCTTTTTTGAATTGCCACATCACCTGCGAGTGACAGAAAAGATTAGAAAGGAATATGACAAGAACGATCTTTTTCATCAATCATTTAATTTTAATACGGCCATGAACGCACTTTGCGGGATCTCTACACTTCCAACTTGTTTCATACGTTTCTTACCTTCCTTTTGTTTTTCAAGGAGCTTTCTTTTTCTGGAAATGTCTCCGCCATAACATTTTGCTGTTACATCTTTTCTTATGGCACGGATGGTTTCACGTGCAATGATCTTTGATCCAATAGCAGCCTGAATTGGGATCTCGAATTGCTGTCTTGGTATCAGTTCTTTTAATTTCTCACACATCTTTTTTCCAAGATTGTGTGCATTGCTTCTGTGCACAAGAGCGGAAAGCGCGTCAACGGGTTCTGAATTAAGCAGAATATCCATCTTTACCAGATCACTCTGACGCATTTCCAGTGGCGCATAGTCAAATGAAGCATACCCTTTTGATATCGATTTTAAACGATCGTAAAAATCAAATACGATTTCAGCGAGTGGCATATGAAAGATTAATTCCACTCTGTCCGCGGTTAAATAGTTTTGATTCACGATCTGTCCGCGTTTTTCTATACACAAGCTCATTACAGGACCAATGTATTCAGATTTTGTAATGATGTTCGCTTTGATATAAGGCTCTTCTATGTAATCGATTCTGCCGGGATCAGGAAGATCAGTAGGGTTGTTCACGATCACCAGATCTCCACTTGTAGTGTATGCTTTGTAAGAAACGTTCGGAACTGTTGTGATAACTGTCATGTTGAATTCGCGCTCGAGTCTTTCCTGAACGATCTCCATGTGTAGCATGCCTAAAAACCCGCATCTGAATCCAAATCCGAGAGCAGCAGAACTTTCAGGTTCCCATGTAAGTGATGCATCATTGAGCTGAAGTTTCTCCATGCTGTAACGGAGCTCTTCGAAGTCTTCGGTGTCTACAGGATAAATTCCGGCAAATACCATTGGCTTCACATCTTCAAATCCATCGATCCCTTTTTCGCATGGTCTGTCTACATGCGTGATGGTATCTCCAACTTTAACTTCTCGCGCATCTTTGATCCCTGAAATGATATAACCAACATCTCCCGTATAAACAGCTTCACGCGGCTCTTGTTTTAATTTCAAAACACCTACTTCATCTGCAAAATAGGAAGCACCTGTATTGACAAACTTTACTTTATCTCCTTTTTTAACTGAACCATTCAAGATCTTGTAATAAGCAATGATTCCCCTGAAACTATTGAAAACACTGTCAAAAATAAGGGCCTGTAGGGGAGCATTCGGATCACCAACTGGACATTTTACTCTTTCTACGATGGCAGCCAGAATATTTTCCACTCCCATTCCTGTCTTTCCACTGGCAGGTATAATATCATCTCTGTCACATCCAATGAGATCAACGATCTGATCTTTTACAAGCTCAGGTTCTGCACTTGGAAGATCCATTTTATTCAATACTGGAATGATTGTAAGATCATTTTCCAGTGCAAGGTATAGATTCGAAATTGTTTGTGCTTGTATTCCCTGAGCCGCATCAACGATCAGCAAGGCTCCTTCACAGGCTGCAATAGAACGGGAAACTTCATAACTGAAATCCACATGTCCGGGCGTATCGATCAGGTTAAATACAAATTTTTCACCTTTGTAAACGTACTCCATTTGAATCGCGTGACTTTTAATGGTAATACCCCTTTCCTTTTCTAGATCCATATCATCCAGTACCTGTGCCTGCATTTCTCTGCTGCTGATCGTTTTGGTAAATTCAAGTAGTCGGTCGGCCAAAGTACTTTTACCGTGATCAATATGAGCAATGATGCAGAAGTTACGGATGTTTTTCATTGAAGTTTTCTGTGTTTTAAAGGGATACAAATATACTAAATGAAACTGATAGCGTTGGCTATAAAAAGGGCATAAAAAAAGCGGGACTTTCGGGCCCCGCTTTCCTTAAAAGTTGATCTTTATTGTATTATGATCCTTGATGTTTTGATCGTTTTGTTATCCTCACGAAGTTGAAGGAAATAAACTCCTTTTGCAAGTCCTTTCAGATTTAAAACTGCATTGGTGTCTTTCACTTCTTCAGTGTATATAGATTGACCTGTTACATTTAAGACTTGAACAGAGCTTTTCTCACCTAATGAAGTGAACTTAACACTAACCAATCCATTACTAGGATTTGGGAAAATGATCATTTCCTGCTTTGATCCATTGTACTCCTCTAATCCAATACAAGAGATCACAGATTGCGTAATAGTTACACTTTGCTGACAAATTCCATTGATCGCACCAATCAAGGTGTAAGTAGTTTCAGTTGTTGGCGCTACTGTTGCCGTTAATCCGGTTCCACCTGTACTCCAGGTATAGGAACCTGCACCGAAGGCACTTAATGTAGCTGTACTTCCAATACAAAGTAAACTGTGACTTGATTGGGCAGATAAAGTTGGATTAGGACTCACACTGATGCTGTGGACAGCAGAAACGGTACACGATCCATAATAACCGGTAAGTGTATAGGATGTCGCAATTGAAGGATTTACAATCACCTGACTGAATGTTGAACCGGTGCTCCAGGAATACGTTATTGCACCTGATGCTGTCAGGAGTGGTGACCCTCCCAGGCAGATCATGGTTGGACCACTCACTGCAACAGTTGGGCTATTAGAAACAGAAACTGTAGTAACTACTGTGTTCGCGGCAGGACAACCGGCACCGGAAGTTCCATTGATCGTATATTGCGTCGTTGTAGTAGGACTAACCACGGTTGATCCTCCGGAGATCGTATAAGTCGCAGCACCCGTTGGATTTAGAGTAAAAGAACCACCTACAGGACAGATAGCTCCATTAGCACAATTGATGGTTGGAGTCAGGTTTACATAAACAGGAACGGTTTTGATCTGTTCGCAAACACCAACTGTTCCTACGATAGCACTTCCTGTACATGTGTAAGCGGTAAAGATATTCGGACTAACCGTAATCGCTGCATTATTTGATCCATTGCTCCAACTATAAGAAGTTGCGCCAGAAGCAGTGATTGCAAGGGTGTTGCCACTGCAAATAGTGGAGGTTTGTGGAGTGACAGTAAGATTAACGCCTGTATTGAAAACACTTTCAATTGCAAACCAGCCTAAGGTTGGAGTTTGTACACCAATAAAACCACCATTCAACAATGAAGTTGCGTAAATATTTGTCGGCATATTGTTTGTCGGGCTTGGCATAGATGCAAGAGGATAATAACCTGTTACCGAGTTTTGTGGTTGCGCCATACCAACATAATAAATTGAATTTGCATTTAGTGTTGGCTGGACCGGAAAATCAAATTGCTGATACGTGGAGAACATAGAAGGCGCAATGACTATTGTATTGGTGGTATAAAGTAAATTTCCGATATTATCTAGAATCGCCCCATAAACAGCGTTTCCGGCATTTTGAGCGTAATTTGCAATTCCGAGTTTCAATGCGCTAAGTGTTGAAGTATTCGGAACAGTGAGTCGGGTTAGTAATAAGCCAGAGCTGGTAAAGAAGCCAACACCCTGATTGAAATTGCTTATAGGAACAGGAGGCGCTGCATTTAAATAATTACAAGTAACCGAATGCTGAATACTTGCGGTATTATTGGCATTATTCTCATCCGATGGTAAGCTAACATTTACAGTATGCATACCTTGCGCAGTTGGTGTGAATCCGGGGAAGGCAGCAACAATTGTGCCCCCTGCCGGAATAGATGCAATTGTGGTTGTAGCAACAAAACTAGTTGGACCTGTAACAGAAAGAGTAGGCACTACATTTGTCATGGCCACGCCTGCATTGTTTCTTACAACAACACTGAAGGAATAGGGTGTTCCATTAACCAGAGGATGACGGCCATTGCCGTAAACACCGTAAGCTTGTGCCTCATTGGTGTATGAATTCACATAACCAACACGAAATACAGGCCGTACATTTCCTTGAACAAGATTGTTAGAAGCAGGAACGATGGTGCTGCTGTTGGAAGCGCCACCGATCGGCAAAGTATTATCTGCCTGATAAATGGCGGGATTAGTAGAGAAAGGACCTGTGGTTACCCAATCCATGGCAATGTATAATCCACCACCGGTATAGGTGAAGTTGGACGGAAGCGGAAGGGTCAGTGTAGTTGTTCCAACAGGAATTGTCATTGTGTTATTGAACACCGAGGTCATTGGGGCAATAGCCGTAGTAAAATCGATCCCTTTGTTATAAGTAACGTCAGATGTATTCTGTAGATAGATCTGCATCGTTCCGGTTACTGCGGGATTGATACCAAAATTCAAGAAGAAACCTACGGCATTAATGGCGGTGTTCGTTCCAATAGTAGTTAGCTCAGAAGCACGCATGATGTAAACGCCCCGGAAGGTTACATGGTTGGTTGTTCCGTTAGCAGCACGTGAATTTGTTGTGGTTGTTTGAATGGCAGGTACTTTTATGTATGCAGTTTGTGCTAAAAGTACAGATTCAAAAAAAACGGCAATCAGTAATGTTAACTTGTAAATTTTTCTCATCGAACTGGGTTTAAAATTCCCACTAAACTATAAAATTTTTCGATATAAAACACAGGTATTTTAGACCCTTTGCGCTAAATGCTTTTAATTAACGGAACTGTACTTTTATCATCCGAATTTGAACTAAATTCGTGTGTCCGGAATTGAAAAAAAACATTGCTTATATTCTTATTTCATTGGGAATTTTAACATCTTCCCACTGCCTTTTTTCCCAGCAGTTCAGATCAGTGATGCAGGAACAGAGCGAGTATTATTCAAAAATCGGACTTTATCGTGAAAGCAGTTTCGATAGCCTTAACAACATCAACAAGTCAAAACCCCTCAAAAACAAAATTTCTCCTCCGTGCACCTTAACAAAAAAAGTTTTTGGATGGCATCCGTATTGGAATGGAAGTGTGTATACAAATTATCAATGGAATCTGATCAGTGATCTGTGTTATTTTGACTATACGGTTTCTTCTTCGACTGGGAATAATACGAATGGATCATTCGCCTGGAATACAGCAAGTGTAGTTACTGTGGCCAAGAACAATGGAGTAAAGATCCATATCTGCGCAACACTGTTCAACGGCCACTCTTCTTTTCTTGGAAGCATTGTCGCTCAGAACACATTTATTTCAAATATCATCACCTTGCTTAATAACAGACAAGGCAATGGAGTGAATATTGACTTTGAGGGCATGAGCGCTTCAGATAAAATTCAATTTGTGAATTTTATTACCAGCCTAAATACGGCGCTGAATTCCGCCAACCCGAACTATCAACTTTCTGTTTGCCTTTATGCAGTTGACTGGAGCAATGTTTTTGATATTCCGGCATTGAATAATCAGGTTGATTTTTTCACATTGATGGGATACGATTATTACTATGGTGGCAGTGCACAGGCTGGTCCTACCGCTCCCTTGTATAATTTTCAAACACCTTATAATTACACTTTGCCAAAAAGTATCACTTATTATCTGAGACAAGGAATTCCCAATAGCAAATTAATTCTTGGCTTGCCTTATTATGGGAGAGAATGGGAAGTAACGAATGTAAATCTTCCGGCAAGTACAACAGGCAACTTCAATGCCAGTCGAACTCTTTCCTATGTCAATAATAACCCTTCCACCTATAGCATCAGCAATAAATACTGGGACAATGTCTCCTATACGCCATACTACAATTACCTGAACGGGGGAAATAACAGACAGTGTTTTATTGATGATCCTTATAGTTTAGGAAGAAAATATGACCTGGTCAATCAAAGAGCTTTAGGCGGAATAGGGATTTGGGCTTTAGGCTACGATGATGGAATGATGGCCTATTGGAATTTATTGCGTGATAAATTCAGCACCTGCGCACCGATCATTTGCAATGACAGTTTGTTTGATATGGGCGGGCCTGCAAGAAATTATTATGACAATGAAAAGTATGATTATACGTTGACTGCCCCAACAGGATCTCTTGTTCAACTACAATTTAAAAGCTTTGGTACTGAATTGAATTATGATTCGTTGTGGATCTACAATGGAAGCAACACGCTTGCCCCAATGATGGGATCTTTTACCGGCACAAATTCTCCGGGAACACTTACATCAAGTGGTCAAAACTTAACACTCCGTTTCAAGAGCGATGGGGCAACTGTTTCCTTCGGATTTAAAGCGATACGATCCTGTGTTGCACAATCGCTACCTGTCTCTATAGTTGAAAGATGGCTTGAAAAGGGCATTTCCCTCTATCCGAATCCGACCAATGGCAATTTATTCATTCGGGTTCTTGGGAATTTTGATCTGAAAATAATGGACCTGAATGGAAAACTGATCTTTCAAAAGACTGGTTGCAATGAGCAGACCGTTATAGACTTGACGAAAACGGGATTTACTTCGGGAATTTATCTGGTAAAGATTCAAGATCACGATAGAAACACGATCACTAAAAAAATTGTTCTAACAGATCAATAGTTCTTTTTCTCCAGATCAATTTTCTCATCCCCCTCTTTATAGATCAGAAAAGTGAAAATGAACTGAAACATTTCTTCCGTTGTCTTCATGCTTTCAACTCCGTTACCATTCGTGATCGTTTGAGGCGGATAGTAAGGATTGTTTCTGTTCTGTTTCGTATTGTCGAATGTGCCATAAACATGGATTTGACTTCCTTTTTCAAGTATAAGGGGATGCTTGTACGTGTAATAATATTGCCATCTAAAATCCCATTTGTTGATCCTGATCAAAGGAACAGTATCTCCACCCGGCTTGACTGCATAAGCAAGAAATTTTGTTCCGATGAGATGCATGTGAGGGTTCACCGAAAGAAGAGAAATTGTTTTTGAAAGAGTGGTGCTTGTGTGAAATGTCTTGATCTCGTTGGGCGGAATAATGAACTCAGGCTCTATTTTGGAAATGCCGAAGGTGCCTAATTGATTTTCAATAACCGGTCGCGAGATCTTTTCTTTCCTGTAAAAAACGTTGAGGTAACTCTGATCAACTGTGTCAATATTACTTGGACCGTAATGTATATTATTCAATAAAAAAGCACCATTCTTTTTTAAATGATAACCTCCGATCTCAGAAGGGTAGGAGGGGGGGAGATAGCCGGGAAGATAGTAAACAGTGTTGGGAGTCAGAGTTGGAAAGGAAGGATCTTTTCCGTCTGTGTAAGGAATATTCATTTTACGATATACTTCCATCATATTCGTTCTTGTATCCTCACTTTTCCATTCTCCTACTGTATAATTGAATTTTCTTTTTTCGTCGTAGCTGATCAAATGTCCGTTCACATGATGTACCAGTTTTCTTCTGTCGGGCACAAATTCAATGAAATCAACCAGTGTGTCGTGTTCTATTGCATAAGGATATTTGAGGATCATAAAGGCATCTGTGCCATTTCCTTTTATCATTACTTTGCCCACAGCAGGAACGACAAGATCCGGTTTTCCAAAATAAGATCCGGTATAAAATTCAGGGATTTTAGGCTCGGTAAGACTATCTCCTCGGGTCATTCCGGAGTCGACCCACTTCTTTATCAGTTGTTTCTCCTCTTCGCTCAAAACTTTTTCTCCAATGAAATGGGAGTAAGCAGGATCTGCCGGCCAGGGTGGCATATATCCTGTTGAAGTTACAAATTTGATAAGACGGCCACTCTTCAATGCATCTTTGTAAGTAAGCAGTTCGAATGGCCCGCTTTCACCGGGACGATGACAGTTAGTACAGTTCTTGTAAATGATCGATGCAATATGCGAGGACCAAGTTACTTTTTCAGAAGAATCATTCTTATTCTCTTTCTTTTCCGAGCAAGAGACAAGAATTGAAAATAAAAGTATGAATGTTTTTATTTGACGATCAAACACGAAGCGAAGATACTTCAAAAAGAGTTTGACTATTCCTAAAAATTATAATAAGGACTGATCATGAGGTATACAATCACACCACTGACAGTAACGTAAAGCCAAATGGGATATGAGAAACGGGTTAGCTTTTTATGCTTTTCTCTTTGATCACTGAGGCCATAATAAAAGGAAAGAAGGATCATGGGTAATACAAGGACGGCAAGAAGGATATGCGTAAGTAAAATGATAAGGTAAACAGGCTTTATACCTGATACAAGCAGCTTCTCTGCCTCACTCATGATACCATCATGATCAGTGTCTCCGTATTTTGTATCGGGAATGAAATAGTGTGCTGTTACGTAACTGATTAAAAAAAGAGAACTAAGAAAAAAAGCTGTGATATTAATTTTTTTATGCAGTGTTATATTTTTTCTCTTGATGGCGAGAAGTGAAAGGATGAGCAATACACTGCAGCTGCCATTCAGGATCGCATTAAGAGAAGGAAGTTTATAAATGAACTGTGGAAATTCTTGCGGGTGTGGTATCCATTTTTGATTGAGTGCAACAACAGCGCCACAAATAAGTAAAGTTGTTCCGTAGATGGTCCTTTTAACCACTTTTTCATTTGAAACACTGATGAAAGACATAAGAATTCAAAGATAGTAAGCAGAATGGATTTCTAAAATGAAGGTTTGAAAAAACCCCGGAAGAGTCCCGGGGTTCTTTTTTTATTGACGCTTATTTCCTTTGAAATTAGCTTTTCTTTTTTCCAGAAAAGCATCTACACCTTCTCTGAAGTCAGCTGTACCGAATGATTTTCCGAATTCTTCTATTTCTACTTCAAATCCATTCAATGAGCTGTTGTATCCGGCATTGATCACTTTTATTGCTGTACGAACGGCAGTAGGACTTTTGCTGGCGATCTTGTTGGTGATCTCGAAGCATTTGTTGATGAGTTCTTCTTGAGTTGTGACATAATTTGCAAGTCCCCACTTATAAGCATCCTGAGCATTGATCATGTCAGCTGTAACGATCATCTCAAATGCCTTACCCTTGCCAACCAATTGACCAAGTCTTTGTGTTCCTCCGTAACCGGGAATAACACCTAAACTCACTTCCGGCAATCCCATTTTTGCATTATCACTTACAACACGCATATGACAAGCCATTGCCAATTCAAGTCCACCGCCCAATGCAAAACCATTAACGGCTGCGATGATCGGTTTTGAATAATTCTCAATGAAATTGAATATTTTGAAATGACCAATTGAACTTAATTGTTTTCCTTGTTCAACTGAAAAATTTGCAAATTCAGCAATATCGGCACCAGCTACAAATGCTTTCTGCCCTGCACCGGTGATGATCACAGCTTTTATATCATCCACATTCTCTGCTTCAACAAGTGTTTCATGAAGTTCTTCGATCGTCTGTTTATTCAAAGCATTGAGTTTGTCCGGACGGTTGATCGTAATGATCAATACGCCTGCTTTTACTTCGCTTAAAATATATTCACTGGTAGCCACCATTTTGTTTTTTTAGTTAGAGCAAATATAAATCAATTGCCTTTAAAACAGGCAAAAGTTATAAACTGATGTGGATAATTATATCTGCTTATAATTGATCGGTTTATAGCAGAATAGACTTAAAATTTGCTCAATAAAACTTCTTATTGAGATGCTTTGCAAGGTAAAAGGCCATTGAAAAACAAGATTGAAGTAAATAACCTCCGGTTGGCGCATCATAATCCAACATCTCTCCTATGGCAAAATGATTCGGTAATTTTTTAAGCATAAAATCAGAATCAATCTCTGTCAGATCAATTCCGCCAACCGTTGATATTGCGTTTTCAATGGGCCCACAAGAAGAGATCTTCAATCGCAATTGCTTGATCTGATTCGCCAGCTTATCGGCATTTTGAAAATCTTCTTTTGAAAGGTATGCCTTGAGTAGTTGAAGTTGATACGAGGGTAAGTTCAATTGCCGTTTTAATTCGTCAGAGAAATTACTTTTTCCTTTAATGGAAAGGATCTTTTCAATTATTTTTTCCTTATTTAATTGTGGCTTCAGATCGAGGTAGATCTCAGCAGATCCGTTATGTTGAATTTGTTCTCTGATCTGTGGACTCAATGGATAAACTCCACTGCCTTCTATTCCTGTTTTAGTAATGACTGCTTCTCCTAAACACGATACGTCAGAACAACTGAATGAAACATTCTTGAGAATTTTACCTTCTATTTTTTCAATGAGTAATTGTGGCCATTTTATTTCAAAGGAACAGTTACTCGCCTGAAAAGGATTTATTGTAATATTTTTGAGTTTCAAGAACGAACTCCAGCTCCCGGTACTGCCAGTTACGGGCCAGCTTGCACCCCCCATACAAAAGATAACTAGATCAGAGGCAATTGCTTTTTCCTTTCCGTCTACCAGAAACAACAATTGGTTGTTGCTGTCGAATCCGTTGAAAAGATGATGAAAATGAAAAGTGAATCCATTTTTCTTTATTTTATCCAGGAAAGCATTCAAAACCGTTACAGGCTTTAAAGAAGCAATCGGAAATATTCTTCCACTACTTCCGGTATAAGTTTCAATCGAAATTCCTTCCAGCCAATTCACAAGATCTTGATTCGAAAAAGTGGAAAAGGCTTCTTTGATGAATGAGTTGGGTGTGTATTTGTTAATGAAAGTGGAAGCATCTTCGGAATGTGTAATGTTCAAACCTCCTTGTCCTGCCACAAGAAATTTTCTTCCTGCAGCTGCATTACTTTCATAGATGTTGACAATAAATTTTGCAGGATCCAGACAGCATGCCAGCATCAAAGCACAGGCACCGCCTCCAACTATAGAAATTGTTCTTTTCAATCAATTATTTGCTCTGGCAATGAATTCATCTATTGTTTTAAACATACCACTGAAGAATTGATACCTTTGTTTTTCAGAAATCCCGCTGATTAGGTTACTTTTCTTTTCAAGGTTCTTCATCCAGTGTTCCGTTTCTTCACAGAATTCCGGATTGTTAGTAGTGATCGAATTCATTGTGTTGAAAGTGATATAGGAATATTTTGTCTCTCCCATTTGCACATAAATGCAATTTGTACCGAGAACAACTTCACTGCAATACAATTGAAACGTTTCTGTTTTATCACTGATATTCTTTCTTCCGGTTTCAGCGAACCCCTGTACCATCTCCAGCATCTTTTTGTTTTCATCCAATAGTTCAAGTGCCTGGGCTTTTGTAATAATGCCACTATCCTGATAGAACTGGATCTGTCTCAGATTAGTAAGAATGGTTTCGTTGGTCCATATCTCCACACTGGGAACTTTCAGGTATTCCAGAAAACTCTGATGGGCATTCTCAACAATTTGTTTCGGGATGATACCCCACTCGAATTTTTTATTCTGGTATTCTGGTACGTTCAATACACTTCGTTGCCAGTAGAAAAGTTTGAACTCGGCATTCTTTTTAGTGAAGAAGGAATAAAAAAGAGGCGTTTCTTCTGCCACATAATGTAATTTTTTATTATCGAATTGAGTGATGAGTTTCAGGTGTGTGGAGATCCGGTTAAAGTAATTCTCCAGATTCTGAGCACTGTCAATGAGTTTGGTATAGGAAAAAGTTACAGTATCGCTTCGGTTGCTGAATACTTCATCAACACTAATGGCATACTTCTTAGTTAGTTTGTAAACCTCTTCAATTGTCAACTCCGTTTCCCCTCTTATTCGTCTGTAGGCACTGTCAATACTCACACCAAGTACATCAGCTAGCTCTTCGGCAAGACCCACACTGGTGGGAAGGGCTTCTTTGAACTTCGAAATAAAATTGTTCTGTATCTGAAGTTCTTTTGTTTTGGAATTCTTTTTTACAGCCATTTTTCTATTTATTTTATTTTTTTCTGAGGAAACTCTTCATGAATTCACTGGCGAAAACAAAGTCTTTCAGTTCTGCATTATCACTGTCGAGCACGAGCTTGCTTGTTCCTTTCCACCAATTCTTTCCTTTATACACAAACATAATATTGTCGCCAATTTCCATCACGCTGTTCATGTCATGGGTAATGATGATCGTTGTGATATTGTACTCTACAGTGATATCTCGGATGAGTTCATCAATAACGATCGAGGTTTTCGGGTCAAGACCTGAATTGGGTTCGTCGCAAAATAAGTAACCCGGATTGTTGGCAATTGCTCTGGCAAGGGCCGCTCTTTTTTTCATTCCACCACTAAGTTCAGCCGGGTAGAGTTGGTTTTTACCTTCGAGTTTTACGCGTTGCAGACAAAAATTGACTCGGTCCAGTTTCTCTTCTTTGCTCATGTTGGTGAACATATCGAGCGGGAATCGTACATTTTCTTCGAGTGTCTGAGAGTCAAACAAAGCTCCACCCTGAAAAAGCATACCTATTTTTTTTCTTACCTCTTGTTTTTCTTTTACTCCTAGCACCGGAAAATTAGCACCATTATAAAGTATTTCGCCACTATCAACCTGATGCAATCCCACCATCAGTTTTAAAATCGTAGTCTTGCCACAACCACTTTCTCCAATGATCAGATTTGTTTTTCCCGGTAAAAAATCAAATGAGATATCCTGCACCACATGTCGGTCGCCAAAGGTCTTATTGATATTTTTGATCTGTATCAACGGTTAAAGAACAGATTGGTCAAGATTAATCCGAAAAGTAAAATCAAAATACTGCTATACACAACGGCGCTGGTACTGCTCTTGCCCACTTCAAGTGCGCCCCCGGAAGTGTTGTACCCGTAGTAAGAAGAAACAGAAGTGATGATAAAAGCAAACACGATCACTTTGGTAAAAGCATAATAGAGTTTCCAGGGTTCAAAGAAAGCCTGAATTCCGTAAACATATTCATAGGCAGTGCATGCACCGGAAGTAACGCCCATAAAATAACCCCCCCAAATACCAAGGAACATACTTAATGCAATCAGAAAAGGAAAAATGAGTACAGCGGAGGCAATTTTAGGAAAAATAAGGTAGCTGGCGGAATTGATCCCCATGATCTCCAGTGCATCGATCTGTTCGGTGATCCTCATGGCGCCGATCTCAGAGGCAATATTGGATCCTACTTTTCCTGCAAGGATCAGACAGATGACGGTAGGGCTGAACTCAAGAAGCATACTTTCTCGCGTGGTGAATCCCACGGCATATAATGGAACGAGGGGACTGGTAAAACCAAATGCGGCCTGTATGGTAATGATCCCGCCCATAAATACAGAAATAATAGCAATGATGGGAAGAGAAGATATACCGATGCTGTTGATCTCGTGAATGATCTGTCGCCAGTAGACGTTGATCTTTTCGGGTTTACTGAAAACCCTGAACATAAGCAGGGAATAACGACCTATATGGTTAAGGGGCTTCATTGAAAGAATAAAAATAGTAATAAAATCTCAGTATATTTACAGCGTTATGAAGTTAAGAAGAGTTCTGCATATCACTGTTGCCACAATGCTGTTAAGCGCCCTGTTCTCTTCGTGCTTTTTATTCAAATCAAAGAACAAATGCGATTCCTGCCCTGGATTGGTGAAGGTGAAAAAAACGAAAAAAGCCTCAAAAGGATCGATCTAAGCAGAACTATTAATATGCGGCTTCCACGTAAAGCCCGATGCCTATAGGAGTGACTTTTTCCCATTTATCCTGACTTGCCTGTTTAAAATAAGTTGCGCTACCGATGATTTTTGTGGCGAACATGAGCTTGCTTGCATCACCAAGATCCTTCACCCATTCTAATGAAATAAAAACATCTTCATCTAAAAACAAATTATAAGGTGTAAGGTCAAACGTTTGAAGTCCTGTTTTTTCCACAGCCGTAATCAATAGATTTTGCTTTAAAATATTCTGATCTGGATATCCTTTTTTATCTACGCTATAAATATTGCAACGGAAGATCACATTATCAATTGTATTGTTATTGATCTGAAACATCAATTTTTTGAGATGCGTTTGTTTGTGTTTGATATGGAGACGAATGGCCATTTCTGCTCCGAGCGTATTATTTTTAAATCCTGCGGAGATATTTTTAGAATCTGTTTTATTTCCAAGGATCTTGGTTTTGATTTTTTTGGATGAAACAGCCACTTCTCCTAAATTGATGGATTCCTGTGTTAAATGAATGGAACTCAAACGACGAAGGTCTGAGGCGCTCATTCGTTTTGATCTGTATCCGATAAGAGAGACCATCACTTTTGAGTTAGATAAACTATCTGGAATAGTGAAGGAATACTCACCCTTTTCATTCGTTACAGTACCAAAGCCTTTGCCTATGATGCCAATGTTTGCGAATTCGATGGGTTGATGAGTGGCACTATCCGTGAGAATTCCTTTACAAATAAGTTGTGCGCTAAGTGTTGTGGAGGCCAACAAAAAAACGAGTAAAATTCGATACATGTAGTTTATTTTGATAATAAGACGCTAAGCCCGTAACAAAAGTTACAGGCCCGGGTCATTTTTTTCGAAGAACATAATTCTTGTAGAAGTATGATTCCGTTTTTCCTATATCTGAGACATTAATGTCCTCGGAATATTCCTCGTACCCTTCCGCTACCACTCTAATTGAATATTTTCCTGTTGGCAGATTCATGACGAATCTTCCTGTCTTTGTGTGAGGCGTATAAAGATATTCGTATTTGGTTTTTTTATTGGTTGCGAAGATCTGAATTGCCAGATTTTTAGGTTGTTTCCCGGAAACGGAATCTCCAATGAATACTTTGCCAACATAGAGTCTTGCTAATTGATCATGATCATTGAACTTGATACGATAGATATCCAGATCTCCTATTCCTCCTGTACGAAAAGCACTGATATAGGCAACCCTGTCATCGGGTGTTACACAAATGTTTCTGTCGTCATCTGTTGAATTAACAGGGAATCCGAGATTTTCCGGTTTAGAAAAAGTATTCGCTTCTCTGTTCCAGGTTGTTCGGTAAAGATCATATCCACCCATACTGTTATGTCCTTCGCTTGAGAAATACAAAGTCACTCCATCATTCAATAAGTAAGGAAAATCTTCATTGTATTTGGAATTGATGTTATCAGGTAATTTCTGTGCAAGCGCCCATTTACCATTGGGAAGTTTTCGACAAACATACAGATCGCTGGTGCTTTCCACTTTATCTCTTCTGGCAAAGAACATGATGTTTCCATCTTCACTTAAACAACCACTTGTTTCGATTTTTTCATTAATGATCGGGTCACATATTTTAGGTTTCGTAAAATCAGTATTTACGTCTTTCCTGTTACTTACGTACAGATCTCCGAACTTATCAATATGATCCTCGTAAACATAAAGCTCTGACCCATCCGATTTAAGACCTACGGCCTGTTCATCCATGCCACCATTGATGTTTCTTCCAATGTTTTCGGCTTTCCCCCATTTTCCGCCGTCTACTTTTGCCATGTAAATATCACTGGGATGATAACCGTCCACTTCAACCTTTTTACCTCCAATGCCCTCTTTTCTTCTGGATGTGAACACTAGAAAATTCTCATCAGCGGTCACGAAAGGGTAATAATCGGGCTCATCGCTGTTGATGTCCTTTCCAAGATTCTGAAACGCAACATTCACCGGGTTGTTAATGTATTTTTCGGCGTTATGGCATTGTTCAATGTAATGATCTGCTTCTTCTGCTTTTTTAGGTTTTAATGTTTTGTATTTTTCGTAGGCGTGAATTGCATCTTCGATCCGGTTGTTGAGGTGATAAGCTCTGCCAAGATACATCCAGCCTTCTTCTTCACATTTCGGATCTTTCACGTATTCTTCAAGATACTTGATGGGTTCCTCTCTGCTGATCTTTGTCTTTATGTAGCAAATGCCCAGCTTGAGTCGAATTTTGTTGTTCTTTGGGTCTTTCTTCAGTTCACCTTTATAGATGGGGATGGCCATTAAAAAATTATCGTGCTTGAAATGCTCATCCGCATCTTCAACGGTTGGCGGACCAAATCCTTTCTTTTGCGCAGACAATATGTTTGTGCAAAAGAATAATAGAAACAGATATAAGAATTTTGACTTCAAAATGACCCACCTAATATATACAAATAATTACTATTTTCTATTTTTTTTGTGAAAGATTAAATAGTTCGTCCTTTTCTTTTTTAGAAAGACTGTCATATCCACTTTTAGATATTTTATCCAGCAATTCGTTCATTCTTTTTTCTCCGGTCTTTTTACTCTCATTATGAAGGCTTTCGGGAGATGAAGCTCTGCTCACTACCTTTAAATGATTTCTTTTTTTTGTTAAAAATTTAAATTCAAAAAAATCAATTCCACGCTTTAGTCCTAATCCATACGCTAATCCAAAAATTGCACCACCGATGTGTGAAATTTTACCTCCTGTATTAAGCGAAAAATCGATGAAGGTGCTTAATATAAATGTAAGTAAAGCAAAATATTTATAAGACATTTGGATCAAACCCCAAAGGCTGACTTGGTAGTTTGGCGCGTAAATGGCCATAACCATCACCACACCGGTAACTGCTGCTGAGGCTCCTATGAGTACAGATCCCGCGAATGATGCCGGAAACAATAAACCACAGAAGATAAGCAAGGCACCCCCACATAAGCCACTCATCACATAAACATAAAGTAGTTTACCTTCACCAAGTATAAGATAGAATAGTTGCGCGGAAAAATAGAATAAGATCATATTCCAGAATATATGTCCTAATGATTCATGCGAGAACATATATGTAACGAGGGTCCAGATCTTGAAAATGAAACGAGAACCTCCAATGGGTAAACCCAAATAATTCACCAGGTCAATTCGCAGCAAATGAAGTGACAAATTAATCGTCAGGAAGAAAGCTACATTGATGATGATCAGTTGCGCAAGTCGACCTTGTTGACGAAAAGTAGCTATTATGTTTTGAAATGGATTCATTGATGATAATGATTTTTCCTTCTCCAGAATAAAACAAGAAAGACACCAACAAACAATCCACCTACGTGTGCGAAGTGAGCCACATTGTCACCTGTTTGATTATTCAATCCTAAAATCAACTCCAGTCCTCCGTAAATGATCACCAGCCATTTGGCCTTGATCGGAATAAGAAAATAAATGTATAAGAGCTGATTCGGAAAAAGTAGTCCGTATGCGCCCAACATTCCGAATAGTGACCCGGAAGCGCCAACAATAACATTACTGTTCAGAATTTCATATTTTTGATCGATTAGCATCGCTTTGAATGCAGGATCATCAATTACGGCTGAGATCTCAGCGTTTCTTGCCTCCAGAAAATCCATGATCTGGAAATGCATGATCCCATATTGTGTTACTGCAGCCCCAAGCCCGGTGACTATGTAAAAGATCAAAAATCGTTTGGGCCCCCACAACTGTTCCAGCACTTGCCCAAACATATACACGCCGAACATATTGAAGAAAATATGCATTAAACTTCCGTGCATGAAGATGTAAGTGACAAATTGATGTGGCTTGAAAACTGGTGCCAGGTGATGATGCAAGCCCAGGTAATCGAACAGGTTAATGGAATCGGAACTCTGTGTGAGGTAGGTTGCCCCGAACAGTATCACTGAGATGAGAATGATGTTTTTAGTAACAACGGGCATTTGAAAGAACCCGCCGGGTCTGTATTGATTGAAACTCATTTTTTAAAGAATTTTTCTATGTCCTCAAAAACCATTTCCATAAGAACTGATTTTCCGGAAGGTGAATAAAGTGGATTTTCACATTGTAGAAGATTTGTGATCAGCAGATTCATTTCTTCTTCCACAAGCGTTTTTCCATAACGAATGCAGGTGTTCTTTGCCAGCGCCCTGCATAAATTATCATGCATCTCGACTTTGGCATCCAACGTATTCAGCTTGTAGGTTTCAAGAATCCCTTCAAGAATACTTTGAATATTGAAATCTTTCATTTCAGGTGGCGCACCATTGATAACAATGCTGTTTCTTCCGAATTCTTCTATGTCAAATCCCAGCACGCGAAACTCTGAAAGGAGGTCTCTTATCAATAAAAAGTCATTGGTGCTCAATTCGATCTGTTCCGGAAAAAGCAATTGCTGAGTACTTAATTTAGCATCACTTTTTGCTTTGAGATAATACTCATAAATGATCCGTTCGTGTGCTCTTTGTTGATCTATGACAAGGATATTCTTGTTGTATGTAGTCACGAGGTATTTTCCTGCGAGTTGAAAGACTGAAAATTCCTCTGCTTCTTTCTGCAAGTCCACTAACGCATTCTGATTCTTTTCCCCCTCTTTTTCGCTTACAGAAACGTCTTCTTTGAAACCTTCAAATAGTTTTTCCCAGTTCTTTTTATTGTTTGTTGCACTCTCGTTATTGGCAGAATTGGATTTAAAGGGAGAATAATCCGGGTTGTAACTCACTTTAGGAGGAGAAATGATCCTTCCTGAATTCGAGGCAAGAGGCATTTCCAGACTTGACTCCGTATTGAAATCGATGGATGGTCCGGCATTGGCCTTCCCAAGTGCTCTTTTTATTACGCTTTGAAGAAGCATGTACACCGTTCTTTCGTCAGTGAATTTAATTTCTGTTTTAGTAGGGTGAATATTCACGTCAATATATTTCGGATCCAATTCCAGAAAAATGAAAAATTTTGGGTGCGACTGGAATCCGATCAATTCCTTATAGGCTTCATAGACCGCATGATTCAAAAAGGGACTTTTTATAAAACGATCATTCACAAAAAGGAATTGTTCTTTTCTGGTTTTTACAGCGGCGGAGGGAATACAAGTATAACCACCAATTTTTACGAAGGATGTTGTTTCGGCAACCGGAACAAGTTCTTTCTGCATATAATTACCGTACAATTGTTTAATTCGTTGTATTAGGTTTCCGGGACTGAGATTCAATATTTCGTTTCCATTGCTGATCAGAATAAAATGAATGGAAGTGTGTGGAAGAGCTACTCTTTCGAATTCTTCAATGATGTGCTTTTGTTCAATGGTATCATTCTTTAGGAAATTTCGTCGCGCCGGTATGTTGTAAAAAAGATTTTTTACCGAAAAGCTGCTTCCTGCAGAACATTGACATTCCTCCTGAGAAATTAGATCACCACCTTCAATAATTATTTGACAACCGACACTTTCTTCTTCCTTTCTGGTCTTTAACTCCACTTGTGCCACCGCAGCAATACTGGCCAATGCTTCACCCCTGAATCCTTTCGTGGCAAGAAGAAAGAGATCATCAGCGTTCTTGATCTTTGAAGTAGCATGTCTTTCAAAACACATCCTTGCATCAAAAGAACTCATACCTTTACCATTATCTATGACCTGTATAAGGGTTTTACCGGCGTCTTTAATGATAAGTTTTATTGAACTGGCTCCGGCATCAACAGCATTTTCCAGCAATTCCTTCACTACACTTGCAGGCCTCTGCACTACTTCCCCCGCCGCAATCTGATTTGCCACGTGATCTGGCAACAGTGCAATAATATTTTCTGACATATGTACCCCCAAATTTAATAAATCTGACGGCATTTATTTAGAAGCTATCGTGAGTAGAAAACTTTAAACTAAAACAATTTAGTATACCTATAATGTTAATTAATTTGGGGATTAATTTAGACCTATTTTTAATTAAGTACATGTAAATCAACATAATATGTGTTAAAGGAAAGGGATCGCTTATTTTGTCGGATATTGTTTAAAAATTTTTGATAAGTTAGCGTTTCAATTAAAAAAATTATGCGCAATAAACTTTTACTTTTTTGCTGCTTTTTGGGTTTTTCCATTACGCTCCCATCTTTTTCACAAGTAACTCCAGGGAATTTCTCAACTCGGTTTGTTTCTCCAGATTCACTTCGGAATTTTGACGAGAATTCTTTTCGTATCAATGCATTACGAGAGGGATATATTGGCAGGGAATTCGATATAGCACTTTATCAGGCAAAACGTCAGCACATCATTGATGTTTACTATCCGAATGCTTATGACATCCAGAATTACAAATTACCTCCTAACGTTGGAATGTTTGCTCCTCCGTGTGTGAATGAGGGATTTGAAATGGGGAATTTTACAGGATGGATCACCACAATGGGAACTAATACCAATTCCTGTGCTTATCCTACGGCTACAGTTCCATTAGGAATGGGACCAACACTAACGGTCCTCACTACACCGTTAATCGATCCCGTAACAGGTGTTCTTGTTCCTAACTCACCTTTGGGTGGCTCCATGGTTGCTAAAATGAATAACACTTCTGTTGGTGGAAAGGTCATTAAAATGACGCAGAATTTTTTAGTAACGAATAGCAATTATCTATATGATTTCGCTTATTATGCAGTTCAGAATGGACCTCATACTTGCTGTCAACAACCTTATATGTTCGTGCGTTTGCGTGACTGTGTGAATAATTTATTGAGTTGCCCAAATTTTACTTTCAACGCTCCTGCAACTAACAGTAATTTATGTCCGGGTACCGGACCAACCAATTGGATCAATACAGGTGTTTGTCCTGGTGGTCAGTGTATATGGAGAACCAATGGCTGGCAGAAATACTCGATGGACCTCACCCAATACATCGGAACGTGTGTAACCGTAGAGGTGATGGTTGCCGATTGCAGTCCTACCGGACATTATCTCTACACTTATTTCGATTCAAATTGCAATACAATGAATTTGATCGTAAACGGAACGAATACTGTTTCCATGCCTTCTCAAACGGTAACTCCACAGGTATTGTGCGGAACCACAGCTACTCTTACTGCTCCAGGTGGATTGAATCCATACTTATGGAATGGCCCTCCTCTCAGTGGTGTTACAAATAATACGAACCAAACTATTTCAACTTCTGTAGCGGGGAACTACACATTACAGATGACTCCAACCGGTGTTTGTAATCCTATCTTCAGGATCGTCAATCTTCAATTCGTACCTCCGGCAACCGTTACCATGAATCCGATCGGTGGTGTCTGTCCGGGAATAAATGCTACGCTTACTGCGAGTGGTGCAACAAATTATACATGGATGCCAGGAGGGTCGAACTCTGCGAGCATTGTTGTTTCTCCTACAGTCACAACCATTTATACACTAACTGCAAATACGGGAACCTGCACGGGCAGTCAAACAATTCAAGTGAATGTTAATCCCAGTCCTACCGTTAATATTGCCGCCAGTAGTTTGAGTGTCTGCGCCGGAATGCCATCTACACTTACAGCATCCGGAGCGAATACATATTCTTGGAGTACGGGTGGTATAGGTTCTTCTATTGTCGTTACGCCAACAACAACTTCTGTTTACACCGTTGTCGGAACCTCAACAACCGGATGTCAGGGCACATCCACGGTTATGATCTTCGTCGTTCCAACACCAACGAGTTTTGTAACAGTTGCTTCACCAACACTTATTTGTATTGGCGGAAATTCTAATTTATTTGCATCCGCATTAGGAGCGTCATCCTATACCTGGTTTCCGGGTGCTTTGGTAGGAAACTTTGTTAACGTCACGCCTACAATAACAACTCAATATACAGTGATCGCAGCGAATGGAAGCTGTACGAATTCGGCCGTACTTACAGTATCTGTTGATCCGGGCCCTACAATGACAGTTGTTGCAAATCCTACAGCGATTTGTCCGGGTGGTTCAGCAACTTTAACTGCCAGTGGGGCTGCGTCTTATACTTGGATGCCAATGGTAACGGTCTCCAGTAGTGTGATCGTTTCACCCACCATTAGTACTACTTATACGGTATTGGGCACTTCTGGATTTGGATGTCCTGGAACAAAAACAATTACACAAGTAGTGAGCCCGGTACCAAATTTAACCATGACTCCGGCCTCACCAACTATTTGTATAGGAACAAGTGCTACACTTACAGCCTCCGGTGCAGGTTCATATACATGGCTTCCTGGAGGATTGACAACTACGAGTATATCAGTTAGCCCAACAGTTAATACAACTTATACCATCATAGGAAGTAATGGAACTTGTACCAGTTCTATTACAAGAACAGTTACAGTAGTTCCAATCCCAACAGTTGGAGCTTCTGCCTCATCATCTTCAATTTGTGCAGGACAAACGGCAACCCTCACGGGGTCGGGAGCTTTGTCTTATACATGGAATCCCGGTGCATTATCAGGTGCAACAGTAGCTGTTAGCCCACTTGTGACTACCAATTATACGGTAATAGGTGCCAGTGGAGGATGTACTAGCACAGCGCTTGTATCACTAACGGTTAACACTGGTCCGACCATAACTGCAAACTCATCTCCTACGGCAATTTGTGCCGGAAGCAGCGCAACCCTTTCAGCCAACGGCGCATTGAGTTATACGTGGAACCCAGGTGCATTATCTGGTTCTTCCATTACGGTTTCGCCTGGTTCTACAACCAACTATTCGGTTACAGGGAACAATATTTTTGGTTGCACCACTACACAAACCCTTAATTTGATCGTTAACCCAAATCCAACGGTAACGGCGAACGCAAACCCTACTGCAATTTGTAACGGAGGCAGCGCTACTTTAACAGCTAACGGTGCAACTAGTTATACCTGGAATCCGGGAGCATTAACCGGAAGCAATGTTGTTGTTTCTCCATCTGTGACGACAACCTACACGATCAGTGGTTTATCACTGGGTTGTTCCGGACAAAACACACTTTCACTTATTGTAATACCAACGCCAACCGTTAGTGCTTCAGTTTCTCCAACCTCAATTTGTAATGGCGCTTCAGCTACACTAACGGCTAATGGCGCAATTAATTACACTTGGAATCCGGGAGCATTAACAGGAAGTAACGTAGTGGTTACACCAACCTCAAATACAACTTACACAGTAGTAGGATCGAATGGTGCTTGTTCTGCTAACGCAACAGTAGCTTTGGTTGTAAATCCAACTCCTACAATAACCGCTAATGCTTCACCAACTGCGATCTGTGTTTCAGGGAATGTTACTTTAACTGCAAATGGCGCTTCTACTTACACCTGGAATCCCGGTGCTTTAACAGGAAGTAACGTTGTAGTTTCTCCATTGGTGACAACCTCTTATTCCGTAACAGGAACCAGTGGTTTTGGATGTACAGGAACAGCGGTGGTTGTGGTTACAGTGAATGCAGTTCCTTCTTTAACAGTAACGGCAAGTCCAACAGCAATATGCAATGGTGCCACTTCAACACTGAATGCTTCCGGCGCAGTTTCTTACACTTGGAATCCGGGTGGATTGACAGGATCTTCTGTTGCTGTTTCTCCAACAGTAACCACGATTTATACAGTCAACGCCTCTAATGGTGGCTGTTCTACTACGGGAACAATTTCTTTGATCGTAAATCCTTTACCAACGATAACTGCAGTTGCTAATCCAACCGGAATTTGTTCAGGAAGTTCATCCACACTAACGGCAAACGGAGGACTTAGCTATACCTGGAATCCGGGTGGCTTGAATGGTACAACAATCTCTGTTACACCTAGTGTAACAACCAATTATTCTGTTACAGGGATTAATGCTTTTGGATGTACACGTACAGCAACAGTTACATTATCTGTTACACCTACTCCTACAATAAATGCCACTGCAAACCCTACTGCTATTTGTGTTGGCTCAAATGCGACATTGACAGCAAACGGTGCCACCACATATACTTGGAATCCGGGAATACTAACGGGCAGTTCAGTGGTTGTTTCACCGACAGTCACAACATTATATACAGTCACAGGTTCAAATGGTGTATGTAATGGAACACGAACATTAAATCTGATCGTTAATCCAGTACCTTCATTAACAGTTGTTGGATCTCCAAATCCCTCTTGTGCAGGATCAGTTGTATCTATGACTGTAAGTGGAGCAAATGTATACAATTGGTTAAATCCTCCGGGAATAAGTGCAACTGTGGTTGCTGTAGCTCCAAATGTGAGCACAACATATTCAGTAACCGGAACTAGTCTTGCGGGTTGTACAAGTACCGCGATCTTAAATGTCACTGTATTCCCTAATCCAACTGTTACTATTGTTTCAACAAACACAAACATTTGTTCGGGTAGCTCTGCTACTCTAACAGCATTTGGCGCGAACAATTATACGTGGAACCCCGGTGGCACAAATGGTTCAACGCTTGTGGTTACGCCTAGTGTAACTACCACTTATACTGTAGTTGGCACGAATATTTTCGGTTGTGCCAATACAAGAACATTTACACAGGTAGTTACTCCAACACCAACCGTGAATGCTTCTGCCTCTCCTACCACGATCTGTTCAGGAAATTCTTCAACTCTTATTGCAAACGGTGCACTGAGCTATACCTGGAATCCGGGTGGATTGTCTGGTGCAACGGTGGTGGTAACGCCAACTTCAACAACGATCTATACGGTAATTGGTGCGAATGGGAATTGTACTGCAACTCGAACTTTAAATCTTATCGTCAATCCAACTCCAACATTGACGGCTTTAGCATCTCCTACAGTAATTTGTGCAGGATCTACAACTACACTTAGTGTGATCGGCGCTTCAAATTATACATGGAATCCGGGAGCTTTAACTGGAAATACGCTTGCAGTGAGCCCAACGATCACAACGCAATACACAGTGAATGGTCAAACTCTAGCTGGTTGCAGTGCGAGTGCAATTGTGAATGTTTCCGTGAATGCTGTTCCTGTATTGAGCATTACTGCCTCTGCAACCAACATTTGCATTGGAAGTAGTGGAACGCTATCCGCAAGCGGAGCATCATCTTACACCTGGAATCCAGGTGCGATCATCGGATCCAGCATTGTTATTACTCCAACAAGTAATGTGGTGTATACAGTAACCGGACAAGTTCCGGGTGGTTGTACTTCAAGTGCTCAGATAACGATCAATGCAAATCCTGGACCAACAGTTACGGCTTCAGCCTCTCCAACTGTTATTTGTGCAGGACAATCTGCAACTTTAACGGGTAACGGTGCAACATCTTACACTTGGTTCCCGGGTGGTTTAACCGGAACAACAATTGTTGTTACTCCATCTGTGAATACGAATTATACAGTGAATGGTAGCAATGGCTCTTGTATATCATCTGGTTTAGTGTCAATGAGTGTTATACCTGGTCCAACTATCAATGCGAATGCAAATCCAACATTGATCTGTAACGGTGGCACTACTACCTTGACAGCAACAGGTGGAATTGTTTATGCATGGCTTCCTCCTGCTTTGGCCGGAAGCATGATCGTTCAAAGTCCTACTGTAACCACCACCTATACAGTGATCGGTAGCAATGGTTCTTGTACGAATACGGCTATGGTGACCGTTTCGGTCAACTCCGGACCGTCAGTAAGCATCACTGCAACTCCGACAAGTATTTGTATTGGAAATACAACAACACTTACAGCATCTGGAGCTTCGAATTATACATGGCAGCCTGGAGGATCGAATGCAACTACGATCGCAGTAAGTCCAACCACAACCACTAGTTATACCTTATTTGGCAATTCAGGAAGCTGTACCGGATCCGTTGCGATCACAATAACAGTTAACGCAAATCCAACGATCACAGCAGGTGCAAATCCTACTGTTGTGTGTGCTGGTTCACTGATCACTTTAACTGTTTCAGGAGCTAATTCGTATTCCTGGAATCCGATCGGCGTGACAGGTGCAACCGTAACGGATAGCCCTACGATCACCACGATCTATACGGTTACCGGAACAAGTCTTGCCGGATGCTCGAATACTGCAAATGTAACGGTATCGGTTAACGCACTTCCAACAATTACAGCTACGCCTTCTCCAACAAGCATCTGTCAGGGAAGTTCTGCAACAATAACTGCAATCGGCGCAACAAATTATACTTGGAATCCCGGCGCTCTCAATGGTTCTTCGATCGTTGTGAGTCCGACAATAACTACTACTTATACAATTAACGGACAAGATCTGCTTGGCTGCGTTGGAAACAAAACAGTTCAACTTGTCGTATTCCCTACCACTCCAACTATCTCTCCGGTTAGTAATCCAACAGCAATTTGTGCAGGAAGTTCTGCAACTTTAACCGTTACCGGCGCCACTTCTTATACCTGGAATCCGGGAGCACTCACAGGCTCTAATATTGTTGTGAGTCCTTCTATCACTACAACCTACACAGTGGATGGCTCGAATGGAATTTGTGGAGGAGCCTCTTCTACGATCACGTTGGTTGTAAATGATCTTCCGGCGAATGTTACAGCTTCCGTAAGTTCGATCATTACATGTGCTACACCTTCCGTAAACTTATTCGGAACAACTACCTCTACAAACGTTTCTTACTTGTGGAATGGTCCGGGAGCATATACCTCTGCAGTACAAAATCCAACCGGAATAGCTGTACCGGGAATTTACACCTTAACAGTATTTAATAATCCGGGAGGCTGTTCAACTTCTGCAACGGTTGCAGTTTTAACTGATTCTAATATACCAACTGCAACGATCACAATAAACGGGACAATTACATGTGCCAATCCAACTGCAACCCTAATTGCATCAGCTACTCCAACAAATGTGAACTACAATTGGAGTGGTCCATCTAGCTTTACGAGCGCACTTCAGTCGCCTACAATTACTTTAGGAGGAACATACACACTCACCGTTATAGATCCAAATAACAATTGCCAGGCGAGCACAGTATTTATAGTTACCACCAACACAACGGTTCCGATTTCTGCAACGATCGTGCCAGCTACTTGTTCAGGAACAATGGCAAATAACGACGCAATGATCATAGTAAGCGGATTCATTCCAACAGATCATTATGATTTTGTGGCCGGGGCAACGTATACAGGAATTGCAACATACACATCGGCACCTGCGATTCCTCTAACAGGAATTCTTACCAACACTTTGAATAATCCGTTGGCACCAATGCCATACACGGTTCGATTCTTCGGCGCGAATGGTTGTACAAAAGACACCACACTGATCTTGCTTCCTACAAGTTGCATTACAAACACCGTGTTTGGCTTGGCAAAAGCCGTGAGCAGTCCTTCTTTACAGACCAATGGAAGTTATAATGTTACTTACACGGTTGTGGTGAAGAACACAGGTTTGGCAGATTTAAATGACATCTCACTGATCGAGAATCTTTCTTTAACCTTCCCTCTTCCTACCACATTCAGTATCACTGCTCCTCCGCTTATTACAAGTTTGAACAGCAGTCTAACTTTAGATCCATCATTTAACGGCACACTTCAAACCGTTATGACTCAGTCGGCATCAAGTAAGCTAAAAGCAGGCAAGTCGGATACGATCGTATTCTCACTGAATATCATTCCAAACGGAATCTTTGGTCCTTTCAACAACTCTGTTATTGGATATGCTTCTCCTACAACAGGTGTTGTATTCGGAGATTCATCGAATACAGGATATGACCCGGATCCGGATCTGAACGGAAATCCTACTGATAACGATCTGCCAACTGTTCTGAATTTACCTCCTAATTTGTTCTTTGGATTAACAAAAGTTGGAACGCTTGGAGAAAAACAGGACAATGGCAGTTACGACATTTCTTATGCTGTAACAGTTCATAACTTAGGAAACGATACATTGTATTCCGTTACCGTTAAAGATAGCTTGTTCAACAACACGATCAGGCAACCTGCAACCTATGTGATGAAGAACGGCCCTTTTGTTAGTGGCTCGGGAAGTCTTGCCGTGAACAGTTCTTACAATGGAAACAGTGACGTGAATCTCATCATTCCATCACAAAGTAAAATGCCTCCGGGCACGACAGGCACGATCAGCTTCACCATCAATGTGAATCCTGATACTGTAACAGTTATTAAGAACAGTGCAACAGGACAAGCAATGAACAGTGCAAGTACAATAGTGACTGATATTTCCAACGATGGCACAAACCCTGATAGTAACAATAACGGTGTTTGGAATGAAGACGCCGATAATGTGCCTACAGTATTGCTCATTCCAAATAATGGAACTTTATTCATACCAAATGGATTCACTCCGAATGATGATAATAAGAACGATGTCTGGTTCATAAAAGGATTACCAAAGGACACCAAGGTCACGATCTACAATCGTTGGGGAAATAAAGTTTATTCAAAGGACAACTATGATAATACATGGAACGGATATCCGAATGTGTCCGGTACTTTGGGAAGTCAAAAGTTGTCACAAGGAACTTATTATTATATAGTAGAGTTCAAGGATAGTGCTTTAAAGCCACAGAACGGATTTGTTGTCATACAGTATTAATAAGTAAAAGAATTTGATTATGAAAAACTCAAGTAAAATAAGATCAGTTGCGATCGTCATTTTGTTATCTCTTATAGGAATGAACAAGGTGAATGCACAATTCGATTACATGTTCACGCAATACATGTTCAACGAAACATTTATCAATCCCGCTTATGCAGGAAGCAAGGATGCGATGAGCGCAACGCTATTGCATCGCCAGCAATGGATGAATTTTTCGGGTAGGCCGGTTACAACCTCTTTCTCGCTTCATGGCCCGTTGATGAACAATAAAATGGGACTAGGCTTAAGTGTATTGAATGAAAGAATAGGAGTACTCAATCATAATTTAGCTTATGTGAATTACGCTTATCGTTTGAAAACAGGGGATAAAAGCACACTTGCTTTTGGTTTGATGGGTGGGCTACACAATCAGGTGAATAAATTTGAAGACATCAAAGCAAACGATGATGGCTCAAAAGATCCTCAGTTTGTTGGAACTCCAAGTACAATGGCTCCGAATTTCGGAACCGGTATCTACTTCAACACAAAAACATTTTACGCAGGCTTTTCCATTCCAAGAATGGTGGATGATCGTGTAAAATTATCTACCAACGGTGCTGTAAGCGTTAGTTCAAAGATAGAACCACAACATTTCCATTATTATCTAACCGTTGGAAATCTATTTAACCTTAATAAGGATCTAAAGCTAAAGACACAGGGAATGGTGAAGGCAGTACAGAATTCCCCGCTTCAATTTGACTTGAATGCAAACTTCTTAATCAAGGAACTGATTTGGGCCGGAGCCTCCTATAGAAACGGATCTGCTGTGTCTGCAATTGTTGGCGTGCAAGCAAGTCCACAGTTTCTCGTAAGCTACGCATTCGATTACACACTCAACGATATTCAGAAATACTCACAAGGTTCACATGAGATCGCTCTCAGTTACCTGTTCAGTTACAAAAGCAAGAAGGTGATCACCCCACGTTATTTCTAAGAATAAGAAAAACACACTATGACACACACATCAAAAATAGCACTTCTTTTCCTCGTACTCCCTGTTCTGCTCGTTGGGCAAACGGGAACGCTTAAGAAGGCAAATAAGTATTACAGTACACAGGCTTACGCACAAGCAATTCCACTTTACGAAAAGGTGTATAAGAAAGACAGCAGTAACAAGACCATCTTGGCTAATCTCGGGGATTGTTACAGACTAACCAATAATCCTTCAGGGCAATTGAAATGTTATGGTGGACTTGTGAAAAATGGGAATGCAGAATCTATACACAAATTGTATTATGGTCAAGCCTTGATGGAAAGCGGTAAAGGCGATGAAGCAAAATCCTATTTCGAACAATTCACGACGGATGCAAGAGGAAAAGAATTGGCATCTTCATTTGAGAAAATGAAAATGTATACGAAGAATATGGATGCTTACTCCGTAAACGAAGTCGCTTACAATTCACCTCAGGCTGATTTTTGCGCTGTGCTATTCAATGCAACGGTTGTGTTTGCATCATCAAGGGATAAGACCAAATGGATCAATAACAGACATGGCTGGACAAATAGCAATTATTTAAATCTTTACACAACAGAAAAAAGCAGTGGGATCGACCTTAAACCTTCTGAGTTCATGGGAAATCTGAATTCAAAATATAATGACGGACCTATTTGTTTCACCAGTGATTTCAATACCATGTATTTTACAAGAAACAATTATAGCAAAAAAGCCGTGAGCGCAGAAGGCACGTATAAATTAAAGATCTTTGAAGCAAGCATGAACGTGAATGGTTTGGAGAGAGTGACAGAGCTATCTTTCAATAACAACAATTACAATTGCGCACATCCAAGTATTTCTGCGGACGGAAATGATCTTTATTTTGCATCAGACATGGAAGGCGGAAAAGGAGGGATGGATATTTATAAAAGTCATAAAGGAACGGATGGTACTTGGGGAACCCCGGAAAATCTAGGCGACAAAGTGAATACAGCAGGCAATGAAGTTTTTCCTTTTATTGCAGCGAATAATTTATTGTATTTCTCGTCAAACGGTCATGATGGAATGGGAGGTTTGGATATCTATGAGACCAAAATTAAAGATGGTAAGGCAGGGCGTATTTATAACATGGGTCAGCCCGTGAACAGCAAGGATGATGATTTTGGTATTTTTCTGGGTCCGGATAACAAGACCGGCTATATCAGCAGTAACCGGAAGAATGGTGGAATGGATGATGATATCTATGATTTCCAGATTTTGCGCGAAGTGAAGCGTGGAAAAGAAGTGAAGCTTATCACAAAAGATAAAACAAGTGGAGAATTACTTGCAAACACCTTGATCAAAATAAACGCTGACACAGTGCGTACTGATGACAAAGGAGAAGTGAACACAACTGTGGAAGAAGATGTGCAGTATAAATTGGCTGTAGAAAAGTCAGATTACTATAATCTGGAAGACAGCATGAGTACACAAACCTCGGCCGAAGAAAGCTTTACAAAAGATCTGTTATTGGAAAAAGATCCGAAACTCGCATTGGTTGGATTGGTGACCGATCTAAAGAACGGACAGCCACTGGAAGGAGTAAAAATGACTATAAAGGAATTACCTTCTAATGCGGAATTTGACACTTACACTACAGCAGCAGCAGGAGACTATCGCAAAGCTTTAAAAGGAAAAAAGATTGGCGACAAGATCAGTTACTCCATTAAATTGGAAAAAGAAAAATACCTGACAAAAGAATTGACTTTTATCTATGATGTTAAAACGCCGGGAGACATTAAGCTCAATGAAACGATGGATCTTAAAATGGGACAAGTGGCAGTAGGAATGGATCTTGCTAAGATGATTGACATAAAACCAATCTATTTTGACCTCGGTAAATCCAATATTCGTAAAGATGCAGCGATCGAGCTGGATAAAGTGGTTTCTGTCATGAAAGAGTATAAGAACATGTTTGTTGAACTTGGAGCTCATACCGATTGCAGAGGCGCAAAAGCAGCCAATGCGGCTTTATCCGGTAAACGCGCAAAAGCGAGCGAGACTTACATTGAGAAGGCTGGTATTGATAAAGCAAGAATATCCAGCAAAGGTTATGGGGAATCTAAACTATTGAACGGATGTGCTTGCGAAGGAAAAGTTAAGCCAACCTGTACAGAAGATGAGCACGCTAAGAATAGAAGAACTGAATTCATTATTACCAAGTTAAAATAATTCTTTCGTACTTTATCTGATCGTTCTTCTTATTCTTTTTCATTGAATCCATTACGCTATATCTTTTCTCCATTGTGGAAAACGTGGTTCTTCATTTGTTTTGCAGTTCCCTTTCTGCTCATGTTCCCTTTATTCTATTATTGTTATAAGGCAAAAAATATTGACCTCGCGTATAAACTTAAGAGAGTTTGGGCAAAGATCATACTTTTCTCTTCTTTTCTGTATCCTAAGATCAGGTATGTAAAACATAAGCACAAACTTCCTCGCCCTTGCATTATTATTTCGAATCATACTTCTTATATCGACATTGTTCTTACTCCACTTTACATTGATCATACCACTGTTTATTTGGCCAAAGCCGAATTAATGAAGATCCCATTGTTCAATTATTTTTTTCTCTACCTCGATATACCCGTAAATAGAAAAAGCATAAAGGATTCTCATAAAGCCTTTCTAGACGCAGGCAAGAAAATCGATCAAGGTTACAGCGTAATGCTTTATCCCGAAGGAACCATCTCAGTGAACGGGCAGTTGAAACCTTTTAAGAACGGCGCCTTTAAGCTGGCAATAGAAAAACAAATCCCAATAGTTCCTGCAGTGAATCTGAATAACTGGAAGTTCTTACAGAATGGTGGTTTCTTCAAAAGCAATGGCTCACCCGGCATTCCTAAAGTTGTAGTTGGTGAAGTAATAGAAACAAAGGGAATGAAAGAAGAAGACGTTGAGGATCTAAAGAAAAAAGTTTTTAAATTTGTAAAAGAGGAATTAGATAAATACCATGGCCAATAAAATTGATATTAAAACTGTTGATGAGATCGCGCATTTGGCCCGATTGGAATTTACTGAAGAATCCAAGAAAGAGATTCAAAATGACCTGAATCGTATGCTGAGTTTTGTGGAAAAACTCAATGAACTGGATACAGACGGAGTAGAGCCTTTGATTTACATGACCAATGATCGGAATGTTTTGAGAGAAGATGCACCTGAAGTAACAATTTCACAAAAAGACGCTTTAAAGAATGCACCACGAAAAGACAGCGATTACTTTAAGGTACCTAAGGTAATTGATCAGCAGATGTAAAGGTCTGTTATTGCGCCCTATCATAGATTCCCCCGAATAGACCACACATCTAAAATTTTGTCTATTTTTATAATGCAGTAAATGGCTTTTGCCATTTAAATATTTCAATGGTTTTCAGCAGCATCACTTTTTTAGTTTATTTCCTCCCACTGCTGCTGCTTGTTTATTTCCTAAGCCCTGACAAAATAAAGAATTATGTCTTGCTTCTTGCCAGTATCTTTTTCTACAGCTGGGGTGCTCCACGCTTTGTTTTTGTCATTTTAGTAACTACAACACTCGATTTTTATTTAGTAAAGATCATGTCTGATTCTTCCAGCAAGAAAAGAAGAAAGCTATTTCTTGTGATCTCTCTATGCCTGAACCTCGGATTGCTTCTTTATTTTAAATATTGTAATTTCTTTATAGAGAATTTGAATTCTTTGCTCGTACTTCTTCGTTCTGAAGAGATCAAATGGATCGGCATAGCGCTACCCATCGGAATTTCCTTTTACACTTTTGAAACCATTACTTATGTGGTGGATGTTTACAGAAAGGAACATCGCCCTCTGTCTAATTTTCTGGAATATCAGCTGTATATTCTATTTTTTCCAAAACTCATTGCCGGACCCATTATTCGTTTCAGCCAGATCTCCGATCAGATCAGAGGCAGATTTGCAAACTATGATCTGGATATGATCCTGAATGGATTCTTTCGCTTTGTACTTGGTTTAAGTAAAAAAGTTTTTCTGGCTAATACGATCGGATTAACAGCAAACGCCGTGTTCTCATCCGATTCTCATACATTGGGAACAGCAGATTGTTGGATCGGCGCAATTGCTTACTCCTTTCAGATCTATTTCGATTTTTCAGGATACTCGGATATGGCTATAGGCCTGGCAAAGATGTTCGGCTTCCGGTTCCCTGAGAACTTTGAAAATCCCTATACGGCAAACAGCATAACGGAATTCTGGAAACGATGGCACATCAGTCTTGGCAGCTGGATGAAGAATTATCTGTATATCCCTCTCGGAGGAAACAGGGTGAGTTCAAATAAGCGATTGTACTTTAACCTTGGACTTGTTTTTCTATTGTGTGGTTTCTGGCATGGTGCAGCCTGGACCTTTATAGTCTGGGGATTATTTTATGGCGCATGGCTTATACTGGAAAAGATATTTTTATTGAAATGGCTAAGTAAGATCGGACGTTCTTCGCTTCTTTATACGAGTGTGATCATTTTGACAGCCGGTGTCATTTTCCGCTCCGATAACTTATCACAAGCCTTCTCTATCATAGGAAAAATGTTCAGATGGTCTTCATCCGGTCTGCATCACATTACGGTTGGCAATAAAGCGATGTTCGTCTTTTTTCTCTGCACAATATTTTCCTTTTTCATTTTACTGCCCTATGGCGAGAGAATTCAGAAGTATCTTTTTTACAAAGAGGATAAATCAATCAAAGCTCAGTTTCTTGTCATCAGTCTATCGCTTTGCGCTTTCATTTTATTGTTGGGGACCATCACTTCATCCAATTTTAATCCATTTATCTATTTCCGTTTTTAATGAAAAAAGGATTTAAAATATTTTATATCACTTTGATCCTTTTGGTTCTCTTCACACCAATGATACAACAGTTTTTAAAACTCTCGGTCTCAGGAGATGTACTCTATGGTTATTTTGAGCCTGCAAAGGATACGATTCTGAACGCATCAACCTGGTTCAGCAAAAGCTATCAGGAAAAGAAGGATGCCTGGCTGAATGAGAATTTTGGTTTTAGAAAATTGCTTGTACGCACATCCAATCAAATCGATTTTTATTTTAACTGGGAGATCAAAGCTTACGACATTTTCAAAGGCAAGGATAACTTCCTTTTTAACCGAAAATTCTACAATGAGTATTCCGGAAATGACTTCAAAGGAGAAATGCATATTGATTCGGTGACAAATGAATTAAAAGTACTGGATCTATGGCTCAAGAAAAGGAATAAGAAGTTATTGATGTGTTTTGCGCCTTGTAAAGAAAGCTACTATCCTGAATACCTTCCGGAAAGTTATTTGCTGAAGATGAAAAATAAGTCCAACTACTCCGTTTATAAATCCAAATTCGAAAAAGAAAATATTTCCATACTCGACCTGAACGATATTTTCGTGAGAAATAAAGAGAAAGCAGAACACGTCATTTTCAATGAAGGAGCGATTCACTGGACGATCTACGGCGCCAGTCTGGCTTTAGATACACTCTTGCATCGAATGGCTTTTGAAACAGGAAAGAAGATCAATCAGATCAAATTTCCTTTTGTTGAACTTTCAGAAACGGCTCGCTCATCGGATGATGATATACTCAAGGCTATGAATATTTTTTCTGAAGTAAATACGCAGGTCTTCGCTTATCCGTTTATCGAATATGTTTTTTCTCAAGACAGCTGTTATAAACCAAAAGTGATGGTGGTTGGCGATAGTTTTTTCTATGGACTCTTCAATACCTGGATCCCTTTGACCTACTTCTCTAAAGAATCCTATTTTCTATACTACTTTAAACAAGCTTTTCCTTTTGATAACAAAAAGGAGGGGATAAAGATCGAAGATCTTAATTTTAAAAAAGAACTTGAGAATACAGATGTTGTGATCCTATTCTTCAGTATTGGAAATCTTTCGGAGTTCCCATTTGGGGCAACTAAAATGGCAGAAGGTTTAAAAGAAGAAAATTAAAAGTGGATTCAGTTCTTTTCCGGAATACCATTCTCACTCGGCTCCGTTTTTTCCTTGTTCCTGATCCTTTTCCAAAGGGAATAAAGTTGTTTTCTGAAAACAATGGCGAGCAACAAATAAGGCATCATCAATAAATAGAGGATTCCGGAATTCAGACTTCTCGCCATGGAACTCGGATCATTCTTCAATGAAGTTTCAGCTGCAGCTTTGCACATGGCGCATTGAGAATAGAAATCAGGACCAAAGACCGTCAATGCGATCAACAAAATGCATAAGAAAAAAGCCCTGCGCGAATTCATGTAACAAATGTACGGAATTCGGCCCTTTTTTTTGGAAATTCACTTGCAGAAAGGCGTTAAAATTGAGGTAAATCAGTGAAAAAGTCTATTTCACAACAAAAACAAAGACATCTTCATTGTCTTTCTTCATCAGGTATTTTTCTCTGGCAAATGTTTCCAGACTTTTCTTATTTGTTGCCAGTTCGTTCAAATGAAAACGATTGTCGTCAATGGCACTGATATAATAATTCCTTTCCTTTTCAAGTTTTTTGCATTTCTGGATCAGATCCCACTGTGTAAATACATCGTTCTTATCAAAGAAGAGCAGCCACACAAAAATGCCAATACACGTTAAAAAGTACTTATTCTTTAATATTTTAAGCAAAAACATTTTACCTTAGAGCTACAATCAAAAGTAAAAAATGATCCTTCTGTCCGGATACAGTACCTCAAAGGTTATTAAAAGTCTGCTGTTAGTTACTGCTTTTCTGGGCCTTTCTTTCCAAACAGGCGACAAGGATTTTAAATCCTCTCAAACCAAGTACAAAAGAGTGAAAACAGCCTATGAGAAGAAATGGGATGGATTGAAGAAAGCCTTGGCTGACAAAGGGGTGAATTCTTCTAATTTTGAAACACATATTCGTTGTTTTAAGTACGAAAAGCAACTTGAAGTCTGGTGCAGAAGCAAAGGAGCCCAAAAGTTTGAACTGATCAAAACAATTGCCATTTGCGCATCAAGTGGAAATTTAGGTCCGAAAAGAAGACAAGGGGACGGACAGGTTCCGGAAGGATTCTATGAGGTTTCCTGGTTCAATCCCATGAGCGATTATCACCTGGGATTAAAGATCAACTACCCGAATGCAAGCGACAGAAAAAAAGCAAAAGCGAAAGATCCGGGTGGAGATATTATGATCCATGGTAATTGCGTGACCATCGGTTGTATCCCTCTTGAGGATGAACCCATCGAAGAACTTTTTGTTTTGTGCGTAGAATCAAAGAACAACAAGCATGATATTGGTGTAAGTATCTATCCCTTCCAAATGAATGAGAAGAACTGGAACAGCATTAAGCAAAAAACGCAGGATCAGGAATTGATCACTTTCTGGAGCCAGTTAAGAACGGCTTATGCGTATTTTGAAAACAATCACGCCATGCCACCGGTGAAAGTGAATAAAGAAGGAGATTACGAAATTCAAACGAAATGATAGCAGCCAAACAAACTATTCCTTTTCTAACACTTTTGTTCTTTTTAGTTTCCTGTGGAGGAGAAAAACAAGAAAGACTCATTCCTTCTTACGTTCTCGATAAAGAGATCTTCACTCAGCTTTTAACTGATATGGCCTTGGCAGAAAGTGCAGCGAACATCAATATTAAAAATCTGGCAGGAAAGAAATTCGATTCTGCCTACGCATTCGATCCGGTGAAAGAAAGAAAGATCGAACGTAAAGCCTATGATTCCACTCTGGCTTTTTACAGCAGGGATCCCGAGAAATTCAAAGAGATCTATGAGGAGATCCTTGTTCGCCTCAGTGACCTGAAGATCAAAAGGGAAAAAGGCGTTCGCGATACACTCGTGAAATAGAGAATATTTTAACCTTTTTTTCTTCTTTTTACAATGCAAAACCATGAATATTGGCTAACTTAGTATAGCCTTATGCGCACAGTACTCCTCCATATTTTTTTCCTTTTTTCTTTCCTCGGAAGTTTTGCTTCGCATCTGCTCATTCCTATGGATGAGGGACAAAAAGATCATCTCAAAGCCTATGGTCTGGCTTATTGGGCATTAAAAGGAGAATTGGAAATTTACTGGCTCACGAATTACAGAGGCGGAAGTTTCATGATACCGAATGCAAAACCGGTGTCCAATGAATGTCTGATACGAGGAATTTCATACGAAACAATTTCTGATGCTCAGAAGAATTCCATTCTCGCAGAAATTGCGAATCCCGAAGTGAATCAAGATGCGATCAAACTCGAAAAAGCTCCACGCATTGCCGTTTATTCACCCAAAGGAAAACAACCATGGGATGATGCTGTGACCTTGGTTTTAAAATACGCTGAGATTCCTTACGATATTGTGTACGATGAAGAATTACATCTTGAAAAACTAAAAGATTACGACTGGCTTCATTTGCATCATGAAGATTTTACAGGGCAGTACGGAAAATTTTACGGACAGTTTCAATTCGCCGCCTGGTATCAGGCTGAAGTAAAAGAGAACGAAACAACAGCAAAAAAACTTGGATTCAATAAAGTTTCACAAATGAAATTAAGCACTGCTAAAAAGATCCGTGATTTTGTTTTTGGAGGTGGATTTTTATTCGCCATGTGCAGCGCAACAGATTCTTATGATATAGCCTTGGCCTGCGAAGGAATTGATATTTGTGAAGCGATGTTCGATCATGATCCTGCAGACAAGAACGCCAATTCAAAAATGGATTACAGCAAAGGATTTGCTTTTGAGAATTACAAACTAACTATGAATCCTTATGAATATGAATATTCTACTATTGATACGTATGGAAGCAGAAGACAGTTTGGAATGACACAAAAGACAGATGTTTTTTCTCTTTTTGAATTCTCAGCAAAATGGGATCCTGTTCCAACCATGCTTTGCCAGAATCATACCAATACTGTTCCGGGTTTTTGGGGACAAACTGCAGGCTTCGATAAAAAATACATTAAAAAAGGAGTGTTGATCATGGGGGAAGCAAAAGCATTCAATGAGGCCAGATACATTCATGGAGATCACGGTAAAGGAACATGGACCTTTTATGCAGGCCATGATCCGGAAGATTATGAGCACAGAGTGGAGGAGCCTCCAACCGATCTTACTTTACATCCCAATTCGCCAGGATATCGCTTGATCTTGAATAATATTTTATTCCCGGCTGCTAAAAAGAAAAAGCAAAAAACATAATTCAGAACTTTAATTTAGATTTCGTCACATCAATGAATTTCATCGCCCGTTTACTTGTATCTGCACTTGCTGTTTTTCTCGTAGCTAATTTTGCTCCGGGGGTTCACGTCGATAACATAATGGATGCTGTGCTGGTAGCAGTTGTATTGGCATTTTTAAATACCATTGTCAAACCAATTTTCACTTTGCTAACCATTCCAATAACCATTTTTACAATGGGATTTTTTCTTCTGGCCATTAATGCATTCATCATCTTATGGGCTGAGAAACTGGTGACCGGTTTTCACGTAAAGGGATTCTGGTATGCCTTACTTTTCAGTATTCTTCTTTCCATCATCACCGGCCTATTAAATATGCTTTTCGGCATCAGCAACGTGCAGGTAAATATCAATAAAAACAAAGAGCAGGAATAAGATCCCTGCTCTGTATTCATTGATATAAATAAGAATTACTTATCGAATTTAGTGTAATCTGCAGGAACTGCAAGGCTGGCTTCATCAGGAACTTTGTTGCTGATCTTTGTTACTTCCAAACGAGTTAGTATTTTTCCGTCAGAGATCTGTTTTTCTTCACTTAACAAAGGCATTGCTCCTTCAGGTAATCCGGTGATCTGATTGAAATACACACTTTGCTTGTCTTTACGGTTCCATAATTTTAATACTGGAACAAAAAAACCGAATTTGTCTGTGCAGATCCAATACGTTATGTGCGTGTTCTCATCTGTATTTTTAACTGTGTATTCAGTGCATTTGATTCCTTGAATGGTTTTGGTTGCACTTCCCTTACTTACTTCACATTTACCTTTAATAATTGCCGGAGTCTCACTTTTATGATCGCCCCACACTTTGCGTTTAGGGTTTACCCAACGAATACTGTTACCTGCAAGATCAAAGATAAAACTTCCTTCTATAGTCCCTGATTTTTTACCATATTGAACTAATTTTACCGTTTTGTCCTTAACAATGTACACATTGTTAAGAGTATCATTCATCTTATAGTATTTGAAATCAATCGTTCCGTTAAACGCTTGTCCGAAAACGAAAACGGAAACAAGTGAAAAAGAAAATAAGAGTAAATTACGTTTCATTTATTTTTTATTTTATAGTTTTATTCTTCCTTTTCAGTTCGCTGAAAGGCTTAAATCAGACGTCTAATATATAAATTTACACTGAATTGATGCAAAAAAGCTCACAAATTATGGGTCGGGAAGCAGAGGAGCAAGCCCGAGCTTACCTGAATGCGAATGGTGTTAAAATTTTAGATACCAATTGGCGATTTAAGAAATACGAGATCGATATCATTGGAATTGATGGTGATTTTCTGGTCATTTACGAAGTAAAGGCTCGTAGTACGGATGCATTTGGCGAACCCGAACTCTTTGTTACTCGTAAAAAACAAAGGTTTTTAGTTACTGCTGCAGCTCAATATATCGAAGAAAAAGGCCTTGAACTGGAGGTGAGATTCGATATCTTGGCCATCTTGGCAATTAATAACAATTTTACTGTAAAACATTTGAAATCGGCCTTCTATCCGGAAATTAAGTAGCTACCTTTGCATTATGCAAAATTCCAACAGGTCCGGTGGACCAAGAAAAAACAACAGAACCGGTAAAGATGGATCGGGTTTTAAAAGAGAAGGAGGTTCTTCCCGCTTTAAAAGCGATCGCCCATTTAATAGAGATAAAAAGAGCAGCGAAGGAGATAGTGCCGACGCTGAGAAAAAAAGCTATAAGCAGAAACGCTCATTTACCAGAAATAAGGATTATCGTTCAAAACAAGGCGACGGATTCAAAAAAGATTATTCTGAAAGTAAGGGGGATAAAGTTCACAAACGTCCCTTTAGCCGCGATTATGGATCCGATAAATTCGAGAAAAAGAAAACGTACGGAAAAGACAGAGAAGGATTCAAAAAAGATAATGATGGAGACAAACCATTCAAAAGATCTTTTAGCAGAGATGATCGTCCGAAAAAAGAATATTCGGGAGATAAAAAAAGAAGTTTCGGTGATCGCGACAATGACCGTCCGAAAAGAAATTTTGACAGCGACAGAAAAAGAAGTTTCAGCGAAAGAGATGGTGGTTACAAAAAACCATTTGATAAAGATAGAGAAGAGAAACCTTTCCGTAAAAAAGAATATGACGGAGAGAAAAGATCATACGGCGACAGAGAGAAAAAACCATTTGACGGGGAGAAGAAAAGTTATGGTGATGGAGAAAAGAAACCACGCTTCAAGAAACCTTTCCGCAAGGAATTTGAAAGTGATGATAAAAGAGGAAGCTTCAGGGGGAGAGACGAGGAGAAAAGAAGTTTCAGTAAGGATGATAAAAAGGAAAAGTACGGAGAGAAACGTCTGAAATACGATGAACTCGAAGAAGGTCAGGGCTTCAAAGGTTCTTATGATAAATCGCATAAGCGTTACGATAAACCGGAAAGCAGAAAAGTAAAGGAAGATGACGGAACAACACGTCTGAATAAATATTTAGCGCATTCAGGGATCGCCTCCAGAAGAGAAGCGGATAATCTCATAAAAAGTGGAACAGTGAAGGTGAATGGAGTTGTGATCACGGAAATGGGTTACAAGATCAAGGATGGGGATAAAGTTACATACGGAGATGCAGCGGTAAAGAATGAAAGAAAAATGTATCTCCTTTTGAACAAACCAAAAGATTACATCACTACCATGGATGACCCTCAGGAAAGAAAAACAGTTCTTGAATTAATTGCAGGCGCTTGCAGAGAAAGAGTGTATCCGGTGGGAAGATTGGATAGAAATACAACAGGACTTTTATTGCTGACGAATGATGGCGAAATGACAAAAAAATTAACACATCCAAAATATGGCATCAAAAAATTATACCATGTTAGTTTGAATAAAGGATTGAAGCCGGAAGATTTTAAATCCATCATTGATGGAGTGGAACTGGAAGATGGAATGATCGCAGCGGATGATCTGGCTTTTGTTGGAGAAGGGAAGAAAGAAATAGGAATTGAGATCCACAGCGGCAGAAACCGTATTGTGCGCCGTCTGTTTGAGCACCTGGGCTACGAAGTACTGAAACTTGATCGAGTTGCCTTTGCAGGATTGACAAAGAAGGATATTCCAAGAGGAAAATACCGTTTCCTCACTCAAAAAGAGGTGAATTTTCTTAAAATGATCGGATAATTTTTGTAAATTTATTTCTGTTAAACCATAATTTCTTAAAGTATGTGTGGTATAGTTGGATACATTGGAAAGCGTGAAGCTTATCCTATCATTATTAAAGGTCTGCAACGTCTTGAATACAGAGGCTACGACAGTGCCGGCGTGGCTTTATTGAATAGCAAAAGAGATCTGAATGTTTACAAGCGTAAAGGAAAGGTCAGCGATCTGCTTGATTTTGTAAAGGATAAAGATAAAAGTGGAGATATAGGTATTGGTCACACACGCTGGGCAACGCATGGCGAGCCGAATGATGTAAACTCTCACCCACATTATTCTCAAACAAAGAATCTGGTCATCATTCATAACGGGATCATTGAGAATTACGCTTCCATCAAAGAAGGACTTAAGAAAAGAGGACATACTTTTTTATCACAAACAGATACGGAAGTACTTGCACATCTGATCGAAGATGTGATGGTGCATGAAAAGTGCAAACTGAGCGCTGCTGTGCTTGCTGCATTAAAGCAGGTGATCGGCGCTTATGCCATTGTAGTCATGGATAAAAATGATCCTGACATTTTAGTAGCGGCAAAGAAGGGAAGTCCTATGGTGATCGGTGTTGGTCCTGATGATTTTTTCATTGCATCGGATGCTTCTCCAATTGTTGAGTACACAAAGAATGTGGTTTATCTCGATGACGAGCAAGTAGCGAGCATGCGTAGAGGGGAAGAATTAAAGATCAGAAATTTAAAGGACAAAGAGATCACTCCTTATGTTCAGAAATTAACGATAGAGCTCGAATCAATTGAAAAAGGAGGATACGATCACTTCATGCTGAAAGAAATTTACGAGCAACCTCGTTCTGTTTTGGATAGTATGCGCGGAAGGTTGAATGCATCGAAAGCAGAGATCAAATTGGGAGGAGTGGAAGATCACCTGAAGAAATTTGAAAAAGCAAAACGAATTATTTTTGTTGCCTGTGGTACTTCCTGGCATGCAGGCTTGGTAGGAGAATATTTGTTCGAAGAACTTGCACGAATTCCAGTGGAAGTGGAATACGCTTCCGAATTCCGTTACCGCAATCCAATTATTTATCCCGATGATATTGTCATTGCCATTTCGCAAAGTGGTGAAACGGCAGATACCTTGGCAGCCATTGAAATGGCCAAATCAAAGGGCGCAACCGTATTGGGAATTTGCAACGTAGTTGGTTCATCCATTGCCCGTGCAACGCATGGTGGTTCTTATACCCATGCCGGACCAGAGATCGGTGTGGCATCCACCAAAGCATTTACAGCGCAGGTTACAGTATTGACATTAATGGCATTGGAAATGGCAAAGGTACGTGGTACCATGCCGGAGAGCCGATTCAAAAGTTTCCTTTATGAAATGGAAGGCGTACCTTCTAAAATTCAAGAGGTATTGCAGATGAATGATAAGATCAAGGAGATCGCATTCACTTATAAAGATTGCAACAATGCTTTGTATTTAGGAAGAGGCGTTTCTTTTCCCGTTGCACTCGAAGGCGCATTGAAATTAAAAGAGATCTCTTACATACATGCAGAAGGATATCCTGCAGCAGAAATGAAGCATGGTCCAATTGCATTGATCGATGAAGAGATGCCGGTATTTGTGATCGCAACAAAAGGTCCGAATTACGAAAAGGTGGTCAGCAATATTCAGGAAGTAAAAGCCAGAAAAGGAAAGATCATTGCGGTAGTAACGCAGGGAGACAAAGAAGTGAAGAGCATGGCTGATTATTCCATTGAGATTCCGGAGACGGATGAGATGCTGGTGCCATTGATCTCTGTGATCCCATTGCAATTATTATCCTATCACATCGCTGTAATGCGTGGCTGCAATGTAGATCAGCCAAGAAACCTCGCGAAGAGCGTGACGGTGGAGTAGATTGCTCCTTTTTCATTTGAGGAAATTTTCGTAACTTGTAGTATCTTAAAATGCTCAAGAATCATTTATATACGATCCTCATTTTCTTTCTTTTTATTTCATTTGCTTGTGTGAAGAAGAAGGTTGCTAAGTATGGCTGCAAAGACATGGAAGCAACTAATTTCGATCCTGCAGCTGACGTAGATAATGGAGGATGTGTTTATAAAAGTTTAATTACTGATCCTAGCTTTGAAACGGACGATTGGAGTTACTATACAGGTACAGGTTATAGCTATAATGTAGGCCCTACAAGTTTAGGAGACGGTTTTATGCCCACAAATGGAAAGTACTATTTAAAGTGTGTGCCGTATATTAATAAGCCAAATGGAACACTCACCAAACAGGGCCTTAATGGTAATAAGCATTGTAAAGGAATCTATTTTGATTATAGTTATACTGGAGTTGTTGATATAGATTCACTTCTTGAAGCAAAATTCGTGATAGGCTTCGTAATTTACACAAATGGGCAAGGTTATCAAGCTTCAACGCTTTTCAGCAAAGATATTTATAAAGATAAAATGACCTATGGAAATTCACCAATGATTAGTTTCAAAATGAGAGATCAATATATTCAAATACCAATTACTGACTATAGATGTGAGTTAACTATTTCGACGTTGGTCTCAAAAGGCACTTTTACTTTTTGTATTGATAACATTCGAGAAGTACAGCGTTAGTTTATCGCATGTTGGCGCCGATTGCAAATCTGTGTGATTGTGTTGCGACAATACGTTCTGTCATCCCGAACGTAGAGAGGGATCTTTAGTCGGATTGAAAGAGAAATTAAATTCTAATTTGAGATTCCTCCTATCGTCGGAATGACAATGCCACTAGACCCTGAAACAAGTTCAGGGTGACCATCATCTGCAATTTCAGATTTGCAATTCGCGTGAACGGTTTCATCCCCTCGGTAATTCAATTCGGAAAGTGGTTCCTTTGTTCACTTCACTGTCCTGAACAAATATTTTTCCTTCGTGGTAGTTCTCAATGATGCGTTTGCACAAGCTCAATCCCAATCCCCATCCTCTTTGTTTAGTGGTAAAGCCGGGCTCAAATACCGTTTTGAATTTTGTCTTGGCAATTCCTTTTCCTGTATCGCGAATATCAATGTAAAGTGCTTCTGGTACATCTTTTAAAGTGACAAAGATCTCGCCCTTTCCATCCATGGCATCTACTGCATTCTTACAGAGATTTTCTATCACCCACTCAAACAAAGGCACACACAATTGTACTTGAATATTTTGTTCAGGAATGTCCAGATGATAATGCACATTTTTACTGGTTCTGCTCTTGAGGTACTCAAGGGAATCTTTCAGGATCTCATTTACATTCTCCGTTGTAAGTGTTGGCTGTGAACCGATCTTACTGAAACGTTCGGTGATGGTGTGCAGTCTTTTTACATCCCGCTGCATCTCATCTACAATATTCTCATCCACTCCTATGCCACGCAAATGTTCATTCCAGGCCATCAAAGAAGAAAGGGGAGTGCCCAATTGATGTGCCGTTTCCTTACTCATTCCCACCCACACCTGATCTTGTTCTGCTTTACGTGCCGTACTGAATAAGATATAAGCGATCAGTAAAAACAAACCGATCACTCCAAATTGTACATAAGGGTACAAACGCAACTGCGTTAAAATTTCGGACTCTGCATAAAAAATATAATTCTTATCTCCTTCTTTCAAAACAATTTCAATGGGTTCATTCTGTGAACTCAAATTATCCAGTGTTGCCTGCAATTTCTCAGCTGTGCTGATGGCTGCACTGTCGATCTTATTGTTCTTCTCAAGTATGATCTTTTTTGTAGAATCGGTATAGATCACCGGAACAGCCGCTGTATTCACGGCCACTTCATCAATGAAAGATTTCGTTAAGCTGTCAAACACCAATTGTATATCGGTAAACACTTTACTATCCTTATGATACAAAAAGGCTTTCTTGTTCTTGTAATAATTGATCACAACAGGAGGATAGGTCTTCTTCATGATCTCGAGTTGCGCCCTTAAGTATTCCTGATCTCTTTCTTTCAGGGAATCGAGATTTCGGGAGGCCGTGATCTTGTCTTCTTCATTGGTAAGGATCACGGGAACAGTGGTGTTCTCGGATAATACTTTTAAAACAAAATCCGGATTCTGAAAATCGGTGCTCAATTGCCGCGTGGCTTCGGCATATAATTCGGCTTTCTTTAATTCTTCGGTTTTTATTTTTTCAAATAACTCATTGGTGAATTTAACGAGCTTGGCTTTTTTCTGCACGGCCGTTGCCCAGAGCTGTACTTTCTGTTTTTCTTCGTCCTTGATCCGCTCGATCACACTGCGCGTGTACCACCACGATGCCAGCACAATGATAAATGCAATTCCTGCAAGTACCAGTTTCCAGCGCTGTTTTTTGGTGTAAATGTTCATGAATCTAAAGCTGAATTTACGAAGAATTTGTGATTTTAACTCAAGCTAGTTGAGATGATCTTTAAATTGGATTTCTCTTAAAAATCATCGTCATCGTCTTCCTTCTTCTTAGGTTCTAACGTTTTTTTGGCTTTCTTATTGTCTGCTTTTTCCAGCTCAAATTTCTGTTCTGATTTCTTGGTTTCCTTTACTTTTATACTGTCGTTCTTAAAGAGACCAAATTCTTCTTTCAGGATCTGTTTTAAATTTTGTTTCTCCTGTTTGATGTCTTCTTTTATTTTCTGCTTCAAACCTTGTTTGTCGTATTTGACCTTGATGTTGTCTATATTCCCTGTCATTAAAATAAAGGCACTTCGTTTATTTTCGGGATCATTTTCAACCGGACCAAATTCATCATCGGCTTTGCGTTTTTTGGCCAGTAATTCAGAGATCAATAAACGAATGTGATAATCAATGTTGTTATCAAAATCATGTGTCCCGCTGAAATCAATATTCAACGCCGAATTCTTCAGTGCTGTTTTGGGAATATAGATCACTTTATCATGTATACTTAAAGTACTGGTGAGAGAAGAGAATTTGATCCGTTTCAGTTCTTCCAGATCCACATATTTCGAAAGACTTTCCAATGGTTTAAAGTCATTCAATTCTCCTCTTTCAATGTTAAGGGTGGCCGAAGAGACAATACTCTTTAAGTTCGCGTTCAATTTTTTATCCCAGGAACCGGAGAAGGCGATGCCGGAGGTGACAATTCCTTTTACATGTTTGTCGGTCAGCGTGCCTTGTCCGAAGTTGTTCAGTTCTTCGAATAATTGCTGCACGTTGATCCCATTCAATTGGGCCTGCAGATCCATTTGCAGGTCATTTCCTGAAGCATCGATCAAAGCATCGGCCTCTGCCTTCCCTTGCATGGTTTCAAAATTCATATCGCTGATCATGATCTTGCTCTTCTTCAATTCAAAATTTCCATTGATCTTCTCTGCTTTGAATTTATTGAAAACGAATTCTTCTGCCGATACATCCAGTTTCAGATTCAGGTTAGAAGGAATATTGTATTCTGTTTCTGCACTTCCCGATGTGCTTCCCGGAGAAATGAAATCATCCACATTGAAATATTTGCTTTTCAAGTCACCACTGATATTCAATTCGGATTTGGAATTGAGAATGAAATTAAAAAGGCCCGGAATCTCTCCATTGATGATCACATTGGAATTACCTCGTTTAATGGTCAGATCCTCTACTTTTACATCCCTGTCTCTGCTGAGAATATGACAATTTTCAACTTCAATTCCTTTTTCATCTTTCTTGAATTTAGCATTCAAACCTTTGATAAGGGCATCAATTTCAATTCCTGCTTTGTCAGAGAAGGTCTTTTCTTTTAGTTCGGCAATTGCTCCGGTAACATGGGTATTGAAACTTAGTTTTCCTTCCAGTTTTTCCAGTGTATCAATGGGCCAGAAACGGAAAATATGTCCAAGATCCACTTCTCCTTTTGCATTTACATCGATCACAGGCGCATCAAAATCGTTCAGACTGAAATTCCCGCTGAGTTGATCGCCTTCCAGACTGGCACTTATATTCTGCAATTGCAGGAAGGAGTTATTCTTATTCAATTGGATCTTGCCGATAAGATTGACTGCTTTTAATTGTGTGCCTGCGGGTTTATACTCGACGGAAGCATTTTTAACGCCAAAATCAGAACGAATGGAAAGGGGATTTCCTGCTGTGTAGTTCAGATCTCCTCCTGCGTAAAACTCTCCATCACTTTTGTAATCATTGATCCGGTTGCGATAACGTTCCGGCAACAAGGAAAGAATGGAATTGATATCTAAATTGGAAGCCGTGTACTTCATTTGCAGACTTTTCAAACTATCCTGATAGTTCAGATCTCCTTCCACTTTGAATTTCATTTTGTTAAGACTCAGATCTGCCTTTTCGATATGGTACAAAGCATGATCAACGTTCATGACAATGTCCATATCAACGGATTTATTCTTGAAGTAATTTGTCTTGTCTATCAGGAGATCGGCGTGAAGGATCTTTCCTTTGCTGCTGAGGTCAAATGCACTTTCGGTGAATTTTCCTTTGAAGGCCAGTTCGCTGATAAAGAATTCTGTTTTGATCGACCTGTTCTTATTTCGATAACTTATTTGTGATTCAAGAATGTCGATGTGTTCCAATACAAAGTTCAAGCTGTCATTCTTTTCCTTCGCATTTTCTTCTCCGGTATCTTTCCAGATCTCATAATTTACTTTTCCGTTCTTGTCCTCTTTCAGATCCAATCGGGCTTTTACCAGTTCAATAGCCGAGATGTTGTAACGTTTATTGAAAATGTCTTTCAGACTGAATTTTAAACGAAGAGAGCCTATGTATGCCAGGGTATCTTTGTTCTTCTTGTTCCAGCTTTCCATGATGGCGAATTCATTGAACTCGATAGCGCATTTTGGGAAACTGGAAATAAAAGTAAGATCGATGTTGGCCGGATCAATTTTTATTTCGCAGTTGAGGTTTTTGTTGAGTTCAGCAATGACCACTTCTTTTACTTTGTCTTCATAAACGAATACGAGAAGAATTGCAGTAAAGCAGAGAAGAAGAAACAAGCCAAGAGTCCAGAAAAATCCCTTGATCAATTTTCTGAAAACACTTTTTTTAGCTTCTATCTGAACTTCGGGCTCCATAGCACGAATTTGCTTAAAAGAAGAACGCAGAGAGAGAAGGAAAGATACAGGATTTAAACAGAGAAGGTTTAATAAGCCTCTATTGAGAAAAAATTTGCAATTATTGGGAGATCAATTTGTAAACGGCAGACTGAGATCCGGCTGAAAGATGCAAAAGATGCATACCGGAACCGTATTCACTCAGGTCAATTTCTGTCTGAGTTTGGTTCAATTGACCTTTTTTTACCATTACACCCTTTGCATTGTAAATTTCAAATTGGAAGGATGAGCCCGAGCGGATTCCCTGTTTAATGACAAACACGCCATTGGCACTTGGATTTGGTCCCACTTTAAAACTGGAACGAATGTCGTAGGATAGATAAACAATGGGCGAATAGGAAAAATCACCGTTACCATCAACAGATTTTAATCGAAAATAAAGTCCCGTTTCATCAAAATGATTGGCAATATTCTTTTGGTATTTTGTCATTTCAGTGGATTGTCCTTTTGCTTTCACAACAGCGATCTTTTCGAATAGGACAGCATCACTGGAATACTCAATTTCGAAATGTGAAGCGTTCTTTTCGCTAAGGGTCATCCATTCAAAACTGATCTCTTCCGGCTGTAGGTCCACATTGAAGTGGATCAGATCAATTGGTAAAAGAGTAGGAGTGCAGGCGGGTCCGGTATAGGTTAATGTATAGGTAAGCAGTTCTGCAACACGATTGGCAGTAAGGGAAAATGATAAGGTTCCTCCCACTTGCGTAATAGCCACACAGGTGCTTGTATTACTTGCTCCTGTAATGGTACCCGAATCTCCATTGGGAGCGCCACCGGTTCCAAAAACGCGAAAGGCATCACCACCGTCTAATCCCGGACCATGCGTACCACCGGAACAGGTGGGAGCTCTGTCTCCAAAACAGGCATTCACATTCACTGTACATCCTGCGGGAATGGCGAAGTCTACTATTTTAGTCAGAAAAGCGCAACTACCAGAGTTTGCACTGGGCTCTGTTGTGCCACAAACACCACTTGGATCCGGAAAAGTTACAGAGCCGGCATACACTGCATCATTGCATCCGGTACACCCACAACCCAAAGCAGCAGAAGAAGATTTTATACTTAAAAATCCGGTAGCCGTTTGTGCAAGGCTAATAGATTGTCGCATGACGATCACAAAGAAAATAAGTATGAAACGGATCTCTCTCAAAACAATTTTTTAAAAAGCGGTTAGGGATTTCTTAAGTTCGGATGAACTTAAACTCCTTTAGGATGATCGCTCTTATGCCAGTAAGGCAAGATAAATTTAAAACATTTTCTCGGAATTTTGCCTTTATCGGATATTACACTATTGTTAATATTTTAAACAGAACAGTTTACTTTGCCATCATAAGAGAGGAACTTTGTTAATTTTAATGGAATTAGACCATAATTAAATACCTATTAAAAAAGATTTCACTTTTTTCACATAAAAATTTGTACTTTCAAGACACATTTATTCCTATGACAAGAAAAATTTCAATTCTGATTCTGTTGTTCGCCGTATGCGGACTCACGTATTCCTTTATCACGAAAATGGCTTTTGAAGAATTAGCCATCAATGCTCCTATCCCAAAGCCGGAGTACAAAATGAAAGACGTTTCAGGAAAAGAGATCTCCCTTGGAGAAGCGAAGACAGCGAAGGGATTGCTCGTTATTTTCAGTTGCAATACTTGTCCCTATGTAAAGAAAAGTGAAACACGTATAAAAGAATACAGTGATTTTTGTGTAGCGAATGGAATTGGCTGCGTGTTGGTGAACAGTAACGAAGCACAACGTGCCGAAGAAGATAGTTTTGAAAAGATGACTGCTTATTACGCTGAACAAAAATTAAAATGTGCGTACACGGTAGATGTGAAAAGTGTATTGGCAGATGCTTTCGGAGCGACAAGAACACCACAGGTATTTTTATTCAACGGAAAAGGTTTGATCTACAAAGGGGCTATTGACGATAATGTAAAAGATCCAAATGAAGTAAAAGACCCTTATCTGAAAAATGCATTGGCTTCTTTATTGAAAAATGCTACGCCTGCAACTCAGGAAACCAAATCGATCGGTTGTACAATTAAGCGGTTGGAATAAGTTCGTTTATGGATCTGCAAGGAGTAAAAAAGGCTGTTTTCGAAAAATTAGCCTCCCTGGATCCATTACTCACCTATCATTCAATTGATCATACTCGTCTGGTGTGCGAAGCTGCAACTAGGCTTTGCGAGCTGGAAAATATGCCGGCAAGAGAAAAAGATCTTTTGTTTACAGCGGCCTTGTTTCACGACATGGGATTTTTAGAATGCAGAGAGGGACACGAGGAAGCTTCATCAGAAATGGCAAGAAGTATTTTACCTGCTTTTCATTATACATCGGAAGAAATAGAAAAGATCTCGAAGTACATACTTGCCACCAAAAGTGGTATGAATCCACAAACGATCGGAGAGAAGATCATGAAGGATGCAGATTTGTTTTATCTTGGAACAGATGATTATTTCCACATTAGCGATCTTTTGTTCACTGAACTAATAAATTTCAATTTGATAAAGGATCAGGGGGAATGGTTGCAGCTTCAGATCAGTTTCCTGCAGAAACACCGTTTTCATACGGAATCAGCTTGTAAAATGGGCGAAGCAACTAAGCAAAAAACCTTACTTTTGCTTCAGAAAAGAGCACATGTTTAACAAAGAACTTGATCCCGAAGATTTTTATTTAAGTCCGGAAGGTTATATTGTTTTTACAGAGAAATATCACCTGAAAAGAGGCTATTGCTGTAAAAGTGGATGCAAGCATTGTCCTTATAACTACAATCCGAAAACAGGCAAGTTCGATAAGAATAACACCCCGAAATAAATGACAACAGTAACTGCAAATGAATTTTCACAAAGAGTACTGGAAGGGATTCCGGATATTCTGCCACCCATAAAGGAATATGATGCGAAAGTGAATCATGCTCCGGGAAGAAAAGATATTCTAAGTAAGGATGAAAAGAAACTTGCTGTTCGAAATGCCTTGCGTTATTTTGATAAAAAACATCATGCTGTTTTAGCAAAGGAATTTGCAGAAGAGCTGAAAACCTACGGAAGAATTTACATGTTTCGTTTTCGACCGGATTATAAGATCTATGCGCGACCCATTAGCGAATATCCTCACAAAAGTATTCAGGCCGCTGCCATCATGCATATGCTCAGTAATAATCTTGATTACGCTGTAGCACAACACCCGCATGAATTGATCACCTATGGCGGTAATGGAGCTGTATTTCAGAATTGGGCACAATATTTATTGGTGATGCAGTATCTGGCAACCATGACAGATGAGCAAACACTTGTGCTGTATAGTGGTCATCCATTGGGATTATTTCCATCACACAAAGATGCTCCCCGTGTTGTGGTAACGAATGGAATGATGATCCCTAATTACAGCAAACCGGATGATTGGGAAAAATTCAACGCACTTGGTGTTACACAATATGGACAAATGACAGCGGGCAGCTTTATGTACATTGGTCCACAGGGGATCGTACATGGAACTACAATTACTGTTATGAATGCGGCCAGAAAAAAATTCCCGGGAAAAGGAGAAATGGCCGGAAAACTTTTTGTGACATGTGGCCTGGGTGGAATGAGTGGAGCACAACCAAAGGCAGCAAAGATCGCGGGACTCGTTTCTATCACTGCTGAAATAAATCCCAAGGCAGTGAAAACACGTCATTCACAAAAATGGGTAGATGAAGTTTATAATGATCTAACTTCTTTGATCGCGCGAACGAAAGAAGCGATGCAGAAAAAAGAAGCAGTCAGTCTGGCCTATGAAGGAAATGTGGTGGATCTATGGGAGAAACTGGTCAGCGAGAACATAGAAGTTGGAATTGGATCTGATCAAACATCTTTGCATAATCCATGGGCCGGGGGATACTACCCTGCAGGTTTTTCATTGGAGGAAAGCAATAAAATGATGAAGGATGAGCCGGAACGTTTTAAAAAAGAAGTTCAGAAAACACTGGTAAGGCACATCAATGCAGTGAATCAATTGCATGCAAAAGGCATGTACTTTTTTGATTATGGAAATGCTTTTCTACTTGAAGTGAGCAGAGCAGGAGGAGATGTCTTTAAAAAAGGAAGCACAGATTTCAAATACAATTCTTATGTGCAAGATATTTTAGGTCCAATGTGTTTTGATTATGGATTTGGTCCCTTTCGCTGGGTGTGCACAAGTGCGGATGAAAAAGACCTTCAAACAACGGATGAATTAGCGTTAAAGGTCTTGGAAGAAATGTACAAAACAGCTCCTATTGAGATCAAGCAGCAATTGAGCGATAATATTATCTGGATAAAAGATGCCATGAAGAATAATCTTGTGGTAGGTTCACAGGCCAGAATTTTGTATGCAGACAGTGAAGCACGTTTGAAGATCGCAGAGGCCTTCAATAAAGCGATTGCAGAGAAAAGAATTTCTGCGCCAGTTGTATTAGGAAGAGATCATCATGATGTGAGTGGAACGGATTCTCCTTACAGAGAAACATCGAATATTTACGATGGAAGTAAATTTACCGCAGATATGGCCGTGCAGAATTTTGTGGGAGATGCATTTCGTGGTGCCACCTGGATCAGTTTACATAACGGTGGCGGAGTAGGTTGGGGAGAAGTGATCAATGGTGGATTTGGATTGGTATTGGACGGCTCATCAGATGCGGATCGCCGTTTAAAGCAAATGCTTTTCTGGGATGTGAACAACGGAATTTCAAGAAGAGCATGGGCAAGAAACGACGAAGCTTTATTCGCCATCAAAAGAGAAATGCAACGAACACCAAATTTGAAAGTTACACTTCCAAATCTGGTCGACGATAAAAATCTGGAAGAATTGTTTTAACTCTTACAGCGAAAGTATAGATTTTACTTTCTAAGCGAATCTCTGATCTCCATTAATAATTTATCCGTTGAGCTAGGCTCAGCAGGAGGAGCAGGTTTTGCTTCTTCCTTCTTCTTGGAAGCATTGATCCCTTTTACGATCATGAAAAGTGCAATAGCAACTATGATGAAGGAGATCAATGTCGATAAAAAATTTCCGTATTTAATGGCTGTACCCGGAATCACTAATTCTGCAAGGTTAGTTAAGTTAGCGGCTTTTAATGCTGGTGTTAAAACCGCAGGTGTGATGATGTCATCAACCAATGAACCTACTATTTTTCCAAATGCTCCACCGATCACAACTCCAATGGCCATGTCAATTACATTTCCTCTTACGGCAAAAGCCTTGAATTCCGATAGAAATCCCATAATTTTTATTTTAGTTAGTTCCTAATACTTTTAATAATTCATCTAATTTCGGGGTTAGAATGATCTCCGTCCTTCTGTTCTTTTTTCTAGCCTCCGGCGTCTTTCCATTATCCAACGGAAAATACTCTCCTCTTCCTGCAGAAGTGATCCTTTGTCCGTCAATTTTGGCTGCCCCCAGCATGATCTTGGTGACAGAGGTTGCACGCATCACACTCAGATCCCAATTGTCTTTGATCTCTCCGGCACCTTTCATAGGCACATCATCGGTATGTCCTTCTACCATTACATTGATATCTACATTTGCTTCGAGAACCTTTGCTACATTCTTCAAGGCTTCAATTCCTCTGGCTTCCACATTGGTTTTACCACTCGCAAACAATAAACTTTCATCCATACTCACATAGACTTTCCCATTCTTTTGAGTAATTGTCAACCCTTTATTTTCAAATCCTAAGAGGGCATCGCTGAGTTTTTTCTTTAGGTCCGCCGCAGCCTGATCTTTTTTGCGTAGAATTTCTTCTAGTTCATTTACTCTTGCTTCTCTTTGTTTTAAAGCTGCACTGGTTTCATCCAATTCCTGCTTCTGTTTGTTCAATCTGGCTTCAAGCGCTCTTAACTCATCTTCTTTTTTCAGCAATTGCTCTTTTGTTAATTGCAGATCCCCGCTTAATTTGGCATTATCACTGGCGCTTCCTGCTAATAATTTATTCAAACGATCCATAAGAGATTGGTTCAGCTGATCGAGCTTATCGTATTTACCTGTCAGATTTCTATAGTTACTTCCAATGATGTTGGTGTCTCTTTTGAGTCCCCCGTTCTCTTTCTCAAATTTCACTAATTGTTCTTTGGCTTCATTGAGTTTGGCCTCATTCTCCTGAGCGCTTTTTTTGATTGCCGCCAATTCCGTTTCACATGCTTTTTGCTTTTCCTTGCACTCTTCCAGTTGACGGGCAGGTACGCAGGCAAATGCAACTAATCCACAAAGGGATATGATCGCTATATAATTTTTCATCATGTTTAAAATTAGTTTTAATTACAGGATAGAAATGACAAATGTTAGCTTGTTTTTAACGACACAATGTGTACAATTTTGCTATTTTTACTCAATGTCAATTCACAACGAACATGAAAATTAACAATATAGAATCTTATAAGCAGGCCTATGATCTAAGCATAAAGGATCCTGAAACCTTTTGGGCCAATGTAGCAGCTGATTTTGTCTGGAAAAAGAAATGGGACAAAGTTCTCGAATGGAATTTTACTGAACCGGAAGTAAAATGGTTTCTGAATGCGAAACTGAATATAACTGAGAATTGCATGGACCGGCATTTAAAGGACAGAGGAGATAAAAAAGCTATCATCTGGGAACCGAATGACCCGAATGAAAAAGGACGCACCTTTACCTATAAAGAACTTCACGCTGAAGTTTGTCGCTTTGCCAACGTACTTAAAAAGAACGGGGCTAAAAAAGGAGATAGAGTTTGCATCTACATGCCTATGGTTCCTGAACTGGCCATTGCTGTTCTGGCTTGTGCGCGCATAGGCGCGATCCATTCAGTTGTTTTTGGAGGTTTTTCATTTAAGTCTTTGTCCGACCGAATTCATGATGCAGATTGTAGTTTAGTGATCACTGCAGATGGCGCATTCAGAGGAGCAAAAGATATTCCTTTGAAAAGTGTGGTGGACGAAGCACTTTTAACTTGTCCCACAGTAAAAAATGTGATCGTGTTAAAAAGAACCGGTATCAGCATCAACATGCAAAAGGAAAGAGATAAATGGTGGCACGATGAAATTGATAAAGTCAATGCGGCTTGTGAAGCAGAAGTGATGGACGCAGAAGATAAATTATTCATCCTGTATACATCCGGTTCTACCGGAAAGCCAAAAGGGGTTGTTCACACAACTGCCGGCTATATGGTCTATGCAGATTATACTTTTAAAAATGTTTTCCAGACTAAGGAGAATGATATTTACTGGTGTACAGCAGATATTGGTTGGATCACTGGGCATACGTACCTTGTCTATGGCCCCTTACTTGCCGGAGCAACTACATTGATGTTTGAAGGAATTCCGACCTTTCCGGATGCCGGAAGATTCTGGAATACGATCGATAAATACAAAGTCAGTATTTTTTACACAGCACCTACGGCCATTCGTTCTTTAGAAGCTGCCGGACTAGATTTTGTGAAACCGTATAAGCTGGATTCACTACGAGTTCTAGGTTCAGTAGGTGAGCCCATCAATGAAGAGGCCTGGCATTGGTATGATACGAATATTGGAAAGGGTAAATGTCCTATCGTAGATACCTGGTGGCAAACAGAAACGGGAGGCATCATGATCTCTCCTTTAGCAGGAATAACCAAGACAAAACCCGGATTTGCCACCTTGCCGTTGCCGGGAGTACAGCCTGTACTTTTGGACGAGAATGGAAAAGAACTGGAAGGAAATAATGTAGAAGGCAGATTGTGTTTTAAATTTCCTTGGCCGGGAATAATTCGTACCACATACAACAATCACAAACGTTGCAAGGAAGCCTATTTTGAAACCTATAAGAATTATTATTTCACTGGAGACGGATGTAGAAGAGATGAAGATGGTTACTACAGAATAACGGGTAGAGTGGATGATGTGATCAAGGTATCAGGACATTTACTAGGTACAGCTGAAATAGAGAATTCGATCAATCAACATCCGGATATTGTCGAAAGTGCAGTCGTTGGATTTCCACATCCGATCAAAGGGTGGGGTATCTATGCCTTCGTTATCTGTGATCACGAAAGAAAGGACAGAAATAATCTGAATGATGAAGTGATCAAGACAGTAACAAAGAACATGGGAGCAATTGCTAAACCGGATAAGATACAAGTGGTAAGTGGACTTCCTAAAACAAGAAGCGGCAAGATCATGAGAAGAATACTCAGAAAGGTGGCAGAGGGAGAAATGGATAATCTGGGAGACATCTCTACATTGCTTGACCCAGCTGTAGTAGAAGAGATCGTGAAAGGCAGAATATAATTACGAAATAAAAAATTGAGAATAATTTTGTAACTTCATTCGCGAAATACGACGCATACCGGCACTATGAAAATTGATCTAGAAGCAGAAAGAAAAGAAATACTTCACCGGTATAAAGAACTGATCAAGGCCTGCAAACGCAGGCTGGAAAAAGGAGATAAAGAGATCATTCGCAAGGCCTTTGAAGTTGCCGTTGAATCACACAAAGAAATGCGCCGTAAAAGCGGCGAACCCTATATTTATCACCCCATTGCTGTAGCACAAATTTGTGCTGAAGAGATCGGTCTCGGTGCAACCAGCATTGTTTGCGCTTTGTTGCACGATACCGTTGAAGACACAGATCTCACACTGGAAGATGTTAAAGGACTTTTCGGAGAGAAAGTTGCTCAGATCATCAATGGTCTTACAAAGATCTCCGGTGTCATTGACCATACTTCTTCGCTACAGGCAGAAAATTTCAGAAAGGTTCTCCTTACCATGAGTGAGGATGTGAGAGTGATCTTTATCAAGCTTGCAGATCGTTTGCATAATATGCGAACACTCGAGCACATGAATCGCGACAAACAGATGAAGATCGCAAGTGAAACCCTTTTTCTTTACGCACCACTTGCCCATCGCTTAGGACTGAACGCAATTAAAACCGAGCTGGAAGATCTTGGCCTGAAATATACTGATTCAGAAGCCTATTATGATATCGCTGTAAAGCTGAAGGAGACTGAGCCGGAAAGAAAAAGATTCGTTCAGAAATTCATAGAGCCTCTCAAGGAAATATTAGTTGAACAGGGATTCAAATTCAAGATCTTCGGAAGACCAAAATCTATTTTCAGCATCTTTAATAAGATCAAATCAAAACAAGTCACATTCGAAGAGATCTATGACCTGTTTGCTATTCGCATTGTGATCGATACACCTCTGGATCAGGAAAAATCAGATTGCTGGAAAGTTTACTCCATCATAACGGATTTCTATCACCCAAGTCCTGATCGCCTTCGCGATTGGATAAGCACACCTAAAAGTAACGGTTACGAAAGTTTGCATACAACTGTGATGGGCCCTGAAGGAAAATGGGTGGAGGTACAGATACGAACCGTTAGAATGGATGAGTTGGCTGAAAATGGATATGCTGCTCACTGGAAGTACAAAGAAAGTGCAGCAGACAAGGAAAGCAAACTGGAGGGATGGCTTCAAAGAGTAAGAGAGATGCTGGAAAGTCCAGACCCGAATGCCCTTGAATTCATGGATGATTTCAAGCTCAATCTTTTCAGTGATGAGCTATTTGCATTTACGCCTAAAGGTGACATGAAAACATTGCCAGTTGGTTCAACTGCTTTGGATTTTGCTTTTGAGATACACACAAAAGTAGGAGAGCATTGTATTGGAGCAAAGGTCAATCACAAGCTTGTTCCTTTGAGTTATGCATTGAAAAGTGGCGATCAGGTAGAAATTCTCACCAGCAATAAACAAAATCCAAAAGACGACTGGCTCAATTTTGTTATCACAGCCAAGGCAAAATCAAAGATCAAGAATTGTCTTAAAGAGCAAAGAAAGAAAGTAGCAGAAGGGGGAAGGGAAATGCTGGAAAGGAAATTCTATAAACATAAATTGGATTTCACGCTTCAGAACGTGAATGATTTTTGTAGTTATCTGAAGTTACCATCATCGCTTGAATTATTTTACCGTGTCGCAGTTGGGAATGTAGATACAAAGGAGATAAAGGAATACATCAAATTCAAAGAGGCTCCGGTAAAAGCACACAAACGTTCAGCTGAAGCACCAAAGCTGGAGCAATTGGTGACGAATGCGAGAGGCTCTTCCAATATGCTTGTGATCGGAGATGATCTTCAGAAACTCGATTACAAACTATCACCTTGTTGCAATCCAATTCCGGGGGATGATGTTTTTGGATTCATTACAGTTAGTGAAGGCATCAAGATCCACCGGGTGAATTGTCCGAATGCCATTAAATTGCTTTCAAATTATGCCTATAGGGTTGTAAAAGCAAAATGGAATAACGAACAATTGATCTCTTTCCTTGCCGGAATAAAAATAACCGGTACAGACGAACTCGGAATTGTAAATAACATTACAAAGGTGATCTCAAGCGAGAACAATGTGAATATGCGATCCATTAATTTTGATACAGAGGACGGGATTTTCGAAGGAACGATCATGGTTTATGTTCATGACACAAAACATTTAAGTCATTTGCTGGACAAATTAAAGAAAGTGAAAGGCGTAAGAAGAGTAGAACGGATAGATGAGAAATAGATCTGAATTAAAATTCGATCTCCACAATATTGAATGGAAAATCCAACATGGTTGCATAGTCTTCTCCTGCTTCTTTTATCGAGTCATCCCCTTTTTCATAATGCCAGTTGATCTTCGGGTCATTTTTCAAGATAGATTTGAAATACCTTGCAAGCATTTTGGAAGAAGTGGTATTAAAATAATCGAGTTGCAGATTTACGCTTAATTTTTCGTTCTTCTTGTTGGCCAGACATTGGTCCGTCAAGATCTCCAGTTGATTGAAGAACTCATCCGGATTCTCAGGTATTATCTTCCCCTTGATACTGATGATTCCCTCATCCATTGATGCAACAACGAGGGGAGTATGTATTGTTTGAGGAATTACCATAAAACTTTGAATACTAAAATAACAGTTTACTTACACTTCAACACCTTTTTTCGTCAAATCCTTAAAGACAGAAGATAAAGTTTCCAAATATATCAATAAAGAGTCAGGATTTTATAACTCTTTCCTTTACTTTTTGAGCCGGATTTCCCTGATAGATCCAATATGGCTCTAAATTATGCGTAGCGATACTCCCTACGGTTAGCAAGCTGTGTGAGCCCATTTTAACGCCCGGACAAACAACCGTTTTCGCCCCTGCCCAAGCCCCTTCTTCCAATGTGATCTCACTCAAAATAAGGTCAAATTTCACCCTTTTGTAGTTATGATTCCCGCAAAGGAGCATTGCGCCTTGTGAAATGCAACTATTGCTTTTTAGGGTAACTTTTGCCAGATTATCTATCCAGGCATATTCGCCTATCCACACATGGTCTCCAATCTCAAGTTTCCAGGGGTATTTTATGGTAACGTGAGGTTTAATAACTACATTTTTACCAACCTTAGCCCCAAAAAGCCTTAAAATAAAAAGCTTTGTACTGTAAAAAGGAAAAGAAGACTTAAAAAAAGATACACTGAAAAAGTACCAAAGGGCTCTTTTCACGATCGAGCCCGGTCTATACCATTCATTATTGAATGCAGAAAGATCAGTTTTCAGTGGTTCCATTGAACATATTCTTGTAAAGTCCGGTATTCCGGACAAGGTCTAATTTACTGCTAATATAATTAATTGCCCGTTTACTTCTGTCGTTAAATTCGTTTTGATCTTCGTTCGCGAGTGAACAGATCGCATTTCTGAAACCCACTTCATCCTGCAAAGAAAGAGCGAACCCAGCTTGATGTTGTGGCATATCATTCCAAGGGGTTTGATCGCTGCAAATGACAGGGCAACCACTCAGCAAGCTTTCTACAATTGAATGACCGAAGTTTTCATTCAAGGTTGGAAGAAACAAAGCATGGTATTCAGAAATAACTTCCTGCACCTCTATAAAACTCAGTTCTTTTTTATAGCTCACTTTTATGTTGGAAGGTAGTTGATGGATGATCTCCATACATTCATTCCAATAATGCTCATCTTCCTGATTTCCGAAAATATCATAACTGATCTTTAATTCGGAAGGTATGTTTGATAGAATTTTCAATGCAAAATGAAGGTTCTTCACTCTCGCAATTCTTGATAAATAAAATAATTTCAGTTCACCCTTCTCTTTTTTTCTCTGGTGCACGAGTGTTTTTGCTGAGTTGATGTTAGGAACGGTGAAGATCTTTGATCCAGGAAACTGCTTTCGAATAGCAATTTTCTCCTGTTCATTACTCGCGTGAAATGTCACATGTTGATAGATCCCACTCATGCGCGCGTAAAAAAGAAACAGTTTTTTCTTAAAGGATTTAAGTCCCAGCGCACCTGAACCAAGCATTCCTCTTGGAGCAAGAACAACGGACGCATTTATTTTCTTCTGTTGCTTGGCCCTTACAATTGAAATGGAGTAGGGGTAGGACCAGAAACTATTGAGGTAAATAATGGAAGGAGAAAATTCATTCACTTTATCAATGATCCTTTGAGCGACTGATTGGTCCGATGAAAAATAAACATATTTTATTCCATCTTTTGTAAATATTTCATTTGTTTTAATTCCCGGATAGGCTTTTGTACTTCCAAGATCATGATTCGAGGTGAAGATGCAAATGTCATATTCTGACTTTAGGATCTCGCAGAGGGAAAAGATTGACCTGACCGGACCACCGGCTTTTGTTCCGGGAATATACCAGTCAATGAGCATGGCTATTTTAGGTTTATGAATTTCCGTCAAGCTTATTTTCTTTTATCCAGTTATTCAATACAACCAAATGCCATATTCTGCTCCAGCTCACTTTGGGATCACCCATCAGAAACGCATTCCATAATTCAAGTAATCCTTTTTCATTCAACAGATCTCTTTTGCCTAGTTCCTGTATATTCTCTTCGCAAAGTGTTTTTAGCTCATTCTTCATCCATTCCTTCCAGGGCAAGGTGAATCCCATCTTCGGTCTGTTGATGATCTCTGAAGGCAACAGATCTCCTAGGCTGTCGGTCAGTAATTTTTTGGGCGTATGGGGATATTTCCATTCATCTTTGATACCCAGAACATATTCGATCAGTTTGTGATCAAGAAAGGGTTCCCTTACTTCCAGTGCAACGGCCATACTCATTTGATCCGTATCTCTGAGAAGCACATTTTGAAGATAGGTTTGCATTTCACAAAGAGAAACAGTGCTCAGTAAATGATCTTTTTTACCACCTACTGCATTTACAATTTTAGTGATCTGTTCAAACGGATCCCCGTTAGGCAATAATTTAATGAGATCTTTCTGTGTGAATAAACTTCGGCTTAAGAGATAAGCTGATGCAAATGTGATCTCTTTTTCAGCAAGCAATTCCGCTTTTTTATCTCCCCCAACTGAATTACTTTTTTTTCTGATCACTTGTCCGGCTGCTTTACGCGCAAATTGTGGTATCGCATTCAGCCAGGTCTTTTTGCTAAGTTCATCCATTCTTTTAAAGACATCATAGCCAGCAAATAATTCATCTCCTCCAATGCCACTCAGGGCCATGGTGATCCCCACATTTCGGGTTGCTTTGGAAACGATATACGTATTCGGACCATCACCACCGGGATGATCCATTGCCTTTAACGCTTCCGGAAGCTGAGAAAGAAAATCATTGGGATGCAGCTTTATTTCATGATGCTCGGTATTGAATTTTTTAGCGATCTGTTTTGCATAAACAGATTCTGAGAATTCACTCTCATCAAAACTCACATGAAAGGTTTGTATCTTTTCCGAACTCACTTTACTCATCAGTCCAACAACTGCGCTGGAGTCAATCCCCCCCGAAAGAAAAGCGCCGAAAGGAACATCACTCACCATTCGTTTTTGTACAGCAAGCGCTAGCAGTTCATTCACCTTCGCACAGATTTGTTCATAGGGAAGTATTTCCTGCGCTTGAATTTTATTCAGATCATAATATTGTGTCAGCTCTGCTTTTCCTTTCTGATATTCCAGATAGTGTCCCGGCAAAAGCATTTGTATTCCTTTAACGATGGTCTTAGGCGCGTAGACCGTTTGATACATGACGTATTCAGCAAGAGCTGCCGTATTCAATGAAAAATTCTTCAAGCCACAGTGCAGTATTGCCCGGATCTCACTCGAAAAAAGAAATCCATCGTTGCTGAAATGATAGTAAAATGGTTTGACACCCATTCTGTCTCGTGCTGCAAATAATTTCTTTTCCTGTGTGTCATAGATCGCAAATGCAAACATGCCATGAAAGTGACGCAAACAATCTTTTCCCCATCGAAGAAAAGCTGCTAAAACAACCTCGGTATCACTGGCCGTTTTGAAAAAATGCGGGACCTCGTTGCTTCCCTGTGCACTTCTCTGTAATTCAAGTTTCAGTTCACGGTAATTATAAAGTTCACCGTTGTAGACGATAACATGGCGTTTATTGGAAGAAAAAAAAGGCTGATTCGCATTCTCACTCAGATCAATGATGGATAATCGCCGATGCCCAAGACAAACCCCTTCGGTTTCCCAAATACCATTGTGATCCGGTCCCCGATGAGCGAGACTAGCATTCATTTTAATTACGATCTGTTTTATCTGCTCAGCTGAAAGGTTTTCCGAAAGTATCCCTGCTATCCCGCACATGATCTTATAAACCGATAGAAGAAAGAAATTTTTTGTTCTTGATCATGAGTTTCACTCCCTCTTCTATGGTAATGAGTTCTTTGTTGAGGATGGCTCTCATTTTTGAATTATCCGGCTGCCTTCTGGTCATATCACCTTCTTTTAAAGGGGGAACATGATTTAATTTGGAAGAGGAAGCTGTAAGTCGAATGATCAGTTCAGCAAGATCTTTTATTGCCAAGAGTTCATTGCTTCCAATATTGATCACATCATTTACAAGGAGATTCTTTTTGAAGATCTCGTTGCAAACTTTAACCGTATCATCTACATAGGTAAAAGTTCTTGTTTGAATTCCGTCCCCATAAATGATGATATCTCTGTTTTTAAGAGCAGCTTCTATGAAACGGCTTACAACAAAATCTGTACTTTGATTCGGACCGTAAGTATTGAAGAATCTGAAAATGGTGTAGGGCAATCCGAATTCCTGATTGTAACTTCTGAAAAAGCACTCTCCAACATTCTTCACAACTGCATAAGGCACGCGCGAATTCAGGGGAGTTTTGTATTCATTTTGTGGTAATTCAACAGGCTCACCATACACTTCAGAACTGGAAGCAAAATAAACATGTTTTACAGTAGAATTTTTAGAGAGATTGAGAATGTTACGGATGCCTTCGATGTCATTCAATACACTGATTGGATTTTCTTGTGTTCTGAGAACTCCAACTACCGCAGCAAAATGAAAAACATAATCGAAATTATACGTGTTCATGATACTGGTGAGATCAGAAAGATTGTTCACATCCGCTTTGATGAATTTCCAATTGCTGTTTTCTGCTGGTGGAAGTTTTTCCTTGAAACCGGTAGATAGATCATCCACTATGACCACAAAATTATCCGGATCTTGAAGAAAAGCCTCTGCAAGTGCACTGCCGATGTTTCCGGCTCCTCCGGTCAATAATATTTTATTTTTTCTTAAAGCCATTTACCAGTTCTGATACTGTGTTTGCCCATTGAACAGGATCAATTTTTTGTGCTAAGAGATGACTGTGTTTCGCCATCTCTGTGAGCTGATGATGCTCTAAAGATAACATCTTTTTGAAAACATTTTTAATTCCTTCGATCTTTTCTTTGTCGAAGAGAAAACCGTTTTTGCCTTCTTCCAGAAAGGATTCATTTGCTCCTACTTCTCTGCTGAGCAACAAAGGGAAGCCACTTGCGGCATATTCCTGCACCACAACTCCCCAGGGTTCAAATCGACTAGGCAGAATGAATACGCCACATTGCTCGGTTATTTGTGCAAGATCAGCCGGCTGTACGAAACCAAAATGTTTTATTTTAGGATGTTGCCTGGGTTCAACAGAGCCTGTTCCTAGGCACCATAATTCCCATTCATGCTGGATTTCGTCTGATAACTGAACAAAAGCCTCCCACATTTCATTCACCCCTTTAAAATCATAATAACGTCCAACATACAAGAATCGTTTCGGAAAGTTCTTTTCTTTCTTTTCGAATTGAATATTATAAATCTGATTGAATCTTTCGAGTGAACAACAGTAAAATCCGGTACGGATCTGTTCGTTTGAAAAACCGAGTTTACTTGCGTAGAGTGATTGTGCCTTTCCCGGTACCCAGATATGCGAAAATCGATTGGTGATATAAGCTCTGCTCAGTACAGAAGCAGCATGTTGTTTGAGTGAGCCGGTCCATTTTGTGTCCAGTGTGATAACGGTAGGAATTTTTTTAAAGTACGGCTTTACCAGCTTGAGATAATCTTTGTCGATCCAGCCGCTGCAAATAATGATTGATGGATTGATCGTAACGATCAATTGATCCAGTTCTTCAAAAGTATATTTATCTTTTTCGTATACTTTTAATTCGTTTCCAAAATCAAATTGAAAAGGAGCCTCTTTGTTCACAGGCCATCGAACAATATGTACTTTTCCTTTTTTAGCAAGCTCTTTGCAGCAATTCACTACATAATCTGCGAGTTCTGTATATAAAAAAAGAATATTCATCAGCTATTTGCCGGATCAAATAATGTTCACTTCTCTTTCGAGTTGAACACCGAATTTATCAAATACTTTTTTTAAGACATGGGTAGATAATTCAAAAACAGCATTTCCACTTGCTTTATTTTTATTTACCAGAACCAGGGCTTGCTTTGAATGCACTGCCGCACCGTTCATTTCAAAACCTTTCAATCCGCTTTGTTCAATTAACCATCCTGCTGCCAGTTTGATCGTTCCACTTGGTTGAGGGTAAGAAACAATATCAGGAAAAACTGACTTTAATTTTTCAAATTGATCCTTTCCTATTTCCGGATTCTTGAAAAAACTTCCGGCATTTCCCAATTCTGCCGGATCCGGTAATTTGCTTTTTCTTATTTTAATTACAGCTTGAGAAACATCTTTTATTCCAGGAGAAGTAATTCCCATGAGCTGCAGCTCTGAACTGATGGCTCCATAGGATGTATTCACCTTTGCGTTTTTTGAAAGAAGAAATGTCACCGAAATGATCAGGAATTTATTTTTGAACTCATGCTTGAAAACACTCTCTCTGTAACCAAACTTGCATTCTTCCTTTTTAAAGATGCGCAACTCCCCATTTTCCATATCAAGGGCTTCAAGTTCCAAAAAATGATCCTTGATCTCTACCCCATAGGCTCCGATATTTTGCATGGGAGAAGCTCCAACACAACCCGGAATCAATGAAAGATTCTCCAGTCCCGCATAACCTTTATCAATGCAGAACATGACCAGATCATGCCATACCTCACCTGCCATCGCCTTCACTTTTACATTCTCTTTATCTGTTTCTTCAACACTGATGCCCTTCATCTCATTTTTGATGACAAGACCGTTAAAGTTTTTTGTAAAAAGAAGATTCGATCCCCCTCCAACCACCAAACGAAGGTTGTTCCTGTATAGATCCGTTTTAATGAGATCCCTGAATTCTTCCGTGTTTGTGATAACAGTAAAATAACTGCAGTTCACATCAATGCCGAATGTATGATATTTCTGAAGGTTGATCCCTGAAAGTATCTGAGCCATACGGGTAAAATTAAATAATATAATAGGCTGAATATTTCTATCTTTAACCCAATATCAACAAAGCTTTTGTTTACAACAAAAAAAAGAGCGGTCGTTAGCGTCATTAACGATCTTGTTACTGATGGCAGAGTTCAAAAAACCTGCTCAGTTCTTACCGAAGCCGGATATGAGGTTCTGGTGATAGGAAGAAAATTGCCTGATTCACTTCCACTTCCTGCTTGGTCTTATCAAGCTGTCCGAATGCATTTGCTTTTTAAAAAAGGCCCTCTGTTCTATTTCTTTTTTAATCTCCGGCTATTCTTCAAATTGCTTTTCACAAAAGCAGATCTTTTGTTCGCTAATGACCTGGATACCTTATGGCCCAACTACCAAGTTGCAAAATTGAAAGGAATAAAACTGATCTATGATAGCCATGAACTTTTTTGTGAAGTCCCGGAATTAACGAATTCACCAATCAAAAAGAAGATATGGGAAAGATTGGAAGGCAGGATTGTGCCCAATCTACGTCATTGCATCACGGTCAATCAAAGCATTGCCGATATATTTAAGAAAAAGTACCGAGTTTCCTTTGAAGTGATAAAAAATATTCCGGAGAAGACAGAATTCACCAGATTAGGAAGGGAAAAGCTGAACATCCCATTGAACAAAAAAGTAATATTGTTACAAGGGGCTGGAATCAATATTGACAGAGGGGCTGAAGAACTAGTCAAGGCAATGGCAGAAGTAGAGGAAGCGATACTCTTGATGATCGGTGGAGGTGATGTGTGGAAAAAACTGGAAATGCTGATCAAAGAAATGCATTTGGAAAATAAAGTAAGACTCATCAAAAAACTGCCTAAAAGGGAATTGCTTCAGTATACAGTTGAAGCTGATCTTGGAATTAGCATCGACAAGAACAGCAATTTGAATTATTACAACAGTCTCCCAAATAAGATCTTCGATTATTTACAGGCCGGTGTTCCGGTTCTCTGTAGTCCTTTGCCTGAATTAGAAAAAGTGATCAAACTGCATGATTCCGGATGGTTCATTGACTCCCACGACCCCAAAGACCTTGGGAAGAAAATAAAGAGCATCCTCAACTCAGAGGAATTGATCCGTAAAAGGGCAAATGCCCTTTTAACTTCAGAGGAATTGAGCTGGAGCAAGGAGAAAGAGAAATATTTATCTTTTATTAAAGCCATTCAGGGCTAAATTATTAATTTTAGACTATGGAATTTTCAGCACAGCAGATCGCAGAACTTCTTGGTGGAAGCGTTGAAGGGAATGCCGAGATCAAGGTGAACAACATGTCGAAGATAGAGGAGGGAGTACCGAACACCCTTTCTTTTCTCGCGAACCCAAAATATACCCAGTATATCTACACCACCGATGCAAGCATTGTACTGGTGAATAAAAGTTTTGTATTGGAAAGGCCGGTGAAAAAGACCTGCACGCTTATTCGTGTTGAAAATGCTTATGAATCCTTTGCGAAATTATTGCAGCTGTATCATCAGTTCAAAGGAAACAAGACAGGAATAGAACAGCCCAGTTTCATTCACCCTACTGCAAAGATCGGACAGGATTGTTATGTTGGAGCATTTGCTTATATAGGCGAGAATGTGAAAATCGGAAACAACGTAAAGCTTTATCCGAATGTTTTTATAGGAGATAATTGCAAGATCGACGATGATACAACCTTGTTTTCCGGAGTAAAAGTATATCATGAATGCTGGATCGGGAAACATTGCACCATCCATTCAAATACAGTGATTGGGAGTGATGGTTTTGGATTTGCGCCGAATACAGAAGGAGAAACCTTTGCCAAAGTGCCACAAATAGGAAATGTGATCATTGAAGATCATGTAGAGATCGGTTCGAATAGTTCTATTGATCGTGCTACAATGGGATCAACAGTTTTACGTAAAGGTGTAAAACTTGATAACCTGGTTCAGATCGCACACAATGTAGAAGTGGGAGAAAATACGGTCATTGCTGGATTATCCGGTGTAGCAGGTTCTACCAAGGTTGGGAAGAATTGCATGATCGCAGCACAGGTTGGAATTGTGGGGCATATCAGAATTGCAGACGGAGTGAAGATCGCGGGTCAATCCGGTATCGCAAACAGTATTGAAAAAGAAGGAGAGATCGTTCAAGGCTCCCCTGCATTTTCTATTTCAGATTACCGACGTAGCTATGTTCTCTTCAGGAGTCTTCCAAAACTGAATGACCGTTTGAATGATCTCATCCGAAATTCGAATCCAAAATGAAAGTAGACCTTCTTGCGATCGGGGTACACCCGGATGATATTGAACTTTCCTGCAGTGGAACCATTGCCAAACACATTGCAATGGGAAAAAAAGTTGGATTACTTGATCTTACGAAAGGTGAATTAGGAACCAGGGGCAATGCAGCATTAAGAACCGAAGAAGCCACAGCGGCAGCACAGATCCTCAAGACATCTTTCCGTACTCAATTGGACATGAAGGATGGATTCTTTTCAAATGATGAAAAGCATCAACGAATGATCATCGAACAGATCAGAGAATGCCGTCCGGAAATAGTTTTATGCAATGCGGTCAACGATCGACACCCGGATCATAGTCGTGCGGCTAAATTAGTAAGTGAAGCCTGCTTTTATTCCGGACTGATCAAGATTGAAACTTTTCATGACGGAAAAAAGCAAGAGGCATGGAGACCAAAAGCTATTTACCATTACATACAGGATCATTACATTCATCCAGATCTTGTGATCGATGTGACAGATTTCATGGAGATCAAACACAATTCCATCAAAGCTTACGCTTCTCAATTCTATGATCCGAATTCAAAAGAACCCTCCACTCCTATTTCTTCAAAGGAATTTCTGGAAACACTGAATGCTAAAATGGCAATTTGGGGAAGAAGTATTGGAGTGTCCTATGCCGAAGGATTTACTGTGGAGCGATACCCCGGGGTGAAAAGTCTTTTTGATCTGATCTGATATCAAAAAACAAAAATTAGCAGGCTGAGGTAAATTAAAATGACAAGCCAAAAGCCGGCTGCAATTCCAGGCGCCCAAACTCCTCTTCTTTTTGCTCCAATCGCTAAACTGAACAAGGCAAGGCCAACACCAAGTATCAATGCTGTCAATGCGATCGCAGCTCCTAGTCCACCCGGAATAAAAAATCCCAATATCATAACAGGTATTAAGAGAAAACTGATGATGGCTATCGTGTTCACTTGTGATATTGTCAACTTGTATTTTCCAGTGGCAGCAGGTTTTTTAGGATCCGTGAGACGATGTTGTTTTAATGGAGTTGTCTTTCTTTCTTTTTTATACTGCCTTTGTAACGGAATAGCGCGATCCTTCTCTTGTTCATTCATTTCCGGTATTGCTTTATCATTTGCAATTTTCGAAGGAATAAAATTGAAAGTTGTTTCTTGTTTATGCGTGAATGAAATTCCAGACTTGCTGAACTCCTGTTTTTTGTTCTTAGTTGAATGATGATGCCAAAGGGTAAAGCTTCCTGCTGTAAGATTTTTCTTCAGGGAACAGGAATCAAAGATCGAAGCGCATAAAAAAAGTAAAACGCTTAAGGCAAAAGCATTATTTCCCTTATTTTTCAAGGAAGGGAAGTATATAAGAGCACACTTCGGTGATCGATTCGAGATTCAGTGTGTGTCCTGCGTTCTTAATGACGACGAATTCCGAATTCTTGATATTCACATGGACTTCTTTTGCCATGTGCAGAGGGATCAGAAGATCTTTTTCTCCGTGAATGATGAGAGTTGGGGTATTTATTTTTCTCAACTCTTCACGAAAATCTTTTCGCTCACCAGTTGCTTTCATCAGCTTTAAGATTGCGGAAGTATTTTCGTTCGCGCCTTTTCTGGCTTCTTTCATAACATCCAAAGGAATAAGCGGATTATTAAAATAGTCCTCACTTAAAACATTAGGAAGCATCACATCAAGCAACAGATTATAACCTCCTTGTTCCAGCGCTCTTGTCCAGCTTAAACCAATGGCTTCGAAATAAGGTGTTCTGTGAGCAAATGTTGAGATTAGAACGATCTTTTCGATCATAGAAGGATAACGAAGCGCGAAATGCTGTGCTACTAGACTGCCATAGGACAATCCTATAAAATGTGCTTTGTGAATTTGCTCTTTGTCGAGCACACATTTTACATCTTCTGCGTGTTGATCAAAGTCCCTCCATTCCGGATCCTTGTCACTTTGTCCCTGAAAGATAAGATCCAATAGAACAATACGGTATTTATCCTTGAAGTAAGGAACTACAAAGAACCAGGAGAATGTATTTTGAGTGAGCCCGTTAAGAAAGATAATAGTTTTGGAAGCAGAAACATTTCCCTGAACTTCATAATAGATATTCAATCCGTCTTTGGTCTTACAGATCATTTGTCGGATAAATTAAGGATATTTTACTTTTATTCACTGTTAATCTTGCATTCTTTCCTAGGTACATGGCAAAATTATCTTTGATATGTCCTGCCGGGAAACCGAAACAAACCGGATAATTATATTCTGACACAGCTTCGAGAATGATCTGTTCGGCATTTTTTCCAAACGGAATGGCATTGTCTTTCATATCGCTCATGCCACCTACGATCAAGCCTTTTAATCTTTTCAGTTTTCCACTTCTCTTTAATTGAAGCATCATTCGATCGATGTGATAAAGATATTCATCGAGGTCTTCGATAAAAAGGATCTTATTCTTCGTATATAGATCATTTTCTGTTCCACTTAAGGCATACAGCAAGGAAAGATTTCCACCTACCAATTCTCCTTCACAGGTCCCTGTTCGATTCAAAATATTTGGCTTAATAGGATAACTAAAATTCTCACCGAACAATGCATTTTTTAGAGAAGCCGTTGCTGCTTTGCTTTTCTCAAAGTTGATCGGCATGGTGGCATGTAAGCTAACCATACCAATATTATTCAACTCTGAGTGCAAAGCAGTAACATCACTGTATCCAATCACCCATTTAGGATTTCTTCTCAAGTCTTTCAGTTGCACTTTGTCCATGATGCGTATTGTTCCATATCCACCTCTTGCAATAAGAATGGCTTTGGCTTTTGGATGATCGATCGCCCATTGCAGATCGGCAGCTCTTTGCTGATCGGTTCCTGCAAATTGATGGCGGGCCTTGTAAATATTCGGACCCAGTTCTACTTTCAATCCCCATTTTTTAAGTTCGCTGATGGCAGGATTCAGTTCTTCTTCTGAGATCTTTCTTGCAGTGGCAATTAAAAGGATGGTATCGCCTTTTGCAAGATAAGCCGGTACTCTTATTCTATCGTCTTTTTGCCCCATTTTTTCTGCTTTTAGAAACAGATGTTTTTGTTTTTTTTCCTGCAGTTTTTTTCAACTGTTGTAGATTTTGAAGATTCTGCTTATATCTTTTGTTCTCAGGTTCACCGGCAACCCTTACATGAAACCATAATTCTCCGCTCTTCATGCGATAGATCTGCATTTCGGAAACTTTGTATTTAGCTGCGATCTGCTTGAAAGTTAGTTTTCTTTTAGGATCCCAGATCAGTTTTTTAACTTCTATTGCCTTTTTTTCATTGAATACTTTTGAAGTAGGACTTTCTGTGTAGGCTCTTTTCTTCCTTGAACGGATGGCATTCGGACTGAAGGTCACATGCTGACGATGTTCTTCGGGAGTCACCCATTTCAGGTTGGCAGCGCTATCATTCAGGTAATTGTGATCTTTGTGAATGAGCATTGACTTTTTTGGAGAATTCTTAGGCAAAAACGCTTTCGCAACTTCTTTGTGCACGAAAAGGGTTCTTTGCTCACCATTGATCTTGAAATTATAACGATAAACTCCGTTCTGTGGCTTGAATTTTCTTACTTCGATCTTTCCGTCTTCATTTTTAACGCCGAAATGACCTAAATTGGAGACCATGTAACAAACCGAAGGTTTTTTACCCTTAAAGTCAACTTTTTTCCAGATTTCTTTTTTGCTGCTCATAACGTTTTTTAATTCGAATTTAAATTGTTAATACCTATCTTTGCGCTAATGTAATAAATTAAATACAATCTGCAAATCTAACGGTCAGCAGTTTTACGCTTATGTCATCAGAATTCAAAAGAACACTTGTTACGGCAGCTTTGCCTTATGCCAATGGTCCCGTTCATATCGGACATTTGGCAGGTTGTTATCTGCCTGCTGATATTTATGTACGCTACATGAGAAGTGCCGGCAAAGATGTGATCTTTGTTTGTGGCAGCGATGAGCATGGTGTTCCGATCACAATCAAGGCGAAAAAAGAAGGCATCACTCCTCAGCAAGTGGTGGACAAATACCACAAAATGATGGGAGATTCCTTCAAGGAATTTGGGATCTCTTTTGATATTTATTCCAGAACAAGTTCAGCGGTACATAAAAAAACGGCTTCTGATTTTTTTCAGAAATTGTATGATAAGGGAAGTTTTACAGAAGAGGTAACTGAACAATATTATGATGAGTCGGCGCAGCAGTTTCTTGCAGACCGTTATATCACGGGCACATGTCCTAAATGCAGTAATCCAAACGCTTACGGCGATCAATGTGAAAAATGCGGTTCTTCATTGAGCCCTACAGAATTGATAGATCCTAAGTCAGCATTAAGCGGAAGCAAGCCGGTGCTTAAAAAAACGAAGAACTGGTTTTTGCCTTTGGATAAGTTACAGTCTAAAATAGGATCTTATCTGGATCAGCATAAAGACTGGAAATCGAATGTATACGGACAATGCAAAAGCTGGCTAGAAAGTGGCGATGGTTTGCAACCTAGAGCTATGACACGAGATCTTGACTGGGGAGTGCCGGTTCCGGTAAAGGGTGGAGAAGGAAAAGTTCTGTACGTGTGGTTTGATGCTCCTATCGGATATATTTCGGCAACAAAAGAATTACTGCCGGATAAGTGGGAAGATTATTGGAAAAAGAAAGACAGCAGATTGATACACTTTATCGGAAAAGACAATATTGTTTTTCATTGCATTATTTTTCCTGCCATGTTAATGGAACACGGAGAGTTTGTGCTGCCGGATAATGTACCTTCCAATGAATTTTTAAATTTAGAAGGAGACAAGATCTCAACTTCGAGAAACTGGGCCGTATGGCTTCATGAGTATTTATTAGAATTCAAGGATAAGCAGGATACACTTCGGTATACGCTATGCGCCAATGCACCGGAGACAAAAGACAATGATTTCACCTGGCGTGACTTTCAATTGAAGAATAATTCGGAACTTGTTGCCATTTTTGGAAATTTCATCAATCGTACTTTGGTTTTGACTCACAAATTCTATGAAGGTATAGTGCCGACAGCTTCAAAATATACCAAAGAAGATCTTCTGATATTAGAAGAATTGGCAAAGGCACCAGCTAAGATCAGTGCATCGATCGAGCAATTCAGATTCAGGGAAGCAGTAAGTGAATGGATGAATGTGGCAAGATTGGGGAATAAGTATTTGGCGGAAACAGAGCCCTGGAAATTGATCAAAACAGATGAAGAAAGAGTGAAGACCATTATGAATATTGCGTTGCAGATCTCTTGCAACCTAGCAATATTAGCTGAACCCTTTCTGCCTTTTACATCGGCGAAGTTATTTGGTCTGATGAACCTTTCTCCACTCAAGTGGGCAAGTGCCAATCAGACTTCCAATGTTGGAAACGGACATAAGATCAACAAAGAAGAATTATTGTTCTCTAAAATTGAGGATGAGGAGATAAGCAGACAAATAAGTAAGCTGGAAGAGAGTAAAAATCAGAATAAACCGGCAAAGACACATGCTATGTTAAAAGCAGAAACTTCATTCGACGATTTTTCAAAGATGGATATTCGTGTTGCGACCATTTTGGAGGCAGAAATTGTTCCGAAGACGGATAAACTTTTAAAACTAAAATTGGATACTGGGATAGATATTCGAACAGTTGTGAGTGGAATCGCGCAATTCTATAAGCCGGAAGAAATAATAGGGCAGAAGATCGTGATGCTGGCAAATCTGGCACCGAGAAAGATAAAAGGAATTGAAAGTCAGGGAATGATCCTGATGGCAGAAAATGCAGATGGAGAGTTGAGTTTTGTGGCTCCAACCAAATTGAACAGTGAAAATGGTGCGAACGTTAAATAAGCTTCTTACAGTTTTGATGCTCTTTTCTTTTTCATTCGGAAAAGGACAATCAGATAATGATGAAATAAACAATAAAGATTATAAGGACAAGGAGCAGTTCGAAAAATTCTACAAGAAAAGAAAAGCAGTTGGAAACTGGCAGATCAATCAGTTAAAGAAAGGAGCTTTGGTCATTAAACTGAAGACCAATCAAAAACTAATAGATGAATTGATCAAGAAAGGAAATAAGGAAATGGCGGAAAGTAAAAGGCTGGAAACATTTGTCATCAACCGTTCCATCATGAGTGCATTCATTGATAAATTCACATTCTGCAAGGTTTATTTTATTTACAGCCATTTCAGCGACAGCTTGCTCAATGGCGCTAGAAAAGGAATATTCGTGGATACCAATATGGCCGTGAATCCTGAAATTGAAATGAAGGAGAAATTTTATTTGATCGGAGAAAGAGACAGGATCTATAATTCTTCAATCGGCTTTGTTCCGGAAGATTCAGCAAAGATCGTAAAGGAAAGAGGTAATCCAAGTGGATATGATGTTCTTGCTGTCGTGAAGAATAAATACGGCCATCAGCTTAAAAAACCTTTTCCATATATCTGTGGTTATGGCTTAAAGAATAGTGGCGCACTATCCGGCACATTCGTGAAAGCAGTTCCGGTGTATTATTATGCTAGTGAAAAATACCTTTTTAAAGTGCTGATCGATAAAACGCAATTGATCGATTACAAGAACAACGAAAAAAAACAGTTCAAAAAAGCACCGGAAGGAGCAATGACCTATTTACTGAAAAAAGAATTTGCCTATGAGGTTTTGTCAATGGGCATCGAACGATTCAATGATGAGATGAACGCATATTATCAGGCGAGTCCTCCATTAACAGAAGACAGAATACCTGAAGAGATCAAAAAATTCCTTTATTAAAGAAGCTTTAGTTCCATTAGCAGATCTGCTACTTCCATATTCTTTGGCAAGAGATAAGATCTGATTCCACAAGCGCCGGCGCCTTGTACATGTTGAATAGAATCATCAATGAAAATTGTTTCAGAAGGTTCTAGTTCATTTTCTTTTAGAACAAGTTCAAAGATCTCAGCATCCGGCTTGCGCATTCCAACACGACAAGAGTAATAGGCTTTGTCAAAATAATCCTCAAAATTCTTTACGCCGTGTTCCTGATACAATTCCCTTTCAAAAACTTCAATATGTGGTTCATTCGTGTTGCTGAGTAAATAGGTATTGTAATTCTGTTTGGCGTCAACGAGAAGATCAAGACGATGATCAGGAACGCTCAACAACATTGCATTCCAGGCAGCGTGGAGTTCTTTATCATTCCCCCGGTAATTCATTTCTTTTTTAAGTTCCTTGAAAAAATCGGATGGACTGATCTTTCCCTTATCCAGCAGGTCAAAAATTGGATTTTGCTTAGCTTGCGTATAAAGGGTTTCGAATGGAACGTGGCTAATGCGATTCATTTCAGCGATGGTGCGTTTGATATCAAGATCGATGATCACACCACCCAGATCAAAAATGATATTTTTGATATTCTTCAAATTTCAATGCTAAATTAATGAAATTAATTTGATAGGGCAGAGCAAATTCAGATTGCTCTCCTTACAGTATTGAATCGAAATGTTTCTTAAAAAGATCGTTCAAGTTGTAAAGCAAAAAACCCCAGGCTTATTCCTGAGGTTTTGTGGTCCCACTTGGGATCGTTCGCCGCGGCGAACAAGCACCCATGCGACTTAAAGTCCGGTTAATTTTTTTATGTAATCTCTCCCTGCACCGGTTTTAAGGTACTTTTCTCTTTTTCGAGCTTCGGATATGGATTCGAATTCTTCACTGAAGATGAGTCTCCAGGGGCCTTTGTTTTTTGTAAATTTTCCAAGAGAACCGTTATTG